>ERZ779922.5-NODE-5-length-213943-cov-10.870965_pt1 | contig 213943 bp, 192 predicted proteins | sample MGYA00511544_ERZ779922 | MGnify/ENA primary metagenome ERZ779922 (study PRJEB29588, sample SAMEA2154516) | human gut metagenome | biome: human gut; feature: human-associated habitat; material: faeces | place: Denmark | collected 2008/2010 ... | reverse complement strand
TAAACAGATTTCAGCTTTAAACAAAATGAAAGAAATGGCTTTATCTTATGAAAAAGATATAAGTCTGCCTGCAAAAAATGCCGAAGAGGCTATTCAGTGGACATATTTTGCCTATCTTTCGGCCAATAAGGAACAAAACGGCGCAGCAATGTCGCTTGGAAGAGTAAGCACATTTTTCGATATTTACATAGAAAGAGATATAAAATCGGGATTGCTTGATGAAAGCAAGGCGCAGGAGCTTATTGATGATTTTGTTATTAAGCTAAGACTTGCCCGCCATTTACGCACACCCGAATATAACGAGCTTTTCGGCGGGGATCCTATGTGGATAACCGAAAGTGTGGGCGGAAAAAGCACAGATGGCAGAACACTTATAACAAAAAGCAGTTACAGAATTTTAAACACCTTATATACTCTCGGCTCTGCTCCCGAGCCTAATCTCACGATACTGTGGTCAAAGGATTTGCCAGTTAATTTCAAAAAATTCTGCGCTAAAGTATCGGCAGATACCGATTCGATACAATATGAAAACGACGACCTTATGCGCCCTGTTTACGGCGACGATTATGCTATCGCCTGCTGTGTTTCGGCAATGAAAGTCGGAAAACAGATGCAGTTTTTCGGTGCAAGATTCAATCTTGCGAAATTACTGCTCTTCTCACTAAACGGCGGGTATGACTCATCTTCCGATATAAGCTTCGGGCCGCAAAAAGATGTATATAATAAAGAAAAGCTTGACTATGAAGAGGTATATTCGCGGTTTAAGGAATATGCGGTTTGGTTGTGCAGACTCTATGTAAATACAATGAATATCATTCATTATATGCACGATAAGTATGCCTATGAGAGCCTGCAAATGGCACTGCACGATACGGATGTTCATAGATTTATGGCTTTCGGTATTGCGGGACTTTCGGTGCTTGCAGACTCGCTTTCTGCTATTAAATACGCTGATGTGACGGCTTTAAAAAATGATAAAGGATTTATAGTCGGTTTTGAAACAAACGGCGAATTCCCTAAATACGGCAACGATGACGACAGAGTGGATTTAATCGCCAAGGATATAACGCATTTTATAATTTCACAGCTGAGAAAAACCAAAGCTTACAGAAATGCCGAGCATACTTTGTCTGTGCTAACTATAACATCTAATGTTATGTACGGCAAAAACACCGGTGCCACTCCCGACGGCAGAAAAGACGGCGAGCCCTTTGCTCCGGGCGCTAATCCTATGCATAACCGTGAGGAAAACGGCGCTCTTGCTTCTCTTAATTCCGTTTCAAAGTTGTCTTATAACGATTGCCGCGACGGAATTTCAAACACTTTTTCGATCACTCCCGATACCCTCGGAAAAAGCGAAGAGCAAAGGATAGAAAATCTTGTTAATATTTTAGACGGATATTTTTCAAAATCCGCTCATCACATAAATGTAAATGTTTTGAATAAAGAAACTTTGATTGAAGCTTATAACAATCCCGAGCTTTATCCGAATTTGACAATAAGGGTTTCGGGTTATGCTGTTAATTTCCATAAGCTTTCTAAGGAACAGCAAAGAGAAGTTATCAGCAGAACATTCCACACGGTGATATAATGATAAAAGGTAAAATAAACTCTTTCTTATCACTCGGCACTCTTGACGGACCGGGCGTTAGATTTGTGATATTTATGCAGGGCTGTCCTTTAAGGTGCGCTTGCTGCCACAACCCGGAAACCTGGGATACAAATGCGGGAAATGAATTTTCAGCCGAAGAGGTCTTTGAAAAAATCATTAGATACAAGGAATATTTCGGCGATAAAGGCGGAGTTACCGTTTCGGGCGGCGAGCCGCTTATTCAGGCGGAATTCGTAACAGAGCTTTTTAAACTTTGCAAAGAAAATAATATTTCTACCTGTCTTGATACAAGCGGTTGTATTATCAGCAAAAAAGCCGACGAGCTTTTAAAGTTTACTGATCATTGCCTTCTTGATTTTAAATATACAAATAATAATGATTATTTAAAATACACAGGTCTGGATATGAGTATTCCCTTGAAATTTCTTGAAAAACTTAAAAATTATGATGTAAACACTGTTTTAAGGCAGGTAATAATTGAGGGACTAAATGATAATGAAGACAATATCCGTTATCTATTAAAATTAAAGCAAAAATTTTCATTTATTTCGGAAATTGAGCTTCTCCCCTTTAAAAAGCTTTGTGAAGATAAATACAAGACCTTGGCAATTGATTTTAAATTTAAAAATTTTGGGGAAACAAGTGCAAAAACTATCGATAGGCTAAATGGATATTTAAAAAGCGAAGACTAAAAGTCTTCGCTTTTTTCAGATATATTTTTTCTGCTTTTTATTAACTCCAGCTATTCCGCCGATTAGCGATGAAAGGAAAACTATGATAAAACGAAACAAAGTATTGGAAGTTAATCCGCCCTTATTTATTATCAAGGCAATAAAGGTGACAACGGTAAAAAACACCAGTCCGTTTAAAAGCCCGGTAAGATATCCTTTTTTCCCTATTTTTCTTGATGAATAATAAGCGCTTACCATAGCTCCTATAGCCACAGCAATAGTCGCAAAAGCCTTTGAATAAGCTCTGCTTATTCCGAATATCAGAAAAACTCCCGAAAAAAGCAATAAACACAGAGTTAGCACGCCGATCCCTATAAGAATTCCAAAAAGAAAATTTTTTGAATTGCCGCTTTTTATAAATTCGTTTATTTTTTCGGACATAAAAATCCTCCCGATAAATTACTTTTAATAAAGTATATTATCGGGAGGAAAATTTAATTACTTATTTTGAATCGCCGTCGTCATGAACGGTGAGATTCTGCTGAAGAGCCCAACGGGAAAATGTGAGCTTGCTGTGATCGCTTTTTGATTCTATAACAAAGGTATCCTCTTTCATAGAAACAACTCTTCCGTGAATGCCGCCGATAGTGATGACTTCATCGCCTATCTGGAGATTATCACGCATTTTCTTTTCTTCTTTTTCTTTTTTCTTCTGAGGGCGGATAATGATGAAATACATAAGACCGAACATAAGAACGAGCATTATGATCATCATAAGAGAGCTTCTTCCGCCGGCAGTGGTTGCTGTCGCAGAATTAACAAGAGTTATCAAATCAAAATTCATAAATTTAAACCTCCAAAATATTTAACAGAATTAATTATACATAACAAACGCTGATATTGCAAGAAATTATTTGTAAATTACCTAAAAAATCATATTCTTTTGCCAAAAACCTGCTCTTTTTCGGCTTTGTACTGCGAAAATGTGTCGTTATCTAACGCATTTCTTATTTCTGTCATAAGATTATTATAAAACCAAAGATTATGAATTACCAAAAGTCTTTGAGAAAGCATTTCTCCGGCTTTTAGCAAATGCCTTAAATATGCTTTTGAGTATCTTTGGCAAACGGGGCAGCCGCAGTTATTATCGATCGGTGAAAGATCGGTTTCATATTTTTTATTATTTATATTGATTATTCCTTCGCTTGTGAAAAGGTGGCCGTGTCTTGCGTTGCGGCTAGGCATAACGCAGTCAAACAGATCCACTCCCCTTTCTACCGCGTTTAATATATTAAGCGGTGTTCCCACTCCCATAAGATACCTTATCTTATCGTGCGGCATATAAGGGGTAACGGCTTCGATTATATCATACATAACCTCTGTGGGCTCTCCCACTGCAAGACCGCCTATCGCATAGCCGTCAAGATCAAGATCGGCTATCTGCTTCATATGCTCAATTCTAAGATCTTTAAAGGTGCAGCCCTGGTTTATTCCGAAAAGCATTTGCTCTTTATTTATCGTATCTTCAAGCGAATTGAGCCTTTTCATTTCATTTTTACAGCGAATAAGCCAGCGGGTTGTCCTCTCACAGGATTCCTTAGAGTAAGAATATTCAGCCGGGTTTTCAACGCATTCGTCAAAAGCCATTGCTATAGTCGATCCTAAGTTTGACTGAATCTGCATACTCTGCTCAGGGCCCATAAAGATTTTTCTGCCGTCAATATGGCTGTTAAAATTAACTCCCTCTTCGGTTATTTTTCTTAATTTTGCAAGTGAAAACACCTGAAATCCGCCGCTGTCCGTAAGAATAGGTCCGTCCCAGGTGGTAAGCTTATGAAGACCTCCGCAGGCTTTAACGATATTATCGTTGGGCCTTAAATGCAGATGATAAGTATTGCAGAGCATAACCTGGCAGTTGATATTTTTAAGATCTTCTGCGGACACTGCGCCTTTTATAGCCGCCGCCGTTGCAACGTTCATAAAAGCAGGCGTCTGAACAGTTCCTCTGTTTGTTACAAACTCGCCTCTTCTTGCGCTGTTTTCTTCTTTTAAAATTTTAAACATTTCTTTATCCTTTTTAAATTATCAGCATTGCGTCGCCGAAGCTGAAAAATCTGTATTTCTCTTCAACCGCCGTTTTATAAGCGTTCATCGTATTATCATATCCTGCAAAAGCCGATACAAGCATTATAAGAGTGCTTTCGGGAAGATGAAAATTAGTGATAAGCCCGTCCATAATTTTAAAATCATATCCGGGATAAATAAAAATTGAAGTATCCTCGCTGCATTCTTTTATCGTATTAAATTTTAAAGCGGCGCTTTCAAGCGTTCTGCAGCTGGTTGTTCCGACGCATATTATCCTGCCGCCGTTATTTTTAGCGGAATTGATAATATCCGCCGCCTCTTGCGAAATATAATAGCTTTCGGTGTGCATATGGTGTTCTTCAATATTTTCAGCCTTTACCGGTCTGAAAGTTCCGAGCCCCACGTGAAGAGTAACATATGCTGTTTTTATGCCTTTTTCTTCGATCTTTTTAAGAAGCTCTTTTGTAAAATGCAGTCCTGCCGTAGGAGCGGCGGCGGAGCCTAATTCTTTTGAATAGACTGTCTGGTATCTTTCCTTATCTTCGAGCTTTTCTTTTATGTAAGGCGGAAGCGGCATTTGACCGACTTTATCAAGCACCGAAAAGAAGTCGCCCTCGCACTCGAATTTGATTATTCTGTTGCCGTCTTCCAAGACATCGGTGACTTCACAGCTTAATTCATCTGTAAATTTAAAGCGCTTGCCTATCTTTGCTTTTTTACCAGGTCCTGCCAAGCATTCCCATAATAAAAGTCCTTTTTGCTTTAAAAGCACGAATTCGACCACTGAACCCGTGTCCTCCCTCACCCCGTAAAGCCGGGCGGGCAAAACTCTTGTATTATTCAGTACCAGGCAGTCGCCCTCATTTAAATAATCAATTATATTATGAAAGCTTGAATGCTTAATATTTCCCGACTTCCTGTCAAGTACAAGAAGCCTCGAAGAATCGCGCGGGAATACGGGCTTTTGCGCGATAAGCTCCTGCGGCAGATCATAATAAAAATCGCTTTTTTTCATATTAAATAATTTCCTCCGGATTGACTTTTAATAAAGAAAATGGTATATTTATAAAGATGTATTATTTTATATATTACCGCTCATATTATTATATTGCAAGTTATAATATTTAGCAACACTTTTTTAAGGAGAATGTCAAATGAAAAGCTATAATGTCGGAATAATAGGAGCCACCGGTATGGTAGGTCAGAGATTTGCTCTGTTGCTTGCCGATCACCCCTGGTTTAAAATAACTTGCTTGGCCGCCAGCCCCAGAAGCGCAGGAAAAACTTATGAAGAAGCAGTAAAAAACAGATGGGCTATGAAATCCCCTATCCCTGAAAATTTAAAGAATATTGTTATTGACGACGCTTCGGATGTCGAAAAAGTAACAAAAAAAGTCGATTTTGTTTTTTGCGCAGTGGATATGAAAAAAGATGAAATAAAGGCTTTGGAAGATAACTATGCTCGCCACGAATGCCCTGTTATTTCAAATAACAGCGCGCACAGAATGACCGAGGATGTTCCTATGGTTATCCCCGAGCTTAATTCGGAGCATATTAAAATAATAGAAAGCCAAAGAAAAAGGCTCGGCACAAAAAAAGGCTTTGTTGCGGTTAAATCAAACTGCTCTTTGCAAAGCTATGTTCCCGCGCTTTATCCCTTGGATGAAAAATTCGGCGTGGAAAAATGCTTAGTTACCACTTATCAGGCAATATCGGGCGCAGGAAAAACCTTTGAGCGCTGGCCCGAAATGCTCGATAATGTTATCCCTTATATCGGCGGCGAAGAAGAAAAAAGCGAAAAAGAGCCGCTTAAAATTTGGGGTAAAATTGAAAACGGGAAAATCATTCCCGCAACCTCGCCTGAATTTACAGCTCAGTGCTTAAGAGTGCCTGTTTCAGACGGACATATGGCGGCGGTATTTGTATCATTTAATAATAAGCCTTCTAAAGAGCAAATTCTTAAGGTTTGGAAAAATTTCAGCGGAGAGCCGCAAAAGCTTGCTCTTCCCCACGCGCCTAAGCAGTTTTTGAATTACTTTGAGCAGGACGATATGCCTCAAACAAGGCTTAACCGCGATCTTGAGGGCGGAATGGCTATTTCTATAGGCAGACTTCGTGAAGATACGCAGTATGATTATAAATTTGTTTGTCTTTCGCATAACACTTTGCGCGGTGCGGCCGGCGGCGGAGTATTATTAGCCGAACTGCTTTGTGCAAAGGGATATATGGATTAATCCGAAAAAGGGGTAATTATTTATGAAAAAAAGAATTTTTACCGGAGCGGCAACTGCTCTTATAACTCCGATGAAAGAAGACGGCAGCGTTAATTTTAATGCTCTTGAAAAGCTTGTTGACGATCAGATTAACGGTCATATCGATGCGCTTGTTATCTGCGGCACTACCGGTGAAAAGTCCACTTTAAGGTATGACGAGCACGTAAAAGTCATAGAAGTGGCAAGCAATGCCGCGGCAAAGCGCGTGCCAATAATTGCAGGTACAGGAAGCAACGATACCGTTTATTCCGTGGAGCTTTGTGATGACGCACAAAAAGCGGGAGCTGACGCTCTCTTAATGGTAACTCCCTACTACAATAAAACTTCTCAGAGGGGTCTTATAGCGCATTATAACTATATTGCTGACAGAGTTGATAAACCTATCATTCTTTATAATGTTCCTTCAAGAACAGGCGTCGGAATAAAGCCGGAAACTTATAAAGCACTCTCTCTTCACAAAAATATTGTCGCAGTAAAAGAGGCTAACGGTGATCTTTCCTCGGTTGCTGCAACAAAATATCTTTGCGGCGAAGATCTTGATATTTATTCGGGTAACGACGATCAGACAGTTCCTATTATGTCGCTTGGCGGAATAGGTGTTATCTCTGTGCTTTCAAACATTCTGCCCGAAGTTATGCACAAAATGTGTAAATATTATCTTGACGGCGAAACGAAAAAAGCCTCCAAGCTGCAGATAAAATATACAGGCCTTATGAACGCGCTGTTTTGCGATGTTAATCCTATCCCTGTTAAAGAAGCTATGAATTTAATAGGATTCAGTGCAGGTCCCTGCAGACTTCCGCTTTATCCGATGTCCGACGATAATAAAAAGCTTCTTAAAGAAAAGCTTGCAGAGTGCGGATTTGAAATTTAACTTTATTTTTTTGGATGTGTAATAATGATTGATATAATGCTTTCGGGCGCTTGCGGAAAAATGGGAAACGCCGTGGCAGCCGCGATCAAAAATAACGATAATTTCAATATTGCTTGCGGTGTGGATAAAAACTTTGAAAATTCAAAATATGATTTTGAGGTTTTCGAAAATTTTGATAAAGCAAACTTAAAACCTGATGTTATAATTGATTTTTCTTCCCCAGAGATGTTAGACGGGCTTCTTGATTTTGCCGTAAATAAAAAAGTGCCGGCGGTTATCGCAACAACCGGTTTTTCCGAAGAGCAGATAAATAAAATAAAATCGGCGGCTGAAAAGATCCCTGTGTTTTTCACATTTAATCTTTCTCTCGGTATAAATCTTTTAAAGATTTTATGCAGAAAAGCGGCTGGAATTTTAGGATCGGATTTTGATATTGAGATCATTGAAAAACATCATAATCAAAAGCTTGACGCTCCCTCGGGCACCGCTTTAATGCTTGCCGATTCTATAAACGAAACGGTTTCTAACAAATATAATTATGAATTTGACAGGCATTCAAGAAGAATGAAAAGGCCTAAAAACGAAATAGGATTTCATTCGGTCAGAGGCGGCACGATCGTGGGAGAGCACGAGGTTATATTTGCAGGAAACGATGAAGTGATAACCATTTCGCATGAAGCATATTCAAAAGCCATTTTTGCTAACGGCGCTTTAAAAGCCGCCGAATTTCTTAAAGACAAAAAATCAGGTCTTTATAATATGGAAGATATTTTAAAATAAAAAAACAAGCCTTTTTAAAAAGGATTGTTTTTTTATTTCCTGTAATAAGTATAATAAGCGGTAAAGCTGTCAAATTCACCTGTTACGGTGTTGTTACCCTCTACAGTCACGCCGTCGCCGCTTAATAAAAGGAAATATCTGCAGTTTTTAATCTCGCAGTTAAAAACATCGTTCTCACCGCAGATAATTCTTATATTATCCTCTATCACGGCTATTCTGCCGCTTTTTCCAGATATAACATATTCGTAAGTTCCGTCTTCTTTTTTGACCTTTCGGGTGACATATTTTACACATCGCCCGTCAAAAGTGGAAAGAAGATCTTTGTTTTTCTTTTTAAAAAGTCCCATTTTTATTCCACAATAAACTTTATAAATACTTTTTTGCCTTTTTTGAGGATAACTTCGTCTTTAAACGAAGAATAATCAAATTCGGTTTTCGGATCGGTTATTTTTTCATCATTAATGCTTACTCCGCCCTGAACAATAAGTCTTCTTGCTTCACCGAAAGAAGAAGCAAGCTGTGCGTTTACAAGCATTGAGAGAATTCCTATTTTTTCATCTTTAAAATCATCTTTATTTAAAGTAACGGTCGGCATTTCGGAGTGCGAGCCTTTTCCCGAGAAAACAGCTCTTGAAGTTTCCTGAGCTGTTATTGCCGCCTCTTCTCCATGGACAAGCTTTGTAAGCTCAAAAGCAAGTATTTCCTTAGCGGTATTAAGCTGACTTCCCTCCCAGGTATCCATTTTATCGATTTCTTCCAAGGGAAGGAATGTGAGCATTCTTATGCATTTTAAAACGTCTGCGTCTGCAACGTTTCTCCAATACTGATAAAACTCGTAAGGAGAAGTTTTTTCAGGATCGAGCCATACTGCTCCGCCGACTGTTTTACCCATCTTTTTCCCCTCTGAATTCAAAAGAAGAGTAATCGTCATAGCATAAGCGTCTTTTGAAAGCTTCTTTCTTATAAGCTCTGTTCCGCCGAGCATATTCGACCACTGATCATCGCCGCCGAACTGCATATTACAGCCGTATTCTTTATAAAGATGATAAAAGTCATAGCTTTGCATTATCATATAATTGAATTCAAGAAAGCTTAATCCCTTTTCCATTCTTTGCTTATAGCATTCGGCTCTGAGCATATTATTAACGGAGAAGCAAGGGCCGACCTCTCTTAAAAGGTCTATGTAATTAAGTTTTAAAAGCCAATCCGCATTATTTACCATAAGCGCTTTATCTTCGCCGAATTCTATGAATTTGCTCATTTGCTTTTTAAAGCAATCGCAGTTATGCTGAATTTGCTCCGGAGTCATCATAGATCTCATATCGGTTCTTCCTGAGGGATCTCCGATATATCCCGTTCCTCCTCCGACGAGCGCTATAGGTCTGTTCCCTGCCATCTGAAGTCTTTTCATAAGGCAAAGCGCCATAAAATGGCCTACGTGCAGGCTGTCGGCTGTTGGATCAAAGCCGATATAGAATGTTGCCTTACCGTTATTTATAAGCTCTTTGATTTCATCTTCATCCGTTACCTGAGCAATAAGACCGCGGGCAACAAGTTCTTCGTAAATTTTCATTTTATTTACTCCTGTCAAGCAATTCTTTAGCGGAATTATACAGGTTTTCGGTAATCTCCGAGCCTGACATAATTCTGGCTATTTCTTTTATTCTATCCTCACCGAAGAGGGGTTTAACTTTTGTGAAGGTTTCATTTGAGGAAACCTTTTTTTCTATTTCATAATGATTATCGGCATATGCCGCGATCTGCGCCAAATGCGTTACGCATAATACCTGCTTGGATTTTGATACTTTTTTAAGCTGAATTCCGACTTTCCCTGCCGTAACTCCGCTTATACCCTGATCTATTTCGTCAAAAATAAGCGTTTCAATATCGTCTTTATCCGCAAGAACGCTTTTTATTGCAAGCATTACTCTTGATAATTCACCGCCGGAGGCAATTTTATGAAGCGGTTTTAGATTTTCACCCAAATTTGTGCAAATAAAAAATTCGATAATATCGCAGCCGAGCTTTGTATATTTCCCGGAATCGATTTTAACCTCGAATTTAACATTCGGCATATTTAAAAACGAAAGAATTTCCGTTACATCGGAAGAAAATTTTTTTGCGGCTTTTTTTCGCGAGTTCGTTAATTTTTCGGCTAGATCGATCAGTCTTTCGGTAGAATTTTCAAGCTCTTTTTCTAACTTTTCAAGGGAAATATCAGAAGACTTTATTCTTGATAATTCTTCTTCAAATTCATCTTTTAATTTTAAGATATATTCTTCATCGCCGCCGTATTTTAAAGACAGCTTCCTTATAATATCAAGTCTTTGATTTATATCTTCTATATCTAAAAGGCCGAGATCCTCGTTTTCGGTAAAATCTCTTATTTTTGAGCAAACATCGTCTAAATTTATAAGCGACTCCGCAAGTATTGACGCGCATTTATCAAAATCATCCGATTTAAGAGCGGAAAGGGATTTTTGCGCGTTTTTTATAAGTGACATTGCTCCGTCAAAATTTTCACTGCCGTTAAGATAAGAATAAGCGGTATTAAGTCCGCTTAAAAGCTTTGAATAATTTTCGGCAATATTTTGCTTTTCTTTAAGCTCTTTGGATTCGCTGGGTTTTAAATTTGCGGAAGAAATTTCATTTATCTGAAATTCCAAAAGGTCTTTTTTTCTGTTTCCCTCTTCAAGGTCTTTTCTGATTTTAGAAATTTCTTTTCTTATGGAATTTAATTTTTTAAATTCAGCATAATAGTTATCGCGCATAAGCTTATTATCTGCCACTGCGTCGATATATAAATAATGATTTTCGGGCAAAAGCAGATTTTGATTATCGTGCTGGCCGTGAATATTTATAAGATATTTGCCAATATTTTTTAAAATTGTAACAGTTGCGGGTCTGCCGTTTATTCTAACATTTGAGTTGCCGCTTAAAGAAAGCGTTCTGTTTATTATAACTTCGTTTTCGGCCTCGTAGCCTTCATCTTCAAGCGCGCTTAAAGCCTGTTTTGAAATATCTGAAAAAACTGCGCTTACAAATGCTTTTTCACATCCGTTTCTGATAAGGTCTTTAGAAGTTCTTTCGCCGAGCACGGCATTTATTGAATCGATTATAATGGACTTTCCGGCTCCCGTTTCGCCGGTGAGTGCAGAGAGCCCCGATTTAAATTCAATATCAGTTTTTTCTATAACGGCAATATTTTCAATATGCAAAGATTTTAACATAAGATCATCCCGCCGGTCAAATCAATTTTTTTATTTCGTCAGCAAGTAACTGAGCCGCCTCGGTACTGCGGGTAATTATGAATATAGTATCGTCCCCTGCGACGCTGCCGAGCATTTTGTCCGCAAAAAGACCGTCTATCGCAACGCCTACGCTCGACGCCATACCTGTTTTACACTTAATAACAATATCATTGACCGCATTTTCAATAGAAATTACAGAATGTGAAAGCAGATCATAATATTTCCCGTCAGGTCCGTCGGATTTAGGAGCCGCAATGGAAATATATCTGTAATTTCCGTCCTGATCGTGGCCTTTAACTATCCTCAGCTCCTTTATATCTCTTGATACGGTGGACTGAGTTACATTAAATCCGCTGTCAGTCAGTTCTTTTTGAATTTCGTCTTGTGTAAGTACAATCTTTTGCGAAATTATTTCAAGAATTTTCTTTTGTCTGTTATCTTTCATGACTCATACCCCTTGAATCTGAAAATTTTAAGGATAGCGTTTTATAAAAAGACCTGTCGTTAAGTCTTATAAGTTTAACCGTTTTTTCCGATTTAGTAATGAAAATTTCCGTGTAAGGCTTTATATTTGCGGCTTTTCTTCCGTCTATCGTGAGATAGATATCGGATCGTTTCTTAGAAATTGCTTTAAGCTTTATTCCCCTGTCACTGCCTAAAATGATCGGCTTAGCCGCAAGCGAATGCGAGCAAATAGGAGTTACGCAAAAGCATTCGCTCAAAGGATCGATTATCGGGCCCCCTGCCGAAAGAGAATAAGCGGTCGATCCGGTGGGAGTGGATATTATCAGACCGTCGGACAAATAATTTATTCTGTCCTTGCCGATAAAAGCGGAAATATCTATAATTCTTGAAATATAGCCACTTGTTATTACCGCGTCGTTTAAAGCTTCGTATTCCCCGACAGTCTTATTGTTTTCAACAATTTTTATATTTAACATCATTCGGTTTTCAATGTTGTATTCCTTTGTTTTGAGCTTTGAAAGCTGTTTATATTCGTTTTGCTCGATATCGGCAAGATAGCCGAGTCTTCCCGCATTTATTCCGAGAATGGGTTTATTATCGGCGGCCGCTCTTTTAGCGTACCTGATAATAGTTCCGTCGCCGCCGATGGTGATTATGAGATCGGCGAGTTCATAAAGCTCGTCTTCCCCTGCGAATTTATATCCGGCACAGCAAATATTATCCGGCAGGTAAGCGGTTATTCCGCAGGATATAAGATATGCGCCTATTTTTTCAACCATATCGGCCGATCCGCGCTTATCAAGATTTGGGATTACAGCTACTACCATTTTCTATCTCCGTTTCAAAAACTAAGTATTTAATGTGTTATAAGATTCGTCTACAACCGCTTCGGCTGTTTTATCGCATAAATTTTCCGCATTATCGGATTTTTTCAGCAAACATAAGTATTCGATATTACCTTTCGGACCCTTTACAGGTGAAAAATCAAGACCCAAAAAGGAAAAACCGTTAAGTAAAGCAAAATCCATTATTTTGTTTATTACTGCTATATGTACGCTCCGCTCTCTTACTACCCCGTTTTTCCCAACATTTTCTTTGCCCGCCTCAAACTGCGGTTTTATAAGGCATACTGCGTTCGCGCCGTCTTTTAAAAGCGGTCTTAAAACAGGAAGAATGAGTGTAAGAGAAATAAAAGATACATCGACGCTCGCAAAATCAAGCTCATCGGGAATCTGATCTTTTGTTACATTTCTGAAATTCGTATTTTCAAGATTTATTACTCTTTCATCGGTCCTTAATTTCCAGGCAAGCTGACCGTAACCGACATCGATAGAATACACTTTTTTTGCTCCGCTTTGAAGCATACAGTCGGTAAATCCTCCTGTGGAAGCGCCGATATCTGCGCATATAAACCCATCAAGACTTAAATCAAAGCTTTTCATCGCTTTTTCAAGCTTAAGTCCCCCTCGGCTGACAAATTTGAGCGTTTTTCCTCTGATTTCGATTATATCGGTATCTTTAACATTTGTACCTGCCTTATCGCATTTCTGATTATTGACAAATACTATTCCCTCCATAATCAAAGCTTTTGCCCTTTCCCTTGAGGGTGCAAGACCTTTATTTACAAGAACAATATCTATTCGCTCTTTATTCTGCATTTATGCTTTAAAAGCTTCAAGCACGCTCTCGGTATCGAGATGATATTTTTTTAAAATATCTTCAGTCTTTCCTGCGGGAATAAATTCGCTTTCGATAGCATTTATAACATATTTCCCTTTATATCCGCTCTCGTTAAGACCGCTTCCGATATGCTCGGCTATGCCGCCGCTTTTAATTCCCTCCTCAAAGAAAATAATATTTTTATAAGAATTAAGTATCTCAAAGATATCTTTATTTATAGGATAAATTTTATTAAGCTTTAAAATATCAAAATTATTTATCTTATTTTTAGCCGAATATACCTGACTGAATATTCTTCCGTAAGTTATAGCCAAAGATTTTGAATTGTCGGATTTTAAAAGAGTATAATCGGCGCTAAAGTCGAAATTATATTCTTCTGTGCTGTAACCTTTCGGGTATCTTATGGCGCAAAGCTCGGAATTTTTTGAAGTTTCCTCAATTCTGTAATCAAGCTCTTTATAGCTTGAGGGCGAATAAACATTCATATTCGGAATTTCGCTTAAAAACGCCGCGTCAAACACGCCCTGATGAGTTTCCCCGTCTTCTCCGACGATTCCCGCTCTGTCAACAAGCAGTTTTATAGGAATATTCGCTATTGCGGCGTCGTGAAGTATCTGATCGTAACCTCTTTGCAGAAAAGTGGAATAAACCGCAAAAAACGGTATCATTCCTCCTTTTTTTAGTCCTGCACAGAATGTTACTCCGTGTTCTTCGGCAATACCCACATCAAAAAATCTGTCTTTAAATGATTTTGAAAACCCGGTAAGACCTGTCCCTTCAGTCATAGCGGCTGTCACGGCGCAAATTTTATTATTGCTTTTAGCAAGCCTGCAAAGGGTTTCGCCGGCTATCTGGGAATAATCTTTTTTCTTTTCTTCCGATAAACCGTCGCCTATTACAAACGGTGATACACCATGATAGTTTTTAGGCTTTGTTTCTGCGTAAATATAACCCTTTCCTTTTTTTGTTACTACATGAACGACAGACGGTCTGTCATAAGATTTTGCAACCAAAAAAAGCTCTTCCATTGCTTTGATATTGTGACCGTCGACAGGGCCGAGATAATTAAATCCAAGACTTGTGAAAATATTATCGTGATAAACCAGCGTTTTAATTCCCTTTTTTATTCTATAAAGGAAATTAAGGATATGTTTGCCGAAAGGCAATTTAAGCAGAAAATTTGAAAAAGAAGTTTTAAAGGTGTGATAAGAGGGCTTGTTGCGAAGTCTTGTAAAACAGCGTGACATTGCTCCGACGTTTTTTGAAATCGACATTTTATTATCGTTTAAAACAACGATAAAATTTCCCTTAGCAGCGCCCGCGTTATTTATAGCCTCGTAAGCCATTCCGCCCGTCATAGCGCCGTCGCCTATTACAGCGACAGCTGTTGACGGATCGCCCAAAAGCTTTTTCGCTTTAAAAATTCCGTAAGCCGCGGATATCGAATTACTGCTGTGACCTGTGACAACAGGGTCATACTCACTTTCCTGCGGCCTCATAAATCCGGAAATACCTCCCGATTTTCTGATTGAAGAAAAGCTTTCAAATCTGCCTGTTATAAGCTTATGTGCATAACACTGATGACCGACATCGAATATTATAGCGTCGTCAGGAGAAGAAAACACGCGGTGCAAAGCAACGGTAAGTTCAACTGCTCCTAAGTTTGAAGCGAGATGTCCCCCGTTTTTCGAAACAGTGGAAATAATTTCCGTTCTTATTTCATCGCAAAGCTCGGTCAGCTCAAATTTATTAAGCTTTTTAACATCATCCGGAGATTTAATGTTTTTTAAAATTTTGTAATTCAAAGGGTAAACATTCCTTTAAAACTTTCTTCTTAAAAGATACTGTGTAAGGCCTTTTAAAGTTTCACATTCGGGATTTATCATATCGAGAATGGTTTCCGCCTCGGCTGTGAGATTTTCTGCAAGCTCTCTTGCCTTATCTTCGCCGAGAACTTTTATAAGAGTTTTTTTATCGTTTTTCTCATCGCTGCCCGTAGGCTTGCCAAGGTCTTCTTCATTTGAATTAAGGTCGAGAAAATCATCGATTATCTGAAAAGCTATTCCGACATTTTCGCCGTATTTTTCGCAAAGATTAATTTGCTCGTCGTCAGCTCCGGCAAGAATTGCTCCGCAAACTGCGGCGGCCTTAATAAGTCCGGAAGTTTTAAGGGAATACATCTGGTAAATCAGATTATAATCTTCGCGGTCTTCGTTTTTAAGGTCTATTACCTGTCCTCCCACCATACCGGAAGTTCCTGCGGCGGCGGAAAAATAAGAAATCGCTCTAACAATTCTTTCGGGGTCAATTCCAAGAGTTTTTGATGCAACCCCGAATGCGTCGGTCAAAAGCGCATCGCCAGCCAAAAGCGCGATATCCTCGCCGAATTCTTTATGGCAGGCAGGCTTGCCTCTGCGCATATCGTCGTCGTCCATACAAGGCAAATCATCGTGAATTAAAGAATATGTATGTATCATTTCTATAGCGCAGGCAAAATTATAAGCGCAATCGTCATCACCGCCGAAAAGCTTATAAAATTCAAGCAGAATAATAGGTCTTATTCTTTTTCCGCCCGAAAGCAGACTGTGCCTTACCGCTTTTGATACAATATCGTAATGCTGACCGCTCAAAGCGGAAAGCATATCAAGCCTTGAATTGATTTTGACCTGATAATCGTTTATAATCGTTTCAATCATTATTTTCTCCGTTTATACTGCCTGTGTCCGACAGCTGTGTTATTTTTTGTTTTGCGTTATCTAAAATTTCAGAGCATTTTTTAGAATACTTCATGCCCTCTTCAAACAATTCTATTGATTTTTCAAGAGGAGTTCCAGGATCGTTTAGCTGTTCTGAAATTTTTTCAAGTTTTTCGAGAGCCTCTTCAAATGAAATATTTTCTTTCATTTTAAATTCCTTTCTCTTAAAGAATTCACTGTGCAGTTTGCCTCGCCGTCGGAAAATAGAACCTTAATTTCGTCATTTTGTGTAATATCGTTTACAGAAGTGACCTTTTTCTCGCCTTTAAGCGCAATTGAAAATCCACGGCTAAGCGTTTTTAAAGGACTTAAAGAGTCTAATTTGGCGATAGATAAAGATAGGTCAGACTGAGATTTTGTAAGTTTATCCGATATTTTATTAAGTAAGCTTTCACAGGCATTATCGAGCCTTTGCATTTTATCGGAAAATGCCTTTTTTCCAAAATCCTTAAAGCTTTTATCGCAAAGAAGAAATCTTGAATTTGATATTTCATAGGAAGACCGTAAAGCCTTATAAAGCATAATATCAGTTTTCTTGATTTTTTCTTTAATCTCAAAAATATCTGGCACTGCAAGCTCTGCTGCGGCAGAAGGAGTCGGCGCTCTTAAATCGGCTGTGAAATCGCAGATAGTAAAATCCGTTTCGTGGCCTACTGCGGAAATTATCGGAACGGGAGATTCATAAACTTTTCGTGCCAGCGCCTCGTTGTTAAATGCGTCAAGGTCCTCTGCACTGCCTCCGCCTCTGCCGATGATAATTACATCGATACCATCTTGCTCATAAATCTTATTGAGCATATCAGTTATTTCTCTTGCGGCATTTTCGCCCTGAACCGATACCGGGCAAAGCAGGACCTCGCATAAAGGATATCTTCTGTTTAAAATATTTAAAATATCTCTTACAGCCGCTCCGCCTATGGAAGTAACGACCGCAATTTTCTTCGGAAACCGCGGAAGTTTCCTTTTCTCCGACTGATCAAACAGCCCCTCTTTTTCAAGCTTTTCTTTTAAAAGATTGAATCTAAGAGAAATATCTCCGCTTCCGCTGAGTTTCATATCATCAGCGTAAAGCTGAAAGCTTCCGTCTTTTTCGTAAAGTGAAACTCTTCCGAAAACCAAAACCTCTGTTCCGTCTTTCACTTCAAAGCGAACTTTGCTGTTTGCTCCGCGGAACATAACGCATTTTACGGCGCTCGCGGAATCTTTTAAAGTAAAGTACCAATGACCGCTTGCAAAATGTGTTTTAAAATTGGAGATCTCTCCTTTAACGGCGATATAAGAAAGTTTTTCATCGCCCTCAAGCAGGGATTTAACATAAAGATTGAGCGCGGCAACCGAAATCGGCTCAGGCATCGGCTTTTACCACGGAAGAAAGTATACCGTTTACAAAAGCAGAGTCGTCAGTCGTAGCGTATTTTTTGCAAAGCTCAACGGCTTCGTTTATTGAAACAGCTTCCGGAATAGACTCCACAAATTTAATTTCATATATTGCAAGTCTTAAAACCGATAAAGAAGTTTTTGAAATTCTTTTTAAAGACCAACCTTTTGAATATTCGGAAATAATCCCGTCAATCAAATCAAGGTTATCATAAACACCTTTAAAAACATTTTCAATATAAGTGTCCGCCTCAAAATCGCGGACCTGCTCAGCAAGCTTTAATATTTCATCGCAAGGATCAACATTAAAGCATTTTTCAAAAATAAGAATAAAAGCTTCTTCTCTTGCATGCTTTCTGTTCATTCGGCACCTGCTTTCATAATAATACATAATAAATTATACTACACATCGCTTTATAATTCAAGAATAAATTAAGGCTTAATTTTACTGTCATTGACAAAAATTACCGATAATGTTAAAATAATAATATTAACTTATAATATGGAGATAATTATGGATAAAAATTACGATTCTTATATTTCACCTTTATCGACGAGATACGCTAGCAGTGAAATGCAGTATTTGTTTTCGCAGAATTTTAAATTCAGAACCTGGAGGAAGCTTTGGATAGCTTTAGCTAAAGCAGAAAAGGAAACAGGTCTTGATATAACAGACGAGCAGATAAAAGAGCTTGAAGAAAATGCGGATAATATAAATTACGAGGTTGCCGAAAAAAGAGAAAAAGAAGTAAGGCACGATGTTATGAGCCATGTTTACGCTTACGGCGTTCAGTGTCCCAAAGCGGAGCCGATAATCCACCTTGGAGCCACAAGCTGTTATGTCGGCGATAATACCGATATTATCATTATGAAAAACGCCTTGGAGCTTATCATAAAAAAGACCGCAAAGGTAGTTAAAAACTTAAGGGATTTTTCAGAAAAATATAAGGCACTTCCCTGCCTTGCTTACACTCATCTTCAGCCGGCTCAGCTCACAACGGTCGGCAAAAGGGCTACTCTTTGGTCCAACGATTTTATAAACGATATAAAAAATCTTGAATTTCAGCTTGATTCTTTAAAGCTCCTTGGTTCTAAAGGAACTACGGGAACTCAGGCAAGCTTTATGGAGCTTTATAACGGCGACGAGCAGAAGGTGGAAAAGCTTGAAAAGCTTATAGCCTCCTATCTCGGATTTGAAGAATGCGTGCCTGTTTCCGGACAAACCTATTCGAGAAAAACCGATTATTATTGCTTAAGCGCGCTTGCTGGCGCCGCACAGAGCGCATATAAATTTGCAAACGATATGCGCCTTTTGCAGTCGTTCGAAGAAATGGAAGAACCTTTCGGCAAAAATCAGATAGGCTCCTCCGCTATGCCCTATAAAAGAAATCCTATGCGCTGTGAAAGAATATGTGCACTATCGAGATATATAATCTGCGATCTTTTAAATCCTGCATTCACCTCCTCCACTCAGTGGCTTGAGAGAACTCTTGACGACAGCGCCAACAAAAGAATTGCAGTGAGCGAAGCATTTTTAGCGCTTGACGCGGTGCTGAATATCTGTATAAATGTTACCGATTCAATAGTCGTTTACGATAAAGTAATTGAAAAGAGAGTAATGGAAAAGCTGCCCTTTATGGCTACCGAAAACATTATGATGGAATCTGTAAAAAGAGGCTGTGACCGCCAGGAAATTCACGAAATTATAAGAGTTCATTCCCACAAAGCTGCACTTGATGTTAAAATGAACGGAAAGCCTAATAACCTTATTGATCTTATAGCCTCCGACGAGCGTATACCTCTTAACAAAGAGGAAATTTTAAGCGAATTAAAACCTGAAAAATATATCGGCAGATGTGTTTCGCAAATTGAAAATTTCAATAAAAAATATGCCGATCCAATTATTAAAAAGTATTATTCTGAAGATATTAAAAGCGAACTTTCGGTTTGATCTATAAAAGGAGTAAAGCATTATGATTTGGCATAACTCTTCTGTTCAAGAGGTATTAAACGAATTAAAAACCGATAAGGACAGCGGTCTGTCAAACGGAACGGCCACGGAAAGAATATCGGAATACGGAAAAAACATCATAAATAACGAAAACAAAAAATTCTTTTTAAAAGAGTTTTTAAAACAGCTTAACAACAGATTTGTCTATATTTTATTTGCGGTGGCGATAATTTCGTTTGCCTTTTCTGTTTATTATAAAAGCAATGATATTTTCTCTCCTCTGCTTATAATAGCGATCGTTATTCTTAATGCTCTTATTTCCGCATTTTTTCAAAGCCGCGGAAGATCTGCTTTGGAACGTCTTAAATCCGCAACAGATCCTAAAGTAAATGTTTTGAGAGACGGCATTAAAAAATCCGTTTATTCTTCGGAGCTTGTACCCGGTGATATTCTTTTGCTTGAAGAGGGCGATTATATCGCAGCAGACGCAAGGATTATTGAATCTGTATCCTTAAGATGCAATCAGCAGAAAATTACCGGCGACAGCATTCCTGCGGATAAAACGGCCGACGAATTATTCCCTGATATCACTCCTATTGCGCAGAGAAAAAATATGCTCTATTCAGGCACCAATGTTATCCACGGAAGCGCAAAAGCAGTAGTTGTGGAAACAGGGATAAATACCGAAACAGGAAGATCGGATTCACTTGAAAGGCAATCTGCGAAAACTTCTATTCCTCTGCAGGATTCTCTGCTTTATACCGGCAAAACCGCCAATATTATTATTCTTATAATTTGCTCGATAGTTTTTGTTATAGAATTTTTATTTACTATCAACAGCTCACCTGGCGAGGGCTTTGCTTATCTTACTATTAAAACATTTTTAAATTCCGCCGCATTAGCAGTTGCGGCAATTCCCGAAGGTTTGCCGGCCATCGCAGCAATAACAGTCGCTTTATCTCTTGAAAGACTTGTTAAAAACGGAATAATCGTTAAAAAAATCAAAGCTTTAGAAAAGCTCGGAGATATCTCCGTGCTTTGCGCGGATAAAACCGGAATTTTAACGCACAACAGTATGACTGCCGTAAAGATTTTTAACGGCAACGAAACGACAATACTTAAAAATTCCGAAATTAATGCTAAATCTTCAATGGTTTTAAAGCTTGCTGCCGCCTGCTCCACTCTTGAAAACGATCCCACAGAATCGGCTATCGAGAAAGCCTGCAACGAAATAAATAACGAAACCAAAACCGATATAGAGGCTATTTATCCGAGGCTTTGCACAATTCCTTTTGACAGCGACAGAAAGACAATGACAAGTGTTAATATGATAAACGGTCAGCCTGTAGCCATAACAAAGGGCGCACCCGAAATAATAGCAGAGATCTGCGGAAATATCGGCGCGGAAGAGATATTAAAGGAAAACGAGAAATTTGCCGAGGACTCTCTTCGGGTAGTTGGAATAGCTATAAAACAGCTCCCCGAAATTCCCGCTAATCCGAATGCCGATGAAATTGAAACAGATATGATATTTGTAGGACTCATAGGTCTTGAAGATCCGCCGAGATCTGACGCGGTGCAGAGTATCGGAGAGCTGACAAATGCCGGAATTAAAACTCTTATGATAACGGGAGACAATATCACTACCGCAAAAGCCGTAGCAAGAAGAATAGGCATTTTAAAAGACGGCACAATAGCTGTTACGGGAGCGGAAATTGACGCTTTATCAGACGAAGAACTTTATGAAAGAATAGGAGATATCAGCGTTTTCGCAAGAATTTCTTCCGACCAAAAATTAAGAATAGTCGAGGCTTTAAAGAAAAAAGGAGAATGTGTAGCGGTCACAGGCGACAGCATCAGTGATTCTTCCGTGCTTACGGAAGCGGATATCGGCTGTGTAATGGGAAACAACGGCTCGGATGTAGCAAAAGGCAGCGCAGATATTATTGATGAGCACTTTAATCTTTCAAGTCTTCTTTCTGCTATAAAAGAAAGCTCTTCGATTTTTGCAAACATTCAAAAATGTGTAAGATATCTTTTAAGCTGCAATTTTGCGGAAATTTTTATTTATCTTATTGGTCTTTTGGCTTTCAGATTTCCTCCCCTTTCCTGCGTACAGCTTTTGTGGATAAATCTTTTAACAGATTGCACGCCTGCAATCTCTCTTAGTATGGAATATGAAAGCGGAAAAATCGGTAAAGGCTCAAAGCAAAGGTTGTTTAATAAAAACATCTTAATTAAAATGATGACGGATATGCTGTTTATTACCGTGCTTTCTTTTATATCCTATAAAATAGGATTAGACGGCGGCAAAGATTACGCCTCTGCAATGCTGTTTTTAACTCTCGGTCTTGTTCAGATAATCCATTCTTATTGTTTAAGAAGTTCAAAATCGATTTTTAAGCTTTCACCCGTTTCAAATGAATTTATGCTTTTAACTTCCCTGCTTGCTGTATTTATACTGGTATTTCTTTGCGTCACGCCTGCAGGAGCGGTTTTCGGTCTTGAAATATTAAAATTCAAAGATTTGATAATAGCGGCGGCTTTGGCATTAGTAATAGTTCCTTATAATGAAATTTTAAAGATCGCGGTAAAATAATATGGCGGAAATAAAACCTATCGGGGAAATTTTAACCCCATTTAAAGAAAAATTCGGCATTCCAAGGCAAAGCGGAAGAGCAAAGTCTGCTCAGGGTAAAATTCTTTTTTACCCTGAGTTTTCCGATATTAATGCTTTTTCGGGACTCGAAGAATTTTCGCATATCTGGATAATATTTGATTTTAATAAGGCACATAAGGAAAATTATTCGCCGACTGTAAGACCGCCGAGGCTGGGTGGTAATAAAAGAATGGGCGTTTTTGCCACACGCTCCCCTTTCAGACCGAACTCTTTGGGGCTCACAGTGGCACGGCTTGTAAAAATCAAAAAAGAAAAAAACAGAATTGCGGTTTATGTAAAAGGAATTGATATTTTAGACGGCTCGCCGATATATGATATAAAACCATATATTCCCTATGCAGACGCAGTTTTTAACGCTGTAGGCGGATTTTCAGACGATGAAAAAGACCATAAATTAAATGTGGAAATTCCAACCGAAATATCGGAAAAAATCCCTGCTGAAATTACAGAGCTTTTAAAAGAATGCATAAGCGACGATCCCCGCCCTGCTTACCAAAATGACGAAAGAAACTATTCTTTGATAATAGAAGATTATGACTTTTCGTTTTTTGTAAAAGAAAATACAGCTTATGTAAAAAAATTCAGAAAAATATAATAAATTGCTTGATTATTTTATAAACCTATGTTATAATTACATTCGTTGCGAAAAGCAATTTGCGCTGATAGCTCAGCTGGATAGAGCATCTGCCTTCTAAGCAGAGGGTCGGGGGTTCGAGTCCCTTTCAGCGCGCCACAGCAAAAATCCTATCACATTTGTGATAGGATTTTTTAAATTTATTCTTAAAACTTTACTTATTTGTTGTAAAACTGTAATTATTTTGTAACTTTACTCAATGAATTAAATAACCTATAATTAAAATACAAAGTTTTGAGGAGTTTTGCATATGAAAAAAACAGCTTTATTTGTGATTTTGATTATAACTATGCTTTCAGTTTGCGCCTGCGGAAAAAATACGGGTACTGTAAAAGAAAGTAATACCGCAAAATATGAATTGACCGACATTCTTAATAATAAAATTTCTTTTACCGATGAAAGCGGAAAGTCAGTATATTTGAAAAATTACCGCTCCGAAAAATATCCCGATCTGCAAATTACGCCTGAAAAGTACGCAATAATTGATTTGGATAACGACGGTGCAAACGAGCTTGTGTTATATGCTTCGCCGGATTTCGGGCTATATCTCGTATTCCATGAATATAACGGAGTAATTTACTCTTTTGAATTTGTAGAACGGGCTATGATCGATCTAAAGCAGGACGGCAGCTTTATTCAAAGCAGCGGCGCCGGAATTAATTCGTATGCCGTATTAAAATTTGATAAAAACACCTATAAAATTATAGAAGAAGCTTACCGCGATGACTCTTTGCAAACTTACCGTATCAACGGCAAAGAATGCAGTCTGAATGATATAAATGATTTTATAACAAGTTTTAATAATAAAACAAGTGTTGAATGGTCTTAAAAATATAATTAACAAAAACAGCGAAAGTTCTAATTAGAACTTTCGCTGTTTCTCTTATATCTCATTTTTTCTTATTTTTCTTCTTATTCTGTTAAGGTTTCTTTCAAAACTTCCATTATTAAGCAGCTCTGCCAAAACAAGCTGATCGAGAGTCGGAACTGTGCAGGAAATCATTTCTTTATTGATTTCATAAAGTGGATAAAAGTTTTCCGGAAGAATTATATATCCTGTTTTAACAGCTGAAGAAATCGTTTTTGAAAAGGTATTAAGATATATCACATTTCCGCAGCTTAACTCATACAGCGTTTCAAAAGGCTTTCTGAATCTGTAAAATTCAGAGCCGTAATCATCTTCAATTATTATTCCGTTTCGCAAATTTGCCCATTTGAGATATTCAGCTCTTTTGGCGGCAGTTGCGGTTATTCCGCTTGGGAATGACCGATATGGTGTTACATGAAGAATGTCGGCGTCGGTACTTTTAAGCTCGGTTGAGTTAATTCCGCCGTTTTCAAGCTTTAATTTTCGATATTCTATTCCGTGAGATTTATACTCATTTTCTATTTTTTTATAAGACGGATCTTCTATTGCAAAAATACGGTCTTTTCCAAGCAGGCAGATTATCATATGATAAAGTGACTGCGCACCCGAGCCGATTATTATTCTTTCGGGATCCGCTTTTATCCCTCTGCATCTTATAAGATATTTTGAGAGTGCCGAGCGCAGGATAAAAAGACCTGAATTTTCGGATTTTTGTAATATTTCAGATTTTTGTTCCGTTATTACCTTTCTTACTGCTTTTAAATATACGGATTCGGGAAAATTTTCTTTAATTCCCGGAAGTAATGAAAAGTTTTTAATATTTTCTGTTTCTTTTACTCCTGAATATATTTCCTTTGAATTATATGCGCAAAAATAGCCGCTTCGAGTAACAGCGGAGATATATCCCTCTTCTTCAAGCATAGCATATGCGTGCTCTACGGTTACAACGCTTACACCGTTTCTTTCCGCGCAAACTCTTTTTGACGGCAATTTTTCTCCTGATTTATAAATTCCGCCGATAATTTCATTTTTTATTTTTTCGTAAACAGAAATATACAGCTTATCCATTTAATTAAAAATTCCCTTTCACTCTTCTTTTATTGATTATAAAATAAAACATTCAATTTTGCAAGAAAAAAGCGCCGCAGGTTTTTGCCTGCGGCGCGAATTATTAAAAGGAAAAATTACATTTTTTCAAGATTGCTCTTAAGAGTATCAAGCTGATTGCGAAGCTCTTTCGGTAACTTGTCGCCGAATTTCTTGTAATGCTCTTCGATTTCGCTTGCTTCTTTTTCCCAGACATCTTTATCAACCTTAAGAATGCTCTTTAAAGTATCCATATCCATATCAAGATCGGTAAGGTCGATATCCTCGGGCTTCGGAATATAGCCGATAGCGGTTTCGGTAGCGTCGACATTGCCCTCGCAACGATCAATTATCCAGTTAAGAACTCTCATATTATCGCCGAATCCGGGCCATACAAAGTTGCCCTCATCGTCAGTTCTGAACCAGTTAACATTGAATATCTTAGGAGCCTTATCACCGAGCTTTTTGCCCATTTCAAGCCAGTGAGCAAAATAGTCGCCCATATTGTATCCGCAGAACGGAAGCATAGCCATAGGATCGCGGCGAACTACTCCGACAGCGCCTGCCGCAGCAGCAGTTGTTTCTGAAGCCATAGCGGAACCGATGAACACACCATTCTCCCAGCTCTTTGACTGATATACGAGCGGAGCGCATTTAGCACGGCGGCCGCCGAATATAATTGCGGAGATCGGAACTCCCTCGCCCTTATCGAATTCATCGGAAATGCAGGGGCAGTTTTTAGCGGGAGCGGTAAATCTTGAGTTCGGATGAGCGGCATAGGTGCTCTTATCTTTCTTATCAAATTTAGAAGCGTCCCACTTATTGCCTTTCCAATCTATACAGTTTGTAGGAAGATCTTTATTGAGCCCCTCCCACCAAACGGTGTTATCGTCAAGGTTAAGAGCAACATTTGTGAAAATAGTGTTCTTCTTGGTGCTCTCAAGAGCATTGAAGTTTGAGTGAGCGTTAGTTCCGGGAGCCACACCGAAGAATCCGTTCTCAGGATTGATAGCATAAAGTCTTCCGTCTTTTCCGATCTTCATCCAGGAAATATCATCGCCGACAGTCCAGATCTTATAGCCTTTCTTGCGGAGATACTCGGGCGGAATAAGCATTGCAAGGTTGGTCTTTCCGCAGGCAGACGGGAAAGCAGCTGCAATATATTTAATTTCGCCCTTAGAATTCTGAAGACCCAAAATAAGCATATGCTCAGCCATCCAACCCTCTTTCCAGCCCTGATAAGAAGCTATACGAAGAGCGAAGCATTTTTTACCGAGAAGAACGTTACCGCCGTAAGCAGAGTTAACGGAAATAATTGTATTATCCTCGGGGAACTGGCATATATAACGCTTTTCGGGATCGATATCGCAGGAAGCGTGAAGACCTCTTACCCAGTCGTTAGAGTCGCCTAAAACATCGAGGACTTTCTGTCCTACCCTTGTCATAATAGCCATATTAAGAACAACATATTTAGAATCGGTTACTTCAATTCCTGCTTTTGCAAGAGGAGATCCGATCGGTCCCATAGAGAAAGGAATGATATACATTGTTCTTCCTTTATAAGAACCTCTTGCTATATTGTAAAGCTTTTTATACATTTCCTGAGGATCGCACCAGTTATTTGTAGGGCCGGCATTTTCCTCTTTTCTTGAACAAATAAAGGTTCTGTCCTCTACACGCGCAACATCGTTAGGACGGGTTCTGTGAAGAAAACAGCCCGGAAGCTTTTCTTCATTGAGCTTTATCATCTCGCCCGATTCAACAGCTTCTTTGCGGATAGCTTCAAGCTGCTCCTCGCTGCCGTCGATCCAAACGACTTTGTCAGGCGTAACAAGTTCTTTGACTTCTTCAAGCCACTTTAAAACAGTTTTGTTTTCAGTCATAATAATTTCTCCTTTTAAGAAATATCTTCCAAATTTCTGCCTTATACATTATACCAAAAAAACATATAAAGTCAATGAGTTTTCAAAATACTTAATAAAAATTTAACAAAATAATTTATCTATTGACAAAAAGAGCGTAAGCATATAAAATAGTATTATTAAAGATAAAGGGATGAATAAAATGTCGATCGGATTCAGAAAATCTTTTTTCGGGTTTAATTGTGAAGATGTTCTTTCTTACATAGAAAAATCACATAAAGATTTTGCGGCGGAAGAAAAGAATTTAAAATCACAGATCTCAGATCTTAACGATACTATTTCCGAACTTAAAAATAAAATTTCGGAGCTTGAAAATTCTAAAGAAAATATCAAAGCTCAGCTTGAAAGCTATGAAAATAAAAAAGCGCAGATCGATCAGATGTCCAAAAACATTGGAAAGCTTTATCTTGTTGCTCAGTCAAATGCCCGCTCCGTGATAAAATCAAGCGAAGAAAACTTAGCGGCAGTTAAAGAAGAAATTGAAAAGAATTTCAATTCTATCGATACTGCTCATCAAACTCTTGACAGTATTAAATCAAATCTTATAAAAACCACCGAAGAATTTACGGATAATATCGACAAGCTTTCAAATTCGCTTAATACTGCCAAAGAAGAGATAAAAAACAAAGAAAGCGAAGCTATTAAGAAAACCGAAGAAATTTCCGAATATGTGAATAATATTACTAAATAAAAAATGCCGTTTTATGCGGCATTTTTTATTTTTCTGCTGTTACGTTATAAAATTCGGCTTTTAAATTTTTATCGGGAACCGAAAGCGAGATAGGAAGCCCTAAAGGCGAATAGGTGTAAACATATTCAATATCACCTATTTTGCCGGAGCTTGTAAAATTGTCGCTGCCCTCTTTTTCTCCTTCGGTAACAGACTCATAGCATTTAAGAATGATATCCGCCGCATTGTCTACGGGCAGATCGTCAATTTCCTGCTTAATACCGAGATATTCGGCTGTGGTCTTTCCGTCTTTTCTTAAAACTTTGAGTCCCGCAAGATTTGACGGTTTTTTAACCTCGGCTTTCATATCTCCCGAGTTTTCAAGCTCTATCGAGCAGACATACGAATTGTCATTATAGGTGATCTTTGCGTCAAATTCAATTCCCGAAACCTTGGGGTTGCTCGCATTCTTTGAAGAGCATCCGCAAAAAATAAAAAGAACAAGTAAAGGCATTAAAAGCTTTTTCAAAAAATCTCCCCTAAATTTTTAATAGGAAATATTTTTAAGCTCCTCAATAATATCCGACGGCAAAAGCGACCGTTCGGTATATTTTTTTGCCGCAATATCCGCAGCAAAGGAATGGACATATACGCCCGTCACAGCCGCGTCTTTTTCAGAATATCCCTGCGCCGAAAGCGAAGCGATAATTCCCGCAAGCACATCTCCGCTGCCGCCCGTTGCCATACCGGGGTTTCCTGTTTTGTTTAAAAACACTTCGCCGCCCGGCAGTGCAACTACGGTATTACAGCCTTTAAGTACCACAGTGCAGTTATAATCTTCAGCAAATCTGCGGGCTTTGCCTATTCTGTCGCTTTGAATTTCTTCCACGCTTAGATTCGTCAGTCTTGACATTTCTTTAGGATGAGGCGTAATAATCAAAGGAGCTTTTATTTCCCTGATTATATTTATATCCATAGATAAGAGATTTATTCCGTCGGCGTCAAGAATTATCGGAGAGGAAGAATTTTGAAGAACGGTTTTAAGGCTGTTTTTAATATTATCGGATTTCCCTGTTCCGCAGCCGAAAAGCACGCTGCTGCAATTTTCAAGTTCTCTTATTAGCAAATTTTCTTTGATTACAGGCTCACCGCTTTCCCCCGTTTTACAAGGAATTACGACCGCTTCGCTTAAAGCAGAACAAAAAGCGGTATAATTTTTATCGCAGATAAAAGCTTTTATAAGTCCCGCTCCCGATCTCAAAGCAGCTTTTGCCGAAAGCACAGAGGCTCCGCAAAATCCGTAACTTCCGCAAATAGAAAGCACTGTGCCGAAAGTTCCTTTATGGGAATCTTTTTCTCTTTTTACGGTTTTTGTAATTTTACACAAACCGTAAGCATATTCTTTACTATTCATCTTTTTTAAAGCAAGGAACCGCTGACGGTTCTCGGTATAAATTTTTTCATAGCGGTTTTAATTCTGTCGTCAGGTGCAAATACAAGAAGATTTTTCTCATTGCCTTTTCTGATTATAAAAACAAGCGCGTTAGGATCGTTAAAATCGGCGGCAACTACTTTTTTTGAAAATCCGGCACCGTATTTTTTCTGCGGATTGAACTTTTCTATGCTCTCAACTCCCGAAAGCTCAAAGCTTAATTCTCTTTTTCTTGAACTTTTTCCTGTGATTTTATCAATATCGGCGCAATCATTGGTTATTATATACTCATATTCCACAAAAAGCATTTTAGAAAGAAAATATGCCCCGTAAAAAGCCAGAGCGGCGCCTACTAATGCTAAAGGCGGTAACACCAGAAATAAAAGGACTGAAACGGCTATCGCCGCTGCCCATAAAAGGACTAAAAGCGCATAGTATTTTCCTCCTCTTTTCATTTCAACCAATTGCTCAAGAAACGTATCCATAATTAATCTCCTTATCCGACTTGAATTATATTTCATTTTATTATATAATTAATAAAAAAGCAAGTGTATTTATTCACATCTGGAGGGTTTGCGGTGAAAATAAAAGAATGCTTCGATATTAAAAATGTTGCGGGTGAAAATATAGTTGTTTGTACTGATCCGTCTTTGCATTTTAATAAGCTTATCAAGCTTAACAACTCCGCCGCTTTCCTTTGGCGGGAGCTTAAAAGCGGTGAAAAAACCAACGAACAGCTTTTTAATTCCTTAGCGGATTTTTTCAATATTTCATCGGTTCTCGCACTTAATGAGATAGATGTTTTTTTAAGAATTTTAAGAGAGAACGGTATACTTGAAGAATGAAAAATAAATCAACGGTAAAATGGATCTATTCTAACCTGAAAAATTTTATAGGACAAATATCACTTGTTTCTGTTTGCAATATTATTTTATCTCTGTCGCTGATCTATCTTGCCGATTTAAGCAGTAAAATTATCGATTCGGGGAAAAACCTTTATAATAAAGCGATTTTAATAGGTATAATTCTTCTCGGACAGGTGATTTTACAGCTTTTTTCGTCGGTTATGACAGTAAAAATCACAGGTCTTATCACGATAAAATTAAGGCAGAAAATATTTTTTGATATTTGCGGCAAAGAATACGCAGGCATTGAAAAATATCATTCGGGTGATTTTTTAAATAAGATGACTAACGATGTAGGACAAGTTGCCAAAGGCGCGGTTGAGCTTATCCCCGAAACCTGCACTGTTTTAACCAAGATAATCGCAGGTCTTTATGCAATTATAAAGCATAACTATCTGCTTGCGGTTATTATTCTCGCTGTAGGATTTTTAATTCCTCTGCTCGGCAGGATATTCAGCAAAAAATATAAATATCTGCACAAAGAAGTTGTTAAAACCGAGGGCGAGGCAAGATCATTTTACCAGGAATGCATCGAAAATTTAATAGTTATAAAGTCTTTTTCGGCAAGCAATTCTGTTTCAAAAAAAGCTTCCGATATTATGGAGGACAACCTCGAATTAAGAATTAAGCAGAGAATATTCTCATCAGTAATGGGACTAAGCCTTTTTTTAAGCTTTTCTTTGGGGTATTACGGAGTAATTCTTTGGGCGGTTTCCGCCGGCGTTTCCTATGGCACGCTGTATTATCTTCTGCAGATTATCACCATTCTTCGCTCGCCTCTTCAAAATGTTTCGGGAATTATTCCGAAGTTTTATTCTATGACGGCGTCAGCCGAGAGAATAATGGAAATAAGCTCGATTCCCGATGAAAATTCATCTGAAAATGAAATTTCCGAAGAATTCCAATCGCTTAATTGCAGCGATTTAAGCTTTTCTTATAAAGATAACACAGTTTTAAAAAACTCAAGCTTTATTATCAAAAAAAACACCGTTACATTATTAAAAGGCGAATCGGGCTGCGGAAAAACCACTCTTTTCAAAATTCTTTTAGGGCTTTATTCCCCTACTTCCGGAACGCTTAAAGTAAATTCAAAATATGATATCGGCGCGCAAACAAGAAAACTGTTTTCTTATGTTCCTCAGGGAAATATGATTATTTCCGGCACGATAAAGGATAACATAACTTTTTTAAATAAAGATATAGCCGAAGAAAAAATAATCGGCGCACTCAAAATCGCAGGCATTTATGATTACATATCTTCCCTGCCGAAAGGAATTGAAACGGTTTTAAAAGAAAGAGGTCAGGGCTTAAGCGAGGGGCAAATTCAAAGGCTTGCCATAGCGCGTGCTTTGATTTATGACGCGCCTGTTCTTCTGCTCGATGAGTCGACCTCGGCTCTTGATAAAGAAACAGAACAAAAAATTCTTGAAAATATTAAAAATATGACTGATAAAACCGTTATATTTATCACTCACCGAAAAACAGAAACTCTAAAACCGGATAAAATACTTTTATTTAATAACGGAACAATAGAAGAAAGGAATGCTTAAATTTTATGAATATTTGGCACGATATCAGTCCCGACAGAATAAAAAAAGACGATTTTATCGCTGTTATTGAAATAGGAAAAGGAAGTAAATGCAAGTATGAGCTTGATAAGCAGACAGGCGTGCTTATCCTCGACAGAATTCTTTATACTTCTACTCACTATCCCGCAAACTACGGATTTATCCCTAGGACTTATGCCGATGATCTCGATCCTTTAGACGTGCTTGTCTTCTGCTCGGAAAGCCTTTATCCTATGACTACCGTAAGATGTTATCCGATAGGCGTTATAAATATGATTGATAACGGAAGATTTGACGAAAAAATCATAGCCATTCCTTTTAATGATCCTATGTATAATTCTTATAAAGACATATCACAAATTCCGAAACACATATTTGATGAAATGTCGCATTTTTTCAGGGTTTATAAAGAGCTTGAGGGAAAAGAAACGGCTGTAAACGAGGTTAAAGACGCTCTTAGTGCCAAAGATATCATTCAAAAATCGATAGATAATTATAATTCAACTTATGCGAAATAAATAAGGAGCCTGCCTATGGGCAGACTCCTTATATTTTATAAACCAAGCGCTTTTTTGATAACAGGCTCAACATTATTTGCCATTCTGTAAAAGCCGAGGTCATTCGGATGAATTCCGTCTATAGAGCATAAATTTCGGTCAACTTCGCCGTAACGCTTTTCACCGTCGATAAAATAAACATTTTTATCTCCGGAACTTAAAGCGTTAAGATAAGTTTTTTTAATAACTTCCCTGCGCTTTTTATTTTCTTCGGTATAAACCGCCGCCGGCATACTCATCATAATAACCTGAATATCGGGTTTTAAAACTCTAAATTTTTTAAAGAACTTTTCGTGAGTTGTTTCAAGCGCGAAAGCATTTGAAGCGTTATGATCGTAATCAAAAACAAAAAGGCTTATATCAAGAGCGCCGAAAAATTCCGCAAGCTCTATTTCGCCGCGGCAGGAGCCTGAAAACCCGAAATTATAATAATCAATATTTAAATGATTAGATATTATAGCGTTATATCCGTTCATTATAGAAGCACAGGCGCCCTCTGTTATTGAAGAGCCGTAATATAAAACAGGCTTTATAGGCAGATACGGTGTCGGAGGCTCGATAATATCTCCGTACTCAAAAACAACGGAAATATCTTCAATAACCTCGTTTCTCGGAAGAAAAATAAGAACGTCGCTTATTTCACCGCTGTCAAACGGGTTTTTAATGACCTTTTCGAATTCCTTATTATCGTAGTCTTTAGGAACGACATTTCCGCAATAAACAGGATCTTTTGTCCTATCACCTATCAGCACCATAAACGATTGGCACTGGTAAACAGACATTCCGAGATCTAAAGATAAAGTTTTAAGCTTAGCTTTGATTTTAAATTCCCTGGCATTTGTTCTGAAACCTAGTCTTGCGCCCGGGCACCTTTTTGAATAAGAGGCAGCCGTTTTATTTATCTTTTCCGCAACAGAGTCCGGAAGTCTTGAAAAAGGCTGATCGGAATCAAAAAGCGGCGCTCCGAAAACCTTTAAGGGATAATCTTTAAAATGCAATTCTTTCATAAATAAAATTCCTTTAAAAAAAAGCAGTCAAACTGACTGCTTTTTTTATTTTCATTTAAGCTTTGCCGATTGATCCGAAAAGCTCCATTTTTTCTTTAACCGTTGCTTTGATAGCTTCAAATCCGGGAGCCAAAACCTTTCTCGGATCAAATCCCTTTCCTACGAGATCCTTGCCCTCTTCGAAATATTTGCGTGTTGCTTCGGTGAAACTAATCTGGCACTCGGTGTTAACATTGATCTTAGAAACGCCGAGAGAAATTGCCTTTTTGATCATATCGGCAGGAATTCCTGTTCCGCCGTGAAGAACGAGCGGCATTGTTCCGGTAAGTTCCTGAATAGCGGCAAGAGTATCAAATCTTAAGCCTGTCCAGTTGGCAGGATATTTACCGTGAATATTTCCGATACCTGCTGCAAGCATTGTAACGCCGAGGTCAGCGATCATTTTGCATTCCTTAGGATCTGCTACTTCGCCGCCGCCGATAACGCCGTCTTCCTCACCGCCGATAGCGCCTACTTCCGCTTCCAAAGAAAGGCCGAGCTTATTGCATATCTCAACCAATTCTTTTGTTTTTTCAACATTCTCTTTGATCGGATAATGAGAACCGTCAAACATAACGGAAGAAAATCCTGCTTCGATACAAGCTTTTGCGCCTTCATAACTGCCGTGGTCAAGGTGAAGAGCAACAGGAACGGTGATATTGAGCTCTTCGAGCATACCGTTAACCATTCCTACTATCGTTTTATATCCGCACATATACTTTCCTGCGCCCTCGGAAACACCGAGAATTACAGGCGATTTAAGCTCCTGAGCGGTTAAAAGAATGGCTTTTGTCCACTCAAGATTGTTGATGTTAAAATGGCCTACGGCATACTTGCCGGCTTTTGCCTTTGTTAACATATCTTTTGCTGATACTAACATTTAGATTACCTCCAAAATTTATTACAAAGATATTTTAAAACATTTTTATCATAAAATCAAGTTTAAACTAAAATTTTATTTAAATCCGGATCGGGTTCTATGTTTTCAGGCGGCAATTCGAGCAAAGATGGGTCTGCCATATACTTTTTAAGTTTTCTGAAAGCAAGTGCGAAATAGCTGCCTGAGCAAATTCTTTCATCCATAACTATACCGTAAGGCATACATTTTTCAAAGACTATCTCGCCGTTTTTCTTCTTCGGGACTTCTCTTGTGTTTCCCATAGTAATTCCTATACTCGTAGTTCCGAATTCATAAACATGGTGATAAATGTGATTGGTTCTGATAGAAGCAAGGTTTGAAACAAGCAGGCTTGCGTGGGAAGGCGACATGTCTATTATCTTTTTAGGCAAAAGACCGTGCTTATCCATAAATTTAAATATTCCGACGCCTATCGGAAGAATTCCGGGAATTCCCAAAAGGAATTTTATCATTTTTTCAGTGCCGTTATTATCGGGAGCATTGCGGTTTTCATCGACATAGGAATTGATGATATCGTTAACTTCAAAAATGGTGTTTTTAGTGGAAAAATACATTTTTGACATAGTGCCGTGATCCATTTTTCCTGCTTTAAGAACTACCATTGAAACTGTAAGCTCGTTTCTTGCATAGGGCTTTCTGTTTACAATAAATCGGTTAAGCAGCGGGAATTCGGCTACAGTTCTCACATAAGCCGCCAAAAATACCGCTATATGGCTGATACTTACTCCTTCTTTTCTTTTTTCATTGATATACTTCTGCACCGGATCAATTGGCATATCAATGGTGATCATATTCATAGCGTCAATTCTCTTATCCATTATATATGCCGCAACGGTATACATAGGATCGGTTTTTTGACTCTCACACCGTCTTTTCTCATAAGCACATTCTCCCCTATTGTTTATCTAAATAATAATAGCATAAATATATAAAAATTATAACAATTAATCTTTAAGCTCACCTTTAGAACTTGCTTTTAAATATGCGTTAATAAATCCGTCAAGATCGCCGTCCATAACAGCGTTGATATTTCCGGATTCAAAATTCGTTCTGTGATCCTTGACCATTGTATAAGGCATAAATACATAAGATCTTATCTGCGATCCCCACGCGATTTCTTTTTGAACGCCCTTTATATCTTCGATTTTTTCAAGATGTTCCTTTTCTTTTATTTCAAGAAGCTTGGATTTAAGCATTTTCATAGCCTGATCCCTGTTCTGGAACTGGCTTCTTTCATTCTGGCAGGCAACTACGATACCTGTCGGAATATGCGTAAGTCTTACAGCGGAAGATGTCTTATTGATATGCTGACCGCCAGCGCCTGAAGATCTGAAAACATCCATTTTAACATCTTCGTCTTTAATTTCTATATCCACATCGTCCGTTATTTCGGGCATTACCTCGATTGAAGCAAAAGAAGTGTGTCTTCTTCCCGAAGCGTCAAAAGGAGAAACTCTCACAAGTCTGTGAATGCCCGATTCGCTTTTTAAATAACCGTAAGCGTTTTCGCCCTCCATTAAAACAGTGGCGCTTTTAAGTCCCGCCTCGTCGCCGTCAAGAAAATCAAGTACTTTTACATTAAGTCCGTGTCTTTCTCCCCATCTTGTATACATTCTTACAAGCATAGATACCCAGTCCATTGCCTCTGTGCCTCCGGCGCCTGCGTGGAATGTAAGAATAGCGTTATTAGCGTCATATTCGCCCGTTAAGAGAGTTTGAAGTCTTAATGCGGCAAGATCTTTTTCAAGAGTATCTATAGACTGTGAGATCTCATCAACAAGCGATAGATCTTCCTCTTCGTTGCCCATATCGATAAGAACTTTCAGATCTTCATAAGAAGAAACAATATTATCATAGGTTTCAACTTTGTTTTTAAGCTTGCCTGTTTTCTGCAGGATAGCCTGTGAATTTTCCACATCGTCCCAAAAACCCTCTGCCGCGGCTTTAAGCTCAAGCTCTTCTATTTCTCTTTTTAATTTATCGTAACCGATAGCGTCTTTTAAATCCTTTACTTCCTGCTCGTTTGCAGTAAGTCTTGATTTAAGCTGCTCAAATTCAAGCATTAATATTCCTCCGATTATTTTTTCAAAATATAGCAAAACCACTCGCCGCGGTGTAATTTTTTAACAATTTCAAAACTGCTCTTTTCAATAGCATTTTCGATATCTTTTTCTCTCAAATCGATTATGCCCGAGATTATCAGTCTTGTTTCTTCTTTCATAAATGATTTTACATTTTCAAAAAGTCTTATGATAACATCTGCAACTATATTTGCACATATTATATCAAATTTACCTGTTACCTTATCTGCAAGGTCTCCGGCTTGAAATTCCGTGAAATTATCCACATTGTTTATTTTTGCGTTCTCTTTGGCTGTTTTAACAGAAAGCTCGTCAATATCAATGCCCTTTGCGCTTTTTGCTCCTAAAAGAACAGCCGCAATAGCAAGAATTCCGCTCCCCGTTCCTATATCCAAAACAGTTTCTCCGCCTTTTACCTCATCTTCCAAAGCTTCGATACACATAGAAGTCGTCGCGTGAGTTCCCGTGCCGAAAGCAGTTCCCGGATCAAGATGAATGACCGTTCTGTTATCTTTATTTTTATATTCTTCCCAGCTCGGCGTCACGGCGATTTTCCTGCCTATCTCAAAAGCTTTGAAATGCTTTTTCCAATTTTCATTCCACTCATTATCGTCAACCGTGTCTTTTTCAATATTAAAATCGATACCGGCAGCGCTCATTCTAAATTTTAAAAACTCTACCGCTACGCTGACATTTTCTTCTTTATCAAAATAAATATGTATAATAGAATGCGTTCTGTCTTTTTTAATAAGCTCCTCGTCGATAAGATCAATATGGGCGATCTCTTCGGCGTCTGCCTCTAAATTAGAATAATCCTCTATATAAATACCGTATGGCACGGTCATGTTCGCTATTGCAGCCGCCTCGTCTGTTTTTGAAGTCGGAACAGAAGCTTTAATTTCAATCCAATCCATAATATCTCCCGATATAATTTTTTATTTTTCCTTCGCTTTCTTTAACGGTTCCCTGCCTTATTCCGTTTCTTCCTCCGCCTCTTATATTCAGATTTTCGGAAAAAGCTTTAAAGTCACGGCATAAATCTTCTTCATTTCCGCAAACGGAAAATGAAAAGCTATTATCTTTACCTGAAAAAAACCAAACGCTGCTGCCTTTATTTTTATAAGCCGCGTCAGCCGCTATCTGAAGATCTGTCATATCAAGATCTTCAAAAAAACAGCATTTTTCGGCCGCAGAATCTGTTTTAAGCAAAATAAATTTCTTTTTAAGTTCTTTATATTCAGTTTGCAGTTCGTTTGTTTTTTTCACAAAGTGCATTACGGCTTCATCCGCACTGTCAGACTTCGCTGAAAGCAAATCGGAAATATTTTTTATTTCAAAATACTTTTTGCGGTAATCTTCAAGCGCAAAACTGCCGCATTTCATATAGATCCGCGTGCCGCCTTTTATTTTTTCAAAATCAAGGAGTTTAATAATTCCTATTTCGCCTAGTTTTTTAATATGCGGCGCACAGCAAGCGCAGATATCTATTCCCTCGATTTTCACTAATCGCAAATCGGAAGTGATATCCTTTTTGCTCCTATAGTTTATACGCTCGGCTTCCTCTTTAGTTGGAAAAAATGCTTTTACATTTAGATTTTTAAAAACAGCATTGTTTGCAAGAGTTTCGATATGTTTAATTTTATCATAGTCAAGAGATGAATTTGTATCAATAGTAACATAATCTTCAGAAAGATGAAATCCGATATTCTCATATCCGAATTCGCTGTGGAAAAGACCTGAAACTATATGTTCTCCCGAATGGTTTTGCATAAATGAAAAGCGCCTGTCAAAATCAATTCGGGCTGTAATATCTGTTTTTATTTCTATAGGTTCTTCGGAATAATGATAAATTATTCCGTTTTCAATCTGCGTATCCGTTATTCTAATATCGCCTATAAATCCTCGGTCGCCGTATTGACCTCCGCTTTCGGGGAAAAACGCGGTTTTATCAAGAACGGTCCTGTAACCTGATTTTAACTTCTCGCAGGATAAAACATTTGCTCTGAATTCTTTGAGATAAGCGTCAGAGTCATAAAGTTTTATAGTTTTCATTTTAGCTTCTCCTGAATAATATGAGCCGCCTTATAAATATCTCCGCCGCCCATAGTTATAACAAGCTCGCCTTTTACGGCGGTTTTTATAACATAATCTGCTATATTTTCAAATCCGCTTAAAACAACGCAGTCAGGCAGTTTTTGAGCGATATCTTCTGATTTTATTCCGTAAGTGTTAACTTCTCTTGATCCCATTATAGGAGTCATAATAACCCTGTCGGCAATAGATAAAGCTTTTATAAAATCATCCTTTAAAAGTGCGGTCCTTGAAAAAGTAAACGGCTGAAAAACTGCTGTTACTTTAGAATAATTAAGCTCTTTTGCGGCATTTAAAGTGGCGGTTATCTCGGTAGGGTGATGAGCGTAATCGTCGGCAAGAGTAAATCCGTTATAATCGCCTAAAAATTCAAATCTTCTTCCTGCACCCGTGAATTTTTCCACAGCCTGCGCTATACCCTCCGGTGAAACGCCGCAGTCCGAACATACGGCAAACGCGGCGAGCCCGTTTAAAATATTATGCCTGCCCGGAATATGCATATCGAGATGGCCGATTTTTTTGCCTGATTTTATAACATCAAATGAAAATCCGAATTTTGAGCTTTTTATATCAGCCGCATAGTAATCGTTAGTATCTTTAAATCCGAATGTAACCGTTTCGGCATCGATACCGTCTGCCGCTTTTGTGCACAGCTCATCATCGCCGTTATAATAGCATTTTTTCGACATCGAAATGAATTTTTTAAAAGAATTCACAAGATTATCCATTGTTTTGAAATAATCAAGGTGATCGTTATCAATATTTAAAAGCACCGAAACATCGGGCGACATCTGCAAAAAAGTATCGACGAATTCGCAGGACTCGCAAACGAGCGTCTGCGAAGTTCCGATAGTACCGTTAGATCCTATAAGCGGAAGCTTGCCGCCTATTACTGCGCTCGGATTTTTCTTGTTTAAAATGAGAATTTGTGTTATCATAGAGGTAACGGTGGTCTTGCCGTGAGTTCCGCATACTCCTATAACATTATCATAATGCCTTGTAAGCGCGCCTAAAAGGTGCGAGCGCTCCATAAGAGGGATATTATTTTTTTTGGCGGCAACGATTTCCGGATTATCTTCCGAAATTGCCGCTGAATAAACTACGAGTTCTGCGCCTTTAATATTTTCCGGACTATGGCCCATATAAACCTTTATGCCAAGATTTTTAACTCTGGTTAAAGGATCGCTCTCATTGTTATCGGAGCCTGTGAGCTCATATCCTTTTGAATGTAGGATTTCCGCAAGCGGACACATTCCGCTTCCGCCGATTCCTATCATATGAACTCTTTTAATATTTGTAAGAATTTTGTCTTCAGCTCTTAATTCTTTCATATATATCAAACCTCTTTTTATGAATAAACATACACTTTATATTATACAACATTTATTATGAAAAATAAACTGTTTTTTTGAAAGTAGGGCTAAAAAGCTTATGAATCAAGTATTGCCTAAAGAAGTAAACTTTATAATCGACGAACTTATGTCGCACAGATACGAGGCATATATCGTCGGCGGCTGTGTAAGAGATAGAATTATGGGCAAAGATCCTCACGATTATGATATCACCACTTCTGCCCTGCCTTGCGAGATAAAATCAATATTTAAAAGCACTGCGGATACAGGGATAAAGCACGGAACAGTAACCGTTATTATTGAAAACAAGCCTTTTGAAGTAACCACTTTTCGCAGTGAATTCGGATATTCGGATTCAAGGCACCCGGACAAAGTGAAATTTATAACTAATATCGAGGAAGACCTTAAAAGACGTGATTTCACTATGAACGCCATAGCATTTAACCCCGAAAAAGGATTTTGCGATCCGTTTAACGGAACCGAGGATATTAAAAATAAGATCATCCGTGCCGTAGGCGATCCGATAGAAAGGTTTAAAGAAGACGCTTTAAGGATTTTAAGACTTTTCAGATTTAAATCCGTTTTAAACTTTTCTATTGATAAAAGTACTCAAAACGCGGCACTCAGTCTTTGCGGCGAAATATCCGAAATAAGCGAAGAAAGAATAAGCGCCGAACTTATAAAAACTCTTTTAGGACAAACCCCGGAAGCTTTAGAGCCGCTTATTAAAAACGGAGGATTTAAATTTTTAGATATTACACACTGCGAAAAACCCGAAAGAATAAACTATCTTACTTTAAATTCCGAAATAAGGCTTTATTCTTTTCTTAAAATTTGCAATGCAGATGTTTTTAAAACCTGCAAAGCGCTTAAATTAAGCAACAAATTTTTCTCCGATTTCAATGATTTTGAAATTTTAAACGCAGAGCTTAAAAGCGATGATATAAAAAGAAATTTAAGAAAGCTAAAAAATAAGAATAATTTTATTCTATATTTAGATTATAAAAAGCATATTTTAAACGAAGATATAAGCTCTTATATTTTAAAGTATAATAAAATCATAGAAAACCGCGAGCCTTATGAAATAAAAGACTTAAAAATAAACGGTGACGACCTGAAAAACATCGGTATTAAAGGTAAAGAAATCGGCAAGGCTCTTAATTTTCTCTTGGAATTGATAACCGATGATCCAAAGCTTAATAATAAAGATAAATTACTTGAAATAATAAAATCCAGGTAACTTAAAAGATAACTGCGCCATAGAATGTTATATAAACTTCTATGGCGTATTTTTTATGCAGGTGTTGATAAGAATGAAAGTTTTACTTATAGGCGGAGATAAACGCTCGGAATATGCGGAAAGAAAATTCCGAGAAGCCGGGTTTGAAACTGATACGCTGGGATTGCATATTAATGATAAAGGGTGCATTCAAAAGGCGGATATAATCGTACTCCCTGTTCCGACCACGCGTGACGGGGTGAATATTTTTTGCCCTTTAACAAAAAAGGTAATTCCTTTAAAAGAACTTGATAATGTTTGCAAAAAAACGATGATTTTCTCTTCTCTTTACGGCGGCGAAAAAGAAAATATCACGGATATTTCCGAGCTTGACGAGTTTTCGATATTAAATGCCGTGCCGACAGCCGAGGGAGCTATCGCCTATGCGATAAATTCCACAGAAAAAACTCTTTTCGGCTCAAAAGTGCTGGTAATAGGCAACGGGCGCGTAGGAAAAGCGTTAAGAGCAAGATTAAGGGCTCTCGGCGCCGTTGTAACAGTGAGCGCAAGAAAACCGAAAGATTATGCGGAAATCGAGATAAACAGCTGTGAATATCTTGAAACTGCCGATCTTAAAAAGAATTTAAATCGGTTTGATTTGATTTTTAACACAGTCGACGCGCCGCTATTCAGTGAAAAAGATCTCAGCTTTTTGAAAAATCCCATTATCGATCTTTCCACGCGCGGATGCACGGCTGAAAAAAACGAAAAAATCATAAAACTGCCCGGCATACCGGGTAAAACAGCTCCTCAAACTGCCGGAGAGGTAATTTTTAAAACCGTTATCGGACAATTAAAACTACGGAGGGATATATTTTGAAAAAAATCAATATAGGCTATGCTTTTTGCGGTTCTTTTTGCACTGTTAAAAATTCTCTCGAAGCTTTAAAAGAACTTGCAAAAACCGAAGCGAATATAATTCCTATAATGTCGGAAATAGTTTACAATACAGATACTCGATTCATCAAGGCAGACGATCTCAAAAATCAGGTTGAAGAGGTATGCCAAAATAAAATCATTCACGATATCGTTGAAGCGGAGCCGATAGGACCAAAAAATTTGCTTGACCTGATAGTTGTTTCTCCCTGCACGGGAAACACAGCCGCAAAAATAGCGCTCGGAATTACAGACACTCCCGTTACTATGGCTGTAAAAGCGAGCCTTAGAAACAATAACCCTGTTGTGCTGGCGCTCGCTACCAATGACGCTTTAGGCGCTTCCTATAAAAACATAGGATTACTTCAAAATACGAAAAACATCTTCTTTGTGCCTTACCGGCAAGACGATCCGTTCGGCAAAAACAATTCGCTTGTATGCGATTTTACTAAGCTTACAGAAACCGTTAATCAAGCCTTAACGGGCAAACAGCTACAGCCGGTAGTAATAGAGAAAAAGTAAAAAATATCTCCCTTAAAAAAGGGAGATATTTTTTACTTAAGAACTGAAATTGCGTCTTCAATGGTTTTTTCGAGAGCCTCTCTGCCGTATTTATCCACTTCGGTTTTATTTCTTTCACCGTGTGTAAGGCAGCCGGCTCCGCCGATACAGCCTCCGACGCATGCCATACCTTCGATAAAGTTGGCGTCAAGCAGATTTTTGCTCTTTTTAAGCAGTGCTACTCTGCACGCCTCAATTCCGTCGCAAGCGCAGGCTTTAAGCTTCAAATCGGTCACATTATGCTCTTTAAGGCCCTCAGCGACAGCGTCCGAAAGTCCGCCGCAGCGGGCAAATATTCTTCCGAAATAAGAGGCATTGTCTAAAGTGCCCTCTTCAAGAGCGGTTATATCGATCTCTTTACTGTCAAACAGGGCCTGTAATTCTTCAAATGTCATCGCAACATCGACAAACTCTTTGACCGACTCTTTTTTAACCTCGGCTTTTTTAGCCGTGCAGGGCCCTATAAAGATGACTTTGCAGGGAGCCTCGTGTTCCTTGATATATTTTGCAATAGCCGCCATAGGTGAAAGATTATGCGAAACATACTGCTTCATATCGGGAAACGATTTTTCTATGTAGCTGACAAACGCAGGACAGCAGGAACTCGTAAGAAATCCTTTTTCAACAAGCTCACGGCTTTCTGCATCAGCCACCATATCGGCTCCGAGCGCCGCCTCTATAACGGTGTAAAATCCGAGCTTTTTAAGACCTGTTATGACCTGGCCTAGCTTTGCGTATTTAAACTGACTTGAAATTGACGGTGCAACAACGGCAAAAACTTTATAATTTTTATTGTTATCGCTTTTCTTTATAATATCGATAGCGTCAAGTATAAACGATTTATCGCTTATCGCACCGAACGGGCACTGATAAACGCAAGCCCCGCAGGAAATGCATTTTGAATTATCAATAGCAGCGGCTTTATTTTCTTTCATAGTGATAGCTTTAATTTTGCAGGCGTTTTCACAAGGTCTTCTTCTGCTGATAATTGCAGTGTAAGGGCAAACCTTTGAGCAAGCCCCGCACTCTTTGCACTTGCTTTTATCGATGGACGCAACGTGGTTTTCATCAAAAGTTATGGCTCCGAATCGGCAGGCATCCTCACATCTGTGGGCAAGACAGCCTCGGCAGGCATTGGTAACCTCATAACCGCCCATAGGACATTCGTCGCAGGCAGTTTCAATAACCTCTATAACATTCGGGTTTTCGGAATCTCCGCCCATAGCGAGCTTTACACGGTCGCCTAAAATTGCTCTTTCTTTATAAACACAGCAGCGCATTGTGGGTGTATTGCCAGGAACTATATTTTTTGGAATTTCCAAAATATTTTCAAGCAAGGTATCATTCCAGGCAAGCTTTGCTACTTCCCTTAATACTTTATATTTAAGGTGCTGTACCTTTGTGTCAAATTTATACATATTTATTCTCCTTTAGAAATAGCTGACCTTTATCCTCTTACCCATTTTTTTAAGACAGTCCGACAGTTCTTCGACAAGATTCATTTTTATATTGAAATTTATCGGAAGATCGGGGTTCTGATGTGCCGGATTTACCGCTCTGCCTACAAAAAAGTTTATATCTGTTGCCTCTTCAAATAAAAGCCTGCAAATGAGCGAAGCACCGTCACGGCTGAAGCTCCAATGCTCATAAAGCTCGTTTTTATCAAGCGAATCTTTGGCGTATTCAATAACCTTGTTTATGGTTATAACACCCTCGGTAACCAAATCAACTCCTTCGATAAAAGCTATCGGCGGAACATCGCTTTTCTCAAATTTAAGACTTGTTGTAATGGGCTTATTAAGATATTTTGCCGCAATTTTAGAAGTTGTTCCACCGCAGACAATGTGCTTTCCCTCTTTTGAAAAGAAAAGGGACATCATTCTGTCACAGTCATCAGGATTTCTCGGAGGACCGAACAGAATATTCATAGGCTCTCTTCTTCTGATTCTGATAACGCACGCAGTTGCGTCGTCGCCGGGGTGAAAGCCGTACTGCTTATCGCATTCATCAATAAGCATGGTGGATAATGTTTTTGCAGTGTATCCCACATCTGCAATACCGAGCATAAACTGCGCGATATCTTCCCTTTTCCAGCCAAAGTTAAAAGCAATGCCTATTCCCGCGTGAGGGCAGCCGTCGCTCATAGCTACAAAAATATCGTTTTCCCTGAGATCGATCTCGGATTTATAAATTAATTTTCCTCCGATATTAAGCTCGGTTTTAGGATAATCGTAAATTTCTCCGTTTCTTATCATAATCACAAGCGGATTATCATACTGAATAAGCTCTGCCAAAGAATTGTTAATAAGGTGAATGATCGTAAAAGTGGAATACGCTACGCCTCTGACAGAGCATATCGGCAGTGTTGCGGCTATAGTGGAAACACATTCTTCAAGCGCTATGCCCTCTGCTACCATTGTTGAGATTATTTTTGAAGTAAGAGTCGAAAGGATACTTGCTTTAACTCCGCTTCCGAGACCGTCCGCCAAAACAATAACGGTGGAATTATCATTCTGCTCTATAATATCAACGTGATCTCCGCAAAGCTGTTCGCCCTCGTGATTTATACTTTTATAGCCTATATCAGCACACAGATTATTCATCGCTGATCGACTCCTTAAGCTTTGTTAGCGCAATTTTTGTTTCAGCGGCTGTTTCGCCGAGAAGCGACGCTATCTCCTGAACTATACGCATTTGCTTGTCAACAACATTGTCGGCTATTTCTACCGTTTGTCTGCTGATACTTTCTTTTTTCTCTTTTTGCAGTTCTTCTTCCGTTACATCGCGTAAAATACATACAAGAAGTCTGTATTCCTTATCATAAAGAATGGTTTCTTCTACATATTTTTCATATTCCGCAAGATATACTCTTTTATCGTGAATATTTCTGTTTTTACTTAGCACGCTCAAAAAATCGCCGGGATCCATAATTCTGACGACCTGATCGCCGAGAATATCGGAAGCATATCTAAGATTCAGAATTTTAAGCGCGGCTTTATTTATCTGCTGAACTTCAAGTTTTTCATTTAAAACAATAAGACCGTTCGGCGTGTTTCTGACAATTGTATCGGAAAAGCTTTCAGCTTTATCTTTAAGGAAAGGCAGACACATAGAAATCTCTGCTTTTCCCTGGCAAATCGCAATGGCTTTTTCCCTGCAGGAATCATAGCCGCAGGAGCCGCAATTCAGCTCATCGGACGGCTTTACTTTTCCCATCTGCTTAAGCGCTTCTCTTATCTCATCTTCTGACGGCATAGGAAGCTTGTGGCAAATAGCCTCAAAGCTCTTTTTAAGCTCTGTTTCATCGGGCTGGGAAATATCAAAATCTTCTTTACCGGCAAAATCGGAAACTGCAGTATAATCCTTTACGGGCGAGCGGTGGAATTTTTCCATAACAGGGCCGCCAACGCAGCTTCCCGCGCAAGCTGACATTTCTATAAAGCACCTGTGAATATTTCCGCTTTCAATATCTTTAAGCGCCGCAATACAGTTGTCTACACCGTCGATAGCGAGATAAGAATATCCGTTATCCGGCTTATCCATACTTTTAAGAATTCCGCCGGTGGTCGGGAAAAATCGTGTTCTGCCTGTTTTTTCTTCATCTTTTATGTTTTTTAGCACGATGTTTTCCGCTTTGAGCCAATCAGTAAGCTCGTCAAATGTTAAAACAGCGTCAACATAGCCCTCATAATGCGAGGCTTCGTCTTTTTTTGCAACACACGGACCTATAAATACTGTTTTCGCATTAGGTATCCTGCTTTTGATATCCTTGCAATGCGCCTGCATAGGCGATAAAACATCTGCCAGATAATCAAGAGTATCCGGGAAATATTTCTGAATAAGAAGATTTACCGAATGACAGCAAGAGGTAATAATAATATCGCGGTTAGCTTCATTAAGCATATTTTCATATTCGCGCTTAACTATAGTTGCCCCGATAGCCGTTTCTTCCACATCATAAAATCCGAGCTTTTTAAGAGCGGCTCTCATAGCTCCTATTCCTATCGATTCGTAATTAGCTACGAACGACGGCGCAAGACTTACAACCACGGGATCTCCTGTTTGTAAAAGAACCTTGACCTTTTCTGTTTCGCTGACTATCTGCTTGGCGTCCTGAGGACAGACAACAAAGCACTGACCGCATAAAATGCACTCGTTTTCGATAATATAAGCCTGATTACCGGAAAAACGAATGGATTTAACGGGACAGTGTCTGATACATTTATAGCAGTTTTTACAGTTGGATTTTTTAAGAGTCAGGCAATCCATTATCCGCTCACCTCATTCTGAAGTTTTTTTAAGATTTTATCTTTAAAAAAATCATCGAATTTTTCAGGGGTAATACCGGTGTAAACGTCATCGTCAATACTGACGGTAACGCCTTCCCTGTTGCATCTTCCGGTGCAAAAGCTTCCGGCAAGAGTTATTTCATTATCAAGTTTATTTTCCGTAATGGCTTTCTGAAAAAGCTCAACTAATTTTTCGGAGCCTTTAATATGACAGGCAGAGCCTACGCAGATCTGGACTATCATTATATCTCAACCTTTTTTAAAATATTTTCTTCAAAAAAGCTTTCTGCTGTTTCGGGATCAACTGAGAAAAACTCGCCGTCTACCGTCACGCAAACGCCCTCCTGACATCTGCCCATACAAAATGTTCCGGAAAGGTCGATTTTATCGGATAGATTGTTCTTTCCGATAAGATTTTGCAGGATTTCCACTACCTGTCTTGAACCTTTAATGTGACATGATGATCCTATACATACTGTTACTTTCATAATTTTTCTCCTTTTGCCGATTAAAATTTTTAAAAGTTTTAAATGAGCTTATATAAAATTTTTCTTTCTTCTTCCCGCGCCGAAATGCTGAGCGAAGCCGCTACAACAGGGATCCATTTTTTTATGTAAGAAATTTCGGTGCCGCTTTTTTGGCTGTATAATTCAAGATATTTTTCTGCATACTCGTCTTTTCCTTTTATCTTGAAGAGGATATATGTCCTTGCGGCGTCGGCAGCTGCGTTTCCGACTGTTGCGTGCGACCAATCAAGAATAAAGGGAACATTATCTTCCGAAATAATAATATTTGTAGGATAAAAATCGCCGTGGCAGATCTTACTCTCATTAAGCATTTCTTCAAGTCTTAAATGAAGATCGTATCTCACGGTTGCGGGAAGATCAGAATCGCAGATCCTATAATTAAGGCGGTCCTTAAGCCTGCTCAGTTCTAAGCAGCTTTCCGAATTTATTTTTATCTGAAGATCGGTAAAAAGATCAAGATATTCATTGGTTTTATCTGGATCATCTTCCATAAGTGAATATAGATTTTTGCCTTTTATGAATTCGGAAACTATAACATATTTACCTTCTATAGAAGTTACTTCCGAGATTTTAGGAACATTAAAGCCCTTTTCTTCCATTCTTATCTGATTAAGTGCTTCGCTGAAGACTCCTGCTTTTGTGTGCTCCTCACAAAAGACCTTTAAGCATCTGTCCTTATCTCTATATAAGGTTTTATTATTTCTGACAGCAATAATTCTGTCGAGATTCATATTTTTTTACTCCTTTAGCGCTTAAAAATCATCTTTTAAGTATAATTTTATCAAAATAAATTTATTTTGTGTATTGCTGTTTTTGCATATGGGTATTGCAATAAATTAATAACCGGTAGTCGTAATTATTTTTCTTTTTGAATAAATAAGTTTTTCAATAAACAACTTATCGAGTTTTGAAAGCGAATGATCTTTTTTATAGATAATCATATCCTTATAAATTCTATCACTTTTAACGGAATCAAGCTGAATTAAGCCGTATCTTGAAAGCAGATCTTCGGGAATGGGAGAAACCCACATAAATGTGTTTTTATTTTTTGCGAGAAGCTCAAATTGACTTGCTCTGTCAAACACAAATATCCTGTTTTTTACGTTTTTTGAAAATTCTTCTTTTTTTACCTCCGCAAACGGCAGCGAAGGCACATAAGGATCCGCGTGGGCAATTTCTGTGTATCCGCAGAGATTTTCATCGCTTAAATCTTTCTCGCTTGCAAGTTCGCTATCTTTGCTTACAACAAGATTATATTTAAACTCGCACACAAGCTCGCAATTAAGATTTTTTTCTTTAAAAAGATCCTTATAATATTTATCATAAGTTTCCGCGTATCTGACTATTCCGAGCTTATAGTTTTCTTCAAGAACATTTTTAAGAGTTCTCATAGAATTGGTTTCACGGTAATAGATTTCTGCATTGACATCATTTTTAAGAGTTTTTGAAAATTCGGCAAAAGCATAGGAAATATAGCTTGCGCGCGGAACAGAAACGGAAAATTTAAGCTTTTCCGTTTTATCCTTTTTAAACATATTCTCAACCATATCTACGCGGCTTAGAATATTCTCGGCGCAATCGATGAAAGTTTCTCCCTCGGCAGTTAAAGTCATACCCTTGGCACTGCGCTCAAAAAGAGAAATCCCGAGGTCAGCTTCAAGTTCTTTAATAGCGCGGCTTAGCGCCGACTGACCGACAAAAAGCTCTTTCGCAGCTTTATTTATCGAATTGGTTTTGGCAACCATTACGGCATATTTCATATGCAACAGGTTCATACATTTCTCCTTGCAAAGTTTTTACATATATTATTTTATCACATAATCGATAAAAAGTAAAACATCTTTATAATTATTGCCGAAAAAAATAAAAAGCCGCCGAAATCGGCGGTTTTTTTTCTCAAAAATCAATCTTTAAGCGAGGTTTTAACGCTATCAAATGTATCTGTTATCGATTTATCGGGAGCTTTGGTCAAAAGACTTACAATGATAATAAATACAGCGCTTATAACAAAAGCCGGGAAAAGCTCATAAATCGCGAAAATTCCGCCGAGTTTTGCTATAACATATTTCCAGATAAATACTATTGCTCCGCCGCTTAAAATTCCTGCGAGGGCTCCCCATTTTGTAGTTCTCTTCCATAAAAGTGAGAAGAGCATAACGGGACCGAATGCGGCGCCGAAGCCTGCCCATGCAAATGATACTATTCTGAAAACAGATCCGTTAGGATCAAGTGCGAGAATTACAGCAATAACAGAGATAAAGATAACGCTTAGTCTTGCGATAACCATTTCCTTTTTTTCGGAGAGTTTCATTTTAAAGGTGTTTACAAGTATATCCTTTGTAACGCTTGAAGAAGCAGCTATGAGCTGAGAGTCCGCAGTGGACATTGTTGAAGCCAAAATTCCCGAAATGAATATTCCCGCGATAAATGCCGGAATATATCCTCTTGTGGATAAAAATCTCGAAATATCAACTATGATAGATTCTGCTGCAGAAGCCGATTCATATTTATCTATTATTCCGTTATTTACAAGTGCAAGACCCGCAACGCCTATCAAAACTGCAATGCCTAATGAAATTACAACCCAAATAGACGCAATTCTTCTTGAAACCTTTAATTTCTTAGGATCATCGATAGCCATAAATCTTAAAAGAATGTGAGGCATTCCGAAATAACCTAAACCCCAGGCTAAAGTAGTTATAACCGAGAAAATGCCGAAACTTCCCGTTTTTGAATCGGCAACATCAAATCCTTTAAAGAGGTCAAAATATCCGGTCATATTCTTTGCGGACTCAAAAATACTGTCAAATCCGCCGATAATTCCCTCACTTAAGCCTAAAACGACAAACAAAGCGACAGTCATAACAATGCTCTGAATCAGGTCTGTTATGGAAGCGGCTAAAAATCCTCCCATCGTGCAGTAACCAACGATAATAACTGCGCTCAGGATCATAGCTGTTTTATACTGCATTCCGAACATACTCGCAAATAGCTTTCCGCAGGCGGAAAATCCTGATGCAGTATAAGGAACGAAGAAAACAATAATAACCAAAGCCGCTATTACGGATAGAATGTATTTATTATCACCGAATCTCTTTGAAAAGTATTCGGGAATTGTAACAGCGTCTATCTTTTCCGAATATTTACGAAGTCTTTTAGCGACAAACAACCAATTGAGATATGTTCCTATTGCAAGACCTATTGCAGTCCATGTGGCCTCTGCAAGACCGCACATTAAAGTAAGCCCCGGTATACCCATAAGCAGATAAGCGCTCATATCGGAAGCTTCTGCGCTCATCGCTGTAACTAAAGGACCAAGCTTTCTTCCGCCGAGATAAAAGTCAGTAGAATTTTTATTCCTTTTAGAAAAATATGCTCCTACTCCGAGCATTGCAAGAAGATATAACACTATTGCAATTAAAGTGCAAATTACCGCATTAGTCATAATAATCCCCCAAAATAAAAATATGGAAATATTATACTACAATAATTTATTTTTTTCAACAAAAAAATCTCCCTTTCGGGAGATTTTAAAATAAATATCGCTTTAAGCCTTATAAAAATGCTCTTCAGTAGCTGCGCAAAGATAGTGATATACAGGCAAATGAAGCTCCTGAACTTTAAAGGTTTCGGTTTCAGGAACTTTGATGCAGATATCCGCAACCTCGTTAAGTTTGCCGCCTTTAGCGCCGGTTAAAGCTATAACTGTTATTCCTAATGCTTTTGCCACTTTAGCCGCGGCATTGCCGTTTACCGAGTTGCCCGAAGTGCTTATGCTTATCAGCACGTCGCCTTTCTTACCCAGCGCCATAACATCCTGTGCAAAGATAAGATTAGGATCGACATCGTTGCAAAAAGCAGTGTTTACGGCATTCAAAGTAGTAAGAGCTACTGCCGGAAGACCGTACTGAAGTTTATTTAAAATCTCATTGTCAAGCTCGGGGCAGTTTTTCTTCATTTCAGCCTTTTTCTCATCAGTTAAAGGGCGCTTTTTAAGAAAGCCTTTCATAAGCTCGCCTACTATATGATCGGAATCGGCACAGCTTCCGCCGTTACCGCAGATCATAAGCTTTCCGCCGCTTTCATAACATTTGATAAGTGCCTCGGCGGCTTTTTTCAAATCTTCTTTGCAGGAAGAGAGGTTAGGATATCTTGAAAGTAATTCATTTAACATAATTAAATCTCCTTATAATAAAGCGGTAGCTATTGCGGCATAATCGCCGATTTTTTCCGAAAGTTCTGCGGGCACGATCTCGCAGACCTCTGCCGCGGCAGACAATGCTTCTTTTTTAATTTCTGCTTTGCAGGCTTCAGCCAAAAGATTCTCGGATCTTGCGTAAATGCTTCCGATAACGATTTTTTGAGGATTGAGAATATCGATTAAAATGCTTAGCCCCTTGCCTAAATATGTTCCGCAGGTCTTGTAAACATTTATTGCAGTTTCGTCGCCTGCGTCAGCCGCGTCGGCAACGGTTTTGGCAGTAACATCTTCAGGTTTCATTCCGGGCTTGAAATACATCGGATATTTCCCCTGCTGAACCTGCTCGAGCGCCATCTGATAGCCTAACTGCGCAAGACCGCCTCCGCTGCAGAATCCCTCAAAAGAGCCTGCTTTATGAAAGCCTACGGGGCCGAACTTTTCAAGTCTTATGTGCCCGCATTCGCCTGCATTGTCATTAGTTCCGGAATAAAGCTTACCGTCAATAATAAGTCCGGCTCCGAGCCCTGTTCCGAAAGTGAGAAACACCGCATTATCGCAGCCTTTTGCGGCGCCGAATTTCCATTCTGCAACCGCGCAGGCATTAGCGTCATTCTGAAGAAAAACAGGAATATTAAAGCTTTCCTTAATCTGTTTAACTATTTCAACGTGAGTCCAACCGAGAAGATTCGGCGGACCGAGTATCACACCGTCTTTAGAGCTTAAAGGTCCTCCGCAGGAAATTCCGACCGCTTCAAAATCCCCGTTTTTCTTAAGAGATTTCGCAAGATCTATAAGCTTATCGATCATTTTTTCGGGAGCGATAGAAAGATCAGTAGCAATTTTTTTCTTATCCACTATCTCAATTTCTCCGTCTATAAAAGAACCGGAAATAACGGCACATTTTGTTCCGCCGATATCAAATCCAAGTAAATTCATTTAACCCCTCCGAGTAATATTTTTCTTTTCAATGATATTTTATCACATCGAAAAAATTTGTCAATATTAACAGAAAAAACTATAGACTTTTTTATATATAAATATTATAATACAGATATTAACGGAGGGTTGTTATGGATATTAAAAAATTAAACGAAATTTCCGATGAAAATGCTGTAAGACCATTTTGGAGCTGGAATGACGAACTTGAAGTCCCGGAACTTTTAAACCAGATAGAAGAAATGAAAAAAGCCGGAATAAACGGGTTTTTTATGCACGCAAGAGGCGGTCTTACTACCGAATATATGGGCGAAAAATGGTTTGACGCTATAAATGCCTGCATAAAGAAAGCCAAAGAGCTCGGTATGGAAGCCTGGGCTTACGATGAAAACGGCTGGCCGAGCGGTTTTGCAAGCGGCGCAGTGCCGTCTAAATCAGTTGATTTCCAGCAAAAAAACATAGTTGTAGGCTCTTATAAGCCTGATTTGGAAATTAAAAACATAATAGGAATTTATAAAAAGACCGAAAAAGGGTTTGTTAAGACCGACAAGCCTGATGAAAACGATCTTGTTTTATCATATTCTATAAACCCTTATTATACAGATGTAATCAATAAAGACGCAATCGCTTATTTTCTTAAAACGACTCACGACAAGTATTATGAAAAATTCGGAAAAGAATTCGGAAAGGGACTTAAAGGATTTTTTACCGACGAACCACAGTACGGCAGTAATGGTCGTACCCCATGGACATTTAAATTTCCCGAAATTTTTGAAAATGCTTACGGATATTCGCTCCTTGATAATCTTCCTCTTTTATACTTTGAAGAAGAGGGCTATGAAAAATTCAGGAACGATTTTTATACCCTGCTTCAAAAAATGTTCAGCGAAAATTTCATTAAACAAATGTATGATTGGTGCGAAGAGCATAACTGTATGCTCACAGGTCATTTGGTGAACGAGGATAACCTTATCGCACAGCTTATATCCACTGGCGGAGTAATGGCATCATATCAATACTTTCATATTCCCGGAATTGATTGGCTTGGAAGAGAAATTAAAAATGTGCTTACTCCAAAACAGCTCGGTAGCTACTGCGCTCAATCGGGCAAAAAAAGCTTAACTGAAAGCTTTGCGCTTTGCGGCTGGGATGTGAGAATGAACGATCTTAAAAAAATAGCCGAATGGCAGTATGTAAACGAAGTGACTTCCCTTTGCCCGCACCTTGAAGGTTATTCTATGAGAGGCTGCAGAAAAAGAGATTACCCCGCTTCCCTTTTCACTCAGCTTCCGTGGTTTAAAACTAGCTACAAATATTTTGCCGATTATTTCACTCGCTTAGGAGCTTTGCTTGATAATACCGAAACTGTGGTATCGGTTATGGTGCTAAATACGATAAGATCGGCTTTCATTACTTTTAACCCTCAAAATAAGTCTAAATGTTTTGAAGTTAACGGTGCGATTATAAACTGCGATATTCAGTTGAGAAACGCTCATATCCCCTATCACTTCGGTGACGAAACCTTAATGCAGAAGAACACTTATGTTAAAGACGGAAAGCTGCATATAGGTAAATGCGGATATTCGGTTATCGTTCTTCCTCAGGCAATTTCAATTAGTGAAAACACATTAAGGCTCTTTGAAGTATTCAAAGAACAGGGCGGTAAAATCTTTGCAATAAAGAGCTTGCCTTATCTTGTTGACGGTGTTAAAAGCGATAGACTAAATGCGCTTTGCAAAGATATTAAGATAATAGAAAATGCCGGTGAGATTAAGCCTTATGTTGAAAAAGACTCTTCTATAAGCGCCGAAACTAACGGCAATGAGAATCCCGATTTAAATGTTCTGATTAAAAAGACTGACGACGGAAGATATATCTATTATCTTGTAAATCTATCGGAAAATAAATTTAAAGCCGATATTACAATTAACGGCGAATATTCGCTGTCTTCATTAGATATGATCTCGCTTGAAGAAGAAAAATTAAGCAGCAATATTTCCGCCGGTAAAACAAGCCTAACTCTTGATTTTGATATCTATTCAAGTTACATTTTAATTACAGACGAAAAATCAAAAGCTGTAAAACTTAAAGAGAAAGAAGAAATAAATATTCCTCTTAAAAATGAATTCACCATTGTAAAGAGCAATCTTAATTCCCTTACTCTTGATAAATGCGAATATCGCATTGACGGCTCCGATTGGCAGGAAGAAAAGGCTGTGATTATTCTTCAGGATGAACTTTTAAACCTCGGAAGAAGCTGTGATATCGAGCTTAAATTCAAATTCTTTGCTGAAAACAAAAACTGCCTTAAAGGCTTAATGCTCTGCCTTGAAACGCCTGAAAAATTCTCATTTGAAATAAACGGCAAACCTTTTGAATTCAAAGACTGCGGAGAATTCTTCGATTGGTCTGTTAGAAAAACCGTGATTGAAGAATATGTAAACGCCGGTGAAAATGAAATAATCTTAAAAGGAAAATTCTATCAGCGCCCCGATGTTTACAGAGTTTGCCTTGATCCGAAGATCTGTGAAACAGAGCGAAACAAGCTCACTTATGATACAGAGCTTGAAAGTATCTATCTTTCAGGTGATTTCGGAGTAAATATGAAAGGTGATTATTCGCTCGGCGAAAGGCATACGGTGTTCGGAACAAAGGATTTCAGTTTAACCGATAAAAGCACCAAGGTCGATATCAATAATATCACCGTTTCGGGATTTTGGTTCTTCAGCGGTAAAATGACGCTTATGCAAAAGTTTAAAATCGAAAAAGATGAAAATAAAGATTACTTTATTTCGTTTAATAAACTGAACAGTCCTGCCGCGATAGTTTATATCAACGGCAAAAAAGCAGGTGACCTTTGCTTTGCTCCGTTTAAGCTCAATGTTACAAAGCTTTTAAACGATGGAGAAAACACCTTAGAAATAGAATTCCTCTCCGGAAACAGAAACCTGTTAGGTCCGCACCATAAGCCCTGCGGCGAGGTTTACAGTGTAGGACCTGCAACTTTTACAAATAAATTAAGTTGGCCTGTAGATCCGAACTCTCCCATTTGGACCGACAATTACAGCTTTGTGCTTTTCGGCGCCGAAATTTAAACTTAATAATTATTAAATGCGTATCCGAATAAATCGGATACGCATTTTTTTACATAGATTTAACATAAAAATAATAAGGATTTGATAAACATATGCTATATTAAATTTAAAATTAAAGGGGTGTAAACATTTGGATATTTTTAGCTTTCTGTATTTAATAGGCGGTCTTTGTCTTTTCCTCTTTGGAATGAACATTATGGGCCAGGCTCTCGAAAGAAGAGCCGGAAGTAAACTAAGCTCGATTTTAAGCAAAATGACTTCAAATAAATTTGCCGGTTTCTTAACAGGCTGCGGAGTTACCTCGGTGATACAAAGCTCTTCTGCGACCACCGTTATGGTAGTAGGCTTTGTCAATTCGGGGATAATGACTTTAAAGCAGGCTATCAATGTTATAGTGGGAGCGAATGTCGGAACAACGATCACCGCCTGGATATTATCCTTAAGCGGAATCAGCGGCTACAGCTTTTTTATTAAAATGCTGAAGCCCTCTTCATTCACTCCTATTCTTGCTCTTATCGGAACTGTTTTCCTTATGTTTTCGAAAAATTCGAAAAAGCAGGATACAGGAACGATTTTGCTCGGATTTGCAACTCTTATGTTCGGAATGGAAGCAATGTCCGGTGCTGTAAGCGGACTTAGCGAAGTTCCTGCATTCAGAGAGGCATTTGTTGCGTTTTCTAATCCTATTCTCGGCGTGCTTGCAGGTGCAATACTTACTGCAATAATTCAGTCAAGCTCCGCATCGGTAGGAATATTGCAGGCGCTCTCAGCTACAGGCCAGGTCACATTCGGAGCGGCAATTCCTATTATAATGGGTCAAAATATCGGAACCTGCATCACAGCAATAATTTCTTCATTCGGTGCAAATAAAAATGCGAAAAGAGCGGCTTTTGTTCATTTATCTTTTAATGTTATCGGAACGGTTGTACTTCTTACGCTATTCAGCATAGCAAAAGGAATATTCTCTCCCGCTATTTTAGGCGATTCGATTTCAAGTTTCCAGATAGCTATTATTCACACTCTTTTCAATGTTTTATGCGTAATTCTTCTTATGCCCTTTACCTCTCTACTCGAAAAAATCGCGACTACCGTCATAAAAGACGGTAAGTCGCCCGATAAAATTCAGGAACTGGACGAGCGTCTTATCAAAACCCCTGCCCTTGCAATAGAGCAGTGCCGCAATGTTGCCGAAGAGATGGCAACCCGCAGTGTAAGAGCGCTTAAAAACAGTATAAAATTATTTGAAAACTATGATAAAATTCTTTACGAAAAAATCAGGAAAGATGAAAACGCTACTGATAAATATGAGGATATGCTAGGAACTTATATAATCAAGCTGAGCGCACAGAAAATGAGTGATTCCGACTCCGAAACTTCTACTGAGATTTTAAAATGTATCGGAGATTTTGAAAGAATAGCCGACCATGCTCTTAATATTGCGGATTCGGCAGCCGAGCTGAATGATAAAAAGCTTAAGCTTTCCGATGTTGCAACCGAAGAGTTAAAGGTTATATTTAAAGCTGTAAATGAGATAGCAGTTATGACCTCAAATGCATTTATAAATTATGATGTAAAAACAGCTGAAAATGTCGAGCCTTTAGAGCAGGTCATTGACGAACTAAAGGAGAGTATCAGAACAAGACATATCCACAGAATGCAGACCGGCATTTGCAGTGCGGAAACAGGATTTATTTTAACCGATCTTCTTACAGATCTTGAAAGAACCTCCGATCATTGCTCAAATATTGCAGGCTGCATAATCGATACTTCAAATCATAATATGAATATACATAAAACCTTGCGGTCAACTAAAAGCGAAAGCGAAGAATTCAGGACTAAATTTAAAGACTACGAAAAAGAATATATGGAAAAATTCCGGTATAAAAAAACAAGGGTCTGCATTTAAAATGCAGACCCTTGTTTTTTTAAATCATCGGGATAAGCAGCATCTTTTCACACTCTAATCTATCGGTATCCAAATCGTTTATCTGTTTAATTTCTTTAACGCTTGCACAGTATTTTTTCGCTATACTCCAGATATCCTCACCACAGGCGGCAAAATAAACGGTCATTGCACCCTTTGACTTTTTCTCGACAGGTTTCGAAGAATCAAGCTGAACATCGGTTACGATTAGGCTGTTATTTTCAGAGTAAATTCCTGCTTTTACACAAATCTCAAGCCTTACCTCTATGCTGTCGGAAGAGGTTATAATATATGAACCGCTTGTCACCGTTACATCCGGCTCGCAATACAATGCTTTTTCGCAGCAATCAAGCTCTTTGCTGTAATCAAAAGGTACTTTTCGCTCTAAAACGTCTGAATCACCGTCTTCGTCGGTCACAATTAAAAATACATTTATAGTGCCTTTGATCGATAATGCTCCGTTTTCTATGGAATAGCTTTGTATTTCAGGGATATACCACATATCCGCTACGCTTTCGATATTTAAATTTTCATCGGTTATCGTATCTTTTAAATTGAGATTTTCGCATATCTCACAGCAAAGCTTGCTGAATTTTATATCGCTTTTCTTAATATCGGCACAGTATTTCCTCGAATAAGCATCTGTTATAACCTCAACATCATTTTCGCAGAAGGTTCTGCACCATACCAGGACCTTGGCGTTTGTAATAAAGCTTTTGCTGTCCTGATTTGAAGAAGGCTTTACTTCAAGTGAGCACAGCTTGCAGGAAGAAGTGCATTTGCAGTCCTCATTTATTCCCTCAATATTTAAAAGCTGACTGAAAGGAATAGAAGTGTTCATTTGTCTGCGTTTACTATCGTCGGTAATATACACAGTCTTAACGCAAAGCTCGCCTTTTATCATCGCTTTGTTAGGAAGCAGCTTGCATTCTTTTATATGAGGTACAGCCTCATAACGCAAAATGCATTCTATACTTTCCTGCGACTGACCTATATCTGTTTCTTCTTCGATACTGATATATTTTTCCGCATAACTTAAAGGTGTTGTAGCGGGTATCACAGCGCGGTTTAATTCTATGGTATCATCGTCAACATCGGAAATTATCTCTATTGTTTTTTTCTTTTGCGCCTCGACTTTAAGAGTTAAAGCTCCGTGAATATCTATCTTTCTTGCAGTCACTGCCCTGCAGTTGATATAATCCGTTCTTGCAGCGGCAAAAATATCCGCACCGTCTACATTATCGTCGCCCTCATACACTTTATTGAAAGGATACTGATACTCATAAGAATAAAGCGAGCTTTCGGGACTTATGTAAATAAGCGTTATCAAAACATTTCCGTCAATATTAATATTTTTTCCGTTTATTCCTTTTGAAAGAATAAATATATCGGTTTTGCATTTTAGAATTTTAGTGATTTCCGGGCAATAATCCGGCAGAGTGAAATCGGTATCTATCGGAATTTCCGCCGACTGTTTTAAAACGCTTTCGTTGACTGTTACGGGTAATTTCAAATTCTTCTGCTCCATATTTTGTCACACTCTCCACTTTTTTTATTAAATAATATTATTTAAAATCGGAAAATATGACCTATAAAAAAACCCTCTTTAAAAAAGAGGGTTAAAAAATTATTTAAGAAGCTCGGAATATCCTTTTCCGTATTGTACACAGCGCGAAACTCTGCTTAAAGTGGCAGAGGAAATATCGGTTTCTTCTATGACCTGATTATAAGTTTTTCCCTCAATCAAAAGCTTTGCCGCTTTAACGCGCTGTGCCATCTGCTCTATTTCTTTATTTGTGCAAAGATCGCTGAAAAAATCTTCGCACTGCTTTTTATCCTTGATATTTAAAATGATTTCAAACAATTCTTCGATCATTTCCTGCGTAACTTTACTGTGCGACATATAATTCTCCTTAAAAGCTTTCGAGCGATTTATTTAAAAAGCTCTTTGTTTTTTCCGATATAGGATTATCGAAAACCTCTTCGGGCGTGCCGTATTCCTCTATCACACCGTCTGACATAAATAAGACCTTATCGGAAACGTTTTTTGCAAACTCCATTTCGTGCGTTACCACAATCATTGTGCTGCCGCCCGTTTTAAGGTCTTTAATTACTTTCAATACTTCTCCCGTAAGTTCCGGATCAAGCGCGCTTGTAGGCTCGTCAAAGCAAAGAATATCGGGTTCAAGCGCAAGCGCTCTTGCTATTGCCACTCTCTGCTGCTGACCGCCCGAAAGCTCGCAGGGATAATTATTTATTTTATCTTTAAGTCCCACTCTATTTATAAGATCTTCGGATTTCTTTCTTATTTCCTCTTCGCTTCCTCTTTTAAGTAAAAGCGGTGCAAGCATAACATTTTTAATCACACTGTACTGCGGAAAAAGATTGAAAGACTGAAAAACAAGCCCGAAATGAAGACGGTTTTCTCTGATTTCACTTTCAGTAAGTTTCTTATTGCTGTCCCCGTCAAAGACGGTCTTTCCGTTTACAGTTATCGTTCCGCCGTCAGCAAAATCAAGAAAATTTATACAGCGCAAAAGAGTTGTCTTTCCGCTGCCCGAAGAGCCGATTATGGAAAGCACTTCTCCCTTTTCAAGAGAAAAACCTATATTTTTGAGAACTTCGGTTTTGCCGAAGCTTTTTTTAATGTTCTTTACTTCCAATACAGACATTTTCTCTCACCTCACGCATTAAAATAGCTAAGCTTTTTCTCTATAAGCCCGAAAATAATGGTTAGAATTCCGCAGAATACAAGATAAAATATTCCCGTGAAGAACAGAGGCCAAATTATTGCCGCGCCTTTAATAAAGGTCTGTCCGCTCCAGATAAGCTCATAAACCGCTATAACTCTTGCAAGAGAGGTATCTTTAACAAGAGTTATAATTTCATTGCTCATAGGCGGCACGATTCTTTTTATTACCTGGAGAAGAATTACTTTAAAAAATATCTGACTTCTCGTCATTCCAAGCACAAGACCTGCCTCGGTCTGCCCTTTAGCGATACTTTCTATTCCTCCGCGGTAAATTTCAGAGAAATAGCAGGCATAATTGATTATAAAAGCTGTAAGTACGGCGGTCATTCTTCCGCCGTTACCTCCGCCCCATATATTATTATTAAGAATAAGTCCCGGACCGTAATAAATAATAAGCAGCTGCAGCATAAGCGGAGTTCCCCGGATTATCCATACAATGGTTTTAACAAGACCTTTAAGCGGCATAAATTTTGACATCGAGCCGAAAGCTATAATAAGGCCCAAAGGCAATGCTCCGAGAAGAGTGAAGAAAAATATTTGAAGTGTGGTGCTGAAACCCTCAAAGAGTGTTTTAAGTACAATTTGAAACATAAAATTATCCTTTTATAAAAATAGCACAAAGCAGGCAGAGGGAAAAGCCCTCTCTGCCTGTAATAAAGTTCAGTTTAAATTATTTCTGCTCCATTACGGATTCCTGAACGCCGTAAGTTTTAGCAATTTCAAGCATAGAGCCGTCAGCATAGCAAGCCTTAAAGAACTCATTAAGCTTTTCTGTAAGGTTCGATCCTTTTCTGAAACCTACGCCATAGTTTTCTTCTTCTGCAACGCCTATTGTGTAAGCAAGGTTTTCATAGCTAGTTCCCTCGCCTACCAATGCACCTGCCATAATAAGGTCGATAACAGCGGCGTCAGATGTGCCGGCATTTACTTCCATAAGTGCGTCGACCTGAGCAGTAACGGATGTTACACTGTATCCTAAATCTTTAAGGGCCTTTTCGCCTGCCGAACCCGCCTCTGCGGCAAATTTAAGATTTTTAACGCTTTCAAGCGACTGATATTTATCTGCAACATCTTTTTTAACTACAACAACCTGAGTATTTTTACAGTAAGCATTTGAAACGGACATTCCTTTTTTAACTTCGTCTGAAATTGTCATTCCGTTCCATACGCAGTCGATACTCTTTGAATTGAGCTCCATAAGTTTGTTGTCCCAGTCGATTTCAACAAACTCAACGTCGACTCCGAGACTTTTTGCAAATTTCGTTGCCATATCCGCGTCAAATCCAATCCATTTGCCGCTGCCCTTTTCCTCTTCATAATCCATAGGATTAAAATCGGTGATTCCTACAACAATCTTGCCTTTATCCTTTATGTAGTCAAGATCACTTTTAGATGACTTTTTAGAACATCCTGCAAATCCGAGAACCATTACGGCAGTTAAAACAAAAGCAATTATTTTTTTCATTTTCTTCATTTCCTTTCGGGGTGTTTTTTATTTGATGATGTTATTATACTTCATTAAACTAAAGTTGTAAAGTGTTTTTTTGAATTTTTTTAATTTTTGTGAAAAATCACAAAAAAGATAAACAAAACATGTAATTTTTTGCTTTAATTGACTAAAGTGGCTGTAAGGCCTAACGGTTAAAGCCCTATCTTTGATAATTCGTATGTAAAAAGGATAATTTTAAACGGCAGATCTCAGATGAGATCTGCCGTTTTTTGGTGGAGCAGGGGTCGCCATAGACGAACACCCGCCCATATGAAAGCTCTGCACTTTGCAGATACTCATACGCCTTGCGGTCATTTTCCTTATTCATATTAAAGCGGATTTTTACGTTTTTAACGCTCATTTCGCACCGCCGTTTCTGCTGAGTGAAACATAAGCCATATACTCATATCCCTTTGCCACAGCACAAATATCGCTTTCAATAAAAACACGGTCTTTGTCATAATCGGCAAAGTTACGAATTAAACATCCTCCGCCGCCGACAACATAGAGCTTCATAAGCTTTGGATCATACTCACGCTCACGGAGTCTGCGGAATATTCCTGCTGTGTACTGCCTTGCGGTATCGGTTACGGTTTTAAGGTAATCGGCATCAATATCCGCCGTGCCCTTTTTGAGAATTTCCGTAATGCTTTCATCATCAAGGGTAGCGTGGTGAGCCTTCATCATCTGCTCTCGGATAAGCAGGGAACATTGGTGTGTTCCGTATTTCTCGGTAAACATATTCTGTACGTCCGGCTTTTTGTTTACAATACGAAGCAGGTTCATCGTGCCGTTTCCTATATCGCAAAGCATACTGACGCCGCTGAATTGATTTAACTTATCTGCAACGGCGGCAAAGCCTTGGGGAAATATATCTGCGCCGACAATGCGGATATTGTATTCCACGTTCCGAAACACAAAGGATACCTTCTTGTTCTGAAGCAGATATTTTTTAAATTCCGCTTTCTGTTCACTTACCCAAGTAAGCGGCAATCCTGCGGCTATATGAACATCGGCAGAGGTTATATTTTCTCTGCGAAGCTCACGGGCAATAGCGGCAAGAGTGAGAACATAATAATCCTCGTCATTGAACTTGTCAGCCGTAAATTCCTTATGCCCGACGCCAATGGAATAATACTTGTTATTCCATTGAAGTAAATCCGACACAAAGATGGGTTCGGTATTACTTGCCATTACGCCGGTCGGAAAACAGCAGTTCGCAGTTTTCATATTTCCATAGCCGTGGTCGATACCAATAATCAGTTTGTTTTCAAATTTTCTCATAATTTTTTCGTCCTTTCGTTCTTTTTATTGTTGTGCCTTTGAATTTCGTTCAGCAAATCTTTGTCGCTCGGTAAAACTACATTCTTAAAATAATTGCAGTAAATACCGTAAACAGAAATAAGCTGCACACAGCGGTGACTTTCACCGTCATCAAGCAGCAGGCAGTTGCCGTAATCGTCACAGTTGGCACAGCACTCTGACACAAGACGGTTTACCTTTTTCGACTGCTTTGGGGTAATCTTCATTACCATAGTTTTTTGCTCCTTTCTTTTTCGGGCAGTAAAAAAGCCGCCGGTTTCCCGACGGCAATGCCCCGTTTTGTGAGGTTTTCGCTCCCTCTACTATATAGAATACGGAGCAAATGGCAAAACAGCAAGTATAACGCAACTCACTAAAAACGATAGGTGCAACTGCTTTAAATCCATTGTAAATACAGCGTTTTTATGATACAATATATTAAATTCTAAATTTCAAAAATGATGTTGCAACCAAAATTTCAAAACTTTTTTGAAAAATTTTTTATATGTCCGTTATTTAGGACTTGCCTTATGATAGAATTAGAATGGAGGTCGATGTTTTTGAGAGAAAACGTGCAATATTTTCACGCCGATTACCGTGACGGCAGAGTACATATCAGCGGCAAGGTATATCAGGCAGGGATATTTGCAACTCATCTGCTGAATCAATATTACAAGGACGATACCGCCGCAAGACTTGTCGTGTATAAGCGGTATAATTGGCACACCGCCGAAACACTTGAAGCGGGATATTTGGATAAAGAAGATTTTGTAAAAGCCGGCGAAGAAATATTACTTATATTGCAAACTCTGCCCAAGCTCCAACCTTTTACAATGCTTGACACCAAAGCAGAACGAGAGCGTATAGCAGAACTTTTTACAGAAAACAACGCAGATATTATTTGTGATTATTTCAACCGCAAAGCCGCCGTTCATAAAATGACGGAAGCAGACCGTGCTTTGGATTTGCTCCCGAAAGAATATGATAAAACTTTCTTTTCTGAAGCAGAGGATTTAATAACTGATATAACAAACACCCTTTATTTTTACGACTCTATCAGCGAAGATATGCGAATTGCTTTTGAAAACCTACAGCAATTTGTTTCCCGCATTGATGAAGCAGAACGCTTTGACGAGGAACATCTATTACCCATAGCGTTAGAGATATTCGGAAAAACCTCTTTTGCGGTAAAAACAGAATATGTCAGTATAAAGAAATCTAACCGCAGTAAAACTGCAACGGTTGCAAGGCGGCTGTATTTTGAAAGCTATTACAGTTTTATCATTACGGATTTCTTTGAAGGATTGCATTACGGGCATTATCCGAGACAATGTGAGGTTTGCAAAAAGTATTTCCTTATGACCTCTGCCCGAAAGCAAAAATACTGTAACGGCATTGCTCCCGAAACTTACAACGGCGAAAAACAAACTTGCAGACAATACGCCGCCATTATGGGCAAAAAAGAAAAAATTGAAGCACACCCGATACTCAGTATTCACAAAAAGCGGTGCAACTGTATCAGAGCCGAGCTGTCAAAGGGTACGATTACAAGAGAATTTGCAGATGCCGCAAAAGAGATAGCAGACGAATTAAAGGCGCTGGCTATTCACGGCGGTGAATATACAGTTAAACAGTTTGAAAAGGATATGCAAAGGCAAAACCTTTATGCTCTTGTAGATAAACGATTAAAATAACGGCAGTATGACAGATTGGAGGTGAGTGCCGCTATGAAAGAATGGGAAAAAGAATTATATATCTATCGTCTGACACCGGCACCGCCGCCAAAAGACGATTTGCAGGAATATATAACTCTATACCTTGCCGAAAAAGACGATAAATATCTCTCGTGGTTTTTACATTATTATGAGCCAACCCTAAACGATACCGTGTTTGAGGTCGTTCAGCGATACTCTATGTATGGGCATTTCCTTGATATTAAAGAAGCGTGTGTATTGGGTATTCTTCGAGCATTAGAGGAATACACCGATACCACCGTTCCGTTCGTTACCTTCAAAACCCGTATTATGTGGGAAGAAATTCATAATTACGTTCGCACAATGCGGACAGGCTTTACGGTGCAAAGTGATGATGAATACCGCAACTTGAGAAATATAATGCGTTTATATTCGGCGTACAACAATAAAAACGACGCAGAAACCTTAAAGAAAATATCCGATGAAGTTGGATTATCCGCAAAGACGATAACTGAAATATTGCAGGGCGGCTTTCGCAATATGCAATTCGTTGATTTTTACCGCAGCTATGCCAATGATGACAGCGAAGAAAGTTCGGAGGATGTAACCATAGACCATACCTTTGATCCCTGCCGTGTTCTTCTTGCGAAAGAGAAAACCGAAGCGGTATTCTCAACCTTTGACAGTTTGCCTTACCGAGAGCGTGAGGTTGTCCGTTCCCACATTGGCTTTTGTCCCGATTGCCACAGTATGAAAAGTCCGAAATACCGCCCGCATACCTTTCAGGAGATTGCCTACAAAAATGAACTGTTTTCTGCCGAAGCCGCAGAAAATATTTATCACAAGGCTTGTGATAAGATGAAAGCCAAGCTCAAAGAAAAAGGAATAACAAAGCCGTAAAAACAGCACTTAAATTAATTTAACTAAAAGAAAGGAACTATTATGACCCTTTATATTATAGGTAACGGATTTGATCTTGCACACCATATCAAATGTAAATACAGTGATTTTGGAGATTTTCTTGGTGATAATTATCCTGATTATTATGAGAGTATAATGAGTGGATATTGCCGTTCAAATGCACTATGGAAAGATTTCGAAAATGAATTGCCATCCTGCGCCACACATATTGAGGAGTTTGGTACGCAAATGGGTAATGAAATGCGAGATGAACTCGATTATGATCCAATGGATGATATGGGTATAGGTAGATGGTTAGATGATCAGTACAGGTTTTTAAATGATTTGCCTAAATATTTGCGATTATGGGTTGAAACAATAGATACAAAGAAAAATCCAGTTTATAAAATCAATAAACATTCAATTTTCCTGACCTTTAATTACACCGACACACTCGAAAGAGCTTATAAAATCGATTCGGATAATATTAAACACATTCACGGCTATGTGAAAAATAAAAAAGAAGAATTAGTCATAGGTCATTGTAATAAAAAAGCAATTTCCTATGCTTTAGAAAAGAAAAAAGAAGCAGAAATGAATTTTGTCGATTTTGCAGTTTCAACTTTTGATCGTGTATCAAAATATTGCAGTGCCACCCTTAAAAACACAAGTAAAATAATTGATGAAAATATGGATTTTTTTAAGAGTTTGTCCAATGTAAATGAAGTAATTATAATAGGACATTCACTTAACACGGTGGATATCCCATATTTTAAAACAGTCTTAAATTTCATTAGCGAGAATGCAATGTGGAAAGCTTATTACTTTGAAGACACAGATGAAAAAACCTTTGAGAAAGTTTTAGCTAATTTAGGAATCAGAAAAGAAAATAGAGTTGTACTAAAAACCCAAGAGTTGTACTTATAATGAAATAAGCCCCGCCGGGAAAGCAGAATTTCTGCAATCCTAACGGGGCTGTCTTTATATTCAAAGTCGGTACATTCGACTTGTGTGAAGTCTTTTCCTAAAATTATACTGACAATTTCTAAATCATACTTTTCGGGTAAAATAATAAAAAATATCCGGAGGTAAATACAATGGAAAGGACTTTAACGCAAAGCAAAATTCAAGACTTTTACACTTGGCTGAAAACGGATGAGAAAAGCGAAAACACGGTAGATAAATATATCCGTGATGTATCGGCATTCTTTACCTTTTGCGGCAGGAAAGAAATAACCAAAGAAACGGTTATAGCCTACAAAAACAAACTTATAGCCGACAATTATGCCGTACGGAGTATTAACTCAATGTTGGCTTCTATCAACAGTCTTTTTGTCTTTTTAGGTTGGGCAGATTTGAAGGTAAAATCTATCAAACTGCAACGGCAGATTTATTGCCCCGAAGAAAAGGAATTAACAAAGGCAGAGTATATCCGCCTTGTGAATGCTGCTAAGCAAAAAGGTAACGAGCGACTAAACCTTATCTTGCAGACGATATGCGGTACAGGTATCAGGGTCAGCGAACTGCAATTTATAACTGTCGAGGCGGCAAAGCACGGCGAGGCGACGGTATCGCTTAAAGGCAAAACAAGAACTGTGTTTGTCGTAAAGGGGCTAAAACAAAAACTGCTCCGCTATGCAGCAGAGCAAGGTATTAAGTCGGGTGCAATATTTATAACCCGTAGCGGCAAACCGATAAGCCGCACAAATATATGGCGGGAGATGAAAAACCTATGCGAAAGCGCAAATGTGAACCCAAACAAGGTTTTTCCGCATAACCTGCGCCATCTTTTTGCCCGCACATTTTACGGTATAGAAAAGGATATTGCCAAACTTGCCGATATTTTAGGTCATAGCAGTATTAACACTACACGAATTTATATCGTCACCACCGGCGACGAACACCGTCGGCGTATGGAAAGTATGCACCTAATTATATGAAAAAAGCCACCAAATCGGCGGCAATAACATAATTCGCATTATGTTGTAAAATTAAAAATCAAGAATAACACATTTATTTTATAGTATAGCATAATAACAGAGAAAAAACAATTAATTTTAACCAAAATGTATGATTTGTAAGAGAATTGTCGTAATTTACATAGCACAAATAAGCCTTCTCAAACTTTAAAAGCGAAAAGGCTTGATTTGTCATACCTGTTTTTATTCTAAGCGTTCACGATTTGACCGTGAGCGTTTATTTTTTTGCGACAAAGTATAACATAATGCGAATTATGTTCTTTTATAAACGAGAAGTGATTAAAGAGTGGTGGTACGTAAATGAAACAGCAGGTTAAATCTAAAGAACGCGTTGCCGAGCACGGTGAGGTCTTTACCGCAGAGCGCGAAGTGAAATCAATGTGCGATTTGGTTGCGGCACAGTGTGACAATGTAGACGCAACATTTCTTGAACCTGCCTGCGGTAACGGTAATTTCCTTGCTGAAATCCTTGCTCGTAAACTTGCCCGTGTTAAAAAGGATACAAAAGGCGACCGTATTGCTTGGGAGTGGCTTTCCGTTCGGGCGGTGGCTTCGCTTTACGGTGTGGACATTATGCAGGACAATGCAGAGGAATGCAGGCAAAGACTTTTTGAACAATGGAACAAGGCGTATAAAACCGCTTGCAAAAAAGATTGCAATGAACAAACGCGCGAATCCGTTAAATATATTTTGTCCAAAAACATTGTGTGCGGAAACGCCCTTACTATGATGTGCGTTGATGAAAATCAGAATGACACCGAAGAATATATAACATTTGCCGAATTTAAGACCTGCGGAAGAATGTATATGCTAAAACGCAGGGATTATAGGCTTGATGTTCTTTTAAAAGCAAACGAAAAACCAAAAAATCAAAAACAAATATCTTTAGAAACAGATATTGATGACATTTATAACTACTTAAAAATAAATTCCGTTACAGGCGAATATGAGCCTATACCTCTTAGGGAATATCCGCCGTTACATTACAGGAGGTTAAAAGAAAATGGCTGAACAATCATTTTTTGACAGAGTATCAACTCATCAAACCCACGTGCCCGATGTATTATCTTGCATAGCGAACCTCTCGAACGATGAGGTTTTTACACCTCCTGAAATAGTCAATAAAATGCTTGATTTGCTGCCGCAGGAATTGTTTGCCGACCCTAACACAACTTTCCTTGACCCTGCGACCAAAACAGGTGTTTTTCTGCGTGAAATTGCAAAGCGTTGCCTTGACGCACAGTTGCCCGGCTACAAAGAGCGCTCTGCGCAAATAAGTGAAAAGAAAAGCCTTGATATTTCGCTTGACGAATATGATATTGCTTTTCAAAAACAGTTGCAGGATACAATAGACCATATTTTTCACAAACAACTTTACGGAATTGCTATAACCGAACTCACAAGCCTTCTTTCACGCAGAAGTTTATATTGCTCAAAATATCCGAATGGACCGTATTCAATAACAAAATTTGATAATGCCGAGGGTAATATTCGTTTTAGAAGAACGGAACATGTTTGGCAAAATGGTAAATGCGTATATTGCGGTGCCGCAAAAGGAACTTATGACAGGGGAAAAGAACTTGAAACATACGCCTATGAATTTATACATACAATTAAGCCAGAGGAAATATTTAATATGAAATTCGATGTAATTATAGGTAATCCGCCTTATCAGATGACCTTCGGTATCGAGGGCGGTAACAGTGCAAATGCAAAATCTATATATAATCTATTTATAGAACAAGCAATAAAATTAAATCCTAAATATTTATGTATGATTACCCCCAGCCGCTGGATGACAAAAACAGCGCAAGGCATACCTGAAGCGTGGGTTGATGCGGCTTTACATTCAAACCAATTTAAGATAATTCACGATTTTGAAAATGCTTCAGAATGTTTTCCGGGTGTTGAAATTAAAGGTGGTGTAAATTATTTTTTATGGGATAAGGATTATAGTGGTAAGTGTACTTATTATTTTCATCAGGCACAAGATAAAAAAGTTCTTGAACGTTATGACTATTTAGACTCAAAAAATGCAGGTATAGTTGTTCGAGATCCACAGGCATATTCTATATTAGAAAAAATTGAAAAAATTGAAGGCAATTATTTCTTAAATAATGATAATAATTTTTCAGGTTTAGTCAGTGCAAAACACTTTTTTGATAACAGCGAATTATTAACTTCAAATTGGACAGGCTATAAATCCAATAAGGATAGTATTCACAATATAAAATATTATGTAAATATAAATAGAGAACGAACTTTCCGTTGGATTAGTGAAAAGCAATTACCTAAAAATGTTCAAACAAAAGATATTCATAAGGTTTATATACCAGCCGCAGGTGGTAGTGGATATGATGACCAAATATTAGGCAAACCATTTTATGGTGAACCAAATAGTGTTTGCTCTCAAACATTTTTGGTTATAGGCTATGACCCTGAGAAACATAATTTTACTGAAAATGAATGCAAGAATATCATAACGTATATCCAAACAAGATTTTTCAGATATTTAGTTAGTATCAAAAAGAAAACACAAAACGGTCCTCGTGGCGTTTATCAATTTGTCCCCATCCAAGACTTTTCAAAGTCTTGGACTGATGAGGAATTATATGCAAAATACAGTCTTAATAATGAAGAAATAGAATTTATCGAGTCGATGATTAGACCTATGGATTTAGGCGGTGATAATAATGGCTAATACTATATCTTTAAGTCAAATTTTACAATCCCGTCCTGTCGTTTGCCCTACAATTTATGGGTATGTTCTGCCAGATGTGCCAAACCACAACGGCTACATAAAAATCGGCTATACCGACAAGGAAGATGTTGAAAGCCGAATAAACGAGCAAACCCACACTGCCGGTCTTGCTCACAAAACGCTTTTTACCGTTTCTGCAATGCGTGATGACGGCACTTGCTTTACCGATAAGGACATTCACGCAGTGCTGCGAAAAAACGGTTATGCACAACTCAATGATGGCGAAGACCGTAACGAATGGTTCAAGGTCAGCAAAGACGAAGCACTTGCCGTTATAAATTCGGTTCGCAACAACACAAAATACACCATAGGCAGAACGGCTCATTTCGGTATGAGAGAAGAGCAGAAGAAGGCTGTGAACGATACTGCGGCGTATTTTGTCCGTATGGCAAAGGAAGACCCGACCCGTCCACCAAAATATTTGTGGAATGCAAAAATGCGTTTTGGTAAAACCTTTGCCGCATATCAACTCGCAAAAAAATTGAACTATAAAAGAATACTTGTTCTTACTTTTAAGCCTGCGGTTGAGTCGGCTTGGTATGAGGATTTGGAAACACATGTTGATTTTGATGGTTGGCAGTTTGTTTCGGACAAAGAAGCAAAATACGATAAAACAAGCTTTGACCGTTTGTATGCACAGTGCGACCAATCAAGACCTATCGTTGTATTCGGCTCGTTTCAAAACCTTCTGGGCACTAATGAAAATGGCGGTATCAAGCCAAAAAACGAATTTATACATACAACGAATTGGGATATGGTTGTTTTTGACGAGTACCATTTCGGCGCTTGGCGTGAAAATGCTCAAAAGCTGTTTGAAAAGCCCGATGAAGAGGCAGATGCCGCATTTGACCCTGAAAAATATCAGGCAACCGAAGCGGGTGACGCCATAAATGAAACTTGGATTGATATAACAACAAAATGCTATTTGTATTTATCTGGCACACCGTTTCGTGCTTTATACACGGGTGAATTTTTGGAAGACCAGATTTTTAATTGGACATATTCAGACGAGCAAAACGCAAAAGCCACTTGGCAGGGCAAGGGTGAAAATCCTTATGCGGCATTACCAAGAATGGTTATGCTTACATATAAAGTGCCGGAAAGTATTACTCAGGTTGCTATGGGCGGTGAATTTGACGAGTTTGACCTCAACGAGTTTTTCAAGGCAGAGCCTTTGGAAAAGGGTAATATTGAGAGTTCGCATTTTGTATATGAAGACTACGTGCAAAAATGGCTTGAGCTTATTCAGGGCAAGGGGAACATTGTTGACGGATTAAAAATGGGCAGTGAAAAACCGCCTATGCCGTTTTCTGACTCAACGCTCAAAAATTCTCTCACCCATACAGTGTGGTATTTACCGTCTGTTGCATCTTGCTTTGCAATGGGAAATCTTCTTAATTCTCCTGCAAACAAGTTTTTTAACGATTATAAGGTTATCGTTTGTGCCGGAACGAAAGCAGGCATAGGCATTGACGCTTTACCGCCTGTTAAAAATGCTATGGGCGACCCGTTAAAGACAAAAACTATTACTTTGTCCTGCGGTAAATTGATGACGGGTGTCACGGTAAGACCATGGACAGGCATTTTTATGCTGTGCAATCTTAAATCACCCGAAACATATTTTCAGTCGGCGTTCCGTGTTCAATCGCCTTGGACAACTGTTAATAATGAGGGAAAAATTGAAATTATAAAGCGGGAATGTTATATTTTTGACTTTGCTCTCAACCGAGCACTAAGACAAATTTCGGATTATTCTTGCAGACTTAACACATCAGAAAGCAATCCTGAACAAAAGGTTGGCGAATTTATGAAATTCTTGCCTGTTCTTGCTTTTGATGGTGCATCTATGAATGTTATATCTGCTCAGGATGTACTTGATATCACTTATGCCGGAACATCAGCAACATTGCTTGCAAAGCGTTGGCAAACTGCATTGCTTGTTCATGTTGATAACGAAACTCTGAAAAGGTTGCAGGACAAGCCCGAAGCGCTTGATGCACTTATGAAAATCGAGGGCTTCCGTTCGCTTAATCGGGAAATAGAAACAATTATCAATCGTAGTGAAGCAATTAAAAAGGCCAAAAAAGAGAATGACGAAAAGAAAGACAAAAAAGAAAAAAAGGAACTTAGCGATGAAGAGAAAAATATTAAGTCACTTCGCAAACAAGTTCAGGAAAATCTTCTCAAACTTGCGGCTCGTATTCCTTCATTTATGTATCTCACAGAATACCGTGAACAGACCATCAAGGATGTTATTACAAAATTAGAACCCGAACTTTTCAAAAAGGTGACAGGCTTAAATGTCAATGATTTTGATGTTCTTTGCGACATCGGTCTTTTTGACCCAGAAAAGATGAATCAGGGCATCTTCGGCTTCAGACGGTATGAAAGTTCAAGCCTTAACTATGCTGGCATTGATATGCACGATGGTGAAGATGTCGGCGGTTGGGATACTGTTCTTCGCCGTGATGAATTTAACGAGCTTTATGCAAATCAGCAAGCGTCAATGGCGTTGCAGTCTGCTGTCATGTCTGCCTTTGAACAAGAAGATAAGACGCCCGTTAAAAAGCCTGTTCCTGCAAAGCCAAAGACGGCAGTTTCGTCAAAACCTGTTATTACAGAAAAATACGAAATTGCCAAGCAGAATGAACAAACTGTATCTGCGATACAAAAGCCGAAGGAAGAGCCCCAAATACCAATGGTTTCCACGGGGGATATTGTTGTTCATAAGTCTTTTGGTGAAGGCAAAATATCTTTCATGGACAAGGCACAGAAAAAGATTCGTGTAAAATTTGCAGTTGGCGAAAAGACATTTGTATTCCCCGACGCTTTCATTCAGGGATACTTAAAAACGGAATAAAATTTACGGCAGGAAGTATAATTGCTTCCTGCCGTAAATTTTAAGTGTATATCAAGTCTTTGTTTACAATTTCAGTGGCGCGGTTGCGGACATTATTCATTCGTCTAACCCAAGCCATTTGGTCATTGGCTTTTAACTGTTCTGTTACGCCCTCACTCTCTGCTAATTGCTTTACAAGCCGAGAAAACATATTCTCTGCCTGCTCGTTAATATCGGCAAGGTGTTCATTCAATTTGCCGCTTGTGAGCAGATTGTAATATAGCACTTTGCGGTGCTGTTTTAGATAGCGTAATCGTAGTTGTCCCCAAATTCCAATAGGTTTTTCTTCTTGTTCTGGCAATTCAATGTCCGGCAGCAGATAATCGCCCTGCATTGTGTATGTGCCGCCCATCTGTTCAAACAATGACTTTTCCATAATCAACCCTCCGTGTAAATAACCTTGAATTTCTTAGTTTTAGCATTGATGATTTTTAACAGAATCTCATCCACCGCATCGGTGTATCTGTCTTTTTGAAGCAGAGTATTCCGCATTTCATTAAGTGCGTTCACTATAATACCACGCTCATACCCATCCAACGCTATGTAATATTTCTTGTCTCGCATTTGTCGACCTCCTTTGAGTTTCTACCATAATTGTACTCAAATGCGGTTGAATAGTCGAATGTATGAAATATTGTTTTGGCTTGAAAGCTACGAATTGTTAATTGCTTAAAATTATGATATAATGTTCAAATAAGGGAGATGAAATTAATGTTTGACGAGTTAGTTAATCTTTTCGATTTAGGCGCTTTTACGGATGAAGAAAAAGAGCTGCTAAGAACAGATTTTACATATAAGAAAAAGATGAGCCAACTTTTAAAGGAGGCACGTCAAGCGGCAAAGAGAGATACTTGCTATTTTTGCGGAAAGCCTTGCACAAGTTTTTGCAATTCACATTCTGTCCCAAGATTTTGTCTTGAAAATATAGCCACAAATGGCGAAGTGTTAACATTAAATGCTATTGTGGATATTCCTTTGCTTGATACTGAAAATGGGGTAAAAAAAGCCGGCACATTTCATTTGATTTGCAACGATTGCGACAGCAAGATTTTTTCTGACTATGAAAATCCCGACAATTATGCTACACAACCTACGCCCAAAATGATAGCACAGATGGCTCTCAAAAACTCTTTGAAGTCAATAAGTAAAAGACTGCTTGAAATTGAACTTTTCAATATTTCTGCCAAGGAAACAGATGCAGCTCGAATGTTTAGCGATGCAAAAAATATGGCGAATAAAATGGATTTAAAGGAATATGAGCATAGCTATAAAAAAGCAAAGAAAGCATTAGAAAAAGACAGTTCTACAGACTATTATGTATGTTATTATGAAAAACTAAATTATGTGGTTCCAATCGCTTTTCAATGTTCGTTAGCTTTGGCGGTTGACTTTAATGGTAATATTATCAACAATATTTATAACCCATCTCCTGAGTACAAAATACAATATATTCATATAAGTATATTACCTTTGAAATTGGAAACCGTAATCGTGATGTTTATTGAGGATGGAGATAAGCGTTACAGGCAGTTTTATAAACAATTTAATAATCTTCCATTAGAAGATAAACTTGCCGCACTGACATTGATTATGTTTTTGTATTCGGAAGATATGTATTTTTCAAAATCTATCGAGAATGAAGTTCGTCAAAGCAAGGCACTCTGCGAAGCAGGTAAAACGGGGCAAGATATAATTTCATTTACACCATTCTTTGATCCTTTGGAAATACTTAGAGAATCCCATTCATTAGATAAAAGGAATGAGATTCCTAATTTGCTTTCGGAAAAATACAAAATTATATAAACAGAAACCCGCCACCTTAGAAATTCATCTAAGATGACGGGTTTTTGTTTTGTATCAGAGCGAACATTTAACGGCAAAGCCGCCTGCAAAGAAGTAGGTGTTCATCCAATACACATTTGGTGGAGCCGGGGAGAGTCGAACTCCCGTCCAAAAATCAATTCCCGTCGGCATCTCCGGGCGCAGATGCTTCTTAAAAATTCCCTACGCTAAAAGTTAAGCAACGAACTTTTAATTTCGGTAGCCGAATAAGCCGTGATCATCCCCTCGGCAAAAGATAATTCACGTTCACCGCTAAGTGACGCCCGTTCCGAACCGCGGTACTTTCGGAAAAGACGGCAGCTTAATTAAGCTGCAAGTGCAACTGAATTGTTGTCAGTTAATTTTAAATTGCGGATTTTAAAGCGGTTCCGCACCGCTGCCCGCTTCCGACGGTTCATAATCCCTGTCGAAACCTTTACGGCCCCATGTAAAACTTATCTGTTATTTTCTTTAATGGCTCTGCTGATAGCTCTGTCCGCATCCTTTTTAGCGGCAACTTCCCTCTTATCGTGCAGTTGCTTACCTTTGCAAAGACCGACCTGAACTTTAATATAAGAGCCTTTAAAATAAACAGACAAAGGAATTAAAGTTAAACCCTGAGTTTTAACGGCGCCCAAAAGACGCATGATTTCTTTTTTATGCATTAAAAGCTTGCGGCTTCTCTTAGGGTCTTTATTAAAAATATTGCCGTGATCATAAGGGCTGATGTGCATTTGCTTTATGATAAGCTCGCCGTTTTCCACAGCGCACCATGCCTCTTTTAAGCTCACTCCTCCTGCCCTGACGGATTTAACCTCTGTACCCGAAAGGGAAATTCCTGCTTCAAAGCTTTCAAGGACAAAATATTCAAAAAAAGCTTTTTTATTTTTAGCTATCGTTTTAATATTATCCAAAACTTTTCCCTCCGGTTACGTTAAAAATTATTATAACATTTTTTTATTTTTTCGTCAAGAAAATCGTGTCGAACAAAAATTAAGCGCCGGCATTAAAAAACCGACGCTTAAAATCAATTATTTAAAAACTTCGTCTAAGAACTTATCAGCTTTCTTATGATATTCATAAGGAGCGCTTAAGCATTCAACGGATACACCGTGACCTATACCGTCAAAACCGACAAGCTCTGTTTTAACTCCAAGCTCTGTCAAGCGGTTATAATATGCTTTGCAGTTAAGATCCGGGTTGACCGCAGTATCGGCTTTACCGTACCAGATAAAGGTTGCGGGAGTGTTCTTCGTAGCAGCAGTTGCTCCGACATACTGCGCTCTTGTTTTTTCACCCGAGCCTAAGTCATTAACGTCAAAGATAACATCCATATTTCCGTAAGTTGCAGGTTTTAAAACAGATGTAACGGAATATCCTAAAATAACCGCATTAGGAACACTGCTTATCTCGCCTATGCTGTCGCTTACTATATTTTCTTTCTGATCGTGCAGCGAAACGCTCATAGCAAGGTGACCGCCGGCTGAAAATCCGCAGGAAACTATTCTTTTAGCAGAATATCCATATTTCCCGGCATTTGCGCGCGCAATTTGAATTGCTCGTCTGCCGTCGGCAAGAATTGCGTTTCCGCGGTAACCGTTTTCACCATTCTCTCTGTTACCGACTCTGTAATGACAAATGTAAACAAAATATCCGAGGTTATTAAATGATTTTGCAACCGTTTTCAAAGCGTCATCGCCTCTTTGGAAATATCCGCCTCCGGGATAAAGAACGATACAAGCCTTTGCATTTCTTACAGGATACATAGAAATATACGGATTGTTTTTATGAGAGATTGACATTGGAACATCGATAGACGAATATTCTGCATTATAATAGGGAACTTCATTATTTCCGTAAAGATCGGCAAACTCAACTGCTTCGAACGGAACTTCCGATAAGATAAGATCGGCAAGTGCGCTCATATCATCGGAATTGATAACGCCGTCGGAATTCACATCGGCAGCTGTTTTATCGATAAGCGTAGTATCGTCTTCAAGATATTTCTGAAGTCTAACCATTTCACGGACTGTGAGCTCTTCATAAGAGCCGGTGGTGTGGCCGGGAAGAGAATAATTTCCACCCAGAGCCTCAAACAGCCTTACGGAATTATCTCTGAAATCACTGCCATAATTCTTTTCGACAGACTTGATATTTTTAAGAACAGTTATAAACGATTTGAGCTCGCTTTCAAAGCTGCTGTAATCGCCTATTACGGCATAATCACTCAAGGTTTGAGCTGAGCTGTTAAGTGTTTTAAGAGAAGCTTGATTTTCGCTGTCTGAAAGCTTATCGGCCGAAGCATTGACATTGGAAACAAGCTTATAAATTTCTGCTTTTTCCGAAACCTTTTGAGATATAGAAAGATATGAAGAAGTTTCCCCGTAAACAGAAAGGAAATTATCAAGCAGGTTTTTAAGAGTTTTATATTCAGAATAGAATTGATTTTTTTCTTCACCGAAATAATTTATAAGCGCCGCAGTCAAAGCAAAAATATCATTATTTTCCGTGCAGGAATCGGCAGCCGAAATAAATGCGTCGATATCCTTACTTCCCACATAAACTTTTGCATTTGAAAGAGTAAGCGAAGAAGCATTATAATTTTGTGCGGCAACAACAAGGATATCTCCGAGAGTTGTTACATCTTTAAATATTTCAAAATTCTCTCTTAAATTCCATTTTGAATAAACATTTGAAAGATAAACTGTTTTTACAGTATCTTTTTCAAGCTTATTTACATCACCGGAAGATTTTGCAAGTCCGATAAAATCGAGGTTAGGCAGATCGCCGTTATCTCCGCGGAGAATATATTTTCCGCTTGAATTAGATATATATGTAAGAATATTGCTTGAAGTTGCATCGGAAGAAACTTTGATATCATAAGAGATATCCGAAATTTCTTTTATATCAAGCTTTGTATTTTCAGGCAAAGAAAGATATATCGATCCGGGCTGAGTTCCAGAAGTGTCGGAAGTATAACTATTACCCTGAATTTCAGTGCCGAAAGTATAAGAGCTGTTATTGACCTCTACAAGTTCGGAAGAATTATTAGCTCTGTACTTCGAAATAGTTAAGGGATAAGAAGTATTGAATTTAGATAAAGTATCTTTAAGGTTATTTAAATAGCTGTTAAGATCAAGCGCGGGAAAATCTTTTAAAACTGCGGCAATGGCATTTTCAAGAACTTCGCCGTTATTATACTTAGTTGTATCCACAGCCGCCGCTGCTACATAAGCGTCAGCAAGAGAAGCAGGACTTATAGGAGTGATAAATTTCTTGGCTGTGAAATAAACACTACCCATAGTAAGGGTTACGCTCTCGCCGCTTTCAAGAACTACTCCCGGCTGAAAACGGATACCGTTAACTAAATCGTTTCCTCCGAGAATGGTTTTAATATCATAATCTTTGAGGTCTACTCTGTTCCAACCTGCTTTAATTTTTATATTGCTTTCATATCTTACAGGCTGGTTGTATCCATCATAATAAACAGCAAATCTGAATCTGCCGACTGTTTTATCCGAATAATACCAGAAATAAATATTTTCTATATTTTCAAGGCTCGAAATTAAAGATCCGTCGATAACAAACGCGTTTCTTTGGTTGTTATTAGTCGGATAAGAAAATGTTTTCGTAGCAAAATATTTTCCTAAATCTTCGGGAGCATTGCCACTGTCAGGCAATGAACTTCTGTCTGTATACCGATCGCTCGGCTGTGAAGAAGTTGTATTATCACCTGCAAAATAAACTTCGCGCATATCAAAACGTGCGGTTTGCTCAATATTATAAAGACTGTTGTAAGCTTTAGTAAGGTCATAAAGAGCCTTGTCCGAGGCAAAAGCTTTTAAAGCGCCGCTTTGAGCATTTTTAACGTCTTCTTCATTAGTCATAAATGAAGTATCAAGATCACATGCGGCAAAGACCGCATTTTTAAGCTCATCGCCCGCAAGGGTTTTAAGAGAATTTAAAGCAGAAGAAATTTCAGGGTCATTCCATATAACATTACCTCTATAGAAAGTGAAATCTCCGCTTAAGAAATCACCTTTACTTTTATCATATGCAAACTGATAATACAATTTATTAAAAGAAGTGCTGTTTAAATCGTTCCAAGAAGATAAATTTGCTCTGTTTGACCAGTTTTTTGCGCTTCCGACATCATAATATTTGGAAACAGAAATTCCGTATTTACCGGAATCATCAGCTTTGAGCTGACCGCCGTTACCGTTAGACCCGTTTACTCCGTAAAGGTCTGCGGCTTCAAAGTGAGTACTGCGTACTGTATACCCGCCCTTTTTATTGATTATGTAAAGGAGCGTGTTGGCATAGCCTGTACTGCCCACGGAAAATGAAGCCTCAATATCTTCGATATCCTTAATTAAGATATCATAATTCTTAGCCTTTAAATCCGTAACGGAGTAAAAAACACCCGAAGCGGTATTTATACTTCCGGCGCCGCCCGTTGTATTTAAAGACTCGTTATTTATCGCAACGGTTCCGTTTTCGTCAGCCGAAACCTCGCCCGAAGTTTTCGCAGTATTATTATCCCACGAAGAAACTTCTATCGGAATATTTCTTTTAGCCTCAGACAATGCACTGATAAGAGCGCTTACAGCCGAAATCTGCTCTTTATTTTCAGCCGAAGCCTTAAACGAGGGATCTACAAAGCAAAGCTGAGCTATCACGGCAAGTGCCAACAGTAAACTTACTGATCTTTTTTTCACAAAAACACTTCCTAATAACCAAAATTATTACAAATTATTATAAAATAAATAATAAAATTTGTCAATAAATACTTTATTTTAAAAGATAACTTGACAAACCTCGGCGTTAAGTTTATAATATTTAGGTAATTAAAAAAAGGAGCGGCCGAAAATGGAAATTCTTAACAAGCGATTTTATTATTACCATCATTGCGGCCTTTCTGCATTTACTCGAAACGGCTGATCTGATGGCTAATTTGGCATATCAGTCCGTTAATAACAAATGAGTGAAAGTCCGCCTATGAAATTCCTTGGATTTCAATACGCGGGCTTTTTATTATGTGAAAAACAGGAGTGCTTTATGGAAAACAAACTAAACGAGGCAAGAAACATTATCGATAAAACCGATAAGGAGATTGCCGCTCTTTTTGAAAAAAGAATGGAAAACGCCAAAATCATTGCCGAATATAAGATGAAAAACGGACTTCCCATTTATGATAAGGAAAGAGAAAATCTTATAATAAACAGAAATCTCTCATATGTCAGCCGTGAAATGGCTCCTTACTATGAAGAATTTTTAAAAGATATAATGGATATTTCGAAAAAGTATCAAGAAAAGCTCATCAAGGGAATGACGGTCGCATTCAGCGGAGTCGAGGGAGCATTTGCACATATTGCTGCCAAAAAGATATTTAACGATCCTGCCTGTCTTCCCTGCCCGGGATTCGGCCACGCTTACAGAGCAGTTGAAAGCGGACAGGCGGACTGCGCAGTGCTTCCTATAGAAAACAGCTATGCAGGCGATGTGGACAGGGTTTTAGATCTTGCTTACCGCGGAGAGCTTTCTATAACGGGGATATACGATATGCCCCTTTCACAGTGCTTAATGGCAAAGCCGGGAGTTACGATAAAAGATATAAAAGAAGTTGTTTCCCACCCGCAGGCTATTTCGCAGTGCGCGCCGTATCTTAAAAGCCACGGTTTTAAGGTAACGGAAAGCATAAACACCGCTATTGCCGCAAAAAATGTTGCCGAAAGCGAAAGAAACGATCTTGCGGTGATAGGTGCGAGAGATGCCGCAGAAATTTACGGACTTAATGTTTTAGAAGGCGAAATAAATGACAATGTGAACAATACCACCCGATTTGCGGTATTCTCAAGAGAAAAGTGTAAAATTTCAGCAGAAGATAAGCATTTTATAATGTTTTTCACAGCTAAAAACGAGCCGGGATCTTTGAGCAAGGCAATTTCTGTTATAAGTAAATTCGGAATCAACCTCCGCTGCCTTAAAAGCCGACCGACAGGCGAGAAAAACTGGGCTTACTATTTTTACGCCGAGGGCGACGGAAATTTAGGAAAAGAAAACGGAATTCAGATGATAGAGGCGCTTAAAAAAATATGCGATAATGTTAAGATCGCAGGCAGCTTCTATGATGAAAAAATATTAAAAAAGCAGAGATGATATGAATGCCCACTTTAACAGTTGATTTAGGTAAAAATTCCTATGATATTCTGATCGAAAAAGGCGCTCTTAAAAAGGCAGCCGAGATATTTGATCCAGACCAAAAAATCTTATTCGTTACAGACAGCGGCGTGCCCGAAAAATACTTATCCGAAATAACAAAACAGGTTAAAAACTATGTTGTTTTTAAGACCGAGCAGGGCGAGCAAAACAAATGTATCGAAAAATACTGCGAACTCCTTGAAACTCTGGTAGTTAATAATTTCGACAGGAAAGACTGCGTTGTGGCTTTGGGCGGCGGCGTTATGGGCGATCTTGCGGGCTTTGCCGCAGCGACTTATATGAGAGGAATAAATTTTTACAATATTCCAACAACCCTTTTATCGCAGGTGGACTCTTCAATAGGCGGAAAAACTGCGGTGGATTTTTGCGGGTGCAAAAATATCGTCGGAGCTTTTTATCAGCCGAAAGGTGTTTTAATTGACCCTGAAGTGCTTTCTACTCTTGATAAAAGACAGTTTTCCTGCGGAATGGCAGAAGTTATAAAAATGTTTGCCTCTTTTGATAAAAAAAGCTTTGAATTGCTTGAAAATGAAGAAAATCCCGATATAACCGATATTATAGTAAGAGCGCTCAAAATAAAAAAAGATGTGGTCGAAAAAGACGAAAAAGAAAAAGGCCTTAGAATGGCGCTTAATTTCGGTCACACCGCAGGCCACGGTATAGAATCCTTAAGTGCAAAAACAGATTCTCCCCTTTTTCACGGTGAATGCGTTGGTTTAGGAATGCTTTGCATGAGCAGCGAAGAGGTTAAAAACAGGATTAAAAAACTGCTTATAAAATATTCTCTTCCGATAGATTTTAAATGCAGTGCAAGCGATCTTAAATCTGTAATATCTCACGATAAAAAATCAAGCGGAGAAAACATAAATATCATTTATGTGGATAAAATAGGCTCTTTTAAAGTAAAGAAGCTTAATTATGACGAAATTATAAAAATGTGCAAAGGAGCGATCGATCTAATATGAAAAATTCATTCGGTAATTCTTTAAAAATTACGATCTTCGGCGAAAGCCACGGAAAAGCGCTCGGCGCTGTGATCGACGGAATTGCGCCGGGAATAGAAATTGATGAAAATTATATTGCTAAAAAGCTTACTAAGAGAAGACCTTTAGGAAAGATTTCCACCGCAAGAAGCGAAGAAGATAATTTCAAAATTTTAAGCGGTGTGTATAACGGATATACAACAGGCACCCCGATAGGAATAATAATTGAAAATTCTGTGCAAAAAAGCTCGGATTATGATAAAATAAACGGTCTTGCAAGACCGGGCCACGCCGATTATACGGCATTTTGCAAATATCACGGATTTGAAGACAGACGCGGCGGCGGACACCAAAGCGCAAGGGTTACCGCGGCAGTCGTAGCCGCAGGAGCGATAGTTTCAAAAGCTTTGGAAGATAAAAATATATTTATCGCAACTCACCTTAAAAAATGCGGCGGAATTTCGGACAGAGATTTTGATTATGAAAATCCTTTTTCCGATTTTAAAGCTTTAGCCTTTGAGCCTTTTCCTGTCCTCGATAAAAACGCAGGCGAAGATATGAAGAAAGCTATTATGGCTGCAAAAGAACAAAACGACAGCATAGGCGGTATAATCGAAACAATGGTTACGGGCGTGCCGGCAGGCGTAGGAGAACCGTGGTTTGATTCATTTGAAAGCATTATTTCCCATATACTTTTCTCTGTTCCGGCCGTTAAAGGAATAGAATTCGGCGATGGGTTTTCACTATGCGATAAAAAAGGCAGCGAAGCGAACGATCCTTACAGAATTAAAGACGGAAAGCCCCATAGTCCATCCCACTCAAACGGAGGAATTTTAGGCGGAATAACGGACTCAAATCCTATCATATTCCGCTGTGCGGTAAAACCGACGCCATCTATTGCAAAGCCGCAAAAGACTATTGATTTTATTAAAAACGAAAATGCGGAAATATCTGTTAAAGGCAGGCACGATCCCTGCGTTGCCCACCGCGCCGCGGCTGTTGCCGACGCGGTTACGGCATTGGCGGTCGCCGATCTGTGCGTTTCAAGGTTCGGCACTGACTGGTTATCCAAAACTATCTGAAAGGAATTTAAAATGCAATTCGGACTTATCGGCAGAAAGCTTGGCCACAGTTTTTCCGCTGAAATTCATTCAAAACTTGCCGAGTATAATTATGAGCTTTACCCAATCGAGCCTGATAAGCTTGACGAGTTCTTTAAAAAATCTGATTTTAAAGCCATCAATGTTACGATACCTTATAAAGAAAAGGTAATGCCCTATCTTTACTATATCGATCCGCTGGCAATTAAGATAGGTGCGGTCAATACCGTTATAAACAAAAACGGAAAGCTTTACGGCTACAATACCGATTTTTTCGGAATGACGCAGATGATCTTAAAATCAGGAATTGAAGTTAAAGGAAAAACCGCGGCAATTTTAGGCAGCGGCGGAACTTCAAAAACCGCTATGACGGTATTATCCGATCTTGGCGCCGAGAGGTACTATGTGGTTTCAAGAAATGCCGATGATAAGAGCATTACTTATTCCGACCTTTATTCTATCGCCGATAATATCGATATTATCTTGAACACTACGCCCTGCGGAATGTTTCCCGACTCTGAAAACTGCGCAGTAGAAATTGAAAAATTCAAAAATTTGAGCGGAGTAATCGATGTGGTTTACAATCCCTTAAACACAAAACTTACTCTTGACGCCAAAAAGCGCAATATAAAAATTGTTAACGGACTTTATATGCTCGTAGCGCAGGCGGCGCTCGCCTCTTCCCTTTTTACCGATGATAAAAGCGTTATATCAAAATGCGATAGCGTTTATCTTGATATTTTAAAGGAAAAATTAAATATTGCTCTGATCGGTATGCCCGGCTGCGGAAAAACCACCATAGGAAAAGAGCTTGCAAAAATTTTAAGCAGACCTTTTATCGACTCCGATGAAGAATTTGTGAAAAATCAGAAAATGAGTATCCCTGAATTTTTCAAGGAATATTCGGAAGAGGAATTCAGAAATAAAGAAACCGAAATAATTTTTGATATCAGCAAAAATCAATCGCAGATAATTGCTACGGGCGGAGGAATTATTACAAGACCGCAAAATATCGATCATCTTAAGAAAAACAGTATAATAGTATTTCTTGACAAAGACTTAAAATCACTTGAGATCGGAAACGGCAGACCGCTTACAAGCGATATTTATGCGCTTGAAAAGAAATATAAAGAAAGATACCATTTATATAAAAATTACTGCGATATAAAAATCGATATTACAAACGATTTAAAACTCAACACGCAAAAAATCTTAAATGCCTTATCGGAGATGATAATTTGAAATTCTTGATATTAAACGGGCCAAATCTCAATATGTTAGGAATAAGAGAGCCTGATATTTACGGCCGCGAAACCTATGACACTTTAATTGAAAAAATAAAGTCGCACACGGATAAATTAAATATAGAAACCGAATTTTACCAGTCAAACCACGAGGGTGATCTCGTTGATAAAATTCAGTATGCCTATAATAAATTTGACGGTATAATAATAAATCCCGGTGCTTATACTCATACAAGCGTCGCTTTATTAGACGCTTTAAAGGCTGTAGGTATTCCTGCAGTGGAAGTTCATATCTCCAAAGTGGATAAGCGGGAAAGCTTCAGGCAAATTAGCTTCGTACGAGCGGCGTGCATTAAATGCGTAATAGGAAAAGGGACCGACGGATACCTTGAAGCCGCAGATATCTTAAAGGAATATTTATCGGGTAAAGAAAAATGAATGTAACTGTTTTTAAATCAAAGGGGCATAAAAAAATCACTGTGCCCGGCTCAAAAAGCTATGGTCACAGAATTTTACTTGCAGCATTTATGTGCTCTGATAAAGTTAAGATAAAAAATATTTATCTTAACGACGATATCAAAGCAACGCTAAACTGCCTTAAAACTTTAGGCTCTGATATAAATATAAATAACGGCGATGTATCTGTTTCTTCGGATATAAAAAATTTAAAAGACGGCGCTTTGCTTGACTGCTCTGAAAGCGGAAGCACTTTAAGATTTTTAATTCCCATAGCTTTTTTATCGGGTAAAAAATTAATCTTCACAGGAACTCAGAGGCTTTTTGAAAGACCTTTAAGTATCTATGAATCAATTTGCAAAAAAGATAATATTTTATTTAAAAAAGAAAAAAATGCTCTTGAAGTTTGCGGCAAAACAAAAGGCGGAGAATATAAAATTCCCGGAAATATAAGCAGTCAGTTTATAACAGGACTTTTATATATTTTGCCCTTGCTTAAAACCGACAGTAAAATTATTTTTACAACGCAGATAGAAAGCAAATCTTATATTGATATAACAATTAATGTGCTAAAAAGTTTCGGAATTGATATCGATTTTAAAGATGACTTCATATTTATCAAAGGCAATCAGAAGTTTAAATCTTTAAAGGAAGAATATATTGTTCCGATAGATCAGTCTTCCGCGGCATTTTTCGGCGGATTTAACGCTGTGGGAAACAATTTTATAATAGAAAATCCGGAAACAAACAGTCTTCAGGGCGACAGCGTTTGGCAGAAATATTTTGAAAAGCTTAAAGAGGGGTGTCCTGTTCTTTCAGTTAAAAATTGCCCCGATCTCGCGCCTGTTTTAACAGCCGTTGCAGCCGCGCTTAACGGGGCGAAACTGACCGATACCAAGAGGCTTAAGCTTAAGGAAAGCGACAGAGCCGAGGCTATGAAAGAAGAGCTTTTAAAATTCGGAATTAAAATAGAAAACAAAGAAAACGAAATAATAATTCCAAATAAAAAGCTTTCAAAACCAAAAGAAGATATTTTCGGGCATAACGACCATCGAATTGTTATGGCGCTTACTATTTTGCTTTCACTTACCGGCGGAAAAATAGTCGGTGCACAGGCGATAAATAAAAGTTTTCCCGATTTTTTCGATATAATTGAAAGCGCGGGAATAAAACTTATTAAAGAGGACTTATAATGAAACAACTTGATTTAAATACCGATATTCTTATAGTCGGTCTCGGTCTTATCGGAGGAAGCTATGCAAAAGCACTGACCGAAAAAGGCTACACCGTGAGAGCGATAACAAAAGAACAAAAGGATATCGATTATGCTATAAAAAACGGATTTTTAACAGAGGGAACTGTGGATGATATAGAGGGTTTTATTAAAAAATCCGATCTTATAATTCTTTCGCTCTATCCGCACACACTTCTTGAATGGGTAAATAAATACGGTAAATTTATAAGACCCGATACTTTAGTCACCGATGTTACAGGCGTTAAAGAGCATATTATAAATGAGGTTCAAAAAGCGTTGCCTGAAAATGTTGAGTTTATAGCGGCTCACCCAATGGCAGGCAGAGAAAGAAGCGGTGTTGAGCACAGCGACAACAGCGTATTTAAAGGCGCTAACTACATAATTGTTCCGAACTCTAAAAACAGCGAGCATTCAAAAAAGATATGCGAGGATTTAGGAAAAGAGTTAGGCTTTGAAAACATCAGCTATCTAAACGCCGAAAAGCACGATGAAATGATCGCTTTTCTATCCCAGCTTACCCACTGCATAGCCGTAACTCTTATGTGCACAGGCAATACAGAGGGGTTTGAAAAATACACGGGAGACTCATTTAGAGATCTGACCCGAATTGCTAAGATAAACGACGAAATGTGGAGCGAGCTTTTCCTTTGCAATAAAAAAGCTTTGCTTGAAAAAATGAACGAGTTTTCTTATCAGTTTGACACATTTAAAACCGCGCTTGAAAACAGCGACAGGGATAAAATGCGTGAAATGATGAAAAAATCCACTATAAGAAGAGAAAAATTCGATAAACAATAACAGAAAGAAGAGAAAAATCTATGAATATGAAATTTTACAGGAAATTGCCTATTCCTAAAGAAGTAAAGGCACAGTTCCCCGTGACGGAGGAAATGGAAAAGATCAAGCTTGACCGTGATAATCAGATCAAGGATATTTTCACAGGAAAAGACGAGCACTTTATACTTGTTATAGGCCCATGCTCTGCCGATAATGACGTTTCTGTTCTCGATTACATAGGCAGGCTTAAAAAAGTTTCCGAAAAGGTAAGCGATAAAATTCTGATAATTCCTAGAATTTACACTAATAAGCCGCGCACCACGGGCGATGGTTATAAAGGAATGCTCCACCAGCCGAACCCGAATGAGAAGCCCGATATGCTTAAAGGTATTATCGCAATAAGAGAGCTTCATATGAGAGCGCTTAAGGACTACGGCTTTTCCTGTGCAGACGAAATGCTTTATCCCGATAATCACAGATATTTATCAGATCTTCTTTCTTATATTGCCGTCGGAGCGAGGTCAGTTGAAAATCAGCAGCACAGATTGACTGCAAGCGGACTTGACATTCCCGTAGGTCTTAAAAATCCGACAGGCGGCGACCTAACCGTAATGATGAATTCTATCACCGCCGCCCAGCACCCTCACACCTTTATTTACAGAGGCTGGGAGGTTGAGAGCACAGGCAATCCTTATGCCCACGCAATACTCCGCGGATACCAGACGACCGACGGAAAAACAGTTTCAAACTATCATTACGAGGACCTTTTAAAACTTAACGATCTCTACTGTGAAAAAGGACTTTTAAATCCCGCGGTTATAGTCGATACCAATCACGCCAATTCTTCTAAGCACTATGAAGAGCAGATAAGAATTTCGCTTGATGTTATGAATTCAAGAAAAATGAATTCAGATATAAGAAAACTTTGCAAGGGACTTATGATTGAAAGTTATATTGAAGACGGCTGCCAGAAAGTAAACGGCGGAGTTTACGGCAAGTCTATCACCGATCCGTGCCTCGGCTGGGAAAAATCCGAAAAGCTGATTTATGAAATTGCAGAAAGAGTTTAAAAAACATTGCTTTATATTCAAGTGCCTGAACAAAAATGTCAGACAAAAATTTAATCATGTAACCAATGAGGATTGAATTCTGTATTGAACAGAGCTCAGTCCTTTTAGTTTCCGGGTTTTTTCAAGTTTTAGTTTATCTGTATAACATTTTTTGGCATCAAATAAACCCCTTTTGTTAGACTTCTTTGTCTAACAAAAGGGATTCAGTTCATTTTTGAAGAAAATTTTTTTGTTTAATTATTTAACAACGATATTTACAAGTCTTTTAGGAACATATAATTCTTTTATTACGGTTTTTTCTGCTATCTCGTTTGAAACCTGTTCTATAGTCTTTGCAGAAGCTATAGCATCTTTAGAAGAAATATCGGCGTCAACTGTTATTCTTCCTCTGATCTTGCCGTTTACCTGAACTGCAATTTCAATTGAGGTTTCAACGCATTTTGACTCGTCAAACTCAGGCCATTTTGCCTCGTTCAGCATTCCGCCGAATTTGCAGAGCTCCCACATTTCCTCTGTGATATGAGGAGCGAAAGGATTGAGAAGAATTAAAAATGTTTTCATTTCCGCTCTGTTTATCTTACCTACGGCATAAATTTCATTAAGCAGTGACATAAGCGCCGCAATAGCGGTATTCATTTTTAAATTCTCGATATCGGAAGAAATTTTCTTGATACTTTTATTAAAGCTTACAGAAAGCTTATCCGAATAGGTATCGCCGTCTGCTAAAATATCCATAAGTGAAAATACCTTTTCAAGAAATCTCTTGCTGCCTTTGATTGACGATTGGCTCCACGGTGCGGCTTTTTCAAAATCACCGATAAACATTTCATAGACGCGCATAGTATCAGCGCCGTAATTTTTAACTATATCATCGGGGTTTACGACATTACCGCGCGATTTAGACATCTTTTCACCGTTTTCGCCTAGGATCATTCCGTGGCTTGTGCGCTTATTATACGGCTCGGGACAAGGAACCGCGCCGATATCATATAAAAATCTGTGCCAGAATCTGCTGTAGAGCAAATGAAGAGTGGTATGCTCCATTCCGCCGTTATACCAATCTACGGGCATCCAATAATCAAGCGCTTCTTTTGAAGCAAGCGCATGGTCGTTATGCGGATCGCAGTAACGCAGGAAATACCACGAAGAACCTGCCCACTGCGGCATAGTATCCGTTTCTCTTTTAGCGGGACCTCCGCAGCACGGACAGGTGGTATTGACCCAATCCGTCACATTTGCAAGAGGAGATTCGCCGTTATCAGTCGGCTCAAAGGTTTCAACATTCGGCAGTTCAAGCGGTAATTCGCTTTCGTCGAGCGGAACATAACCGCATTTTTCGCAGTAAACCATCGGAATAGGCTCTCCCCAATATCTCTGACGGGAGAATACCCAATCCCTCAATTTATAATTAGTCTTTTTAACGCCTATTCCCTTTTCGGCTAAGAATTCCTGGATTTTCTCTTTTGCTTCTTCAACGGAAAGACCGTTTAAGAAATCGGAATTTACCATTTTTCCTTTAGCGCAATCGGTAAAAGGCTCGGAATTTATATCTTTTCCGCCTGCTACGACTTCTCTTATCTCAAGACCGAATTTCTTGGCAAACTCAAAGTCCCTCTCATCATGGGCAGGAACAGCCATAATAGCGCCTGTTCCGTAAGAAATAAGTACATAATCAGAAATAAATATCGGGATTTCCTGATTATTAACGGGATTTATCGCTTTAATTCCGTCAATTTTCACGCCTGTCTTATCTTTTGAAAGCTCGGTGCGCTCAAAATCGGATTTTTTAGATGCCTCTGCTTTATAAGCCGCCACTTCATCAAAATTATTAATTTTATCTTTCCATTTTAAAAGAAGCGGATGCTCGGGCGACATTACCATATAGGTAACTCCGAAAAGTGTATCTGCGCGGGTGGTAAAAACATCAAAACAATCACCGGCGGTTGTTTTAAAGGTTACCTGTGTACCGTAAGATCTGCCTATCCAGTTGCGCTGTTGAGTTTTAACTCTTTCGATAAAGTCGACATTGTCAAGACCGTCTAAAAGCTTCTCGGCATAGTCGGTTATTTTTAACATCCACTGGCTTTTCTCTTTGTGAATAACTTCACTGCCGCAGCGCTCGCAGACGCCGTTTACGACCTCTTCGTTTGCAAGAACGCATTTGCAGGAGGTACACCAGTTGACATTCATTTTTTTCTTATATGCAAGACCTTTTTTATAAAGCTGTAAAAATATCCACTGAGTCCACTTATAATATTGCGGATCAGTAGTGTTTATCTCTCTGCTCCAATCAAAAGAAAAACCGAGAGATTTAAGCTGGCGCTTGAAATTTGCTATATTATTCTGTGTAACTATAGCAGGATGAATATGATTTTTTATGGCATAATTTTCAGTAGGAAGTCCGAATGCGTCAAAACCCATAGGATAAAGGACATTAAAGCCTTCGAGTCGCTTTTTACGCGCGACTATATCGATAGCCGTATAAGATCTCGGATGGCCTACATGAAGGCCTTGTCCCGACGGATAAGGGAATTCTACAAGTCCGTAAAATTTAGGAAGCGAATAATCGTCTTTAGCATTGAAGACCTTTTTATCTTCCCATATCTTTTGCCACTTTTTTTCTATTTCGGAATAATCGTATTTCATTTTTATGTTCCTTTCTTTAATCCCCTGTGGTTTCGGTGAGAATAGTATTAAGATCTATCTCTTCGGCGTCCGCCCAAATGCGGTCGAGCGAATAGTATTCACGCTGATCGGGCGTAAAAATATGAATTATAACTCCCGAATAATCCAAAACTATCCAACCTGTTGTTTTACCCTCTATATGGTGCGGCAAAACTCCTTTATTTTTTAAAGCCTCTTCAGTTTCTTCCGCCAAAGCTCTGACGTGTGTTGACGATGTGGCGGTTGCGATAACAAAATATTCTGTCAGCACCGTTAGATCATCGACCTTTAAAACCTTAAGATCCTTTGCTTTTTTTAAATTAAGCGTATTCGCGGCAATTATTGATATTTCTTTGGATTCCATTTTTCACATTCCTTTCATTACTACTTCGTTATATGCTCTTACTGTATCCGGATGAATAGCTTTGGATTGATCTATAAGATCCTTGATAGAATATGAAAGAGCATATTTAAGTCCGCTTTCAAGCGATTTGTCAGTTAGTTTTCTTATAACATCGACATCCTCATAATCTCTGTCGGCGCTTGTAAAATCGGCAAGATATAAAATCACATCCAAAAGCGACATATTTTCTTTTGCCGTCGTATGATATCTTATTGCTTCGATAATATCATTATCGTTGATTTTAAGAATATTTTTAACATATGCTGCGCCCGATACGGCGTGCCACAGCTTTTCTGCGTTTAATTCAATTTCTGAAAGAGTGATATTGAAATTCTTAAAAATTTCAAAATGTTCCTCTTTTTTTGCGTTTTTGGTTATATCGTGCAAAAGCCCGGATAAGTATGCTTTTTCGGGATCGGCACCGTATTTTAAAGCAAGCCTTTTCGCTTCGTCTGCCACGCACAGAGAATGATAATACCTTTTATCTGTAAGCCTTAATTTCAAAAGGTCTTTATATTCTTCATAACTTTTCATTTATAAATTCTCTTTTCGGTAATAAATTTATAGATTTTTTCCGGAATATACTTTTTATCGAGATTTTTTCGAAGTTCCGAAGAAGAAATTTCCGTAATTTTTTCATTCATAACTCTGATATTTGCACCTAAGCTCCGCATTTTTTTAAGATTCTTTTCAAATTCCGAATGATTTTCGCCTCTTAAAAAAGCCACAAAAGAAGCAACTTTAAAAAGCTCCTCCGAATCGTGCCATGTATCGAGAGAAGAAAGCATATCGGCACCGATAGCAATATAAAATTCCGTGTTTGTATACTGCTTCTTAAGAATTTTAACTGTGTCTACCGTATAACTTTTACCCGGTCTTTCAAACTCCAAAAGCAAAAGCTCCGCTTTTTTAAAACCATCACAGGCAAGCTCGCACATTTTTATTCTGTCTTCATCCGAAGCCAAAAAATCGCAGGTTTTATGCGGAGGAAGCCTGTCAGGAATAACGAATACCCGGTCAAAATAAGGATCTGAGCATAAAGCGCTTAAAATTTCATAATGCCCTATGTGAAAAGGATTGAAAGTGCCTCCGAAAACAGCTGCTTTTATCATTATTTCACCAGCTTGATCTTTTTATTATCCTTGCTCTCGCGGTATAAGATAAATTTTGATCCTATAACCTGTACGACATCCGCTTTAACAGCCTCGGCTATGCTGTCCGCCGCCGTGCGTGAAGAAAACTCAGAGTTATCAAGAGTTCTTAATTTTATAAGCTCTCTCGCCTCAAGCGCTTCATCAACTTGTTTTATAAAAGCCTCGGTTATTCCGCCTTTTCCTATTTGAAAAATCGTTTCGTATGAATTTGCCATTGCTCTTAATTGAGCACGCTGTCTGCTGTTTAACATTATTTTTCCTCGCTGATAAAATTTTTGATTTTTTCTTCAAAGATTTTTAAAGCCTTTCCTCTGTGGCTTATAAGGTCTTTTTGCTCGCTGCTTATCTCCGCGAAGCAGCCAAGCTCGCTTATAAAAACAGGATCATAACCAAATCCGCCGTTTCCTGCAGGCTCAAAAGCTATATATCCTTTGCATTCGCCTCTAGCGGTTATCATTTTGCCGTCAGGAAACAGGCAAACGATACTGCAGACAAACTTTGCTGTTCGGTCCTCTTTTTTAACGCCTTTAAGCTCGCCTAAAAGCTTTTCAATGTTTTTTTGATCGTTTCCGTGAGTTCCCGAATATCTTGCGGAATAAACGCCGGGTTTGCCGCCTAGATAATCAACGCAAAGTCCCGAATCATCGGCAAATGTTATAAGGCCTGTCTGCTCCAAGCCTGCCTTAGCTTTCAAATAAGCGTTTTCCTCAAAGGTTTCTCCAGTTTCTTCCACTTCTTCAAGCTCTTTGTCAAGAGCAAGCTCCGAAAGCACTTCTATGCCCATCGGCTCTAAAATTCTTTTTATTTCTTCTAATTTCTTTTTATTTTTAGTTGCGGCTAATATCTTCATAATCTTCTCCGTCTGAAAAAATACCGTCTGCAAATTCTTTTGCGTCAAAAGGCTGGAGATCGTCTATCCCCTCGCCCACGCCGATATATTTAACAGGAATATCGAGCTCATTTTTAATGGAAATAATTATTCCGCCCTTAGCCGTTCCGTCAAGCTTTGTTAAAACAATACCGGTTATATCGGTAACATTTTTAAATTCTCTTGCTTGATTTACAGCGTTTTGACCGGTTGCCGCGTCTAAAACAAGAAGTGTTTCAAAATCCGCGTCTGGCAGTTCGCGTTTGATTACGCGGTTAATTTTAGCAAGCTCATCCATAAGATTTTTCTTATTGTGAAGTCTGCCGGCAGTATCGCAGATTATAACATCGCTGCCTTTTGATTTCGCGGAATTGATAGTATCGAAAACGACTGAAGCAGGGTCTGTTCCCTCAACGCTCTTTACCATATTCACATCTGCTCTTTCAGCCCAGATACCGAGCTGATCTATAGCCGCGGCGCGAAAGGTGTCGGCGGCGCCCAGAGTGACTTTTTTTCCGCTTTTTTTCAAAGAGTAAGCTAACTTACCGATAGAAGTGGTCTTTCCCACTCCATTTACTCCTATTACCATTATAATAGATGGTTTGGTAGAAAGCTTAAGCCCCTCATTCTCGCCTAACATTTCAATTATTATCTCTTTAAGCAGTGATTTTATCTCTGCCGGATCGGTAACGCCCTTTTCTTTTACTTTACTTCTTAATTTCTGACAGATATTTTCCGATGTCTGAAATCCGATATCAGAAGAAACAAGAATTTCCTCAAGCTCCTCAAAAAGATCCTCGTCGATTTTAGTAAAGCTGTTTATGACGCTTTGAATACCGTCGCCTATTGAATTTTTGGTTTTTATTAAGCCCTGTCTTATTTTACTGAATAAACCCATTTGTTATCTCCGTTTCATTCAGGCAATCTGCGCACCATCAAAATTTTTTTCAAGTTCTGCAACATTAAGCTCCAAAAGCTTAGTAACGCCTTTTTCCTGCATAGTAACGCCGTAAAGCATATCTGAGGCTTCCATAGTTCCGCGCCTGTGGGTTACGCAAATAAACTGAGTATCGAAATCCGATCTCTTCATATAATCGGCAAATCTTTCGACATTTATATCGTCAAGCGCGGTATCGACCTCGTCTAAGAAGCAGAACGGCGGGGCATTGACTTCCATTATTGCAAAATAGATAGACAATGCGACAAGCGCTTTTTCTCCGCCTGATAATCCTTCAAGACTCGGTACATTTTTCCCGGGAAGACGGGCGTCAATATCTATTCCGCTTTCAAGGATATTATCGGGATCGGTCAATTTAAGAGTTGCCTCGCCGCCGCCGAAAAGATCCTTAAAGGTTTTTGAGAAATTCTCGTTAATTTTATTGAAGCCTACCACAAAAAGCTCCTGCATCTGGCTTGTAAGCTGATTAATAAGCTTATGAAGCTCCGCTCTTGATTTTTCAACATCATCGATCTGAGCAGTCATAAAGTCGTACCTTTCCTTGACTTCTTTATACTCCTCTATCGCAGAAACATTTACATTTCCGAGCGCTCTTATTTTGGATTTGATCTCAGCTAGATTTCTCTTTGCTTCCTGCGGTTTTTCAACCTTAATTCCTATTTTTTCAGCCTCGGATTTAGTAAGCTGATATTCATCGAAAAGCTGTCTTATAACTCCGTCATACTCGCTCATCATAACCTCTTTGCGTTCTGTTAAGCGGGCTAATTCGCCGCTTATTTTTTCCCGTTCGGAAGTTCTTTCTTTTTCGCTGTTTCTAAGCTCTACGCCTTTCTTTTCAACTGCATTTCGCTCTTCCATTTTCTTTTCGATATTTTCATTTGCCTCTTTTACTTTAAAAGAAAGATCGGCGATTTTATCTTTTGAGGAAGAAATATCGTCTTTAAAACCGTTAATTTTAAATTGAACTGCCGCTATTTCGGAGTCTATCTCGGAAGCTCTTGAAATTCTGTTTTCGATAGAATTTTCAAGCTGTACAGCCTGCTGTAAAAGCAAGTTAACATCCTTTTCATCGGTGATTATTTTTAGTTTAACAGCGGTGATCTTCTCCGAAAGCTGCTCTCTTTTTTCGCTCAAATCACCTTTAGAACCCGCTTTTTCTTCAATAGAATTTTGAAGCTTTGCTTTTTCAGCTGTGATCTTTTCAATCTCGTTTTGAGCGGAAATAATTTTATCGCTTAATTCCTTTTCTTTTCGGTCGCCGTCTGTAAGTTCGGTTTCAAGGTCGCTTAACACGGATTTTAAATTATTAAATATTCCCTCTATCCGCTTTATTTCGGCAACTGTTCTTATCTTATCCTCATTTGCAGTGGTTATATCAGCTTTGACGGCTGTGATGTCCGCATTTACAGCGTTAAGCTCTGATTTAGCGCTTTCAAGCTCTTTTGAAACTTTTATAAGCGCCTCGTTTTGCTCTGCCACATTTCGTTCGAGCCTTTTTATATCAGCCGCGCGGCTGAGCATTCCTGCCTGCTTTACAAGCGAGCCGCCTGTAAAAGAGCCGCCTGCGTTAACCACCTGGCCGTCTAAAGAAACTACCTTTATGCGGTTTCCGTGCTTTTTAGCAATCGCCGCGGCGCTGTCAATATCTTCGGCGACAACTGTCGCGCCTAAAAGATATCGGATTATTTCGCTGTATTTTTCATCTGTTTTAACAAGATCGGACGCAATTCCTACAAAACCGAAATGATCTTCAAATCCTTTCTCTTTGAATTCTCTTGCTTTCATAGTTGAAACAGGCATAAATGTTGCTCTTCCCGAATTGGAAGATTTAAGGGCGCTTATTGCTCTTTTGGCGTCTGCCTCGTTCTCAACTATTATATTTTGAATTGAATTGTTAAGAGCGGTTTCTATCGCAACGGAATATTTTTTATCCACGGTTATTACCTTGGAAACAGGTCCGTAGATTCCGCGCAAAAGTCCTTTTTGCGCTTGCGACATAACGGTTTTAACAGCATTAGAAAAGCCTTCCATATTCTTTTCAAGCTCGCCTAAAATTTGTATTCTTCGATTTTTTGCGTCGATATCAAGTTTTATTTCATTGAATTTTTTGGTAAGCTCTTCTACGGTTTGCATTCTGTTTTTAAGTCTTAGTTCATAACCGCCGAGAGTATTTGAAAGAGAATTTATATTTTCTTCTGTTTTATTTAAAAGCTCAGTTGTTTCATCGATTTCTTTCTGTGTTTTTTCACTTTCAGATTTATTTGATTTAACAATATCCAAAAGTGAAGTTTTGCGCTCTTTTATCTGGTCGAGAGAAGACTGCGAAGTGATTAAAACTACCTTTTCATCCGATTCAAGCGCGGATAATTCATTTAATTTTGCAGTCAATTCTTCTATCTGTCCCGAAAGGTTTTCGCTGTCGCTAAGTAAGCCTGAAAGCTCTTCTTCAGCCTTTATAAGATTATCCTTCGATTCTTTTATAACAGTTTCTTTTTCGGCGGCAAGCCTCTTTTTGAGTTCTATTTCTTCTTTAGCCGCAGAATCGGAATTATTAAGCTCAGCTTTTTCGCATTCAAGCCTTTTTACGGTTTCTTCATTATGAATTATATCGTTTTCAAAAACCGAAATTGTGCCCTCAAGCTTTACGGATTGCTCGTTAAAAAGCGCTATAGCTGCTCTGATATTTTCTATATCGGAGGTAAGCTTTGAAAACTTTTCGGAATTCTTTTCCGATTCAATATCAAAATCAGAAAGAGCATTTTCAATTTCTCTGTATTTTAATTCCGCAGCCTCTATCTTGCTTTCCTGCGCTCTTAAAAGGTCTTTTGAATTATCAAGAGTATAAAGCCAAAGCCCGATTTCCAGCTGCTTTTTATTTTCCGCAAGATTTAAAAATTTTTCAGCTTTTTCGCTTTGCTCCTTTAACGGCCCTACTCTGCTTTCAAGCTCATCCATTATATCTTTGAGTCTTAAAAGATTGTCCTCGGCAGCAGTAAGCTTTTTTTCGGCCTCTGTCTTTCTGTATCTGTATTTTGAAATTCCCGAAGCCTCTTCGAAAATATCGCGCCTTTCATCGGATTTTGAGCTTATGATCGTGTCGATTTTTCCCTGACCGATCATTGAGTATCCGTCGCGGCCGAGACCGGTGTCCATAAAAAGCTCGTGAACATCTTTTAAGCGCACCGAGACGCCGTTAATAAGATATTCGCTTTCGTGAGAGCGGTAATATCTTCTAGTAACGGATATACTGTCGTTATCAAAATTCAATGTCCTGTCGGAATTATCAATATTTAAAGTTACTTCGCAAAAGCCGTGAGGTCTTCTATTATCGGTGCCGCCGAAAATAACGTCTTCCATAGACTGCCCTCTTAGGGTTTTAGTGGATTGTTCGCCTAAAACCCACCTTACGGCGTCTGAAATATTACTTTTTCCGCTGCCGTTAGGTCCTACGACGGCGGTAATACCTTTTCCGAATTTTAAAACGGTTTTATCTGCAAAAGATTTAAAACCCTGAACCTGAATTGAGCTTAAAAGCAAGTGTTCTCACCCGCACCTTTCGATTTTTATTTCGTAATCTTTAAGACTGCTGTCGGATTTGACTAAGCAGTCATAACCTTTATTTTTAAGATAATTAATATTAATTCTTTTTTGTCCGATAGTTTTTGATAAAAAAGAGGGATTTACAAATATTATGTATTTTCCTTTAACAGTTAGCTTGTCAGTGATTTTTTCAAGCATTATTTTCGATTGGCATATCTCGCTGAAAGCCGGGTGCCATGGGCCTGCCGCATAAGAGCTTTCATCAATGGAATGAAGACCGAGCCTTATAACCTTTATGTTTTGTTTATTAAACATTATAAACAGCTTTGCGCAAAGCTCAGCCGCGCTGTCAACAGACTGCGGAACCAATTCACCCGAATAATACTTATCGCAAAGTAAGGTATCCTTTAAAATTATCGTTGGATAAATTCTTATAGTGTCCGGTTTTAAAGCAATAAGCTCTTTTGCCGTGAAAATATCGTAATCTTCGGTATCTTTATAAAGACCTGTCATCATTTGAAGACCTAAAGAAAATCCGAAGTCTTTTATAAGCTTTGAAGCATTTATTACATCTTCTGCCGAATGGCCGCGGTTATTGCTTAAAAGCACAGAATCGACCATACTCTGCGCACCCAGTTCAACAGAAGTCACACCGTATTCTTTTAAAATACCGAGCACTTCACTGTTTATAGCGTCAGGGCGGGTGGAAACCCGAATTCCCGACACGCTTTTATTTTCAACATATTTATAGGCGGCGCTTAAAAGGTACATCATATAATCACTGTCGATAGCTGTAAAACTGCCGCCGAAAAAAGCGATTTCCGAATTTTCAGGATCATAATTTTTACTTTTTAAAGCAACTGCAACCGCACTGTCTATATCCTCTTTTTTAGGAATATTGCTTGTACCGGTAATATGTCTTTGATTACAGAAACTGCACATATTCGGGCACCCGATATGCGGAACAAATATTGAAATATTAGAATGCCTGGGCATTATTTTTCACCCATCAGCCTAAGCGCCTCTTTTGCCGCCATTTGCTCTGCCTGTTTTTTGGATTTTCCCGACCCCACTCCGATTACATTTGAATTCATTCTTACTTCCACTGTAAAGGATTTATCGTGATCGGGACCTGATTCATCGGTTAAAATATAAGATATCGATTCTTCGGGGTTTTGCTGAATTATTTCCTGAAGATTGGTTTTATAATCTTTAAAAGTATCCTCGGAAGAATGGTGCTTTATTTCTCTTAAAACAAAATTCATAACGTGGTTTTTCGCAGGCTCCATTCCGCCGTCAATATATATTGCCGCCAAAACCGCCTCAAAAGCGTCTGCAAGGATAGAATCCCGTTCTCTTCCGCCGCCTTTTTCCTCACCTTTTCCGAGCAAAAGATAATCGCCTAAATTAAGCTCTCTTGAAAATTCGCAAAGCGCCTTTTCGCAAACAAGCGAAGATCTGAGCCTTGTTAACTCGCCTTCGGGCATTTTCGGAAATTTATTGAATATATAATCCGAAACAATTATTGAAAGCACGGAATCGCCTAAAAATTCAAGTCTTTCATTTGAAGAAAAACCATTTCTCACTTCATTAGCATAGGAAGAATGAGTGAGAGCATTTTTCAGCAAATTTATATTTTTAAATTTATAACCGAGCTTATTTTCAAGAGAGATCATTAAATCACCTTATTTATTAATATTTTCGCCGATTTTTTCTATAACGTCGTTCTCATAAAAAATGATTGCTTGCCTTACGGCGTTCATAATAGCCTTTGCGTCTGACCTGCCGTGAGCTTTGATAACAGGCTTGTTTACACCGAGAAGCGGAGCGCCTCCGACTTCGGAGCTATCCATCATTTTTTTGATTTTATAAAGATCGCTTTTAAGAACAGCCGCCGCAAGTTTGTTTTTAAGCGACTTATACATAACTTTTTTTAACTGCGAAAAAAATGAAATTGCTGTGCCCTCCATTGTTTTAAGAGCGATATTGCCTGAAAAACCGTCGGTTATCACAGCGTCTGCAGCACCTAAGGGCATATCCCTGGCTTCAACATTACCTATGAAATTGAGATCGGACTGCGAGAGCAATTTATAAGCTTCCGTATGAAGTTCATCACCCTTTGTGGATTCAGCTCCGATATTAAGAAGTCCGATTTTAGGAGATTTAATTTCCGAAACGTTTTTTAGATAAACGTCTGCCATAACTGCGAACTGTTTAAGCATCTCCGGTCTGCAATCGGCATTGGCTCCCATATCCATAAGCATATAGTTGCCGTTTACCGAGGGCATAATTCCTGCAAGCGCAGGTCTTTTAACACCTTTAAGGCGCTTTACTATCAGTGTTCCTCCGACTACTATCGCACCTGTTGATCCGGCTGAAACAAAAGCGTCGGCTTTACCCTCGGAAAGCTCAAAGAATGCAAGTCCCATTGAGGAATTCCTATGTTCTTTTAAAATAGAAGTAGGTTCATCGTGCATATCGATAACATTATCTGTATCGACAATTTTAAGATTTTCATTAAAACAGAGATTTGAAGAAGTTATGATTTCACGGATCTCTTTTTCTTTTCCCACAAGCGTGATATCTGCACCGAACTGCCTGCAGGCAAGCGAGGCACCTTCAACTATTGCCTTTGGAGCATTATCACCGCCGTATGCGTCAATTACTATTCTCATATTTTTTCACCTCTGATATTTTTATTAAACCATTCAAGCGATCTTGCGGATAATGCCGCGTATCTCGCTTTTTTATCCCTTATATGTTCATCTAAAGGGGGAAGAATTCCGAAATTTGCGCCCATAGGCTGAAAATCGGAAACAGTACTGTCAAAAAGATGATTTAAAAGCGCTCCTGTCATAGTAAACTCGGGGAAAATGAGCGGATCTTCATCATTTAAAAACTTTACCGCATTTATACCTGCCACAATTCCGCAAAGAGCAGATTCCATATAGCCCTCAACTCCCGTTATCTGACCTGCGAAAAACACATTATTGTGTTTTTTAAGAGAAAGATCAGGATTCAGCACCTTTGGAGAATTGATAAAAGTATTTCTGTGCATAACACCATATCGCATAAATTCAGCATTTTCAAGTCCGGGAATAAGAGAAAAGACTCTTTTTTGCTCGGAGAATTTTAAATTGGTTTGAAATCCGACGATATTATATAAAGTGCCTTTTGAGTTTTCTTTTCTAAGCTGAACTGCAGCCCAGGGCCTGTGCCCTGTTCCGGGATCCCTAAGACCTACAGACTTTAAAGGACCGAATCTAATAGAATCTTCTCCTCTTTTTGCAAGCACTTCCACTGGCATACAGCCCTCATAAACTTTAAAAGGCTTATCAAAATCCTTAAGCGGAGCCACCTCTGCGGAAATCAATTCGGAATAGAATTTCTTGTATTCATCTTTGTTCATAGGGCAATTGATATAATCTCCCTGACCGGATTCTTCCCTGTCGTACCTTGAAGCAAAGAAAGCCTTGCTCATATCAATGCTTTCTTTTGTAACTATCGGAGCCGCCGCATCGTAAAAACTAAGCGATCCGCAATCACATAATTTTTCGATATTTAAAGCGAGTGCTTTATCCGTAAGCGGACCTGTTGCAATTATCGTAACGCGATCCGTAGGAATTTCGCTTACAGTTTTGCACTTCACCGTAATATTTTCGTCGCTTAAAATGCTATCGGTTATAAATTTTGAAAATTTTTCACGGTCTACCGCAAGCGCGCCACCTGCCGCTACAGACGAAACCTCTGCCGAGCGCATACACAAAGAGCCGAGTCTTCTTGCCTCTTCCTTTAAAAGACCTGCCGCGGAATCAATTCTTGCGGCTTTAAGCGAATTTGAGCACACAAGCTCTGCAAAGAGATCGGATTTATGAGCAGGAGATCTTTTTTCGGGTTTCATTTCATAAAGATCGACTTTTATACCAGCTCTTGACGCGGCTTTTGCCGCTTCGCAACCGGCAAGACCCGCTCCTATAACATTAATTTTTTTCATTTTCACTCTTTTTTTCGGATTTTTTAACTCTTGAAGGGCACTGTGAATTCATACAGTATTTTCTGCCGCGAAGGCCGTTAATAATGTAACTGCCGCACTCTTTGCAGATTTCACCTGTGGGAACTCCGGGAGAAGCAAAATCGCAGTTTGGGTAATTTGAGCAGCCGTAAAACTTCTTGCCCTTTTTAGAAATTTTTCTTATAAGCGGTGCGCCGCATTTGGGGCACGGCTGGTTTACTTCGTTTTCGGGAGCAGGCTTTGTATTCTTGCATTCAGGATACCCCGGGCAAGCGAGGAATTTCCCGAATCTGCCTGTTTTAAGCACCATTTTTCTTCCGCATTTTTCACAAACAACATCGGTTTCAACATCCGGTACTTTTACCCGTTTGCCGTCAAGCGAAGCTTCCGCCTTTTTATAAATGGAATCAAAATCATCATAAAAATCGGAGATAGTGTTTTTCCAATCAAGCTCGCCCGAACCGATTTTATCAAGCTTCTTTTCAAGACCTGCCGTGAATTTAACATCCACTATTTTCTTGAAATACTCAACCATAAGATCGGATATAACCATTCCGAGTTGAGTGGGCTTTAAAGTTTTCTTTTCTCTTTCGATATAATTTCTCTGTAAAATATTTGAAATTATCGGGGCATAGGTAGAAGGTCTTCCTATTCCGTTTTCATCGAGCGCTTTGATTAAAGTAGGCTCGGAATATCTCGCGGGCGGCTGAGTAAAGTGCTGATTTTTTTCAAGCTCTTTAAGCTTTAAAAAATCTCCCACTTTCATTTCAGGCAAAGCTGCGCCGTCTTTCGTGTCGTCGTCCTTACCCTCTTCATAAAGAGCCGTAAATCCGTCAAATTTAACGGAGTAGCCGTTTGCTTTAAAGAGATAGTCGCCGGCTGTGATATCCACAGCGCAGGTATTCTGCATACAAACCTGCATAAGCGACGCTATAAATCTCGACCATATAAGCTTATAAAGCTTATACTGATCGGTTGTAAGCGACTGCTTTATGCTATCGGGCGTAAGGTCGGCAGAAGTAGGTCTGATAGCCTCGTGAGCGTCCTGCGCGCCGCTTTTTGATTTGAAATATCTGGGCTTTGCGGGAAGATAATTTTCACCGTAATTTTTAATGATAAAGCTATTAGCCGCCGCTCTTGCCTCTTCGCTTATTCTGAGCGAATCGGTTCTCATATAGGTTATAAGACCCGTTGCGCCGATATTTTCAAGTTCAATTCCTTCGTAAAGCTGCTGAGCTATCTTCATTGTGCGCTGACCTGTAAATCCAAGTTTTCTCGAAGCCTCCTGCTGTAATGTGGAAGTGATAAAAGGCGGAGCAGGCTGCTTATTTCTCGTTCCTTTTTTGATAGATGAAACAATATATTCGCAATTATCGAGGTTATCGGCGATTTGATTTGCCGATTTTTCATCGGGGATAAGCTCAATCTTTTTGCCGTCCTTAGTTCCGTAAAGCTTAGCCTCAAAGGTTTTTCTTGAGCTTAAAAGCTTTGCGTCAATACTCCAATATTCCTCGCTTTTGAACTTTTCGATCTCGCGCTCGCGCTCAACTATAAGCCTTAAAGCTACAGACTGAACTCTTCCTGCCGAAAGACCGCTTTTAACTTTTTTCCATAAAAACGGACTTAGCTTATAGCCGACAATTCTGTCTACAACTCTTCTTGCCTGCTGAGCGTCGACAAGGTCAAGATTTATTTTATGGGGATTGGAAATACCCTTTTCCACACCGGTTTTAGTTATTTCGTTAAACTCTACACGGTTTTCATCATTGAGATCAAGCGACAAAATATGCGCAAGATGCCAGGAAATTGCTTCTCCCTCTCGGTCCGGGTCGGTCGCGAGAATTACGCTGTCGCTGTTGGCGGCGGCTTCCTGAAGCTTCTTTATAACTTCCCTTTTATCAGGCATATTTATGTACTGAAGTTTAAATCCGTGGTCAACGTCTACTCCGAGCTTGGATTTAGGAAGATCTCTTATATGTCCGCTTGAAGCCATAACTTCATATCCGGGACCGAGATATTTTTTTATACTTTTTATTTTATACGGTGACTCAACTATTACTAATTTAGACATCATTATTTCTCCTTAAATAGGCGTTCGTAATACCCTCCGGGGAGGGCTTTGATAAAGCCGTCCACTTCGAGTTCTGTTAAAGCGGATAATATATCCTCATCTTTCACTTCCAGACCGATAAGATCATCAACAGTGAATTTCTGCTTATTTAGATTATTATACACTATTTTTGCTTCTTTTGAAAGAGATTCTAAAGAGGATTCTTTCAAAATTTGTAAAAGATCGGGTTTTTCTTCCTCAACAAAATAAGGTTCGTGAGTTTTAACGCTTGAAGTTCTCTTGATTTTCGAGTTTTCCGGAGGATAAACGAATTTCGAAGCTTCGCTATCCGAAGAGAAAGCGTTTTCTATATTAATCTTATCCGAATACTTTGCACTGTAGCACTCGAAAATATCATTTACTTCAAGCAAAGGACTTGCGCCCTCTCTTAAAAGAAGATTTGACCCTTTATATTGCGGCTGATCAAGACCGCCGGGTATTACAAATACATCCTTGTTAAGGTCTGCTGCCTGATGAGCGGTATTTATTGCTCCTGACTTTTCGCCCGCCTCGGTTACGACTACGCCGACGCTTAGCGCCGCCATAATTCTGTTTCTTACGGGGAATGTGAATTTGCCGGGTTGGCAAAACGGCGGATATTCACTGATAAGACAGCCTTTCTTACCGATTTCTCTTCTAAGATCCGCATTTTGCGGAAGATAATCGTATAACAAACCGCAGCCTAAAACACCGATAGTAAATCCTCCGAAATCAAGCGCCGCTTTATGTGCATAGTAATCACTGCCTACTGCCGCACCGCTTATTATCGGAAACCCGGCTTTTGACAAACGCTTTGATAACGAATAAGAAGATTTCGCTCCGAATTCGGTGACCTTTCTCGGTCCTACCACGCAAATAGCAGGCAGGTTATCAAAATCGGGAAAAGTTCCTTTATAATACAAAAGTAACGGCGGCGAATATAATTCTTTTAATCTCTTAGGATAATTATCATCTTCGATAGTGATGATATTGATGTTGTTTTTAATGCAGATCTGCATTATTCTCGTGTTGTATTCTGTTTTGACATCATAAAACTGCTTAGCATACTTTTCGGGAAGTTTTAAATATACCGTGTTTGCGTCGCAAGCAAGATGATTTTGTTTCTTGACGATTTTATACGCTTCGTAAGCTTTTGATGTACCTATGCCGAACGCTCTTTGAATTCTCAAAAGATTGCGAAGAATATAAAATCTGTCATCTCTGTAAGTTAAATCTTCAAGCATTTTATCTCATCATTTCCCACATCGAAATCGCAGCAGCGGCTGGCGCATTGAGCGATTCCGCTTTTCCTTTCATAGGTATTGTTATTTTTTTAAAGGCGGCATTGATCAAATCTTCATCAAGTCCGTTGCCTTCATTTCCTATCATTATAACATCTTTATTATCAAAATTCACATTGCAGATATTTTCCGCGCTTTTATCGGGCACGCAGGCGAATAACCGAAGCTTTGATTTGTCAGCAAAAGAAACGATATCGTCCGTCAGAAAAACAGGAATTCTTAATATAGTTCCCATAGACGCTCTTAAAACCTTAGGCGAATACGGATCACAGCCTCCGCTGATTATTAATCCGTCTATCCCGAGCGCTTCTGCAGATCTTGCTATTGCACCGATATTTGAGGGATCCTGAAGATCTATGAGTGCTGCATATCTGCCCGATAAAATATCCGAACAGCTTTTTTCCGGATACTTAGCGGCGGCAATTATGCCCTGCGGAGTTTTCGTATCTGCAATTTTTAAAAAAAGCTCGTCTGAAACAATATAGATTTTTTCAGCCTTTTTCAGAATTTCATTTGATCTTTTATCCGCTTTCAAATCGAAAGAATCGGAAATGAAAACTTCTGTGAATTTTATCCCGTTTTGCGCCGCATCTTCGCAAATTCTCAATCCCTCTATAACGAATTCACGGCTTTTTTTGCGGTATTTCCCCGATGACTGCAAAGAAGAAATATGCTTTAAAGCAGCATTTGATTTAGAAGAAATTCTTATAAAATTCAAAGCTTTCACCCCTTGTTTTTTAAGATATAAAAATCAAAAGTCGCCCGGGAATATATTCTCGGGCGATTTGGCTTTATTTTGCAAGAGCTTTTTCAGCAGTTTTAACCAAAGTGGTGAAACCTGCGGGATCGTTAACCGCGATATCAGCAAGCATCTTACGGTTGATCTGAACCTTTGCTTTAGAAAGACCGTTCATAAAAGTAGAATAATTCATACCGTTCATTTTAGCGGCAGCGGAAATTCTCGTGATCCACAGACGGCGGAAATCGCGTTTTTTCTGTCTGCGGCCGATATAGGCATAGTTGCCTGATTTCATTACGGCTTCTTTAGCTGTTTTAAAAAGCTTTGATTTAGCGCCAAAATAACCTTTGGCAAGTTTTAATGTCTTTTTTCTTCTTTTGCGTGTAGCTAACGCACCTTTAACTCGTGCCATTTCAAGTATCCTCCAATTCTGATCGATCGCTTATTTATAAGGGATCATTTTCTTGACCGCCGCTACATTTGTAGAATCGGCGCATACGACTTTGCGAAGATTTCTCTTGCGCTTGGTTGTTTTCTTGTTAAGAATGTGGGACTTGAAAGCATGAGCACGCTTAACCTTACCGGTTTTAGTGAGCTTAAAACGCTTTTTAGCGCCACTGTGTGTTTTGATCTTAGGCATTTTGTTTTCCTCCTGTAATTCTTATTTACCCGATTTCGGTGCTAAAAACATCAGCATATTGCGGCCCTCCATTTTGGCAGGCTTTTCAACCGAACAAACCTCGGAACAATATTCCGCGAATTTATTCATAATATCCGTGCCGATCTCGGGATGGCCCATTTCTCTGCCTCGAAATCTGATGGAAACCTTAACTTTATTTCCGCTTTTAAGAAAATCTATAGCGTGGTTGCCTTTTGTTTCAAAATCGTGCTTATCGATACTAAGACCTAAACGGATCTCTTTCAACTCGACGATCTTCTGATTTTTTCTGGCTTCCTTTTCCCTCTTTGCCTGCTCAAAGCGATACTTTCCGTAATCCATAATTTTGCATACGGGCGGATTGGCATTAGGAGAAATCGCCACAAGATCAAGATCCTGATGATACGCGGCGTCTAACGCTTTATCCAAGGGAAGAATACCGAGCTGGTTACCCTGAGAGTCTATTACTCTGACTTCCTTAAATCTGATTCCTTCATTGACTGATAATTCTTTGCTGCTGATTGTAAAGCACCTCCGAAGCTAAGTAAAATTAAGACGCAGGCATAAATTACCTGCGTCAAAAAAATATCAAGAATAATCTCAAATATTTACCCGGCAGCCCTTTTGCCGCACAGGTGAGAACACAAGTAAATTCTGCTTCATTGTCTTAAAAATTATACATCAACTTGAATATTTTGTCAAGCATTTTTTATTCAAAAGTCAATTCTTTTATCGATCTTAACTGATAATTGATATTTTTAAGCATTGAGGGATGTTTTAAAGCCTCTGCCGCTCCGCGCACGACGCTGTGCGTGGGATCTTCAAGCATATGAACGGAAGTACCCGTATAATCGGCGATAAGCCTGTTCATTCCGTAAATAAGACTTCCGCCGCCTGTAAGATAAATTCCCTCTTTATTAATATCCGCAACAAGATCCGGATCGGTCCTTGAAAGCACCGATCTTATTGCTTCGCAGATCATAACGGCAGGCTCGCTCACAGCTTCAAAAACCTCCGACGCCGTTATCTCAAAGCTTTCGGGCAAACCCGTATAAAGATTTCTGCCCTTTGCCATCATAGCGATCTCGATAGGTCTTTCAACAACCGCGCCTATGGTCTTTTTAATATTTTCAGCCATAAGCTCGCCTATTTCTATATTGTATTCTTTCCTTATATAACGGATTATCTGCGAATCGAAATTATTAGAAGCTGTTTTAAAAGAATCGCACACTGAAATTCCGCCGAGAGTTATAACTGCTATATCGGTTGTACCTGCTCCTATATCCACAATCATAGTTCCGTGGGGCTTGGTAAAATCAATTCCGAGTCCGAAAGCGACGGCGAGTGGACCTTCTATAACTGTGATATTTCTTCCTCCGCCCGATTCCACAGCATTTGCAAGAGAATGGTGCTGAAGCTCTGTAAGTCCGGCAGGGATCGCCGCAATGATCTGAGGTCTTACTATTTTATTACCGAAAGCCTTTTGCATATATTCTTTGAGCATAAGCTCAGTTATATCGTAATCGGCGATTACTCCGTGTTCTATCGGAGAAACACATATTAGACTTTCGGGCGTTCTGCCCAAAGTGTTTTTTGCCATTTCACCGTAATAAACAGGATCCCAGGTTTCGCTGTCCACCGTTACCATACTCGGCTGTTCAAGAACTATTTTTGAGCTTGAAAATATAACGGTTTTAGAAGTTCCTAAATCTATTCCGATCTCTGTAGCCATTTTTTCACCCTTTGTCTTCAGATTTTTTAGTTTGCCTTAAAACAGAAATACAATAAACCTTATCCGCTCCTGCAATAAGAAGCTGTTTGGCGCATTCGTCAAGAGTGCTGCCTGTTGTTACTATATCGTCAAACAGCAGGATATTCCCGCCGTTTATATTATCTGTAAAGTAATACTTGTTTTTAACATTTTCCGTTCTTGATTTAAGATTGCTGCCGTGCTGCGGCTTTTTAAAATTTCTGCATTTTAAGACTTCAAGCAGCGGAATTTTAAGCTTATCCGACATAATTTCGGCAATCTTTCCGCAATGGTCAAATCCGCGCTTTGAAATACTGCGGAAAGATGACGGAACATAAGTTAAATAATCAAAATTTATTCCTACATATTCTGTTTTAACGGCCTTTGCGAGATTTTCCGCAAAGAACTCGGCATTTGTAACTCTTTTGCCGAGCTTATAGCTGTAATATGCCGCCTGTGCGCTGCCCTTGTTTCTGTAAAGACTGACAAGATTTTCAAATCTGAAAACTCTCGCATTGCATATACATTCGGATTTTTCACAGCCGCATTTTAAGCATCTTTTCTTAGGATCGATAATATCAAGGTCTTTTAAGCACTCGTCGCAAAGACCGGGCTTGTCCGTTACTTCGCGGCAGGCAAGACATTTATACGGATACACGGCCGATAATATTTCCGAAAAGAAATTTTTAATTCTTTTGCTGATCTTCATTTAAAAAGTCCCCGAGAAGAGTATATCTTAAAGTTTTTCTGTCGTTAGCCGCCATTTCTTCAAATATTCTTTCACTGCCGACTATGACCAAAAGCTTTTTTGCCCTTGTTACTGCAGTATATAAAAGATTGCGATATTTAAGCTTTTGAGGAATATCAAACAGCGGCAGAATAACGCATTCAAACTCGCTTCCCTGGCTTTTATGCACCGTAACGGCATACGCAAGCTCAAGCTCCGCAAGATCGGTTTTAAAATATGTAACCATTCTATCGTCAAACAAAACATCAAAACAACCCGCCGCATGGTCCATTGCGACAATAGTTCCGATATCTCCGTTAAAAACTCCTGTGCCCGATTCGCCGTTTGGCTTTTTCCATGTTAAGTCATAGTTGTTTTTTATCTGCATAACCTTATCTCCGAGACGGAAGAATACGCCTTTATAAGACATTTGTTTTTCTCCGCTTTTGATAGGATTAAGGCAGGACTGCAGAAGATTATTCAAATTCACATTTCCGCACTCGAATTTTTTTGACGGACAGAGTATCTGAATATCTTTTTTCGGATCAAAGCCGTAAGCATTAGGGAGCCTTAAGCAGGCAAGCTCTAAAACAGTATTATTAACGGAATTCGAATTAGCTCTTTTTAAAAAGAAAAAATCATCCTTTTTGGAAGTGAGATTCGCTTTTTCGTTATTTATAATAGCGTGGGCATTTCTTATTATCAGGCTTTTGCCCGCCTGCCTGAATACTTTTTTAAGCCTTATTGATTCGAATTTTTCCGAGGCTATAATATCGTTTAAAATATTCCCTGCTCCAACGCTGGGCAGCTGATCGGAATCTCCTACGAGAATAATTCTGCAGGTACTTCTTACCGCTTTTAAAAGCGCCGAGAAAAGCACGGCGTCGATCATAGAAGCCTCATCTATTATTATAACATCGCAGTCAAGAGGATTTCTTTCGTTCCTGTAGAATCTTTGCTCATCGTTACTTCCCCACTCGACCTCTAATAATCTGTGGATGGTTTTAGCCTCTTTACCTGTAAGCTCGGTCATTCTCTTGGCGGCTCTGCCTGTGGGAGCGGCTAAAGCGATAGTTGCATTTCTGTTTTCATAAATTCGGATTATTGCATTAAGCGTGGTGGTTTTTCCCGTACCCGGTCCGCCCGTTAAAATCAAAACACCGCTTAAAAAAGCCTGCTTTACCGCTCTTCGCTGAATTTCTTCGAATTTAATGCCTATCTTATTTTCCACATAATCAAGCTCAAGATCATCTATTTTAAAATCGGGATCGATATTTTTACAGTTAGATTTCAACCTTGCCGAAATGTATTGCTCGGCATAATATTGCTCCGGCAAAGCATAAAAATTATCGCTTTCCTTTTTATAAAGCATAAGCCTTAAATTTTCAACGAGTATATCAAGAGATCTTGTTATTTTCTCTTTTTCAACCATAAGCAGTCTTTGAGCGACGCTTACAAGCTTATCTTCCGGCAGGCAGGTATGCCCGTTTTGCAGGTTTTTTCTTAAAATATAAATAATTCCCGCGCTGATTCTGTCAAAGCAGTCGTAATCAAACCCTAAATTTTGAGCGATAATTTCAGCTTTTTCAAAAGAAACCCCGATATTATCATCACACAGAATATAAGGATTTGCTTTGATCTTATCGACGGCTCCTGCTTTAAGCTTTTTAAAAATGAGCGAGCATTTTTCTATTGAGATCTCATAAGGAGATAGCATAAAAATAATATCCTGCACGCCGAATTGTTTTTTGTATTCTTCGCTGTATGCAAGCGCTTTTTCGGGAGAAATTCCTTTGATAACCGAGAGCTCTTCGGGAAAATCTTTTAAAATTTCAAGCGTTTTTTCTTTGAATTTTTCCACGATTTTGGCAGCCGTTGAGGGTCCTATACCCTTTATCGCTCCGGAAGAAAGATATCTTAAAATCGCCGCCGAATTTTCAGGAACGGATCTTTCAAATTTATCCACTGAAAACTGCTCGCCGTAGGACTGATGAACGGTGTATTTTCCATACAGCGTTACACTATCGCCCACAGCGGCAAAAGGAAGATAACCCACGGCAACGGTGTGAGCATTGCCGCTTTTGATATTTGCAACGGTATAATAATTTTCTTCGTTTCTATATGTAATATTTTCGATTATTCCGACAAGCTTTTCTTTATCTTCCCTGTTTTCGGGCAAATTTTTCACTTCCGTTTCATAAAGACAATTCGTTTATAATATGTTCCGTCATATTATGAGGAGAAATAACAATATCTTTTCCTCTTGAATATTCGCGGCATAATTCTTTTTCTTCCTCAGGTATCATAGAATCAAGCGCAATTATAAAATCAGCAATTCTTTTTCCGTTCCAATAATACTGTTCATAGGCATATTTAAGCTGATCCAAAGCTTTACCCGGTTTTAAGACCACGACCAAAAACTTATCAATCCCTGTGTTTTTTGATAAAAAAGAAGTTCTTATATCGTGCAAAAACTCACATATTCCGAGAGCTGCAAAGATAAAAAGCAATGCTGAAAGAATTCCTTTAATCATAAATTTCACCTCGCTACATAATATGCAGCGAGGCAATATCTATTGAAAACTATTTTTCAGTGACTGTTACTGTGACAGAGTAGGTACCCACCTGCCAGATAGTATCTAAAGCGTCTGATTTTATTATCGCGTCGACCGTGTAATTTCCTGCGACCTTATCCGAAAGATCTATCTGCGCGTAAAGCGAAGAAGCGGAGAGCGACCTTATGATATTAGCCGGACCGCAAATTCTTACGTTTTTAATACTTCCGTTTGCACGGCTGTTAAAATTGCTCGAAAGTCCTTTCGGCTTAATCTGACTTATCAGGAATGTTTTTTCCGCAAAGCCCGATGTGTCTATGCTCACCGTAAAGTTTTCTATATTATCCGCAAGTCTTACACCCGTCGGCAAAACAGCTGAAACTTCGAAAGTATTCCTGGATTTAGAAACATCGAAGAAATTGATCTCCGAAAGAGTGATCTTTTTCATTGTATCGATAACTCCCGGTGTTCCGATAACTGTCGCAGAGGTATGATCGATACTGTAAGCAAACGAGCCGGATATTCCGGTAGGCATATTTTTAAATGCGGCTTCCACAGAAAGCGTTGCTTTCTTAAGAATGGGCTGAGTGACTTTTATAGAGGAGTATTTAATGCTCAGATAATTGTTTTCCACTTCGTTACCGTCGGAATCGAGAATCTTACCGTCGGAAGTGTATCTGTAAATTATCTTATCGTTTTCATCATAAAGAATAAGATCGGTATCAAAGCTCTGAGTAGAATCAAGGGTTTTATTGACCTCTGCGTAAGCGCAGACGGTTTCGATCTTGTTCATCACATTTCTCGGACCTTTAATATTTATAGTGTTTTGCTGTGAATTGCTTACGGCAGGCGTATCCGCTATAAGACCGGAAGCCGCCGAAACACCGATAAGCTTAGGAGTGATGGTAAATGTTCTTTCGTCGATATAATCAAAAGTTACATCAATAGTAGAGGGCGAAACCGAAGTAAAAGTGTAACCCGTTTTAGAACCGTTTGTAGCTGGAAGAACATCAAGCTTATAAGTACCCGCGGCATTTACATCAGCCACAGAAGCGGTGAGAATAAAGTCATCGGTTCTAAGCGAGCTTACAATATAATTCGGACCGCTTACAACAACGGTGAATTTCTGGCTTGAAACATCCGAAACTATTCCGAGTCCCATTTCGCTCGCAACCGTATCGTCAATAGTAACCGCTACGGGAACATCTCCGAAAGTCTGCTCTCTGACAGGATTTCTGTTGATCATTATTACAAGCCATGCCGCAAATGCAAACAAAAGTGATAATACTATAGAAAAGTTACGGGTTTTGAAAAGTTTTTTTAAAAACAGATCGAATTTATCTCTTATCTGAGAAAACTTTTTCATTTGCCGAACCTTCTTTCTTTCTGTTTTTTCTTAATTTTTCGATAGGCTTTAAATGCTTGATTTTTGAAATCACGGTATTATCACTGTCGGTAGTATTTGGATCGATAAGAAGATTTTTAAGCTCTTCATAAGTCGTGGCATAATTAAATCCTCTTTGAATTTGTCCGTCCTTTACTATCGAGATAATGCCCGTTTCCTCAGAAACGACCAAAACTACAGCGTCGGAATTTTCCGTCATACCTATCGCCGCTCTGTGCCTTGTGCCGAGATCAAGCGGAACTTCCGTATTCTGAGTAAGCGGTAAAATACATCCTGCCGCGTAAAGCTTGCCCTCGCGGATTATAAGGGCGCCGTCGTGAAGAGGCGATTTAGGATAAAAGACATTTTCTATAAGCAAAGCGGAAGCCTTAGCGTCTATCACAGTGCCGGTGTTAATTATTTCGCCTAACTGCGTCTGCCTTTCAAAAACTATCAAAGCGCCGGTTTTTGAAACCTGCATTGCCGCCGCAGCTTTTGCGGCATAATCGATACATTTTGCCGCCTCGGCTTTTTCTTCGCTGAAAAGCGTGTTACCTTTAAGTGCTCCCTGACCTACTTTTTCGAGAACTCTTCTGAGCTCCGGCTGGAAGATAATCGCAATAAAGAGAATAAGAGAATTGAATATCATTGACAAAAGCCAACTTACGACTTCCAATTCGCACCATTTTGCCAAAATATAAAAGAACAGCAGGAAAGAAATACCCTTTACAAGCTGACCTGCTCTGGTTTCACGGAAAAATCCTATTGCTCTGTAGATAGCGTAAGCAACTATAAGGATATCAACAATATCAAAAAAGCCGATATTTGATATAGCATAAATTATCTGATTCCAAAGCGTTATGATACTGTTGAAAAAAGCGCTCAAAATTTCCATTCCTCTCGATTATATACTATATATATTTTAACATATCATCTTATCAGTATCAACATTAATTTTAAATTTTTTTAATTGTTTTTTGTATAACGTTTAAAAAATAATCTATATCGTTCTCTTTAGTAAAAGCACAGGGAGAAATTCTAACGGTACCGGTATCAAGGGTGTTCATTTTTCTGTGCGCAAACGGCGCGCAGTGAAGCCCCGAACGAACGGCGATATTATTTGCATTAAGAATTCCCTCTGTTTCGCCGGAAAGCTTGCCGGTGATATTAAATGACAATACAGGGCAGTAATTTACAGTGCCCGAGGGCTCTGCATAAAGTATTACTTTTTCGTTATCAGAAAGCTCGCGGTTTACTTTTTTAATAAGTTTCATTTCATGGCCGTAAATCTTTTCAATTCCGATTTTTTTAACAAAATCAATTCCTGCTCCGAGGCCCATTATTCCGGGGATATTAAGCGTTCCGCTTTCAAACATTTCGGGCATGATTTCAGGCTGATCTATCATTTCGGAAAAAGTGCCCGTTCCTCCCTCAATAGTTGTATCGGGGATTCTTCCGCGCGCAATTAAAACGCCTATACCCGCGGGAGCATACAAACCCTTATGCCCTGCAATACATAAAAAATCTATATTTTCCCTTTCCATATTTATCGGGTAAACTCCCGCCGCCTGCGCCGCGTCAACAGCAAAAAGAATATTATGTTTTTTGCAAACCTCGCCTATCTTATCAATTGGCGGCATAGTTCCGAAAACATTTGAAGCGGCGGTGCAGATTATAAGCTTTGTTTCGGGCCTTATGAGTCTTTCAAAATTATTTACTGTTTTTAAGCTGTCAAAAAGATCGATTTGCGCCGTATCGAAAGAACAGCCTGTTTTATAAAGCGGCCGCATAACCGCGTTATGCTCCATATCGCTTACTATGCAGTGGTCTTCTTTTTTAAGAATTCCTTTGATGATGTAATTAAGCGAGAAAGTGCAACCGGGTGTAAAAACCACATTTTCCGGAGCGTCGGCTTTGAAAAATTCTTTTAATTTTTCTCTCACCGAAAAAATCATATCAGCGCATTTTATAGAAGCGTCATATCCGCTCCTGCCGGGATTTACATTAAAATAAGTTAAAGCTTCGTTTACAGCAAGCTTTACGCTTCTCGGTTTAAAGCCCGTTGTAGCCGAATTATCAAGATAAACCATTTATATCACACCGTTTTATAATATTAAAATAAGCTGCCGAAAAGATTTTCGGCAGCTTTTCGCCGGCGGAAAATTTGCCGTCGGGTATTATTTATATCTCTTTTATTCCGGAATATTTAACGCCGGCATTTTCAAGAATTGCTTTAATTTTTTCAAATTCTCCGTCACAAACAACAGAATAACCGCAGCCGCTTGATCCCGCACTCGGCTTTTTTCTTTCTATATGAGCTTTTCTTCCTTTTAATCTTAAAGCATCGCGGGCTTTTATCGCATAAGTCACGCTGCCTGTTTCTATAACATATCTTTTCATTTTAAAAACTCCGTTCCGTTGCCTTGATCGTGCACATTACATTATATGAGCAAGTCTTAAACGGTGCTATAAAATTAAAACAGTCAGCCTTCTTTTTTATATTTGACCTGGACAAATTCAAGCGCGGTGATCGTTACAAGCGGCAGTAAAAACATTCCCACGATTCCTGATAATTTAAGTCCCACAAATATTGCCGCAAGCTGTATAAGCGGATGAAGACCTATCTTATCGCCTATGATTTTCGGCTCCGCAAAATTCCTGACGAATGTTATAACGATATAAATAATCAATATCATAATTCCCATTTTTAAATTTTTCTGTATCAAAAGAATTATGCTCCAAGGTATCAGCACCGTTCCGGTTCCTAGCACCGGCAGAAAATCTATAACCGCGATTATAAGCGCAACAATAAAAAAATTTTTTATTCCGATAATAAAAAGTCCTAAAGTAAGCTCCCCCGCAGTAATTAAAAAAAGCAGGAAATATCCTTTTAAAAAATGAAGTATTTTTTCGCTGAAAATATTTTTTATTATCTTTAAATTCTCGGTTTGCTTTTCGGATAAAACCTCTTCGAAAAATTTTATTATTTTTTCGTAATCCTTTGCTGTGTAACAGCTTGCCACAAGCGTTATAATGAATGAAATAATAATTCCCGGTATGGAGGCTGCAAATTTTGCGGCGGCACCGGAAGCCGCGTTTACAGCTTTTATAGCAATGTTTTTTACGGTGTTTGCAAGCATAGAATTGAAGCTGCTTAGTTTGTTTTTATCAAATAAAGGTTTTAATCTCTCGGTCATATTTTCGAGTTCGGAAATTAAATTTTCCGCAAAGGGTTTTAAAAATTTTGTTAGATCGGATATCTTTATCGATAAAAACCAGATAAGCAAAGAAAATAAAGCAACAAAAATTATAAAAAACAGCGCAACGATTACCGTTCTTATCGCAGGAATTTTTATCTTAATAAATTTTGAAATCTTTTGTGCCGGTTTATGAAAAACAAATGCAAGCAAAAAACCGATCAAAAATGGGAAAAGATATTTAAAAGCGAATTTTGAAAAGAAGAAAATTATTGCCGATATTACGCCGTAAAATGCACAATTCAGCAAAAAATCACTTTTTTTAGCTTTATTTATAAAAATCGCCTCTTTTTTGATAAAATCGGATTGACATTTTTAAAAATTGTATTATAATTAAATACATCGTATTCATACGGAGGACATTATGGAAAAGGAATGTTACTATCTCGTTAACTCAAAAATTCTTCCCCCGGTTTACGGCGGAGTATTAAAAGCAAAGGCTCTCTTAGCGGAGGGCAAAGCGCCGAATACCTCTAAAGCCGTGCAAATGGCGGGGATTTCTAGGAGCGCTTTTTATAAATATAAGGATTATATTTTTAAGTATGACGGTAACGATAAAAATACCGTTAACCTTTTTGCGGTCCTTTCGGATAAAGCGGGTGTTTTTTCAGCCCTCACTGCCACGCTTTATCAGTACGGCGCAAATATCCTTACAGTCAATCAAAGCGTTCCTGTAGACGGTTCGGCTGATGTCAGACTGACGGTCAAAACCGATAACATCAAGCTGTCCTTAAATGAATTATTGACAGAACTTAAGAAAGTAAACGGAATAGTTTCAATAAAATCGCTTTAAAACGGAGGAAATATGATTTATACTGCTATTATGGGGCACGGAACGGTCGGCTCGGGCGTTGCGGAGCTTCTTATCAACCACGAAAAAATGATCAATCAGAAAATCAGAGATGAGATCAAGATAAAATATATTCTCGATTTAAGAGAATTCAAGAATCTTGAGTATTCTTCCCTTTTCACTAAAAATTTTGAGGATATTTTAAACGATAATGAAATTAAAATAGTTGCCGAAGTCATGGGCGGAATAAATCCTGCTTACGATTATGTGAAAAAATGCCTTGAAAGCGGAAAGAGCGTCGTTACATCAAACAAAGAACTTGTGGCGGAAAAAGGCGCGGAATTATTGAAAATTGCGGAAGAGAACAATGTTAACTTCCTTTTTGAAGCGAGCGTGGGCGGAGGAATTCCGATTTTAAGACCTATGGCTCAATGCCTTGCCGCAAACAGTATAAATACCGTTACGGGAATTTTAAACGGAACAACTAATTACATTTTAAATAAAATGATAATGGATAATATGGATTTTGAATCCGCACTTAAGCTTGCTCAGGACAAGGGCTTTGCCGAAAGAAATCCCGCAGCCGACATTGAGGGCGGCGACGCCTGCAGAAAGATATGCATTTTAGGCTCCCTTGCCTTTGGCAAACATATTTATCCGAAACAGGTCAAAACCGAAGGAATTACGGAAATCACCTTAAAGGATGTGGAATTTGCCGAGGCTTTCGGTTATTCCGTAAAGCTCATATGTATTGCAAGAGATAATCATAACGGCAATGTTTCAGCCTCTGTCCGCCCGACTTTTGTTTCAAAGGATAATATCCTTTCAAGCGTAAACGGCGTTTTCAATGCTATCACCGTTAATGCGGACTGCACGGGCGACGTTATGTTCTACGGCAAAGGTGCGGGAAAAATGCCCACCGCAAGCGCTGTGTGCGCGGATATAATCGACTGTGCCAAGCATTTAAACGCGAAAAAATATCTCTACTGGGAAGACGGTTTTGACGGCTATGTGGAAGAAAGAGATTTTGAAAATCAGTTTTATGTTTATGCTTTTTCTTCGGATTTCGATCTGCTTTTAAAAAGCTTTGAAGAGGAATTCCCCGAAACAAAACAGGTCATAAAGAACAAATACAGCGGCGAAATAGCCTTTATCACAAAAAAAGATTTTGAAAGCAAAATCAGATCAAAGATCAATAAACTAAATGCGGAAAAAATCAAAGTTATGCCGACATTACACTGATTTTGGGGGTACAAAAAGTGGCACTTATTGTAAAAAAATTCGGAGGCTCATCAGTGGCAAACGCCGAAAGAGTTTTTAATGTTGCAAAAATTATTACGGAGGATTACCGCCGCGGTAACGATGTTATTGTAGTTGTTTCCGCACAGGGCGATACTACCGACGAGCTTATAGAAAAAGCAAAAGAAATAAATCCCGGCGATATTTCCAAAAGAGAGCTTGATATGCTTTTAACCGCCGGTGAACAGATCTCTATCGCACTTTTATCAATGGCTGTGGAAAAGCTCGGATTTCCCGTAATTTCCCTGCTCGGCTGGCAGGCGGGATTTGAAACGGATTCAAATCACACTATAGCAAGAATAAAAAGAATAAACGCCGAAAGAATGCGCGCGGAGCTTGCAAAAAAGAATATTATCATCGTTGCGGGATTTCAGGGTATCAATAAATATGACGATTTAACTACTCTCGGCAGAGGCGGATCTGATACAAGCGCGGTCGCCATTGCCGCGGCGCTTAAAGCCGACCGCTGCCAGATATATACGGATGTTGACGGCGTCTATTCCGCCGACCCGCGCAAGGTCAAAGGCGCAAAAAAAATGGAAGAGATAACCTATGACGAAATGCTTGAGCTTGCAACTCTCGGCGCTCAGGTGCTTAACAACAGATCGGTTGAAATGGCAAAGAAATATGCCGTCGAACTTGAAGTTCTTTCAAGTCTTGAGAATAAAAAGGGAACTATCGTAAAGGAGAAAGTAAAAATGGAAAAAACTTTAGTCAGAGGAGTAGCAAAAGACGAGAATGTTACAAGCGTTTCGATAATCGGGCTTAAAGATTTCCCGGGAATAGCCTTCAAAATTTTCAATAAGCTTTCACAGTATAAAATAAATGTAGACACCATTTTGCAGTCTGTAGGAAGAGATAATACAAAGGATATCACTTTCACGGTCTCAAAAAATCAGGAGCAGGAAGCTATAAAAGCTATTGAAAGTTTAAAAGATGTTCTTGATTATAAGGACCTTTCGATAGATAACAGTATCGCTAAGATATCGATAGTGGGAGCAGGTATGGAAAGCCACCCCGGCATTGCCTCTAAAATGTTTGAATCTCTTTATGACGCAGGAATAAATATCAGAATGATAGCGACAAGCGAAATTAAAATTTCTGTTTTGATAGACGCAAAATATGCTGATAAAGCAGTTCAGGCAGTTCACGATTCGCTTATCATAGGAGCATAAAAAACAAGGCCGCTTACGCGGTCTTGTTTTTTACTGTTAAAAGAAATTGTAAAATTGCGGTGTGTCTTTTGTTTCATCTGCAGATGATTTTTTTAAGATCGTTTCTGATAAAAACATTCACCTACTGATTGCAATTACTTACTATTATATGAAATTTGAAAGATGAAAAATCATATCTCGGGAATCTGTCTTTAAGAGAAATTCCCACATTCATAAGAGTTGATCCGGAATATGTACCGCCAAGCTCTGCAACATAATACTTTTTATTTTTATCAAGCCCCTGCATTTTAATTCTTTTAACTTCCGCGTTAGGTCTAAGTAATCTTCTGTAAGCAGTAAGTACAGCTCTGTTTTTATCTTTAGAAACTAACATTTCACTGAAAAATTCGGAAGTATTAGGATCGCCAAGCCTGTATAAGTCGCCATTTAAAATAATATCCTCGTAACTTCTGTAATCTTCCGTATTTTTCTTTATTTCTAAAAGCTCTTCTTGGGATAATTTTGAGAGGTCTAACTCATATCCCGTCGCGCCGAGCTGTGCTATATCTGTTCTTGTTTTAAATTCCGTGGTCCTTAACGCCTGATGATTAGGAACGGCACTTACATGACAGCTTATTGAAGAAACAGGATAAACTAAAGATGTTCCGTACTGTATAAAAGTTCTTTCCTCTGCGTCGGAGTCATCGGAAGTCCAGATCTGCGGAAAATAATAAAGCATAGCAGGATCAAATCTTGATCCTCCTGCGGAACAGCCTTCAAAAAATATGTTTTCATTAGCATTTATGATTCTTTCGCAAATATCATAAAGACCGAGAGCATATCTGTGCGCAAACTCGCTTTGCCTGTCGCTTTCTCTGCCGATAGAATAAGATTCGGTTATATTTCTGTTATAATCCCATTTAACATAATCTATTTCATTTTCTTTTAACACGGAATTGACAGCGCAAACAATATAATCTCTTACCTCTTTTTTTGTAAGGTCGAGAACAAGCTGATCTCTGCCTAAAGTCGGCTCTCTGCCGGGCACGCTTACCGCATAGTCGGGATGCGCCCTGTAAAGATCCGAATCGGGGCTTACCATTTCAGGCTCAAACCAAAGCCCGAATTTCATCCCCTTTTTATGCGCATAATCGATAATGGTTTTAAGTCCGCCCTTTAATTTATCGGTATTAACGATCCAGTCGCCGAGGCTTACATTTGCGTCGTTTCTCTTGCCGAACCAACCGTCGTCTAAAACAAAAGTATCAATACCTGTGTTTTCGGCGCAGTCGATTATTTTCATAAGTTTTTCGTTGTCAAAATCAAAATAGGTGGCTTCCCAGTTGTTTATAACAATAGGTCTAGATTTTGAAACGAAATTTTTATTTATAAGATATCCGCGGAAAGCGTCATGAAAAGCTCTGCTCATTCCGCCTAAACCCTTGCCCGAAAAGGCAATAACTGCTTCGGGAGTTTCAAAAGCTTCTTTGCTTTCCAATTTCCATGAAAAATCGAAATCATTTATTCCGCCTGTAATAAGAAGTTCTCCGCAAGCAGATTTTTCCGCCTTTAAAACATACGAAGAAGAATAAACCAAACTGAAACCGTAAACATTGCCGAAGTTTTCCGTAGCGTCACTTTCCGCAACGGCAATAAAAGGATTTAAGGTTGCAGACGATGAAGTCCTTTTTGAGTCTATCGAAGAAACGCCGTGGTGTAACGGTACGCGGTCAATATGTCTTTCGCTCGCCCAGCCGCCGTAAAGAGAAATTAAATCATAATTTCCTGCGGACAGGCTCTGCGCAAAAGAATAAGCTCGATCTAAAACAACAGGATTTTTAGAATTATTGATATAAACTATTCTTTTTGAAATTATATCAAGATCATCATAAACGGAATAATAAATATCTGCCGCAAAATCGGTAACGCTGTCTTTTAAATGAACTATAAGTGTATCTTTTCCTCTAAGCGAGGGCATACCGCTTATTTTAGGTTTGCAATCCAAAATTTCATAACCTGAATATAAAAGATTTGAGAGCCTGTCACCCGCTTTATTTTTTACTAATACCGTGGGCTCTTTATAATCGCCGAAACCGAAAAATGAAATTTCGGGCTTTAATAAATTAGTGAAAAATTTATTATTCTGCGGTTTCGACTCGCAGGAACTTTTGCCCATAGCGCGAGAAAACCTTATATCGTCAAACCCAATTTTTTCTCCGAAATAAAGATGCTCTAAAAATTTATCTTCATTTATAAAAAAGGAATAAGTGATATTTTTTCCGTTTAAATAAAATGTTTTAGTTTCTTCATTAAATCTAATTGACATTTCGACCACCCCGTTTTTAAAATTATAACAACACCAAGAGTATAAGTCAACAAAAAAGATACCTGAATTTATCAGGTATCTTTTTAATTTTATTTAATAAAATTTAAATCGCCGTTTTCGGATAAAACGCATTTTATCTTATCGCCGTTTTTTATGCTTCCGTCAAGAATTTTTTCGCTTAAAACGTCTTCGATATCGGTTTGAATAGTTCTTCTTAAAGGTCTTGCGCCATAGATCTCATCAAATCCTTTTCTGCTTACCTTTTTTATAACTTCTTCATCGAATGTAACGGATATATTAAGATTTTTAAGCCTATTAGCTAAATTATTAAGCATATTTTCTGCAATTTTGCAGATCTCGTCTTTTGTAAGCTTGTTAAATACTATAATATCGTCTACCCTATTTAAAAATTCGGGTCGGAAAGTATTTTTAAGCTCTGAAAGAACGGTTTGCTTTATATCCTTATCGGTTTTATTTTCTTCTTTTTCAGTAAAGCCGAGGCTTAATTTTTTCTCGGTAATAAGCCTTGCTCCGATATTTGAAGTCATAATTATAACGGTGTTTTTAAAATCGACCTTTCGGCCCTGTGAGTCCGTAAGCACGCCGTCGTCAAGAATTTGCAGAAGCATATTGAAAACATCGGGGTGCGCTTTTTCGATCTCATCAAACAAAACAACTGAATAAGGATGTCTTCTTACCTTTTCTGTAAGCTGACCGCCCTCGTCATATCCTACATATCCCGGAGGCGAGCCGACAAGTCTTGAAACAGTATGCTTTTCCATATACTCCGACATATCAAGCCTTATCATCATTCCCTCGCTGCCGAACATTGCCTCTGCAAGCGCTTTGCAAAGCTCTGTTTTTCCGACGCCCGTGGGACCTAAGAAGATAAAGGAGCCTATAGGTCTGTTAGGATCTTTAAGACCTACTCTTCCTCTTCTTATAGCTCTTGATACAGCGCTGACAGCCTGATCCTGACCGATAAGCCTCTTATGAAGCTCCGCTTCAAGATTTAAGAGTCTTTTGCTTTCTTCCTCCGTCATTTGCGAAACAGGTACACCGGTCCAGGCCGAGAGTACCTCAGCTATATTTTCTTCGGTAACCGTTCCGTATTTCCCAGAACTATCGGATTTATGGCGGATACTTTCTATCTGAGATTCGATTTTTTTCGATTCATCTCTTATTTTTGCGGCAAGCTCAAAATCCTGTTTTGAAACGGCGTCTTCCTTATCCGAATCAAGCTTTTCAAGCTTTGCTTTAAGCTCCTTGATTTCGGGAGAAGCGGTGCTGTTTTCGATCCTAACTTTTGAAGCCGCCTCGTCGATAAGATCTATCGCTTTATCGGGGAGATATCTGTCGTTAATATATCTTGAAGAAAGCTTGACTGCGGCGTCAATAGCGCCGTCTGTAATTTCTACCTTATGATGCTTTTCAAACATCGCTTTAATTCCTTTAAGAATTAAAACTGCGTCTTCTATTGACGGCTCACCGACGGTGACAGGCTGAAACCTGCGCTCTAAAGCAGCGTCTTTTTCGATGTTCTTCCTATATTCCGTTATAGTTGTTGCACCGATAAGCTGAAAATTGCCTCTTGCAAGCGAGGGCTTTAAGATATTTGCGGCGTCTGTTGACCCTTCGGCAGAACCTGCGCCGACCAGCGTGTGGACCTCGTCTATAAATAGAATTACATCGTTGGATTTAGATACTTCGTCAATGACCGCTTTTATTCTTTCTTCGAAATCGCCCCTGTATTTCGCACCTGCTACCATACCGGTAAGATCGAGAGAAAAAACTCTTTTATTCTGCAAAATATCAGGCACATCGCCCGAAACTATCCTTTCGGCAAGACCTTCGACTATCGCAGTTTTACCTACACCCGGCTCGCCTATTAAGCAGGGATTATTTTTAGTTCTTCTGCAAAGTATCTGAATTACTCTTTCAATTTCTTTTTCTCTTCCTATAACAGGATCGAGTTTTCCGTCTTTTGCGGCTTTTGTGAGATCTCTGCCGTATTTATCAAGAGCGCCGTTTTTGGAAGAAGAGGCGCTTTCTTCGGCGTTTTCTTTTGTAAAAGCATTTTTCTGGGAAAAATTATCGAAATCTATATCGGCGGCTTTAAGGGCGCTCGTGCAAAGATTGGTTATATCAACGCCCAGTCCCGATATAAATTTGACTGCAAAGCTATCCTCTTCGCCAAGCAGAGCCAATAATATATGCTCTGTTCCTATAAGGCGCTTTCCTAAATTTTCAGCACCGCTCCTTGCAACATCAAGAATAAGGCGGGTGCGGGGTGTGAAGTAATCGACGGAAAGTCTTGTAGGTGTTCCTCTTCCGATATTAGTGATTATAAGTTCTTCTATTTTTTCTTCGGTTATCCCGCTGTCGTTTAAAACAGTTCCGGCAATTCCTCCGGATCTTAAAAGACCTAAAAGCAAATGCTCGCTTCCCACATAGGTGTGGCCTAAAAGCTCCGCGGCATTTATTGCTTGATTCAAAGCCAGATTTGCTTTATCCGTAAACCCGTTAAAATTGTATTTCATAAGTCAAAACTCCTTTAACTTAAATATTTTCAAGCGCTTTTCTAACATTCTCCGCCCTTTTTATATCCCTTGCTTCGGGGCTCATATCTCCGAATTTGCACATAAGAGAATAAGGCTGATTTTCAAATAAAAGCGCCGTTAAAAATTCATTTTTTAAATTTATTTCTTTTGCACATACTCCTATTTTAATTTTACTGATTTGCTCCATTAGCTCTTCGCTGCTTAAAACTCTCGCGCTCTTTAAAGCGGCGAGCGCCCTGTGAGAAATATCCTGGAGCTTTATCATGTTTGCATTGTTTAAAGCTGTTCTTTCTTTTGTTACAAGCTGCATTGCTATAAGCTTAAGATTATCAATCGCGTTTTTCTCGGTTATCCCGAGTGTAACCTCGTTCGAAATCTGATAAAGCGAAGCTCCGGAACCTGTTCCCTCGCCGTACATTCCTCTTACGGTAAAGCCAATTTTTCCTATATTATCCGATAGAGCGGATATTTCATTCCCTGCTTCTAAAAGCGGAAGGTGAAGCATAAGAGAGGCTCTTAGACCTGTTCCGAGGTTTGTGGGGCATTCGGTTAAAAATCCGAGATCGCGGTCAAATGCGATATCGAGAGAAGAGCATAAGAGCGAATCTATCCTCTGCGCCTCGTCATAAGCTTTTTCAAGGTCAAGACCCGGCATTAAAACCTGAATTCTTATATGATCCTCTTCGCCGAGCATTATACAGATACTTTCGTCTTCCGAAATAATTATTGCCTTATTTTTGCAATCCGAAACAAATTCAGGACTTATTAAATGCCTTTCGACCATTGAATATCTTAAATTCTCCGGAATATCGCTCATTTCAATGTATTTTAAATTTTTTGAAAACGGTGTGTTGCTTTCAATAATAGCTTCCTTTACTAAATTCTTAACTTTTTCAAATCCCTCGTCGGAAAGTCTTGAAGGGAAAGGATAACCGTTAATATTTCTTGCGAGCCTGATTCTCGAACTTACAACAACATCGTCTTCCGCCGCCGCTTTATTATACCAGCTCATTTCTTTTCCTCCTCAAGCTTTTTTATTTTATCGCGGACAATCGCCGCCTCTTCAAACTTTTCTTCCTTAACAAGGCCTGCAAGCTGAATTTTAAGCGCATTTAAAGTGTCTTCACTGTTTTTTACAACAAGCGGCGCTTTATTAGGAATTATACCCGTGTGCTTTATACTTCCGTGTACCCTTTTAAGGTAAGGCAAAAGCTCCGAATAAAAGGTTTTATAACATTCCGGGCAACCCACTTTTCCGCTTTTTGCAATATCGGAAAAAGACATATTGCAGCAGCTGCATCTTTTTTCATCTGTTCTGTCTTCAAGACTGAAAACATCGCCGAACATCGAAGAAAGAAGTCCGTTTAGCCCGTCGGCGGCAAACCCGTCGATACCCTCCTCTGCGGCGCAGTGGCTGCAGAGATATTTTTCCGTAACAACACCGTTTACATAAGAATGAATATGAGTTGTAGCGTTATATTTTCCGCATTTTTCACACAGCATAAAAATTACCTCTTTGATTTTAAATTTGCACTAAAAGCATTTCTTTAAGCAATGCCGCTCTGACATTATCTCTTTTATCCGTAGCGATATTTGCCATAACATTATTAGACATCGCGGCATACATAATTTTTGCGTTTTTTTCATCGATAAGACCTGACTGCAGACAGTTTTCAATCAGAATTCTGGCACTCATCGGATCGAGAGAATCGCCTATAGAATTAACTATGTGCATAATGGCGGACGAATGATCCATAATAAGCCTTTTAATTCTTATATATCCGCCGCCGCCTCTTCTGCTTTCGATTATATAACCCTGTTCGGGAGTAAATCTCGAAGAGATTACATAGTTAATCTGACTCGGAGCGCAGCCTATACCGTTAGCAAAGACATTTCTTTGAATTTCCACGGAATTTTCTTCCGATTCATTTAACATTTTTATGATCTCGTTTGTAATTAAATCACTTATACGCAATCTAATCAGCTCCTTTTGACTTTCTCTGACTATTATTATATACAAAAGTCAAATAAAGTCAATAGATTTTTTTAAAAAACTTCTGTAACCGCAAATTTATTATCTGCATAGTATGTGATGAAGACAAAAAGGAGGTCTTTTTAATGTGTAACAGTAATTTTGGCGGAAACTGCTCTTGGATCCTCATACTCATCCTCGTTCTCGTATGCTGCGGCTGCGGAAACAACAACGGCTGCGACAACGGCTGCGGTTGCTAATTTCCATAGGAAATAAAAAAGACTGCCTTTTAAATAAGGCAGTCTTTTTTATTTATTGCGATATCATTTTTAAAAACTCTGATTCATCAATTATCTTAATGTTTAGTTTTTCGGCTTTTTCAAGCTTGCTTCCCGCTTCTTCTCCCGCTAAAACATAATCTGTTTTTTTCGATACGGATGAGGATACCTTTCCTCCGTAAGACTCTATTATCTCTCCTGCGGCACTCCTTGTCATAGTAGGCAAAGTTCCTGTAAGAACAAAGGTCTTACCCTTTAAAGCGTCGCCTTTTAAAACAACATTTGAATTCATATTAAGCCCTGCGGATTTTAATTCTTCAATAAGCCTTTTGGTGCTGTCAAGCGAAAAGAAATTATATGCAGCCTCTGCGGATATATCCCCTATGCCGTCAATATTCTTAAAATCCTCGGCTTTTGCTTTTAAGCATTCTTCCATAGAGCCGAAATGAGATGCTATGAGGCTTGCGGCTTTAGCGCCGATATGGCGGATACCAAAGGCATTTATAAGATTGCTTAAATCTTTAGATTTTGATTTTTCAATAGCGTTTTTAAGATTTAAAGTTGTTTTTTCGCCGGTTCTTTCAAGGTTTAAAACAGAATTATAATCAAGCTTATAGATATCGGAAATATCTTTTATCAGTCCTGCGTTATAAAGCTGTTCAAGAACAGCGGGACCCATTCCCTCAATATCCATAGCGTCACGCGAGGTAAAATGAATAAGATGTCTAAGCAACTGTGCAGGGCATTCGGCATTTGTGCATCTTATTACAGCCTCTCCCTCTTCGCGCGTTACAGGCTCGCCGCAGGAGGGGCAAAAATGCGGCATTTTATATACCTCGTTTTCCCCGCTGTGACGGCTGACCGATAAAACTTCGGGGATAATTTCACCCGCCTTGCGGACAACTATTATATCACCGACAGCAATTTCTTTAGAATTTATAAAGTCCTCATTATGAAGAACAGCCCGGCTTACAGTAGTCCCCGCAAGCTCTATAGGATCAAACACGGCAGTGGGAGTAAGCGCCCCTGTTCTGCCGACATTTATTTCTATTTTTCTTAAAACCGTTTCCTTTTCTTCGGGCGGATATTTGAATGCGACCGCCCACCTCGGATATTTAGCGGTACTTCCGAGCGCTTCTCTATAGGACAAGTCATCGCATTTTATCACGGCGCCGTCTATATCATAAGGAATGTTTCCGCGCATATTTCCTATATCGTCAACCGTTTTTATAGCTTCTTCGATATCGGTGCATTTTTTATACATCGGAAGAACATTAAATCCTAATGATTTCAGAAAATCGAGAGATTCTATGTGTGAAGAAAATGTTTTGCCCTCGATATGCTGAACATTAAAAATGAATATATCAAGCTCTCTTTTTGCGGTGACTGCGGAATTTTTCTGCCTTAACGAGCCTGCCGCGGCGTTTCTCGGATTTTTAGGCGGTGTTTCGCCTAAAAGCTCCTGCCTTTTAACAAAGTTTTCAAAGCTGATCCTCGGCATATAAACTTCGCCTCTGACCTCTAAAGCTCCTGAAAAATCAATAGTTTCGGGAATACTTTTTATCTGTTTAAGATTAGCCGTAACATCTTCGCCTACAGTACCGTCGCCGCGTGTGGAGCCTCTTGTAAATTTGCCCCCCGTATATTCAAGAGATACAGAAAGTCCGTCGATTTTCGGCTCTACGGAAAATGCGGTTTTACTCAAATCTATTTTTTCTGCAAAATCTCTTAATTCTTTTTTATCAAAAACATCCTGAAGGCTTTCCATTTTAACCTTGTGCCTAACTTCGGAAAATAGATTATTAGCGCTTCCTCCTACTTTTTGCGTAGGCGAATCATCGCTAATAAGCTCCGGATATTCTTTTTCGAGCGCTTTCAGCTCGCGCATAAGCGCGTCATACTCAAAATCTTCAAGCTCGGGAGCGTCGTGATTATAGTAAAGGTCATTATGATAATTTATGGTCTTTCTAAGCTTTTTGATTTTAGATTTTACTTCCTTTATATCCATTTTAACCTCCGAATATCAGTCAAGATCGGCAAAATTGAAAATATCGTCTGCAATATCGTCACCCGGGTTTTCCGTAACGTTGGTGAAAGAGTCGGGCGTCTGTCCGACTATTACTGTCTGAGCCGCCAAAACATTGGTTTTCACGCTGAAAGTGTCGCTGCCGCCCGTAATAATAATATTTGCAGGAATATCCACAGTTATTATGATCTGATGAAGTGTATTATTTATTCCGCTTTCTTCAAAAGCGCTTTTAAATTTAAGACTGGCCGTATTCGCCATTTGAATTTTAAAGTTAAGATCGGGACCGAATCCCGTGAGATATTCATTATTGAAAAAATTCCCGAAAGGAATACTCACGGTAAATCTTCTTTTCTCGTTTAAAATTTCTGTTATTTTCTGTGCTAATTTACTTTTTAAAATATCCGCCTTAGGGGAATTGATTTCAATACCTAAAATCGTTCCCTCCTGATTTTTTGAAACAACGGCCAATTTATCATAGCTGAAATCTTCGGAATTGAGAACTTCGACCGTCGCGGAATCGACGGCTCTTAGCATTATAGTTTCCGCCTCGTTTTCGGCGGTTAGTAAAATAAGCTTTCTTGAGCGGACAAAGGCGATCAAAATCAACGATAAAATGAATGCTAAAAGTATCAGCCATCTGACGGCTATGTATTTCCATTTATTTTTCATTTTTCTCACTTCCCTTTATTTTTATCATACGGTGAAAAATAAAGCGTTGTGAGAATGTTTTTAATTATTTTATCACATTTTTTTATTTTTTTCAATAAAAAGCCCCGATCTTAAGTCAAAGACCGAGGCTTTAAATTAGAATTCGATTTCTATATCGAATTTATATTGAGTTGAGTTTTTGAAATTTTCAGCAATACTTTTATCAAGCTTAAAATCAGCATAAATGCTTTCGTTTAATTTTGAAGTTTTAAAGTAAATTTCTTTATCATTGCAAATAACTTTTTTCGGTGTTTTGTTATCCGGCAAAAGGATATGGCAGTCAATAAACTCTGACGGTGTTCCGATGCTGTAAAGCAGGCTGTTATCTTTAAGTTCAAAAGCCGTTTCAACGAATGTATCTGAAACCTCGTAACCTGTTATGTATTTTGCAAATTTCTGATCAGTTACTGTCCAGCGGGGTGAAAATCCCATTGTTTTGAATTTTGCGGAAGTATCCTTTATTCCTGCAATTCCCTCTTCATAAGCGGATATTATAGCCGCCGCGCCCCAGCCGCTGGGACCGCCGCCTGCGTTTTCGCCCGTTTTTGCGTTGTAAAGGAAGAATAACTCTCCGTCCTTTTCAAACAGTTTCATAAGTCTTGAAAGAATATCCCAGCCGTATTTTTCCCTGCCGTTATTAAGAGCGGCTTTGGCAAGCTCGCCGGCCGTTAGAGAAGCAACACAGCCGTTGATATAAACTCCTTCGGACTGAGTGTTGCCTCTGAACTTTTTATAAGGCGGATATATGCTGAACCATTCGGCAAAATAGCCCGATTCTTTACCTTTTTCGATAAAGGAATCAATTATTTTATTCGCCATATCAAAGTCGGTTACGCCGCGGTTGATATCATAAGCGTTTGAAAGAGAAATTCTGTCGGTTTCATCGCCGTCTGTCGGAGAGCCGTTATGATTTATATGAACCTGGTGGGTATAGAAATTGCCGTTAAAACAGTATTTATTAAGATTGACTTTAAGCTCTTCCGCTCTTTTTTCCCACTCTTTTGCTTTCTCTTTATTTCCTATCTCATCGTTCATTTTCGAAAGCAAAATCATTGCTTCATAAACGCCCGAATTATCGCCGTGCATTATAGACATTGGAGTTTTACCGGGATAAATGTTTCTGTCGTCTTTAGGATTTTCGCAGGACTGATCATAAACAAAATCCCAGGTATCGATAGTGAAAGGCCTTATGCATAAGCCGTGCTCCTTATCAAATCTGACCTTTGAAGAAGTCATATAATTGATACCTTTTTCAAGGCTCGGGAGCATTTTCTTAACAAAATCAATATCGCCTGTCGCCTGATAAGCGGCATATACGCCCTCAACCATAAGATATTCTATATCGGCTTCAAGCTCTACTCTGACGAAAATAAGATTATTTTCCTCGTCTTTTATCCTGTTAGTATCGTTTACCACTTTCCAGTGATAATTTTCGGGGACCTGTACCATTTCGTAAAACTGACCGTCTTCCCTCTGCTTTTCAGCCATTACTTCAAAATATCTTTTAAGATCTTTTTCCCAGTGCTTGAAAGCTTTTAGCTCGTGAATATGATCTCTTATCCATTTCGGGTGCGCAAGAACTGGTTTGCCGTTATAAATAAAAGTAAAGCGGTCGTTTCGCACGGTCTGCGCCATATTTCTGATGAAATACTCGATACTGTTGTCAATATCCTTAGGCCGGGTCCCGGAATGGAAAAATCCGGGACGCTCGTTTCTGAAACAGGTGGTCGGAACCGAACCAAAGGTAAGATTAGGATTGTAGCTGATTTTATTCATTTGTATTTGCTCCATTTTTTCTCTTTTTTCTTAAAATAAGGAAATAAACAGCAGTACCTGCTCCTGCAACAACGACAGCTGCGGCAACAATGATTATCCAAAGATATTCAAAATCGGAACTTCCTCTTCTGATTATTATCTTCTTGACTCTTCGTTTGGAAGAACTTGTATCTTCATCTATCTCTTCCTCATCTTCGTCGTCATAATCTTCATCTTCGTATTCCTCATCATCATATTCTTCGGTATCTTCTGACGGATAATCGAAGAATTCTCCTATGGCAAATCTGAGAATTGAAAGATCGTTCGTTGTGTAAATGAAATATCCGTTATCTATTTCCGCTTCAACAAGATTAAATCCTATATCTCCTACCATTAAAAAGATATCTTCTCCTCCGCCTCCTAATGACTGCGGTATATATATCTTCATTTCCCTTGAGTCGATATCGTCTATTATATTTCCGTATGCGTCTAAAAGATATATTTCATATATCTCCGATTTAAAGGTTAATCCCTTACTCTTTATATAGTCGAGATCGTGTTCGTCGGGATTTCTCTTTACCACGAGCATTTCTTTTGCCTGACCGTAAAAATCGTTCTCATTTTTTGCCATTATGTCAAGCCTTATTCCCGTTGCCGTGTCTGTAAACGACGCTGTTGCTCCGTTCTCGTCTACTTTCCCTCTGAACTCAAGTCCGTTTACCACAATATCCTTTATTACCGTTCCGATCTTTGTCTGATCGTAATAAGGCACTTTGCTTTCAGATATCTCTATCCTTATATACTGTGCCGTCTTCGGCAATGTGGTATATTCATAGTATCCGTCGGGATCTGATGTCTTGCCGTTAAATTCCGCAACAGGCTTTGCGTCTTTCCCGAACAGCTCATCGTCGTTTTCACCTATGTAATACTTTAATTTCGTCGGCCAGTAGTCCTCGCTTGAAGCTGCTCTTACAGAAATCGACTCTATTACCTTCATTGTTTCAAGGTCGCAGAGAATATTTACGGAAGTTGTATCATTGTTTCCGCCGTAAATATCGTAAACGGTTCCGTCATTGTTATCAAAAGCGTTCTCTATTTTATAGCATTCCTTAGGCCATTTTTCATATCCTGGGTTATATTTTGTAGTACTGGTCAGAGAAATGGATCTCTTGTAATTTTTACTTCTGTCCTCAAGCATAATAAAGGCTTTATCGCTTTTTTCTTCAACAACATTGAGATAATCGAATTCCTGGTTATTCCAGCCGGTTGCTTTTATCTCGGCGGTATCCAAGATATTCCCTTCGGTTTGTTCAACCGAAAATCTTAAATACCTTGCTTTAAGCGCTCCGTTTCCGAAGTCCTTTATTATCTTTTCGCCCTGTCCGCCCGTATAGGTATATACAAGCTTTGATTCATCCCATACCCCGCTTTCATCATCTGCCGCATATACTTTTAATTTCCTTATATTATCCGTCATTGTGGCATATTCTATGGAATTCAGTTTCTGATCGGCGGAAAGGTTGAATACGAAGTCGACTGTTTTATTATTTGTATTTATATCCGCGCTCTGATTATACAGTCCGTCATATATAAGCTGATGCATTTTTCCTGTATATTCCGTTTCGGATATAAGGTTCTTATTATTCCCTAATGTCCTATATACCTTTACAGGCATATGTGCAAGCAGGTTTGTTTCTTCAAGCGGCCTCTCGGTGCCGTATACTCCGAGTTCGGAAAGCCTTAAAACAAGATTTACTAAACCATATTTAGCCTTTGCAGATTCAAAATCACTGCAATGAGAAGTAATTCTGAAAGAAACGAATTTTCCTACAGCTCCGTCGCCCTCTAAAGTTATGAGGTTCGAAACAGAGGTGCCTTCTTCGCTGTTTTTAGAATTGTCAAAAGAAACTACGCGGTTTTTGGATAAAAACAGTGAATTTAAATCTTTTGAAACATAAATTTCAAATGATCCGGGTTCAAGTCCGGGAACTTCGCGCATTCCGTTAACAAAGAACTTCTTTATTTGGTAAACATCATCAAGTTTATAATAAATATCGATATATTCGGCTGTTCCGTCTACTTTTGTGCCTATATTACCGCCGTAAGCTAAGGTAGAGTTATTTCCGTCTGTAAGACCGTTAAGTTCATATTTTTGGTTGGATATAACGGATCTGTATTCGGATTTTATACCGTCTTTATTTCTGAAAGAAGCAACCTTATTGCTAATAAGGCTCTTTCCGATTGACGCTATCTTTTCATTTGAAAAGTCGCCTTTTTCTACAGTGTAATTCTTAACTGTTCCAATCGCCGCTATCTCCGAAAATCTAATATTTCCGTCATAAAGCGCTTTATCCGAATAAGGCTTTGTAACTCTTATTGCAAGATAATTAGCGGTAATATTACCTGTTTTAGTGTAATTGAATGCGGTTACGGCGTCTTTCGCGGAATTATCGCAGACAGCTATAAGACTGTTTGTATCAAACAAATCGGTAATACCCGTTGAAGCATAAATATAATATTTTGTGTTTCTCAAAGCTTCGTTTATGCTGTTTGCAATATAGATATCAGATATTGTCGCCTTGCCGTTAATATTATAAACAATATCTGTATAGCATTCTTCGGTATCATAAGCAGCACCCGCGATCACGGCGTCGGCAGATATAGTGCCGTCTGTCAATGCGGCAGCCGTTTCCGTGTTAAGAGTGATCTTTGCAGAAGTTCCGTTATAATAAGTTACCTCGGGAGTTTTACCTGTTAAGATGTTTCCCTCGATTTTTGTACTGTCAAAATCCTCAAAATTATGGAAAGATGTTAATTCGGAAGACCTTGAGATCTGTTTTTTATCCCTTAATTCAATAGCGCTTGCAAGGGCGGCTTTGAATTCTTCAACATTATTAACATACTGCGAAACATCAAGAATGCTTGCGGCATATATCCAGTCCGCTAAATTCCAATTTTCGGTGTTTTTAGGCAATTTAGCATTCTTAAGTCCTACAAGAGAGCCGCAGTATCCTTTGATTATCGCACCGCCCGAAAAATTAAGCTGCATAAATGCGAAATTTTTATCATCGGAATCATAAGCCTTTTTAAGGGCGGAAATGCCTCCTCTATACATATCATCATCCGATAAAACAAACCATTTCCCTTTATCGCTTGCCGAAACAGAATAAGTTTTATTTAAATATGTTTTTGAAGCAGTATTGATAAATTCAAAACTTATAGTGCCTGCTTTTTTAACATCCTCTATATAGAAAACAAGGCGGAGATTTGAATAATCGGAAATTTTTATTTTGCTTGATCCGTAGTTGTTAAAATCAGTTTCCGTTCCGATCATTATTCTGTCGGAAGAATTTGAATTAAGGTCATAAGATCTTGTGAATTTAAGATAATTTGAGCCTAAATCTTTAGATGTTATTCCTGCCGGCAATGAAGCGGTATTAGTGGAAGAAAAATAAACATTTTTATTATCTTTATCCGCGTCATAATTCTTATTTGCCGCTTTTTCTCTCGACGGAACAAATATCGTGCTTTCGGAGCTCATATTGCTCCAGGCTTTTTTTAGCTTTGATAAAACAAGCTCATCTTCAAAAAGCGGAACCAACTCGTTTAAAGTATCTGTAAACTGCTGAGTGTTATCAAAAGCGGAAAGATCGAGATTTTGTGCTTCGAGAATAAAATCGGCGATAGTCATGCTTCCGATATTTTCAGGCAGCTCGTTATTTTTCAATCCTATAAATGAGCCTGCATAACCTTTATAAACGGCGCCTAAAGATAATATCTGCATAAAGCCTAAAAATCCCGATTGATTTTCCTGATTTCCTGCTGCAATATCTTTATCCTTTAAAGCCTTAGATAGATCGGCTACTGTTCCGTCGTACATATCCGAAAACTTAAATGTTATCCATTTTCCGTTGTCGGCGGGAGTAAGATTGATAGTTTTTCCTCTGACGACCTGCCAGTTTCTTGTGATGAACTCAAATACAACCTCGCCGTCTTTTTTGACATCTTCAATATAAAGAGAGAGCGTAAAATCGGGGTATTCGTCTATTTTAAAATCACTTGAAACAAAAGAATCAAAATTTGAATATGTTCCGTACATCAGCCTGTCGTCATTAAACGAATCAGCATTATAAGATCTTTCAAATTTTAAATATCCGTCGCCTATATCTGATTTCTGAATTCCCGACGGCAAAAGCGCAAAGTTTTCATCGGTATTCATAAAATAGTTTGAAGAATTTGTTTTTGAAGCGTCATAATTAGTTCCTGCAGCTTTTTCTCTCGAAGCCACATAAACTGTTTCGCCTGTTTTATATTTTAAATTCTTCCAGGCATCTTTAAGCTTTGCAAAGCTGTAATCTTCCTTATATTCGGTAGACGCTCGGTTTAGAAGTGCGGTCAATTCTTCATAATTCAAATATTTGCTGTAATCCAATTTAAGCGCGGCTGATATCCAATCGCTTAAATTCCAGGAGGCGCTGTTTTCAGGAAGAGAAACAGTCTTTGTCATAACAAGCGAACCGCTTACAGCTTTTAATTTAAGACCTTTGCAAAGGTTAAGCTGTAAATTAACGAATTCAGTCGTACCTTTATCTTCTGCAAGTTTTGCAATACCGCCGTTATAAAGGTCGGTATCCTTAAAGTTAACCCATTTGCCTTTCATATCAGAAGTTATGGTCAGCTTTTTCCCCTCGGCAGTTTTACCCGATGTTCTGTAGACAAATAAAGGTACTATTTCGCCCTCTGAAGAAATATCTTCAATATACATACTGATCTGAAAACCTGTATATCCCGAAAAATCGAAATCAACATAATCGGTTTTCTTATTATAGTATAAAAATCTCTCAGTTGAGCTTGTCGATGATCCGGAAAAAGAATAATTTCCGTTATAAGAGCCTGAAAAATAGCTGAAAGTATCGCCTAAAGCAGTGATTTTACCATCATAAGGGATATTATCCTTTTCGGATTTTTTCATTTCATTTTCGGTAAATACAGTGGCAGGTTTATTGTTTACCTTTTCGGCTGTGGGCCTTAAAGCGGTATCACCGACGGACATTTTGCCCCACGCCGATTTAATTTCCGAAATAAATGAGTTTTTTTCTGTTTCTGACGCGGCAGAAGTTTTATTGAGCGATAGAACCGGAACTAAAACTCCTGCAATAAGTGCAAAAGAAAGGATATAAGCAACATTTTTGCTTATGAATTTTTTAAATGATATCATTTTCATATATTTTCTCCTTTCTTATGCCGACCACTTAGCATAAAGCGTTTTGCCGCCGCTTAATTTTTCTTTATCGGACTTTTCATATTTTTCGCCTGTGAAAGACGGATTATCATACCAGCCCTCAAAAACCTTGCCGTCTTTTTCGGGAGTAGGAAGATAAACTTCATATTCTCCCACAGCATAAGATTTTGTGAAAGCGGATTCGCCGTTATTGCTTTCAAATGTTACGCTGTAACCTATAGGAATTATAATAATTCTGTAAGAATCGGGATCAGAGTTTAAATAAGCTTTGATCGCCACTGTATCTCCTATTTCGGTATTCGAAGCGGTATAAATAACGCTTCCGCCTGAGGTAGTGCTTAAATTGCCGCAGTTTTCAGTCGTCATTCCGTAACCGCCGCCAAGCCCTGTCTGCTCGTCGTATGTAGAATTATAATAATTTAAAGCGGCAGGGTTTTTGCCGACGATTTCCCACCTGATATCATTTAAGGAGCAATCCGATCCGTAAATCTTTCTTACGGAAAGCTCTGTGGTGCCGTTCGGCGCTGTGGGGAATTCAATTCCCTCAAAAGTTCCCTGTTTTGTCGTCTTGTTTGCTTTATAATCAACAGTCTGAGTGTTTGTATTAACTTCTATCTGAGTCTGCTCGTCAAGCATTGTATAAAGAACCAAATAATGCTTATCGCCTATATCGGTATCGACGATTTTTCCGTTCGAAACGGTAAGCTTTTTATCGGTAACGGGAATTATAGCGTTGCCTCCGCCGACGGTGTTGCCGTCAGAGTCCCTGTAATAAGAGAGATCGTCGCTGTCAGGCAGATCCTGACCTTCTTTTTTATCGGGGAAAACATATATATGGCGCTCGAAAACCGTGCCGTCGGCAGGAACATTATTTCCTGTGAACTCAACGGTTATTTCTCTGCTTACTCCGGACTTTCCGTAATCAAACTCTGCAAATACGGAATATTTATTATCCTTGTTTGCAAATGACGCTGCATAGATATCATCATCGGAAGAGGCGGTTTTATAAACTTTGGAATGAGCGTCTACATATCTGTAAAAAAGTCCGCGCTGAGCATTATTTTCGCCAACATCAAATGTGCCTCTTGTGGGAAATTCCCAGTTGCACATTTTTCTTCCGGACTGCTCAATATAGAAAGGATCTCCTAAATATTCCGCACTTTCATACCATAATGCGTTACCTGCAAAACCGGTATTAGCAAGAATAAGACAAATTGAGGAATCGTTGACTCCATATGACAAATTGTACTCACCGTTTGTATTATCAGAATTTTCTTTTTGTAATTCTGCCGATCCTTCGGTATTGAAAATCGGAGTATCCGAATATCTTTTTACGATATCTTCGGATTCCTTTATATATTCCTCATTTGATACTCTCATATATTGATGATTGCTAAGCGTATCGAAAATGGGATCGCCGTTTTCATCTCTTAAATGCTCATAAACATAATCATCGAAATTTGATACTGTGGAATGTGAAATAAATCCTGCGGTTTCAGTGCCGTCGATATAAACATAATCTTCGGTACCTTTATTTCTGAAACCTGCGGCTTTTAATTCTTCGTGAACGAGCTTTATCATTTCCACCCAATAAACGCGCTTATCGAAAAATGCCTCAAAGGTGTAACCTGCAACCTCGTTATAAAACGAAAGCCTTTTCATATTTGTGATGCCCATTTGTTTTGCTTTCACGAAAACAGCGGCAGTTGCTTTTGCAAAAGCCTTTAAATTTGCCGGTGCGCCGCGGGTTTTAGCCTCTCTTGGAGTACCGTTAAAAGTAACAAAAGAGTCTTTTACAGGAAACCATTCGCTCATTTTAGTATCTTTAGAGCATCTTCCGCCCATATTAAACTGAACAACAGTGCCGGATTCCTGATACATTTTAACTTTTTTAAAAAAATTGACCGTATCCACAGAATCCCATTTATAGTCCCCTGCTTCCCAGGCAGCTTGCTGTTCTTCGGGCGTGCGGTCGGTATAAGTCAGCCACTGCGGCATAAACATTATTCGCATTATCTTAGGCTGATTTGTATCGGTGCGGTTAACATTAATAAGATTATAGGCGTCATTCATACCGGCATAGTAAGAATAAGTCCATAAGTTATTGCCGTTACCCCAGAAATCTTCCTGAATAACACTTGAAGTATTCACTGATATTGTTCGCTTTCTTTCTTCTGCGGCAGCAGTTAAAGAAAAAGTGCCAAAAAGAGTTATGGCGAGAAGAATAATAACAGTCAGAACACTTATTATTTTTTGAGAAATCATCTTTTTCATAACAAATCTCCTGTATATCGGATATAAAAAGTGCATAGTGCATTTGCACTATGCACTTTTTTTATGAAAATGCACGAGAGCGTCGTTATCTCATACAGATCATATTGTAAAAAAGTTTTATTTTAAGATAAGGTCTAAAAGTAAGGTAAGATCGGTTTCGTTTATAACGCCGTCGTTATTAATATCCGCCGCATATTTATCTATTGCAACAGTATTATCATTTAAGTAAGCGTTAAGTCTTACAGCGTCTTTAACGGTTACGCCTAAGGTGTAATTTCCTGATACACAGCCTTTTACGGTTGTCTTAGAAAGAGCATTACCGAGTTTTACCAAAGCGTTTCTAAGATCGGTAGTTTCAGGAGCGCCTGCGGCGTCAAATTCAGCAAGTTTATCTTTTGCAAAAGTATAAACCTCTTCATAAGTCATTGCGCTCATATCAACGGGATCGGGATTCTTGTAGAATACCAATGAACCGAAGTAACCGTCAACTGCGAGAGTTTCGCAAAGACCTAACTGTAAAGAGCCTAAGTGAATGTTTCCGCTGTCAGCTTTAATTGCGGATAATCCGCCGTTATAAAGGTCTTTATCGGTAAGGGTTACCCATTTACCGGCTAAATCATTGGTAACACTTATCTTATTTCCGGAAAGATACTTATCCGAACCGCTTGCATCGGCTTTAACAGTTATAATGAATGGGAACAAAGAACCTTCTGATTTAACATCCTTTATATAAGCGTTAAGATAAAATCCGTCATAATCGGACATATCGAAGTTTGCCCAGTATCCTGAGCTATATCCGTAGATTATTCTGTCAGTTGAGCTATCGCCATAACCGGGATAGCCGGTTACTCCGTTTGTTCCGATATTGTCATAGAGCCAATGGATGTGAGCAAAGTTTGTTCCCATAAGCTTCTGAGAAAGAGCAAGATCAGTATTTTCGATAAAGGAATGTTCGTCAGTTACATAGAAGTTCTCTGCTCCAACGGCACTTGCAGTACCTGTTGAGCCGTTTTTCTTCTCGTCAAAAGGCTTGATAGAGGTAACTGTTTCAGTCTTTACGGAATTATAAGCCGATTTAACTTCGTCAGCTGCCGATTTGATTTCTCTTCTTGAAACAATTTCAGTCGCATACTTTGTCTTTAAAAATGTAAGGAAATCAGCAAGAACCTGGATATTTGCACAGTCAGCATTAGCGGTTGCGAGATCGTCAACTGCGAGAATTGTGTCGATAATATCGAAATTGTTATAGCTAGAAACATTTATCTGATCAACAGATTTTGTTTTAACGAGCGAGCCTATATAACCTTTATATACCGCACCCGTTGAAGTGAGCTGGAAGAAACCTAAATTACCGTTTATAGCGGTATTTAAAGCTTTGATATCACCGTCAAACATATCGGAAAGGCTGAGCACAATCCATTTGCCTGCAAGAGATGGGCTTATGTCAAGATATTTAGCATTAACTGTCGTTGAAGCAGCGCTTATAAACTGGAACTGAACTCTTCCTGATTTTGAAACATCTTGAATATAAAGAGCTAATTTTAAATCGGAATAGTCACCCATTGCGTCGGTAAAAGTCATTGTGCTCGAAATATAATCACCAAATGCATTATAATCACCGAACATGAGTCTGTCGGAAGAAGATGAACCGGCATTATAAGAACGCTCAAACTTAAGATAGGCATCGCCGATATATGCCTTATCAATTCCATAGGGAAGATTAGCTATATTTTCATCGGTGTTTGTAAAGTATGCACCGCTGTTAGCGGAAACAGCATCATAGTTTGTGCCGCCGGCTTTTTCTCTTGAAGGAACAAAAGAAAATGCTGCATCTTTATAAACTTTTGTCTGTAAAACAGAAGCTTTTTCTAAGTTATTATAAGCTGTAACGAGGAGAGATTTTACTTGATCTTCACTTAAGTTTTCTACAACATTGTTAACCGCGGTTTCCAAAGCATCAAGATTATAGATATCGGAAACATTTTTATTGTCCGTTATAACCTTTTTAGCAGCAAGGATAACATCATTAAGGGTAGCGTTTTCATCGTTGAAAGCAGCCGGAGTATCGATTGCAAAATGACCTAAAACAGATCCGGTATAGATTACGGGACCTGTTGCCCCATTTGCTACTGAATCATAAACATTTACCTGAAGCTGTAAAATGTTAGCTGAGTCTGTAAAATCAACGTTTTTAAGGATATACTGCCAATTCTGATTGGAAAGATCGGAAGATTTAATCGTTATCCATTTTCCTATGTTATCGGAAGAAACAGTAAATAATCCGCTCTTATAAGAGGTACCGTCTTTAATAACGGAGTTGAATTTAAGGAAAATATCTTTGTTTTCGGGAGCGGAAGCAACATAAAGCGATAATTCATAGTCTTTCATTTTTGCGGCGTCTTCCGCAGGATATCCGCCTTTTTTATAATCGAAAAGCATACGGTTTGTTGAATCATCGGAAGAAGTTGAGCTGCCGTCACCGAATTCTCTGAACAATCCCCATGTATCGCCTAATTTTACTGCTTTCCCGCCTACGGACGGAAGCGCATTACCGGTTTTAACATAATAGGATTTCCCCTCTGTTTCGCCTTCGCTGATAGCGGCAGCAGAGGCAGTGCTTATTTTCTGGCGGGTAGGCATCAGCACCGTTTTAGTAGTATAAATCTCATTAAAAGCTGATTTGATCTGAGCAATCGCCTCTTCGTCGGTAGCAGCTTTAGCTTTAAGACCGGAGCTTAAAGGAAAAGCAACTCCCAGGACCAAAGCAAAAGCTAAGAGCGATGCGAGAAAAGATTTTTTCATTATTGTTCGACCTCCAAAATGATATAATTATCTCTTATACATTAATAATAATTCTTCGAAGTTTTAAAAGCTACAATAAAATTAATAATAAATTGTACTTTTTTAATTTAAAAGAAAAAACATTTTAAAAAATATTATTTTTTATTGGTCTGCGAGTTTATTCTGTATGCTCTGGGAGTCACGCCGAAAGTGCGCTTAAAACTGCGCATAAAATTTGAAATGTTTCTGTAACCGCTTGTATAACATATTTCTGTTACGCTCAGCTTTGTGTTTTTAAGCTGTTCGGCGGCATATCTCAGTCTTATTTCCGAAAGATAGTCGACAAAGTTTATTTTACATTCGTCGACAAAAACCGATGAAAGATACTGCGGACTGACATTCAAATGTTTTGCAACGGTTGTAAGATAAATTTCTTCCGTGAAATTTTCATTAATAAAATTCATAGCGGATACTACTATTTCGTGGCTCTTTATCGATATATTCTTAATAACAGTGTTACCGTAAGTCCTGAAATGCTGCACGATAGACGCTATAAGACATCCTGAATAATGATTTGCTTTTCCTATTTTATTTACTTCTTCGAAAAGTTCAATAAGAAGAGGCCTGCTTAAAGGGTCTGTAAAATAAAGAGTTGTTCTCGGAAAATATTTATCTGCGGACTGCGCCATAAAAATTTTAGTGAATAATATCTGAATAGATTCACTTTCTTCATTTTCGATAAGCATAGAATGATTATCACTCGGCGGCAATAAAACAGCAAATGCGCCGTCTACGTTGAATTCAACGCCGTTTAAAGTAATCATACCTTTATAATTACGATATAAAGTAAGCTCATAAAAAGTATGAGTATGAGGAAGCACCCTGCGCTCTGTTATAATCCTTTTTTTGACGGAAAATCCATCCTCGCCCATAAGGTCGTGACCTACAACATCATATTGAGAATCAAGCAATTATTATCACCGACTTAAATTTTTTACTATTTTAATTATAAGATATTAAGATAAATAAAGTCAACTTAAAAATAATTGCAAATTTTTACATCTTTATCTATTTTTTTAAACTGATGTAAAAATATTAAAATCGTTTTAAAAAATTCTTGACAAAAGAACTGTTTTATAATATCATATATTATATGCCGCTGTGGCGGAATAGGCAGACGCAAGGGACTTAAAATCCCTCGGTGGCAACACCGTGCCGGTTCAAGTCCGGCCAGCGGCACCAAAGCAATATAATCCGAACCAAATCTTTCCTATTGGAGATGGGTTCGGATTATTTGTTTATTTCGCAAGATATGAAACTGTTTACTTCTCGAACGGAACACTAATACGCCCACAGTCCAAACCAAGAGGTCCAAAGAAAAAGAAAAAGCCCTAAATCAACAGCCACCGAATTTTCGGTGGCTGTTGGTGTTTCAGTATGTAATTTTGAAGTTTGTTCTGCCTTCCACAAGGCGAACTCCCTCTGTCCTTCCTCGCTATCGTAAAATGTCCGAATGTCATCGAACACACACCTTGCGAAGCGTTCAATCGCATATTGAGGTATGTTTGTATGGTTTATTAATTTTTTCTTTCTACCCATATTTTAAATGCTCCTTAATTATGTATTGGAACATCAATATAGTCAAAAAAAACTCGAGTGTCGGGGCATTAAAAAAATTATCGTCTATATTAAAAATGTTGAGCAATCGCACAAACGGTTGCACCTGCCCTTTGGTAAAAAGGGAGAGCAAATGTTAGCGCATACATTAAGCTAATATTTGTCTACTGGGTGACGATACCAGTATAATAACGCTGGTTTGGCACAGCCGATTCAGAGAATGTGCTCGTCATAGCGTGTCCCAACTGTCACACGCTATGTTGGTCAGGGGTTAAAGTCGGAAGAAAGACCTCATTAAGCCTAACCCGATAAAAACAATCGGTACATTGGTTAAAACTATCCCGAGAGAGAGGCATAGCCACCGCGCTCATGTATGGAGAAGCGCAGGGAATGCACAGACAAACCGAAAGGTTAAGCACGTGGAAATGTGTGGCTTGGCGCGTGTAGAAAGTGTAGTTTATTGAAATTTTCAATAAACGTCGGACAGTTATGAATACGGATACCTCGTTGATACAATAGCGAAGCGGCGTGGCGCAATCGCCTCTCTGCGCGTATTTTGGGCGACTTTTTTAAAAGCTACAGGAGAAGTCTGCCCAAAAAAGCCGTTGCCTGTTAAGGTGTCCAAGGCTCGCAGCGTGAGGGTTGAAGATTTCAAAACACAGTTATCCGAGAGCTGAGGAGATCGGTGACCCGACGAAGCCCTCTATAAGTAAACATATAATAAGATACAAATGTAAAAGGGTAAGGCTCAAAACCTTACCCTCTTTCTATGTCATCAAGATCATAATCATATTCAATTTCTCTTTCCAAAGGATAGTTCTCTTGCTCAAAAACGCCAAGTTCTTGTGCTTCAAACTGCGCTTCCCAAGAAGCACGCAACTGTTCAAAGTTTCTGCCCATATAACTATTAAAGCCATCTATAATGTGCTTGACCTCGCCGTTTTCACCGCGAACTTTGGCTTTTTTGATAAACTCAAACATACAATACTGTATGAAAGGCTGTTCAACTTGTTCGACAAGAATATTGTTCATTTCTTGTAGTTTTTGATTTTTAAAGGTGAGTTTCTTGCACTCTTTACGTAAAACTTCCGCTTGTTGTGTGAGGCTATCCAACTCTAATTGATTAGTATTTTTCTTATATTCTTGTACCGATAAATGTTCACGGATATGTTCGGGGTCTTGTGTTTCGCCTCGTTCCATGCCTCGCGGCTTGCCAACTTGCTCGTAAAATTCGTCTTGTCGGCGGCGGTAGTCGGCACGACCGCCCATAATATCACGTGCAGATAGACGATTTTGTCCGTCCTCACCGTGTATAACAGCGGGTGAAATACAAGCTAAATGGGGAACTTTTTCATCGAAATGAATAACCGCATTCATAACCTTGCCGTATGTTTTCTCGTGGTATGCAAGGCAATCCTTGAAGTATGACACAATCTCGTCCAAACTCTTGTCGGCAAACCATTCGGGCGAAGCACCATAGAAGCCCTCAAGGACAACAACGCTGTTTTTCCTTTCTTGGACTTTCGCTTCTTCAAGTGCCTTTGTTACGACTTTGCCCCAATTATCTGCTTTTACCAAAAAAATGTTAAAATCGGTAAAATCCCAATTTATGTCCGAAGCGGCAAAATCTCTGCCTTTCTTAAAATCTTCGGAAGTTCGATTTGCTTCAATCTGCAAACCATAAAGTGCTGAACGTTTGCGCTTTTCGACTCTCATTATACAGTATGCCATAGGAATCTCCTTGTTTAAGCAATGGGGGCGTGTGTCAGACTTTCGCTTTCCGTGTTTTGCCACTCAACCGATAATTCAACTGCTCGAGAGTTGACATGTCGTTGCTTATTGGTTTCGTTGACACTTGCAAGCAAAGTCTAACACACTAGACAAAGCTTTGCTTTGTTTGTTGTGGCAAGGGCATACCCCTGCACCCCCAGTATTATTTTTATCAAAAATAATATAGACCACACATAGAAGCATCTTTACTTTAGAAAATTTTTATGATATAATTCTAGTGAACGTATATATTTACTAAGTTTAAGGAGATGCTTTAATTGAAAAAACTTTTATCAATATTTTTAATTTTAATTCTTATAGTTTCACTATCTGCTTGTGGCAATAAAACTAATACTACACCCAATAACAAAAAAGATAATAATCCTGAAAAAATAGAGTTCTCTGACACAGAACTAAATCTGAGCGTAGGCGAAACAAAACCACTTTTGATTAAAACCACTCCTGCTGATATTGAAGATAAGATTGTTTGGAAATCTTCGGACGAAAATGTTGCGAAATATTTTGACGGCGAAGTTATAGGTAAAAATAAAGGTTCTTGTAACATTATCGCAACAACCCCTTCTGGAACTGAATATACTTGTAAAGTCAATGTTAATAGCAAAATAATAGATAGCGGTTCTTTTGGCGAAAACGCAACTTGGACTTTTTACGAAGACTTTACGCTTGTAATTTCGGGAACTGGCGATATGCAAGAATATTATCAAGCATATCAATTTTCTAATCCTTTAAACAAAGGTAAATCAATGCCTTGGTCTCGATATAATTCAATGATTAAAAACATAGAAATCAGCGAAGGAATTACTAGTATAAGTAGATATGCATTTTATAATTCTAACTTTAATACTATTTCAATTCCTTCCTCTGTTGTGAAAATAGGTTATCGTGCTTTTTTTGGGGCAAGGAGTTGTCCTGTTATTGTAATTCCGAAAACGGTTAAAGAATTAGGGGCAGGTGTATTCGGAGGAACTTCTGCTAATGTATATTACGAATTAACCGAAAGTGATTTCAACAAAATAACGACAACAGAAATAGTAGATGGTTTTTCTATACAGTGGAATGCAAGCTTTGAGGGAAATATATTATTCTATAGTGAAACCCCAAAAGAAGGTTGTTGGAGATATGTTGATAACACTCCAACCAAATGGTAAACAAGCATATCCGTTGACTAAAGTTTCCCCTTGTGGTATATTTAAAATAATGTATCATAAGGGGATTTTTATATGGGAACTATAAAAGCGGTTATTTACGCCAGATATTCCTCAAGCAGTCAGCGAGAAGAATCTATCGAGGGACAAATTAAGGAATGTACTGCCTATGCTAAACGGAATGATTATAAAATTGTCGGTCAGTATATAGATCGTGCTATTACTGGTACAACGGACAAACGCCCCCAATTTCAGAAAATGATTGAAGAGAGCAAAACACGGCAATTTGATTTAGTAATTGTATGGAAATTTGATCGTTTTGCCCGTGATCGCTATGATAGTGCTAATTATAAGGCAAAGCTTAAGAAAAACTCTGTAAGAGTAATATCTGCCACCGAAAATATCGGTGAGGGTGACGAAAGTGTAATAATGGAATCACTTTTAGAAGGTATGGCAGAGTATTATTCCAAAGACCTAAAAAGAAAGGTTATTCGAGGTTTAGAAGTCAACGCTGAAAAATGCCTTTGGAACGGCGGCACACTTCCGATAGGTTATTTAGTTGATGAAGAACAACACCTACAAATAAACACTATGACGGCTCCCTATGTGTTAGAGGTTTTTAAGAAATATGATGAAGGTAGTACAATCACCGAAATAAGAGATTACTTAAAGAGAAAAAATATCACCAATACAAAGGGCAAGCCTATTTCTTGGGCGGCAGTTCAGCATATGTTAAGCAATCGCCGTTATATTGGCGAGTATTCATTTCGCAATATTGTGATACCTAACGGCATACCTGCTATTATACCTATAGAGCTGTTCGACCGAGTTCAAGAGAAGTTGGAAAAAAATAAAAAAGCACCCGCACGAAACAAGGCGGATGAAAACTATCTGCTGACTACTAAGATATTTTGCGGTCATTGTGGCACTTCTATGAACGGCGAAAGCGGTACAAGTCGCAATGGTACAGTTCATAGATATTACAAATGCCATGCCGCAAAGAAAAAATTAAACGATTGCAAGAAAAAAGCGGTTAAAAAGGAATGGATCGAAGACTTGGTAATCAAAGAAACCATGTCAATGCTTATGGATGATAATATGATACAAGCAATCGTTTCTATGTTAATGCGTTTACAAGACGAGGCAAATACCGACCTACCTATTTACGAAAAGCAACTGCAACAAACGGAAACTGCCATTGATAATATTGTAAATGCCATAATGGGTGGTATGGTCTCTAAAAGTTTGCAAGATAAATTAGCACAGCTTGAAGAAATCAAAGAAGATTTGCTTGTTCGCATAGCGGAAGAAAAAATAGAAAAACCTAAAATCTCCGAAGATTTTATGACATTTTGGTTGCACCGCTTCCGTAAATTAGATGTGAACAAAGTGGAACATCGGCAAATGCTAATTGATACCTTTGTCAATGCTGTATTTGTTCATGACGATAAACTACTGCTTACTTTTAACTTCAAAGACGGCACACGCACTATTTCTTTTAATGATGTTAAGACTGCAAACAGTAAAAGCGGTTCGAATTTTAATTGCTTAGGTGCACCAAAGTCCCAAAGTCGTAAGTCTTTGGGACTTTAACTTTTACCTATTCACTATTCACTCTTCACTAAAAAACGACTTTGGGACTTTGGAAGTAATAAGTAATAGTGAAAAGTGAAAAAGTTTTCTGCAAGGCTTTGCCTTGCTTTTTTATTAATTAAAAGTATAATGCATATGAGGTGCGTTTGTTATGACCGAAAGTCCTTTAATGATAAAATCTAAAGCATTTGCGCTTGATGTTATACGAGTTTGTAAAGAATTAAGAGCGGTAAAATGTGAAAGTGCGCTTATTAATCAGTTTTTGCGTTCCGGAACAAGTATAGGCGCTAATATCAGAGAAGCCTTCTATGCCCACGGTAAAGCCGATTTTATCGCTAAACTTCAAATTGCTCTCAAAGAATGTTCGGAAAGCGAATATTGGATAGAGTTGCTTATAGAAAGCGGATATTACAAGGAAAAAACACTGCTCAATAAATGCACAGAAATTAAAAAAATTTTGATTTCTTCTATCAATACAGCAAAGAAAAACAAATTATAAGCAGAACTTATTACCTTTTCACTCTTTCTACAATTTCTTTTAAATAAAAAAACGCAGCTCCCGATGTATTAAAACGGGAGCTGTGTTTTTAATTATTCAGATTTCTTTTTTCTCGCGTAAACGGTTGTTCCGCCGATTAAAAGTACTGCTGAAACAAGCAAAATAATTGCTAATGAGTAATCTGTATTTTCGCCTGTTTTCGGAGAAAGTTCGCCCGGAATTTCAGAAACTGCCGAAATAGTAAATGTTGTTTCGGCTGTTCCCGATAAGGATACTATACCGAGAGTGTGAACGCCGTCAGAAAGTGTGCTTAAATACTCCTGCGTTAAGTTTATAATGGTGCTTCCCTCCGCAGTGGTATAGTATTTAGGATCGATTATCTCACCGTCTACGGTTACATTTAAGAAGTCAGCAAGTGCGGCATCGGATCTGAATGAAAGAGTTTTTTTATCGGCTCTTACGAATTTCTGATCTTTTCCGTCAATAATAACAGGATTAGTCTTTTCGATCTTCTCTGTCTTTGTTTCACCGCAATGGATACAGGTAAAGGTTTTTATTCCCTCTTTTGCCGCCGTCGCAGCTGTGGTGACCTTTCCGCCGTCAAATTCGTGACCGTCGTTTACAGTAAAATCAACAGAGATTTCATTTCCCGAGAGATCGAAAGCTTTGATATTCTGCTTAAAGCTTTCGGGTTTAACGGTGATCTTTGAGTCTGTTAGATCAACTAAAGTATTGTTTAAGTAAACTTTATCAAGATTATCGTCTTTAACGGTTATCTCAATTTCACTGCAGTAAGTTTTATTATTAACAGCGCCTATCTGCGGTGCTGTGCTGTCTATTACAAGACCGTCGGTTCCTATTATTTTGCTGTTGCCGACCTTATCTTCGGCTTTTACATAAACGATATACTTACCGTCAGGATTGATTGAGAACGGTTTATTATATTCGTTCCATTCAACATTCGAAAAATCTGTAATAGCTTTATCGGAAATAACGAAACCAACTGACTTTAAACCGCTTTCGCCGTCGCTTGCAGAAACTGTTACCTTATCGGTATTTTTAAGGAACAGACCGAATGTTATTTTATTTACAATACTCTTGAACTTGTTTTCCTTAACAGTGATCTCGGCTGTCGGAACGGTTGAATCTTCGAGCTTGGTGCCTATACATTCTAAAGTATCAGTTTTAGTACAGCATGAATGTTCGCATTTTGCGGTTTTTGTGCCGTCTTCAAAATAAGTCGCGTTATTATCATAAACATAGTTTACAAACTTATGGCCTAATGGATTGCCGTGCTTATAAGTAAGCGATCTATCGCAAGCGTCACATCTTTCGCATTTATAGCAATATACCGCTTCATCGGTACAGGTTGCCGCTTTATAAAGATATTTAATATCGTCAGACTTTACAGTGAATTTATGATTTAAGGCCTTTTTGATAAATCCGCTGTTTGTATTTTTAGATGAGTTCTTATCAAGTGAATTATTGTTATCCGCAAAATATTTTTTGCAATCCGGGCAGTACCAATAAGCCAAGTTTCCGATCTCTGTGCATGTTTCGGGTTTTGCCTCGGTCTTTACCGCATTTTTATGATCTATTTTCGGAATTACAATATCCGTTACTTTATTTTTGCACTTTTCATCGGTGAATTTATTATCGCAGCCGGTGCAGGTATAATATTCGATATTACCGTCTTTAAGGCAGGTAGCCTCTATCCTGTTATGATGAACTGCAACATGCTGATGAGTGGTGTCCTTAATATAGATCTCACAGGTATCCTCTATGGAAACTTTGTCAGTATCAATGCCCTGCGGATTGAACGCAACGGTAAAGGTCTGAGTGTTGCCGGCCTCGAATTTGTTCAAATATTCCTTTTTGAAGATAATGCCTGTGTCAGACACAGTGTAATCAGTGCCGAAGGTCAGTAATTCTTCGCCGTTTTTCACAAATTTAAACGTATTGCCTTTGAAAGAAACGGTAAGCTCGGTGTCAGCCGCAGCTTCCACATTTTTATCAAAGGAAGCAGTCCTCTTTTTAAAATTGCTGTCGTCGTAGATTGCTGCACCGTCGGAATTGATAATGGTGACATTGCCTGCCTTATCCACAACCTTGGCATACACGATAAAGGTCATTCTGTCACGCAGATACAGCTTATCGCCGCGCGTTTAGGTGCCGTTTTCGTCGTATTCATCCTGCGTCTTTACAAGCTGATAATAGTAGCTGTCTGTACCGCTGATTGAATCTGTAGCAGAGATCTTTACATCCACTTGCTCATTTTTATAAAACAGTCCGAAGCTGATCTTATTAAGGAAGGTTTTGAACACGTTCTGCTTAAAGGAAATCGTAACATTGGGCCTTGTCTTATCAATGCCGCAGCTGCCCCGATAGACGTCGCCGTTTGCGGCTTTCACGTAGAAATAACCGCGGTAGGCGGCGATTTCCTCTGTAAATGTAACGCTGTTCGAGAAAGTATGATCGTCTGCGCCAATCTCATAGCCCTCTGCTGCATACAGCGTAACATCGTCATTGTAGTAGCCGCCCTTACTCTTCAAAGAGGCGGAATACATATCGTCTGTCACACTGCCGTAACGAATGTAGAAAGAAGTCCTGCCGGTGCCTGCATAGTTTCCGATCAGCTGATACCTGACGGTTGCATAGCCATCTTTTTTGTTGTTTTCATAGCTGAGTGTGTAATCCTTATCCTTTATAAGCTTTTCACCGGTGGCTTTAACGGTGAGAGAAAGATCCGGTGTTGCACCGTTTACATTGAAAATGCAGTCATCGATCTTGCCGAAGGTTAATTGATAAGCAGCTAAGTTACATTTTTTAATGGTAAACTTCCAGTCGGGAGAAGAAAGCTCCGCTCCGTTATAAACGCTGTTTGCATTTGCCTTCACCTTAAAGGTGTAATCGCCGGCATCACGCGGAGAGCCGTCCAAAAGCTCGCCCTTGTAATTGTAATATTCCACATAGAGGGAACCGCAGTCCACACCGTTGTTCGCCGCAACCGTAACGGTCTTTGCGTTGCCGTCGTAAGAAAGATCGGAAGGCATGGTTACGGAAATATCCGAAGCCGTGAGATTCTTCAACTTGGTTTTCATGGTGATCTCATTGTCCTTGAGCACCAGTTCGTAATTATTCACATCGCTTCTGAAGTTATTCAGATCGTCTTCGGTGATCGTGTAGTAATTGCTGGTGACCACCACGCGCGGCACCTTTACAGAAGTAATACCGCTCATATATTGGCCTGTAAGCGGTCCTGTCAGTTGAATTGCAGGAGCGTAAGTGTTGATGTAAATATTATCTGTATAACGTTTGCTTGAGTCCTGATGGCCGGAATGGTTGCCCGCAACATAGGTGTTACCGGACAGTTTCACCGGTGAAGAGGAGTAAATACCGCCGCCGTAGTATTGTGCAAAGTTGCCGAGCATCGTTGTGTTCTTTAAAGAAACATCGCAATTATTTGCCACAACACTGATACCGCCGCCGTTATAGGTCGATGTATTGCTCCTGATTTCGGTGTTTTCAATTCTCAGTTTACTGTTGTTTCCAAGCTCAATACCGCCGCCAAAGCTATCGGCCGTATTCTCGCTGATTTCTGAATTGTAAATGTTAATGGTAGCGCTTTGTGCACCGGAGATACCGCCGCCGTAATGATAAGCAGAGTTCTTGGTAATTTTGCAGTTATAAAGGCTTACCTTGCCCTTCGAAACATAGATACCGCCGCCGCCGAAGTTTTGATCCTTGGTCTTGTTTTCGGTAACCCGGATGTTATAAAAGCTTACATTTGCCTCAGCGTCCACCTGAACGCCGCGACCCGCATTTTCCACCGTTACACCCTTGTGCCTGATAATGCCGCCGCCTGTGTTGCAGTTAGTCACTACACCTTCCTGATCCCACGGATAAAGCTTATAGTTGTTGTCCCCGTCCTTCTTTATCCAGTTGCCAATCGTAGACAATACCTCGCGGCCGCCAAAGGTTGCATAAATATCGTGACCGTTCATGCAGATGTTCACGCCGTTGTAAAGATAGGCATGATGATCTGAATCCTTTAGAACAATGTCGTTTTTCAAATAATAGTTACCGGGCTCTTTGGGCAGAGAATCCGTTTGATCCCATCCTTCAAACCAGCGAATGTCCTCGTTCTTATGGTTGCCGATCTCCTTGTGTTCCTTGCCGCAAACGCAGTGCGGGTGGGTCACCGCCAGGCAGATTTCTTTCGCATAACTCTTGAACACCGGCTCCACACCGTGAATATCCGAAGCAAAGCTGTTCATAGAATAGTTGCTGCTGGCTGAAATTACCGGCATACTTTGAGTTAAGGTGGGCTCGGCGCAAGGTGTGATATAAATTTTTCTTCTGGTGTTGACCTTGTCGTCCGTTTTAATGCGATTCCAGTTTGCGAGCTTTAAATTGTTGCGCGTGCCGTCGGTAGTTGTGTTGTAAGACACGTCAACGTATCCCGTGTTTCCGGCAAGAGAGATCCGGCCGGAATTGCAGCTGTAAATACCGCCGCCGTCAGCCGCCTTATTGGTTATGATCCTGGTACTTTTCATGTTTAAAGTACCTTCGTTGTAAATTGCACCGCCAAGTCCGGTGGTTTCGTTTCTGAAAAACCAGATATAACGGCCGTTTAAAGTCAGTGTTGCACCGGATTTTACATTTACAGCCGCACCGTTAGCGCTTCCTGCATTGAAATATTCGACCGAGTTTGCACCCTTTAAGGTAAGACTGCCGCTTTCCACGATGATTGCGGAATCGTTGCCTACAACCGTATCATTACTTTTCACGCCATATCCATAAAGTGAAAGGCCCATAAAGGTTACATTCGGCTTGGAACTGTCGTCGCCGATCTTAAAAAATGCGCCCTTGTAGTTGTCATCTCTTCTGATCCAGCTGCCAAGCGAAACCAGCTTTACATCGTGATTAAAGGATATCACATCGGAGATGCCAATGGCATATTCCGGCTCGTGGTCATAACTGTCAAGAGCAAGTAAGTTGATCACATTGCAGTTTTTGTCCGCAGCCGCCTCTTTTAAGGACGCAGTGTCATAAGCATCGCGGTAGCCGTCCGGAGTCATTCTCAGATATTTATAGTCCTTAGTCAGTTTGCTGTCGTCAATATTATCGGTTGGGTCTTTGCCCATGTCGTCTGTGCTGGCGGTGATCTTGCCGCCCAAAATTCTGTTGGGCACCTTGTTGAAAAGACTGTAATCCCCTGCGGAATAAAGCGTCAGATTTACATAGGAAACATTGATGCTGCCGCCGGCTTTCACGGTATAATCGCCATTACCGACAGCCACAATAGTTGGTTTAGAGCCACTGTAGATGCCGAGTTCAATATTGCCGCCGGCGCAAATTGCCGAAGCTCTGCCGTTTCTTCTCGCGCAACCGATAAACAGCGCGCCGTCGCCGTAAATTTTCAGGTTGCCGTCCGCCTTAACTCCGTAATACGCGCATTCGACAAAGCTGTTGCTGCCGACAAGTCTGAGGTTCAAGTCGCCGTTTGCGTACACTCCGCCATCGTTACCGGAAAGACCACAGTCTAAATCCTGAATGGTCAGGGTGTTGGAGGACGGCTCATATTTGGCAAAATAGTTACCGTCGCTGCTGGTTTTCACCCCTTCGATTATGTAGCTATAGTCGTCATTTGCGACTAAATAAGTGGTTTTATTGCCATTCACCATTTCGTACTTGTTGAACAGCTTAACGCTGGTACTGCCGGTTGTGCCTGCAAATACAGAAAAAGACAGTACCGGAATGGTTGTAAGAACCACAGCCACCGACAAAGCGCTTGCTACAAGCTGCCTTTTTTTAGAGGCAAAAAACTTAAATGTTTTGCCGAGATTTGAGAAAATAAGAAAAAGCGGATAAAGAATAAGAATAGAAATATATTCCGCTTTTTCCTTTTTCGAAAGATTGTGAAAGTTCCGCATAGATCATTCTCCGTTTCTGAATTCCAGTCATAAAAAACCGATAATAATTTATACTGATTTTATCACAAAAATATCTTTAAAAATCAATTATTCGTGAAATGCAAAAATCAGGGAGCGAAATGCAGATTAATTTGATTGAAAACATTCGCGATTTATAGTAAAATAAATTCGAGGTGAAATGAATGCTAAGGATAGCCGTGTGCGATGACAGCGAAGAATTCAAATTAAAAACCTGCTCTCTTATAGAAAGATATTTAAAGGAAATCGATACTTCTGCGCAGGTGCTTTCTTTTAATAACGGCGACGATCTTTTAACCGCCGACTGTGCAGAGCATATCGATATAATATTTCTTGATATTATAATGCCGCTTTTAAACGGAATGGATACAGCCAGAGAATTAAGAACTAAAGATTCGGCGGTTAAAATAATTTTTCTCACTTCATCCGCCGAGTTTGCTTTGGAGTCTTATGAAGTAAAGGCAAACGGATATCTTCTGAAACCGGTAGATTATGAGAAAATTAAAAGTACCTTGTCCGATTGTTTAAGCGAAGTTATCACGGAACGTGAAAATATTGTTATAAAAACCGAAAATGGCTATCGAAAACTGTATTTTCACGACATTGAATTTATAGAGGCAATGAATAAAAAGGTCGTTTTTCATCTTGTAAACGGCTTGGAAGCCAAAACTAATGATCCGCTGTATTCCTTTGACGATAAATTGACGCTTGAAAGCGGTTTTTACAAGTGCCACCGCAGTTATATTGTATATATGCGGAATATCGACTATTTTAACGGCACGCAAATAATCACACAATCCAAAAAGACTGTTCCGATAGCGAGAGGAAGCTCAAAAAGTTTTAAAGAAGCATATTTTTCAATGATGTTTGATTAAAAAGGAGTAATAAAAACTTTATGCTTGAAAATATTTTTTGGTTTTTACATAATGCCACTACCCTGCTTTTCGGAGTATATATCTCGGCGTCATTTTTAGGAATAAAAATGACGAAGAAAAACATTTTTTCTCTTTTGCTTTTTTCCTGTGCCACGGGCGCTTTATATATTCTTTCTTTTATTTTATTTAAAAGCGGTGGCACTGAAAAAATCTATCCTTTTATCATTCATATTCCGCTTATATTCTTTCTTTCCTTTAAATATAAATATAAATTTTCTCTGTGCACTCTTTCCGTACTCATGGCATATCTTTGCTGTCAGATAAGCAACTGGGCGGGAATTGTGGCCCTGAATTTTTCGGGGAAAATGTGGATATGCTATTTTTCAAGTTGTTTAATCACTGCGGTTACATTTATTTTCCTCATCAGGCACGTTTCCCAGGCGACTTCACAGCTTTTAACCAAGCCGACAAGCTCGATAATTATTTTCGGTATTTTGCCGCTTGTTTACTATATTTTTGATTATGTTTCGAGTGTTTATACAACCCTGCTCTACTCGGGAAAAGAAATAGTAGTCGAATTTATGGGCTTTGTTCTTTGCATAAGCTATATTATATTTATTTTTCTCTACTTTAAACAATATGAAGAAAAGCGTGACGCTGAAAATCTCAATATTTTAATGGAAATGAAGAGAAAACAGTCCGAAAAAGAAATAGAGGCAATAAAAAAGTCTGAAACAAGCGTCAGAATTTTAAGGCACGATTTAAGACAGTTTCTTTTAAATATTCACGCATATATTGAAAACGGCGAAACCGACAAGGCGCTTAATTACATAAATAAGATAATTTGCGATCAATGCCGTAAAGGACAAAGAAAAAGACAAGAAAATCGAGCTTTGTATGACAACGAGCAAGGATAAGCTTTTGTTGCAATTAAAAAACACTTTTTTATATGCTCCCGTTATTACCGAGGGTTTTCCGATTTCCGAAAAGCCGGGTCACGGAATAGGAACGCAAAGTATAATATATGTAACCGAAAAGCTTAACGGCAACTGCCAATTTTCAATAAGCGGCGATAAGTTTATATTAAGGGTTATAATTTAAAAGTGAAAAACACCTTTCTTTAAAGAAAGGTGTTTTTTCTTACTTAAAAATTGAAATCCGGATTATCGCGATTAGTTAAATTCCATTGATCTCCGAACTTGAAATTCTTGGGAATTCCGCCGAAATTGCAATTAACCGTATCAAAAGTTCCTAAAACAAAATTAGTGTTAACTATCTCGCTTGAAGAATTGCAGTAGCCAAATGAATTAAGTATCTTAAGCGAAGAATAAATAGTAGATTCTCCGCCGACAAGAGCGTGGCGATTATTGAATTCTTCACCTTTTGAATTGATTTTGCAATTAACAAAGCAGTTTCTTATCGAGAGATTTGAATCACTTTTAATAAATCCGCATACTCCTCCGATATCCGCATAAATAGAATCTACCTGTAAAATTGAGCCTTTATAAATAAAATCGGATAAAGAAACCGCATCGGCTGCGTCTGCATATAAAGAGCCCATTATTCCGCCGGTATAAATCGTTCCGCAATCACTTTCGAGATTTACTGAAGAGAGTAAATTTTTGCATATAGTTTGATTGCTTCCGATATCAAGATTACCTACTATTCCGCCGTTCCACATAGTATTATTTGAAGATTTGGCAATAATTTTTCCGGTAGCCTTAATATTTTTTAAGGTAGCTGTACCTGTGCTTGAAAAATATCCTACAAGACCTCCTACAACGAGAGTAGTATTATATTTTCCGCTAACATTTATAGAAATATTATCAAGCTTTAGATCACTTATCTTAGCATTAAGCGTCGCACCAAAAAGTCCCACGGAAGTCATATTGTCATTAAGACCTGTTGTTATTCCGTCAAGAGAATTTATAGTTAAATTTGAAATAGAGTGATTTTTGCCATTAAACACACCCTGAAAAGATGTGTTGGAAGAGCCGATCGGTATAAAATTAACACCCGCAAGATTGATATCTTTTTCAAGCGTAACTGTAACGCCGTTATAACTGTGACCTTCATATACATTATTTGAAAATTCAATTAGATCCGCAGCAGAAGAAATTTTAGTTATAGGATCCTTTTCTTCAATCTCTTCTTCCGAATCATTCGAAAGAGCGGGATTTTTTACGGCTTTCGGCGAGCTAACTGTGCTTTGTCCGCTTTTTGTTGTTTTACCTTTGCTTTTTTTGAGCGCCTCATATTCTTCTTTGGTTATGGTTTTATTTCCCTTTTGAGCAGCGGAAGACTTTTCTTTTTTTCACCTGAACTTTTAAGTTCCTTTTTATTAAAAGTGTTGCATGCGCACAATGATAATATCATTAATAAAGATAACAATACTGCCGAAAATCTTTTTATTAATTTCATAAAATCTCTCCTTAAAGGGGGTAGTAAATACCCTTAACAGTATATTATCATAATCCGGAAGAGATTTCAATAAAAATTTATAAAACTTTTCGCGAATTTTGTCGAATAAATACAAAACATCGGTTCGGAAGACCGAACCGACGTAATATCTGTTATTTCCCGAGCTCTTTTGTTCTTTTATAGCTTTCTAAAACGGCGCTGATAACCGCAGACCTGAAACCTTTTTCTTCTAAAGCTCTGTGCCCGCAAATAGTACTTCCGGCAGGACTGCACACCTCGTCTTTTAACTGAGCCGAATGCTTATCCGAGCTTTTCATAAGCGCTGCCGAGCCTAGAATCGTCTGCACGGCATAATCGATCGCTTTCGCTCTTGTTAGTCCGCATTCCACTCCGGCATCTGCCAAAGCCTCGGCAAAAGTAAAAACAAAAGCAGGTCCGCACCCCGATATAGCAGAGGCGGCGTCTATTTTATCCTCTTCGATTTTATCAATTTCGCCTGCAAATTCAAGCGCTTTTTTAAACTCGCTTATATCCTCATCAGTTATATCCCCAAAAGTAGAATATAAAATCATTCCCGAATTTGCAAGTACAGGCATATTAGGCATTATTCTTATAACAGGATAACTCTTTTTGCAAAAACTTAAAATTTTTTCAATAGGCATTCCTGCCGCCATTGAAACAAGAATGAATTTATCGCTCCGCAGACCTAGCGTTTCCATGATATCCTCTATCATATTTTTCATCATCTGCGGTTTTACACCGAGAAAGATAAATTTCGAATTCTGCGCAATATCGGTATTTGTTCCAACAAAACAGCCGGTGCTTAAAGAAAACTCCTGTGTTTTTTCTTTAGAACGGTCGGAAACTATTACTTGTTCTTTGCCTGCGGATTTAATGACCGCTTTAGCCAGCGCTCCTCCCATATTTCCTACACCTATAAATCCGAATTTATACATATTAATTCTCCTATCTGATGTTGCCGTTGCCCACAACAACATATTTATAAGTCGTAAGCTCCTTTAGCCCCATAGGACCTCTGGCGTGGAGCTTTTGAGTTGAAATTCCCATTTCACAGCCGAGACCGAATTCGCCGCCGTCAGTAAACCTGGTAGAGGCATTGACATATACTGCCGCAGAGTCTACAGCTTTTGTAAAATAATCGGCATTATTTGAATTTTCGGTAACAATAGCATCTGAATGATGAGTTGAGTGAAGTGAAATATGATTTACCGCGTCTTTAACATCATTAACTACCTTTACAGCCATTATATAATCAAGAAATTCTGTATCAAAATCCTCAGGTAAAGCTTTAGAAGCTTTAATAATTTTAAGGGTTTCTTCGTCGCCTCTTATTTCGGTTTTATGGGCGCCGCTTTCCCCGGAAAAGGCATTTTTCAGCATCGGAAGAAATTTATCGGTAATTTTTTTATTTACCAGGCAGACCTCCGCGGCATTGCATACCGACGGTCTGCTTGTTTTTGCGTTTACAACGATTTTTATAGCTTTATCAAGATCGGCAAATTCATCAACATATATGTGGCAAATGCCGGTGCCTGTTTCAATACACGGAACAAGAGCATATTGCGTGCATGCTTTTATAAGACCTTTTCCTCCGCGCGGAATAAGAAGGTCAACATATCCTACTGCTTTCATCAGCTCCGTTGCACTGTTTCTTGAAGTATCTTCGACAAGATTTATAAAGTTTTCGTCAAGACCTGCTTTTTTAAGACCTCTTTTAAGAGCATTAACGATTGCATAAGCGCTTAAAAATGCTTCTTTTCCGCTTCTTAGCACACAAACATTTCCGCTTTTAAAGCACAAAGCCGCCGCGTCGGAAGTAACGTTAGGTCTGCTCTCATAAATTATAGCGACAACACCTATCGGAACTGAAATTTTTCTTATAATCAGATCGTCTTCTCTTCTTTTTTCGGATAAAATGTTATCCGTGGGATCTTCAAGTTTTGTCAGAGCCTTAATACCGTCAGCCATAGCCTTTATGCGGTCAAAATCAAGAAAAAGGCGGTCTATCATAACCTCGGATATTTTTCCTTTAGCCTCGGACACATCTTTATTATTAGCTTTAAGTATTTCATCGGAATTATCTATAAGGCTTTGCGCCATAAATTCAAGTCCGCGGTTTTTCTCCTCGCTTGTAAGCATAAGTCGGCTTTTAGCCTTGACTGCCGACTTTAATATTTCAATAGTTTCCCTCATAATATCTCTTTTCCGTAAAATCTTGTGCCGACTTCTTTCCCGCCGACAATATCATAGAGTATATCGGCGTTGCTGCCGTTTGCAATGACCATATCTATTCCGTTTTCCGTAACCAAAGCCGCGGCGTTAAGTTTAGTTTTCATTCCGCCCGTTCCAAGCTTACTGACCGCAGAACCTGTCATAGCTTTTATTTCGGAAGTTATTCCACAAACCTTATGAATCAGCTTTGCGTTACAATCCTTATGCGGATCGGCGGTAAAAAGTCCGTCAATATCAGAAAGAATTATAAGAAGATCCGCTTTAACGACATTTGCGACAATAGCCGATAAAGTATCGTTATCGCCTATAACTATCTCGTCTGTAACAACAGTGTCGTTTTCATTGATTATCGGAATTGCGCCGAGTTCAAGCAGGCGATCTAAAGTGTTCTGAAAGTTTTGGCGTCTTAAGCTGTTTTCGACATCAGCACCAGTGAGCAGAATTTGTGCGACAGTGTGATTATGTTCTGTGAAAATCTTATCATAGATATACATAAGCTCACACTGCCCTACCGCCGCCGCGGCTTGCTTTGTGGGAATATCATCAGGCTTTTTATTTAAAGAAAGTTTTCCTGTTCCCATTCCTATAGCTCCTGAAGAAACAAGAATTATCTCGTTGCCCGCGTTTTTAAGGTCCGCCATTACTTTACAGAGCGACTCTACTCTTCTGATATTTATAAGCCCAGTGGAATGAGTCAGAGTTGAAGTGCCGATTTTTATTACTATCCTCATTATATCTTACCTGCTCTTTTTGCAATTTGTTTTATTATAGCATTTGTTTTAAGGTTTTTCAATATACTGTTTGTATGCTAAAAATCCCGCCCACTAAAGTGGCCGGGATTTTTGGAGCGGGTGATGGGAATCGAACCCACACGACCAGCTTGGAAGGCTGGGATTCTACCATTGAACTACACCCGCATTTGCGACTTAAATATAATATCACAAATGCAAGGCATAGTCAAGTATTTTTTTAAAGAATTAAGAAAAAATCAGTGTACAGCTATTTCACCGTTTTCAGCGCTTACAGTCAGATCCATAGGTCTGCCGTCGTTTCCGATTATAAGGTCTACGGCACTGTTTTCAATCTTAGTTCTGATAATATTTCTCAGTTCTCTTGCTCCGCTTCTTTTCTCGTCGCAAATATCGGCTAAAATTTTACTTACGCCGCTTTTTACGGTTACATTTATATTGCGGAGCATTAATGCCTCTTTGAATTCATCAAGCATAATATCTGCAATTTTTTCAAGAGAATCTTTAGAAAGCGGCGAAAATACCACAATTTCGTCTACTCTTGCCAAAAATTCCGGTCTTAAAAACTCGCTTAAAGCCTTTAATGCTTTTTCTTTTGAGGCTTCTTCCAAAGTCTTATTAAATCCTAAAAGAGTATCCGTTTTCTCGCTGCCGGCATTAGAGGTCATAACTATTATAGTGTTTTCAAAATTGACCGTTCTTCCCTGGGCATCGGTTATTCTGCCCTCGTCAAGAATTTGCAAAAGAACATTTAAAACATCGGGGTGTGCTTTTTCAATTTCATCAAAAAGCACCACGGAATAAGGTTTTCTTCTTACCTTTTCTGTAAGCTGACCTGCCTCGTCAAACCCGACATATCCGGGAGGCGCTCCGATGAGTCTTGAAACGGAATGTTTCTCCATAAATTCCGACATATCGAGCCGTATAAGCGTTTCGGGAGTATCAAAAAGCTCCTCGGAAAGAGTTTTAACAAGCTGTGTTTTACCTACTCCCGTAGGACCTACGAAGATAAACGACGCAGGTCTGTGAAGAGCGCTTGTTTGAATTCTAGAGCGCTTTACCGCAGAGGCGACTAGGTGTGTTGCCTCTTTTTGACCTATTATTCTCTCATTTAATTTATCTTCAAGCATAGAAAGCTTTTTAAGATCGCTCTGCTCTACTTTTGCCGCGGGAATTCCTGTCCAAAGCTCAATGACCTTTGCAAGCTGTGCATCGGTAACAATATTCTTTGAGGCCGGCTCATAAAGCGACTCTGCTTTGGCTTTATATTTTTCGATATCCGATTTTATCAGGGCTATTTTTTCAAAATCGGGATCTTCAACATTGTTTTCAAGCTCTTCAAGCTTTTTGGTCTCCTCGGCTATATTTTTATTGGCGGTATAAAGCTCGTCAATCGCCTTATTTTCAAGACTTGTGCAGGCGCACGCCTCGTCAAGAAGATCTATTGCTTTATCGGGTAAAAATCTGTCGGTAATATATCTTTCGCTTAAAATAACAGCTTTTTCAACTATTTCATCGGGTATCACCACGGTGTGATAACCCTCATAATAGGATTTAACGCCCTTTAAAACTTCAATCGTTTCTTTTATAGACGGCTCTTCTATGGTAACAGGCTGAAAACGCCTTTCTAAAGCCGCATCTTTTTCAATATATTTTCTGTATTCTTTAAATGTTGTAGCGCCTATGACCTGAATTTCTCCGCGGGAAAGAGCAGGCTTTAGGATATTAGCCGCATTCATTGAGCCTTCGGCGGAATCCCCTGCACCCACAAGATTATGAATTTCATCTATAAATAAAATTATATTTCCTGCGCTTTTGACTTCATCGATAAGCCCTTTTACTCTTGCCTCGAATTGACCTCTGAACTGTGTTCCTGCTACAAGCCCTGTAAGATCAAGAAGCATAATTTCTTTATCAAGCAGTCTTGCAGGAGCCTTATTTTCGGCTATTTCTATAGCAAGTCCCTCTGCTATTGCGGTTTTACCTACTCCCGGTTCGCCTATAAGGCAGGGGTTGTTTTTTGAACGGCGCGAAAGGATCTGAATTGTTCTTAAAAGCTCCTTTTCTCTGCCGATTATCCTGTCAAGTTTTCCCTCTTTGGCTTTTTCTGTAAGATTAGTGCAGAATTGATCGATATATCTGCGCTTTTTCTTTTTCGGCTTTTCAGCTGCCTGACCGGCTGACTTTTGATCGGAATTTTCTTTTTCATTAGTCTGATTAGAGCCAAACATATTTTTAAGAAACGGAATGGCGGGTGCTGTTGAGAAATTAAAGGTATCGTCATTCATTTCCGCATCGTCCTGAAGGTCACCGTCGTTTATCATATCCATAAACTGATTACTCATCATTTCGATATCTTCATCGGAAACATTCATACTTTTAAGCATATCGTCAACAGGTTTTATACCAAGCGATTTAGCGCACATCAGGCAGAGGCCCTCCGGCTCAGCGGAAGGATTTGCGGGATTGGAAATAAAAACTACCGCAGGTCTTTGCTTGCATTTTGAACACAATTTCATTTTGAGCAGAACTCCTTTATTTTATGAGGTTTTGAAAAAGTTTAAAGAAAACGGATTTATCAGTGAGATCTTTCGATAATATCCAGATATTTTTATTTGCCGCTACAACTATGAAGTTTATAACAAAGCAGATAATAACTGCAAAAATTAACCCCTTTACTATGCCGAGGATTCCGCCGAGTATTCTGTTAACACTCCCGACAACGGAAAAATTAAACGCTCCGTTAATAAGTTTTGAGAGAATTTTAATAAGGAAAAACAAAACAGAAAACATCACGGCTGAAATAATACCCGAAAGCGCTTTTACAACAAGCGGTTTAACGGTATTATCCGCAATTTCATCAGTCACCTCGGCTTTTTTATCGGAAGAGACTTTATCGGCGACATCGTCAAATTTTGATTTATTTATTCCGAAAAGGTCGGCGTGGTTCTTAAGGTAATCGGGCAGAGCGTCCCAAATAGCCTGAGCGGAATCGAGAGTGACCTCGCCCAAAGCGTCGTTCACCGAGTTTTCAACCGACGAGGCAAAAAATTTATCATAGCAAAATGATGCTATCGGCTTGCTCGCATACATAGAGATCACAATCGCAAGCATACAGCCGATAACTTCAACGACTGTTCTGACAAAGCCTCGCTTTGCAGACATCAGTGCCACAAGTATTATAATTCCCAAAATTATAAAATCAAATATCAAAGCTTCGACACTATACATATTATTTCTCCTTTTTAGGTATATCAAACTCTGTAACTTCCGAATCGGTTATAACGGCCACGGAGTAAGTTCCCGTAACAGAAAATCTTTTACAGCCGTAACCGCAGGAGCCGTCGCGCAAAAGAGTGCCGTCTTTTGAATAGACAGATACCCGGGTGTCGCTTATACAATAAATATGACTGCCGTAAATTTCAATATCACTTATTGTTTTTTCTATCTTGAATTCCGACAGAATTTTCCCCGAATTATCGGTGTAAACAATGATATTTTCATTTTTATTATTTAAAAGATTAAAAACAAAAATATTCTTATTTCCTGCATTTCTGCAAAAAGCAAGCTCATAATCTTTTTTTATCACGGAGCTTTTATGGCTTTTCCAATTAGTGAAAGAAACATAGCCGTCGGAAGCCGCGGTATAAAAATATCTTCCGGCAGACTTCATATAAAGCGTAACTTTTCCCTCTAAATCCAGCGTGAAAACAGGATCGGCAGAATCAAAAGAAAGGATATAAGTATGGGTAACATATTTACCGGAAGAAACTGTAACGCCCGACACAGCAATACTTTTACCGTTATCCGAAATACAGATATTATTGATTATTTCCTTCGCGGAATTCCAGGTATAAAGTCTTTTTGAATTTTTATTAAAAACAGTAACTGTTGAGGCATATTCACTTGAAGAGGTTACGACAGCATAAGTTCCGTTTCTTCCGATATCCGCACAGATTATGGAATTTTCGGATTTATATGTATTAGTTACCTTTTTAAGATTTGAAACGCTTAACTCGCTTCCTCCCTGATCGTAAACAAGGGCTCTTGTCGCACTTGTTTTTAAAACCGGATTTTCATATCCGCACATTCTGTGATATACTTCTTTTCCGCCCTTATTATAAGCCGTAAGACCAGTGTCGGAAAGAATATAATAAACTAAACCCGTGGACCTTGAATCAAGAGTTTGAAGTCCGCTTAAGCTTATAGGGTAGCTGCCGGTCCCTAATGAAGATACAAGATTTGTGATATTTTCAGCAAGCGAAACAGGCAAAATAAGAGTGAGCAAAACATTTAAAGCGGTGATAAAAGCGGCGGCGGAAATTAAAATACGAAATTTTCTTTTTCTTTCGTATTTTTTACCTTTAACTACTCTTACCGGCTTATTAATACCGGCTATATTATCGTCAAAAATCAGATCCTTTGATTTTTTTATCTTTTTCTCAGGAGATTTTTGTTTTTTCTTTAAGGATTTTTTACTGAAATTTTTCTTTTTGTATTCCGGCATTTTTTCACCGCCCGTCAATAATAAACTTTTTCTAAAGTAAGACCCTGAGGAGGAAATGTAATTCCGAGATCGTCACGGTCAAGAGATATAAAAGCTTTATTAGCAATATCGGCACTTTTTAAGCCGCACCCTGCCTCATAGGCGCTGCCGGCAATTATTCGCACCATATTGTATAAAAACCCGTCGCCGGTGACTGTCAGCTTAAAATCATTTTCTTTTTTCTCAAAGCTGCAGTCAAAAATAGTTCTTATAGTTGAATTAACGCTTCTTTTACTGCCCGAAAAAGCGATAAAATCGTGCGTTCCGATAATGCTTTTGCAAAATTCATTTGCAAGGCAAATATCGGGTTTTCTTTTTATATTAACGCTGTATCTTGATTTAAAAGGATCTTTTAAACCGCAATAAAAGTTATACACATAAGTTTTCTTCACACAGGAATATCTTGCGTGAAAATCATCATCGGCTTTTTCCGCGCTTAAAACGGCGATATCATCGGGAAGCAGAGAATTAAGTCCCGTTAAAAAAGCAATTTCCGGGATACTATCCTCACACAAAAAATGACAAACGAATTCTTTTGCGTGAACTCCCGCGTCTGTCCTGCTGCAGCCTGTTACGGAAATATTGGTTTTAAGCATTGTTTCAAGCGAATTTTGAAGAACGGATTGCACGGTTTTGCAATTCGGCTGAATTTGCCAGCCGTGATAATCCGTACCGTCAAACGCGATCTTCAGCATAATTTTTTTCAAAAAAATCACCGATAATCAAAAAATTTTAATTCTGTTAATTAAAAGAACAGCCGAGCATACGATAAGAGAAAAAACCAAGGCATAAAGATCACGCAAAGAATATTTAAGCCTTTTCATTCTTACTCTGCCCACCCCGCCGTTATAACATCTGCATTCCATAGCCTCCGCAAGCTCATAAGCCCTTCTGACAGCTGATACAAGCAAAGGAATCAAAATGGGAATAAGTGCTTTAAGTCTTGCAGTAAGCTTTCCGCTTTCAAAATCTGCGCCGCGCGCTTTTTGAGCGTTCATGATTTTCTGCGTTTCTTCAACGAGTGTGGGAATAAAGCGAAGAGCTATAGTCATCATCATCGCAAGCGTATGAACGGCGACCGAAAGACCTATCAAAGACAACGGCTTAAGCAGGCTTTCGATAGCGTCTGTCAGATCATTAGGAGTTGTTGTATAAGTCAGCACCGAGCTTATGAGAATAAGCATTATTATCCTAAGCGCCATATATGCCGCCTGATAAACTCCGCCCGAAGTAACACTTAATTTAAAAATTTTAAATAAAACCTTTCCGTCATCATAATAAAACATATTTAAAACCGCAGTAAAAGCAACGATAATACTCACGGATTTAATGTTTTTAAGATACATTTTAAAAGGAATTTTAGATATTATCATCACAGCCGCAAAAGCCGCAAAAAGGAATAGCAGTGAAATAAGGCTTTTGCAAAGAAAAATAAAAACTATATTTAAAATAAGAAGCAAAAGCTTTGTTCTCGGATCGGTCTTATGTAAAAACGATCCGCTTTCATAATACTGACCGAAGGTGATATCTTTAAGCATTTTTGATACCGCCTTTCAGAATATAATCAAGCGCGGCTTCAACTGTGAAGATATTGGTATCTGTATTATATCCGCATTTTTTGATAACCCTGAATATCTCAGTTACCATAGGCACGCTTAAACCTATTTCTTTTAAATGCTCCGCATTTGAAAAAACATTGTATGTTGTATCAAAAGAATCTATCTCGCCGTTATTCATAACAAGGAGTTTATCCGCTAAGACCGCCATATCCTCCATATTATGAGAAACGATAATTACTGTGGCATTATAAGTATCCCTGTATTTTTTGATCAAAGATACCATATCCGCTCTGCCCTGGGGATCAAGACCTGCTACGGGCTCATCTAAAATAAGGACTTTCGGATTCATAGCCATAACTCCCGCCACGGCGACGCGCCTTTTCTCTCCTCCGGAAAGATCAAAAGGAGAAACGGACAGATAGCTTTCTTTAAGCCCTATAAGCTCTGCGGACTCTTTTACTCTTTTATCAAGTTCACTGCCCGAAAGTCCCATATTCTTCGGGCCGAACGCTATATCGTCATACACGGTTTCTTCAAAAAGCTGATATTCGGGATACTGAAAAACAAGACCTATTTTAAATCTTATATCTCTTGTTTTTTTAGGGTCCCTGAAAATATCCTCTCCGCAAAAGTAAATGTTTCCGGAAGTCGGTTTTAAAAGACCGTTCAAATGCTGAACAAGAGTCGATTTTCCGGAGCCTGTATGGCCGATTATTCCGATGATCTCTCCCTCTTTTACAGAAAAGCTGACATTTTTTATCGCGTCTGTAACAAAAGGGGTCGAAGCATTGTAAGTATGGGTTAAATTTTTTACCTCTAAGATTACTGACACTTATTTTCCTCCAAGAAAAGAGCATTGATAATTTCCTTTGCCGCCTCTTCAACGGAAATGGCCTGCGTTCTTACATCAAGACCTCTTTTTTTAAGATTATATAAAAGCTCGGTCGTCTGCGGAACATCAAGTCCTGCGGATTTTAAAAGAGAAATATCTCCGAAAACCTCTTTAGGGGTAGAATCAGCGGTTATTTTACCCTCGTCTAAAACTATCACCCTGTCGGCGTCCTGCGCCTCTTCCATAAAATGCGTTATTAAAATAACGGTTATATTCTTTTCCCGATTTAATTTTTTAATTGTAGAAATTATTTCTTTTCTGCCTTTAGGATCAAGCATGGCGGTAGGCTCGTCAAGCACAATGCATTCAGGAAGCATAGATATAATCCCCGCAATGGCTATTCTCTGCTTTTGACCGCCCGAAAGATTATGCGGAGTGCTTTTTTTAAAGCGCAGCATATCAACGGCTTTAAGAGCATCATCCACTCTTTTTTCGGTTTCTTCGGGGGCAAGTCCTAAGTTTTCGGGGCCGAAAGCAACATCGTCTTCAACTATAGAGGCAACAAGCTGATTATCCGGGTTTTGGAAAACCATTCCCACTCTTCTTTTGATTTCGATTTCTTTGTCTTCGTCTTTAGTATTTATTCCGTCTACAAAAACATCGCCCTTATCAGGCTTATAAAGTCCGTTTAAAAGCTTTGCCAAAGTGGATTTTCCCGAGCCGTTATGCCCGAGCAGGCAGGTAAAACTGCCTCTTTCGAAGCTTATGCTGAAATCTTTTATGACCGACCTTTTTTTCTCGCCGTCATTATATTCAAATGTCACATTTTCAACTTTTATTATTTCGTCCATTTATCTTTTCCAAATCGTTGTATTACCGCAGGGAAGAATTATATCTTTTTTTGTGACCTTTACCCCTATTTCGTCAGTATTGACACTGCCCTTAAGATTTTTAGGAATATGAGTTTTTAACATAAAATTAAGTATTGAGGGCGATAGTCCCCCTGTATATGAATTAAGGAAGAAAAACAGCGCATTGTCACTTAAAAGCTTTGAAGTCACGCTAAGCAGTGTGTCAAGCTGTGTTTCCAACTTCCATATTTCACCATTCGGTCCTCTGCCGTAAGACGGAGGGTCCATAATTATCGCGTCGTATTTATTTCCCCGTCTTACTTCCCTTTCGGCAAATTTAAGGCAATCGTCAACAAGCCACCTGACAGGTCTGTCGGCAACATTTGAAGAAACTGCGTTTTCCTTTGCCCACTGCGTCATACCCTTAGAGGCGTCAACATGAGTGACTGCCGCACCGGCTTTAAGGCAGGCTATAGTTGCGCCGCCGGTGTAAGCAAACATATTAAGAACTTTTACATCGTTTCTTCCGCTTGATTTAATGATATCCGCCGCAAGCTCCCAATTCACAGCCTGTTCGGGAAAAAGTCCCGTGTGCTTAAAACCCATAGGCTTTAAGTTGAATTTAAGGTCTTTATACTCCACGCTCCAGACATCGGGAACCTTTTTTAAATTTTCCCAATATCCCCCTCCGCTTTTGCTTCGGTGATAAACCGCGTCGGCATTATTCCAGCGGCTGTCGTTTTTCCCGAAGTTCCATATAACCTGCGGATCGGGTCTTATTAAAATTATATCTTTCCAGCGCTCGAGCCTTTGACCTGAGTCTGCGTCTATCAATTCAAAATCATAAAAATCGTCAACTGTTCGCATTAAGCTTTTCCTTTAATAACCTCTGCAACCTTTTTTGCAAGTTTTTTGATTTCTCCGATATCTTCTCCCTCGAGCATTACTCTTATAAGAGGCTCTGTTCCCGAGGCTCTGACTAAGATTCTGCCCCTGTCGCCGAGGATATCTTCGGTTTCTTTAATAGCATTTTTAATATCGCAATCGGAATCAAGTGCCGATTTCATAGCCGGAGTTGCGGTAACGTTTATCATCGTCTGCGGTAAAACAGTCATAACAGAAGCTGTTTCCGAAGCGCTTTTGCCCGATTTTTTGATAATTGAGGCAAGCATAGCGCCTGAAAGCTGACCGTCACCCGTAGTAGCGTATTTCTTAAAAATAATATGTCCCGACTGCTCTCCGCCTATCTGATAGTTGTTTTTAAGCATATTTTCAAGAACATATCTGTCGCCTACCGCCGTTTGTTCAACATTTATGCCGTAATCTCTCGCAAAGTGCATAAATCCGAGGTTGGTCATAACCGTTACAACGGCGGTATCATCATTTAAGATACCTTTCTTTTTCATATCCAGCGCAAAAACGGCTATCATCTTATCGCCGTCGATAAGCTTGCCGTTTTCATCGACGGCAAGACAGCGGTCGGCGTCGCCGTCAAAAGCAAGTCCCAAATCAACATCGTGACCGTTTACATAATCGATAAGATCGTCAAGATGAGTTGATCCGCAGTTTAAGTTTATATTTATTCCGTTAGGAGAATTGTGAATGAAGGTGCAATCCGCACCGAGCTTTGTAAAAAATTTTTCGGCAGTATAAGAAGCGCTGCCGTTAGCGCAGTCAATAGCGATTTTAAGTCCGCTTAGATCGCAGTCGACCGATTCTAAAAGGTGGTCTATATAAATATCGGCATAATCGTATCTGAAAAATACGCTTCCGAGATCCCCTCCTACGGGAAAATCAAGCACTGAAGAATCGTCAAGCACTATCTTCTCTATTTTATCTTCCATAGAATCAGGCAGCTTAAAACCGTTGGAGTCAAAAATTTTTATGCCGTTATATTCGCAGGGATTATGCGATGCGGATATCATTATGCCTGCGTCAGCCTCCCTGTCATTAACCAAAAACGCAATGGCGGGAGTCGGAACAAATCCTACAAGCACAACATCCGCTCCCACAGAGCAAAGACCTGCCGCAAGCGCCATTTCAAGCATATTCGATGAAACTCGTGTATCTTTTCCTATTAAGACTTTCGGCTTTTCCGTAGTTTTCTCTGTTAAAACATAAGCCGCCGCTCTTCCGATATTCATTGCAAGCTCGCAGGTAAGCTCTTTATTTGCTATCCCTCTTGCACCGTCGGTTCCGAATAATCTTCCCATAGAATTCTCTCCTAATCTTTAAAAAATGATTTTTGTGCAGAATCGGGCTTATAGCCTAAATGCTCATATGCCGAAGGTGTTACGCATCTTCCTCTCGGAGTTCTGCTTAAAAATCCTATCTGCATCAGATACGGCTCATAAACATCTTCAATAGTAACGGCTTCTTCTCCCACAGCTGCCGCAAGCGTTTCAAGACCTACAGGTCCGCCCGAATAATGCGTGATTATTGCGCTTAACATTCTGCGGTCAAAATCATCAAGCCCCAGCTCGTCTATTTCAAACCTTGCAAGAGCGGCTCTTGCTACGCTTTTGGTTATTTTTCCGTCATACTCGACCTGTGCTATATCCCTTACTCTTTTTAAAAGTCTGTTTGCAATTCTCGGAGTTCCTCTGGATCTTGAGGCGATCTCAAAGGCTCCGCCGTCTTCAATTTCGATACCTAAAATTCCTGCGGAACGCTTGACTATCGATTTAAGCTGCTCCGGCGTGTAAAGCTCAAGCCTTAATAAAACTCCGAATCTATCGCGCAAAGGAGCAGTAAGCTGACCGGACCTCGTCGTTGCGCCCACCAATGTGAATTTCGGAACATCAAGTCTTATAGATCTTGCCGAGGGGCCTTTGCCCAAAATAATATCAAGCGAAAAATCCTCCATAGCAGGATAGAGAATTTCTTCAATATTTCTTGAAAGCCTGTGAATTTCGTCTATAAAAAGCACATCACCGTCGTTAAGAGAAGTGAGGATCGCCACAAGGTCGCCCTGCTTTTCTATAGCGGGTCCCGAAGTGACTCTTAAATTCACTCCCATTTCTCTTGCGATAATGCTTGAAAGCGTGGTTTTCCCAAGACCGGGAGGACCATAAAGCAAAACGTGATCCAAAGATTCATTCCTCATCTTTGCGGCTTTGATATAAATAGATAAATTATCTTTTACTTTATCCTGGCCTATATATTCGTCTAAAGATTTAGGGCGGAGCGTTATCTCGCTGTCTTCATCGGAATAATTGTATTCCGGGGAAACTATTCTGTTTTCAAAATCCATTTCCTGTTCGATCAATTTTTAAAACCTCCCCGCCAAATTTTTAAGAGCGCCTTTTATAAGATCCTCGGCTTTAAGCGCAGGATCAAGTTTTCCTACTGCCAATGAAGCCTCGCTTTGAGAATAGCCTAAAGATACAAGTGCCTCTATTGCTTCTTTTGATGAAGTATTTCCCGCAGCATTTCCCACGGCCGATATATTTTCCGATAAGCCCTCCGGCAAAGAAACAGAGCCGACTTTATCTTTAAGTTCAAGAACGATTCTTTGAGCAAGCTTTATTCCCACACCCGAGGCGGAAGTGAGCGCTTTTGCGTCAGACGAGGCGATACACAAAAGAAGATGATCCGCAGTAAACTGCGACAGCAGCGCAAGACCTACTTTCGGACCTACTCCGCTGACAGTGGTTATCAGTCTGAATGCCTCAAGCTCAGAAGCGGAAGAAAAACCGTAAAGATCAATAGCGTCTTCTTTTACGGACATATAAGTATAGAGAAAAACATTATCTCCTATCTGGCCGCAAGACGCTAAAACAGTTTGCGTTACGAAACATTTAAATCCGATATTTGAACATTCGACGATTATGTATCCCGAATCTTTTGCAAGAATTTTTCCGTTAAGCGAAGCGATCATTTTCTTATCTCCCGATTTAATTTCTGATAGCGGCTGAAAGAACTGTGGGCATGGCAAAGGGCAAGCGCTAAAGCGTCTGCCGTGTCGTCAGGTTTAGGAACGGCGGGAAGTGAAAGAAGATTTTTCGTCATTTCCATAACCTGCCTTTTTTCAGCCTTTCCGTAACCTGTTACGGACTGTTTGACCTGAAGAGGCGTATACTCATAAATTTCTATACCGCTTAACTGCGCCGCTAAAATTATACAGCCTCTCGCCTGTGCCACGTCGATCGCGGTAGTGGTGTTTGTATTAAAATAAAGCTTTTCAATAGACAGACAGTCGGGCTTTAGATTTGAAATGACGGTTTTTATATCTTCAAAAATAATTTCAAGTCTTTTTTCAAAAGGAATACCGGCTTTAGTAGTAACAGCACCGTAACCCGCGATTTTAAATTTTACGCCGTCGTAATCCACAGCCCCGTAACCTATTATCGCATATCCCGGATCTATTCCCAAAACACGCATTTTATCAACCCTGACGCACTAATTTTGTAATCAATTTATTATACCACATAGTGCATTTTTCTTCAACTAAAATTTTGTTTATTACTTTTAAAAAATGTCAATAATAGAATTACAGGAGTGATAAAAAATGAATACAAAAAACAATAATGATCCATTCAAAAATTTCAAAACCGAAAGCAAAACAGAAGAATACAAACCAAAGCACCTAAACGAGGAAGCGGAAACCGGAAAGGTTATAAGAAAGATCATAGAGTCTTATCAGAAAAACCTTAAACAGTAAAGTATAAAAGCTGAAAAACTACACAAAATAAATATGAGCCGAAGAAGTCGGCCGATAAGATCATTTTTTGGAGGTGCTCAGAAAATGTTTGATAAAATTTGCCTTATACTTGCAATAATAGGTACTCTCAACTGGGGGCTCGTCGGAATTTTCAGCTTTGACCTTGTGGCGTGGATATTCGGCGGAAGCGACGCAATATTAAGCCGAATTATATATACCGTTATAGCCCTCGCGGGAATATGGTGCATTTCTTTGCTTTTCAGAAGCGACAGCGACAAAGTTGTTTCAGCCGAACAATAAAGCAAAAATACTGCTGCGGATAAATTTTAATCCGCGGCAGTATTTTTTTGTTTATTCTCTGCTCGAAACTGCAAAGGAGTAAGTCCTGTTTTTTTCTTGAATACTCTCTGAAAATTCACCTGTGTGGAAAATCCGCTTTTAAGGGCGATCTCATAGATCTTAAGGTCGGTGGACATAAGCAGATCCTTTGCCCTGTTGACTTTCAGATTATTTAAATATTCCGAATATGTAACCTGCATCTGATTATGAAAATAGTTTGAAAAATGACTCACATTATAGTGCGCGACCTCTGCCGCCGCTTTAAGAGAGGGATTTTCGGTAAAATGCATATTCAAAAATCCTAATACCCGCTTTAAAGCGACTGTGCTTCTTGTTTCGGCAGAAGTTTTTTCATTTTTTCCGAAAGAAAGCACCATAAAACATTCGATCAGCATTTTAAGCAAAGTTTTCGAAGGCTTTTTTGAATTAAATTCGCAGCTTATTGCCTTAAGAATATTTTCTGCGGTTTCAATTTCTTCTTCGTTTAGCGCAGCTATTATATTAGAGCCTTTAAGAGCGATCTGATTAAGCATAGATGCTTTAAGCATATCTTCGCCGAAGGATAAATTTACATATCTTACAGGCTCCGCGCTGTAAACTATATGCATATCGGAGGGGAGCATTAAATAAACATCTCCCCTTTTGAAATTATATTCCACGCCGTTAATCGTGTTTTTACACGTTCCGCTTAAAATCAGCTCCGTTTCGATATATTGGTGTTTATGAAGGTCGCAGAAAACCTTTTTATCGTTTCTGAAGCTTACGGACATCCTAAGATCTTCTTTTAAGTTTGTGTTTGATTTGAACATTTTAACGGAAGATTTTTTACTCATTACTCCCACCTCCTTTTTTATTTTAAAATTATTTATATTGTTTCAATTCTTATCGTATTGGTGTTGCCCGACTGCCCTGTTGTGGCTCCGCCGGTTATAATGATCTTATCATCGGGTTTCAATCCGAAAATTCTTTTTGCTGTTTTTTTAGCGTTATAAAACAGCACTTCGATAGAGGGGTAAACCTCGCACATAACGGGAGTTACACCCCAGGATAGAGAAAGCTGGCGCCAGGTTCTTTTATTTACGCAAAGACCTATAATATCTACGGGTGACCTGAATCTTGAAACCATTCTCGCCGTCATTCCCGACAGTGAGCATACGACTATTCCTTTTACATCAAGATCGATAGACATTCCGCAGATAGAGTGGGAAATTGCGTCCATATCGTTTTTGATTTGGAAATCGCTTTTGTAAAATCTCTTTTTATAATGTATTCCCTGCTCCGTGCGCTCTGCTATTTTAGCCATTGTTTTTACTGCCTCAACGGGATATTTTCCGGCGGCAGTTTCACCCGAAAGCATAATTGCACTCGTGCCGTCATAAACAGCGTTTGCAACATCGGAAACCTCCGCTCTTGTTGGGCGGGGATTATATATCATCGATTCGAGCATTTCGGTTGCAGTTATTACTCTTTTGCCGAGAAGTCTGCACTTAGTGATAAGTCTTTTTTGAATTGCGGGCAGCTCCTCAAACGGAATTTCAACACCCATATCCCCTCTGCCTATCATTATTCCGTCGCACTCGGAGCATATTTCTTCGATATTATCTATACCCGACTGATTTTCGATTTTTGCTATTATTCCTATACTCACGGCAGTTTGAGAAAAAATAAATTTCTTTACATCGAGAATATCCTGAACGCAGGAAACAAATGAACAGGCAACATAATCGATACCGTTTTCAATTCCGAAAAGTATATCCTGCTTATCCTGCTCCGAAAGATAGATCTGTTTTAATACCTTATTAGGAAAGCTCATACTTTTTCTGTCGGAAATAATGCCGCCTGTTATTACCTTGCACACGATATCCGAATTTTCTATTTTTAAAACCTCAAAGGATAAAAGTCCGTTATTTACAAGTATTTTATCCCCGGATTTTAAGTCTTTATTTAAGTTTTTATAGCTAACGGATACCTTATCTTTATCTCCCATAACATCATCGGTGGTAAAAGTGAAAATATCGCCCTCTTTAAGCTCTTCCTTGCCGTTTTCAAAAAGCCCTATTCTATATTCAGGGCCTTTTGTATCAAGCATAATAGCTATAGGCAGATTAAGATCGTCCCTCACTTTTTTAACAGCATTGATCCTTTTTAAATGCTCCTCAAAGGTTCCGTGAGAGAAATTAAGGCGCGCAACATTCATTCCCGCTTCGCACATTTTAATAAGTGTATTTTCATCCGAACAAGACGGACCGATAGTACAAACAATTTTTGTTTTTCTCATAATAAATTCTCCTATATTTTATAAAAAAGGCAGAACAACAGTGTCGTTCTGCCAAAAAATCTCCATTTTAAATCTATAGAGAATTGGTATAAATAGAGCTTTTGCTCTATGACAGACTCCACCGCTTATACCTTTATATTAACCTGTTAAACCGCAAAAAAACATCATTTTCCGGTTTTGATTCAAATTCCGAATAGCTTTTATTCCCCGGATTTATAAATCCTATTTTATAAGACCAAAGCGCGATATTATCGGCTTTAAAATCCGAGCCATATCGCCTGTCGCCTAAAAGAGGCATACCTCTTGAAGCAAACTGCACTCTTATCTGATGAGTTCTTCCCGTATAAAGCTTTATTCTGTAAAGCGAGGCTTTATAACCGCCGGTATCCTCACTTTCGAGCTTTTCAAACTCAAGCGAAGCAGGCTTTGCACCTTTCCTTTCTTTTTTCACCGTATAAGATTTGTTCTTAAAGCGGTCAAAAAATAGGATATCGTTCATTTGTCCTTTTATATCTTCCGTTTCGCCTTTTGCCGCAGCGAGATATTCTTTACAAAAAGAATGCTCGGAAATCTGTTTAGAAAGCTCCGCCGCAGACTCTTTGGTGCTGGCAAATACCATTAATCCGCCGGTCGTTCTGTCGAGTCTATGCACAGGATAAATTTCCTTAGAGGTTTCTTTTTTTAAAAGAGATATCATATCGTCATTTGAATTCCCGCTTGCGGACAACACCCCGTAAGGCTTAACGGCGACAACGACAAAATCATCGAAATAAACTATATTCATATGCTTACAATAAGCAAAGTTGCCATTCCGAAATAAATAGCAAGCGAAATCGCGTCAACAATAGTGGTAATAAACGGGCTTGCCATAACCGCCGGGTCAAACCCGACCTTTTTAGCGAGTATAGGCAAAGTGCAGCCCACAAGCATTGCTACCACGACGGTGCAAAACAGCGTCAGACAGACTACCGCTATCAATAACAGCACGGAGCTTAATTTTGCATTGCCGAAAGTATTTAAAAGCAAATAATCGACCGCAAACAGCTTTACGGCATTAACAACAGCCAAAGCCGCGCTGCAGATAACAGAAACTCTTATTTCTTTCCATATAACCTTTAATAAATCTTTAAATTCTATATCGCCGAGAGAAATAGCGCGGATAACAGTTACCGAAGACTGGCTTCCGCTGTTTCCGCCCGTGTCCATAAGCATAGGGATAAACGCGATAAGAGCCGGAATCGTCGCAAGCTTATTTTCAAAGCTTGAAATAATGGCGCCCGTAAATGTTGCCGAGATCATAAGAAGCATAAGCCAGGGAATTCTTGCCTTAAAGGTATCGATTATTCCCGTTTTAAAATAGCTGTGTTCACTCGGAAGAATAGCCGCCATTTTTTCGATATCCTCGGTGGCCTCGTCCTGCATAACGTCGATAGCGTCGTCGAAAGTAACGATACCGACAAGCCTGTTTTCTTTATCCACCACAGGAATAGCAAGAAGATCGTATTTATTGATCCTTGCGGCGACTTCCTCTTTATCGTCAAGAGTGTTGGCATAAATTATGTTTTCATCCATAATATCGCCGATAACGCACTCTTTTTTATTAAGTAAAAGATCCTTTATCGAAACAATGCCTAAAAGCTTTCTGCTTTTGCTTATAACATAGCAGCTGTAGATCGTTTCACTGTCAAATCCGATCCTGCGGATTCTGTCGAGAGCTTCATCGATCGTCATATCCTTTTTTAGATCGATATACTCGGTAGTCATAATGCTGCCGGCACTGTCGTCAGGATAAGCTAAAAGCTTATTTATCATTCTCCGCCTTGCAGAATCGGTCTGGCGGAGAATTCTTTTTGCAACCGAAGCCGGCATTTCATCGATGATATCAACAGTATCGTCCATAAAAAGCTCGTCCATAACTTCTCGGAGTTCTTTATCACTGAAAGCCTCTATAAGGAGCTGCTGCATATCCGAATCCATTTCAACGAACACTTCGGCCGCAAGCTCTTTCGGAAGAATTCTGAAAATAACGGGAAGATCCTTATCGGGAATTTCTTCGAATATTACAGCAAGGTCGGCAGGGTTGATTTCAGAAAGGAGATTTTTTAGCTGGCTGAATTTTTTTTCTTCGAAAAGCTCAAGAATTTTTTCTTCCAAAAAATCACCCTCTTTTTAATAATAAAACCTTGCTAATATAACGCGGTATTCAAACAAAATGCTTAAGAATTGCACTTCGCTTTACATCCCGTGTTATATTAACAAGCATCCATTTAATATTATACTTTATATAGAAAAAAAGTCAATAAAATAAATGTTAAATTATTTTAAATCTTAATATTTATAAGATGAGCGATCGAGGGTATACTCTCGCCTTGTAAAGTTGAAGTAGGAGAAAGCAATGCGCCTGTTGAAACAAACAGAATATTTTTAAGCGAGCCTTCCTCCATTTTATGAAGAATATAGGAATTAAGCACCGCCGCAGAGCAGCCGCACCCGGAAGCTCCAGCGTGAACATCCTGTGAAACTCTGTCAAAAAGTATAAGTCCGCAATCTGAATGCCTGCACCTTAAATCGATATTTTCTTTTTCAAGCAGCTCATATAAAAGATCCGAGCCGACCTGCCCTAAGTCCCCTGTAAAAATAAGATCGTAATCATCAGGCTTTGAAGAAGTATCCTTTAAAAACGCTTTTATGGTGTCTGCCGCGGCAGGCGCCATTGCGGCTCCCATATTATTCGCGTCTTTTACTCCGAGATCGACTATTTTTCCTATGGTGGAATAAGCAATATAAGGCTTATTTTCTTCTTTTCCTAAAATGCTTGCACCTGCGGCAGTAGCAGTCCACTGAGAAGTAGGCGTTCTCTGTGAGCCGTATTCAAGAGGAAACCTGTATTGCCGCTCGGCTGTGCAAAAGTGCGAAGAAGTAACAGCGGCGGTATGCTCTGCAGCTCCGCTTTCTATAAACACTGCCGCTGCTGAAAGCGCCAAGGTCATAGTGGAGCAGGCACCGTAAAGCCCGATAAAAGGAATCTGCATATTCCTTATAGAAAACGAACTGCCTATGCACTGATTAAGAAGATCGCCCGCAAAAATATAATCCATATCATTTTCGGATAATCCGCATTTTTTTAAAGCTGTTTCCACAGCTATTTTCTGCATTCTGCTCTCTGCTTTTTCATAAGTTTCTTCCGCAAATCGGCAGTCGTCAAAAAAAGCGTCAAATTCTTCTCCTAACGGACCTTCTTTTTCTTTTTTACCTACAACCGAGCCGTAACCTATTATGCTCGGTCCGTTTTCAAACATCAGGGTTCTATTACCTATTCTTTTAATCATAAAAATATCACCGGATATAGTATTATCCTATATCCGGTGAATATTCCGTTTTATCTTATTTCGGTTACCTTGTATCCTGCTGATTCGACGCAGTTTATTATCGAACTATCATCAATTTCCGCCTTACAAACGATCTCTGCTTTGTTAGTCTTGTGATCAACGCTCACCGATTCAACTCCGCCGAGTTTTGAAAGAGCTTCTTTCACTCTCGCTTCGCAGTGACCGCACTGCATTCCCGAGATCATAACAGTTTTTTTCATAGCATTCACCTCTTTTGATTTAAAGGGTTTAAAGGTATTGATCCTAAGCGCATTTGTTACAACGCAAAAGCTTGAAAGCGACATTGCCGCCGCCGCAAACATCGGGTTTAAATTAAACCCGAAAAGTCCCGCGGCTAAAGGAATACCGATAATGTTATAAATAAATGCCCAGAAAAGATTTTCTTTGATATTTAAAAGAGTTTTTCTGCCGAGTGCTACGGCATTTACAGCGTCAAGTATGCTGTTTTTGATAAGAACAACATCGGCAACATCTATCGCTATATCCTTGCCTGCTCCTATCGCGATACCGAGATCGGCAGTGGCGAGCGCGGGAGCGTCGTTTATTCCGTCGCCAACCATTGCGACTCTGCCGCCTTGCTTATATTCCGCTACGACATTTGCTTTCTCATTAGGCAAAACATCCGAAACGACTTTATCGATTCCCACCTGTTTTGCAATAGCCGAAGCAGATCTTGCATTATCACCCGTGAGCATAACTGTTTTGATACCCATTTCGCGGAATTTTTTAACAGCCTGAGCACTGTCGGGTTTAACCGTGTCCGCTATAGCGATATAGCCGAGCAGGGTTTTATCGGAAACGAAAAATACGGGAGTAGCGCCATTATCGGCGTCTGCCGCTGATTTTTCTATAATATCGTTTGAAATATCGCATAATTTTTGAGCTGATCTAAGGTTTCCGGCAAAAATACTTTTTTCTTTATAAATACCGAAAACTCCTACTCCCGGCTCTTCTTTAAAATCTTTAACTTCTTCCGATTTTAAACCTTTAGATGAAAAATACCCGCTTACAGCCGCCGCCAAAGGATGCGAACTGCAGCTTTCGAGCGAAAAAGCGATTTTTGAAAAGGTGTCGGCGTCGATATTATCGGCGGCAACAAAATTTATAACAGACGGTTTACCTGTTGTAACAGTACCCGTTTTATCCAGTATAACTGTTTTTATTTTGCCCGACATTTCTATAGCCGACGCGTTTTTATAGAGAATTCCGTTTTTAGCGCCTACTCCGCTCGATACCATTATTGCAACAGGTGTGGCAAGACCGAGCGCGCAGGGGCAGCTTATAACTATAACAGCTATGCAGTGCGAAAGCGCCGTCGAAACTTCTGCGCCTATTATCAGCCATACAGCCAAAGTGATAATTGCAATTCCTAAAACCACAGGAACGAAAATTCCCGAAACCTTATCCGCAATCCTTGCAATAGGAGCTTTTGAAGAGGAAGCCTCGTTTACAGTTTTGATTATCTGCGAAAATACCGTGTCTTCTCCGACCGCCTCGGCTTTGAATTTTATTATTCCGGAAAGATTGAGCGTCGCACCGGTGACTTTATCCCCGACGGTTTTATCAACAGGCAGACTCTCCCCCGTAACGGCGGATTCATCGGCAGAACAGGTTCCGCTGATTATCTCGCCGTCGACTGCGAAGCTTTCTCCGGGCTTTGTGACAATAATATCGCCTGCTTTTATTTCCGAAACGGATACCGTTTTTTCTTCGCCGTCTTTAATCACGGTGGCGGTTTTGGGAGCGAAATTCATAAGCCTGTTAAGCTCTGACGTGGTCTTGCCTTTTGAATACGCCTCTAACATTTTTCCGACCGTGATAAGAGTTAATATCATAGCTGCGGATTCAAAATACAGGCCGTGAAGATCTTTATGCATAATATTTCCGTTTATAATCATTTTAACGGAAATTACCGTGCTGTAAATAAATGCTGTGCCCGATCCTATCGCTACAAGAGAATCCATATTCGGCGACAGCTTAAAGAGATTTTTAAATCCGCTTATAAAGAAGTTGCGGTTTATTATCATAATTATAACCGTCAAAACAAATTCTATCGCCGCTACCGACCAAAGATTATTACTGATAACCGAAGGGACAGGAAAATCCCACATTATATATCCCATAGAGATATACATAAGAAGAATTAAGAAACAAACCGAATAAACGAGCCTTTTTTTAAGCTCTGAAAATTTGTTTCCTTTGCCTAAAGAATCGAATTCGTTGTAAATTTCCGCACCGTATCCTGCTTTTTTTACGGCATTAATAATCTCCTCATCAGAGGCTGTGCCTACAGTTGTCATTGTGTTCGTAAGCAGATTTACTTCACAGTTTTCAATACCGCTTAAATTTGAAACCGCTTTTTGAACCCTCGCACTGCAAGCCGCACAGCTCATACCCGTTATTCTGAATTTTTTCAAAATTCCACCAAACTTTATATAAAATTAATTTTTTATCTTGAACTTGATTCCGTTTTGCTCACAGTATCTGAAGAAGACGATTCTTCCGAAGAAGAAACCTCTGATGAACTCGAAGAAGAGTTTTCAGAAGAAGACGACTGCTCCGAAGAGGAGCTTGAAGCACTGGAAGCAGAAACAGAATCAGAAGAGCTTTCCTTGCTCGAAGTATCCTCTGTTTTTGCAGAACTGTGCTGACCGTTACATTTAGCGGTTGGCACATAACCGGGAACATAATAGCCCTTTACTCTCTGACAGCCTGCTCCGCTTAAATATCCTGTATAAGGACAATAAAATTCTTCCACAACTTCCTCATCATATTCAAAATCTTTTTTTTCAAGATCCTTGTGGACCTTTGTCATAACATCTTTCCAGATGTTCGCCGCGGAATTTGAGTTGTTTACATATTCTTTCTTATCAAATCCAAACCAAACGGAGCCTATATAATAAGGCGATCCAGCAACCATCCAAAGGTCGTTCTGCTCACTTGTAGTACCTGTTTTTGCATAGGCTTTCATTTTTGAAAATCCCGCAATGGAAGTACCTGTACCGCGCCTGCCGTAAACAACGTTTTGCAAAAGCCTGTTCATAACAGTGGCAGAGGTGGATTTGATGATCTGCGTTCCGCTGCTGTCGTCTTTTAAAATTGTTTCGTTATTTCCTGCTTTTACAACTTTATAGTAGGTTTTCGGCTGATGATATTTTCCGCCGTTACCGAAAACAGCGTACGCTGCCGCCGACTGCACCGTCGTAATTCCCCTGCTGCAGCCGCCGAGAGCCAAAGACGACAAATTCTTATCTTCTTTATTAAGATGGGTAAGATGATATTTTTCCCTTAAAAAATTAAATGATGTGTCAATTCCGAGCTGATCGCGCAAAAGCCAGCACGGAATAGTATTGACAGAATGCTCTAGCGCGTCTTTCACAGTCATTTTGCCCGCATAATAGCCATACCATTCTTTAGGGCCTTTTTTGCCGTTTCCGTAATAATTATCAAGCGGAGTGTCGGTATAAATAGAAGAATAATTTATAGTACCCTTATCTATAAGCTGACTGTAAACGCCGAGGGGTTTCATAGTCGATCCCGGCTGACGCGGAGAAGTGGCAAAATTTATTCCCCTGTTTATTGTCTTTTTGCCCGTGCCGCCGACAAGACCAACTATATGTCCCGAATAATCCATAATAGTCATAGCGCTTTCAACGTGCTTGCTTTTATTCAGCTTTGACCTTTGAGAAAAGTATTTATTTACATTGCCGTAAACATCTTCCATAATATCCTGAACATGGGTATTAAGGCTTGAATATATCTTATAACCGCCGTTATAAAGCATTGAAGACGCGGTTTCCATGCTGCATTTATACTTTTCGGCAAACTCTTCAATAATCTGATCGATAAGCGTATCGACAAAATAATTATTAATCGGAATTTCAAAATTGCTTTCCTGCGATTTATCGATAACTATATCCTTATCGTAATTATCGCCGTATTCCTGCATTGTTATTTTGCCGAGCTCAAGCATTTTTTTAAGAACATTAAGCCGTCTTTCCTTGTTTTTTTCGGGATACCTGTCAGGATTATAAAGTGATGGATTTTTAGTTATTGCGGCAAGAGCCGCGCACTCAACCAGACTAAGCTCGCTTACATCCTTATTGAAATAATAATTTGAGGCAACCTGCACTCCGCAAATATCGCTTCCGAGCGAAATAGTGTTAAGATATGCTTCTAAAATTTCATCTTTGCTGAGCATTTTTTCGATACTTAAAGCTCTTGTTATTTCCCTTAATTTTCTTGTTGCACTTTTTTCCTTATCATTGGTCAAATTTTTTATAAGCTGCTGAGTTATCGTGGAGCCGCCCTGGCGCGTCGAATAAAGCTCAACTCCGGGTATAGAGTTTAAAAAAGCGCCTGTGGTCCTTTTCCAGTCAACTCCCGTGTGGGTATAAAAGCGCTCGTCTTCAATAGAAACAAAAGCGTCAATAAGGTTTTGCGGAACATTTTCTATCGGCACCCAAATTCGGTTTTCATTGCCGTGCAAGCGCTGATATTCCTGCCATTTCCCGTTTTTGTCTTTCACATATATAATGGAAGTCATATTGATCTCGAGATTTTTTATATTTTCAACGATATCGCTGCTGTTAAACGGGTCAAGCTTAGATGTGCTTTTCCCCTTTCCCGCTATAGTAAACATAAGCATTACAGACGATACTAAAAGCAACGCCGACATCACTATACAGGAAAATTTAAAAAATCGCTTCAAGAATTTATCCTCCGAAAATTTTGATTTTGTTTAACCCTGCCCATTATAGCACCTTTTTAAAGAATTATCAATTTTTTTAAAAAAAATTCACAATTTTGTTATAATTTCAGTCTAAAATCTTATAAAAGGATTGGAGGAAATTATGCTCAACCTTATAAATATAGTTAAAAATTACGATGTCGGCGGTCAAAAGGTCACCGCTCTAAAGGGAATTGATATCGAATTTCGGAAAAACGAATTTGTTTCTATCCTCGGCCCGTCAGGCTGCGGAAAAACCACTCTGCTCAATATTATCGGCGGACTTGACAGATATTCAAGCGGCGATCTTATCATCAGCGGAAAATCCACAAAAGAATATAAGGACTCCGATTGGGATACTTACAGAAATCACACTATAGGCTTTGTTTTTCAAAGCTATAATCTTATTCCCCACCAAAGCGTTTTGTCAAATGTTGAGCTTGCACTCACTCTTTCGGGCGTAAGAAAATCCGAGCGCAAAAAGCGCGCGCAGGAGGCGCTTATTAAAGTGGGACTCGGCGATCAGCTTGATAAAAAGCCAAATCAGATGTCGGGCGGTCAGATGCAGAGAGTAGCCATTGCAAGAGCGCTTGTTAATAATCCTGAAATTCTACTTGCCGATGAGCCTACAGGCGCGCTTGACAGTGAAACAAGCGTTCAGATAATGGATATTTTAAAAGAAGTCGCAAAAGACAGGCTCGTTATAATGGTTACCCATAACCCTGAACTTGCCGAAAAATATTCAACAAGAATTATAAAGCTTTTTGACGGAAAAGTGGTCGGCGACTCCGATCCAATAAAAGAAGAAATTATCGAAGAAAAGGATAATAAAAAGCAGAAAAAGCCGTCAATGTCCGTTTTCACCGCGCTTTCGCTCTCAATTAATAACTTGTTTACTAAAAAGGCGCGCACTATCCTTACCTCTTTTGCAGGCTCTATCGGAATTATCGGTATTGCACTGATCTTATCACTGTCAAGCGGAGTTCAGATATATATTAACCGCGTTGAAGAAGATACTCTTTCAAGCTATCCTATTTCTATAGAGCAGACCGGCACCGATATAAGCGAACTTGCTCAATCGCTTATGGGCGATAATAAATCGGATATCAAAAAGCAAAACGGCAAGATCTATTCTAACGATATAATGGGCGATATGATTACCTCGATGGTAAACGGAACGAGCAATAACGACCTCGCCGCATTTAAAAAGTTTGCCGAAAGCGGAAAAAGCGACTTAAAAGATTACACTTCGGATATAAAATACGGTTATTCGACCGTTATGAATATCTATACCGAAAGCGGCTATAAAGTAAATCCGTCCACAGTTTTTGAAGATCTCGGCTTTAAGCCCGAAACAACGCAGACCTCTCATTCTTCAATGAACGGATTTTATAATTCAAATGTCTGGAAAGAGCTTATCGATAACGACGAGCTTATGGACAGACAGTATGAAGTGATAACCGGAAGAAAGCCGAAAAATTATGATGAAGCGGTCGTAATAGTAGACGAAAACGATCAGATAAGCGATTACACTCTTTATACTTTAGGCTTAAAAGACTCCTCCGAGCTTAAAGAAATTCTTAAAAACGCTATGGAGGGCAAAACTCAAAAGGTAAAAAAACAAAAAACCACTTCTTATACCTATGATGAAATTTTATCCCTAAAATTCAAGCTTCTTTTAAATACCGATTATTATTCCAAAAATCCCGACGGCACTTATTCGGACAATTCTTCCGATGAACTTTATATTTTAGATAAACTTAAAAATTCGCAGGAAATAAAGCTAGTCGGAATTCTGCGCTCAAAGAGTAAATCGGCGGCGCAGTCAAGCGGAAGCACCGTAGGATATTTAAGTTCTCTTACAGAGCATTTAATAAATGAGATAAACGATACCGAGATCGTCAAGGCACAAAAGGAAAATAAACAGACCGATATTTTCACAGGTATGCAGTTTCCTAAGTCAGACGGTTACACAATGGAAGAATTAAACGCGTATATCGCAACTCTCCCCGCCGATCAGCAGGCGCAGTTTACAGGATATATCACGCAGTTAAAAGCGCAGGGCCAGACCGACAGTCAGATAGTAGATAAGTTTTCTTCTTATCTTGCGCAGGCTTTCAGCGGCTCGTCTTATGACGAAAATATGGCAAAGCTCGGCGTTTCGGATATCGACTCTCCCTCAACGATTAATATTTACCCTAAGGATTTTGAGTCAAAGGAAAAAATCAGCGATATTATAAGTGATTATAATAAATCGGTCAAAGAATCCGAGCAGATAACCTACACCGATTATATCGGACTTCTTCTTTCCTCTGTAACCAAAATAATTAACGCTATAAGTTATGTTTTGATCGCATTTGTAAGCATTTCGCTTGTTGTTTCTTCAATAATGATAGGAATTATAACCTATATTTCAGTGCTTGAAAGAACAAAGGAAATCGGAATCTTACGCGCAATGGGCGCCTCAAAGCATGATGTTTCAAGAGTATTCAATGCCGAAACTTTAATCGAGGGCTTCACCTCAGGAATTTTAGGAATAGGCATTACACTGCTTTTGCTGATCCCGATAAACGCTGTTATAAGGCACCTTACAAATATAGAGGAACTCGCGGCAATTCTCCCTGCTCAGGGCGCGATAATCTTAATTTTGATAAGTATGTTCTTAACCTTTATAGCTGGACTTATCCCGTCAAGAATGGCTGCTAAGCGCGATCCCGTAACAGCTTTGAGAAGTGAATAAAAATAAAGGGTTTCCATATTTAATGGAAACCCTTTATTTTATTCAGTTTTAGTTTCTTCGGTTTTTTCGGGCTGAGGAGCGTCTAGCAGTTCTCCGCCGTGGGTTGTGCATGCCTCGGGGGAATTATTATCCGTATAATATCCTATATCCTTTGAGGGGCAGGCATTCGTTGCGAGCAAGCCGGTGGAAGTGCAGTAATAGCGCTTATGAACATAGGTGCTGTCCGTAAATTCCTTAGGCTCGAGGCCCTCGTGTACTTTTTGCATTACCGCTCCCCACATTCTCAGAGCTATCGTGCTTGTGGATATGCCCTGCTGCTGATCGTAACCGCACCAGCATGAGGCGACATAATAAGGCGTTCCGCCGACAAACCAAAGGTCGTTCTGATCATTGGTAGTACCTGTTTTTGCGTAAAATTTCATATTCTTGATATAATTCTTCGCCTGCGCGCCCGTTCCCTGCGCGCCGTAAACGACATTCTGAAGAAGCTTATTCATAATCGTTGCGGTATCTTCGCCGATCGCAACGGTGGGCTTAACTTTCTTTTCGAGGATCACTTCGCCGTACTGATCGCAGACCTTAGTATAAAAAGTCGGTTTATAATAAAGTCCCTTATTTCCGAACACGGCAAATGCCGCGGCGGACTCATAGGTATTTATACCGCCGTTTGTACCGCCCATTCCGAGAGGTGATAAGTTTATATCATCGGGGGCATTTAGCGTTGTAATACCGAGCTTTTGCGTGAGGAAATCATAGCACACCTGCGGAGTAAGCTTATTTACGAGATATACAGGTATTGTATTCATTGATCTTTCAAGCGCAAATTTAACGGTGGTTTTGCCACTGTAATAATTATACCAGTTTTTAGGAGTCCACCCGTTGTTATAAACGGTCGATTTATCTTCAAGCATTGTAGAATAGGTTATAAGACCGTTTTCCAAAGCGGGAGCGTACGCCGCTATCGGCTTCATTGTAGAGCCAGGCTGGCGCTTGGCGTCGGTCGCGCGGTTAAGGCCTTTACTGCCGAGGTTAGTGGTTTTCTTGCCGATACCGCCCGAAAGACCTACGACATTACCTTTATAATCTATGATCGTAAAAGAGCCCTGCAAGGTCTGTCCGTCTTTTCCCTTTAATGCATAAGAGGTATCTGTGAATACGCTGTCGATACTATTTTGGATACGCATATCAAGGTTTGAATAGACCTTATATCCGCCGTTATAAAATTTAGTTGTAGCCTCTTCAACGGTGCAGTCAAGCTCTTTAGAAAGATCTTTTGCAATTTCTCTTATAAGCGCCTCAACATAATATGAATTTACATCGGATTCGCTTATAGCCTCTTTAGAGGCAACTATTTTAACTTCTTCCTTAAGCGCCTCTTTATATTCTTTCTCGGTTATATAGTCCTGCTTAAGCATTTCTTTAAGCACGACTTCCCTGCGCTGCTTATTATTCTCGGGATTATCGTCGGGCGAATAAGCGGAGGGGCTTTTTGTGATAGACGCAAGCGTTGCGCACTCTAAAACAGAAAGATCCTTAACGGATTTTCCGAAATAATAGTTGGAGGCGACCTCTACGCCGTACATTCCGTGGCCGAGCGCAATGGTATTTAAGTAACATTCCATAATAGTTTCCTTGGAATAGGTACTTTCAACATACCTTGCACGCATAATTTCTCTTATTTTTCTGCTGGCGGTCTTTTCCTTATCGCTCATTATATTTTTAACGAGCTGCTGAGTGATAGTCGATCCGCCGTAACTTGTGGAAGAATGGAGCGCCATATTAAGAAAAGCTTTGGTTGTACGCTTCCAGTCAACACCCGGGTGAGAGAAAAAACGCTTGTCCTCTATAGCAACGAAAGCATTAACGAGGTTTTGCGGAATACCCGTATACTCCTTATCCTCCGCCTGAGCGGATTCCTGGTTATAAGGCACCCAAATTCTATTAAACTCGCCGTGCAGGCGCTGATATTCCTGCCAATTCCCGCTTTCGCCTTTAGCAAAAACGGTGGTAGTGAAATTCAGCTTCAGATCGTTGAGGTCCTGGTCAATCTTACCGTCAACCGTGGTAAATACATAAGCAACAAATCCGCCTATTAAAAGGCTGACCGAAATAACCGCTATCAGACAAACGGTGATGACGGTTTTAATTATTTCTTTTTTTGATTTCTTCTTAAAGAAATTGAATTTACCTTTTTTCTCAGGCTCCGGTTCTTCTGTAGAAAAGCTGTTGAGATCAAGAGATTTATTTTCATTATTATTCTCTTCTCCGAAAGAGCTGTAGCTGAAAAAATCCTTATCGCTCATTTAATTAAATACTCCTTTAAAAAAGATACACGATTAGTGTACCATATTTTTCTTATATTGTCCAGTGTATAAACTTTTTAAAAATTGTGCAAAATAAATTCGGTGATAAAAATGGTTGGTAAAAAGTTTTATTTTTTATTTGTAACAATAGTTATGATTGCCTTTTTTTCTCTTTCCTGCGCTATTTTGCTTGAAAAAGAAAACAAGATAGATCAAAAAAAGTATGTTTTAAAGGAAATCGGCAATAAAGTTGTGCTTACGGAAAACGAAAAAGTGATCCTTACCTATAACGAAATAGTTTTTGACACTCTCCCTTTAAAGGACAGAGCCGATCTTGAAAACGGTATCAGTATAAAAAATCCCGAAGAGGCTGAAAAATTCATAGAAAATTACGACGGATAATAATAAACACTTGAAAGAATTAAAAAAATTCCTTATAATATATAAATGTAATATATTATAAGGAGTAATCGGAATTGGAAAACAATGCTTCCGGAGCCGGAGTAAAACTCGGCGGACTTTTTAACACTACGGATATAAAAATTCTTATATGCTATCTTCTTGCTACTATCAACGAGCCGATACCCGCGAATATGCTTGCAAATCTTCTGCATTACGAGGGAATTGCAAACGCCTTTGAAGTGAGCGACGCTATAGTAACGCTTGCAAGAAACGGACAGATCGAGCAGTACGACGAAAAAGAAGATACATATATAATAACGGAGTCCGGCAAAAACACCGCCGAAACCTTAAAGACCTCGATTTCTTATTCGGTAAAAGACAGGGCTTATGCAGCGGCTATCAAAATGCTTTCAAGATTTAAAAACGCAAAAGACACAAGCTTTGAGCTTAAAAAAGAAAACGGAAAATTATATTATACCTGCTCGATTTTAGACAGGAATATTCCCTTTTTCTCCGTAACTTTACAGATAACCGATGAGGATCAGGCAAAGATAATCAAAGAGAAATTTTTAGACGATCCCGCTAAGATCTATTCCCTTTTTATAGACAACATAACGGAATAAAAAAAGAGCTGAAATTAAGCTCTTTTTTATTTATATTACTCTTGCTTTTATTACGCCGTCGATCTCTTCAAGCTTTTCAATGATGTGATCAGCGTCAACATCCGAAACATCGACCATTGTATAAGCATAATCGCCGCGCGATTTATTAAGCATATTTTCAATGTTTATATTATTTGTAGCAACGATTCCGGTGATTGAAGTTATCATATTCGGAATGTTTTTATGAATAACGCATATTCTGTACTTTCCGCTGCGGGGAAGAGTGATCTCGGGAAGATTTACGGAATTTGTTATATTTCCGTTTTCAATATAATCAATCAGCTCGCTTGCCGCCATCTGCGCACAGTTATCTTCCGATTCGGGAGTGGAAGCGCCGAGGTGCGGAATTGCCACAACACCGTCAACCCCCAAAAGATCGTCTGACGGGAAATCGGTAACATAAGAAGCAATCTTGCCCGACTGCAGAGCCGCTATAACATCAGCTGAATTTACAAGACCGCCGCGTGCGAAGTTCATTATTCTCACGCCGTCTTTCATCTTAGCAATAGCGTCTGCATTTATGAGGTTTTTGGTGGAATCCGTGAGCGGAACGTGAAGTGTGATATAATCGCACTTTTCGAAAATATCCTTTATATCATAAATATGGACTGCATTATGAGTAAGATTCCAGGCTGAATTTACAGAAAGATAAGGATCGTAACCGTAAACCTTCATTCCGAGGTGATTTGCGGCGTTTGCTACCAAAACGCCTATCGCACCAAGACCGATAACGCCGAGTTTTTTGCCTTTAAGCTCGGGGCCTGTGAAAGCGCTCTTGCCTTTTTCAACAAGCTTAGAAACATTTTCGCCCTCGCCTTTTAAGGTTTTAGCCCACTCAATAGCCGAAATAACTCTTCTTGATCCGATAAGCATTCCTACGATCACAAGCTCTTTAACAGCGTTTGCATTGGCTCCCGGAGTATTGAATACTACTATTCCTTTACTTGTGCAGTCATCTATAGGAATATTGTTCGTTCCGGCACCCGCTCTTGCGATTGCGAGAAGAGATTTCGGAAACTGTGTATCGTGCAAAGACGCGGATCTTACAATTGCGCCGTCGGCATTTTCCACCTCGTCGCCTATAGTATATTTATCGTCAAATACTTCAAGACCGGACTTTGATATCTTATTATAGGTTTTAATTTTATACATTACGCATTTTCCTCTTCAAATTTTTTCATAAATGCAACTAATTTCTCTACGCCCTCTTTAGGCATTGCATTATAAATGGAGGCTCTCATACCGCCGACAGATCTGTGGCCCTTGATATTAACAAATCCGTTTTCCTTAGCCGCCGCGATAAATTTCGCGTCAAGCTCGTCGCTGCCCGTAACAAAAGGAACATTCATTAATGAGCGGTCCTCTTTAACGACTGTGCCCTTAAAGAGCTTGCTAGAATCGAGGAAATCATAAAGAATTTTTGCTTTTTCCTCATTTCTCTTTTTCATTACTTCAAGACCGCCGAGCTTCTTAAGCCATTTGAAAACAAGACCTGCTATATATATATTGTAGCAAGGAGGAGTATTGAAAAGAGAAGCGCTTTCAGCGTGAGTTGCATAATTAAGCATTGTGGGAGTGATATCCATAGCATTGCCGATAAGATCCTTGCGGATAATAACTATCGTAACGCCTGCCGGAGCGACATTCTTCTGGGCGCCTGCGTATAAAACGCCGAATTTTCTAACATCAATAGGCTCTGATAAAATGCAGCTTGAAATATCCGCGATCAGCGGAACATCACCGGTATCGGGGATATAATTGTACTTCGTTCCGTAAATAGTATTATTAAAGCAAATATGGACATAGTCCGCATCCTTATCAAATTCCTCGGCTTTTACCTTTGGGATATAAGAAAAGGTCTTATCTTTTGAAGACGCAACTATTCTTGCCTCGCCATACCTTGCAGCCTCTTTATAGGCTTTGTTTGCCCACTGACCTGTGATGATATAATCAGCCTTATGATTTTTATTCATAAGATTTAGCGGAACCATTGCAAACTGCGTGGAAGCGCCGCCCTGGAGGAAAAGCACCTCATAATTGTCGGGAATATTCATAAGCTCTCTTAAATCTTTTTCGGCAGTTTTTATTATCTCGTCATATTCCTTTGATCTGTGTGACATTTCCATAACCGACTGACCGGTTTTACCATATTCCAACATTTCATCCGCCGCTGTTTTCAAAACCTCTTCTGGAAGCATTGAGGGACCAGCGCTGAAATTATAAACTCTTGACATTAAAATTACCTCCGAAGTAAATTGTAGTTTAATAACATTATATTTGCGTATATATTTAAAGTCAATAAGTTCGTTATGTTTTTAACAATATTTTTAAAAATATTTTGTTGTTTTATTTAAAGTTTGTTAAATTATTGTCAATATCGGGATTTATCTTAAGAAGTTTAATTTTTTCCTTATAATCCGGCATATATTTTTCGATCAATTTATAAAACCTTTTAGAATGATTATGTTCCTTTATATGCGCGAGTTCGTGGACTATTACATAATCCACCGCTTCTTTCGGATAAAGCATTAATAAATATGAAAAGCACAGCCTGTTATCCCCCGAGCAGGAACCAAACCTCGTTTTAGCCGAGGTTATTTTTATGCTTTTAGGATAGAGATCCATAATTTCCGAAAATTCTTTTGTTCTTTTTTTTATATAATTATCGGCGCTCGATTTAAGAAAAGCTATCTCTTCATCGGTAAATTCAAAGAGTTCCCTTTTCTTCACGGCGGATTCATAGTGCTTTGATATCCAATCATAATGTTCCGCAACAAATTTATCCGCCTCTTTTTTCGCCGCATAAAAAGGAATTCTTACTATTACCTCGGCTTTTGAGTTTACCTCTATAGCCATTGTTTTTCTTTTTGATCTGATAAACTTAATATTCATATTAGATATTATATCACGAATAATTCGTTTGTAAATAAACACAATAATAATAATTAAATTAGATCGGAGAAATGAAAAGTGTTCACAGCTTTGATAAGGACCTTGCTTTTTTATCTTGTTATAACCGTGGCAATAAGACTTATGGGAAAAAGGCAGATAGGTGATATGCAGCCGAATGAGCTTGTTGTGACCTTGCTTATATCAGAGCTTGCCGCAATTCCTCTTCAGGATCTCAATCAGCCTATTCTTTCGGGCATAACCGCAATTCTGTTTCTTGTTATAATAGAAATTCTCATTTCTATAGCTTCTCTTAAAAGCTTTTTTATGAGAAAGCTTTTAAACGGAAAATCCGTTGTGATAATCAAAAACGGTTCGATAGATCAGAAGGCTATGCAAAATGTCAGAATGACCGTGCTTGACCTCGTGGAGTTATTGAGAGGTCAGGATGTTTTCGATATTTCGCAGGTTGCATTCGCAGTGCTCGAAGTAAACGGCGAATTAAGCGTGCTACTTAAAACCGAAGAACAACCCTACACTAAAAAAGACGCAAATCTCCCTAAAGAAAAAGACGGTCTTCCTCTGCCCGTTATTACCGACGGAAAAATCGTAACGGAATCTTTAAAGGCTCTTGAAATAAGCAATAAAAATATTTCCGACAGGCTTAAAAAGCAAAAGCTAAAGCCCGAAAACGTTTTCCTTATGACTTTGGACAGAAACGGAAACGAAAATATCGTAAAAAAGGAGTTGGGATAATTAATGAAAAGACTTATACCTGCGGCAGTTCTGACAATTATTCTGATAATTCTTTGCGTTTTTTCAAAAACCACCGTTGACAGAGTCGGCAAAGAAACAAACGCAAATATTAAGGAATGCCTTGAATCGATAGAAAACGATAAAAAGGACTCCGAGAAAAAAATCAAAAAGCTTGAAACCGAATGGAAGAAAAATATGAATGTTATGTCGCTGTTTGTAAACCGCGAAAAGCTTGATCAGGTTTCGGGCAATATACAGACCTTAAAAAAATACACCGACTCCCGTGATGAATTTGACGAGGCTTGCGCCAAACTAAAGGTTATAATAGACGATATAATCGAAGAACAATCTTTAAGCTTAATAACTTTCTTTTAAATAAAGCGGAAAGGAATATTTCTTTCCGCTTTTATGCATTTTTAATTGCATATTATGCATTAAGTGCTATTTTATGAATACATATTCAATCGGTTTTCAATGCATTTTATAGGCTTTTTGTGCAATATTTATACTTTCTAAATTGAATAAAACTGCATATTTGTGTAATATTTATTCATATTTATGCTTGACATTCTGCATAATGGGTGCTATAATACAAACATCAAATTTAAACACGCGGTTTTCAAAGGCCGCAAGTCACAATTAAAGAAATGAGGAAACGAAAATGAAAAACTTAAAGAAAATTGCGGCATTAATTTTATCTGCCGCCATCGTAGTCGCTCTTGCAGGTTGCGGAGCAAAAAAAGACTCAGGCAAAAGCTCATCCGACAAAACCGAAACTCTCGTTATGGGAACAAACGCAACATTCCCTCCTTATGAGTATGTTGACGACAACAACAAGATTGTAGGAATTGACGCTGAGATCGCACAGGCTATCGCCGATAAGCTTGGGATGAAGCTTGAAATCAAGGATATGGAATTTGATTCACTTATCCCCGCTGTTAAATCCGATTCTATTGACGTTGTTCTTGCAGGTATGACAGTTACCGATGAGAGAAAGCAGTCGGTTGATTTTTCTGACAGCTATTCAACAGGTGTTCAGGTAATCATCGTTAAAGAAGGCTCTGATATAAAGAGCGCCGATGATCTTAAGGGTAAGAAAATAGGCGTTCAGTCAGGTACTACAGGCGACTCTTACTGCACCACCGACTTCGGTCAGGAAAATGTAAAGCAGTTCTCTAACGGTTCTCTTGCAGTAGCCGCTCTTGCTAACGGTCAGGTAGACTGCGTTGTAATCGATAACGAGCCCGCTAAAAACTATGTTGCAGCAAACACAGGTCTTAAGATACTTGATACAGAGTATGTAACCGAGGATTATGCAATAGCAGTTTCCAAAGACAATCCGGATCTTCTTAAGAAAATCAACACTGCTCTTAAAGAACTTAAAGAAGCAGGCAAGATCAATGAAATCGTCGGCAAATACATAAAAGCTGAATAATTTAAAATCTAACCTTAATATTAAGGGCGGCGGACTGCCGCCCTTATAGTACTATTGTAAAGGAAGTAAAAATGGGAGTATTAAATTTTGCGACTTGGCTGTCAGACGCCCCCTCCTGGATAGGCAAAAGTCCCGAATGGGTCCAGCAGTTGTTATTTCAGCTTTATCAGACATTTGTTTATCAAGACAGGTGGAAGTTTTTTACCGACGGTCTTAAAATCACATTTATTGTAACAATCGGCGCTTTGATATTAGGAATTATATTAGGTCTTATAATCGCTATTATCAGAACAACGCACGACACGGTTTCCTCAAATTCAAATAAAAAGCATATCGGCCTTAATTTTATAAACTGGCTCTGTCAGCTTTATCTTACGGTTATCCGCGGCACACCTATGATGGTTCAGCTCCTTATTATGGGATTTGTAATTATGGTGCCTAAAAGCGATACGGGTATGATACTCTGCGGTATTATAACCCTCGGAATAAACTCCGGCGCTTATGTTGCGGAAATCGCGCGTTCAGGTCTTATGAGCGTAGCGGTAGGTCAGACAGAGGCAGGAAGAAGCTTAGGCTTTAATTATATTCAGACTATGTGGTACATAGTTATTCCCCAGGCTATAAAAAATATCCTCCCTGCCCTCGGAAACGAAATGATCACGCTATTAAAGGACACTTCGCTTGTTTCCGTTATCGCTCTGCGCGATGTTACTAAACAGGCGCAAAATATTGTAAGTAAAACATATCAGGCTTATGTTCCCTATGTAAGTCTTGCAGTGATTTATCTTGTAATAGTTATTATTCTCACAAAACTTCTCGGAATATTCGAAAGGAGGCTGCGTAAGAGTGACCGCTGACAGCAAAGTTTTGATCAAAGTTAAAAACCTTGAAAAATCTTTCGGAGAAATCGAAGTTTTAAAAGGAATAAATACTGATATAAAAAAAGGCGAAGTCGTAGTTGTTATCGGGCCTTCAGGCTCGGGTAAATCGACATTTTTAAGAGCTCTTAATCTTCTCGAAGCGCCCACTGGCGGAAATATCTACTTTGAGGGAACGGATATAACCGATCCTAAAGTAAATATTAATCTTCACAGAAGAAAAATGGGAATGGTTTTTCAGCAGTTTAACCTTTTTCCGCATATGAATATTCTTAAGAATATGAGTATTGCTCCTATTAAGCTTTTAAACCTTTCAAAGGAAGAGGCGGAGAAAAACGCGCTTGAACTCCTCGATAAGGTTGGTCTTAAAGACAGAGCCGAGGCGTATCCCTCACAGCTTTCGGGAGGTCAGAAACAAAGGGTGGCGATAGTCAGAGCGCTTGCGATGAATCCCGACGTAATGCTTTTTGACGAGCCGACTTCCGCTTTGGATCCCGAAATGGTCGGAGAAGTTCTAAGCGTTATGAAAGATCTCGCGAAAAGCGGAATGACAATGGTTATAGTAACCCACGAAATGGGATTTGCAAAAGAAGTAGCCGACAGAGTGTTATTTATCGACGAGGGTGTTATCTGCGAAGAGGGCTCTCCAAAAGAAGTTTTTGAAAATCCCAAAAGCGCAAGACTTAAAGACTTTTTAAGCAAAGTTCTCTAATATCAACATTTATCCCTTGCAGTTTTAACAAACTGCAAGGGATTTTATTTTTATAAGTCCCGGCACTTACATTTCCATAATTTCGTTTTTTCGCTGACAGGTGCGGCATAAAACACCTTTTAAGCGAAAAACCGCGTATTTTTAGCGGTTTTTCAAGAATACGGGGGTGGTATTGGCGGGAATAGAGTGCAGTCAAGAAAATCTCTGATTTTCTTGCGATCGGCATTCCCGACCAAGATCGTGTCAATTTTTTGACACGATCAGTCGTGCAGTTTTAACAAACTGCACGGTTTTTCATATTATATATTGAAGTCTGTCTTCAATATATTTTAGGAGGAAATTTTTAATGGCTGATAACAAAACAAACCTAAACAGCGATGTCGGAAGCTTCAAAGAAGCTGTATGCGTAGATGTCGGCAGAGTCTATGATTCTTGCTGTGACCGGGACTGCCTCGAAGATTTGCGCTGTTTTTTCACCGCCGAAACGCAAACAATTATTAATCAGGCGGTAAGCGTAAGGCTTAAAAAAGCAGAAGTACTTAATGTTTATATCGATGTTGAACCTGTTAATTTCAATAAAGGCTTTTATTCCTGTGACTTAACTTTCTTTTTCCTTATGACTCTTGACTGCTATACCGCACCGAACACCTGCCCCACTGAAGTTCAGGGTATCACTGCATTCGGCAAGAAAGTAATTCTTTTCGGCAGCGAAGGAAATGTTAAGGTTTATTCAAGCTCACTACAGGAATCAAATTCCTGCGATTCGCAGACCATTGGCACATCAAACAATCCAAAATGCGTTGTTCAGTGCGTTGAGCCGGTATCTTTAAGCGCAAGACTCTGCCAGATAAATGATACTTACGACTGCGTAAGATACTTCCCGCAAAGCATTATAAATTATTTCGGCACTCCGCTTGAAACCAATCTCCCGACGGGCACGACCACAGTATATGCCACTCTCGGACTTTTCACTATTGTACAGCTTGTAAGAAACGTTCAGATGCTTATACCTGTTTACGATTTCTGTATTCCCGAAAAGCAGTGCGAGGATTCAACGGATCAGCCCTGCGATATCTTCCGCAAGATCAAATTCCCTACCGACGATTTCTTCCCCCCGAAGACCTGCTCAGGCAAAAGCGGCTGCGGCTGTCAAAGCGGCAACTGACGCCTATAAAACTAAAAAGAGCCCTGCAAAAGCAGGGCTCAAAACATTTTATCACCAGGAGAAAATATGAAATTTTCAAATCCGGATAAAAACCAGGTTTTAATCACTCTTTCCAAAAAAGAATTTTCCGATAGATTTGAAAAAACCGATCTTTCGGATAAAAAAGATATCTTAATCGCCGTAAAAGCGATTTTAAAAAACAAGGCTTTTAAAAAAATAGTTCCCGATCTTTCGGGAAAATTTTTCTTTTCCTTCGGAGAATTAGGAAATAATTATTTTATTCTTCTGCAAAAAAGAACTTTAAAGCCGCGTAAAAATCAAAAAGAATATCTGCTGATTTTTAATAATTTTAAAAATCTTGAATTATTTGTTTTAAATCTTTTTTACAAATGTTCAAGCAGCTCGTTATATAAAATCAAAAATAACTTTTATCTTATTTTTTCTACCGAAACCTCCGCCGACAAAATAATTTGTTTTAGCTCCGAGTTTTGCGGAAAAGCCTTTAAAGATTTAAAGAAAATATCGGCGGTTAAAGAATACGGCACGCTTTTATGTGATGAAAATGCAATAGAAAAGATAAAATTAAAGTGATTTTAAATACTTTACGGTTTTTTCAGTATCTTCCGAAGAAAATATAAAGCTTCCTGCAACCAGAACATTTGCTCCTGCCGAAACTGCCGATTTAGCGGTTTCGGCATTAATTCCGCCGTCAACCTCTAAATCGATATCAAGGTATCTTCTTTTGATTTCTTCTTTAAGAGCACTTAATTTTTCGAGAGCCTCCGGCATAAATTTCTGTCCGCCGAATCCCGGCTCAACTGACATTACAAGCACCATATCGCAAAAATCGAGAAGATCGAATATCTCTTCCGCCTTTGTTGCGGGTTTTATCGTTACACAGGACCTCACGCCTGCTCTTCTTATTCTCTTTAAGGTTTCTTCGTTATCGGAGCCTGCCTCATAATGAAAACTCAAAATATCGGCATATTTTAAGAAATCGTCAAGATACCTATGAGGTCTGTCAATCATCAAATGAATATCAAGCGGAAGATTTGTATGCTGCTTTATGGATTTTATAACAGGCACTCCGAATGAAATATTCGGAACAAACTGTCCGTCCATAACATCAAGATGTACCATATCGACTCCGGATTTTTCAAATTCTTTAAGATACCCGGAAAGCGTTAAAAAATCCGCAGTTAAAACAGACGGTGAAATTTTTATCATATTTATTTCCCTTTCAAATTGTCAGTCGTGCAAATAAATCGTTCGTGAATTCCTGTGCATATAAACGCTCATAACAAGTCCTACTCCGAGATACAAGCATAAAAGCGAAGTGCCTCCCGCGCTGAAAAACGGAAGAGTTATTCCTATTACCGGCAAAATTCCTATACACATTCCTATATTTATGGTAACCTGCGCCAAAAGCATTCCGAAAAAGCCCACGCAGATTATTTTACCGCTTTGCTTTCGGCATATTTTTGCAATATGAACTGTTCTTAAAGCTATAGCGCAAAGCAGAATAAGCACAGCCATACAGCCCAAAAATCCAAGCTGCTCCCCTATGCTTACGAATATAAAATCGTTCTGCCCCTCAGGCACATAACCCACCTTTGTGAGCGTGCCCTTTAAAAGTCCCTGACCGAAAAATCCGCCGTTTGCAAGAGCGCGCCTGCCGTAATACGCCTGAAATGTGGCGCCCTGGATATCGCCCTCGATGTCAAAGAGATTTATGAGTCTTGAACGCTGATCGTCATTCATTATAAAGAAATAAACTATCGGCGAGGATATGAGTGCCGCCGCTCCTGCCGCAAGATAATATTTCCAGGATACACCTGCCGCGCAGAGCATACATAAAACCATTACCGCAAACACAAGCGCTGTACCGTCATCTCCCTGAAAATGAATAAGCAGCACGGGAAAAGCTCCGTGAAGACAAAGTGGGATCAAAACTTTTAATTTATTTATCTCATCTTTTTTAACAGATGAAATATGCTTTGCAAATGTGATAATAAAGCAAATTTTTAAAAGCTCCGACGGCTGAAAAGTGGTGATTCCGAGATTGAGCCAGGCTTTATCGTCAGTTCCCTCGGGAGCAAAGCCGAAGAAAAATGTTAAAATAACGGGTATCACACCGATAACCGCAAATATGTACCATCTTTCGGTAAATCGCTCGAAATCGAAAGATGATATTATAACTGCCGCCGCAAGACCTAACAAAAGCGAAATTCCCTGCACCAAAACAGGTCTTAAAGTTTCAAGATATCTTGTTGCTGAAAATACGGCAAGGCAGCCGTAAGACGACGCAAAAAAGCAAAGCAAAAGCAATACTTTATCGGTTTCGCGGATAAAATCCGCTATCCTTGAAATAAGTTTATTCAATTATTTTATCATTCCTTTGCTTTGAGATTTATCCCTTAAGACACATAAAAACATAATAAATAAGACCGTAAACCACACTTGCATAAGTTCCGAAAAGTATAACAGGGCCTGCAACGGAAAAAATCTTCGTTCCTATCCCTAAAATGTGGCCTTCATTTTTATACTCTATTGCCGGAGATACCACCGCGTTAGAAAACCCAGTTATAGGAACAAGCGTTCCGGCACCGGCAAATTTTGCTATTTTATCAAACACACCGAAACCCGTAAGCACTGCGGCAAAAAATATCAGGATCATAGGCACCGCCGAGCGAACCGTATCTTCTTTAACTCCGAGATTTTTAAGACCTTCGAATATCAACTGACCTATCGTGCAGATAAGTCCGCCCACCAAAAAAGCGGCACAGCAATCCTTTTTCTTGTTTGAAGGCTTTGAAGCCTTTTTTACCATTTCATCATAGCTATTTTTATCGGGAAGCATAATAAAATCTCCTTTTTAGAAGTTTTTATTATTTTAACCCGATTTATTCTATATTATTTATCAACTGAAGAAATCGCTGTTTGACGCGGGATCGTAATTTTTAAGAAAATCTTCCCATTCGCCATCGCTCAAAGTATCGAACTTTTTATTGTATCTTTCATATAAAATTCCCGTGAATTTTTTATATGCTTTTTCTATTCTTATTTTTTCTCTTAAAACTATAACGAACATCCAAACGCTCACCGCAAACACAAGCAAAGCAGGAATAAGATGTTTCCAATAAAAATCCGGATAAAAGCCGATCGATGAAAGACCGCCGTCGTCAAAAAACTTTGAAATCACGATAATTCCTATCGGCATAGAAACAATATTTACCGCAAACCCTGCAATTTTAAGCTTTAAAAAATACAATACAAATCCGAGTACTGCAAAAGCAAAGAAAAACGCAACGGTCTTTTCATAGCTCAAATAGGACTCTAATTTTTCCGAGCTGATATTTCCGCCGTCGGATAAGTGAAAACACATCAAAATCGTGATAACCGCTGAAATAAAAGAATAATACGCAAAGAAAACTATATATAAGATTTTAAGAACTTTGAAAAGCTCCCCGTCGGTATCGGCATAATTCCTGCCGAATTTAAAATCAAGATATTTGATCCTATCCAAAATCTTTGAATTTTTTTCCATTATATCACCGATTATCAGTATAACATATCTTATTTTTCTTGACAAGTATTTTTAAGGCTAATATAATTATACGGGTGATAAAAATGGCGCTTGTAAATATAGTTATGGTCGAGCCTGAAATTCCACAGAACACCGGCAATGTTGCGCGCACCTGTGCCGCAACCGGAGCAAGACTGCATCTCGTAGGTCCTATGGGATTTAAAATTGACGATAAAAAGCTTAAAAGAGCAGGTCTTGATTATTGGCATTTTTTAGACATAACCTATTATGATGATCTTGATGATTTCTTTTCAAAAAACAGCGGAGATTTTTACTTTTTTACAACTAAGGCACTTAAAGCTCATTCGGATATTTCTTATCCCGACGGCTGTTATCTTTTCTTCGGTAAAGAAACAAAAGGACTTCCCGAAAAGCTTTTGCTTAAAAATAAAGAAAATTGCGTGAGAATTCCGATGGCGGGAGATATCCGGAGCTTAAACCTCTCAAATTCCGTTGCAATAGGAGTTTATGAGGTTTTAAGACAGTGGAATTACCCCTCTCTCGAAAATTTCGGAAAACTTCACGAATATAATTGGGAAGACGCCGAATAAATTACAAAATAATATTGAAAAATTTTCAAAATGTGGTAAAATAATATTGTAAGTTTTAAAAGTATCGAAAGGATGTAGAATTTATGAACGCACTCAACAAAAAAACCGTTGACGACATTAATGTCAAAGGACAGAATGTGCTTGTCCGCTGCGATTTTAATGTTCCGCTCAAAAACGGCGTCATTACCGACGAAAACAGAATCATAGCCGCTCTTCCGACTATCAAGAAGCTTATTGCTGACGGCGGAAAGGTTATCCTCTGCTCTCACCTCGGCAAACCGAAGGGCGAGCCTAAGCCCGAGCTTTCTTTAGCACCCGTTGCTAAAAGACTTTCAGAGCTTTTAGGCAAAGAAGTTGTTTTCGCGGCTGATGATAACGTTGTCGGCGAAAATGCCAAAGCGGCTGTCAGCGCTATGAAAGACGGCGACGTTGTTCTTTTACAGAACACCCGTTACCGCATAGAAGAAACCAAGAACGGCGAAGAGTTTTCAAAAGAACTCGGAAGCCTTGCCGATATTTTTGTTAACGACGCATTCGGCACCGCTCACAGAGCCCACTGCTCAACTGTAGGCGTTGTTTCCTATGTAAAAGAAGCTGTTGCCGGTTATCTTATCGGCAAAGAGCTTAAATATCTCGGCAATGCCGTTAACGATCCTGTAAGACCTTTTGTTACCATTCTCGGCGGAGCAAAAGTTGCAGATAAGCTTTCAGTTATTGAAAACCTTTTAAATAAAGCTGATACTCTTATTATCGGCGGCGGTATGGCTTATACATTCTTAGCGGCTAAGGGCTACAGCGTAGGTAAATCCCTTCTCGATACCGAAAAAATCGATTACTGCAAAGATATGCTTAAGAAAGCAGACGAAAAAGGCGTTAAGATTCTTCTGCCTGTTGACTGCACAATAGCAGATCACTTCCCCGATCCTATAGACGGACCTATCGATGTTAAAACTGTTGACGCGGATAAGATCCCTGCTGAATTTGAGGGCCTTGATATCGGACCGAAGACCGCAGAGCTTTTTGCAAACGAAGTTAAGAACGCAAAGACCGTTGTATGGAACGGTCCGATGGGCGTATTCGAAAACCCGACTCTTGCTAAAGGCACAATAGCTGTAGCTAAGAGTCTTGCAGAAACAGATGCCGTTACTATAATCGGCGGCGGAGATTCCGCAGCAGCCGTTAATACTCTCGGATTCGGCGACAAAATGACTCATATTTCTACCGGCGGCGGAGCTTCCCTTGAATTCCTTGAGGGTAAGGAACTTCCCGGAATTGCCGCACTCAACGATAAATAATTTATCAAATCAAGCGGCTTGTTTTAAGCAAGCCGCTCATATTTTTAAAAAGGATTGTGAATAATATGAAAAAAGAATCAAGAGCCGCAGTTATAGCCGGCAACTGGAAAATGAACAAAACTCCCTCTGAAACCACAGCGCTTATTAACGAAATGAAGCCGCTTGTAAAAGACGCTGACTGCAAAGTTGTTCTTTGCGTTCCTTATGTAGATATCGCCGCGGCAGTTGAAGCAGCAAAGGACTCAAATATCGAAATAGGCGCTGAAAATGTTCACTTTAAAGAGAGCGGAGCATACACCGGCGAAGTTTCGGCAAAAATGCTCGTTGAAAGCGGAGTAAAATATGTTGTTGTAGGCCACAGCGAGAGAAGACAGTATTTCGGAGAAACCGATCAGACTGTAAACTTGCGCACCCTTGCCGCTGTAAACGCAGGACTCACCGCTATCGTCTGCGTAGGCGAAACTTTGGAGCAGCGCGAACTTGGATATACAGAAACTCTGCTTAAATTCCAGACTAAAATGGCTCTTACAAACATTTCAAAAGACCAGCTTAAAAATATTATTATAGCTTACGAGCCTGTTTGGGCTATCGGCACCGGCGTTACCGCTACAGCCGACCAGGCAGACGAGGGCAACGGCTATGTTCGCGAGGCCATCGCCGAGGTTTACGGAAAAGACGCCGCCGAAACCGTTACAATTCAGTACGGCGGATCGATGAACGCCAAAAACTGCGACGAGCTTGTTTCAAAAGTTAATGTTGACGGCGGACTTATCGGCGGAGCTTCCCTTAAAGCGGAAGATTTCTCAATAATAGTTAAAGCCGCAAGCAAGTGAGGAATATTTTATGAAAAAACCTGTTGTTTTAACAATTATGGACGGTTTCGGAATCAGTCCCGGAGCCAAAGGCAATGCCATTGAGGCGGCAAATACGCCCAGGCTTGACGAAATATTAAAAAAATGGCCTGTAACCCAGATAGGTGCTTCCGGTCTTGATGTCGGTCTTCCCGACGGACAGATGGGTAACAGCGAAGTTGGCCATACAAATATCGGTGCCGGAAGAATTGTTTATCAGGAGCTTACGAGAATAACCAAGTCTATCTCAGACGGTGATTTCTTCAAAAACGAGGCGTTTTTAAAAGCGGTTGAAAACTGTAAGAAAAACGACAGCGCTCTTCACCTTATGGGTCTTCTTTCAAACGGCGGAGTTCACAGCCACATAGACCACCTTATAGGTCTTCTTAAGCTTGCTAAAATGAACGGTCTTGAGAGAGTTTATATCCACGCTCTGCTTGACGGGCGCGACGTCCCCCCTGCCTCGGCTGTTGAGTTTATCGACGAGATAGCCGCAAAATGCGCCGAGATAGGCTGCGGAAAGCTTGCCACCGTGATGGGAAGATTTTACGGAATGGACAGAGATAACCGTTGGGCAAGGGTTGAAAAAGCTTATGCCGCTTTAGTTTACGGCGAGGGTATTATCACCGAGGACGCCGCGGCGGCAGTTAAAAAATCATATACCGTTAAAGACGAAGAGGGCAAATTTATTACAGACGAATTTGTTATTCCTACCGTTGTAGCGGGAACCGAGAGAATTAAAACCGGTGACAGCGTTATATTCTTTAATTTCCGCCCCGACCGCGCAAGAGAAATAACAAGAACCTTTGTTGACGACGATTTTGCAGGCTTCGAGAGAAAAGGCGGCAGGCAAAAGGTATTTTATGTTTGTATGACTCAGTATGACGCTTCTATGCCGAATGTTGAAGTTGCATTCAAGCCCGAAAGCCTTGAAAACACTTTAGGCGAATTCATTTCGAAAAAAGGCCTTACACAGCTTAGAATTGCCGAAACCGAAAAATACGCTCATGTAACTTTCTTTTTCAACGGCGGCAGAGAAGTCAAATTTGACGGCGAGGACAGAATTCTTGTAAACTCTCCTAAGGTTGCAACCTACGATCTTCAGCCTGAAATGAGCGCAAATGAAGTTTGCGATAAGGTTTGCGGGGCCATTGAAAGCGGAAAATACGATGTTGTTATCCTCAACTTTGCAAACTGCGATATGGTAGGTCACACAGGTATATTTGAGGCGGCTGTAAAGGCTGTTGAAACAGTTGATAACTGCGTCGGAAGAGTTGCAGATTCCACTCTTAAAATGGGCGGAGTTATGCTCCTTACCGCCGATCACGGAAACGCCGACAGAATGATTGATACTGACGGATCACCGTTTACCGCTCATACTACCAATCCTGTTCCTTTTGCTGTAATAGGAAAGGAATGCAAGTTAAGAGAGGGCGGCAGACTTTGCGACATCTCCCCCACTATTATCAAGCTTTTAGGTTTAAATCAGCCTGAAGAAATGACCGGAGTTTCTATTATAGAATAAAGGATAAAGAATAAAAAAACTCACCGCTTTTAAAAGCGGTGAGTTTTTTTATTTTAAGATTTAGTCTTTTATAAATCTCTTTCTTGCTTTATAGGAAGTATGCAGGTCGTGGTGAGCCTTATGGCCTCCGAAACCGTCATACCACTCACTGTAAAGCGTTTTGATAACAGGCGATTCGTGCGACATACGAAGCGGCATTGAAGCATCCTGATCATAAAGAGCTTTTGCTCTTATCGCTTTTAAGTCAACAGTATCTCTGATATACTGCGGCTGGATCGGCTGACCGCCGCCGTTTACACATCCGCCGGGGCAACCCATTATTTCGATAAAGCCCCAGCCGTTAGGATTACCGGCTTTAAGCTGATCCATAACATATTTAGCAGCGGCAGCACCGGATGCTACGGCGAGCTTAAGATCATTTCCGCCGACATTTACTGTGGCTTCCTTAAGGCCCTGAGTTCCTCTTACCGTGTCAAGCTCAACAGGCTCTGTCGCGCCGTTAAGCCAAGCATTCGCAGTTCTGACAGCGGCTTCCATAACTCCGCCGGTTGCACCGAATATAACTGCGGCGCCTGTATCATCGCCGAGAGGATTATCAAATTCTTCATCGGAAAGATAAGCAAAATTAATTCCTGCTCTTTCGATCATTCTACCGAGTTCTCTTGTTGTGATAGCTATATCCACATCGGGGACTCCTGCCGCAGACTGATCTTCGCGGCCTATCTCAAATTTCTTTGCTGTGCAGGGCATTACCGAAACCGAAACGATATCTTTAGGATCGATTCCCTCTTTTTCGGCCCAATAGGTTTTTATAACAGCGCCTGCCATCTGCTGAGGAGATTTGCAGGAAGAAAGATGTTCTAAAAGATCGGGATAATAAAGCTCGCAGAACTTAACCCATCCGGGCGAGCAGGAAGTGATCATCGGCAGAGTGCCTTTATTTTTAATTCTTTCAACAAGCTCGCTTGCCTCTTCAACTATTGTAAGGTCGGCGGCAAAGTCTGTATCGAAAACTTTATTAAAGCCAAGCCTTTTAAGCGCGGCTACCATTTTACCCTCAACATTTGTGCCGATAGGCATATTAAAGCATTCGCCTAGAGTAACTCTGACTGACGGAGCAGTCTGAACGATAACTGTTTTATTAGGATCGGCAAGAGCCTCCCAGATTTTATCGGTATCATCCTTTTCGGTGAGTGCGCCTGTGGGACATACAACGGTGCACTGTCCGCAGGAGATGCAGGGAACCTGTGAAAGCGAAAGATTGAAAGCCTGACCTATATTAGTATCTATTCCGCGGTCGTTAGCTCCTATTACGCTTACAAACTGCTCTTTACAAGCGGCTACACATCTGCGGCAGAGAATACATTTATTATTATCCCTTACAAGGTGCGGAGTTGACTCGTCAATCTCATAGTGCGGCTTAAAGCCCTCAAAAGCGCTTTCTTCAACGCCGTAATCGCGGCAAAGCTTCTGAAGCTCGCAGTTTGTGGACCTGACGCAGGAAAGGCATTTCTTTTCGTGAGTAGAAAGAATAAGCTCAAGAGTTGTTCTTCTTGCTTTCTGAATTTTTTCGGAATTTGTGAGAACTTCCATGCCCTCGCTTACCGGATAAACGCAGGCAGTTACGATTCTGAATCCTCTTCCCTCGTTTGCTTCGACAACGCAGATTCGGCAGGCGCCAATCTCATTTTTTTCTTTCATAAAGCAAAGCGTCGGGATTTCAACTCCGGCTTTGCGCGCGGCCTCCAAAATAGTGGAGCCTTTCGGCACGCTTACATCAATGCCGTTAATTTTAACATTAATCATATCCATAATATTTACGGCTCCTTTCTTAAACCTTGCTTATTGCTTTAAACTTACAGTTGCTCATACATACTCCGCATTTAACGCACTTATCAGGATCGATAGAGTAAGACGGAAGCTTATGACCGGGAGCAATGTAAGAAGTTTTAACGATTGTGGAAGCGGGGCAGTTTCTTGCGCACATTCCGCATCCGATACATTTATCGGGATCGATCTCAAATTTGAGGAGGTTTTTACATACGCCCGCGGGGCACTTTTTATCGACAACGTGAGCAACATACTCATCACGGAAGAACTTGAGCGTTGCAAGCACGGGGTTAGGAGCAGTCTGACCCAGACCGCAGAGAGAATTCTGCTTTATGTAGAGGCAAAGCTCTTCAAGCTTATCGAGGTCTTCAAGAGTTCCTTTTCCGCTTGTTATCTTATCGAGCATTTCGAGAAGTCTTTTAGTTCCGACTCTGCAGGGCGTACATTTTCCGCAAGACTCGTCAACGGTAAATTCAAGGAAGAATTTAGCCATATCGACCATACAGTTATCCTCGTCCATAACAATAAGTCCGCCTGAGCCCATCATACATCCGATCGCGGTGAGGTTATCATAATCAACCTCTGTATCGATAAGGCTTGCAGGAATACATCCGCCCGAAGGTCCGCCTGTCTGAGCGGCTTTGAATTTTTTGCCGTTAGGAATACCGCCGCCGATATCTTCGATAATGTGGCGAAGAGTGGTTCCCATAGGAATTTCAACAAGACCTGTGTGCTTTATTTTGCCGCCTAATGCGAATACCTTTGTACCCTTTGATCTCTCTGTACCCATAGAAGCAAACCAATCTGCTCCGCGGAGAATGATCTGAGGAATATTTGCAAAGGTTTCAACGTTGTTTTCAACTGTCGGAGAATTGTAAAGGCCTTTAACTGCAGGATACGGAGGTCTCGGACGCGGCTCGCCGCGGTTGCCCTCGATAGAGGTCATAAGAGCGGTTTCCTCTCCGCATACGAAAGCTCCGGCACCAAGGCGGATATGAAGATCAAAATCGAAGCCCGAGCCGAATATATCTTTACCTAAAAGACCGTATTCGTGAGCCTGATCGATAGCTATCTGAAGTCTTTTAACAGCTATCGGATATTCAGCTCTGACATATACATAACCCTGTGTTGCGCCGATAGCATAGCCTGCTATTGCCATTGCTTCGATAACGCTGTGCGGATCGCCCTCTAAAACTGAACGGTCCATAAATGCGCCCGGATCGCCCTCGTCGGCATTACATACAACATATTTCTGAGGAGCTTTATTCGGTGCGCAGAGCGACCATTTTCTTCCTGTCGGGAATCCGCCGCCGCCTCTTCCGCGAAGACCGGAATCGGTTACGACCTTAATTACCTCTTCGGGTGTCATTTCAGTTAAGACCTTGCCGAGAGCGGCATAGCCATCCATTGCGATATATTCTTCGATATTTTCAGGATCGATAACGCCGCAGTTACGAAGAACTACGCGGTTTTGCGATTTATAAAACGCAGTGTCGCCGAGAGAAACATTGCCCTCAATTTCATCTGCTGTATTACCTGTGTCATTATAAACAAGGCGCTCAACTATTCTTCCCTTTAAAAGGTGTTCTTCAACGATTTCCTTAGCGTCTTCAGGAGTTACTCTGCTGTAAAAGGTGCCGTCGGGATAAACTATAACAACGGGACCGAGAGCGCAAAGACCGAAACATCCTGTCTGAACGATTTTTACTTCATCGGAAAGTCCGTTTGCCGCGATATTTTCCGCAAACGACTGCTGAATGGCTTTACTGCCCGATGAAGTACATCCCGTTCCGCCGCATATAAGTACGTGTGCACGAATCATTTTTTTACCTCCAATTAAATTTTAGCGTTCGCAATGGTGTATTCGGCTACAACATTGCCGTCTTTGAGGTGTTTAAGCGCAACCTCTTTTGCTTTTTCGGCATTCATTTTAACATAGGTTACCTTTTCTTTTCCTGCTTCGAAAATCTCAACAACAGGCTCAAACTGGCAAATACCGATACATCCTGTCTGAGAAACGGTAACTTTATCCGAAAGACCTAAAGAGTTGACCTCATCGACAAATGCGTTAAGCACAGGGCGCGCGCCGGCGGCTATTCCGCAGGTTGCCATTCCGACTACTACGCGTATCTCTCCCGAGCCCTCGCGAAGAATAACTTTATTCTTCATTTTGTCCTTTATTGCCTGAAGCTCAGCCAATGATTTCATTTGTATCTTCCTTTCTAAAATAGACTGATTAAAATTCGCTGTATTGCTCTAAAAGATAATCTTTTATGAATTTTATGACTTCATACGAATCAAGAGGAATATTTTCAAGTATATTTCTCATTTCTCGCGTGTCAAGTAAAACGGTCTTATCCGCTTTTTTATGTCTTAATAAAAAATCTCTGTCGGGGTGACCCTGTATCAAGGTCACGACTGTTTCCGAAATATTTCCGAGCGGAATAAAATCAATGCTTTCCTTTATAAATTCCGCTGTAACGCAAGTTCCGTGAAGATCATCGGAATTAACCGATTGCTTTGAAATGATTTCGAATTTTCCGCCCGTCTGCTCTGCCTCCATTTTAAAAAACGGAATTCCGAGGCCTACTTTTCTCGTGGTCCTTGTTGTGTAAAACGGATCGGTTACAGACTTTAAAGTTTCCTCGCTCATTCCGCAGCCGTTATCCTTTATCGAAATTATAAGCTTTTCGTCTGTTTCGCTTAAATCGATCTCAATTAAGGAAGCTCCGGCTTTTACCGAATTTTCGGCAATGTCAAGTATGTTTAAAGAAAGTTCTTTCATATTTCACCCCGAAACATCTTAAAAAGCTCTTTTATGACTTCCCCTTCATCACTGCTTTCCGTATTTAAGGCAATTTTATTTTCTTTGTCCTTAAAATCGGTAAGATAATGAGCGTCGGAACTGACTAAGATCTTTTTATCTTCAAGACCGTATTTTTCTTTGTATAAATTAACATTCTCTCCTAAATTAAACTCCGCAAATAAAAATTCCGGATTTTCGGGAAATGCTCCTAAAACGGAGATTATCCCGTTCGCCTGTCTGTCAACATGAGCAGGATAGCAAATCCCCTTAAATTCATTTACAAGTCTTGCTCCGCTGACTAAATCAAGCGTTGTAGCGTTCGGAAGTAAATTTTCTTCCGAAGAAATTAAATTATCATCTTTATCCAAAATAAGCTGATCACCGAAAATTTCGGGTCTGTTTTTTATTTTGACGCGGTGCTTATCCACAGCTCTTGAAAATTCCAAAGCTCCGCTTAAGCTTTCGAACAGACAGATCATGTGGATATCCTCCGAAGTGGTAAGCTCCATTCCGGCTATGGGAATAATTCCGTATTTCCTTGCCGCCTCAAAAAACGCGGGACAATTTAAAACGGAATTATGATCCGTTAAAGCCACAATATCAAGCTCACAAAGCGAAGCCATACCGGCGATATTGTTCGGCGTGTTATCGTTATCCGCACAGGGCGAAAGGCAAGAATGAATATGAAGATCATAATAAAAATCTTTCATAATTTTTTAAATATCTCAATAGCCGTTTCATAAGCCGGAAGAGAAGAAGAAATTATATTTATATTCTTTTCTTTTACGACTTTTATAACATCTTCTTCAAGATTTACATTTTCCGCTAAAACCACGCAGGCAACATCCGCAAGCGACGCAACTGCAGCAACATTTATATTAGACATAATTGTTATCCAGGCGTCGTTTTCCTTTGCTCTGCCCATAACCCAGCTTAAAAGATCGCCGATATAAACTCCGCCGATCTCTCTTTCCGGCTCGCTTAAATTTACCGCTTTAAATGCCGTGCAGTCAATAAGATCTCTAACCGTCATTTTGCTCTTCCCTTTCTCTTGCGGCATAGGCATTTTTTATAAGGCAGTCGTTAAGATCGGCATTTGATTTTGCAACATCTTCCGCAAATGCTCTGCAAGTAGGCGCTCCGCACGAGCCGCAGTCTATCCCGGGCAAAATATCCCTTATCTTCTGAATATCCGCCATCATTCTCATCGACTCCGCCATACTGTCCGATAGCTGAGAAATAGGATGATACTCGGGCAGATCGTCAAACAGATAATATTCGGGAATATATTCAAGCTCTTTTTTCGAGAGATTGTTCTGTGAAACCGGCAGGTATCTTCTCAGCGTCTGAATTCTTGCTTTTGCGATAAACGGATTTTGCATCGTAAGCACTCCGCCGACGCATCCGCCCGTGCAGGCATTTAGCTCTATGAATTCAAGCGGCGGGATATTCCCGTTTTCAATCTGGTCTAGCACGTGTATAACATTATCGATACCGTCAGCTGCGAGATAACTGTCGTTTAATATTGCCGAGGCCTCTCCGCCTGTTCTTGCCCAGCCGAGGCCTATCATCCCCGATTCGGAAAGCGCTTTTATATTGCTGTCGCCGCGCATTTTGCTTATAAGCATAAAGTATATGTCTTTTATCGATACCGCTTCATCAACATAGCTTTTATAATCGGCAAATCCGTTTTTTATGTAGCTGATTTTAGCGGGACAAGGAGAAATAAAACATACTCCTATATCATCTTCAGAAAATTCCGGATGATTTAAAAGCGCGCGCTTTTTCGCAAGTTTAGCGGCAATTTCCATTGGCGGCAGCATATGGATAATATTTTCATTAAGCGCGGGAAATCTTAAACCGATAAGCCTTACAACGACCGGACAAGCCGAGCTTATCGCAGGTTTTTTTATTCCATGGGTTTTAAGATATACCCTCGTATATGCGCTTACAAGCTCTGCCGCTTTTGAAACTTCAAAAACATCGTCAAACCCGATCTTCAAAAGTCCGTCAAGAACATAATCTATATCTTCAAGATTATCAAACTGCCCGTAAAGAGTGGGAGCCGGCAAAGCTATCTTCCATTTGAAGCGCTCCATATTTTCAAGATTGCCGCAAACCGCCTTTTTCGCTTTCTGCGGACAGACTCTTATACATTCACCGCAATCGATACACCTGTCGGGATCTATCGCGGCGTGTCCGTTTTTAACGCGTATCGCCTCTGTCGGGCAATGCTTTAAGCAAGTGGTGCAGCCGTTGCATTTATACTCATCGAGAAAAACCGAATGCTCGTATCTGTGCATAAAATCACCCTTATTTTAAGCTAATGGATATTAACTGTCATTTTAACGGTGGTTCCGACATTGAGTTTTGAAGCGATCTCCATTGAATCGGTGTATCTTTTCATATTCGGAAGTCCCATTCCGGCTCCGAATCCCAAAGATCTTATTCTGTCGGGTGCAGTGGAAAAGCCCTCCTGCATTGCCTGATCGATATCCTTGATACCCGGTCCGTGATCTTCCAATATGATTTCTATTTTTTCTTCGCTTACCTTGACGGTGGCTTTCCCGCCCTTGGCGTGAATGACCATATTTATCTCGCCCTCATACATAGCGATCGATACCCGTCTTATAACCTCGGTCGGAATTCCGAGCTGTCTTAAATTTTTCTTGACCTGAACGGAAGCCTGACCGGCGGAAGTGAAATCCTCGCCGTCAACATCGAAATTAAAAATCAATTCCTCACTCATTTTTTTACCTTATTTCCGACAAGGCCGTTAGAATACAAAAGCCCGCAAGCTTCATACATTCTCTTGTCGGTTGAAAGTACCACGATACCTGCGTCTTTTGCAAGCTCAAGCATTTCATCAGTCGGCATTTTAGAGCGGACAAATACTATGCAGATCATATCCATCATTTCCGCTGTGCGAACGACCTGTGGATTTACAAGCCCTGTTAAAAGCACCGCCTGATCTTTTACATATGCCAGAACATCGCTCATCAGATCGCAGCCGCAGGCTGAATAAACGTGCCTGCCGATGTTTTCTTCACAACAGAGTATTTTTGCGTCAAGCAAATCTTGCATTGTGCTTATTTTCATAAAGATTCTTTCCTTTTAATTTATTCAGGAAATCAGTCGACGTACTTTTCAAGTATGCCGTCAACATCGTCGGCTGTAAGTCTGCCGTAAACATCATCGTTAACGGTCAGTACCGGCGCCAAACCGCAAGCACCTATACAGCGGCATGCGGTGAGTGAAAATTTTCCGTCAGCAGTACATTCGTCAGCGCCTATACCGAGCTTTTCGGAAAGCTTATCGAATATCTCTCCCGAGCCCTTGACATAGCACGCCGTTCCAAGACATACCGAGATGTTGTACTTACCCTTAGGTGAAAGTGAGAACTGAGCATAAAAGGTTGAAACCCCGTAAACCTTTTCGAGCGGTACTTCCATACCGTCTGCAATCATTTCCTGCACTTCCAAAGGCAGGTATCCGTAAATATCCTGTGCCTTTTGCATAACTACCATTAGGTTGCTCTTATCATGCTTGTTTTCGTCAATGACCTGCATAAGCTGAGCTTCCTGCTCGGCAGTTCCCCTGAAGGAAAGCTTGCTGATTTTTTTCTTCATTAACATATCCTCCTCTATAATGATATGTATCAAACGCGAATATTCAAAATCCTCACAGGTTAGAATACTCACATCTTACACACTTTGATATTATAACATAAAACCTTTTTTTTGAAAAGAGTTTTTTGTCAATTTTTGCTGTTTATTAGATATAAAAAAGAATTTTTTTTAAAATAATCTTTATATATTAATTTTATTTGAGCATTTATATATTTTATTATAGTATCAGCTTCTTTAGTTTTATTAATTTGATACGCAGCACAAGCTGTTTGAAACATATTCCAACAAGTAATAATATTTTTATTATTTCCTTTGCAATTAGCGGTACAATCATTTAACATCTCTATACCTACATCAGCAAGCATAACTAATAATTTGTGATATGTACAAATATACTTTGCAGGAATAACCATATATACAAAATCAGGATTAGTTTCAACAAGTTCTTCAGAATTAGTAAAAACTTGTGAGAAATTAGTTTCCGACATACATTAATTTATGATAAATATTAATAATATTTTGTTGTTGTTTATTTGTTAATATTTTATTTATAGAAATTGCGTTTCTAACTATATTTAAACAGTTAATAACATAATTAGATTTTTCAGTAGGAATATAACCAATTTGTAATTGATTAAT
>ERZ779922.4-NODE-4-length-227307-cov-13.690916_pt1 | contig 227307 bp, 220 predicted proteins | sample MGYA00511544_ERZ779922 | MGnify/ENA primary metagenome ERZ779922 (study PRJEB29588, sample SAMEA2154516) | human gut metagenome | biome: human gut; feature: human-associated habitat; material: faeces | place: Denmark | collected 2008/2010 ... | reverse complement strand
CTGTAGGGAAAACCCCCCTGCCCCAGCTCAGTTCTCTCGTAAACATATCCAAATAGAGAAGCCCTACCGTAAATCCCATACCTTTAAAATAATAAAAAGCACAGTTAAAACAAAACATTGCGCCAATCAATAAAAGTATGGCTTGAGCATTTTCTATAAGGCCGTTTTCCCAGCCGCATTCAGGCGGTAAAAATTGTGCCAATGGGTAACATGCCAAAAGCAAAAATATACTAAATAAATCCTGCGGCGTAACCTGAAATTTAAATTTTGGCATTTTATCATCCTTTTTTTCATATAAATTTCATCTTATACTATTATAATTTTATTTTATATATTATACAATGACTTATCAGTCAATTTCAATATAAAAATAAAACCCATACACTGCCGTAAATCAAAAACAGCATATGGGTCTTTTTTATTTATAATACTACAAAATCAAATCAATCTTTCCAAACTTCAACGCCGGTTTTATCTTTTAATACAGAAGCTTTGAAAACAGGGTCTTTGATACCTGCTTTTTTCTGTGCCAGATAATCTTTCAGCGCCAGATAAGCATTCGGGGCAAGCCTGCTGATAGCAATAAGGTTTGTAATTGCCATAAGCGCCATAAACAGGTCGGCAAGGTTCCAAACCAGGCTTACTTTGGCAACGGAACCAAACATAACCATTAATACTACAAATATGCGGAAAATATTAAGCGCTTTTTTGCTCTGCCACATAAATGCAATATTAATTTCACCATAATAGTAGTTACCGATAATGGAACTGAACGCAAAGAGGAAAATCATTACCGCCAGGAAAATAGACGACCATGCGCCGATATGTTCAACAAGCGCATACTGTACAAGTTCAATACCGCTGAGCCCTACGCCCATGTAATCTTTGGATAGCATTACAATAAATGCCGATGCGGTACATACCAAAAGCGTATCAACAAATACGCCCAAAGCCTGAATAAGGCCCTGTGTTACAGGATGGTCGGTAGTTGCGGTAGCAGCAGCATTAGGAACTGAGCCCATGCCTGCTTCATTGGAGAACAGACCGCGCTTGATGCCGGTCATCATGGCAAGGCCCATGCCGCCGCCAAAAGCAGCATTCAGGCTGAATGCAGAAGTAACGATATCGTAAATAACCTGCGGCATTAAATTGATATTTTTAATAACAACATAAAAAGCAATTAACAGATAAATACCTGCCATTACAGGAACCATCCATTCGGAAACTTTAGCAATACGGTTAATGCCGCCGAAAATAACCATAGCAGTCATAATAGAAACGATAATGCCTACGGTAGTCCTGTCAAAGCCAAAAGCACCCTGCAAAGACAAAGTAATGGTATTTGCCTGCACGGAATTAAAAATAAGGCCATAAGTGCTGCATATTAAAACTACAAACAAAACAGCCATAAAATTATTATGCAGTGCATTTTTAATATAATAAGCCGGTCCGCCGCGGAAACCGCCTTCTGCGCGCGGAACTTTATAAATCTGCGCCAGCGTACTTTCAACAAAGCCGGTAGCAGAGCCTATAAGTGCCATTACCCACATCCAGAAAATCGCGCCCGGGCCGCCTACGATAATTGCAATGGCGATACCTGCGATATTGCCAACACCTACGCGGGAAGCGGTACTGATACAAAAAGCCTGGAACGGGGAAATATGGTTTTTCTCGGTTGATGCACCAACATTGGTACAAAGCAGGCGCACCATTTCCTTAATGCAGCGCAGCTGCACAAAACCGGTTCTGAATGTAAACCAGATACCAAGACCGACAAGAAGAATAATAAGAACATAAGCGTATAAAACGTCATTTACCGAAAGAACTAAATTATCCAGAAAGTCCATTTAGGCACCTCTTACAATAAAAATTTTACAGCATATCGCGGCTGGCAATAATATTAACGCCCAAGCCCAATATATCCTTTACAATTACATCTCCTGTTTTTACCGGTGCTTTAACAGTTACGCCGCGCAAAAAAGCAGCGCAGTCCAAAACTTTTTCCTTCGGAAGCACAGTTTCGGACACTACCGGCAGTAAAGGCAGCATGCCGCCTTCAATACGTACGGTTGTTGTCAGCATTCTTTTGGGAGCAGTTACTTCGTCATTTGCATATTTGGCGCCGCGCGGGCAGGTATTGCCTTTCACATCAATAACCTTGCCGTTTTCAACCGTAACAGTCATTTCGCAGCCCATAGGGCACATAATGCAGTTCATTACACGTGTTTCAGCCATCAGCCTTATCACTCCTTATCCAAAAATACAGTCAGGCTGTCGCCTATCAGCTCAGCTTTGGCAGCAGGTATATCAACAGCAATCATTTCGCTGGGTTTGGCAACCGGCAGCATTCTCTGCAAAACTACGTTTTCGCCGCTTTTTACTACCAGTTTAACCTTGCGTTCGGGGCTTGCCACACGCATAAACAAGCGTACCTGTTCTCCTGCTTTGGGCAGATTGAGGCACTGAGGAACGCATGTACGCACGCCTTTTTCTGCCGTTACCGTTACAAATTTAGTATCATTGTCAAGTTTTCCCTGTGCTTCAAGCGCAGCAAACTTACCGGCAATTTCCGCTTCTTCAGAAACGAAGTCAACAAGGTCATGCACATGCACAACATTGCCTGCCGCATAAAAACCGGGCAGGCTGGTCTGACGGTGCTGGTCAACAACCGGGCCGTTGGTAAGCGGGTGCATTTTTAAATCCAGCCCGCGGCTGAGTTCGTTTTCCGGAATCAGGCCAACGGATAAAAGTACGGTATCGCAATCGATATCAAATTCCGTACCCGGAATCGGGCGCATTTTTTCATCAACTTTGGCAACGGTAATGCCGTTTACGCGGTCTTTTCCATGAATTTTTACAATTGTATGCGAAAGATACAGAGGAATATTATAGTCATTAAGGCATTGTACAATATTGCGTGTCAAACCGTTGGAAAACGGGCAGATTTCCAGAACAGCCTGTACTTTGCAGCCTTCAAGGCTCATGCGGCGCGCCATAATAAGGCCGATATCGCCGCTGCCCAAAATTACAATTTTATGACCCGGGATATAGCCTTCCATATTTACCATTCGCTGTGCAGCACCGGCTGTAAATACGCCTGCGGGGCGCTCGCCGGGAATACGGATGGCACCGCGGGTACGTTCACGGCAGCCCATGGTTAAAATTACGGTTTTGCCATGAACTTTAATTAAACCATGTTCCGGGCTGACAGCAATAACGGTTTTATCTTTTTCAACGCTCAAAACCATAGTATCGGTCAGGCATTCAATTTCAGGTTTGTCTTTTACAAGTTCAATGCAGCGGTGTGCATAACCGGGACCGGTCAGTTCTTCTTTAAAATGATGCAGGCCGAAACCATTATGGATGCACTGCTGCAAAATGCCGCCCAGTTCGCGGTCACGCTCAATTACAAGCACGCTTTTTGCACCGTTCTGCCATGCGCTGTAAGCAGCCGAAAGCCCGGCAGGACCGCCGCCGACAATTACTATATCATAAAGCTCTTTCATTATTCCTGTCCGCCTTTCACATCTGTTTTTTCGTAATATAAATGGGAATCTTTGCGTTCCTTCAGCACATCGGCCACGGAAATTCCAAGTTCACGTGCTAAAATCTGCGTTACGCGCGGCCCGCAGAAACCGCCCTGACAGCGTCCCATACCGGCACGGGTACGGCGTTTAACAGCATCAACGGTAGTTGCACCGCAGGGAGCTTTTATGGCAGCTACAATTTCGCCCTCGGTTACTGTTTCACAGCGGCAGATAACGCGTCCGAACAGCGGGTCTTTTTCAATCAAATCATGTTTTTCGTTATCAGTTAAACGTGTAAAGTGAATTTGTTTCGGCAAAGCAGCTTTAAAATCTGCTTTTTTCTCCAAAGGCATAAATTTGCCAACAGCTTCGGCAATTTCTTCTGCCACGGCAGGAGCTGCGGTTAAACCGGGAGACTGCATACCTGCAGCATTAAACAAGCCTTCAACTTCAGATGCACCGATAATAAAATCACCGGTATCAGAAACAGCACGCAGACCGGCAAATTCCGTAATGGCAGCGCCCATCGGCAGGTTCGGTATCAGCTTGCGGGCAGAAGCAATAATCTGGTCCATACCGCCTGCGGTAACGGAAGTATCTTCTTTATCTTCCATATCGTTGGCATTAGGGCCGATAAAGGTATTGCCATGAGTGGTTGTGCAAACCAGAATGCCTTTGGAATTTTTGGCAGGAGTAGGGAATACAACGCCATATACCAAATCATTGCAGGCAGTTTTGTCAAACAAAATATATTCGCCCTTGCGCGGATGAATTTTAAAGCTGTCATCACCGGCAAGATAGGCAATTTCATCAGCATAAACACCGGCCGCATTAATAACGCATTTGGTTTTAATTGCGCCTAGATTTGTTTCAACAGCGGCAATTTTGCCGTCTTCTTTAACAAATCCGGTTACGCGGCAGTTACGGATAACTTCTGCTCCGTTTTGAACGGCACACTGTGCAAAACGCAGCGCAGCTTCAAACGGCCAGCAAACGCCGGCGCTCGGTGCCCACAAGGCAGCCACAGCCGTGGTAAGGTTCGGTTCTTTTTCCAAAACCTGTTCGCGGTTTAAAATTTCAAGGCCCTGTACGCCGTTATTTTTACCGCGTTCAAGCAGCTCTTTCAAGGTTTCAACTTCTTCGTCATTAACAGCAACAACCAGAGAACCGGTCCATTTAATATCAAGGTCCAGTTCATCTTCCAGCTGATGATACAAACGGTTGCCCAAAACATTGGTAATTGCTTTCATGCTGCCGGTAGGTGCATCAAAACCGGCATGCAGAATAGCACTGTTGGCTTTGGTTGTACCGCAGGCAATATCCGGCTCTTTTTCAAGCAAAACACATTTTACATTATACCTGGAAAGTTCGCGCAAAATTGCACAGCCTACAACACCGCCGCCAACAACGACGATATCCGCCTCTTTGATAAAATCCATTTCGTCACATCCTAAACTGATTTCTTAATCATTATTTAAAGTAATTTTAACACATTTGTTACAAAAAAAGAATATTTTGCGCGCCGAGTTTTCAGAAAAATTTAAGTAAAAACGCTGTGGGATAGACAATGTCCCGATTTTTTTATTATTTGACACTGCCGTTACAGTATTTTAAAATTAAAGTAAGAAAGAAGGTGTGCCTATGAAAAAACTGGCTTTAATTTTAACCTTATGTTTTTTCTGCTTTGCCAATTTTGCTCTGGCAGCAGATAACGAAACAGAACAGACTGCCAAAGAACCGGCCGCTGCAACCGAACAAAAAGAAGAAACAAAAGATAAAAACGCAAATGATGATATTAAAATTTTAATTGACAAAGAGGCAATGAACAGTGAACTTCAGCAGGGCACTAACAATAAATGCTACCTTGAGCTTGAAGAAAACAAGTATATTGCTTATGTAATTGATACCAAAGATGACGATACGCGCCGCGATTTGTTTAAAAAAGCACCGGCAGAACGCGTAAACCACCTTTACACCAATAATGAAGAAATTTATAACTATCTCGTTAAATTTATCCAGAGCCGCGAAGAATCAGGACGCAAATACTACGGTTACCGTATTACCGGCGGCATTGAAGAAAATGAAACTGCCGATAACGGCACAGTTATTTATAAATTCTGGTTCATGAAACTTGATGAAGATACAGATAACGGCATGCACATTCCTATCGGAATAGGCATCGGCATAGGCGGCGGGCACCATCATGGCCCCTGGGTTGGCATAGGCTGGTAAAACTTAAAACTGCGTATAAAAAATCCGCACCGGAATATTCCGATGCGGATTTTATTTTTATTCGTTATCCTGCTGTACGGCTGCCAAAGATACTACTTTGTCACCTTCGTTCAAGGTCATCAGTTTAACGCCCTGTGCATTGCGCCCAAACTGGCTTATGCCTTCGCCGTCAATGCGGATGATGATGCCGGCTGCTGTTATTAAAAGTATTTCCTGCTCAGGGTTAATAACTTTCATACCAACAACAGCGCCTGTTTTTTCGGTAACTTTAATATTAATTACGCCTTTGCCGCCGCGGGTCTGCTTACGGTATTCGCTGACCGCAGTACGTTTGCCAAGGCCTTCTTCTGTTGCCGTCAAAACTTCTTCATTTTCGTTGGTTACGCTGTCCATAGCAACAACTTCATCATCAAAGCCAAGCTGAATGCCGCGTACACCGTGAGCAGTACGTCCCATTGGGCGCACATCCTGCTCGTCAAAACGGATTGCAAGGCCTCTGCGCGTTGCCAGCACAATTTCACTGCTGCCGTCGGTAAGCTCAACGCCGATGAGTTCTTCGTTATCATCCAGCGTCATAGCAATAAGCCCTGCTTTGCGCGCACTATTAAAATCGTTAAGATTGGTCTTTTTCACAGTGCCCTTATTGGTAGCCATAAACATGAACTGGTCTTCTTTAAATTCTTTAACCGGAATAACGGCAGTTATTTTTTCGCCCTGTTCTATCGGCAGCAGGTTAATAATTGCCGTGCCCTTGGCAGTTCTTCCGGCTTCGGGAATTTCATAGCCTTTCTGGCGGTAAACCCTGCCTTTATTGGTAAAGAATAAAATATTATGATGCGTTGTGGAAAGGAACAAATGCTCTGCACAATCATCGTTTTTCTTGCCGCTGCCGCCGGTTTTGCCTACGCCGCCGCGTTTCTGGCTGCGGAAATTATCCAGCGTCTGGCGTTTGATATATCCCTGATGGCTGATGGTAATAACAATATCTTCTTCGGCAATCAGGTCCTCAATTTCCATAGAAGAAGAATCAATGGAAAGTTCCGTGCGGCGTGCATCACCGAACTTTTTCTTCATTTCAAGCAAATCTTCTTTTATAATGCCCAAAACTTTATGTTCGTCTGCCAAAACACTCTCCAGCCAGTCAATGGTTTCCAAAACATCTATATATTCATCATCAATCTTTTTGCGCTCCAAACCGGTCAGCCTTTGCAAGCGCATATCCAAAATGGCCTGTGCCTGACGCTGGCTGAGGCTGAATTTTTCCATCAGCGCAGCTTTAGCGGTATCGGCATTGGCGCTGCTGCGGATAGTGCTGATTACTTCATCAAGATGGTCAAGCGCTATTTTCAAGCCTTCCAAAATATGGGCCCGTTCTTTGGCCTTGCCGAGTTCATATCTTGTACGGCGGGTAATAACGTCTTTCTGATGTTCCAGATAATAATTCAAAATCTGTTTTAAATTAAGAATACGCGGATGGCCGTTAACAAGTGCCAGCATAATAATACCGAAGCTTGTCTGCAGCTGGGTATGCTTATAAAGCTGGTTCAGCACAACATCAGGCACGGCGTCACTTTTCAGTTCAATTACCACACGCATGCCGCGGCGGTCAGATTCATCACGCAAATCGGTAATGCCTTCAATAACGCCGTCTTTTACAAGCTGGGCAATTCCTTCAATAAGGCGTGCCTTATTAACCTGGTAAGGAATTTCAGTTACAACAATGCGGTGCTTGCCTTTCTGCATCGGCTCAATTTCTGCGCGCGCGCGGATTTTAACAATGCCGCGTCCGGTATTATAGGCGTTTTTAATCCCTTCCGTACCAAGAATTATTGCGCCGGTCGGAAAATCCGGTCCTTTAATGGCCGTCATCAGCTGCGGAACTTCCACATCAGGATTATCAATGAGCATAACAAGGCCGTCAACAACTTCACCCAGATTATGGGGAGGAATGTTGGTTGCCATGCCTACCGCAATACCGGCGCTGCCGTTAATTAAAAGCGCAGGCACTTTGGCAGGCAGTACGCTCGGTTCTTTTAAAGATTCATCATAGTTGGGAACAAAATCTACCGTTTCTTTTTCAATGTCTTCCAGCATGGTTTCAGCAATTTTAGTCATGCGCACTTCTGTATAACGCATTGCCGCAGCGCTGTCGCCGTCCACGCTGCCGAAGTTGCCGTGGCCGTCAACCATCAGATAACGGGTAGAAAAATCCTGCGCAAGGCGTACAATGGCATCATAAACAGCCGTATCACCATGAGGATGGTATTTACCTAAAACTTCACCGACAATACGGGCGGATTTTTTATACGGCTTGTTGGAAGCCATGCCCGCTTCCTGCATAGCATATAAAATACGCCTGTGTACAGGTTTTAAACCGTCACGCACATCAGGCAGGGCCCTCTGCACAATAACGCTCATTGCATAATCAATATATGATTTCTGCATTTCTTCTTCGATATAAACGGGTAAAACCTTACCTGCTCCTGTTTCTAACTCCACAATATCACCTCAGCAATTACTTAAAGAAAATGTCATATATCTGTTTGCCTATTAAAAGCGTTGTTACCGTTAAAAATAATGGCCTTACATAAGCAGCCCCATGTTTTATTGCCATTTTTGTTCCGAAATATGCGCCAGCTATCATGCTTACGCCCATAATAATACCGTAAACCCATACTACGGAACCATTAAAAATAAAAGTTGCCAGCCCGGCAAGATTACTGGCCGTATTAAGCGCTTTGCCATTGCCGGCTGCCGTAACAAAATCACAGCCTAAAAATAAAAAACCGAAAATTAAAAACGTTCCAGTGCCCGGTCCGAAAAATCCGTCATAAAAACCCATCACCAGAGCCATTAAAAACGCCCCGGCAAGTGCCCAGAAGCTAAAATCGGTACGGCTTTGAAAACTGCCCCATTCTTTATGCCTGTAAGTATAAGCTGCAATCAGCACAAGCATAACTACAACCAGGTTGCGCATAAAATCCTGCGGCAGCAAATGCACCGTATAGGCGCCGCACACAGAACCTATCATTGACATTGGCACCAGGGATATAACCAGTTTTTTATTTATATTGCCGGAACGCCAGAATGAAATTACGCTTGTAACGGCACCCATGCTTGCAGCAAGTTTATTGGTTCCAAGCACCATGCTTACGGGCAGTCCTGACGTTAAAAGTGCAGGCACTGAAATAAGCCCGCCTCCGCCAACGGTAGAATCAATAAATGCGGCTACAAAACCGGTTGCAATAAATAAAACTATATTAAATAAATCAAGATTTTCCATATTTTACAAATACCTCTTACAGCAGTTCTTTACCTGCAGTTTTTAAATAAAAACCGGCAAAACCGCTGTGGCAGCTCATTTTTACAACTTCAGAAGTAATTTCGTTGCTTATGGCATAAGGGTAACTTGTTAAAAGTTCTGCTTTTTTTAGCGGCCATCTTGTTCCGCTTAAACTTACGCAGCTGTTTTCAAGCGGTATTAACGAAAGCGCCTGAAAATCAGCTCCAGCAGTAAATTCAAGGCTTTCGCCTGCTGCTAATAAAACCATCAGTTCCTGCTCATCAGCCATTATTACTGCTATATTAGTTCTTTTTTTGTAAGAGCACAGCGAAAAGACATTGCTGTACAGATGGTCAAAACGCCCGCCCCAAATTCCCGTAATAAGCAAATTACTTTTTAAAGGCAAATTGTTTAAAAGAAGCTGCAAGTCAGTATCGTCTTTGGCAGAATTAAACAACAATGCTTTTATTTTTTCATCTTTTGCTTTCTGCAAATATGCCGAAGCGGCGCTGTCAGCATCACCGCATAACAATTCAGGCTTAAAGCCTGCGTCAAAGCATATTTCTATACCTCTGTCGGCGCAGTAAATTTTTCTTCCGCAAGCAGCTTTTTTAAACCATGAAAGTTCAGGTTTTCTGCCACCGGCTGCAGCAATAACAAAATCCTCTTTTTCTGCACTGTTCTTTAATATAAAATTTCCCTGCGGTAAAGTTAAATTTAATTCCATCAGGATTTCTTTTTGGCTGCGGCAGGTTTAATAATAATCTGCCCGTTTTCTTTATAAACTTTCCAGTCTGCTTCGCCTTTGGTATTTTTAAACCAGTCCATACTTAATTCAAGCAGATAACGGTTTAATTTTTCAAGAGCTTCTTCCGGCAGCAGAATTTCTTTGCCGCCTGCATTTTTAGCTGTCTTTATTTTTTTATTTTTAACAGGCTCATCACCGTAAACGGCATTTTCGAAGCTTACTTCTTCCTCGTAGCCCTTTAACATATCCTCATCAGATAAATTTTTTCTTATTTTCATTACATTTCACCTTATTACAAATCAAGATTACGTACTTTGCCGGCATTCTGCTCGATAAACTGGCGGCGCGGCTCAACCTTATCGCCCATAAGCACGGAGAAAATTGCGTCCGCCTCTGCGGCATCTTCCAAATGCACCTGCAAAACAGTGCGTGCCTCCGGATTCATGGTTGTTTCCCAAAGCTGTTCCGGGTTCATTTCACCAAGGCCTTTATAGCGCTGTACATACGGGTTATTATCGCGTCCTACTTCATCAAGAACTTTCTGCAGTTCGTCGTCGCTATAAGCATACATGTGCTTCTGACCTTTACGCACCAGATACAGCGGCGGCTGGGCAATAAACACATGCCCTTCCTTAATCAGCGGCTGCATATAGCGGTAGAAGAACGTTAAAAGCAGTGTACGGATATGGGCGCCGTCGACGTCGGCATCTGTCATGATAATGATTTTGCCGTAACGGGCTTTGTTAATATCAAATTCTTCGCCAATACCGCAGCCGAAAGCTGTAATCATGTTGCGGATTTCTTCGCTGCTTAAAATTTTATCAAGACGTGCTTTTTCTACGTTCAAAATTTTACCGCGCAAAGGAAGTATTGCCTGAAAGCGTCTGTCACGTCCCTGCTTGGCACTTCCGCCTGCGGAATCACCTTCGACAAGGTAAATTTCCGTTTCTGCAGCGTCTTTGCTCTGGCAGTCGGCAAGTTTACCTGGCAGGCTGCTTATTTCAAGCGCATTTTTGCGTCTGGTAAGTTCTCTTGCTTTGCGTGCCGCCAGCCTTGCGCGTGCGGAAATAATCGATTTTTCCACGATTTTCTTGGCAACAGCAGGATTTTCTTCAAAAAATTCTGCCAGACCTTCGCTGACCATATTATCAACAATGGGGCGGATTTCGCTGTTGCCGAGTTTTGTTTTCGTCTGCCCCTCAAACTGAGGTTCCGGCACCTTTATGCTGATAACGGCAGTAATGCCTTCGCGCACGTCGTCGCCGCTTAAATTATCGTCATTTTCCTTCAGCGTGCCGATTTTGCGGGCATAATCGTTAATGGTACGCGTAAGCGCCTGTTTAAAGCCGCTTAAATGCGTGCCGCCTTCTTCGGTATTAATATTATTTACAAAAGTAAAAATATTTTCATTGTAAGTATCGCAATACTGTATTGCCACTTCTACAATATTATTTTCCTTGATGCCTTCAATGTAAATCGGTTCTTCGTTAATTTTATCCTTATTTTCGTCAACGTATCTTACAAACTCAATAATGCCGCCTTCGTAATGGAAGGTTTCGGTTTTGCCGCTGCGCTCATCACTTAAAATAATTTTTACGCCCTTATTCAAAAAGGCCAGCTCACGGATGCGGATTCTTAAAGTTTCATAACTGTAAACAAGTTCGGTAAATATTTCGGCATCCGGTTTAAAATGCACGGTAGTACCGGTTTCTTCGGTAGTGCCTTTTTCATACAGGGGAAGCACCGTTTTGCCGCGTGCAAACTCAATGCCGTAAACTTTTCCGCCGCGGCGCACTTCAACTTCCATATGTTCGCTTAAGGCATTTACGCAGGAAACGCCTACGCCATGCAGGCCGCCGGAAACCTTATAGCCGCCGTCGCCGAATTTGCCGCCGGCATGCAGTATCGTCATAACAACTTCCACGGCAGGTTTGCCTACTTTATGCATATCAACAGGAATACCGCGCCCGTTATCTTTAACGGTAATGCTGTTGTCATGATGAATAACAACCTCGATTAAAGAACAATAACCGGCCAGAGCCTCGTCGATACTATTATCTATAACTTCATACACCAGATGGTGCAGGCCCCTGCCGGAAATGCTGCCAATATACATACTCGGGCGCTTGCGTACCGCTTCAAGCCCTTCAAGAACCTGAATCTGGCTCGCGCCGTACTGACCTTTTACTTCTGTTGCTTCTTCTAAAACGGACATCTTTACCTCCATCAATTATCCCTGTCTCGGTTATAAACTTCAATGCCAAAATCATCTTCCGCACGCTTTTTCAGCGTAAGCGCCGAAATACCGGAAAGATAAATTTTGTCGTCAGTAAGTATACAGCTGGAATATTCACCGTTTTCCGATAAATCTATAACCTCGTATTTATGTTTTTCGCACTGCTTTTGCAGATAATTTTTAAATACATTGTTTTTCTGGTTTCTGATATTAAAAATAGCGATAATATCAGTATTTTTAATAACAAAATCAGAACCCAAATGTAAATACATGCTATTTCCCCCGCAAATTATTTAAAACATTCTGATATGTTTTATCGTCAATCAAGTCAGGAGTTTTTCCTGTTTTAAAAATAACAGCCAGCATTTTTTCACTGCTGCTGGCAGTTTCATCCGCAACTTTGGCGTAATAATGCTGCCGCAGATGATTTTTAACACTGTCATACAATATTTTATCACAATTCAGCGTTTTTTTACAATTTTCGTAATCAGACCACGGCTCCGTCAATAAAAATTTTACCAGTTCATCATGCAGTTTTTCTTGTTCATAACGGCTGCATACGGCACATAAATTGCCTTTTCCGTTAATAACGGCGCCGCAGCGGCTGCATTTTTTGCCGCCCTGTTTTAAAAGAGCTTTTTCGCGTTTTAACGAGGCGGCCTTAAAAGCCATAAGTTTAAGCTGCAAACCGGTATTTTTTACATTTCCTGCCAAAGCGGATATTTTCTGCCGTTCTTCTTCCTGCAGTTCAATTTTTTCAGGCTTTGTTTCAGAAGCAGAGTCTTTTAAAAACTCGTTATCAACGCTGCCATTAAAAAATTTTAAATCGCTGACGGAACGTTTTTTTAAAACGCCGTTAATATTTTTTAAAAACTGCTTTTTCATTAAAAGCAGATGATTTGACCAGACGGAACTGTCGGTATTAATATATAAAACTTTGTTTTCCAGCTTCACGGGCTTGGAATGCCTGGCAACATTTTCGCCGCAAATGCTTTTCCACTTGCTTTGCAGGTAAAAAACAGTATAGGTATCGCGTTCTTCCTTGCCCGGAAGCATTTTCAGCAAAATCTGCTCCACATTATCCATCAGCCCTGCATTACCTTTCCGTTTTCAATATAAAAATAAGCGTTATTGTTTAAATCAGGTATTAAATGCTTGTCATTCACCGTAATAAAAGTCTGCACCCTGCCGTCGATAAACTTCAAAAGATGCGTGCGGCGTTCGGAATCAAGCTCGCTCATTACATCGTCAAGCAGAAGCACAGGATATTCACCGGTATTGTTTTTCACATATTCAAGCTGGGCAAGTTTTAAAGCCAGTGCCGCGCTACGCTGCTGCCCCTGCGAACCGAAAGCTTTCAGCAGCTTGCCGCTTACATAAAAGAATAAATCGTCACGGTGCGGGCCAATACTTGTATTTCCGCGCAGAATATCCAGAGCCTGCCGCTCATGCAGTTCTTTTAAATAAAACTCCTGCCAATCGCTTTCACTTTTATCGCTCTGCTGCAGAATAAAATCATTACTGGTTTTTAAAGCATAGTTAATCAGCATGCTTTCGCTGCCGCCGGCAATGGAAGCATAAATGCCGGAAGCAATAACCAGCAGTTCTTCAAGCGCAGCCAGCCGTTTTTTAATAATGCGGGCGGCAGAGGCACTCAGTTCGTTATTCCATAAATTCAGCTGTCCCTTATCGCCGTTATTATCGCGTATTTCTTTTAAAAGCCTGTTGCGCTGCTGCAAAAGGCGGTTATATTTTACCAGCAGTTCATAATAAGCCTTGTCGGTCTGGGCAATCTGCATGTCAAAAAAACGCCTGCGCAGCTGAGGCTCTCCCTTAATAAGCTGCAAATCTTCCGGCGAAAACATTACCGTATTTAAAGTGCCGTAATGTTCTTTAGCCTTTATATTTACATTATCAAGCAAAAGTTCTTTTTTTATGCGCCCGTTTTGCTCGTAACGCTTGATTTTTATTTCATAATCAGAATCAAAACTCGTAAAATCAGCTTTTACGGCCATTTCACGCCGTCCGTCACCGAACAGATCATCTTCCTGAAAAGTACGGTGCGACATGCCGAAAGCAGCATAAAAAATTGCTTCCAGCAGGTTTGTTTTGCCCTGGGCATTTTTGCCGTAAAAAATATTTACCATTGCCGGAAACTGCAAGCTGCACAAACCGTAATTTCTGAAATTATGCAGATATAAACCTTTAATTTTCATTGCTTACAGTAATAGCTGCCATGCCTTTAACGATTACTTCGTCACCGGCACGGATTTTTTTGCGTTTTTCCAGTACCGTCTGCCCGTTAAGGCTTACAAAGCCAGCTTCAATAAGTTCATGCGCCTGCCCGCCGCTCATTACAACACCGGCATATTTTAAAAGATTAGTTAAAGTTATATATTCTGTTTCAATCTGTACCGCAAGTTTTTCCATATCAGAACACAACCCTTACCGGAGTAACAATATAAATATAGTTTTCTTCGCCTACCGGCTTAATGCATACGGGGCTTAAGGAATTATTCAATTCCATAATGGCTTCTTCGTCGGAAAGATTCTTTAAAATATCAAGTATATACTTGGAATTAAAAGCTACGTTCAATCCGTCGCCTTCGGTGCGGCACTGAATATCTTCACGGCCTTTGCCGACATCAGGGCTGCTGGAACTGATAATAATTTCCGTATTGCTGACGCTTACTTTTATAATGCTATAATCGCCGTCGCTCGAAAACAGGGCAACCCTTTCCACAGCGCCTGCCAGTTCTTTAACATTAAACCTGGTTTTGGTATTAAAAGAAGGGGGAATAACGCGTCTGTAATCAGGAAATTTACCTTCAATAAGCCTTGAAACAATTACTACCTGGTCTATTACAACCATAATCTGGTTGTTCAAAAGAGAAATCTTAATCTCCTGCGGAATGTCGCTGTTCAGGTTGCGGGCAATTTCCGCCAGAACCCTGGAAGGAATAATGATGGACATATCTTCATCGGAAGCATAGGGCATGCTCTTAATGGCAAGCCTGTGCGTATTTGTACCGACAAAGGTAATCTTGCCATCACTTATTTCCACAAGAATACCTGTAAACAAAGGCCTTGCTTCATCGGTAGAGCAGGAGAAAATAGTCTTTTTAATAAGCTCCTTTATTTTTTCGTCTTCCAGCACAATCTGTTTGTCGGGATTAAACTCAGGGAATTTAGGATAATCATCTTCATTCATTAACAGCAGCTGAAAATCGGATTTTGCCGATTTTACGGAAATAGTTTTTTCTTCTTTATTTTTAATGATGGTAACGGTTTCTCCCGGGAGCTTGCGCATCAGTTCCGAAAAATGTTTGGCCGAAACCACAATTTCGCCGTTGGCTTCGGTATTGCTTTCCACGGTACAGGAAATTGCCATATTTAAGTCCATGGCCTGCACATATAAAATATTTTCGGCAGCAATGATATGGATGCCGGAAAAAATCGGAGCGGTCGGTTTGGAAGAAATGGCTCGCTGTACAGTTTGAATTGCTTTGTTCAGGCTTGTTGTTGAGCATGTAAATTTCATGTTATGCAGACCTCCATTATTTTATAATAACTATATAGATTTAAAATAATTAGTAGTAGTTATAGTAGTAAGTGTGTATATGTGGAAATTATGTAAAGCCGCTGTAAAATCACATTCTACCGCTGTTTATAATGTGTGGAAAACTGTTCATAACTTTTAACGTTATAAACTTTTCGTTTTCTGATTTTAATTTTTAACAAGTTATCAACAGGTTTAAACACATTTTCCACAGATAATTGTTGAAAACTTTATTACTGGTTAAGCTGCTCTGTTAAATAAACAATAGCTTTTTCGATTGTCGGGTCTTTTTTACGCTGGGCGTTGATTTTATCATAAGCATGGATAACGGTGCTGTGGTCGCGCCCGCCGTAAATTTCGCCGATACGCGGATATGATAAATCTATCAGCTCGCGGCAGAGATACATGGCAATATGCCTTGCCGTGGCAATGCTTTGGGTACGTTTTTTGGTAAATAATTCATCGGGCTTGATTTTAAAATATGCAGCTGTTGCTTCATTAATGGCTTCATAAGTTATTTGCCTGCTCTGGACGGTGGCTCCCATTTCGTCAAGAATGTTTCTGGCAAGTTCAACGGTTATGGGCATGCTCATAAGGCCGGCATAAGCAACTATTTTGGTATAGGCTCCTTCAATCTCCCTGATGTTTGTGGTAATGCTTGAGGCAACAAGCGTTATAACGTCATGGGGAATTTCAATTCCTTCAAGTTCTGCTTTTTTGCGTAAAATTGCAATTCTTGTTTCAAGGTCAGGCGACTGTATGTCGGCCATCAGGCCGCATTCAAAACGGGAACGCAGGCGGTCTTCGATATTTTTGATATGTTTGGGCAGCCTGTCGCTGGAAATTATAATTTGTTTGTTTTCTTCGTAAAGCGCATTAAAGGTATGGAAAAATTCTTCCAGGGTACGTTCGCGTTTTTCCAGAAACTGAATGTCGTCTATAATGAGGCAGTCAATTTTGCGGTATTTGTTTTTAAAATTTTCCATTGTTCTTTTTTCAATTGAAGTAACGATTTCATTAAGAAACTTTTCACTGGAAATGTAAAGCACTTTGGCGTCCGGCTTATTTTTTTTAATTTGGTTGCCAATGGCATGCATCAAGTGGGTTTTGCCAAGGCCTACGCCGCCGTAAATGAAAAGAGGGTTATAGGCAATGCCGGGTTTTGCCGCTACTGCCTGCGCTGCTGCATAGGCAAAACGGTTGGAGTTGCCTATAACAAAAGTGTCAAAAGTATATTTTACATTTAAATTACTGGGAAACTGTTCTTCAAAAAGAACCGGCTGCACATAGCTGCCGGTATATTCGGGCGGTTTTGCCGGCTGTGCCGGTGCCTGAACTTCTGCTTTTACCGGCTGCGGGGCAGGCGGCTCTTCCTTTGGAGCCTGCTTTTGTACCGGCGCGGCCGTAAAATCAAGGTTTTCTATCTGCAGGCTGAATTCCTTACCGGTTATTTCAGCAAGCAGATTTTCGATAATGGGTTTGTAATTTTCTTCCAGCCATTTTTTTAAAAAATTATTGTTAACGCCGATTATGAAAACTGTGTCTGTTGCCGAAAGCGGTACTGCAGGGCTGATAATAGTATTATAAACTGTTTCGCTGACAGAATTTTTCAGCCTCTGAAGCAGTTGTTCCCATATTTCCGAAACATTATAGGAATTCATTATTGATAGTCCTTTCCACTGAATTATTTTTAATTTTTGCTGATTTTTCTGCAATATGTCTATCACTTTATTTTAACAAAATTGTCGTTTATTATCAATTGCTTTGTTTTTTTAATAAAATTACTGCCGTTAACTGGTTTTATGCGCAAAATTCTTGAAAAACTTTGTTTTAACGTATTCTTTATTCTTGACACTTAACGTACTATCTAATATAATTTTATCAGCTATCAATTCATTAAAATAGAGAATTTGATAAAACCGTTAATAGTAAGGAGGTAGCAGTTCATGAAGCGTACTTTTCAACCGAATAACCTTAGAAGGAAAAGAACCCATGGTTTCAGAGAAAGAATGAAAACTTTGGGCGGACGTCAGGTTTTAAAAAGAAGACGTGCAAGAGGCAGAAAGAAATTGTCTGCATAATATTATAAATAGGCCGCTCATACGGCCTATTTTTTCAATGCGGGCAGGTGTATATGCATAATTTGAAAACAGACAGTGATTTTTCTTTTAAAAAAGAAAACAGAATTAAATCGAAAAATGCTTTTCAGATTGTTTATAAGACAGGCAGGTCGGTAGTCGATTCCATGTCTGTAATGTACGTATTGGCAAATGATGAAAAAAATATAAAAATCGGTTTTGCTGTCGGCAAAAAAATGGGCAATGCTGTTGTACGCAACAGGGTAAAGCGGCTGATGCGCGAAGTTTTCCGCCACAGGCGCAGCGAGCTTAAGGATTCAATCCATATTATCTGGGTAGCGCGCAAAAAACTTATTGCTGCCGACATTTATACTTATGACAGGATTTTTATGCGTTTGGCCAAAAGGGCAGGTATACTAAAGTAAAGGTGAGAATATGAAAACGGTTATTATTTTGTTAATCCGTTTTTATCAGATATTTATTTCGCCGATGTTCCCTCCGCGGTGCCGTTTTTATCCTACCTGTTCACAGTATGCTTTGGAAGCTGTACGGAAAAAAGGTGCCGTTAAAGGAAGCTGGCTGGCGTTAAAGCGTATTTTAAAATGCCATCCGTTCCACTCCGGGGGATATGACCCGGTTGATTAAGCCGAAATTTATGTATTGCAATACATATATCAAATCAGGGAGTTGAAAAATTTGGACTTTTTAAGCAGTCTTGTACAGGAAGCAATTACTATTCTTTATAATATCAGCGCATCGTTTGGTTTTGCAAACTACGGCTTTGCCATTATTCTTTTAACTGTTATTGTAAAGATGGCAACTTATCCGCTTACCAAAAAGCAGATTCAGTCGATGAAAGCCATGCAGCGCCTTCAGCCTAAAATGAAAGCCATTCAGGAAAAATATAAAGGCGATAAAATGAAAGCCAACGAAGCATTGGCACAGCTTTATAAATCCGAGGGTGTTAATCCTCTGGCAGGCTGCCTGCCGCTTTTAATTCAAATGCCTATCCTTATCGGTATTTTCTACGGCATCCGTGATTTCCAGTATGCAGGTTCCCCTTTGTTTATGGGGCTTGATATTTCCAGAAGTCTGAGCGAATTTATGTCTGCCGGCGGCCCGGAAATGTATGCTTATGCTGTTTTGCCGGTATTGTCTGCATTAACTACTTTCCTTCAGTCTAAAATGACGATGCCTGATACTTCCACCACGCAAAATCAGGTTATGCTTTACGGCATGCCGCTGTTTATCGGTTATATCAGCATCAGCTTCCCGACAGGTCTTGTACTGTACTGGGTTGTAATGAACATTATGCAGATTGGCCAGCAGCTTTTTATGGAAAGAGGACAAAAGAAATAAAGGGAGATTTTAAAGATGGATTTTATTGAAAAAACCGGTAAAACCGTGGAAGATGCTTTAAATGACGCTTTGGCTGAACTGAAAACCACTGCCGATAAAGTTAATGTTGAAGTTATAGAAGAAGCTAAAAACGGTATTTTTGGTTTATTTGCCAAAAAAGCTAAAATCAGGGTTACCTTAAAAGATGCTGCCAGAAAAATCGGCGATATTGTAGACGAAACAATGGACAGCATTAAAGAAGATTATAAAGCAGGCAAACAGGAAGCTGCCGCAGCAAGGGAAGTTGCCAAAAAAGAAGAAGCAAAACCCGCAGTGCGCGAACATGTTATTGAAGAAGCTGCCGTGAAAGCCGCCAAAGAATTTTTGCAGAAAATTTTTAATGCCATGCGCATTGAAGTTGTAATGGAGAAATTCATCAACAAAAATGAAGGCATGGTTACTTTTAAACTTCATGGTTCCGATATGGGCATTTTAATCGGCAAACATGGTCAGACGCTTGATTCTTTACAGTATCTTACCAATCTTGTTGCTAACAAGAATTCTGCTGAGCGCATTAGAATCGTAATTGATATTGAAGATTACCGCGAACGCCGCGTTGAAACTTTAAACCGCCTGGCACTGCGCCTTGCCGATAAGGTTAAACGTACCGGCGAACGTGTTGTGCTTGAGCCGATGAATCCTCATGAAAGAAAAATTATTCATGTAGCATTACAAAACGACCGCCGTATTACTACGCTCAGCGAAGGTGAAGAACCGTACCGCCGCGTTGTAATTGAATTAAAAAAATAATTTTCTTAATTTTAAACCCAGTCGTTTGTACTGGGTTTTTCTTTTGGAGAACAGATTATGGAAAATACAGCAAAACAATATCAGGAAGAAACCATCAGTGCTGTTTGTACGGCTTTGGGTGAAGGAGCTATCGGCATTATCCGTATCAGCGGGGAAAACGCCCTTGCTGCCGGGGAGGCAATTTTTAAGGCAGCCTCCGGCAGAAAACTGGCTGATTATCCTGTAAATACTTTGGTTTACGGCCATGTATATGATGCAGACGAAAGCATGGTTGACGAAGTAATGGCCGTTTATATGCGCGGGCCTCATTCTTATACGGCAGAAGATGTTGTGGAAATTCAGTGCCATGGCGGTGTACGTTCTTTGCAGAAAATTTTATCGTTAAGTTATGCCGCAGGTGCGCGTCCGGCTGAGCCCGGTGAATTTACAAAGCGTGCTTTTTTGAACGGGCGTATCGACCTGGTGCAGGCTGAAGCCGTAATGGATATTATAAAATCCCGCAGTGATGCGGCTTTGAAGGTTGCAGTACGCCAGCAGGAAGGGCAGCTTTCTTCAGAGGTGCGCGGGTTAAGAAAAGAACTGCTTGATGTAATTGTAAATTTGGAAGCGGTTATTGATTATCCGGAAGACGATATTGAAGAAATGACTTTTGCTTCTGTTTTGGATTCCGTAAATAAAACGGCAGAAGGAGTTAACAAACTTTTAGCCAATGCCCATACTGGCAAAATTTTGCGTGAAGGTTTGCGCGTGGCTATTATCGGTAAGCCTAATGTCGGCAAATCGAGCTTTTTAAACTGCCTTTTAAAAGAAGACAGGGCTATTGTTTCCGAATATGCCGGTACTACGAGAGACGTTATTGAAGAACAGTTTTTATTGGGCGGAATTCCCATTGTACTGGCTGATACTGCCGGTATAAGGGAAACGGAAGATTATGTTGAACGCATTGGCGTTGAAAAAAGCCGCCGTATACTGAATGAAGCAGAACTCGCCATTGTTGTGCTCGACGGTTCTGCACCTTTGACTGAAGAAGATTTTGAAATACTGGAATTAGTTAAAGGCCGCAGTTATGTTATAATTATCAATAAGAGCGATTTGGGCAGCGCAAATATAAAGAACAGTTTAACCGGTGAATTTAAAAATGCGCCCGTTATTGAACTTTCTGCCAAAACAGGTGCGGGTCTTGATGTTTTTACCGGCTGGCTGCAAAAATTTGTTTATGGCAGTGATAAACATTTGGGCGACGGTATTTATGTTCAGAATGCCCGCCATGAAATTTTGCTTAAAAACAGCCTGGCAAGCATGCAGGATGCGCTTAGTGCTGCCGAAGCACAAATGCCTTATGACTGCATAATGATTGATTTGCGCAATGCGGCCGGTTTTCTTGGTGAAATAACCGGTGACACCGTGCGTGATGAAATAATAAACGAAATCTTTTCTAAATTCTGTATCGGTAAATAATTTTGCAGGTGAAAATATGTACATTACTGATAATTACGATGTAATTGTTGTCGGTGCCGGCCATGCCGGTGTAGAAGCGGCTTTGGCTGCGGCTCGCCTGGGCGGTAAAACGCTGCTGGCAACTCTTTCAATGGATAATATAGCTTTAATGCCGTGCAATCCTTCGGTTGGCGGCCCTGCCAAAGGGCATCTAGTGCGTGAAATTGATGCGCTTGGCGGTGAAATGGGCATAGCTGCCGATAAGGCCTGCATACAGATGCGCCTTTTAAATACCGGCAAGGGTTATGCCGTGCAGGCTTTGCGTGCGCAGGAAGACAAGCCTTTTTACCATACCATTATGAAGCAGACTGTTGAAAATCAGGACAGGCTTGATGTTAAACAGCTGATGATTGACAAACTGCTTGTAAGTAACGGTGAAGTGGTTGGGGTAGAGGCTGAAACCGGGGAAGTTTTTGAAGCCAAATGCGTAATTCTGGCAACTGGCACTTATTTGCGTGCCCGTATTGTTTACGGTCAGGTGAATTATGAATCCGGACCTAACGGTTTGCGCAGCGCCAATAAATTATCACAGTCGCTGTTGGAAAACGGACTTGAATTAATGCGCTTTAAAACAGGTACTCCGGCACGTATCGACGCCCGCAGCATTGATTACAGCAAGATGGAAATACAGAGCGGCGACAGCAAGCTGCGTAATTTTTCTTTTATCAGCAGAATTACAGAGCGCAGCCAGGTGCCGTGCTGGCTTACTTATACCAACGAAAAAACGCATAAAATCATCCGTGATAATCTGCATTTATCAGGTATGTTCAACGGTATGATTGAAGGCGTAGGGCCGCGTTATTGCCCATCAATAGAATCTAAAATTGTGCGTTTTGCAAATAAAGAACGCCATCAGCTGTTTATAGAGCCGGAAGGCCTGCGTACCAACGAAATGTATGTTCAGGGAATGTCAAGTTCGCTGCCTGCAGATGTGCAGCTGAAATTTATGCAGACGATACCCGGGCTTGAAAACTGCCGTATGATGCGTGCAGGTTATGCCATTGATTATGACTGCCTCGACCCGCTGCAATTAAAGGCTTCGCTGGAGCATAAAGGAATCAGCGGTTTATTTTCGGCAGGGCAGTCCAACGGCACAAGCGGTTATGAAGAAGCGGCGGCACAGGGCCTGATTGCCGGTATTAACGCCATGCGCAAAATTAACGGGCAGGAGCCTTTTATTTTAGGCAGAAGCGATGCTTATATCGGCGTTTTGATTGATGACCTTGTTACTAAAGGAACGAATGAGCCTTACAGGATGATGACTTCGCGCGCGGAGTATCGCCTTTTATTAAGGCAGGATAATGCCGATTTGCGCTTAACGGAAAAAGGTCGCAGCATTGGCCTTGTAAATGATGAGCGCTACGAAAAATTTACAGCCAAACGCACTTTGCTGGAGCGGGTTATTCATCAGCTCAGCACATCTAATGTGGCTCCTAATGCCGAAACCGAACAGAAAATTAAAAATATCGGTACTGCTCCGGTTAGGCCGGGCATGACTTTATTAGACCTTTTGCGCCGCGGTGATGTTACTTATAAAAAACTGGCAGCGGAATTTGCTTTGCCTGAATTGCCGGAAGTTGTTGCCGAACAGGCTGAAATTTTTGCCAAGTATGAAGGATATATAAACAAGCAGAAACAGGAAGTTGAACGTGCGCTGAAACTGGAAAACAAATTAATACCGCAGGATATTGATTACCATGCAATAAAGGAGCTTTCTTCGGAAGCTGCCGAAAAATTAGCCAAGATTAAACCTGTTTCTATCGGGCAGGCATCCCGTATTTCGGGTGTATCACCGGCTGATATTAATGTCTTGATGATTGTTCTGGAAGTAAAGCGCCGCAGGGAGCAGGATAATGAGTGAATTTATAAAAATACTTGATGAAGCCGCTGGCAAGGCCGGTTTTAACCTTACGCCACTGCAGCTTGAACAGTTTGATACTTATTACAGAATGCTTGTTGAAACGAACAAGGTAATGAACCTTACCGCACTTACCGAACCGCAGGACGTTGCCGTAAAGCATTTTGTTGATTCTTTAATGGCTTACGATACTTATTTCCCGGGAAAAGTTTTGGCAGATGTCGGTACCGGCGCCGGTTTTCCGGGAATACCACTTAAAATTTTCTGCCCTTCCTTAAAAGTTGTTTTAATAGATTCTCTTGCCAAAAGGCTGAATTTTTTGCAGAATGTTATTGAAGCTTTGCAGCTGCAGAATATTGAATGTGTGCACTTGCGTGCGGAAGATGCAGGAAAAAATGCCGCTCACCGCGAAAAATATGATATTGTAACGGCACGTGCAGTAGCAAGGTTGTTGGTACTGGCTGAATATTGCCTGCCGCTTGTTAAAACAGGCGGCATGTTTATAGCTTTAAAGGGTTCAAAATATAAAGGAGAAATTAATGATGCTGCCAAAGCGCTGAATATATTGGGCGGCAAATTAGTTTCGGCACGTCAGGTAGAACTTCCCGGGCTTGATGACGGCAGGGCAGTTGTTGCCATAAAAAAAATAAAGCCTTCGCCGAAGGCATATCCGCGCAAGGCTGGTTTACCGGAAAAACATCCTTTGGAATAATGGAGGTTAGCCAATGTTTGTTGAAGATGGTTTTAAAATTTTACAAACAGAAAAAGAAAGCAGTTCTGTTATTAAACATTTCAGCAGTGAAATTAAGGTAGAACGTATCCCGGTTGAAAAAATTGTGCCCAATCCGTATCAGCCGCGGAAGGATTTTGAAGAAGATGCCCTTGACGACCTTGCAGCTTCCATTGCTGAATATGGTGTTTTGCAGCCGCTGCTTGTAGCCAGAAGCGATAATGGTGAATATGTGCTTATCGCAGGCGAACGCAGACTGCGCGCTTCCAAATTGGCCGGGCTGAAAGATGTTCCTGTTATTGTAAGCAGTTACACAAAGCAGCAGAGTGCGGAAATTGCTTTGATTGAAAACCTGCAGCGCGAGGATTTACATTTTCTGGAAGAAGCAGAAGGCTACGAAAAACTGATGACGCAGTTTAACCTTACGCAGGAAGCAATGGCTTTGCGCGTTGGTAAAAAGCAGTCTACCATTGCCAATAAACTGCGTTTGTTAAACCTTCCTCCGGAAATCAGAACTGTTTTAAAAGAAAAACAGCTTACTGAAAGGCACGGCAGGGCGCTTTTAAAATTAAAAAACAAAGAGCAGCAGGAGCAGGTTTTAAAACTGATTTTAAAAAATGGCTGGAATGTAAAACAAACGGATGAATATATTGCCAAATTCCTGGCAGACGAAGCTCCAAAGCCGAAAAAACGCCTGGTTATTGTTAATGATGTAAGAATTTATTTAAACAGTGTAAAAAAGATTGTCAGCACTATCAATGATGCCGGTATTCCTGCGCAAATCAAGCAGGAAGTTGACGGTGATGATGTTATTGTAACCTTGCGCATAAAAAATACCAAAAAGCCGAATATTGCCAAAAATAATTAACACTGTGGATAATGTTGTTATTTATGTTTAAAACAGAAACTGAAAATGGTTTCTGTTTTTATTTTGCCTGATTTTGAAATTTTATTATACTGTTAGGTGAAGATATGGTACAATAAAAACAAGGAACGCTTTTATAAATTTAATTAAGGGGTGAGTTGTGTATGGGTGATATGATGATGTATGCCGTAATTGCAGGTATTGCTGCCGGAGTTTTTTTCTACATGTTTAAAAAAGTCAGCGGCGGCGATTACAAACCAATCGAACTTAAAAACTGCCCGTTATGCGGTAAGAAAACTGCAAAATTTGTTACTATGGGCACCTTTAAGCATGATACTCTGAATAAAGTTATCTGCACTTCATGCAGCGCAACTACCGATGAGTATACATCTTACAAACAGGCTGCCGAAGCATGGAACAGCGGCAAAGTTAAAGTAAAATAAATTTTAAACTCCGGTTTATCAAGCCGGAGTTTTCTTTAATTTTATTAATGCTTTTTGTTTATAAATATAGTAAAATAGAATACAAAGCTGCTTTATGGAGGTATGGTTATGAATTATAATGATGTTTTGCAAAATGCACGTGCATGCATAGATACTGCTAAATGTAAGGCTTGCCCTGTATGCAACGGTCTTGCCTGCCGTAATACTATTCCCGGCCCCGGTGCTAAAGGGGTGGGGGATACTGCAATCCGCAACTATCAAAAATGGCAGGATATCCGCGTGCAGATGGATACTCTGCATGAAAATAAACCGGTTGATATGTCGGTGCAGCTTTTTGGGCGCAAGTTCAGTTATCCTTTTTTTGCCGGCCCGGTAGGTGCTATCAGCCTGCATTACGGCAATGCTTATGACGAGCTTACTTATAATAAAATTCTGGTTTCGGCCTGCGCGGAAAACGGTATTGCCGCTTTTACGGGCGACGGGCTTGATGAAAAGGTAATGGTTAGCGCCTGTGAGGCGATTGCCGCTGCCGGCGGAGCCGGTATACCGACTGTTAAACCATGGAATTTGCCGCTTGTAGAAGAAAAACTGCAGCTTGTTAAAAAAAGCGGTGCTTTTGCCGTTGCAATGGATGTTGATGCCGCAGGGCTGCCGTTTTTAAAAAATATGCAGCCGCCCGCAGGCAGCAAATCTGTTGAAGAACTTGCTGAAATAGTAAAAGCTGTCGGTATTCCTTTTATTGTTAAAGGCGTTATGACAGTACGCGGTGCGCTTAAAGCACACGCTGCCGGTGCTGCTGCCATTATAGTTTCCAATCATGGCGGCAGGGTTCTTGACCAGTGTTCTGCAACGGCAGAAGTATTGGAAGAAATCTGCCATGCAGTTGGCGGGGGCATGAAAGTACTTGTAGACGGCGGTATCCGCAGCGGCGTTGATATTTTTAAAGCTCTGGCGCTTGGCGCTGACGGTGTTGTAATTGCCCGTCCGTTTGTAACTGCTGTTTATGGCGGGGCAGAAGAAGGCGTTAAAGTTTATATTGAGAAACTTGCCGGTGAGCTTGAAGATACCATGAAAATGTGCGGCGCCGAAAATATTGCCGCTATTTCGCGTGATATGGTCCGCATTTAATGGAGGGGTTAAGTTGTCGATTGAAAAAGTAAGAAAATATTTTGCCGCACGCGGCATGGAAGATCAGATTTTGGAATTTGATGTTTCCAGTGCGACGGTTGAACTTGCAGCCAAAGCCTTAAATTGCGACGGCTGCCTGATTGCCAAAACACTTTCTTTTTTGCTTCATGATGATGTAATTTTAATTGTTGCGCCTGGTGACGTTAAAATTGACAATCATAAATATAAAATGCATTTTGGCATTAAAGCAAAAATGCTGCCTGCCGCAGAGGCTGAACAATTGATTGGGCATGCGGTTGGTGGGGTTTGCCCATTTGCCGTTAATGAAGGCGTAAAAGTTTTTCTTGATGAATCTTTGAAACGTTTTGAATTTGTTTATCCGGCTTGCGGAAGTTCCAACAGTGCAATTAAGCTGACGATACCGGAACTTGAAAAGAATACCGACCATTTTTCCGGATGGGTTGATGTTTGTAAGTTAAAATAAAAAATGCGGCTTAGCCGCATTTTTTATTTTCTGTATTAAATTATTTTAATTTCAGCTTTAATGTTTTTAAAAGTTTCCGGTACAAGTTCACGTGCCAGCACAAATTCATTGGGAACTTCGCTGATGTTTTTTATATTATAAGAGTTTATTTCATTAAAACCAAAGCGCATGTAATATAAAGGGCTTTCTATTAAAAAAGCCGCATTAAAGCCCTGTTTTACGGCTTCGTTTAAAGCGTATTTCATTAATGATGTACCTACGCCGCGGCTGCGGCATTCTTTTTTTACACTGAGCGGCGCGACAAGAACGGCTTTAACAGGTTTATTGCTCTTTAAATTTTTTTTAGTAAGCATTATATGCCCGATAAGAATATTTTTATCATAAGCGGCAAATTCCAGTTCCGGCACGTAATTGCTGTTTTTACGCAGCTCCAAAACAAAATCCTGCTCGGTTCCGTCGCTTACTTCCGCAGTTTTAAATGCTTCTTCTACAAAAGTATAAATTTTATCGTAATCCTCTTTGTTAACTAATTTTATATCCATTTTAAACTCCTTTCTTTGCTATTATATTTTAAATTTTTTCTTACGGCAAGTAATGCAATAAATGTTTCACGTGAAACTAAAAAACTTTTTGCTTTTCTATATGTTTGGCTGTGAAAATGTGATAAAATTATTAAGAAAGTTTTAGTGAGTTTTTATGAGGTGAGTAGTTTGGTAAAAGTAATTGCAATCGCAAATCAAAAAGGTGGTGTAGGCAAAACAACAACTGCCGTTAACCTTGCAGCCTGCCTGGCGCAGAAGGGGCGTAAAGTTTTAATGCTTGATGCCGACCCGCAGGGCAATGCCACCAGCGGCCTTGGCTTTGATAAGCGCGATATAAAAAAATGTATATATGATACCTTAATTAATGATGTAATGATGAAAGATGTGCTTCTGCACAGCGATTATGAAAATCTGGATGTAATTCCGGCAACAATTCAGCTTGCCGGTGCGGAAATTGAACTCGTAAGCCTTATGAACAGGGAAGGTCGCTTAAAAAATGCTTTGGAACGCGTAAAACATGATTATGATTATGTCTTGATTGACTGCCCGCCTTCTTTGGGGCTTTTAACAATTAATGCCTTAACGGCTGCTAATTCTGTGCTTGTACCTATTCAATGCGAATTTTATGCCCTTGAAGGTGTAAGCCAGTTAATGAATACCATTAAACTTGTTCAGCGCAACCTTAATCCGGCATTAAAGCTGGAAGGCGTTTTAATGACTATGTTCGACCAGCGTACAAATTTATCAAGCGATGTTGTTGGGGAAGTACGCAAATATTTTAATACGAAAATGTATAATACAATTATTCCCCGTAATGTACGTTTAAGCGAAGCGCCGAGCCATGGGCAGCCTGTTATTGTTTATGACCCTAAATCCAAAGGTGCTCAGGTATATATGGAACTTGCCGCGGAGGTACTTGGCGATGAATAAAAAAGGTTTGGGCAAAGGGCTTGGCGCAATTTTTACGGATAATGAAACCATTGCGCCGGTTGAAGAAGTACAGCCTCACGAAAAGGAAATAGAAATTGCTGTAAGCGATATAATTCCTAATCCGCTTCAGCCGCGCAAAACTTTTGATGCCGATAAGCTTGCAGAGCTTACTGAGAGTATTAAAGAACATGGCGTAATTCAGCCGTTAATAGTTAGAAAAAACGGGGCCAAATATGAAATTGTAGCCGGTGAAAGACGCTGGCGTGCCGCTAAAACTGCTAAATTAAAAACTGTACCGGTTATTGTACGCGAATACGATAACGCTAAAATGGCAGAAATTGCCCTTGTTGAAAACATTCAGCGCCATGACCTGAATGCCATTGAAGAAGCTGAAGGCATTAAACGCTTAATGAATGAATTTGGCTTTAATCAAGAGCAGGCGGCAAAAAAAATAGGCCGCAGCCGTACAGCAGTTACCAATATTTTAAGGCTTTTAAATTTACCGGCAGCTGTGCGCGAAGCAGTTTCACGTGAAACATTAACGATGGGGCAGGTAAGGCCGCTGTTATCGTTGGAAAACGCACAGGAACAGGAAAAACTTGCTCAGATAATTGCGGAGCAGGGACTTTCTGCAAGAGCGGTGGAAGAAATTGTTAAAAAAATAAAGAACGGTGAAGAAATTACTTTTGAAAATGATGCGGAGCAAACAAAAAAAGTAAAGGGAACCCGCAAAAACAAAAAGACGGAAATCAGCATTTATTGCAGAGATTTTCAGAACCGTTTGATTGAACTTTTGGGAACAAAAGTAAAAATTGTGCCTAAGAATGAAAAACAGGGCAAAATAGAAATTGAATATTATTCTGCCGAAGATTTGGAAAGAATTTATGAGCTGCTGGAGCAGCAGCCGAAGCAGAACAAAATTAAAAGAGAAAAATTTACAGTTTAATATGTTTATGAGGGTGAAAAGATGAGCGGGGTAATAAAAGGTGTGAGCTTATTATGAGCGGCCTGGGTACAATTGCCAATGCAGCCGCAATTATATGCGGAGCACTGGCCGGAATAGTTTTACGCAGAGGCCTGCCTGAAAAATGGCAGCAGACCATTATGCAGGGTGTTGCGCTGTGTATTGTGGTAATAGGGCTGCAAATGGCTTTTAAAACAGCTAATATTGTAATAGTTGTGGTTAGCCTTGTAATAGGCTCAATTATTGGCGAATATTTTGATATTGAAGGCAATTTACAGAAATTCGGCAGTTGGATAGCCTCCAAGGTGTACCATGGAAAGGACGGTAGCTTTGCAGCGCAGCTTGCGCGCGGATTTATATCATCTACGCTTATTTTCTGCATTGGTGCAATGGCCGTTGTCGGAGCTTTGCAGGACGGGTTAAAGCAGGACCCTACAATTTTATATGCCAAGGCAACGCTTGACGGTATTATTTCTGTAATTTTAACTGCTAACCTTGGTATAGGCGTAGCGTTTTCTGCATTCAGCGTATTTATTTATCAGGGCTGCTTAACTTTGCTAGCTGCTTTTTTACAGACGGTAATGACGGAAGCGGTTTTAAACGAAATAACTGCCTGCGGCGGTGTTTTAATAACTGCCATCGGCATAAATATGCTGAAAATATTGGAAATACGCATTTCGAATCAGCTGCCTGCAATATTTATTGTCTGGCTGCTGGCATACATATTTATTTAAAACGGAGGTAATATTTTGGATAATATCAATTTAGTGCTGCAAAATTATTTGCTGCTTGTGATTATAGTTTTACTGGCATTGGTGATAATGTTATATGTAATGTATAAAGGCCAGAAAAAAGAATTGCAGGCACTCAAAGAAAAATATGATTTTTTTACCCAGGGCGATAATGTTAACTGGGATGAACTTTTAACCAAAACTTTAACGGAAGTGCGTGCTGCCAAAGCAGAGATGCAGGCACTTGAAGAAAATCAGAAGGCTATGCGCGAACAGATGAAGGGCTGCGTTCAGAAAGTAAAACTTATGAGGTATAATGCTTTTGCCGATACCGGCAGTGATTTAAGCTATTCCTTATCTTTGCTTGATGAAAATAATAACGGCGTGGTGCTTTCAAGCATTTACGGCAGGGAAGACAACCGCACTTACGCAAAACCGATTGAAAACGGGAAATCAACTTATAATCTTTCCGAAGAAGAAAAAAAGGTATTGCCGTAAAATTTTGCTCTGAAAAATTCATGTGTTTAAATCGCTTTTAAGGCGCATAAAAAGCAAAATTAATGTTCTGATAAGCGTTGATGCAAAAATACAGCTGTAAACGATTTATATGGATATAACGGCAAAAAGGCAAAATATTATATTTAGGTAAAATGTTGAGTAATTTTAAAAATTTTATATAGATATGGTATAATAGTAAACACGAGGTTTGAAAATGATTTTTGATACACATATGCACTGCCAGTATTCCATAGATTCCAAAATGTCTGCTGAAGAAGCAAAAGCCGCTGCCTTACAGCAAAACCTTGGCATAATTATTACCGAACACTGGGATGAGGATTATCCTACCAATCCGGAGGCTTTTGTTTTTGACATTGAAGATTATTTTAAGCAGCTTGCCCCATACCGCAGCAAAAAACTGCTGCTGGGAATTGAGGTGGGCATGCAGGAAGAAACTGCCGCTAACGATAATCTTCTTGGCAGAAAATATCCTTTTGATTTTATTCTGGGGTCTATGCACTGTGTGAACAGGCGTGATTTATATGAAGAAAAAACATACGCCGGAAAAACCAAACAGGAAGCTGTAGAGGAATTTCTGCTGGCAACGCTTGCAAACCTTAAGCTGCATGATAATTTTGACAGCTTTGCCCACATAGATTATATGTGCCGTTATATGCCTTACGACGATAAAGAACTGGTTTACGCAGAAGCGCCGGAGTTATTTGATGAAGTTTTTAAAATGCTGATAACAATGGGCAAGGCAATAGAAATTAATACACGCAGGCTCGACAGTTCTGACGCGGTTAATTCTTTGCTTGTTTTATATAAAAGATTCCGCGAACTGGGCGGCAGGTATGTTACCCTTGGCAGCGATGCCCATTATAAAGAACATATGGGCAGGCGCCTTGATATTGCCCGGGAAATAGCGGAAGCGGCAGGGCTGGTTCCGGTTTATTTTGAACAACGAAAAATGCAAAGGATGATTTTTTAAATGAAATGTATACGTTTTGAAGCGAATGGCAACAAAAGAATAGGTTTTATTGACGGAGATGTAGTAAGAACTGTTTATGGCAGCCTAGAAACTTTCTGGCGTATAACAGATGAAGTTTTCCGTTTGGAAGATGTTAAGCTTTTAGCGCCCTGTGTTCCTAAACAGATAATTTGCGTTGGTTTTAACTACCGCAGCCATGCTGAGGAGTTTCATGCCGAAGTACCGAAAGAGCCGATGCTGTTCAGCAAGGCGGCACATACAATTATCGGCGATGGCGCTGCGATAGTATATCCCTGGCAGAGTAAAGAAGTGGTTTATGAAGCCGAATTGGGCGTAGTTATAAAAAAACGTATGCGCAACGTAAAACCGGAAGATGTAAAAGATTATATTTTGGGTTATACCTGCGCTAATGACGTAACCGCCCGTGATTTACAGCTTGACGATGTGCAGTGGCTGCGCAGCAAATCCTTTGATACTTTCTGCCCGTTGGGCCCCTGGCTTGAAACAGACCTTGACCCGACAGACTTAAGCATTAAAACATATTTGAACGGTGAACTTAAACAAAACGGCCGTACAAGCGATATGGTATATAACCCGTATGAAATTTTAAGTTATATCTCCGAAAGCATGACGCTGGATGCCGGTGATTTGGTGCTGACAGGCACGCCGATGGGCTGCGGGCCGATGGTACCAGGCGATGTTGTTACGGTGGAAATTGAAGGTATCGGCAAACTGACGAATACCGTAGTAAAAGGCTGATTAAAAAGCTGACAAATATTATGTGGCTGTAAAAAAAGACGAGCTATCGTCTTTTTTTATTTGGGCAGCGTAAAAAAATTTGCAAATGTATTTTTTAAGGGGGAAGATATATTTTGAATACAGAACAGCATTTTAAAGCGAGGATTATTATGTTTATCTGCGGCATTGCTACAATGACTTTCGGCATAGCACTGTCGTGTAAGGCTAATTTAGGCACGTCGCCAATATCTAGCGTACCCTGGGTTTTAAGCCTTTGTACTCCGTTCAGCGTTGGTTTTTTAACCATAGCAATGAATTTGCTTTTTGTTGCCGTACAGCCGCTTTTACTGCGTGCTTTTTACTGGCGCGAACTGATGGGGCAGGTAATAGTTACCATTCCTTTCGGCAACAGCATAGATTTTTTTATGTGGGTTTTGCAGGATTACAACCCGGATACGCTTCTTGAACGCTGGATAGCCTGCCTTGCAAGCGTGGTTATTCTCGCCTTTGGCGTATTTTTGGAAGTACGTGCTAAAATTTTTCTGGCAGCCGGTGAAGGCCTGGTAAATGTACTGGCATTTGTAAGCCATAAAAGTTTCAGCCTTATTAAAAACTGTTTCGATATTTCGCTGGTTACGCTTGCCATTATTATTGCCTTTATGGAGTTTGGCGGCTTGCACGGCGTAGGACTTGGCACGGTGGCCGCTGCCGTTTTGGCAGGCAGAATAATTTATTTATATGAAACCTACCTGCATTTTTTTGACAAATGGAAGGTAAAAGCCTGATTATAGGCGAATAATAAAATAGATTGTTTATTATTTAAAAAGATGTTACAATGAAAATGCTGACTAATAAGTCTGACTGATTAATATACAGGCAGGGATACTTATGAAAAATATGACGGAAGGCGAACCGCTGAAATTAATAATACCTTTTATGATACCGTTGTTAATCGGCAACGTTTTTCAGCAGCTGTACAATATCGCCGATATAATTATAGTTGGGCGTACCATAGGCGTTAACGCACTGGCAGCTGTCGGCGCAACAGCACCGCTTTTTATGATGCTGGTAATTTTAACGCTGGGCATGAGCGGCGGCTTCAGTGTCGTTACGGGGCAGCTTTTCGGTGCTGGAGATTTGGATGGCGTGCGCCGGAGCGCGGCAATGTCAACCATGCTTTGCACAATGTTTGTAATTATAATGATGGCCGCAGCGGTAATGTTTATTGACCCTGTGCTGGCGCTTATGAACATACCGTCGGAGCTTTATGCCGACGCCAAAAGCTATGTTATGATTATCGTTTACGGCCTGATTTTTATGATGGCCTATAACATGCTTTCCAATATTCTGCGCTCGCTTGGCGACAGCAAAACACCGCTGTACTTTTTAATTGTGGCCACGCTGCTCAACATTGTTCTGGCGCTGGTATTCATTATCAACTTTGGCTGGGGCGTGCCGGGAAGCGCGCTGGCGCTTGTAGTGGCGCAGGGTTTTTCCGGGCTGCTGTGCATAATTTATATTGCCAAAAAGTTTCCGGTGCTGCATGTACGTTTAAGCGATTTTAAATGGGACAGCCGTTTTGCGTGGGAACATATCCGCATGGGGTTGCCGATGGCAGTGCAGTTTTCGGTGCTTGGGCTTGGCATGATTATTATTCAGGCTATTTGCAATCAGTTCGGTTCCGAAACCATTGCTGCGTTTACTTCAGCTATGCGCATTGAACAGTTGGCCTTGCAGCCGATGATTTCATTCGGGCTTGCCATGGCTGTATATACGGCGCAGAATTTCGGTGCGCGCAAGTTTGGCAGAATAAGCCGCGGCGTAAAGAAATGCTCGCAGTTATCGCTGGCTTTCAGCCTGTTTGCAGCGGTTATAATGTATTTCTTCGGGCAGGAAATGATTGGCATCTTTCTGGATAACCCAAGCCCGAAGGTTATGGCAGAAGCCAAGCAGTATCTGCATTTAAGCGTGCCGTTCTATTTCTTTTTAAGCCAGATTTTTATTTACCGCAACTCGGTACAGGGCATGGGCATTTCAATGATTCCTATGCTTTCAGGCGTTGTGGAACTGCTTCTGCGTTCTGCGGCAGCCTCGTATTTAACTATTGATTACGGTTATACCGGCGTATGCTATGCCAGCCCGATTGCCTGGGTTGGGTCTTCTATATTTTTGTTTGCCAGCTACCATTACTTTTTAAGGCTGCTGGCGCGTAAAAATTTGGGTTTTAAACTAAAATAAATATTCGTTGGAGGTGCTGTATGGAAAACAAACAAATGCTGGAGGAATTTCTGGAGCTGGTGCAGATTCCGGTAAACTCCCGTAATGAAAGGCAGATTGCCGATGTACTTAAAGCAAAGCTGGAAGCGCTGGGGCTGGAGGTTACGGAAGAAGACACCGGTGCCAAAATCGGCGGCAATGCCGGCAATATAAGGGCAGTGCTGCGCGGCACGGCAGATTGTGAGCCGCTGCTTTTTTCCGCGCATATGGACCGTGTTGCCAATAATGGTGCCATTAAACCGATTGTTGATGAGGAAAAGGGCATTGTGCATACCGATGGCAGTACGATTTTGGCTGCTGATGACGTTGCCGGCCTGTGCATTATATTGGAGGCGCTCCGCAAATTAAAAGCTTCCGATAAGCCTCATGGAGATATTGAAGTGGCCTTTTCTGTCTGCGAAGAATTTGGCATTTTAGGCGGCAGGCATTTTGATTTCAGCAAATTCCGCGCTAAAAGCGGCTATGTTTTCGACGCTGAAGGCGATATCGGCGGCATTGCCATTCAGGCTCCGGCCAAATGCAGCTACTGCTATAAAATTCACGGCAAAGCCTCCCATGCAGGCGAAGCTCCGGAAAAGGGCATTAACGCCATCCGCGCAGCTGCAGCCTTGATACTGGCTATTCCGGATAACAGGCAGAGCGCAAACTCTACTGCAAATATTGCTTCGGTGCATGCAGGCGGCCCGGCGCTGAACATTGTATGCGATTATGCCGAAGTAAACGGTGAAATGCGTAGTACTGATGCCGGTGAATTTGAAGCGCTGCTTAAAAAATATGCAGATGCAGTGCCCGTGATTGAAAAAGAATACGGCGTTAAAATTGATTATTCTTCGGACGTGCTTTATAAAGCCTTTTGCCTGAATGAAAGCAGCAAACCGGCGGCACTTACTGCCAAAGCCCTGCAAAAATGCGGAGTTGAGCCTAAATTTGAAAAGAGCGGCGGTGGTATGGATGCTAACCACTTTAACGCTAACGGTATTGAAACCGTAGGTATTGCGGTTGGTTATTGTAATTGCCATACCGGCGAAGAATACCTGAAATTGGAAGATTTTTACAAATGCGGCGAAATGGCAGCGCAGATTGCGTGGCTTGCAGCTGAAAAATAAAAAGAACGGCAGGGTTTAAAAACTCTGCCGTTTTTTTACAAGTGTTTTAATTTATAAGTAAAACTAATCAATAAAGTTGGTTAAAATCTGCGGCTCGCGTTCAGGCAGGCCGTATTTTTCTTTGCCCAGGGCAATGCTTTTAATTAAAAATGCCATGTTTTTGCCAAGCGTACGCATGGTTTGCAGGCCTTCTTCGTCTTTGCGCACGTCTTCCGGTGTAAAGCCGTGTACACTGTTCCAGTACTGGCTGGAGGCAACCGGCATGCCGACAATGGTGAAGTATTTGTTAAGTTCGTCAAAGGTGGCAGAGCAGCCGCCGCGGCGTGCGGATACAACGGCAGCGCCTACTTTCATGCTCTTATCAAACGGAGTGCTGAAAAAGAGCCTGTCCAAAAAGCTGATTAAATTGCCGTTGGCGGAAGCATAATAAACAGGCGTGCCGACAACAAGCCCGTCACATTCGGCAAATTTAGGTGCAACTTCATTTACAATATCGTTAAAAACGCATTTGCCGTTCTTTTTGCAGGCACGGCAGTCAATGCAGCCGCGGATTGCCTGATTGCCGATATGGACGATTTCCGTTTCTATTCCTTCCGCTTCCAAGGTTTTGGCAACTTCGCTGAGTGCGGTAAAAGTGCAGCGTTCAGCTTTGGGGCTGCCGTTTATTAAAAGAACCTTCATTTAAAATACCTCCTGAAAACTGATTAAGTAACTGCTGTAATAATATATTACCACATTAAAGTTCACTTTAGTCAATACCAAAATTAAAGGCACGGTTTAAGCCGTGCCTTGTTTGTTTCACAGTACCTTTTGCAGAAGGTTAATTACGTTTTGGTGGGTAATTTTGTTGATGGTTTCGTCGCTGTAATACTTGCTTAAATACTCTATAAGCGGTTTGTAATCCTGTACGCCCTGAATATTATAGGGCGGATGGGAAATGCCGTCAAAATCGCTGCCAAAGCCGATATGGTCATCATTGCCGATGAGGTTCAGCATGTAGTCAATATGCTTGTAAACGCTTTCTATGCAGGCATTGTGCCAGTCTTCTTCAAGAAACTGCCCTGCAAAGGTAATGCCGGCAAGTCCGCCGTTTTGTGCCAGAGCCTTAATCTGTTCATCGTTAAGGTTGCGCGGGTGGGAGCAGAGGCTTTTGGCATTGGAATGAGTGGCGATAATCGGCTTGGTGCTTGTTTCAATAACACTCCAGAAACCTGCTGTGGAAATGTGGGAAACGTCTACCAGCATACCCAGGCGGTTCATTTCCGCTACAACCTGTTTGCCGAAAAGAGTAAGCCCGCTGCCGGTGGCTTCTTCGTTAATGCCGTCGGCAATGTCATTGCGGTTGCTCCAGGTAAGCGTCATGGCACGCACGCCAAGTTCGTACAGGCAGCGCAGCGCTTCCAGGCTGCCGTCAATGGCGCCGCCTTCTTCGATGGCAAGCAGGGTTGCCGCTTTGTGTTTCAGCACATTGCCTGCGTCTTCGGCGGTACGCACTTGCAGCACATCAATGCCGTTTTCGTGCAGTTTTTTTATTTCCTGGTTGTATTTGTCAAGCAGGCACAGGGTATAACGCAGGCCGCCCTGATAGCGGAAAACTTCGGTAGGTACATAAATAGCGCAGAATTGCAGGCCGCCGCCGAGGGCAATCTGGCGTTTAATATCAAAGTGCTGTTCGTTTTCGTACAGCGAAGCGTTTTTATTGTAGAGTTCGGTTAAAGTATCGCAGTGGCAGTCGCAGATAAACATTGTATCAGTCCTTTCTTAAAAACAAATAGCTGCCGCAGAAGCAGCAGCTATTGAAGTTAAACTTATTAAATTCCTGCGTAGTAATAGTAGAAGGTCATGCCGAGAGTTACAGCCAAAGCGCCGCACATCGGAATGAAGGTACGTTTAACAAGGTCGAAGCTCGAAACGTTGCCCATGCCGGAAGATACAACGATAACTGCTGTAATCGGGGAGCAGGTACGTGCAATGGAGGCTGCAAAGTGCATCGGCAGAAGCATGAGCACAGGATGCAGGCCCGTATGTGCCGCAACAGCAGGGGTAAGTGCCGCAAAGGCGAAGAATGGAGCGTTGCCGCTGCCCATAACGATGGAGCTGAATACGATAATGGCAACCATTACCAGCATCATTGCCATCGGGCCGAAGCCCAGAGTTTTGCTGCCTTCGATAAGGCTGTCGATAGTGCCCATGGAGAGCAGGCCCTGTGCGAAAGTCTGGCCTGCAATAATAAGGGTAATTACATTGGCCATCTGCATGCCGAGGCCGTCGAAGAAGGTCTGGATATCGGCAAATACTTTTTTGCCGTCGCGCCAGCGAGCAAATTCGCAGCAGGCACCGATGAACAGGCCGATGAACATAGCCATAACGATGTTCATTTTAATGGTGGTAATCCACAGGGAGCTGAAGGAAAGAATAAGGCTCAGAGGAATTACAGGCAGAACCGCATACCACAGCGGAGCGGAATCGGCAGGGTTTTCTTCTGCTTTTTCAACTTCCATCGGTTTAACAACATGGCCCATGCGTTTATCCATGTATTTCTGGGTAAAGTAATGCAGCGCACCTACAACTACAAAAGCTACCATAACAATAGGAACCTGATAGTTGGTCCAGTACAGTACGGGGTCTACGCCGGCGGTGGTTGCCGAAAGGATAGTACCGGTATCACTCGGGCTCCAGTCGAAGCACAGGGTGGAGGCAACTGCTGCCGTAGCGGCAAGGCGGCTTACGCCGAGGCCGATAAGAATCGGGAACATAGTTACCATTAAAAGCATGGCAAGACCGGATGCACTGTTGATGCAGAGGCCGATTAACATGCCGACAACCCAGGTGCCGGAAAGTACAAGGTAAGGGGATTTTAATGCCAGCAGCGGTTTAATGGTTAAGCGTACCAGTGAGCGGGATGCGCCGATGCGGTCCATATAACGTGCAAACGCGCCTACGGACATAATGTTAAGGCCGAGGCCTGCGGCGTTGGAGCTCATGGTTTTGCGCATAAATTCAAATGCGTCGAAGAACCAGGAACCGGTAGAAGCTTTTTCCGGCAGGATTGTGCCGTAACCGCAAAGCACGGCAATGTACATTAAAATCATGCCGCCCAGAAAAAGTACGGGCTGCGGCTTATATTTTTTATAGATAAGAAAGCCTACCCAAAATGTTACAAGTGCGGAAATTACAATACCCATCTAATCATCCTCTCTGTTTTATAGTTAGAACTAATTACAGTATAAGCTAAAACCGCAGGCAAAGGCAAGCAAAAAAGCTATAAATTTACAGAAAATTTTTAAAATATTAATAAATTGTTAAGTTTATAAGTGCAGCTTATATATTAAACGCTGAAAACAAAAACTTTATTCCGCAGTTAATTTCTGCCAGGCTTCCAATGCGCGGGCAACAAACAGGCGGCGGATATTTTCGTTTTCGCCCATGCCGTGCAGATAAGGCGTTACTTTAAAGCCGCAGCTTTCCAAAATGGTTTTATGCGAGTCTTCATCGTCACCGGCCATATCGTTATTGGCATGGTCACCTGCAACCATCATGGCAGGCATAATGGTAATTTCCTTAATATCTTTCGCTTTTAAAAGCGGAATAACGGTATCAAGGTGCGGCCAGCCTTCTACGGAATAAATATAGGCGTTGTCAAAACCGAGCTCGTTTAGGCGGTTCTGCATTACCGAATAATAGGCATTGGCCGGGTGCGGCGTGCCGTGCGCCAGAAGAAGGACTGCGCTTGCGGGTGCAGGCTGCGGAAACTGCGTGCTTAAAGCCTGTATGGTGTCTTTAATATCGTCACGCTGGTCTTCCTGGCCCATCCAGTACATCAGCGGCGTGCCGAGCGACATTTTTTTAAACAGGGTTTTATAACGGTTAAAAACAAAAGTTTTATAAGCGTATTCAATGCCGGGAATAATATCCAGCGAGCAGATGGCAACGCGGGTATAGCCATCTTTATGCAGTGCTTCAAGTGCTTCTTCCGGTGTCGGGTAAGTTATGCCTTCATTCTTTTTAATGCGTTCAATAACAATATGGGAGGTAAAGGCAAGTTCGGCTTTTACGCTCGGGCAGGCGGCTTTTATTTCTTCAAAAACTGCATCAATGGTGCGGCGGCGCGTTTCTTTATAAGTAGTGCCAAAGCTTGTAACAAGAATGGCATCTTTATCCGGCAAAGCTGAAAGTTCGGGGTTTTCGTAAACGCATACGCCAATTTGTGCGGCGTCAAGAAGGGAAGGGGTTGCTGTTTTGACTTCGTTGCTTAATTTGTAGCCTGCTCCCGTATCGGCAGCAAAAAGGGGGTTAAATGTTTTCTGCAAAAGATTCACTCCTTTAAATTTTATAAAAAAACCTTTCTGCCGCGACAGAAAGGTTCTGATATCCGCCTGATGGTGTTTTTTATTTGGTTTTAATGCTGCATTCAGCCAGATGTTTTTTTATGCCTTCAAAAGTTTCCGGGCTGATTACATGTTCAATGCGGCAGGCATCATGTTCGGCAATGTCAGCAGGTACGCCGATATGTTCGGCAAAGAAACGGGTAAGCACTTTATGGCGTTCAAGCACTTCCTGTGCTTTGGCAAGGCCGGCATCGGTAAGCACAATATTGCCGCCTGCTTCCACCAGAATAAAGTTTTCGCGTTTTAAAATACTCATGGCACGGCTGACGCTGGCTTTAGTAAAATTCATCTGTTCTGCCACATCAATGGCACGCACTTTACCCTGTTTCTGCTGTAATTGCAGAATCGTTTCCAAATACATTTCGCCTGATTCCTGCAAAATCATAATCAAGACCTCCGTGCTGCAGTTAAAATATTCTATCTAATATTTTAACATTATAGGCCAAGCGGGGCAAGTAATAATATTCTGCCGCGGTTTTTAAGTTTGCTTTGGCATACGCGCGCGTTTTAAAACAGGCAGGCGGGTTAAAATACCGGCAATAAGCGGCGCGGCAAAGGCGGTAAAAATCATTCCCGGCACCGCGGCGGCGATAAGGGCATAAACGGCTTTATCGACAAAAAGCGCCAGCACAAGGCGGCTTAAAGCGCTGGCAACAGGCCCGGCGATTATGTAAAAGGCTTTGCTGCTGCCCATAAAGGCAAACATTACGGCAATTACAGCGCGGAAAGAAAGCGCAATCAACACATTAAAAACATTTTGCGTGCCGAGAATAAGGCAGATGGCAGAAGCCGCGATACCTGCCGTAAGGTATTTTTTAATGCCGAAAATACCGCAGGCCGCAACTGCAACCGGCGCAGAAAGCTGAAATTCGCTGCCGGGAATTAATGAAGGAATTTTAAAGCTGCCGCTGACGGCTATAAAAGCGGCGAGCAAAGCAGTCTGGCACATATCACTGACGGAAAAACGCATGGTTAACCTTCTTTCTCATTACGGTTAACTATAATATAAAACAGGTTAACGATTAAGTCAAGAGATTATGTTTGGTTTGTTTAGATGGTTTTGGGGCTTTGAATTTAGGTTTAATATTTTTATTTAGTTTTTTATTCATGTTACTTTTAATTTTGTTTTCGTCTTTGATTATACGTTATCAATCTTTTATTTCTTTTTATTATTCATCTTCATTCTTTTGACTGAGCAAAAGAAATTTTGGATGGTAAATTTTACTTCCTGTTCGGTCGTAAAATTTGCCTGGCTTCACTGGCACAATTATAAACTTCGCTTAAAGCTCGTTTCTAATTGGCGATTCAGCCAAAGAAAACTCACGCGGCTGAAAAAAATTAAACGCGGCACGCAGAAAGCAATAAAATTTTCCATGGAACTCGCTGTGCTCAAACACCGGGAAAATTTTATTGCTTTTCAGTAAATGCCGCTAAATTTTTAATGCCGCGCTCTGGCGTAAACCGTACTTTTTTACTGCTTTATTTTGTATATTTTGACTTTATATCGTATTTTATAACTGTTATTATCAAAAATATTCAATTTATGTTAATGCATTGCTTAAAACCTTTGGCAACATTGCTGTTGTTCATAACAATTTGCCCAAAGTACGAATTTGGGCGAAGCGCGACTTTCAAAAAACAGGCGAAAACTTTAAATAAAAAGGCACTTGCAGCAATAGCCGAGGATGTTTGAGTTTGCGCAGCAAACGAGTTCCGCAGGTGCTGCAAGTGGCAAACTAATTTGATACTGAGCCGTTAAGTTTTTTGAGGAGCAGAGACTTTTTGGTAACTTTTTGGTCTTTTCAAAAAGTTACATGAATAAAAAAGTAAATTAAAAATGGTAAAGTATCATCAAAGATGAAAAGTAAATATTCAAATATAACCACAAAAATTCCAAATTCCCCTTTTTTCAGTTTTGTTGTACAATAAAAACAAATTATTTAACGAGGTATAAAAGGTAACAATGCTTGATTTTATAACAGAAACCAACAGTGTATGGCAAAATATGCGCCGCTGCGGGCTGCCGCTGGTGTTGTACGGCATGGGCAACGGCGCAGATGCCGTGCTTGACAGAATGGCGGCGGAAGGCCTGACGGCAGCCGGAATTTTTGCCAGTGATGAATTTGTGCGCGGGCAGAACTTCCGCGGTTTTAAGGTGGAGCATTACAGCGATATTAAAGCCAGGCTTGAAAACTTTGCGGTGGTAATTGCTTTTGCTTCCGAACTGCCGGAAGTTATTAGCCGTTTTAAAGCGCTTGCCGCAGAGCATACAGTATTTGCGCCGCATTTGCCGCTTTATGCCGGCAGCGAAGAAGTAACAAATGCCTGGCTTGAAAAATATGCCGGCAGGCTTCAAAGTGTATATAACAAGCTGGCAGATGAACAGTCGCGCAAAGTTTTTGCGAACGTGCTTAATTATAAACTGAGCGGCAGGCCGGAATATTTGTGGCAGTGCGAAACGGACAGAACAGAAGATTTAACGCAGCTTTTTACTTTTGGCAAAGAAGAAAGTTATCTGGATTTGGGCGCCTATGACGGCGATACGGTGCGGGAGTTTTTACAGCTTACCGGCGGCAGCTATAAAAAAATAATGGCGGTGGAAGCAGACCGGCGCAATTACCGCAAACTGTGCGCAAAAACAGAAGGGTTAAAAAATGTACAGCTTGTTGAAGCCGCAGTTTGGGATGAAGATACGGAACTTGATTTTTCCGACAGCGGCGGCAGGCAGTCTACATTAATTAATGCACATAAACGCAAGGTGCGCGCGTTAAAAATGGATAACCTGCTGCAAAACGAAGCTGTAACATACATTAAAATGGATGTGGAAGGTGCGGAAAAGCAGGCGCTTTCAGGGCTTGAACAGCATATAAAAAGTGGCAGGCCCAAAATGTTTATAGCTGCCTATCATTATGATAATGATTTTTTTGAGCTGCCGGAACTTTTATGGCAGCTGTGCCCGGAATATAAAATATATCTGCGCAAGCACAGATATGTACCGGCGTGGGAAATGAATTTTATGGCAGTTTATCAAGGGACTTAAAATGTCCCTATGGGTCAAAAATAGCACATTGTGCGTTTGTAATGGAAAATATGAAAAATATTTGCAAAAAGTAACAGAAATGTTAAAAATATGTAAAACATTTTACCTAATGTAAGCAGGAATTTTACAAAACCGGGAGAAGAATATTAATAGTATCTTAAATACGTTAAAAGGAGTGGAGACTCATGAAAAAAGCAAAATGGCTCTGTACTGCTGCGGCAGTTCTGGCATTATCGGCTGCAGTTGCAGGCTGCGGCGGCAGCGATAAGCAGGAAGCCGGCACTAAAGCAGGCGGACCGAAAGGCGAGGTAATGGTATATACCTCCATTTATCCTGATATTATTGATAATGTTTGCAAACCGGCAATGAGCAAAGTTTTCCCTGACATGAAAGTTAACTGGTTCCAGGGCGGCACCGAAAAAGTTATGACCAAAATGGCAGGCGAAATTAAAGCTAAAAAAATCGGCGCCGATGTTTTAATGGTTGCCGAACCTTCTTACTACCTGTCCCTTAAAAAAGACAACCTTCTTTTGGATTATGTTTCCCCGAACCTGAAGGACGTTATTACCGATAAGGACGAAAAAGGCGCATGGTCTTCCGTTCGTATCAGCAACATGATTATCGCTTATAACTCCGACAAGCTTTCTCCGGAAGAAGCTCCGAAATCCTGGAAAGATTTGACTGACCCGAAATGGAAAGGCAAAATTGCAATGCCTAACCCGATGCTTTCCGGTACTGCATTTGTTGCAGTTGGCGCACTTGCCGATAAATACGGCTGGGAATATTTCGACCAGCTGAAAGCTAACGGCATTCGTGTTGAAGAAGGCAACTCCGCAATTCAAAACAAACTTTTAACCGGCGAATATGCAGCAGCAATGATTCTGGAAGAAAATATCCTGAAACTGGCTGCTACCAAAAACGAGCCTTTGAAAGTTGTATACCCTGAAGACGGCGTAGTTATTATTCCTTCCCCGATTGCTATTTTCAATACTACCAAAAACCCGGATGGTGCTAAAGCCATGGTTGACTGGTGGCTTTCCAAAGAAGGCCAGCAGGCTGTTGTTGAAGGCTGGATGCACTCCGTACGCGGCGATGTACAGCCTCCTAAAGGCGCTCCGGAACTGAAATCCTTCTCTGACAAAGCTGTAAAAGTTGATTGGCAGAAACTTGCCGACAACAAAGCTGAAATTAAGGAAGAGTTCCGCGTAAGGGTTATGGAATAACGGTTCTTTCTAAATCCGGCATGAAATAATTAAGTGAAGGAATTTAGGGGTCGCTATGTGGCGATCCCTTTTTTCCCATTATAAAAAGCAACCTTAAATTATGTTTTAGGGCGGCCCTTATGCCGTAGAAAGGAGTTATGGTGGGCTTTTTACAAAGAATAAACAGCAAATTTATTGTAATTTCGCTGTCGGTATTACTGCTTTTATATTTTGTGGTTTTTCCGCTGGGCGTACTTTTGTATGACAGCATTCTGGTGGACGGCTCTTTTACGCTGGCCAACTACCGTGAAGTTTACAGCCAGGACGTAAACTGGCGCGCTCTTGCCAACACTGTTGAGCTTTCGCTGATTGTAATGGTGGCAAGCGTTATTATTACTTTTCCGCTGGCATGGCTGGTTGGGCGTACCGACCTGCCGTTTAAAAGAGGCTACCGCACGCTTTTGGTTGCCAGCTATATGATTCCGCCTTATGTAGGCGCTATTGCCTGGGTACAGCTTTTAAACCCGAGCGTAGGTTATTTAAACAATGTGTTTAAATGGATTTTTAACTTACAGACTGCACCGTTTGATATTTATACCACAGGCGGCCTGGCCTGGGTTTTGACTTTATTCTATTCTCCATTTGCTTTTATTACTATTTCGCGTGCGATGGAAAAAATGGACCCGACGCTGGAAGAAGCTGCAAGGGTTTCCGGTTCTTCGCCGCTGCGCACCCTTATTGACGTTACGCTGCCCCTGATGGCGCCTTCCATTCTGGCAGGCGGCCTTCTGGTATTCATTGCGGCAGGCTCCTGCTTCGGTATTCCTGCTATTGTTGGTATGCCGGGCAATATTGAAGTTATGACAACCCGTATTGTTACTTATACTTATATGGGCGACGAAGCGGGCATCCGCGATGCGACGTCGCTGGCAGCTTCCCTGATGTTTATTGCCAATGCCCTGCTGTTCTTTATGACATGGATGCTGGGCCGCAAGGATTATACCACTATCAGCGGCAAAAGCACCCGCCCGAACATTGTTGAGCTTGGCAAATGGAAATGGCCTGCATTCTTTGCGGTAGGCTTTTATGGCTTTGTTGCCGTTATCCTGCCGTTAGGCTCCATTTTGCTTACTTCGCTGTTAAAGAGTATGTCTAAGGGCATTACTCTTGACAACCTTGGCTTTGATGCATGGATTCCTGTTATTACCAGCTCCCAGTATATGGAAAGCGTATGGAATTCTGTTGTATACGGCGTTATTGCCGCTACTATCGGCACAATTCTTTCGGTGTTTATCGCTTATCTTGCCGTTAAAACAAATGTTAAAGGACGCAACCTGCCGGATATGCTGACAATTATCGGCGGCTCCACGCCGAGTATCGTTATCGCGCTGGCACTTGTTATTACCTTCTCCGGCAACTTTGGCCTGAACCTGTATTCCACCATGTGGATTCTGGTTGTCAGCTACCTTGTAAAATATATGACGATGTCCGTGCGCACTATTGCAGCTTCCTTAAGCCAGGTACATATCTCTCTGGAAGAAGCGGCTCTTAACTCCGGCGCAAGCTGGCTGCGTACCTGCAAAGACATTATCATGCCGCTGATTGCACCGTCAATTATCGCCGGCTGGTTCTTAATCTTTATGCCGTCATTTTATGAATTGACGATGTCGCTGCTTTTGTACGGCAGTGATACCAAAACTATCGGCGTACTGCTGTACGATTTGCAGACTTATGCCGATACACAGAATGCTTCCGTGCTTTCGGTAATTATTTTGCTGATAGTTCTGGTGGGCAATGTTATTTTGAACAAGCTTACTAAGGGTAATGTTGGTATTTAAAAGGAGTGGAATAAATTGTCAGAAGTACGTATAGAGCATGTTTTTAAACGGTTTGGTGATGTTACAGCCGTAAGCGATTTTGACCTTACCGTAAAGGACGGCGAATTTGTTTCGCTCCTCGGCCCTTCCGGCTGCGGCAAAACAACTTCGCTGCGTATGATTGCCGGCTTTGAAAGAGCGACAGAAGGTGAAATTTATATCGGCGACCACTGCGTAAGCTCGCATATAAAAAATACTTTCGTGCCGCCCGAAAAACGCGATATCGGCATGGTTTTCCAGTCTTATGCCGTATGGCCGCACATGACTGTTACCGAAAACGTTGCATATCCGCTTAAAATTCAAAAAGTTCCCAAAGAAGAACGCGCTGCAAGAGTTGCAGAAATGCTTAAACTCGTTCATCTTGACGAGTATGGCAGCCGTTATCCGCATCAGCTTTCCGGCGGCCAGCAGCAGCGTGTTGCACTGGCACGTGCGCTGGTAATGCGCCCCGGCCTTCTGCTTTTGGACGAACCTTTGTCCAACCTTGACGCCAAACTGCGTGAAAGCATGCGCTTTGAAATTTCTTCTATTCAGAAGGAACTGGGCATTACCGTTATTTATGTAACGCATGACCAGTCCGAAGCCATGACTATGAGTGACCGCGTTGTTGTTATGAGCCGCGGCGTTATTCAGCAAATCGGCACGCCGTACGAAATTTACCGCAACCCGGCCAACAAGATGGTTGCCGACTTTATCGGCCTTGTAAACTTTGTGGAAGGCGAAGTACAGGGCGACCGCGTATATATCAGCGGCACCGGCGTATCCTTCCCCAATACCAGCGGCATAACCGGCAGCGCTACCATTGCAGTGCGCCCGGAAAACATTACGATGTCCCGCACAAGCGGCACTATCGAAGGCACGCTGGTACACCGTTTCTATCTTGGCGATGCGGTTGATTACCGTGTACAGTGCAAACACCATGTAATCCGCGTTATCGTAAAAGGTGCGGAACTGAAAGAGTTTACCGACGGCGAAAAAGTTTACCTTGATTTTGATAAGATTATGGTTTTCGACCGTGACTGATTTTTAAAAGTAAAATCCCGGACAGTTTGCCTGCCCGGGATTTTTGTTTATGCGCGCGGCTGTGGTATAATAAAAGAAAATCAGCTTGACGAGGTTGAATGATGAAAAAATTTTTGGCTGTAATTGCTGCGGCTTTTTGTATTTTAACAGTGCTGAACACGGCGCATACTGCCGGTAAAGATGAGGCAGAAAAAAAGGAACAGGTGAAAATCTGTATAAGCATGCCGGTGGATATAGCCGATGCGCTGGCAGAAGATTTTACCAAAGCAAGCGGCGTAGAAACGCAGGTAGTGCCGCTGCCGCCGGGAAGTGCGGAAAACCGTTTTAATTTTCTTGCTTCTTCCGGCAGCGATGTATGGCTTGGCGGAACGGCGGAGGAGTTTTACCTTGCCGCTGAGCGCGGGCTTTTGGTAAGCTACCAGCCCGAAGAAGCGTATGCCATTCCGGCGGAATTCCGCCAGAATAACTGGCTGTGGACGGCTTTGTACATTGACCATATCGGCTTTTTAAGCAATAAAAGGAACCTGCATTATTTAGGGCTGTATGCGCCGGAAAGCTGGCAGGAGCTGCTGGCTGAACCGCTTAAGTACGAGCTTGCGCTGGCAGACCCTAAAAGCGGCGGCGCAGGCTATGGCATGATGACGGCCTTATGGCAGCTGAAGGGAGAAAGCTCGGCTATGGATTATGCTGAGCAGCTTAACCGCCAGCGCCCGGAATATTTTGTTAATTTGCAGGAAACTATTGACGAGGTGCGCCAGGGTTATAAAACCGTGGCAGTAGTGCCGCTTTCGGTGGCACTGCTGTTGGAGCGCAGTGAAGAGAATCTTTTTGCAACGATACCTGCCGACGGCAATAAAAATTTAATCAGCGGCGCGGCGGTGCTGAATGGGCCTAATAACGCTGCGGCCGGTAAATTTATAGAATACCTGCTTTCGAACCGGGCGGCAGAAATTGTTGCGGAAAAAGGGCACGGGCTTGTATGGAGTTTAAGTGCTGCGGCAGATGATGAGCTGCGCAGCCAGTATACGGGCAAAATGCTTACGCCGGTTGACGATTTAAGCTGGACGGCAGGGCAGAAAGCCAATGTTATTGAGCGCTGGCTTACCGCAGGCAGGAAAACACAATAAAGTTTTAGGCATAAAAAGAGCCGGGAGCATAGAGCTTCCGGCTTTTAAGTTTATTATTGAATTTTGCAGCCGGGCTTCAGCGGCAGGGTGAAGGTAAACGTGCTGCCTTTTCCGGGCGTGCTTTCGGCGGTTATAGTGCCTCCGTGCAGGTTTGCAATCCACTGTACCATGGAAAGCCCCAATCCTGCGCCGCTGCTGTTGCGGTGGCTGCTTTCGGCCTGATAGAAACGGCGCCATATTTTAGGCAGTTCCTCCGGCGCAATGCCGCAGCCGGTATCCTTAACGGAGCAGACAACGCTGCCTTTTTCTTTATGCAGGGTAAAATCAATTTTGCCGCCGTTTTCCGTATATTTAACGGCATTATCCAAAAGGTTCAGCAAAAGGCGCATTAAAAGCGTCTGGTCGCCTTCAATGTAAACTTCCGGTTCAATAGAGGCATTGACGGTTATTTCTTTTGCACCGGCAATCTGCTGCGTTTCTTCAATTACAATTTCAGCCATTTCGCTGAAATCAAACTTTTCAATTTCAAATTGAATTTTATTGGCATCGGCACGGGCCAGCATTAAAAGCTGTGCTAAAAGGCGCGACATTTTGCGTGCCTGTGCCAGTATTTTTTGCAGGGCTTCGTCTTTTTCGGCAGGCGGTGCCTGTTTTAGGGCGTATTCCGCCTGGGCAATGATGGCTGCCGCTGGTGTGCGCAGTTCGTGCGAAGCATCAGCCGTAAACTGGCGCTCCGCATCAAAAGATTTTTCAAGGCGCGAGAACATGCTGTCGAAAGTTTGCGCCAGCTGCATTATTTCGGGGTCTGCCTTGTTAAGATTAATGCGCTGCGATAAATCGCTGCCGCTGCCAATGCGTTCTGCGGCGGCAGTAATCTGCTTTACGGGCTGAAAGGCTTTTTTGGTTATCAGGTAGCCGCCAAAGGCAGAAAGCAGTATTAAAAACGGAAAGAGCAGGGCACATTGCCATAAAATTTCATCGCGGGTAGCGTAAATGCTGCTTAGTGAAGTGCTGCCGCGCAGCCAGATGCTGTTTTCAAGCCGTGCGGGGCGCAGCTGCAGGTCGAATACATACCAGGTCTGGCTGCCGTTGGTTATGGTTTGCAAAAGCTCGGAGCGGAAGGGCGTATCCGGCATCTGCACCGGGTTAAGCCCGGCGATTAATGTGCCGTCGTTATTATAAACGGCAAGCATAACGCCGTCATGCAGAAAATCAAGCTCGTCAAGGCTCAGGGTACTGTCGCGCCGCAGTTCAAGGCTGCTGGCGTTTCCGTAAACCTCGTTTTCCAGTTTGTCCTGCAAATTAAGCAGCAGTACGTCGTCGGCGGCAAAAAGCACGGCCGCAAAAATAACGCTTAATACTGCCACAATAAGCCCGGTGTACCACAGGGTTATTTTTTGTTTAACGGATAATACTCTCATTTTTCTTCCTTCAGCACGTAACCTGCGCCGCGGATAGTATGCAGCAGCTTTTTGTTAAAGCCGTTATCTATTTTTTTGCGCAGGTAACGTATGTAAACGTCAACAACGTTGGAACCGCCTTCAAAGTCGTAATTCCATACATGGTTTTCTATTTTATCGCGCGAAAGCACGCGCCCGGGATTGCGCAGCAAATATTCCAGCACGGCAAATTCCTTGGAAGAAAGGGTAATTTCCGTGCCGTCACGGGTAACGGTGCGGCTGTTTAAATCCATAACCAGCCCGCCGTATTCCAGCACGTTTGTTGTCTGCCCGCTGCGGCGGCGCAGAAGCACACGCAGGCGCGCCAGAAGCTCGTCATACGCAAAAGGCTTAACAAGGTAATCGTCGGCACCGGCATCAAGGCCGTTTACTTTATTTTCAATGCTGTCGAGAGCCGTTAAAAGCAAAACATGGGTAGTGTTGCCTTCGGCGCGCATTTTTTTCAGTAAAGTAAGCCCGTCAATGCCGGGCAGCATAATATCAAGCACAACCGCGTCATAGGTTGCCATTTTTAAATAATCTTCGGCGTCAAGCCCGTTGCCGCAGCCGTCAACGCTGTAACCGCTGCTTTGCAGCTGTTTTTTTAAGGCGTCAAGTAAATCCGGTTCGTCTTCAACAATTAAAATCCGCATAAGGCACCTCCTTATAAAATTATTATAACACACCATAAATTTTTAGATAATTTTTGAATTTCATTTTTGTTTTAATTTTTCTTTAATCTTCGGCAGTTATAATTAAGACAAGATAAGGGAACACCCCAAAAACAAATAAGGACAGACCTTAAAATAAAAGGAGGAAACAATTATGTTGAAATTAACCGGCAAAAAATTTACTGCTCTTGCAGCAGCAGCTCTCGCAACTCTGGCAATCTCTGCAACCGCTTTCGCAGCAGCTTTCACTGCGGCAGACGCGCAGTCCATGGCAGCTAAACTGGTACCGGCAAGCGCAGCTCATGTAGGCACTCAGGAAGATTTTAACGAATATGAATTCAAATTCTTCGACAACGGCACCGCAACTTCCTACGAAGTAGAAATCAGCAAACTTACCCAGTCTGTAAAAGAATACAAAATGGAAGCACGCACCATCCTTGGCAGCAGAAATATTGTTCTGAGCGCGGCTGACGCACAGGCTGTAGTTACAAAAGAATATCCCAACGCCAGCTTCCACAAAGTAAAACTTGATATGGACGATGGTCTGTATGAATATGAACTCAAATTCACCACTCCCGAACTTCGCGGCGAAATGGTGCTGAACCCCGAAACCGGCGCTGTAATTGAAAAAGAACTGCGCTACAATGTAAGATAACAAGTTTAACAAACAACAAAAGCCTGCACGCATTGTGCAGGCTTTTGTTTGCAGTAAGGCATAATAAAAACGGCAGCCGTAAAAAGCTGCCGTTAAGTTTTAACTCAATTATTTGCCGAGAATAATGGAAGTTAAGGTTACAGGGTCAACATATTTGCCGTCTTTGTAAACGCGCATGTTGCCGCTGGCAATTTCATCAATGAGGATAACTTCGCCGTTGTGGTAACCAAATTCAAATTTAATGTCGTACAGGTCAAGGCCCATTTTAGCAAGGTCTTCTGCAACGATTTTGGTAATTTTAAGGGTCTGTTCTTTCAGGCTCTTGTAATCTTCATGGCCCATAATGCCGAGTACAACAAGTGCGTCTTCGGTAACCAGCGGGTCGCCTTTGGCATCATCTTTGAAGGTGGTTTCAACATAGCCGCCTTCAATAGCGGTGCCGTCAGCAATGTAATCGCCATAGCGGCGGATGAAGCTGCCGGTTGCTTTCAAACGGCAGATAACTTCCAGGCCTTTGCCGAATACGGTGCAGGGAAGAACTTCCATGGTAGCGTTTTCAACATCAGCACTTACATAGTGGGTTTTAACGCCTTCTTTTTTGAGGATTTCAAAGAAATGGATGGAGGTTTCGAGGTTAGCTTTGCCGATACCTTCAATGGTCAGACCGATGCTGTTTTCGCCCGGATCGAATACACCGTCTTTGCCGGTGCAGTCATCTTTAAATTTTAAAAGTACGTTGCCGTTTTCAAGTTTGAAAACGGTTTTTGTTTTGCCTTCGTAAATTTTTTCCATAAAATTTGTTGCTCCTTTCAAACTATTCGGATAACTATACAGATATTATATACTTGCCTGCCTTTTATGGCAATAGTTGTAAAAAATTTTATAGTTTTGCGTCAAAAATATTAAAAAGAAAATAGGGCGCATTTGAAAAAACTGCGTGATTTTATCTGAAAACGGACGCATATTATAATTTTATTAAACTTTTTATTGAAAAATAAATGGATTTACTCTGTTTTGGCAGCAATATAAGTGTAACAATGCTTACACTTAACGGCTTATAAAAATATAATTTTTAAAATATTGCAAAAAATTTGCTTTTTATAAAAATATAGGGTATAATTAAAACATAAGCAGAGGATGCTTTACAATTTAATAAAACACTTAGTCGGACATATTTTTTAATTAAGACATTTCCTTCAAAGTAAAAGAAGGAAATGTCTTTTTTTTGTTTTATATGGAGGTTTAACATGAGAAAATCAGCAAAATACTTTTTAAATAACAACGGCAAAAAATTACTGGCAGCATCTGTAATAGCATTGCTTTTGTCAGGCTCTGCCCAGCCGGTGCTGGCTGCAAGTGCAGAAATTTTAGACGGTACGGCCAATGATAAATATGCTCAGGTAAACTCCGGCGATATTTACGGAACTGTTTATGGTGTGCGTAATGATGCCGATGCTTCCGGCGGTACAATTAAAATGAATGAAGGCGCTGCATTTAATTTGTACGGCGGGCTCAGTTTTAACAAAAATGAGGCCAAGGCTGATTATAATGTTGTTACTATAAACAACGGCAAAGTTGTATTTGCTGTTTATGGCGGGCAGGCGCAGGGGCATGATGCTGATGCTTCGGGTAATATCGTCAGCATAAGCGGCAGTAATTCTGAGTTAAGCTTTGAAGGAGGTGCTCATTCTGTTGCAGGCGGTTTTGCCCAAACGTACAGCGCCAATACATCTGTAACGGCAAATAATAATGTGGTTGCGGTTACAGGCGGTTTATTAAAAGCAGGTATTGCCGGCGGTTATATATTGGGCAACCATAATGCAGCTTCAGCCCGGGGCGAAGCCAATGGCAATATTGTGTTTGTAGGCGGCAATGCAAAGGTTAACGGCGATATTTATGGCGCTAATGCCGAATTTAAAACCGGTGATACCACTGCAACTATGAATAATAATATGGTAATTGTCAGCGGCAATGCCGATATCAGCAACGCGGCACTGCATGGCATAGGCAGCAGCGGAAGCAGCGGCGGCAAAATCAGCGGCAGCGGCAACACGCTTGTAATTAACGGCTGGCACGGCAGCGTAAAAACCGTGGACGGTTTTAATAATGTGGTGTTTAAGGAAGTTGCATGGCAGGATAACGGCAAAGTGCTGAACATAACCGACGGCGAAAACAGCAGCCTGAAGGATGCGGAAATTGACGCCAGCCATATCCATTTTGATGACGCCAGTGATATTAATGACAATGACAGCATGATTTTAATACATGCGGAAAACGATGATAATGAACTGAGCAGCAGCAAAATACAATCCGGTAATTTTACGGCAGGTGTTGCCGTTGAAGGTGACGGCGAGGCGAAAGTGGAAAACGGCGACCTTGTTTACCAGATTAACGGCATACATGCGGCAAAACAAACAAAACTGGTTGCCGAAAACAGAGCTGTGGCAGCGGCTTTTATAAACCAGGGCACGGATTTAATCAGTGACAGCCTGGACGCTTTAAGCCGTGATGACAGCTATGGCATTAAAACTTTTGCGGCAGTACAGGGCAACCGCAGCAAGTACGATGTAAACAGTGATATTAAAATCAACGGCTGGAGCAGTATTGTCGGTGCAGGCAATGCCGAAAAATTCAGCGGCGGTGATGAGTTTGCCTGGGGCGTATTTTACGAAAACGGCAGCGGCAATTACCGTACCTATAATGAATTTAATGACGAGTTTTTCCGCGGCGACGGCAGCCTTGTATATAATGGCGGCGGTGTTGCCGCAAGGTATAAAAATGCTCACGGCGTTTATACCGAAGGCAGCCTGCGCGCAGGCATGCTGAAATCTGAGATGGATAATGCCCTGCATGACGGCAGCGGTGCGGAATACGGCTACGATAGCAGCAGTGCTTATTACGGAGCGCATATCGGTATAGGGCAGGTTATACAGCTTAGTGATGACAGCAGTGTTGATGTGTATGGAAAGTTCTTTCATACTTATACGGAAGGAGATAATTTTAGTGTCGGCAATGATAAATTTGAGTTTGACAGTATTAACAGTGACCGCCTGCGTATTGGCGCAAGGGTTACAGCCAACAGGGAAAATAAGTTCAGTACTTATTACGGCTTAGCGTATGAATATGAGTTTAACGGCAGTGCCGGGATGCGTGCTGCGGGAATGGAGGTGCCGGAACAGAGTTTGCGCGGCAGCAGCTATATGGCAGAAGCAGGGTTAAATTATCAGCCTTCGGCAGACAGCCCGTGGAGCTTTGACCTGAATATGCGCGGCTATGCCGGTGAACGTCAGGGTGCAAGCTTTAACGTACAGGCAACGTATACCTTTTAACTGAATATCCGTCAGGGTAAAAAAATAACACCGTTTATGCGGTGTTATTTTTGTGCGGTTTTTTATAACGTTGTATCGCGGAACAGGCTGCTTAACATCTGCCTGCTGCCGATAATCCAGAGAATATCGCCGTTATTGATAACAAAAGAAGCGTCCGGGTCAGATATGGTATAATCGCCGCGCTCCAGCCCCAGCGCCAGCCATTTACCCTTGGAAAGCGTATCGCTTTTTTTCAGCGTGCTTCTGGCAAGCGGCGAAGCCGATGTTACGGGCATGGCATAGCACAGCAGCATGTCATGCTCTTTGCGTACCTGGCTTTCGTGCTCCAGAAATTTATGCAGCGTAACCGTTTCGGTAATTTTGGCAAGCCCAAGCCCCATATTTTTTATTGCGGCGTCAAAGGTTTGCAGAACATTCAGCGGCGCGGTAATAAGCAGCTTGTCGCCGGTGCGCAGTACGGTATGCCCGGATGGAATCGGATGGTAACCGTGCTGGTTGCTGATTTCAATAACGAAAATTTTATAGTTGCGGTGTACGTCAAGGCGGCGTATGCTCCAGCCAATCCATGGCGAGCCCGGCTGTATTTCGTAGGTGCAGGTGTAAAACTGTTCGTCAAGCCACATGCCGTGCCGCGCCGAAGCACGTTTTTGTGCGGCGGCAGCCAGGTTTTCGGCATTTAAGTTAATTAAAAACTGCGATTCAATCTGCAAATAGCGGCCGATAAGATAATCGGACGAGTAAATGAATTTTGCCAGCACCAGTGCGGCGATAATGGCAATAATGATATGCAGTCCGAGCATGGTTGTGAAAACCTGCATGATGAAAAACAGCCCGATTGCGGCTTTTAAAAACATTAAAACCAGTATCAGCGGGCGGTTGCTGCGTTTTTTAAACCATAAACCGGCCATCAAATCGCGCCGTCCCAAACGGCTTACCATCAGTGCCGCCAAAAACGGCGACATGAAAAGCAGTGTCACGGCAGCGGCCGATAAATCGCCGAAGGGCGGCTGTATAACGCTGCGGCAGTACGGCAAAATATTGTAGGTGCCGATGTAGGAAATGAAAATTAAAATTACTGTATAAACGGTGATTTTTGTGAAATAAAGCTGCAAAAAGTCCTTCCAGTCCGACTGCTGGCGGGTATTTTTATTGTCGCGGTGCGCTTCAATAAGCATAACGGCTGTTTTTTTAGGCAGGCGGCGCAAGAAGCGGCGGTAAACCTTGTCGGTACTGAGCAGGATGTGCGGCGTTAAAAAGATAGTGAGTACGGAAACCGTAACGAATACCGGGTATAAAAAGCTGCTTGTCAGCCCGTAGCTGGCGCCGATATTGGCAACGATAAACGCAAATTCGCCCAGCTGGGTAAGTGAAAAGCCGCAGTGCATGCTTGTTTTAAGCGTCTGGCCGGAAAGCATAACGCCGAGGGAGGTAAAAATACATTTACCGGTAATGAGCGTTATTGCCAGGGCAATAATTGTAAACAGGCTGCCGCTTACTACGGAAGGGTCAACCATCATGCCGACGGATACGAAGAAGATGCCGGAAAACAAATTCTTTACCGGTTCAAGCAGAACCTTGGTGCGGCGCGTGTAAATCGTTCCCGAAAGCAGAGTGCCCATTAAAAAGGCGCCCAGTGCTGAAGAAAAGCCCATTTTGGAAGCCAGTACCACCATGCTCAGGCATAAGCCGAGAGAAACAATAAGCAGTGTTTCGTCGTTGAAATACTGGCGCGTTTTTTTGAAAAATGTCGGCAGAAAGTAAATGCCGATAATGAAGCAGATGATAAGGAAAAATACCAGGAGCCCGATGCTTTCAAGCATGGACAGCGGGGAAATGGCGCTTCCTGCGGCGGCAACAGTGGAAAGCACTACCATCATGATAATGCCGGAAATATCTTCCAGAACCAAAATGCCGAAAGCAATGGGGGCAAAGGCCTGTTTTAAAAGGTTCAGCTCGCCGAGCGTTTTGCTTACAACGGCGGTGGAGCTCATGGTAAGCATGCAGCCGGTAAAAATGCTGTCGGTAAGGCTCCAGCCCAGCAGCTGCGCACAGGCAAAGCCAAGGCAGGCAATGCCGGTAAATTCCGTTACGGCGGCAATAATGGCCGTATTGGCAGTGCTTTTTATTTTATTAAAATTGTAGTCAAGGCCAAGGTCGAACAGAATGAAAATAACGCCTATATCAGACCATACGGTAATATTGTCGCTGTCGATAACGTTTGGCAGCAGCGAAAAGTGCGGGCTGGCCAGAAAACCTGCCAGCATATAGCCTAAAATAAGCGGCTGGTTAAGTTTTTTGCATAAAATTGTTGCCAGCCCGGCCAGCGTCAAAATCATGGCCAGGTCGCTGATAAGTGGTACTAAATGGCTCACGGCCAACCTCCGTAAAAGTTAAACACAATTTTAGGGGCAAGCCTTTATAAAAAGCCTGCCGGGATATGATATAATAATTTAGGAAAGGAGAAAGTTATGCAGACAATACAAAAAGATTGCCGGACGGAAATAGTAATAGAAAAATCACGTTTTATCTGTACGTTGAAAAAAGTAGGCAGCGAAACAGAAGCTCAGGAATTTATCAAAAGCATCAAAAAAGAATTTTGGGATGCTACGCATAACTGTTCTGCCTATATTATAAATGATATGCAGCAAAGGTCGAGCGACGACGGCGAACCTTCGGGAACGGCCGGCGTGCCCATGCTGGAAGTTTTGCGCAAAAAAAGCCTTACCGGCGTAGCCGCCGTGGTAACACGTTATTTTGGCGGCATTAAACTTGGCGCCGGTGGATTAGTGCGCGCATACACCAACAGCGTTGTGCATGCCGTTGAAGAAGCCGGGCTTGCACGCCGCGTTGAGATGGCCGTTTTTGCATTAAGCGCGCCTCCTGGCGAAGCCGGACGCATTATGAACAAGCTTTACAATCAGAACATTTTTGCGGTGAACGGCGCTCAGTACGGTGAGCGCGTGCAGATTCTGCTGTACATGAAGCAGGAGCAGCAGGCGGAAGCGGAAGCCTGGCTGACGGCTGCACTGAACCGGCCCGTAACGCTTGAAGAAGTAAGCACGGAATTTGTGGAAGTTCCCGTGTAATTACAGCAGGTTTTCAAGTTCTGCGCTGTTTTCGGCAACAATAATGCCCTGTTCCTGCATTTCCTTAATGGCAGCGGCAACGGTATCGGGCGCAATGCCGCGGCAGGCAGCCAGATTAAGAATAACCGTAAAACCGGCGCGAGCCAGCTGCAAGGCCGTTGTTTTAACGCAGTAATCGGTAGCAAGGCCGCCGCAGATAACGGCTTTAATGCCGCGGGCCTTTAAAAATTCAATAACGCCGGTAGATAGCGTGTCTTTTAAATCGTGGTAGCAGGCACCGTAAGGGTGCATGGCAGGTTCAATGCCTTTATAAACCTGATAGCTGTAGGCTTTTGGGTCAAGCCCGGGAATAAAATCAAAGCCCTTTGTGCCTACTATGGCGTGGCTGGGCCAGTATAAATCGCAGTTTTCGTAACCTGTAACCGGCGTCAGCGGGGCGTGCCCGTTTTTGGCAATCCATACGGCATTGGGGCTGTGCGCATCGCGCGAGGCAACGCGGACGGAAGCAAAGGCTGCCTGGGCATTGAGTTCTTCTGCAATTATGTCGCCTCCGGCAACGGGCAGTTCATCCGGGCACAGCGGCGTAAAAGTCTGCTGTGCGTCTATATCAAAAGCGGCAATTTCGTTTTTGGATAAGTTTAATTTTTGCATATTCGGCACTTCCTGTTAAAATAAGATAGTAATATTATACACCCATTGCAGTTAAGTGTACATTAAGATAAAGTGAAAAAACAGGATTGACATTATTTATTTGCAATTATATTATTACTATGATTTTGTAAAGGAGCTATGTATGAAAAAAATTTGGGCGCTGCTGTTAATAACAGCGGTGTTTATTGTTTCCGGCTGTGGCAGTGCAGGCAACGGCAAAACTGCGGACGGAAAAATTACGGTTGCGGCCAGTTTTTACCCCATGGCAGAGTTTGCCCGTGCAGTCGGCGGCAGCCATGCGGAAGTTTACACAATGATTGGCGACGGCATAGAGCCTCACGACTGGGAACCTTCGGCACGCGATTTAACGCGCCTTGCCAAAGCAAAAGTGTTTGTGTATAACGGCGGCGTGGAACCGTGGGCACAGCCTGCGCTGGACGCCGTTGCGGATGAAGGCGTGCTGCCCGTTGAAGCCGGCAAAGCGTTTATGGCGGAACAAAACAGCAGGCTCGACCCGCACTTCTGGTTAAGCCCGCGCAAAGCGGAAACCGAGGTTCTGGCTGTGCGCGATGCTTTTATAAAGGCAGACCCGGCCAATGCCGCCGATTACGAAAAAAATGCGGCGTATTACATTGAGCGTCTTAAAGAACTGGACAGGAAAATGGCTGCCGTTACGCAAAACGCGCAGATTAAAACTTTTGTTACCACGCATGCGGCGTTTGGGCATCTGGCAGCAGATTACGGCTTGAAACAGATTTCCATTATGGGGCTGTCTCCGCAGTCGGAGCCTTCTCCGGCGGCGCTGAACAAACTGGTTGGCGTTATGCATGCTGAAAATATTAAATACGTGTTTTTTGAAACACTGGTAAGCCCGCGTATTGCCGAAAGCATTGCCGCGGAAGCAGGCGCGCGCACCCTTGTGCTTGACCCGATTGAGGGTTTGAGCGGGGAAGGTCACCGCAGCGGTGATGATTATTTAAAAATTATGGAGCGCAATATTAAAAACCTTGAGATTGCGTTAGACGGTAAAGAAGAATGAAAACGGTTATTGAAATAGAAAAACTTGGTTACAGCTATGGCGAAGGCTGGATTTTAAACGATTTGTCGCTGAAAATTGAGCAGGGTGATTTTGTTGCCGTTATCGGCCCTAACGGGGCAGGTAAGAGTACGCTGCTTCGCCTGCTGGCGGGCATTTTAAAACCTGCGCAGGGGCGCATTGCCATTTTTGGGCAGGACAGGGAAAACTTTACGGCGTGGGATAAAATCGGCTATGTGCCGCAGAACCCGGCGCGACAGCACAGAGCGTTTCCAATAAGCGTAAGGGAAGTGGTATCGCTCGGGCGTTTAAGCGGCGGCAGTATGTTCCAGCATTATACGCATGAGGACAAAGCCGCGGTAGATGATATTATAGAACGGTTTTCGTTAAAAGAACTGGCACACCGCAAAATAGGCGAGCTTAGCGGCGGCCAGCAGCAGCGTGTGTATTTGGCAAGGGCCATGGTGCGCAGCCCGCAGCTGCTTTTGCTTGACGAACCTGCAACCGGCGTTGACCCTGACGCCAAAGAAGAACTTTATACCATGCTTGGCGAAATTAACCGGCAGCAGGGCGTAACAATAGTTATGGTTTCGCACGATTTGGAGCTGGCGGTTAAGGTTTGCAAAAACGCGCTGTGCCTTGACCATAACATCTGCTTTTGGGGCGATGTGCACCAGGCGCTTGTACACAGGCATAAGCACGGTTATTTTTACAGATAGAGGTAAGAGAAATGTTAGAAATGTTTTCTGCGGGATTTATGCAAAGGGCGTGGATAGCCGGGCTGATTGTAGCTGTTATCTGTCCGCTGATAGGCAGCTTTCTGGTGCTGCGCCGCCAGTCGATGATTGGCGACGGGCTGGGGCATATTGCCTTTGCAGGCGTGGCGGGCGGCGCGCTTTTAGGGGCGCAGCCGGTGGTAAGCGCGGCACTGGCAACCGTTGCGGGCGCGCTTGTTATAGAAAAAGTGCGCAGCAGGCTTAATACTTTTTCCGAAATGGTGCTGGCCATCTTTTTTTACAGCGGTATCGGGCTGGCGGTAATTTTCAGTAGCATGAACCGTATGGGCGGTTTTAATTTAAGCAGTATCCTGTTCGGTAGTTTAATGACCATCAGCACAAGCGATTTATGGGTGGTGGCAGTGCTGGGGCTGTTTGCCTGCGCGTTTACGGTGGTATTTTACCGCCCTCTGCAATACATTACTTTTGACGAAACTTCCGCACGCGTGGCAGGATTGCCGGCGGGCAAGCTTAATGTATGGCTGGCGGTGCTTACGGCGCTGACGGTTGCGCTTTCCATGCGCATTGTCGGTTTGCTTTTGGTATCGGCCATGATGGTTATACCAGTTGCCTGCGCGCTGCAATCGGCACGCAGCTTTGCGGGTACCATTATCGGCGGCATTATTTATGGCATTATCACGGTCAGCGCCGGGCTGACGGTATCATATTACGCAGACCTTGCGCCGGGCGGCACAATAGTGCTTACCGGCACGGCCTTGTTTATTTTAAGCTGCCTGAAAAGCAGCATGGTTAAGGAAGATGTAGCGCCGCAGGCGGATTGCTGCCATCACCATGGGGGAGAAAATGAGAAAGGTTGATTTGCATATTCACAGTACGGCGTCCGACGGTACATGGACGCCGCAGGAACTTGTAAATGCCGCGCAGGCCGCAGGTCTTGGCCTTATTGCCGTTACGGACCACGACAGCACGGCCAATGTGGCGGAAACCATGCGTATTGCTGCTGCCAATGGTATTAAATGCCTTCCGGGCGTAGAGGTGTGCTCAACAAAGGACGGCATGTCATTTCATATTTTGGGTTACGGCATTGATACGGGCAATAAGCCTTTGCAGGAACTATTGGCGCATAATACGTATCTTTTGGAGAAAAAAGATGACGACAGCGTACAGCTTTTAATTAAACAGGGCTGGCCGCTTGATTTTAAAGAGTTTCAAAATTATACTTATGACCGCAGGCGCGGCGGGTGGAAATCGCTGGCTTACCTGATTGACAAAGGCTTGTGCAGCGGCGTTAACGATTTTTTTAAACGCATTTTTACGGCGGAAAACGATTTGGGTTTTCCGGAGTTTCCGCCTATCAGCGAAGTTATTGCGGCAATTCACGGTGCGGGCGGCGCTGCGCTTTGCGCCCATGCTGCAAGCGCATTCCACGGACCGGGGCTGGCGCAGACTTTAGTAGAGCTGATTGAAGAACCGTTTGACGGTTTTGAATGTTACCATTCCGGGCACAGCGAGGAAGACACGCAGCTTCTTTTAACGCACTGCCGCGCGGAGGGCATGCTTATCAGCGGCGGCAGCGACTGCCACGGCAGTTTTGTTCCTTCGCGCCATCTCGGCAAGCCTGATGTGTACGAAACGGACATTTTTTTGCCCGGACTTGTTTGAAACACTGGCATAAAATAACCCTCTTTACCGGCTTTGGCTGATAAAGAGGGCTTTTTTATGTGCGGTAAGGAAATTTTTTCAGCAGCGAAGGCACAAATATTAATAAAAATCCGCTGCGGGCAATGTAAAATACCAGAAAGGCCAGCCACAGGCCCCTGTTGCCTAATTCCGGCACAAGCGCGGCTTTGGCAAGCAGGTAGCTTGCGGCGGTAAACAGCATGGAAATACAGATGGGTGTTGTTTGCAGCGTACCGTTAAAAACGCCGTAATAAACAATGCCCAGCGCTGATAAAACCGGGAAGAAAACTATAAACATATCATATCTGTTTACGGCAGCAAGAATTTGCGGCAGGCCGGTAAAAAGCCCGGCAATTTTAGCGCGCCACATAAAGTAAAGGCCTGTCTGCAAAAAGGCTGCCGCCAGCGATTGTACGGCGCTGATTTTTAATGTGCTTTGCAAGAGTTTTTTGTTGCCTTCACCGGCGGCAATGCCGGCGTAAATGGCTGCTGCCTGCGAAAAGCCTGTAAAAACATCGCCCATAACGTACTGAATTTGCATTAAAATGGAGTTTGCCGCCAAAATTTCGCCGCCGAAGGCAGAGCTTTGCGACATAAAGGTATTAATCATTATCAGCATGCACAGGGTGCGGATGGCAAGATGCCCGCTGCAGTTAAGCAGCTTGGCAAAATCCTGCCCGCTGAAAAGCTGTGCAGGGCTTACGCTTTTTAATGAACACGGCCTGCTTTTGTAAAATCCGTACAGCGCAAGAACTGCCGCCAGGATGTTTGCAAGAGCGGAAGCCGCAGCCACACCGGCAACGCCAAGGCCGCAGCCGTAAACCAGAATAGATGCCAGCAGAGCGTTGGCAATGTTTGCCGTAAGCCCTACGGCGACAGAAAAATGCACCTGCATAATTCCCGCCAGCCAGCCCTGCGCCGTTTGGTAAAACAGGGCGGCAGGCACGGTGTAAACAATAATGTTAAAATAAAGGCGCATAAAAACCAGCGTTTCGGCAGGCGGGTTAAAAAACTGCACAGCCGCGTTAAAAATATGGTTTTGCAAAAGTATTATAACAAGCCCTATGCCGCAGGCAAGAATGCTGCCGCGCAAAAACGCGCATAATTCCTCCTGCTTGTTGCCGCTGCCCAGTGACTGCGATGCAAAGCCGGAAGCCGTAAGCCCGAGAAAGTTAAACAGCCAGAAGATAGTGCTGAAAATGACTGAACCGAGCGCAACGGAGTTAATGTAATGATAGCTGCCGAGCCCGCCCGCAATGGCGGTATCAACGGCGCCGATAAGCGGCACGGATACGGAAGCTGCTGTAAACGGCAGGCTGGTTATTAAAAATTTTTTGTGCGTTAGCTTCATTTTACTGCCTTTTTACCTTAATTAACAAACAAAGTGTATGATAAAAAACGGTTCATCTGTTATAATTATAGTAAGCAGTAAACCCTTGGGGCAATAAACAAATCGGCGCAGATGTGCGTTAATGTACATTTTTTAAAATTTGTGCGGGGTGAGATAATGGACAGGCGTCAGCAAAAAACACGCGCGGCAATTTTTGAAGCCTTTACTGAGCTTTTGGCAGTAAAAAGCTATAATAAAATAACCGTGCAGGAAATAATTGAAAAAGCCAACATCGGGCGCAGCACTTTTTATGCGCATTTTGAAACGCGTGACGATTTGGTAAAAGCGCTGTGTGATGATTTGTTCCAACATGTGTTTTCCAAAGCATTGGAAGCAGAAAAAACTCACGATTTTTCACTGGCGGGCGGCGGCTACCATATTATTCTGGTACATATTCTTTACCACCTGCGCGACAGCCGCAAAAACGTATCGGCACTGCTTGCAGGCGAGAGCAGTTTGTTTTTAAAATACCTTAAAAACTATTTCTGCGAGTACATAAATAATTATCTGCTGCCGGGGCTGCCTCAGCACAAAAACCTTCTGCCCGGAGATTTTCTGCTGAACCATATAACTTATTCGTTTGTAGGCCTTTTAATGTGGTGGATTAAAAACGACTGGCAGAATCCGCCCGAAGAAATGGCGCAGTATTTTGAAAAAACGGTGCTGCCGTTAATTTAAGCGTAAAATTATGGAGGGATGATTATGGAGAAAGCAAAGGTTTATTTTACCGACATGCGTACAGGCTACGGAGGGCTGAGCCTGCCGCAGAAACTGGCAAAACTTATTAAAGCGGCCGGCATCGGCAATATTGATTTCAACAAAAAGTTTGCCGCCATTAAAATTCATTTCGGCGAACCCGGCAACGTATCGTATTTGCGCCCCAACTATGCCAAGGCCGTGGCCGATGTTGTAAAAGAGTTCGGCGGTATGCCGTTTTTAACGGACTGCAACACTTTGTATGTAGGCCGCCGCAAGCATGCGCTGGAGCATATTACCGCAGCTTATGAAAACGGGTTCAGCCCCTTTTCCACAGGCTGCCACGTAATTATTGCCGACGGGTTAAAGGGCACCGACGAGGCTTATGTTCCTGTTCCCGGCGGTGAAGTTGTAAAAGAAGCCAAAATAGGCAAAGCACTGATGGATGCCGATATTATTATCAGCCTGAACCATTTTAAAGGACATGAGGCGGCAGGCTTTGGCGGAGCTATTAAAAATATCGGCATGGGCGGCGGTTCGCGTGCCGGTAAAATGGAAATGCACCATGACGGCAAACCGCAGGTTGACCAGAGCAAATGTATCGGCTGCCATGCCTGCGAGCGTATCTGCGCTCACGGCGCGCCGGTTATTGAAAACAAAAAAGCCCACATCGACTGGGATAAATGCGTTGGCTGCGGGCGCTGCATTGGCGCATGCCCCATGGATGCCGTTAATCCGCCGGAAGCGAGTGCCAGCATGGAAATGCTTAACAAGCGCATGGCAGAATATGCGTGGGCAATTCTGGCAGGCAGGCCGCATTTCCATATCAGCCTGATTGTAGACGTATCGCCTTACTGCGACTGCCACGCCGAAAACGATGCGCCGGTTGTGCCGGATATCGGTATGCTGGCTTCGTTTGATCCTGTTGCATTGGACCAGGCCTGCGCTGATTTGGTAAACGCCGCGCCGGTAATGCAAAACTCCATTTTGGCAGAGCATATTGCCGCCGACCCGGAAGAAGCAGCCAAGCATGACCATTTCCATAACATTACTCCGGAATCGGAATGGAAGGCCTGCCTTGAACATGCAGAAAAAATCGGCATGGGTACGCGCAGTTACGAACTTATTACAGTAAAATAACCACGCAAAAATAAAAAGAGAAGCATATCATAACAGATGTGCTTCTCTTTTGCCGTTTTATGGTTAATCTTCGTTGTGTATTTTGCCGTAAGCCAGCAGTACCGTTCCCTGCGGTGCGGAAAGCGCCGGGCATACATACAGTACAATGCCGCTTTGCTTTGCGTAATAAGTTGTTAACGTTTCACCGAATAAATCGGTTGTGCGGCCGAGAATCTGCCCTTCTTCCACAAAATCGCCGCTGTGGATATGATGAAGCCAGCAGCCTGTTTCCTGCGCTTCAAGGTAAATAATATCCGTTACGTCGCGCGGTATATAGCGCCGCGGTTTTACCGGCTCGTTAAGAAGGCCCAGCTTACGCATAATATTTTTCAGGTCAGACTTATATTCTTCTATGTCTTCATGCAGGCACAGCCCTGCGCCGCCGCGCTCAATTAAAAGCGAAGGCAGGCCGGTGGAAGCTGCGTAGTTGTAGGCGCCGCCCGTTGCCATTGAACGCACCATATATTCCACGTTCAATACCTTGGCAACGCTGCGGGCTTTTGCCGCCAGTTCCTCTGTCGGCTGGCCGGGATAATAAACATAGGGGTGCAGGCTTTCGTGAATATCGCCGCTGTGCAGGTCAACGTAAAAATCTGCCAGAGGGAAGAAACTGCTGCTGATTAAACCGGCGGTTTTTTCGGATAAAGTGCCGTCAGGATTGCCGGGAAACACGCGGTTTAAGTTTTTGCCGTCCTCCGGCACGATAAATTCGCGGCGCGCCCAGAAGCCCTGTATATTAACTGGATGAAGCATTATCAGGCTGCCGTGAATTTCCTGCGGGTCAAGGCTGCGGCCAAGCTCCATGGCGGCGGCAATGCCGGTATTCACCGCCGTGAATGCCTGCCGTTACCAAAAGGGTGGGGCCGTCGAAAGCGCCGTTTATAATTGTCAAGGGTATTTCTATTTCAGTGCCGGGTACAGGCAGCATGGTGCGCAGCTTGCTGCCGCGGCAGATTGTAAGGCCACATACGGATAAAGTATCGGACATAAAATCAACTCCTTTTAAGTAATTGCTAAATGCTTATTCATTATAACATTAATAATAATTTACTGCAAATAAATATCAATTAAAATATCATCACTAATAAAATGATATACCCATAGGGGTATGGTTAAAGTAAAAATTTGCCGGGTTGGCGCAGTTTTTATATTTAAGCTGTAAAATCAAACGCAAATAATAGCCAAATGTAATTTATTGGCGTACATATAATTGACTAAACATACAAAAACAATTATAATATGTTAAAAGAGGCAAAGGAGCCGTAACCGGTTTCCTGAGCCTCTTTTGTTTTATATGTTCAGAAAGCTGCTGATGAAATTTTTAGAGTGGGGGGATTTATAATGCAGGAGCTTATAGCTCATCAGGAAACTATCAACCGCCAGCTGGCGCGTTACGGCGTTAAGTTTGGCATTTATAAAAATGGCGAATTTAAAGAACGCCTTTTTCCGTTCGACCCGTTGCCGCGCGTTATTCCGGCGGCGGAGTTTGCCGTGCTTGATAAAGGGCTTTGCCAGCGTGTAATGGCGCTGAACCTGTTTTTAAAAGACCTTTACGGCGATAAAAAAATCATCCGCGACGGCGTAGTGCCGAAGGATTTTGCTTTTGCAGGGCCCGGCTACCTGCCGGCTTGCGAGGGGTTTACGCCGCCGAAAGGAATTTACAGCCATATTTCCGGCATCGACCTGGTGGAAGGCAGGGACGGCAGCTGGTTTGTGCTGGAGGATAACCTGCGCATACCGTCAGGCGCTTCGTATCCCTTAATTGCGCGCAGGCTGTGCCGCAGGTGCAGCCCGGAATCGTTCCGCCAGCATAATATTGTGGATAACCGCAACTACGGCGCGCTTTTGCGCGGAGTGATGGACAATGTAAACACCGGCGGCATTAACGTTATTTTTACGCCGGGGCGCTACAACGCAGCTTATTTTGAACACAGTTATCTGGCGGAACTGAGCGGCGCGGTGCTTGCCGAAAGCGGCGACCTGTTTGTTGAAGATAACAAGGTTTATTACCGCAGCGAAAAAGGAGCGGAGCGCGTCGGCGCGATTTACCGTCGCATCAGCGACGAATATCTTGACCCGACAACCTTTTTGCCCGAAAGCCTTATCGGCATACCCGGCGTAATGGGCGCTTACAGGGCAGGCAATGTGGCAATTATAAATGCTCCCGGCAACGGTGCGGCAGATGACAAGGGCATTTACTACTTTGTGCCTAAAATGGTGCGTTATTACCTTGGCGAAGAACCGGTGCTGCACAATGCGCCGACCTATCTGCCGTTTTATAAGGAAGATTTGGACTACACGCTGGCAAACCTTAACAAACTTGTTGTTAAGGACGTTGCCGAAGCGGGCGGTTACGGCGTGGTGTTTGGGCGTGAGCTGACGCAGGAAAAATTAGCGGAGCTTGCGGGCATGATTAAACGCGAGCCGCGCCGCTTTATAGCGCAGGAGGTTATAGATTTTAAGGACCTGCCGGTGATGGAAAACGGCGTGCAGGCAGAGCGCAAGGCCGACCTGCGTGCGTTTGTGCTGACGGGCGCGGAAACGAAGGTATGGCCCAGCGGGCTGACACGTTTCGGCCGTGAGCCGGACAGCTTTGTTGTTAACAGCTCTCAGGGAGGAGGCTTTAAGGATACATGGGTACTATCGGATTAAGCAGGACGAACCGCCTGTTCTGGCTGGGGCGTTATCTGGAAAGGGTTTACACAACTTTAAAAGCGACGCGCGGTATGTTTGACGCGGAAACTGACGGCGCGGAAGCCGATTATAAGGATTACTGCCGCCGCATGGGCATTGCCTGCCGCTACGAAAACACGGCCGCTTTTATCCGCAGCTATTATTTTGATGCGGATAACGCAGATTCTGTTGCTGCGTCTTTAGCGCATGCTTATGACAACGCCATTGTGCTGCGCGAAACGCTTTCCAGCGATACGCTGGCTTATGTGCAGATGGCGGTAACGGCAATGGAGCTTGCCGCCAAAAGCAGCGGGCCTGCCGTAGAGCTGCAATGGGTTTTGGACGATATTATGGCGTTCCGCGGTTCCTGCGAGGAAAATATCGAAGAAGAAATTAACCGCAATATTATAAAATCTGGCGCAAGCCTTGAACGTGTGGATATTTTTCTGCGGCTCGGGTATCCGCAGGAGCAGTGCCTGAAAGAAGTGCGGCACCTTGCCAGCCGTTTAAAAAAAGCGCAGCTTGCCGTAAACGAAAACAATATGCAGTTTTTGCTTAACTCCCTGGCAGGCAGCCCGGAAAACCTGCCGCCTGCGCCGGTGCTTACAGCGGCGGCAGAAGGGCTGCTTGTAAATATATGACTGATGGGTGATACTGATGAAACGCCTGCGTTTTGCTTTTATAACCACTGTGCAGTATTCGCAGCCTGTGCATGGGCACCAGCTGGCACTGCGCTGCGTGCCGTTGAATGATGCCGGGCAGCTTTTGGAAACTTATACCGTTAAAATAATGCCCGGCAGGCTGCCTGCGCCGCAAAAGGACGGCTTTGGCAATACCGTATTCTGGTGCAGCATCGGCAGCGCACATAATATTCTGCGTTACGGCAGCAGGGGCATTGCCCGTGTGGAAGAACCGGGGCAGCCCGCGCCGCCGCCTAATCCGTGCCTGCGTTTTGCCGGCCTGCGTACAAAACCCGGAAGAATATTAATGCAGGTTTCTTCCGCCATGGCGCGCGGTAAAACTCTTGCCGCACTGGACGCGCTTTGTCACGCCGTACACAGCCTTTTGCGCTATCAGCCCGGGGCAACAGGCATTTATACTACGGCCGAAGAAGCCCTGGCGGGCGGGCGCGGCGTGTGCCAGGATTATGCGCACGTTTTTATAGCGTTGGCGCGGCTTGCAGGCTGGCATGCACGCTACTGCATGGGGCTTACCGTTGGCGAGGGCGCAACCCACGCCTGGGCAGAAATTTATTATGAAGGCGCATGGCATGGCTTCGACCCGACGCGCGACTGCCGTACGGACGCAAGCTACCTGCGTTTTGCCACAGGGCGCGATGCTGCCGACTGCCCGGTGGAGCAGGGAACCTTTTACGGCCTCGCGGACCAGACGCAGACCGTTTTTATGCGCGTAAAAGAAATTTAAGGCAGCACGCCGCTGCTTTTTAACATAGATAGCGAAAGAGGTGCAGCTAAATGGACATAACTGTTGCCGGCCTTGGCCTTGCCGTGCACGAACGCCTGGAACTGCATAAAAACAGAATAACGCCGCTGCCGGGGAAGGACGGGGGCAAACGTATTTCAGTTGTTACAGGCATACACGGCGACGAGCTGGAGGGGCAGTATGCGGCGTGGCTTTTAAACCGCCGCCTTATGGAACACCCTGAATATTTGCACGCCACCGTCGATATTTATCCTGCCGTCAATCCGCTGGGCATTAATACAATTCAGCGCAGCATACCCCTGTTTGACGTTGATTTAAACAGAATCTTTCCGGGGGAAAACGGCGGTCCGGCGGCAGAATATTTTGCAAATGAAATAATTAATGATGTTAAGGGGTCGGATATTGCTGTCGATATTCACGCCTCTAATATTTTTCTGCGCGAAATGCCGCAGGTGCGTATTTCCGAAGAAACGGCAGATGCACTGGTGCCGCTGGCACGGCTTTTAAACGTGGATTTTGTATGGATATACCCGGATGCCACCGTGCTGCAAAGCACTTTTGCGTGCAGCATGAACTCTGTCGGTACGCGCTGCCTGGTTGTGGAAATGGGCGTGGGTATGCGCCTTACGCCTGCTTACGGTGAGCAGCTTACCGAAGGAATTTTAAATTTGATGCGCAGCGAGGGTATGTGGGACGGGGAAACGCACTGTACCCATACGCCTCTTATCAGCCGTGACGAAGTTGCCTTTGTAAACGCCGGCGCCGCCGGTATTTTTATGGCGCAGGCACAGCACGGCAGTTTTGTAAAAAAAGGGGAGATGCTTGGCATTATTGCCGACCCGCTGACGGGGAATATTAACGAGCGCGTTACTGCGCCTGCAGACGGGCTGCTGTTTACTCTGCGCGAATATCCGGTTGTTTATCCAGGCAGCCTGCTGGCGCGCATCGTAACGGGAGGCAGCAGAGAATGAAACGCGAGATTTTATATACAATGAAAATGCCTTACCGGCAGGATTTTCTGCTGGAAGGCTTCCGCTTCGGCGAAGGCGAAAAATCCTGCGCCGTTGTGGGCGGCATACGCGGCGACGAGGTACAGCAAATGTACACCTGCGCGCGGCTTGTAAAAGCGCTGGCGGAAATAGAGCAGCGCGGCAATTTGCTGCCGGGGCACGAAATACTCGTCATTCCCTGTGCCAACCGCTTTTCCATGAATGTCGGCAAACGCTTCTGGCCGATGGATGGCAGCGACATTAACAGAATGTTTCCGGGGTACGATTTGGGTGAAACCACGCAGCGCATAGCGGCAGGGCTTTTTGAGGCTGTTAAGGATTACCGCTGCGGTATCCATATGGCAAGCTTTTACCTGCCCGGCAAATTTGTGCCGCACGCCCGCATTGTTAATACAGGTTACCAAAGCCCGGCGCTGGGCAGCATGTTCGGGCTGCCGTATATTGTAACGCGCGAGCCGAAGCCCATAGACACAACAACGCTGAACTATAACTGGCAGATATGGGACAGCGCCGCCTTTAACATTTATACGCAGGAAACCTCGCGCCTTGATGATGACAGCGCCGCAAACGCGGTGGACGCCGTACTGCGTTATTTAAGCCGTGTCGGTGCGGTAAAATACACCTGTTACAGCGGTTATCTTTCCACCGTCATCAGCGAAAGCGAGCTTATTAACGTACTTACACCGGCAGGCGGCATTTTTAAAGCGTTAAAAGCTCCGGGCGAAGAAGTACGCAGAGGCGAGGTTATAGGGCAGATTATTGACCCCTTTACGGCGGAAATAACGCACGAAATAACCGCTGCTGCCAAGAGCATGGTATTTTTTGCAATGGAAAAACCGCTGGTGCTGGAGCACGAAATTGCTTTTAAATTGGTGTGCCGCAAAAACGGTTGAAAAGGTAATTAAAAGCTATTAACAATAAATGAACAGTAAATAAAAAACAGCCTTTAGGGTGTACCGGTAGCGGCACTGCCTTAAAGGCTGCTTGATTTTATATAGTTTTAGTCTTTTTCCAAGTCCGCAAATTTGGCGGCCATGGTGGGGTTGTTGCGCGTTAAGCGCTTAATGGAAAGGTCCTCCGCTTTATTGTTGGCAAGGCGCAGATTGTTTTCGGAAGATAAAAGCGCGTCCTTGGTTTTTTGCAGATGGTCAATCGTTTTATCGATTTCTTCAATGGCTTTTTTAAATTTTTCGCTGGCAAGGCGGTAATTGCGCGAAAATTTATCTTTAAATTCATTCAAATCATTTTCAAAATTGGAAATATCAATGTTCTGCGTTTTAATAACGCTTAATTCCTTGCGGTATTGCAGCGAATTTTGTGCCGCGTTGCGCAGCAGCGTGATGATGGGAATAAAAAACTGCGGGCGGATAACGTACATTTTGGGGTAGCGGTAGGAAACATCGACGATGCCGGTGTTGTACAGCTCGCTTTCCGATTCCAGCATGGAAACAAGCACGGCGTACTCGCAGTTCTTTTCGCGGCGGTCCTTGTCAAGTTCCTTAAAAAAGTCCTCATTTTTCTTTTTGGTGGAAGTGGCGTCCATTTCGTTTTTCATCTCAAACATAATGGAAATAAACTCCGTTCCGTCCTCGTCCGCTTCGCGGTAAATATAGTCGCCCTTGCTGCCGGTGCGCGCGTCGTTGTCTTTTTCAAAATACGCGTTTGCAAAACCGGTCATTCTTAACTTGTTGAACTCTATTTCACAGTGCTGCTCCAGGCTTTCGCCCACCATTTTTGTGGACTGGCGCAGTTTAAAATCTTTATAGCGCTCAATTTCCTCGTCTTTAAATTTAAGTTTTTCTTCATACTGGGTAATTAAAGTCTGTTCGCGCAGTTCACTTTCTTTTTTACCGTTTTCAATGGCGGAAGTAAGCTGCAAAATGCTTTGCTCCTTGTCGTTAAGCTCCTGCTGTTTTTCGTTAACTACTCTGGCAACGGCAAGTTCAATTTCCTGTTTGCCTGCGTTTAAACGCGCCGTAAGCCCGGCAATCAGCTGGTCTTTCTGCGCAAGCTCCAGTTCTTTTTTATTAAGCGCGTCCTGTAAAGATGCGGCCTGCGACATTTTCTGCATATTCAGCTGGCTTTTTAAATCGTTAATTTCCATTGCTTTTTTGGCAAGCGCAACATCATACGCTTTGGCGGTTGCGGTTTTGGCAAGCTCTACCGAAGCGTTTTTTTCTTTCTCGAACTGTTCCAGGCGCTCGTGAATTTCCCTGTGGAATTCCTCGTCCCTTACCTGTTTTACAATGGCGGCGTAGCCGGTTTCGTCAACCTGAAACACCTCGCCGCATTTGGGGCATTTTATTTCCTGCATCTATTGGTTCTCCTTATTTGTAATTTAATTTTATAATTTTATTTGCCGCTTGCAGTCCGCAGTCATAGCCATGGTCGTACAGCGCTAAAATTTTTTCCTTGTCAAGGTCAAGCCGGTCAATCGTCAGCGGCTGCTGAGGGCGTATAATAACGGCCTTGCCTTCCTGTTCAAGTTTTTCAACGGCTTCTATTTGTTTGTTGTAATTTTGCGGGCGTTCTGCCAAAATCTGCTGCAAAAGCGGGTAATGCTTGTACCACAGCTTAACCAGCGCCGCCGGAACAGTGCTGCTTTTGCGGTAGCCCTTGTTGCGTGTCAGCACAATTACAAACTTATCGTAGCCTGCCCTTTGCCCGCGGTCAAACGGAATGGGGTCTGTCAGTGCTCCGTCCAAAAGGCGGCGTTTATCGAAATGCACAATGGGCGCCAGAAACGGCAGCGATGCCGAAGCGCGCACCGGCGTAAAATTCCTGCCCATATCCATCTGAGTATACCATACCGATTCGCCCGTGCAGCAGTCCGTTGTTCCAACCTCCAGCCTGCCGGGATATTTATAAAACGCATCGTAATCAAATGGAATTAAATGGCGGGGAATATCGTTTAAAATAAAATCGAAACCGAACAGCGAGCGTGTGCGCAGCCAGTTTTTTACGCTGCAGTAACGGTCGTCGCCCACATAATCTTCAATAATCCGCCTGGTGCGGCCCTTTTGCCCCGACATATACGAAAGTATATTGCAGGCTCCCGCCGATACCCCGGCGATATGCGGGAAAACCAGTTCTTTTTCCAGAAAAGCGTCAAAAACACCGGCCGAAAACATGCCGCGCATGCCTCCGCCTTCCAGTATCAGGCTGAGATTGGACAGTAGCATAAGGCACCTCCGTTAAACTTGCTGCTGATTTTTATTATAACATTTTACAGGCGAAGGGCATATAAGTTTGTTTATTTTTTGTGCGGGCAGAGTTATAATAAAAACGTAAGCCAAAACAAACCGGCTTACGGAAGGAGTATAAAAACAATGTCTGCTGTACTTGATTATTTAAAAGAAAGCGGCGTATTTTATCTTTCGACAATGGACGGCAATCAGCCGCGTGTACGTCCGTTCGGCGCTGTATGCGAATTTGAAGGGAAACTATATTTTATTACCGGAAAAACCAAAAACGTTTACAAACAGCTTTTGGAAAATCCGCGCGTGGAAATTTCTGCCATGAAAGGGCAGGACAGCTGGATTCGCCTTGACGGCGAAGTAAAAATGGATGACCGCCGCGAAGCGCGCGCTGCCATGCTGGAAGCCGTGCCGGTTTTGAAAAATATGTATAATGCCGATGACGGCGTTATGACCGTTTTTTATCTTGATAACATTAAAGCAACGGAATATTCCTTTACCAGCGAACCCAAAGAATTGGCATAACCGGAAAATTTTAAGGGGCGGCCTTTTTACAGGGCCGTCTTTTTTTAACGTTTTTTTACAGGAAACAGCAGACAGATTTTGTTATAATATTTTGTTAAGGAGGGAGTGCCGTGGATAAAACAAGAGGCCACGCAGCGGCAATTATAACCATTTTTGTGTGGGGCGTTACGTTTATTTCAACAAAAATACTGCTTACGGGCTTTTTGCCGGTGGAAATATTGTTCTGCCGCTTCGTTATCGGCTATCTGGCTCTGTTTGCCATTTGCCCGCGGCTGCTGCCTTATGGCGGCCTGCGGCAGGAGGCTTATTTTGTTGCAGCGGGGCTTACCGGCATTTGCCTTTATTATTTGCTGGAAAACATTGCCCTTACTTATACGCTGGCTTCCAATGTCGGTGTGCTGCTCTGTACGGCTCCGTTTTTTACGGCACTGGCAGGTTTTGCGGCTTCGCGCGGTAAGGAACGCCCGCACCGGCGTTTTATTTTTGGTTTTGTTCTTGCCATGGCAGGCATTTACCTCATAAGCACTGCCGAAAGCGGCATGCAGTTTAACCTTACCGGCGATATTTTAGCGTTAAGCGCTGCCGCCGTGTGGGCGCTTTACGCCGTGCTGACGCGCAAAATAACAACCTTCGGCTACAACACCATTTTAATTACGCGGCATATCTTTTTTTACGGGCTGCTGTTTATGCTGCCTGCTTTATATATCTTCGGCTTTACGCCGGATTTAACACGCTTTTATAACCCGGCATATTTGTTTAATATTTTGTTTTTGGGGCTGGGCGCATCTGCCATGTGCTTTGTAACGTGGAACTATGCCGTTAAAGTGCTGGGCGCCGTTAAAACAAGCGCTTATATTTATGCAGTGCCGGTGCTGACTGTTGCTTCGGCGGTAATTGTTTTAAACGAGCCCGTAACGGTAAAAATGCTGGCGGGCGGCATGCTGATTATACTGGGGCTTTTGCTCTCGCAAAGAGCGTAAAACAAAAATTTTTATAATGCGGTATTGCTTACAACGCATAAAAAAATCTGCCTTCGGTACGGAAATAATCCGTCCGGAGGCAGGTTTTGTTTATGTAAGGCTTTTAATATTTATCAAACAGTGAACTTTGCCCGCATTGCAGGCTGCGTGCGGAGTAATCCGCAAGGGGGATGAAGGTAAGGCGCTTATTTTCGGGGAACAGGTAAAAACCTGTGTACTGGTAGCCGCTGTGCTGCGTAAGCGTAAGGCGCAGCAGGCAAGGCACATTGCCGCTGGTGCATTTAAACTGCATATAGCGGGTGTTAAGCCCCTGAAAGGTTTTGTATTCGCCTGCTTCCGTAAGCACAAGGTTTTGCAGCTGGGGCGGCAGGTTTAAAGCTTCGGTATTTACCTGGCGGTAGCTGTACTGCGGCTGCGCTTCAAATTCGGTAATTTCAATAATTTCTTCGTCTTTTTCCTTCAGGTGGCGTGTTACCGGTGCAGGCGGCGCCATAAGTTGTTTGCCTGCCAGCGCGTCTTTAAACACTGCGGCTTTGCCGTCCGGAAGGGAAGCATTAAACATCATTGCCGTTGCGTCATCCGCACCGCGGGTAATCATTGGCCCTTTTGCGGGCAGCCCTGCCAGCAAATCCGCGCCGAAGGCCGTGGGTATTGCCAGGCTGTAAGACGGGGCTGTTTTATTAACATAGTAGGTAAAATCTGCCGGTTTGGTTAAATACCAGTTTTCTTTGGCAGGTTCTATTTTTACCGTACGGCGTACAACGCGCGGCTGTTTAACCTGCTGCTGTACGGTATTTTTGCCCTGTTCGGTGTCCGTTTCAGCGGTTTTTACATTTGCCGGTGTTTTTACGGCAGCTTCCTGCTCAGTTGCTGTACCGTTTGGCGCAGTTGTATTACTGCTTTCGGGTTCCGGGCTGTCTTTTGGCGTTTGGGCGTTCTGCTGCTCCGTGCCGGCTGGGTTTTTCGCTGGCGGGTTATTCAGTTTTGCCGTTGCTTCTGCCAGTAAATCCGGCGTAATTGTGTTTGGCGTCTGCGGCATTGCAGCGTGCACAGCACCGGCTGCAAACAGGCAGATTGCCAAAGCGGCAATAGTTTTTTTCATGGCTTACTCCTTCAGCGCGCTTTGTATAATACCGCCGCCAACAATAAATTCGCCGTTATAAAATACAACGGCCTGCCCTGGCGTAACGGCGCGCATGGGTTCATCAAAGGTAACTTTTACGTATTCGCCGCAGGGTTCAATGGCTGCCGGTACGTCCTGCTGGCGGTAGCGTGTTTTGGCGGTTACGCGCAGCGGGCCGGTAAGAGCGGCTTCGGTAATAAAATTACAGTTTTTGGCAAGCAGCCCGCGGCTGAACAGCGCTTCTGCCGGGCCTACCGTAACGTTGCCGGAAGTGGTGTCTTTTTCTATTACATATAATGGGTAATCGTAGGCAATGCCAAGGCCTTTGCGCTGGCCGATGGTGTAATTTACAAGCCCTTTGTGGCGGCCGAGAACCTGCCCGTTAAGATGCACGAAATTACCGGCGGTATCGGAAGCTTTGCCGATGCGCCCGATTAAACCGGCATAATCGCCGTCAGGCACAAAGCAGATATCCTGGCTGTCCGGCTTTTGGGCGGTAATAAGGCCTGCTTCGGCGGCAAGCCTGCGTATTTCGTCTTTGCTTACACCGCCAAGGGGCAGCAGCACGTGCGAAAGCTGCTCCTGCGAGAGCGAAAACAGCATGTAGCTCTGGTCCTTGCGGTGGTCCTCGCCGCGCGCCAAAAGCCAGCGGCTCTTTGCGTTATCGTAAACTATGCGGGCATAATGCCCTGTTGCCAGATAGTCACAGCCGAGTTCTTTGGCGTAATCCAACAGTGCGCCGAATTTTATGTATTTGTTGCAGTCCACGCAGGGGTTGGGCGTGCTGCCGCAGCGGTATTCGCTGGCAAAGTGCTGTATAACGTGCCTGTTAAAGCAGGCTCTTAAATCAACAACTTTGTGCTCAATGCCAAGTTTCTGCGCTACGGCCTGTGCGTCTTTAATGTCGCGCTCAATATTAAGCGGCGCATCCGGCAGGCCGATATCGCAGCCGTTAAACATACGCGCCGTAACGCCAATAACTTCGTAACCCTGCTCTAAAAGCAGCATTGCCGCGGCAGAACTGTCTACGCCGCCGCTCATGGCGGCAAGTACTTTTTTCTTCATGTTATTCCTTCGGCGGCAGCGCTGCGCAGATTTCGTTTATTTTGGCTTCGTCAACGCGCATGGCTTCAATGGTTTTTTCAAACAGTGCGTCAAGCGTCCAGCCAAGCATTTCGGCACCCTGCGCAATTACCTCGCGGTGGCAGCCTGCCGCAAATTTTTTATCTTTAAATTTCTTTTTAATGGATTTTACTTCCATGTCGCTTACGCTTTTGGAAGGGCGCATTAAAGCTGCTGCGCCGATAAGGCCGGTAAGCTCGTCGGCGGCAAACAGAACTTTTTCCATCTGGTGCTCCGGTTTAACATCGCACACAAGTCCGTAACCGTGGCTGGCGGTAGCGTGGATGAGTTTTTCGTCTATGCCGCGTTCACGCATAATTTCCTGCGATTTAATGCAGTGCTGTTCCGGGTACATTTCAAAATCAAGGTCGTGCAAAAGCCCGGCCAGTGCCCAGAAATCTGCTTCATCGCCGTAGCCGAGCTCGTTGGCGTACCAGCGCATAACGCCTTCCACTGTCAGCGCATGGCGCAGATGAAACGGGTCTTTGTTATATTCTTTTACTAATTCCCAGGCTTCTTCACGTGTTAAATTGGCCATAAAAAATCCCTCCTGATTATTATAAAGCATGGTTAAAGCAATTTTATTTACAGCAGCATTTTTCTTCCTGCCATTTCAGTAAATCCGCCAGCGTAATATTATCTACAACATTGTTGATGGCTTCGCCTATGCGCCGCCATACTTCTGTTGTAACGCAGTCATCAAGGCGCGGGCAGAGAGCCGGATGCACGGAAGCCGCGCAGGCTACCGGGGCAAGGTCGCCTTCAAGCACGCGCAGTATTTCCCCAACGGTGCATTCTGACGGCGCTTTGGTAAGTTTATAGCCGCCCTGTGCGCCGCGGGCGCTTTGTACAAGCCCGGCTTTGCTCAAACGGCCGATAATCTGTTCCAGATATTTATCGGATATATCCTGCCGCAGGGAAATTTCTTTAACCGGCGTATATTCATGCTGGCTGTTGGCTGCTAAATCGAGCATCAAGCGCAGCGCGTAACGTCCTTTGGTAGATATTTTCATGCTGAACTCCTTTCATATAAAGTATTTTACTACTAATCAAGTAGGGATTCAACAAAAATTTAAAGGGCGGCATTTTGCCGGAAGAAAATTAAAAATTTTAACGGTTTTTTTATATTGTTATGTGTGTTAAAATAAAAGCATAAATTTTATTTTTAAAATTCTACTCCGGAGGAATTGTAATTATGGGAAACAAAGAAAAGATGGATATTGAGAAGGAATTTCAACACTATCTTGAAATTTTCAAGCATGATAAAGAACTCGGCAAAGCCCTGAGCCTTGTATCTTTCCCGGCACTGTTCAACGATAAGTTTTTACAGGAAAACAGCAAGTTTACTTCCATGAACGATTTAATAATCCGCAGCGGTTTCGGCATTATGAACCTGCTGGAGGTGGAAAACGTAAACCAGGAAAAATGGAACGCTTATATTGCCAAAAACAGCAACTGCACCACCTGGTTTGAATTTGGCAAGCTTGCCATGATTGAATGGATGAAAGCCAAACTGGAGGAAGTTAAGAACGCTGCAAATTAAAAAATAATGTTTAAAAAAGGAAGTGAGGCCGCGTGGATATTGTACTGCATGCGTTTGAAGGCGTTTTTACCGTCAGCCTGATGGTATTGGCCGGGTATTACCTTGGCAGCCACCACTGGTTTTCGGAAGAAAGCCTGAACCTGATTTCCAAACTGATAACGAAAATCTGCCTGCCGCTGTATATGATTGTGAATTTAACGGAAACGCTTACGCACGATACGGTTATACAAATGAGCAGCGGCTTGCCGGTAGCGGTTTCATCGATGATAATCTGTTTTATCATCGGGCAGCTTGCCGTGCGCTTTGCCAAAATACCCAAAGGGCGGCGTGGCGTTCTGGCGGCGGTATTTTTTGTAACCAATACCATTTTAATAGGCCTGCCGCTTTCCACCGAACTGTTTGGTACAAAGTGCATACCGTTTGTACTGGTTTATTATATGGCGAACACGGTAGTGTTCTGGGTTGTGGCGGCCCATATTATTGCCGTTGACGGAACGGAAAACGTACCGCCGCTTTTTAGCGTGCAGACGCTGAAGCACATTGTTAACCCACCGCTGGCAGGTTTTGCCATTGGCTTTACCTTGGTAATGCTTGAACTGCACCTGCCGCATCCGCTGCTTGTTTCGTTTAAATACATGGGCAATATGACAACGCCGCTGGCCATGCTTTTTATAGGCGCCGTTGTAAGCAATGCGGACTGGAGCAAAATCCATTTTGACCGGCAGATTTTACTTGCCCTGTTCGGGCGTTTTGTAATTTGCCCGCTGGGAATTATTTTAATGGCGCCGGTAATCGGCATACCGCCGCTTATGACGCAGGTGTTTACCATTCAGGCTGCCATGCCTGCACCTTCCGTACTGCCTGTGCTTGCCAAAAATTATGGGGCCGATTACGAATATGCCGCTACCCTTACGGTAGTTACAACGGTTTTGGCTGTTGTTGTAATGCCGTTTTATATGTGGGTTGTTTCTTAATTTGTTTGCAGCATAAACCAAAAATACGAACAAATTTTCATAAATATGCTTGACAAAACGCGCTGTTCGTTTTATTGTAACTATAACGAACAAACGTTTTGAAAGGCAGTTGATTGTTTATGAAAAAGCTGACGGCAATAGTAATGGCAGTCTTTTTATTATACAGCGGTTACGTATTCGGCACAGTATCCGCAGCAGATGAAATTTACACCACGCGCACGGTAACCGTGTACAGCGGCGATACCATGTGGGATATTGCTTCCCGCTGGGCGGAAGATGACGAAGATGTGCGCGCCGTTATTTACCGTATCTGCGAGGCAAACGGTTTGCAGAATACCGATTTGCAGCCGGGGCAGAAAATTATGGTGCCGGTGCGTGTGCATGCCGGAGAGGGCGTAATGCTGGCTGAAGCAACGAACGGAAATTTATAAAATACGAACAAAATAAAAGCAGGCCTGGTGATTTTAAAATCATCAAGCCTGCTTATTTTTTTATGCCGTAAATAAAGTGATTATCTGCTTTCCGGTTTCCATTTGCCGGTGAGCACCTTAAGGTAGTTTACTTTGTCGGTAGCTCCTTCCGTACTTATTAAAAGTACGCGCGAGTTTTCGTCAAGCCCAAGTTCATTGCGCAGCTGTGCAAGCTCAGGGTCCTGCATCAGTGCTGCCAAAACTCCTGCGGTTACCGCGCCCGATTCGCCCGAAACAATGCGCGCATCGCAGCTTTGCGGCATACCCAAAAGCCGCATGCCGCGTGCTGCATAGTCATCACTGCAGGCAATAAAGGCGTTTGCAAAATTATTGATTATATCCCAGCTTACAGTGCAGGGTTCGCCGCAGCAAAGCCCGGCCATCATGCTGTTCATTCTGCCGGTTACTTTATGCAGAGTACCGTCGTTTGCCGCTGCCGTTTTATACAGGCAGGCGGCTTTGTCCGGCTCGCAGATAACGGTAACAGGCAGGTTGTTCTGCCAAAGCGCTGCAAAATAGCCGAGCACCGCGCCTGCCATGCTGCCTACGCCTGCCTGCAAAAACAAATGCGTCGGCGTTATGCCGTTTAGCTGAGCTGTAATTTCCTGCGCCATGGTGGTATAGCCCTGCATAATCCAGGTGGGTATTTCTTCATAGCCGCTCCACGCGGTATCCTGCACCAGCACCCAGCCGTGCTTGCGGCTCATGGCATAGGCGAGGCGTACGGCGCCGTCGTAGTTAAATTTTGTAATTTCCGCTTCTGCGCCCAGCGCGCGGATGTTGTTAAGCCGTTCCTGGCTTGAACCTTCGGGCAGGTAAACAACTGCTTTATGCCCTAGAAGTTTGGCGGCCCAGGCTACGCCGCGCCCGTGATTGCCGTCCGTTGCCGTTACGAAGGTTACGGTGCCGAGTTTGGCTCTGGCTTCTTCGCTGCACAAAACGTTAAAACTGTTTCCGTCAACTGGTATATTTAATTTGCCGCATAAGTATCTGGCAATGGCGTAACTGCCGCCAAGTGCTTTAAAGGCGTTCAGCCCAAAGCGTGCCGATTCGTCCTTAACGAAAATCTGACCAACGCCGAGCTGTTTTGCCAGATTAGGCAGGCTTACAAGCGGAGTTTGCGCATAACCTGCAATGCCGGTGTGAAATTCAAGTACGGCCTGCATAGCTTCCGGCTGCACGAATTTGAGGCTGCCGGTATTTTTATTTCTTTTATGAAGTACATATTGCAGATTGGCCATAAAACTGTTCTCCTGTACTAAAACGGCACAGCCTAAAGCTGTGCCGCAGTTAATTATTCAGTTTATGAACTTTTTAAAACAGTTCTTTTAAAATCATGGTCTGTTCGCGGTCGGGGCCTACGGAAACAATGCCTACTTCAACGCCTGCTACTTCGCTCATGCGTTTTAAGTATTTTTTGCAGTTTTCCGGCAGGTCTTCGTATTTGCGTACGCCGCTGATATCGGTCATCCAGCCTTCAAATTCTTCGTAAACAGGTTCAACCTGTGCCAAAACTTTCAGGCTTGCCGGGATTTGTTTGATTTCTTCGCCGTTATATTTGTAGCCTACGCACATTTTAATTACCGGCATTTCGTCAAGAATGTCAAGGCGGGTTACTGCCAGGCAGTCAAGGCTGTTTACGCGTGCGCTGTATTTCAGCATAAAGGCGTCAAGCCAGCCGCAGCGGCGCGGGCGTCCGGTAACGGTGCCGTATTCGTGGCCGCGTTCACGCAGGGCGTTGCCGTCAGCGTCAAACAGTTCGCATACAAACGGGCCTTCGCCAACACGGGTGGTGTATGCCTTAACAACGCCAACCACATGGTTGATGCACAGCGGGCCTACGCCGCTGCCGGTTGCCGCATTGGCAGCAGTCGGGTTGGAACTGGTAACATACGGATAGGTGCCGTGGTCAATATCAAGGAAGGTAGCCTGTGCGCCTTCGAACAATACGTTTTTGTCTGCTTCAAAAACTTCACCAAGCACAACGCCGGTGTCGCAAACATGCGGGCGGAGGTCTTCGGCATAAGCCAGGTATTCTTTCAGCACGCTGTCATAGTCAAACGGTTCGCCGCCGTAAATTTTGGTAATAATTTCATTTTTGGCAGCCAGGTTTACACGCAGCTTGTCAGCAAAAGTATCGGGTTCCATCAAATCGCAGATGCGGATGCCGGTACGGGCTACTTTATCCATGTAGCAGGGGCCGATGCCGCCTTTGGTAGTGCCGATTTTGTGTTCGCCGAGTGCAGCTTCCTGCAGTTCGTCCAATTTTGCATGGTAAGGCATAACAACGTGGGCGCGGTCGGAAATCAAAAGATTGCTGCAGTCAATGCCCTGAGCTTTCATGCCTGCAATTTCCTGAAGTACAACTGCGGGGTTAATAACTACGCCGTTGCCGAGGATATTGATTTTATCTTTATACAGCACGCCGGAGGGCAAAAGACGCAGTTTGTAGGCAACATCGTCTACAACAACGGTGTGCCCTGCGTTGGAGCCGCCGGAATAACGTACAACAGCGTTGGCTTTCTGAGCCAGGTAATCAACAATCTTGCCTTTGCCTTCATCGCCCCACTGGGCGCCGATAACTACAACAGATGACATAACTATCTCTCCTTATATAATCATAATCCGAAGCGCGCCATAATGAGGTCTACATTGCGCAGCATCGGCATGGGGTCAAAGCAATGCTCAATTTCTTCGTCGGTGAGGTATTTTTTAATATCCTCATCGTGTTCAACATTGGTTTTAAAGTCTGCACCTTCCAGCCAGCGCGCCATAGCGTTGCGCTGTACCCATTTGTAAGCGTCCTCGCGCAGTACGCCTTTGCTTACAAGGGCAATCAGCAGGTTCTGGCTGTAAATAAGGCCGCCGGTTTTGTTCATGTTGGCAATCATGGCATCCGGATAAACCAGCAGTTTATCAACAATGTTGATGAATTTGCGCAGCATATGGTCCAGTGCAATGGTTGCATCCGGCAGAATAACCCTTTCTACGGAAGAATGGGAAATATCGCGTTCATGCCACAGGGTAACGTCTTCAAGGGCGGCAACGGCATAACCGCGCAGCAGCCTTGCCATACCGGAGATTTTTTCGCAGGTAATGGGGTTGCGTTTGTGCGGCATGGCCGAAGAACCCTTCTGGCCGGGCGCAAAATATTCTTCAGCTTCGCGGATATCGGTGCGCTGGAGGTTGCGGATTTCAGTTGCCATTTTTTCCAGCGAAGAGCCGATAATGGCGATGGTGGTTAAATAATCGGCGTGGCGGTCGCGCTGGATAACCTGGGTTGCCAGGCGCGCAGCCTTAATGCCGAGTTTTTCGCATACATATTCTTCAACAAACGGGTCGATGTTGGAATAAGTGCCGACAGCGCCGGAAAGTTTGCCTACGGAAATAAATTCGCGGGCCTGTTTCAGGCGTTCCATATTGCGTTCGGTTTCATCCATCCACAGCGCAAATTTCAGGCCGAAGGTCATCGGTTCGGCGTGAATGCCGTGCGTGCGGCCAATCATAACGGTGTGTTTGTGTTCGGCGGCGCGGCGTTTTAAAACTTCGTGCAGCTTTTCGAGGTGTTTCATCAAAAGGTCTGCGGACTGCTGCATCATAACGCCCATAGCGGTGTCTTTAACGTCGCTGGAGGTTAAGCCTTTATGGATGTATTTGGAAGCATCGCCCACATATTCTGCAACATTTGTTAAAAAGGCGATAATATCGTGGTTGGTAACAGCCTCAATTTCTTTAATGCGTTCAATGCGGAAATCTGCTTTGGTCTGAATGTCATGCAAAGCGTCATCAGGCACAATGCCCAGTTTGTTCATGGCTTCGCAGGCAAGAATTTCCACGCGCAGCATGGTGCGGAATTCGTTTTCAAGAGTCCAGATATTGCCCATTTCCGGATTGGTATAGCGTTCAATCATATTTTTGCCCCCCAAAGTGTTTTTTACAATAAGAAACAGGAAGCAGCCTCTTTTGTGCCCTTCCTTAACGATAAAACTTATTATCCTTTCTTATCATACCATTTATAGCATTTTACCGCAAGGCTATCCGGCTTTTTTATAAAAATATTCCTGCGGAAGATGCAAAACGGCAGCGCCAAAAATTTATGGCTGTGCCGTTTATATCAGTAAAAAGCATGCAGCGCATAAAGTGCTGCCAAAAATATTAAGTTGTCAACCGTAAAAATTGCCAGGTACTGCCGCCTTAAATGCGGATACTTTGCAGCAACCTGCTTGTAAGAGATAAGGCTTGCCATGGAAGCGATGAGCGTGCCGAGGCCGCCGAGGTTGGTGCCTACGATAAGCGCGGCGTAGTTACTGCTGTAACCTGAAAGCAGCATTGCCGCAGGCACGTTGCTGATAACCTGGCTGACAACGATGCTTATTAAAACTTCGTTGCCGGCCAGAATCTGATTGATAAAACTGTGCAGGCTTCCGATATGGTTCATATTGCCTACAAAAATAAAAAAGAAAAGGAAAGTCAGCAGAAGCGAATAATCAATCTGTAAAAACAGGCTTTTATTTTTGTATAAAAGCGCGGCGGCAACAATGGCCAGCAGTACCAGGTGCGGCACAAAGTGGGCCACGGTAAGCACGCACAAGGCAAATAAAACAAGGTAAAAGCAGACGGTGCGCTTGTCTTTAAGCCGTTCGGTTTTTATATCCAGCTGCAGGTGTTCTTCCGGGTAAAATACAAGCACAACTACCGTCAGCATAAAAGCTGCAAGGCCGGTATACAGCCACATCAGCTCCAAAAATTCCGGCACGCCCATGCCCGAAAGCGAAAACAGGTACAAATTCTGCGGATTACCGATAGGCGTAAACATGCTGCCGAGGTTGGCTGCTATTGTCATCAGCGTAACGGTGCCGCAAAGTTTGTCCGTTAAATTAATCATTTCCAAAATCATAATGCCGAAAGGCACAAAGGTAATCAGCGAAACGTCATTGGTGATGAACATGCTGCTGATGAAGCATAAAAATATCAGCGTAAACACAATGCCGCGCCTTGTTTTTACCTTAATTAATATGCGGCTGCCGATAAACTGCAAAAAGTTCTGCCCGCGCAGGCCTTCAATAATCAGCATCAGGCAGAACAGCATGATGAGCGTATTAAAATCAATATAGCGCAGATATTTAAGGCTGGGCGGTTCAATGAGGCACGAAAGCAGCGCCAGCAGCAGCGAAACGCTTAAAACAACATCATTGCGCAGATAGTTTTTTATTTTTGCAAGCACTTGTTAAACGCCTTTCCGTAAAAGCAAAATAAATTCTTAAACATTGTACCATATTTGCAGAAAGATACAAAAGATTTTAATAAAATTTTAGCGGTTTATTTTTGTTTGCTGTGCTTTATTTAATTACGTTTGTTGACATAATTCTTTAACAGAGTTACACTAATATCAATATATTAAAAGAAAATAGCAATATTTAAAACGCTGTTACAAAATTTATTTTGTTTTGAAAGGGAAAGATATTATGAAGGAAAGTATACAGGCAAAATTAATGCTCAGTGCGGCTATGGTTATTTTTGGCACGCTGGGCGTTTTTACGCGCAATATCGGTGTAACAAGCGGTGAACTGGCGCTGTACCGCGCAGTGCTGGCATCCGTCCTTATCGGGTTTTACCTGGTATTTATAAAAAAAGGCGGGCTTAATTTAAAAAACGCCGGGCGTGAGCTGCCGCTTTTACTTGCTTCCGGCATTGCCATGGGCATTAACTGGATTTTGCTGTTTCAGGCGTACCGCTATACAACAATTTCGGCGGCTACTTTAAGCTATTACTTTGCGCCGGTTATTGTAACGGTTGCTTCGCCGCTTTTGTTTCACGAGAGGCTGACGGCGAAACAGATTATCTGCTTTGTAATGTCCACGCTGGGGCTGGTGCTTATTATCGGCACCGGCGGCGGAGAAGAAACCGCCGGTATTACAGGCATTTTGTTTGGTCTGGGGGCGGCGGTTTTTTATGCCGCTGTTATTTTGCTTAATAAATTTATTAAAAACGTGGCAGGCATACAGCGTACCATTTTGCAGATGCTGGCCGCAGTTGTTACTTTGCTGCCGTACGTGGCGTTAAGCAGCGGGTTTAATTTGAACCTGCTGGACGGTACCGGCTGGGCGTGCCTGCTGACGGTTGGTCTGTTCCATACAGGCATTACTTACTGCCTGTATTTTTCCGCGCTGAAAGACTTAACGGGGCAGGAAGCCGCTATTTTAAGTTATATAGACCCTCTGGTTGCCGTAATAATTTCCGTACTTTTACTGGGTGAGCCCATGACGCTGATGCAGCTTATCGGCGGCGCGCTGATACTGGGCTTTACTTTGTGGAATGAGAAAGCGTAGCAGTATCATAATTTAAAAATTTAAAAGCATAGAGATATACTTCTGCGGCCCGGCAAAAATGATGTGGCTTCTCCGATTCCGCCCAGGCTGCGCAGCCGGGCTCCCGAAAAATAACGTACTGAATTTAACCGCCACATTTTTTGGCTCGTGCCTTGAAGCACATCTCTATGCTTTTGCTGAATTTATAATGTAAAACCCGTCGCGTAATAACGGCGGGTTGCTTTTATTATTGAGTTAATAGCCACTTAATGCCAGCGCCGCTGCGGCTGATAATATCGCGGTAATGGCCGCCGGGGTTAAGTTCATAACAAGTGTTAATGCCAAGGCTGCGGTAATGCGCTGTCAGCTCTTCCGTACACTGCTGCACGGTTTTAAGGTACTGGTTGCGTGCGCGTGCTTCTTTATCGCCAAGCGAAAAATACAAATGCTGTGGAGTTTTACAAAGCACGCTTTGCATGGCAAAATCCTTAAAGCCGGGGTACCACAGTGAACCGCTCATACTTGCCGCGCGACTGAACAAATCCGTTTTGTACAACGCGTATACGGTAAACAAACCTGCAAGCGAATATCCTGCAAGCCCGCGCCACAAAATTCCGTTCAAGCCTGCTTCGGCCTGCGGTAAAACCTGCTGCGTTAAAAATTGCAGGTAAGTGTCCGCGCCACCGGTGAACATTTCGCTGTACTTAAATAAATTGCCTGCCGCCCATGGCGAAAGCTCCGCTTCCCAGTTCAAGCCGCTGACAGTTACCAGTGTAAAATCCGGGCAGTTGTCTTTTTGAAGTTCCGCATAAACTTCGCCGCCGTCGTCATTATAGGTTGTTAAATAAATTACCGGCTTGTTTTCCGCCAAAGCGGGATATACCGTTATTTTTTTGTTGTGGCTTTCAAATGTAAACATAGTGCGCCTCGGTTGATTATTTCACTTTATACTATTTTAGCATTTTTTCTTGAAAGTGATTAGTATAATATTCAACTGCTGGAGATTAGGGTTTACTTTTACATACAGTTTTAATTTACCCAGTCGATAAAGGTTTTAAAGTAGGCTTCTGCTTCTTTAACGGTTTCGGTAATGTCGTTGCCGTCTTTGTCGGTAATTGTGCCTTCTACCCAGCTGCCTTTAACGCCGCTTCTGAAGTACGGTCCGGCATAATAGCTGAACTCTGCGCATATTGGGGCGCCGTGTTCTTTTTGAATCAGCCAGGCGTTGTAGCTTTCAAGCAGTGCTGCCAAAGGCAGGCCGTTATCAACAAGCCCGTCATATACGCTGAAATCTTTAATGTGGAACGGCCCCATTTCCCTGTACAGCGGTGCGCTGTCAATCAGCATTTGTTTTTCTTCGTCAGTCAGCGGTTCCGGGTCTTCCATAACGGCAGTGTTTTCCAAAACCTGTTCTACGGTAGACATGCCGGAAAGAATTGCCTGCACGCCTTCCTGGTCAGCGGTAAAGCGCAGCGCCCATGCGGCAGGTGTCATGCCGGGGCGTTTTGCCTGCATCTGTTCAAACAGCGCTTTGGGCGGATAGGTAAGCATGCCGCCTTTAACCGGTTCCATAATGTTAACCAGCTTGCCGTGGCGGCGGATAATATCGTAGCATTTTTTCGACTGTATCCATGCTGCGGAATAATCATAATAGTTAAAGGCAATCTGCACAAATTCAACTTCGGGGTGTTCGTTCAGGATGCGTTCCAAAAATTCCGGCGCATCGTGAACGGAAAAGCCAAGGTGCTTGATTTTGCCTTCTTTTTTGTATTCCGAAAGAATTTCAAAAATATGGTACGGCGTAACGATGTTGTCATAAAAACCGCTGTTCAGATTGTGAACAAGGTAATAATCAAAATAATCTACGCCGCAGTTTTGCAGCTGCTCTGCAAAAATACGTTTAACGTCTTCTTCGCTTTTAATTGCCCAGGTTGGCAGTTTAGTGGCAAGTGTAAAGCTTTCGCGCGGGTGGCGTTCTACCAGTGCCTTTCGGGTAAACTCCTCGCTTTTGCCGTTGTGATAAACATAACTGGTATCAAAATAGGTATAGCCTTTTTGCAAAAACGCATCTACCATTTCACAGGTTTTCTCCAAATCAACATGTTCGGGGTTGTCGTCAAGCTGCGGCAGACGCATCATGCCAAAGGCAAGTTTTTTTGTTCTGCATATAAATCCCTCCTTGTTAATTTTTATCATATCGTTGGAGTTAAGACTGCGTTAATAAGTTTTTATGGTTCACAGCAGCCTTAAAATGGCAATAAAAAACGCCAGCCGCATAATACGGCTGACGGTATTTTCAGCTGCGCCATTCAACAATATCATCAAAATTTTTACGAGGGCGGGGCATCGGCGCTTCACCGGCATAGCCAAGCGCAAAGGCTGCTGCAAGTTCACCGCCGCAGTTAAGCCACGCGCACAGTTCCCAGTAAGCAAAATAAATATCGCAAATCCACAGGCTGCCTAAACCGTTTTCAACTGCCGTCAGCGACATGTTTTCCACGGCTGCGCCTATTGATTGTGCGTTGCAGATTTCAAACACACGGTTTTCGGCATTCTGCGGTGTCAGTAAATCAAGCCCGAGCGGATTGACTACAAAAATCAGCACTGGTGCCTGCCGCATAATGGCAAGCGTATTCCATGCACCGTCTATATACTGCGCGCTTTCTGGTAAAAGCAGCTGCTGTGCTTCGCGGCGCAGGCCCTGTTCCATTGCGGCCAGCGCTTCATCTTTTGCTTTGCCGGTTGTTACTACAAAATGCCACGGCTGCCTGTTTTTGGAGGACGGGGCAAGGGCGCCTGCTTTTATAATTTCTTCAATTATATGGCGCGGTACCGGCGTGTTTTTAAATTTGCGTATGCTGCGCCTTGCGGCGATTGCGTCAAGCATGTTCTTCCTCCGTCAGTATTTCCGACAGATTTTCAATAATCTGCCGCAGGGTTTTAACGGTTTCTTCAAGCGGCAGGGCTTTGCTTTCGTCCCACACCATCTGCGGCAGCAGCGGCACATGTGCAAAGCCGGTTTTTACTGGCGTGCCGTTAAAGTGGTGCAGTGCGGTGTAAAAAATGTCGTTGCAGACATAACCACCGGTGCAGTAGCCAAGGTGAACCGGACAGCCCTGTTTTTGCAGGCGTTTTACAAGGGCGTGCGTTGGTATAGTGGCAAAATACGCTGCCGGCGCGCCCGACACAACGGGTTCGCCCCAGGGCGCTGCGCCTTTGTTGTCCTCTAAAAGTGCGTCGCGCAGGTTTACGGCAACTGCGTCAAGGTGCAGGCGTGTGCTGCCGCTGTCCATGCCCGTCATTAAAATAACGTCCGGTTTAATGCGCTCAGCTTCTTCAAGCAGGAGCCGCCCGGCCGCGCCGTAAATATTAGGCAGCAGCATTTTATGCACGCTGAAGCTGCCGATTACTTCCGGCAGGGCCTTAACTGCTTCCCACGAGGGGTTAATGTTATAATGTGCAAAAGGGTCAAAACCTGTCAGTAAAAGTTTTTTCATCATATTCCGGCAGGGGTTATTTAGCCATCTGGTAAATCTTTTCCATGTCGTCAATGTTCAGTGCTTTAAAGCCGCCGATGGTGCGCGTGTTGTTAAAGCTGCATTTATAGGCCAGTTCTTTAATCTGTTCATCGGTAAGGTGAATATCCATATCGCTGATTTTCGTCGGCATGCCAATGCTCTTAAAGAATGCTTCCATGGTTTCAATGCCCTCAAGGGCAATTTTTTCTTCCGCACCTGCGGTATAGGGAATGCCGAAAACATTAACGGCAAGCTGTGCAAAGCGTGCGGGGTTAACCGGCATTACGTAACGCGCCCAGCTGCCCCAAACTGCTGCCAGCCCTGCGCCGTGGGCGATATCAAACATGCCGCCGAGTTCGTGCTCCAGCTGATGGCAGGCCCAGTCGCCCAAAGTGCGGTCGCCGGTAATATCGTTGTGTGAAAGGGTGCCGCTCCACATAATTTCGGAGCGTGCGTCGTAGTCATCAGGCTTTTTAAGGGCGGTTTTTACGTTGCGCATTACGTTTTTAATCAGCGTTTCGGCAATGCCGTCCGTTAAATTAAGCTGTTTAACCTCCGGTTTGGTAAAAAAGCGTTCCAAACTGTGCACAATAATATCCGTGCAGCCGCTTGCCGTTTGGTAAGCGGGCAGGGTATAGGTAAGCTCGGGGTTCATAACGGCAAATTTGCAGTAAGCGTAAGGAGAATAAGCGCCGCGTTTTAACCAGCCGTTTTCATTGGTGATAATGCTGGCGTTGCTCATTTCGCTGCCTGCGGCGGCAATGGTCAGCACTGCGCCGATAGACATGCAGGCCTGCGGTGCTTTGCCGGTGTAATAGTCCCATACGTCGCCTTCGTTGGTAAGGCCGTAGCCGATGGCTTTGGCGCTGTCGATAACGCTGCCGCCGCCTACTGCCAGTATAAAATCTATTTTTTCTTTGCGGCCGAGCTCAATGCCTTCGTAAACTTTGCTGAGGCGCGGGTTCGGCACAACGCCGCCCAGTTCTGTATAGCTAATGCCTTCCGCCTGAAGCGAAGCACAGATTCTGTCAATCAGGCCGGACTTTTTGGCGCTGTGCCCGCCGTAGTGAATGAGTACCTTTGTTGCTCCGGCTTCTTTGCACAGTGCGCCGGTGCGTGCTTCGGTGCCGCGCCCGAAAATTACTTTGGTCGGTGCTAAATATTGAAAGAATTCCATATGGTTCAGCTCCTTTATAAAACTTATATATTAATGGTACGCCAAAAGAAGGATGATGTAAATATGAAGAAAAAAGTTTTACATTGGGCAGGCGTTTATAAAAAAACGGCGAAGATAATTATATTGTAAAATTTTTAACAGGAGGTTTTACTATGCAGGGTAAAAAATATATAGCGGCTGCTTTAGTATGCGGCTTCATACTTGGCAGCAGCACTGCTCCGGCACAGGCCGGAATTTTGGGCACTGTTTTAAAAGGCGGCGCTATCGGCGTGCTTGTAAGCCAGTTTGATGACCAGCTTAACAGCGCCATTAACACTTTAACGGGCAAATATGCCGTAAGCAGTGATTACGCAACCAAGGTTGTGCCGGTAATTACCGTTGGCGACGGCAGCTATGCAGGTGCGGCGCAGGTAAGCGGCCCGCATGCGCAGGTAGAAAAATGCAAGGCTGCGCTTTTGATAGAAGCATCGTTTTTCGGCAGTTTCCGCGCTAAAGCGCTGATACCGATTGACAAAGTTGATATTACCGATGTTAACCGTGTGCAGGGCGTAGGCGTATCGGCACAGATTGATGTAAAACTTTAATGGCGGTAACAGTTGTGACGGCAGAAGAATTTATTGAAAAACTACAACAATACAGCAGCCCGCAGGTTTTTAACCCGTGGGCAGATTACGACAGTGAATGTGATATTGGCCCGCAGGCGCCTGTAATACGTGCGGCAAATTTTCTGCGCTATTTAAAGCTGCGCCAAAATGCCCATTTTCTGTTCATTGCCGAAGGGCTCGGCTACCAGGGCGGGCATTTCAGCGGCATGGCCATGACCAGTGAGCGTATTTTGCTCGGCAATCATCCGGATGTTGAGCCGCAGGCAGTTCTGGGTGAGTGGAATTACAGGCGTACCAGCAATCCGGACAGCCAGCGCTTGAACCGCACGCAAAAACTGTATGGCTTTAACGAACCTACGGCGACGGTTATGTGGAACGCCATTGCGCGGCACGGGTTATCTCCTTATGATACGGTTTTGTGGAATATTTTTCCGTTTCATCCGTATAAAGACGGCAATATTTTAAGCAACCGTACGCCGACAGGTGAGGAGCTGGATGTTGGCATTGAGTACGCGCGGCTTTTAATGCAGCTTATTCCCGGTATGAAGGTTGTGGCAATCGGGCGCAAATCGCAGCAGACGCTTGGCAAATACGGCGTGGCCTGCGAGTGTGTGCCGCATCCTTCCATGGGCGGTGCCAACGCTTTTAAAAAAGCTGTGGCAGAGCTTTTTGCCGCACAGGGCGGTGAAAAATAATGGCTAAAACAGATTTTACACGTGACCAGACAATCAATATAGCTGTAAAAATGGGCAAAATTCTGCTGAAAAGCGGCGCAGAAACCTACCGTGTGGAAGATACCATTTCGCGCTGCTGCCTGGCGCACGGCTATGAGGTTGACCCTTTTGTAACGCCTACCGTTATAATTTTGGGCAACGAAGATACCGACAGCTTTATCCGCGTAAGCAGAATTGGCTACCGCAGCACCAATTTAAGCCTTATCAGCGAAATGAACAGCATGTCTTACAATTTTGCCAAGTGGGATATGGGCTACGAAGATACCTGCAAATGGCTGGACAAAAAATGGCGGCAGCCTGCGCCTTACGGTAAATGGATGGTCTGCCTTGCCTCCGGCATTGGTTCGGCAGCCTTTGCGGCGATGCTGGGCGGCAACAGCCATGACTTTATTGCGGCCTTTATTACGGGCGGCGCTGCCATGGTTGCCTTAAAGCAGATTGCAGGCTACCACCCCAGTGCTTTTTGGGAAAATGCCGTGGCCGGTGTTGTTATCGCAACCGTTGCGCTTATCTGCTGCGCCATGAGCGTGCAGTGTACAATGGAAAAAATTATTGTAGGCGCGCTGATGCCCTTTGTGCCCGGCGTGGCTTTCTGCAACGGCCTGCGCGATTATATGGCAGGTAATTTAATGAGCGGCAATTCGCGCATCGCGGAAGCGCTGCTGTTTGCTTCGTCCATTGCCATCGGCATTGCGTTTGTGCTGCGTGCCTGGTTTATCTGGGGGTGGGATTTATGGAAATTATAACCGCCTTCGGGTTTGCCTGCATTGCCACTATGGCGTTTGCGGTGCTGTTTCAGGCGCCGAAAAAGATTGTGCTTATCGACGGCGTTATCGGCGCTATCGGCTGGGTGGTTTTTATATACCTGCGGCATGAGCTTGGCTATACGTCATTTGTTTCCAATTTTTGCGCCACCATTTCGCTGGCACTGGCAAGCGAGCTCAGTTCCCGCATTTTCAAGCAGCCGGTAACGGTGTTTGTTATACCGGGCATAGTGCCTCTGGTGCCGGGGCTTGGCATTTATCAGGGCATGTTTGCCATTATTAATAATGAATATAACAACGGAACTTCCATTTTGCTTACGGCAATGACGGACTCCGTTGCCATTGCCATCGGCGTAATGCTGGTTTCAAGTTTGTTCCGCGTGCTGAAAGTGCGCCGCTTTATGCTGCAGTACCGGCGTTCCAAACGGCAGATGGAGCTAAAAGTTAAAGGCAGAAAATAAATAAACAGCACACTGAAAGCATTGTAAAAGCTGCTTTGGTGTGCTGTTATTGTTATAAGTTAAAAAATATCGGGATATTCCGTGGGCAGATGGGCAATATGGTAAACATAAATAATGTGCTCCACCTTTTTACAGATGCAGATATAGTTCTGGCTTTTTAAAATTTTAAAATTCCTGCTTTTCAGCGGCTCGTATTTAATGCTGTCGGCCGCCGGATAAAAGAGCTTCAGTTCTTTTAAATCGCGCAGTATTTTGCCGGTTATTCTGTCTGCTTCGTCCGGCGTAATGTTGCGCCGCCAGTAAGCGCCGATATTTTTCAGGTCGTCAACCGCGCGCGGCAGAAGCCTTATTGATGCTTCAACCATGGCTTTTCTGCTTCAGGCTTGCTTCAAATTCTTCCAGAGCGCAAGCGGCTGCCCCGTTTAATCTTGTGTTTTCGCTTTCCAAAACTACATTGCTGAGTTTTAATACTAAGTCGCGCAGTTCAAACGCCCGGGCGCACATAACCACTAAATCCTTTTCCCCGTTTCTGGTAATGTAAATTGCATCGCCTGTTCTGCGTGCCAGTTCAGCAATTTGGCTGTAATCGGTACGCAGGCGTGTAGACGGCTTAATATAAACCATCATATTCCTCCTATCATCAAATTTTACTGCCTTTAAAAGTGACGGCAAGACGAGATTTTACCATAATCTTTAAACTTTGTAAAGACAGGGCATAAAATTTTTGAAACGCGGCAGCAGGGAGGCCGGCCGGGTTTTAAAATATTGCCAAGCCGTAAAGGCTGTGATATAATTATTAATACAATTTACACATGCGGGTGTAGTTCAGTGGTAGAACAATAGCTTCCCAAGCTATGTGTCGCGAGTTCGAGTCTCGTCACCCGCTCCAGAAAATATGCGCACCTGCATTATTTGCGGGTGTTTTTTTATTGCAGTTTTTAAGATAAGATTGATTTTAAGGCGAATATAATAGTAAAGAAAAACCGTCCAGATAGTTTTGGTATGCTGAAATAGCGTTTTATTTTGCCGTATTTTGCTTAAGGCTCTTTGCCGTGCCACAATATTTGGTGGAATGAAAAAAGATTAAAAAACTGTAAAATTTAGGGATTTTTCCGCTTAAAATTGCCGCTATCAGCGATTATTAAAGTTTTGGGCGCAACTCCTTTAAAATTTTGTAATTTCTTTCATTTTCCTATTGTACTTTCTGAAAATTGTGGTAAAATCATATACGTTAATTAATGCTCAGGCAAGGGGAGAGTGGATATGAAAAAAGAAAAATATTTCAGGCTTAACAAAGAAGAAACCGAGGCGCTGGCCCAGGAATATGGTACTCCGCTTCTGGTGCTTTCGCTGGAGCAGATTGAAAAAAATTACCGCCTTTTGCGCACTCATCTGCCGCGAGTTAAAGTTTTTTATGCCATTAAAGCCAATCCGCACAGGCGTATTTTGGAACTGATGCGTGACCTTGGCTCTAACTTTGACGTTGCTTCCGACGGGGAGATTATGGAATTGAGTTCCCTTGGCGTTGACGGCAGCAGGATGATTTACGCCAACCCGATGAAAACGGTAAACGGGCTGCGTGCCTGCCGTAATGCCGGTGTTGGCAAGATGACTTTTGACAGCGCAGGCGAAATAGATAAAATGGCGCGTGAGTGCCCGGGTGCAACGGTACTTTTGCGCATCAGGATAGATAACAGTTCGGCTCATGTCGATTTGAATAAAAAATTCGGCGCTGCCCGCGAGCAGGCTTTGGAACTTTTGCTGAAAGCAAGGGATGCAGGGCTTGACGCTGCCGGTATTGCCTTTCATGTAGGCAGCCAGACTACGAGTGCCGACCCTTATTTATATGCGCTTGATATTGCGCGTGAAATTTTTGAAGAAGCAGCGGCGGCAGGCATGCAGCTGCGTATTATGGATATCGGCGGGGGATTCCCCATTCCCGAACCGAAGGTACGCTTTAATTTGCAGGAAATGCTCAATCAGATTAACGCACGCCTTGACGAAGATTTTCCGGGAGTGGAAATCTGGGCAGAGCCCGGGCGTTTTATCTGCGGCACGGCAGTAAACCTTATTACCAGTGTTATCGGCGTAACGGAGCGCGGCGGGCAGCCGTGGTATTTCCTTGATGAAGGCCTTTACGGAACTTTTTCCGGCGTGCTTTTTGACCAGTGGGACTTTAAACTTATCAGCTTTAAAGAAGGCGAGCAGGTGGCAGCTACTTTTGCAGGCCCGAGCTGCGATTCTCTCGACATTATGTTCCGCGGCAAAATGACAGTGCGCCAGGAAGAAGGCGATTTAATCCTTGTGCCTATCTGCGGGGCTTATACATCGGCATCGGCAACAACTTTTAACGGTTTCAGCAAGGCCAATTTTGTTGTATGGGAAGATGTAAAGGAAACATTAATGGCGCCGCAGCTTTTAAAAGCGCAGTAAAAGAAAGAATATTTTAGCTGTTAGTGCGTTTATGTTATGCGGCTGCGCCGAAAATGTTACAAAAAATTAATAATTTCAATAAATTATAGAAAGACTTGACAAATTTCTTTTAGCAGTGTATAATTTGCATTGTGCAATGATGTTTTTATACATTGCCTTAACTAACGCTTTCCCTTATTTTAGGCTGCTGTGCGCACATCTTTCCATGTGTGCGGCAGCCCTTTTTTATGCCAAAAATATTTTATTATGGTACAATTAATTAAATAAAGCAGACTGACAGGAGGCAGATAATATGGACCAACAGGAATGGATGGGTTATGTTTCCCGTTTGGCTAACGGAGAATACCCTGTGCCGGTAGGCATGATACAGGATTATAACGACTGGCGCTGCCGCTCGATTGTAGGGCGCGCGCTTTACTGGATGGGCGATACCGAAAGCGCAATGCGTGTTTTAAGCACTGTTGTAAATGTAGAGCCCAATATGGATGACGACCCTGAATATGGTTTAAGCGAAGCGGAACACAAGGTTTTGTGTCTGCGAGATATTGCTGAGATAGTTTGGAAACTGGCAAAAAGCGAAGAAGCAGCCCTTACCTATTTAAAAGAAGCGTATGACCTGAGCCGTGCTTATAAACACAGCTTTCACAGCTGCGCCCGCGGCGATATGTTTTACCGCAGGCTGATGGTGCTGAGCGAAGCAGGAAAAACGCAGCAGGCTGTTGATGAATCCAAGGCAATGGTTGAAGCTGAAAAGGACAACAACGGTGTGAACCCGTATAAATATTTTGCACTGAAGTTTTTGGCAGAAAATGCGCATAACGCAGGCGATGACGCTAAAGCAAGTGAAATTTACGCCGAAGCCTTTAAGTATTACCCGCAAAACGATATTGCAGAACGTGACCTGGCTAAAGCCGCAGCGGAAGAAGACGCCGCAAAACGCTATAAAGCCTATGAATTTTGCAGCACCGTGCAGTATAAACCGTGGGAAAAGCAGCGCCCGATAGTGCTGCGCCGCGGTATCGACGATAAATAAAATTTTTTACGCCCCTTATTAATGCAGGGGCGTATTTTTTTGTAGTTAAAAATTCACAAATCTGTTACAATAGTACCAGCTGCTAATAATTTTAACAGAGGTGACGATGTGAATTTAAAAAATAAAGTTTTAGCATTAGGTATTTTATGTGCTTTGGGCTTGCCGCAGGCTGCCGGAGCAGAAGGCTTTGCCATTAACGAATGGAGTGCCGAAGGCGTTGCCATGGGCGGTGCCCGTATGTTTGCCGAAGGCGATGCTGCTAACGTGGCTTACAACCCGGCATCTATCACTAAGGTGGACGGCGAGGCGTTTAAGGTAAGCGCAACCTACATCAGCCCGCATGGCGAATATGATTTGTATGATGTTGCTGATACACTGATTGAAAGCGGCACTAACCGCGTACATTTTGGTTTTGCGCCCGGCACTTATTATGTTAAAAAACTGAACGATAAGGATTGGTTCGGCATTGGCGCGTTCAGCCGCTTTGCGATGGTGTCCGAATTTGAACGTAATTCACAAGTTTCTACCAATGCGTTTCTTTCCCGTTTGGATGGCGTTAGCGTTACGCCGACTTTTGCGCATAAGTTTGATGACAAATGGAGCGCGGCTATTGGTGCAGAGGTAAACTATGTGCGCCTGACTATGGAAAAGAATGCTGGCTGGGATGATAATTATGGATCATTAATTCCTACGCATACCAAAGGCGAGAGTTATGCTTTGGGCTGGAATGCCGCGGCCAACTATGCCTTCGACGATAAGAATGAAATCGGCGTGGTTTACCGCAGCCGCATCAAGCATTCTATGGAAGCTGATTTTAACGCTTATAATGTGCCTTTAACAGACACTAGCGGCTTACCGACTGGACAATTTACAGATTTTTCCGGCGATGCTTACGGTGAGGTAACTCTGCCGGAATCATGGCATATTGGTTACAGCCATAAATTTAACGATAAAACGCGCGTGGAATTAAACGCTGTGCGTACCGGTTGGGATACCTATAAAAATCTTGACATTATGTTGAGTGGTACTGGTGGTATGGATGGACTTGTAAGCAACCCAAAAAATTGGGAGGACGGCTGGCGTTACGCTATCGGTGTGGAACATAAATTAAGCGATAAATATACGCTGATGGCAGGCTATGCTTATGATGAATCTTCCATTCCGTATGACGGAGGCGATTTTATGGTGCCGACCGGCAACAGAAAAACTTATTCCATCGGCGCACGCTATAACGATAAAGACCAGACACTGGCAATCGCCTTGGGCTGGATGGATGTAGGAGATTTGCAGTTTAAGTTTAGAAGTGAAGGCGATACAGCAGCAAATGGCGGCCGCGCCCACACGCACGACAGTTATACCAAAATTATCGGCATCAGCTACCAGCGTAATTTTTAATTCAATGTAAAATTTTTAAAATCCCTGTTTTTTAGCAGGGATTTTTGTTTACTTTGGCTTCTGTAATTTTGAAATTCATGCAGTTTTGTATTATAATTATTAAAGATATGTATTTTACCTGCCTGCCATTTTGGCGGCAGTTATGGAAGGATGATGAAGTATGAAAACTTATGCTCCTGTTACCGAAGAAGTAATTGAAGCATTAAAAGGTGTTGCAGGCGCTGAATACGTTATGACTGATGCTGAAACACTGGAACACTATCAGACTGACGAAGAAACAGACCCGCGTAAATTTCACAAGCCGGAAGTTGTTGTAAAGCCTGCTTCGGCTCAGGAAATTGCGGAAATTATGAAACTTGCCAATAAATTTGATGTGCCTGTTACCGTACGCAGTGCAGGCACGAGCCTTGCAGACGGTGCAATTCCTGTCTGCGGCGGCATTGTGCTTTTAATGGAACGTTTGAATAAAATTATCGAGCTGAATACCGAAGGTATGTATCTTGTTACCGAAGCCGGTGTGCCTACCATTGAAGTTCAGCGTGTTGCCAACGAAGCAGGTTATCTTTATGCAGGCGACCCGTGCAGCGCCGACAGCTGCTTAATAGGCGGCAACCTGGCAACCAACGCGGGCGGCAATAAGGCAGTGCGTTACGGCACTACCCGCGACCAGGTTCACGAAATTGAATTTGTAAGCCCGACCGGTGAAATTATTGAAGTGGGCGCACGTTTGAAAAAATGCTCTACCGGCTACTGCCTGGAACAGCTTATTATGGGCAGCGAAGGTACTTTGGGCATTATTACCAAAGCAACCCTTAAGCTTTTGCCGCTGTGCCCGTATAAGTTCGACCTTGTTGCCGTGTTTACCGATCCGGACAAAGCCATTGATTTGGTGCCGCTGCTTTTAAAGGCAGGCATTGACCCGACCAGCATTGAATACATGGATAATACCTATGTACGCACCACCGCAGATTACTGCGAATATAAAAATGTGCCGCATTATGAGGACGGCATTTATGTTATCGTTACCGTTGAAACCTACAACGAAGACGAACTGGATATGAAGATGGAACGCCTTGACGAGCTTTGCACCGAAGCAGGCGCGGTAGAAGTGCTGGAAGCAGACGAACGCATCTGGAAAATGCGCCGCAACTGCCAGGAAAGCGTGCGTCTTATCAGCCTCGTATCCCTTACGGACGATGTTGTTGTACCGCGTGATAAAGTTGCCGACGCAGTTAAATTTGTTATGAAAACCGGTGAAAAATATCCGTTTACGCCGCTTATCTGCGCCCATGTAGGCGACGGCAACCTGCATATTGTATTGTGCAAATGCGATTTGACCGACGAAGAATGGGAAAATAACGTACAGGCATTCCATGACGAAGTTTATACCTATGCTTACAGCATTGGCGGACGCCTTGCCGGTGAACACGGCATTGGTGCCAAAAAACTTGCCGAAATGGAAAAATATACCCGTCCGGGCGAACTGAATTTAATGCGTACCATTAAAAAAGCCATGGACCCGAAATGTATTTTGAACCCCGGTAAGATTTTTAATGTAGATTAAAATTTTAAATGAAGGACAGTAGAAAGGATTTGAGAAAATGATGAACTACAAACCGGTCACCGAAGAAGTACTGGAGGCTCTGCGCAAAGCAGTAGGCGCTGAATATGTAATGACCGACCCCGAAACTCTTGATAAATACAAAACGGACGAAGAAACCGACCCGCATTACCATCATCTGCCGGAAGTTGTTGTAATGCCTGCCAATACCGAAGAAGTGGCAGCCGTTATGAAAATTGCCAACGAGTTTGACGTACCGGTTACCCCGCGCAGCGCCGGTACCAGCGTATCCTGCGGTGCAGTGCCCGTTTGCGGCGGCATTGTGCTTTTAATGGAACGCATGGATAAAATTCTTGAGCTTAACAAAGAAGGCATGTACATGGTTGTTGAAGCCGGTGCCAGAACTTTGGAAATTCAGGAATATGCCAATAAAGAAGGCTTTTTGTATGCAGGCGACCCGTGCAGCGCCGACAGCTGCTTAATCGGCGGCAATATTGCAACCAACGCCGGCGGTAACAAGGCTGTGCGTTACGGCACTACCCGCAATCAGGTTTACTCTGTTGAAGTTGTTACCCCTACCGGCGATATTGTAACGCTTGGCTCCACCCTTAAAAAGAACAGCACCGGCTACTGCCTGGAACAGCTTGTAATGGGAAGTGAAGGTACTTTGGGCATCATTACCAAGGCCACTCTTAAGCTTTTGCCGCTGTGCCCTTATAAACTGGATATCCTCGCTATCTTTACCGAACTTGACAAAGCCATCGGCGTTGTGCCGAACCTGATTAAAGCAGGCCTGAACCCGACCAGCGTTGAGTTTATGGACAACGGCTTTGTACGCAGCGCCAGCGATTACTGCGAACTGAAACTGCCGCATTACGAGGACGGTTATTATGTAATTATTACGGTTGAAACCTTTAACGAAGAAGAACTGGAAAGCAAAATGGAGCAGCTTGACGAAATCTGCACCGAAAGCGGGGCAACCGATGTTCTGGAAGCTGACGAGCGCGTATGGAAAATCCGCCGCAACTGCCTGGAATCTACCCGCGTGCTGAGCCTCATCAGCACTTCGGACGATTTGGTTGTGCCGGTTGATAAAATTGCCGAGTGCATTGAACATCTTAACGAAGTTTCCAAAAAATACAGCTTTAAACTGCTGTGCCTGGCACATGCCGGTGACGGCAACCTGCATTTCCAGATTCTGAAATGCGATTTAAGCGAAGAAGAATGGGAAAAACAGCTCAGCGAGTTCCACGCCGAAGCCTATGCTTATGTTTACAGCCTTGGCGGACGCCTGAGCGGCGAGCACGGCATTGGCGCCAAGAAGCTGCCCGCTATGGAAAAATATACCGACCCTGTCGAAATGAAAATGATGCGTGCTATTAAAGCCGCGCTTGACCCGAAAGGAATTTTAAATCCGGGCAAGGTATTTAACGTTCGTTAAAAAGTAAAATCCTCCGCTTTGTTGCGGAGGATTTTTTAGTTATTAACAGTAATATTTTCTTTTGGTATTTTCTGCCAGTCAAATAAAGGAAGAAGTTCTGCCGCTTTTATCGGTTCTTCTTTATCAATCAGCCCGGCTAAAAAGGCGAGCCTGCCGATAACTTCTTCCGGCGTATAACGGCTGCGCAGAGCGCCCATGTCCAAATCCATGTCGCGTTTGGCAAGGCGGCGGCCGTCCGGTGCGGTTAAAAGCGGCAAATGCCCAAACTGCGGCGGCTTAAAGCCCAAAAGCCTGTATAAATAAAGCTGCGGTGCGGAAGAACTTAACAGGTCGCGCCCGCGTATTACTTCCGTAACCCCCATAAGCGCATCATCAATAACAACGGCTAACTGATAGGCATAAATGCCGTCGCTGCGGCGCACGATAAAATCGCCCCATTCGCGGGCAAGGTTCAGGCTTTGCCTGCCGTAGTGCCTGTCGTTAAAGGTGATGGTTTCATACGGCACTTTAATGCGCCATGAGTGTTTATGGCTTTGCATTTTAATACGGCGCTCATCTTCCGTTAAACGGCGGCAGGTGCCGGGGTAAATAAACTGCCCGTCGCTTGTGTGCGGCGCGCTTGCGGCGTGCAGCTCGGCGCGGCTGCAAAAACAGGGGTAAATTAAATTTTGTGCGGCCAGTTTTTCAAAAAACTCTTTATAAATTCCGCTGCGGCGGCTTTGGTAAAATTCATCCGGCGCTTTGCCGGGAAAGGCGCCGCTGTCCCAGTCAAGCCCCAGCCACAGAAGGTCATCCATTAAAAGGCGCGCTTTTTCTTCCGTGCAGCGCGAAGTGTCGAGGTCTTCAATGCGCAGGAGCATGCTGCCGTTTTGCGCGCGTGCGCTCAGCCAGGCCAAAAGTGCGCAGAATATATTGCCGAGGTGCATTCTGCCGCTGGGTGAAGGGGCGAAACGCCCGCAGATTTTAGCGTCAGCCATTGTGTCAGCTCCTTTTTGTTTTAATTATATTCATTGTAACATTGATTAAACTAATTTTACAGGTTTTTTGCAGCTTACTTTTACTTTGCTTTTTTGCCTTTTTGCTGTAAAATATAATTATGTTGGCGTATGCCCGTTGATATAAGGAGGAATATTTTGGTAAGAAAAACTTCTGAAATGGTGGAAGCCGGTATTTTGGCGGCTATTGCCGTTTTGTTTGCTATACTCGGCACTTATCTGCCGGTGCTTGGCGTTATTTTTAATTTTCTGTGGGCAGTTCCGGTAGCGGTTTGCGGCATGCGCAACGGCCTGCGCTGGAGCATAATGACTTTAATTGTAGCGGGCGCGGTTATAGGTTCGCTGCTCGGGCCGGTGCAGGCTCTTTCCGTAATGGCAATGTTCGGCCTTTTGGGGCTGGCGCTGGGCGAGTGCATGTACCGCGGTTACACGCCTGCCAAAACTCTGGTATATAGTTCTGCGGCAACCTTTGTTTCCATTTTATTAAGCATGGGGCTGGCAATGCTTGTAATGGGCACCAATCCCGTGGATATAATGTTCAGCGGCCTTGAAGAAGCCTTAAATGAAACTCAGGGTTATTACAGGGCTGCCGGAATGAGTGAGGAGCAAATTGCAGCGGCTGTGCAGTCCAATAAAGATATGATTGAGCTTATCCGCTTAATCCTGCCCGGCTCGCTTATTGTATGTTCGCCGATAATTGCTTTTGCCAATTATATGGGTTCGCGTAAAGTGCTTTCAAAAATGGGCGTTGCTTTTGCGCCCCTGCCGCCGTTTAAAAACTGGCGTGTATCTGAATATTTAATCTGGCCTTTCGCGCTTTCCATGGGCTTTATGGCAACTTATCCGGACGCTCCGAAGCTGGCTTTTGAAATTGCCATCAATATTCAAACCGTAACCAGCGTAGCCTTTTTATTTCAGGGCTGGGCTGTAATTTACTGGTGGCTAGAGAAAAACGGCAAGCCTTTATGGCTGGGAGCAGTAAGCGTAGTGCTGGCATTGTCGGTGCAGTTGGTTTCTACATTTATTGTACTTCTGGGTGCGTTTGAATCTGTTTTTGACAATCGTAATTTAAAAGAACGCAGCCTGTAAAGGGAGCGGGTAAAATGTTTAACAAAATCTGGAACTTCTGGAATGATATGAAAGTGCCGTTAGGCATTATCGTTGGCTTTACTGTTGTACTGGCCTTTTACGGCTGGTGGTGGCTTGCTGTTGGCCTTGCGGCGATAGGCTGCTTTTACTGGTATGCCAGACGGCAGTTTTACAGCAAAGAAGTGCAGTTTAACGGCTACCTTGATACCATTGTGCGCAATATTGAGCGCACCAGCCATTATGCCGTAAGAAACCTTGACGTGGCCATGGCCGTATTCGGCCAGGACGGCAAATTGCAGTGGAAAAACGAGCTGTTTGTGGAATATGCCGGTTTTGCCGGAGTGAAAAATGTAGATGGCAAACGCCCGGAAGAAATTTTTGACCTGCCGGAAAACGCCTTTGACGCTTTGAGCATTAAAGACGGCGAACGCCTGCTTTTAATTAACGGCCGTTATTACCGCCTGCGCCATTGCCGTGTGCTGGCAGGCGAAAGGGCCGGTAAAAAAGAAAGCAAAGGCTACAGCCTGATATTCTATTTAACGGATGTCACGGACTTTGAACTTTTGCGCCAGAAATACGCCAACGAAAAACTCTGCCTTGCTTATGTGCGTTTTGATAATTACGAAGACGTAACCAAAGGCATGGGCGAAAGCACGCGCGCCAATATTTCCGGCGAAGTAAATGAAGTCCTCAGCAAATGGGCCGAAGAAGAAAACGGCTTTATTCTTGCCAACAATAAAGAAAGCTTTCTGGTCGGCATCAACCAGGCTTCTTTGCAGGACTTAATGGAAAAGAAGTTCCCTGTTTTGGATAAGATACATGAAATACAGGTAGGCAATAAAATTACGCCTACTATCAGCGTGGGCATTGCCTGCGACGGCCGCAGCCTGGAAGAAGTAAGCCTTAACGCTGCCAAAGCGCTTGATTTGGCGCTCGGGCGCGGCGGCGACCAGGTTGTTGTGGCAATAGGCGGCAGTTTACAGTTCTTTGGCGGCATTACAACCGTTACGGCCAAAAGCACACGCGTGCGTGCCCGCATTGTGGCGCATACCGTGCATGAACTGATGGTTTCGGCCGAAAAGGTTTTTGTAATGGGCCATACAATGGAAGATTTCGACGCTATCGGCAGTGCTATCGGCATGGCTAAAATGGCGCGCAGCCTTGGTAAGGAAACCTACATTGTTGTCAGCGGGCAGAACGAATCGGTGCGCAAAATTGCCGAAACGCTGCGCAGCAACGATATGAAGCTGATGGATGAAGATGACGTTTACGCCGATATTATGGTTGAAGAAGAAGAAGCGCTGAAGCATATTTCTCCCAAATCGCTTTTGGTTCTGGTAGACCACCACCGCAAAATGCTCTGCGCCAGCCAGAAGGTGCTGGACGCTATTCCGTGGCGTATTATTATCGACCATCACCGCCGCGCGGAAGACGCCATTAAAAATACCACGCTGCAATATATGGAACCGTCATCGTCATCTACAAGCGAACTGGTAACGGAGCTTGTGGGCTACTTTAACGACAGGCTGGAATTTACCAAAGGCGAGGCAACTGCGCTTTATGCCGGTATTGTTGTCGATACCAAAAACTTTGCCGTGCAGACCGGCGAGCGTACCTTTGAAGCGGCAGCACTTCTGCGCCGCAGCGGTGCCGACCCGAATATGGTGCGCCAGCTGTTTAAAGATGACCTTGATTCCGTACAGGTTAAATCGCGCCTGGTGGCAGAAGCCGAAATGCCGGAGCCGGGCATGGTAATTTCTGTTTACGAAAATGCGCCGAAAGAAGTTAAATCGTCTGTTATTGCGGCTCAGGCTGCCGATACAATGATTAATATTACCGGCGTTTGCATGAGCGTTGTTATAACCGAATATTCCGTTGACGGTTCTTTGGGCGTAAGCGCCCGCAGCGACGGTACCGTTAACGTACAGATTATTATGGAAGAACTGGGCGGCGGCGGACATCAGACAGTAGCCGGCGTACAGCTTAAAAATATCAGTGTTGAAGAAGTTAAAAAACAAATTATCGCGTTAGCGAAAAAACAGTTAGAGGAGAATGATAATAATGAAAGTGATTCTGCTGCAGGACGTTAAAAATTTAGGCAAAAAAGGTGATATTGTAGAAACCGCGGAAGGCTATGGCCGCAACTATCTGCTGCCGCGCAAAATGGCAAAGGAAGCCAACGCAGCCAACTTAAACCAGGCTAAAAAAGACCAGGCAACGCAGGCGCACCGTGCCGCTCAGCGCAAGGACGAAGCTGTAATGCTTGCCGCCCAGCTGAAAAAAGTACACGTAGTTGTTAAAGTGCGCGTGGGCGAAAACGGCAAAATGTTTGGCAGTGTAACCAGCAAAGATGTTGCCGAAGCCTTAATTGAACAGACCAAACTTGATATTGACCGCCGCAAGGTAGAACTGAAGGGCGCTGTAAAAGGCACTGGCGAATACACCGCTGTTGCCAAATTGCACCCGGAAATTTCTGCCGAGTTTGCCGTAACCGTAGCGGCAGAATAAGGCGTTTGCCATGATTGACAGAGTACCACCGCAGAACATAGAGGCGGAACAGGCCGTTTTGGGCGCAATGCTGCTTGAAAGGGAAGCCATTGCCAAAGTAATGGAAAAACTGCGCTCCGAAGATTTTTACCGCGAGGCGCATAAGGTTATTTTTAACGCCATGCTGGAACTTTATAACCGCAATGAAGCAGTCGATTTGGTAACGGTAACCGAGGTTTTAAAAAAGAACGGCAAGCTGGAAGATGTTGGCGGCATTGCCTATGTTACTTCGCTGGCCAATTCCGTACCGACGGCTGCCAATGTGGTTTATCACGCCGGTATTGTCGAAGAAAAATCCATTCTGCGCCAGCTGGTGCGTTCCGCTACGGAAATTGCGGAACTTGGCTACGAAGGCAGCGAAGATGTAAGCGATATTATTGACAGCGCCGAAAAGAAAATACTTGATATTTCCAACCGCAAAAAGGATACCGACTTTGTGCCGATTAACAACATTGTTATGGATTCCTTTAAGGATTTGGAAGCATTAATGAATAATAAGAACGGCTTAACAGGCCTGCCGACCGGTTTTGTTGATTTTGACAACCTTACCAGCGGCCTGCACGGCAGTGATTTTATTATTCTGGCAGCACGCCCTTCAATGGGTAAAACGGCATTGTCGCTGAACATTGTGCAGAACGTTGCTATCCGCAGCGGCAAGCAGACGGACGGCAAGCCGAAAGTAGTTGCCTTTTTCAGTTTGGAAATGAGTAAGGAGCAGCTTGTGCAGCGTATGCTCTGCGCCGAAGCAAATATCGATTCGCAGCGTCTGCGTATTGGTGAACTGCGTGACGAGGACTGGATTCAGCTTATACAGACAGCCGATTCTTTAAGCGCCGCGCAGATTTATATCGACGATACGGCAGGCATAACGGCTATGGAAATGCGCAGCCGTGCGCGCCGCTTAAAAGCGGAGCACGGTCTTGATTTAATCGTTGTCGACTATTTGCAGTTAATGCAGGGCAGCGGCAAGCGCAATTTAAGCGGCGACCGCCAGCAGGAGGTTTCCGAAATTTCCCGTTCGCTGAAAGCACTGGCGCGTGAGCTGAATGTGCCGATTATCGCACTGTCGCAGCTCAGCCGCAGCGTGGAATCGCGCCAGGTAAAACGCCCGATGCTTTCTGACCTGCGCGAATCAGGCTCTTTGGAACAGGACGCCGATATTGTAATGTTCCTGTACCGCGAAGACTACTATAACCCTGAAACCGAAAATAAAAATATAACGGAACTTATCGTCGCCAAGCACCGTAACGGCCCGGTTGGCACGGTAAACCTGTTCTTCCATAAGCAATTCACCAAGTTTGTAAGCCTTGCTAAAAGGGAAGAATAAAAAGCATAAAAAACTCCCGTACATTATGTGCGGGAGTTTTTGATTTTGAAGCTATATTAAAATAAAAATCAAAAAAAGATGGACATTATAAGTCCATCTTTTTTGCTATAATAAAAGCAAGAAGGTGATAAAATGATGAAAAGTTTTAATAATAACAGAAAGCTTGAAATATATGCCAAACTAATGGATGGCAGATTTATAGATAAGGAAGAAGAAGCCGATTTTTACTGTGTTTCTTTAAAAACAATTCAGCGTGATTTAGAAGCGATTAGATATTTTTTGGAAAATTATAGCCATAAATATAGGCTTGTATATGACAAAAAGCTGAATATATACAGACTTAATAATTGTATAACTTCAATATCAGTACCAACAACAATAGCATTGATAAAAATATTGCTTGGTACTAAAGCTTTTACGAAAAAAGAATTAAAAACTATAATTAAAGAATTATTTGCAGAAGGATACGGATATTGGGGCAGATTTGATAAATATGGTTGTAGTGCATTAGCGGAAGAACAGGATGATTATATAAAAAAGATAATTCAAAATGAACTTTTTAATTACAGAGAACCGGCGCACGGCAAAGCTATTTTAAATATGATAGACAAAATTGCCAAAGCTATTGCTGAACAAACGATACTTAAAATATGGTATAAACGTATGGATGGAAGCCTTGTGATACGCGAAATAAATCCGGTTGCAATTTTATTCTCCGAATATTATTTTTATATGCCTGCGTATTTTACAAATAAAGAGGCTCCTGACGATTATGTAAACGGTACATTAGTGCCGGTTATTTACAGAATTGACCGCATTGAACAGCTGATTGTTACTGATAAACATTTTAAAGTAGATTACTTAATGCGGTTTCAAGACGGTGAATTTCGTAAGCGTATACAGTTTATGCAGACTGGTATGCTTGTAAAAATAAAATTTTATTATAACGGACCTTCACTTGAAGCGGTTTTAGACAGGGTACCAACCGCTAAAATTTTAGAACACAATCAAAAAGGCTGGCTGATTGAAGCGGAAATGTTTAATAAAGGCATTGAGATGTGGCTGCGCAGCCAGGGTGATATGGTTGAAGTTTTAGAGGAAAAGGAAATTAAAAACAGAATATATTAAATTATAAAGATAAAGGGGTGTCGGATTATGTATGAAAAATTTGCCAAAAATGAACTGAAAAATAATTTATTTGAATATGCTACGAGCGAACTTTCGCAGGACGCATTTATTTGCTGGCTTGCTTCGTACGCACATGAAGAAGCAGAAAAAGATGCAGCGCTTAACGAATGTGCAAGAAAAATGCTGGAAATGTTTGTGCCTGAATTTAAGAATAAAAACTTTAAACTTCTTAATGTTGAGCGCCAGGTTGATAAAATAGATGTTTTGTTAACTGTTGAATGTGAAGGTAAAATTTACAAAATTATTGTGGAAGATAAAACATATACTTCCGAACACGACAATCAGTTAAACAGATATGTTGAAGAATTAGCAAAAAAACATGAAGAAAATGCTTTTATAGTAAAAGGAGTTTATTACAAGACAGGTTTTCAAAGCGATTTGAGCGGTGTTGAAAAAGCTGATTATAAAAGAATAGGCAGAGAAGAAATACTTAATTTAATGCAGCAATACGCAGATAAAACAAACAACCATATTTTCATTTCCTATTACAATTATTGGAATAGCAAGCAAAATTTAGTTGAAACTTTTAAAACCCTTCCAGTTGTTGATTGGAGTTGGTGGGCGGTTTATGGGTTTTATGATTATTTGCATAAAGAATTGCAAGGGAAAAAGCTTGGTTCTTGGTATGGATATGTTGCAAATCCAAGCGGTGGTTTTCATGCTTTGTCGGTATGGGTTTTAGATAATGAGGATAGAATTTACTTAAATAATGAAAATAAAGTTATTGTTGATAAAGAAGAATTAAAAAAATATAATGATGCTGATAAACAAAATGAGAAAGTTGATGAAACTTTTAAATATAAGTATAGTTTTTACTTCCATATCAGAACAACGCTTAAAAATGGAAAGATTAAAGCTATTATAGTAGATTGGAAGATTGAAAATTATTTAAAAGTTAATGAAAGTAATTCTTTAACTAAGGAAGAAAGAAGAAAACTATATAAAGAAATGAGAGATGAATTTATAAAATTACTTGAAAAGAACAATGTAAAATTAGAAAAAATTTCAAGAATTGGTAATGGTAAATGCGTAACATTAGGAAGCATTTGCCTTGATAAAAATGGAAATTATGAGAATTTAAAAGAAGAAATTTTCAATATTTCAGACAAATATAATGAAATTTTGAAAAAAATAAAGAACTAAATCGGTGATAAAGATGACAAATGAATTTGTAAATAATTTCACCTCTGCGTCAGATATTGCCTATACTGCTTTTCGTGACATTGAAGGTGATGTTGCTGAACAGAAAAACGCAAAGTGTATTCCAACCGGTTTTATAGAGATGGATAGAGAAATGGAAGGCGGCGTTCATGATACAGATTTAATAGTTTTAGCTGGGCGCCCATATATGGGGATAACTACTTTGGCCTTAAATATTTTAAACAATATTGCCTGCGTTGGTAAAAAGACGGTGGTTTATTTTAGTTTTGATAAGGACAAAGGAAGTTTAATGAAAAGGCTTCTTGGCATCATGGCAGAAGTTGAAATTAAGTATTTTGGTGAAAGTGATAATTTAAGTGAGAGGGAATGGAAACGACTTGTAGACGCGGTTGAAACCGTGCAAAAGAGTAAATTTTACTTTTTTGATATTCCGGTATCGAATTTAGCAGATTTTATTAAGAATATTAAATTTGCCAAAGAAAATTTGGGTGCTGAACTGGTTATAATAGATAATCTTAATCTGATTCCGCAGAATCCTAAAAACAAACAAGAATATAACTTTATAGCAGCTAAACTAAAAGATACTATATTGGAGCTGCGCTTACCGGTTATTTTGCTTGCGGAGTTAAAAATAGCACATTCTTTTGATGACGGGGGTTATGCTTATCCTCAAATTAAAGAATTAGACAGATTTGGGTCGCTGTGGAAGAAAAGTGATATGATTACTTTTTTGTATAACAGATCATATTACACATATCTTGAAGAAGAAGCCAATATTTATGAATGGATTATAGCAAGAAATAAAAGAGGTGTATCAAAAACTATAAATTTATTCTATAAAAATAAAACGAGTAAATTTAAATCCATTGCGCGATATGCGGAATAAAGTAAACCCGCCAGAAGAAAATAATTCTGGCGGGTTTGTTGTTAGATTTTGGTGGAGACGAAGGGGATTGAACCCTCGGCCTTACGGATGCGAACCGTACGCTCTACCGAATGGTTCGCATTTTTTATGAACATCTGAGAGAAAGTTTTTGTCACAAAACATAGAGATGCGAACCACTTGGGATTTAAGGGGGATGTGAACCGTTCGAATGAAATTGTTGTGTATATAATGAAGTTTAACTTATATCTGTACATTTTTTCTATAACAGGTTTGAAAGTAATGAGTTTTTTGCCTGGCGCAGACTTGGAACATACACGATTATAATTTGAAAGATGAAAAGTCTATGTTTGCGGTTTAGATTCTTGCAAGGAATAGGCGATTTTTGTGGATCTATGCTATAATAAGAATAGACCTTTTTAAACATGATGGATATATGGTCGCGGTGTTAATATTAGAAAACAGCTTAAAATATAGACAGTGGAGGAATATGCCATGAGTCTTGAACCTGGTGGCAGAGCTGATAAATACGGAAATAAATACGAGAATCGCTATCTTGCTAAACTCCTTCTCAGACTTGTCAGAGAAGAGCTTATTTCTATTACTGTTGAACCTTTAGGTGACAATAGTAACTCTGTAGAATTCATTTCCGAACAAAAAGACGGAACTATTAAGCATTATCAGTGCAAAGCCAGTAATACCACACATTCTTCATGGAGTATTTTAGATCTAAGAAAGTACAAAGTTTTTGAGCGAGCCAAAGAAATTATTTCTGCTGACATTAAAAACTTATACTATTTTATTTCACCTCTGCAATATAACGAATTAGATGAACTGTGTAAGCGAGCTCGAACCAATTCTTCACCTGAGGACTTTATAAATTTTCAGCTGACGAATGATTCTATTAGGCGTATGTTCAATGATTGCGTAGTGGAATTTGGGTTTGATAAAAGCGAACCGTCAGCCAAAGCAGAAACCATGTTATTATTATCGCATTGCTTTTTTGAGCAATATATTACTGGTACAGAAGCTGAGCAGGACTTAGAAGAATACATTGGTACGCTATTTACGGGGAAGGCATCTACAGTTCGAGTTTTGCTGGAACAGTATGCCAATGATACTGGCCGTTACGGGGTAAAAATAACAGCCAAAGATGTCATTGATTATTTAGAGGAAAAGAATATCCATGTTCGTAACTATTGCGGCAATGAAACAGTTTTAAATAGAATTCACATCCTAAACAGTACATATTGGGATTCCTATCATGCTATTCACGAAAATCTCGTACATCGAACAGCAACGGATGATATTATTCAAAGTATCAAAGATGGGCAATCAGTAATTCTTCATGGAAAGGCCGGTACTGGAAAAAGCGGATGCCTGGAAGAAACGATCCGTTACTTAAAACAAACCAACACTCTTTACCTTGCTGTAAAGCTTGATAAACATGTACCTCGCATATCCGCAGATACTTATGGCCAGGATCTTGGCCTTCCGGAATCGCCGGTGTATTGTTTATCGACCCTTGCTGCAAGAAGACACTGCGTCTTGATTCTGGATCAGCTGGATGCTTTGCGTTGGACAAGCAATCACTCCGGTGATGCTTTGGATGTCTGTAAAGAATTTATCCAACAGGCAGAAGCCATCAATAGATATTCAGAAGGAAAAATATCGATTGTATTTGCATCTCGTACCTTTGATTTAGATAATGACAGGGGATTGAAAGAACTGTTTGCATCCTCGGATTCACATGCTGAGTTGCAATGGATCAAGGTAAATGTGAGTCAGTTTACTAAGGATGATGTGGTTCAAGTTATAGGTCAAGCGTACAATCATCTTTCTTCTCGACTCCAAAAGTTGCTCCTAACCCCATCTTCATTGTACGTTTGGTCCAAGCTCGAAGAAAATGCAAAGAATAACAGTGTTTCCTCAGTTTTTGAGTTAATGAATGCATGGTGGCAGCAGATTCAGAAAAAGTGCATTTCAGTTGGTTTACAATCCGAAGCGGTTATTGCCTGTAAAGATAAAATTGTGATGTCAATGGAGAGAAGAACTGTCTTTTCGCTTCCACGGGCTATCTTTACAGATCAAACAAACGAAATCGATTGTCTTGTTTCGTCAGGCCTATTAAATAGCAATCCAAATACAAAAAGCATTTCATTTGCACATCAGAGTTTCTTAGACTACTTCATAACATCAGATATTTTAGAGAAGATCTATTCGGGTTATGAGCTTAAAGACTTGATTGGAGATAAAAATCATCAAACACCCTTTATTAGATATCGTGTGTTGACAGTTCTTCAAAATTTGCTTGACAGTGATCCCATCCTATTTGAAAAGCAGAGTATTGAATTATTAGAAGCTTCTTGTGTGCGCTTTTACTTCAAATGCACAGTTTTTGAAATAATCGGACAATGTGATGCCCCTACAGTTGAAATTTACAGAATCGTCGACAAATATATACAAAAACCAGAGTGGTCAGATTATATCACCCAAGTTGTGTTATATGGCCACCCTGCATTTGTTATGCGATTGTTCCCCCTTTCAAATCGTGTTTTCCCCTCAGATAAATATCTGTCACTATTAAAATCTATTAGCTCAAAAGAACCAGATTTTGTAACAGATAGACTGCGTCTTTTTGCGTTTCTGAATGCTGAACAAGATCGCAAAATTTTCTGGACATTATGTCATGATGCAAACGATGATTCTGATGAAATGTTCGAATTTAGAATGCAGCTTTTGCAAAATGATCCAGCACTTTTTCAAAACTTTTGGGGATTTCATGAGCTTATTAAGCGCTCATCCTCAAGAGCCATAGACCTGTTTGAGATCATTGTCGGGAGTTGGCCAAGCCAAAGAATTTCTCGCCTTTATATCGAAGATTCCAGAAATCTTTCCTGTTATATTAAGCAGTATGCGTGGCTACTTGTAACAAAACTATTTTCCAAGATTTGTGAGGTAACATCTAATTATCTCCCACATTGGCCAGAAGATAGATGGAGCCATGATTACGAGGAATGGGAATCAAATGAATTTAAAGAATCTGCTGTTCGTGAGATTACAGAGATTGTAAAAGAGGCCTTTGCAGAATGTGCACAATCCTCTCCTAATGAATTAATGGAGTTTATTAAAGGAGTAAAATATCCAATCTCTGCAGTTGGACATGAGTGTATCATGCATGCTGTATTAAATTTGCCCACTGATTATGCTGACGAGGTGATAGAGTGGATTTTGGAAGATGTTTCTGCAAAAATATTTGTGTTTTCTGCAAAGAAGGATAATTATCTAACTGATTCGGCTCAAATAATTAAAAAATTCTCTCCTGTTTGCAGTATGGCGTTATTCCAAAAACTGGAGCAGTATATCTGTAATTGGAAAGAACCAACTGAGCAGATGGTATATATATTTAAACGCCGTCTTGATGTAAGGAAAGCACATCATATACCTGTGTACTATGCATATTGGGGGCACTTCCAAAAAGCACTTTTACCAAGCATGGACATTTCTCGTTTATCTGCATACGCTAAGCAGTTGCTCAATGTAGTAAACCGAAATTCTTGGATTCAACTGCCCTACTTTTATTGTGGATTTACCATGGGGGCAGCCAAAACAGTTGTATCTCCCGTAGACAATTATACGGAGCGACTGAGCAATAAGACATGGCTCCAAATTATCTCCACCCCCCAGAACAAAATGAACGATAGGTGGCGCGGATCTGATAACGGTCCCTACTACATCGAAGCGAATCATCAAACTTTTGCATCTGCTCTTGGTAGTCAAGCCAAGCGGGAGCCACTCAGATTTGCCAAACTTTCCTTGTCTTTTCCGGAAAATTGTTATGAAGGGTACATTTCTCATGTCCTGTACGCATTATCTGAGAATAGTTCAAACGGGGAGTTTGATGTTGAGCTTGTAAGCAAGGTTATTCAGCGCTATGGGCACAGCAAAAATCTCAACATCGCTATGGCTGTCTCACATGTGATTGAAAAACACCCAAATGAGATGTGGTCAGATGATGTCATCAATATCCTAAGGGAAATTGCATTAAATCATCCTCACCCAGGTAAAGATGAATACGGCGTTACAAGCAGTTCAGATCCTGAGCACAAATCAACTCATTCACTCCTTCAAAATTCAATCAACTGCGCACGCGGGTGTGCTCTCCATGCCATCGCAGCTTTACTTTGGGAACATTATGATTTGGGAGATAAACTAAAAAGTACGATTCTATTAGCAAGCAAGGATCCTAATCATGCTGTGCGTTTTGCGGTGATGGATTGCGTTCGGCCCTATTATAATATCGAAAAGGCTTTTTCAGTTGAAATTTTTACTTCGCTCACAGGAGATGACTTGCGTGTTGTTGCGGCCCATGGATATTGGGATATTTTGTCTCGGGAATATGATAACCGTAACACTTACTATAGAGGAATATTAATAAAAGCCTGTTTGTCCGAGATTGATGACTTAGCTGAATGTGCTGCTGGCTTACTGTGTGCAGTTGGAATCTTTCATAATGACCAAAAAGCATTGCAATTTATCATGTCACATCAATTTAGCGCAAAACAACAAGGCCGAATCTGTTCACAAGCTGTTTCCTCTTTTAATTCGGATGAGTATCATGAAAAGAGTAAGATGGTTCTGATCCATTTGATGGATCATTCATCGGATGAGTTGCAAGGGTTCAATCGTCTTTTCTTTGATCGATGCATTGAAATAAAAAGGGATGAAGAGTTTCTGGTTCACTTAATGGAATCGCGGCAAAGTGTTCATCTCTTTCATTCTTTTTTGGACTATCTGTATAAAAGCGATGAAAACATTTGCAGCTTTGCTCTCGTTTTAGAGACAATTGGTAATAGCCTTTCTCAGATGCCACCAGAAAGAGGTGAGAGACTTATTGTAACCGACTTGGTAAAATGTGTGGTCCGTTTGTTCGATAAAGGGAAAAACGATCCCTTCATTACTGAGATCTGTTTAAATATTTGGGACCAATTGTTTATGAGCAATCTGCATGATATCAAACCGTTGTCAGATATGATTGATGATTTTGAGTAGAAAAGATACCATAGATTCCGAGATTCTCCTATTTAAACTTTTAGGAATCCAGACAGAAAATGGCATTGTATAATCCTCTTATTCTACCTAAGGAGGAGTGTACAATGAATCGAGTCTATTGCCGGTATCGGGTATCCACTGTCCAGCAGTTGCACAAGGATGACATTCCCATGCAGCGGCAGGCGTGCCAGGAATTCGCCGCCGCTCACGGCTGGAAAATCATCAAGGAGTTCTACGAGAAAGGAATCTCAGGGTTCAAGACCCCCACAGCGGACCGCAGAGTGCTGCAGCAAATCAAGAAGGATGCCAAACAACATAAGTTTGACATCCTTCTTGTCTTTATGTTTGACCGATTGGGGCGACGGGATTCGGAGACTCCGTTTTTTGTAGAGGATCTCTCCATGCTGGGAATTGAGATTTGGAGTGCCCGAGAGGGACCGCAGAGATTTGAGAGCCATGCCGACAAGCTGATCAATTACATTCGCTATTGGCAGGCTTCCGGTGAAAGTTTGAAAATCTCCGAACGGACCAAGACCCGGATGCAGCAGCTTACCAGTGAGGGCTTCTACTGTGGAGGAAGAGCACCGTATGGTTATAGGCTTGTCAAAACGGGGCGGGTCAACCCCAGGGGACGTGATGTGCATGATCTGCAAATCATACCTGGTGAAGCAGAGGTCATCCGTATAGTCTTCGACTACTATATCCGGTACGGATATAGTAGTCGAAGAATTGCGACAGAGCTTGCAGCACAGGGTATCTATGACCGGAATGGTGAAGTGTTCCATCCAAGCTCTATTAACGCATTTTTACACCGAGAGTTGTTCACCGGAGTCATGTGCAGAGGAGGGGTTCGTTCACAGCTCAACCCGGAATTGCAAATCATCTCACCGGAAACATTTCAGGCGGCACAGCAAGTAATGGAGCAGAGAAAACAGGGGCAGCTTCCCAAAAAGCTGGTGGGAAGAGCGCTGTTATCGGGAAATGTTTACTGCGGCTGTTGTGGAGGAAGGATATTTGCATCAACTGTTCGAAAAACTCATCGAGTGATGGAGCACAATGAGAAAATCCCCGTCTATAAATGCTACAACCGGGTTCAGCACCGTGAGCGATGCTCTGCACAAAGCACTTATCGAGCGGAGCAGATTGACAAAGAAGTGCTGCGTCAGTTGAAAAGTCATGTGGATACCCATCATGAACTGCAAAAGCTGTACGACAAAGCGATGGAAGCGGAGTTCTCGATCCGGAAGATGATTTTGTGTCAGTGGATTGAGCGGGTGAATATCTTTACTTATGATCATATTGAGGTGTTGTTCCAGGACGAAATAGAGATTTTCTAAAGCAGGATATATGCCGCTGAGATGCTTTCGGCGTAGATACTGGAAGTACTGCACAAAGGGAATGCGAACCGTCTTGTACAATATGCTTGGATGTGAATCATTCATTTCCAGATCTTTTCGGCCTTTCCCGAGGGGCGGAGAACAAAAAACAATGATCGTTTTTAGTTTCCTGAACAGCGGATGCGAACGGAGCGGGGGGCTGGTACGGGAAACAGGGCGGAAACGGTTGAGCTACAGGCCCACCATTTTTGCAAAAAAGTTGAAAAAAAGCCGTGAAATTTATAATTTCACGGCTTTTTGTGGTGGACCTAATCGGGATCGAACCGACGACCTTACGGATGCGAACCGTACGCTCTCCCAGCTGAGCTATAGGCCCATGTTTGGTTGTTTTGTATATTTTTGCTCGATTTGTTTGTGCAGTTTGCTGTTCTGACCGGGCCCGTGTTATGTTGCGCTGGCTCTCCCAGCTGAGCTACGTCCCCATACAAATTAAGTATAGCACTTTGCATATGCAGGTACAATATAAAATTTAAATTTCTGCTTTGGCGGTTGTTTTTTGCTGACGGTGTTTTGCCGCTTCAAGCAGTTCTGTGCGTTCGTTGGGTAAATTGCCGCTGCGGACACGTTCCAGCAGGTATTTTAAAAATATGCCGGTTTCTGATGCGTCCGTTATAATTTGCGCAAGGTCGGCTCCATTTACGGCAAGGTCGGCAGTATGCACCGGCATTTTATTGTGGGCAATTTCTATCACGGCATCTGCCAGTTCACGCCCTTCTGCCATCAGCTGCGGGTTGTTGCCGGCGTGCGTTGCGCCCATGTCTGCCAAAAACACTTCCTTCAGCTGCGAGAAGGCTTCCGTTAAATCTTTGGAGGTGCGGAATTCGCCGCCGGCTGCTTCGGCGCGTACCCAGCGCGTCAGCGTGCGTTCTTTGGTAAACATCATCGGTGCAAAGCGCATGTGGCGCGATACCAGCCATACAACGCGCTTGGCAAAATCTTTTGGGTAGCGCAGGCGCGTCATTACGTCCTGCGCCATAACTGCGCTTAACGCTTCGTGCCCGTGGTCACTGGGCGAACCGTCCGGATGTGTGCCGCGGATGCCGGGCATGCCTTTTCCGAGGTCATGCAGCAGCATGGCCCAGCGGATTGTTAAATCGCGCGGGCTGTTATCAACGGCTTTTAATGTATGCTCCCAGGCGTTGTAACAGTGAAAACGCCTGTTTTGTGGCAGCCCTTCCAGGTGGCGCAGTTCCGGCAGAATGTCAATTTCATGATATGCGCCGTTTTCTTTTACGCGGCATTTGGCGTCTGTCAGCCCTGTTGCCATCAGCAGCATCAGGCCTTTGCCTGCATATTTGCCCGTAAGCAGCTTGTCAAGTTCGGTGCGCACGCGTTCAAGCGATAAACCGGCGCAGTTTCCGGTGGGAAAACTGAAATTGCGCGGCATATAGTAAGGCGTGTTTTCTTCGCCAAAGGGCGGCAGCACGCCGCTTTCCTGCACATAGTCAAAGCCAAGCTGGGCAACAAAACGGCAGGCGCGCAGCATACGCAGGGCGTCCTCGCTGTAACGCTGCTCGGCGTCACCTACGGTGCGCAGAATATGGTTCTGTAAATCCTCCATGCCGTTATGGTAATCATATATTCTGCCGTTTATATCCATTGCCATGGCGTTAACGGTAAAATCACGGCGGCTTAAATCTTCGCGCAGCGATTTGCTGAACCATACTTTTTCCGGCTTGTGGGCGTCAGCGCCATAAATTTCTCCGCGGAAGGTGGTAATTTCCGCAGGAACGCCGTCTATAACGGCAACCACGCAGCCAAAGTTCTGCCCGAGGTTATCAATGGTTTTAATATTGTTGGCACGGCATACCGCGCTGATTTCTTCCGGCGTGGCGCTGGTGGTAATGTCAAAATCGCCGGGCGGCAGTTTTAAAAGCAAATCGCGCACCGCTCCGCCCACAACGTAAGCCTCGTAGCCTGCTTCTGTAAGCATATGCAGTATTTTTTTTACATAATCCGGTATTGCAGTCATTTTTACCTCATTCGTAGTCCATACCGTCATTTTTCAGGCGGTATTCCACATTAATGCCAAAGTATTCCCACAGCACCTCTTTTAAGTCGGCGCCGTTTTTTATTTTATAGCGGTATTTAACCCTGCCGCTCAGGTAAAATTTTAAAAAGTTGCCGCGGATGGTGATGTTGCAGTCCTCGCGGAAGATGGAAAGCTCTTTTTCTTTGTTAAATGGCGAATCGGGATGTGCGTCGCACCAGAAAGAAGGGAAAACGTAATCTTTTTCCAGCTGCGGTTCTTCGGTAAAGCCCAGCATACGTTTCCACGGTTTGCCTTTTTCCTTCTGCCACAGCAGCCAGCACCAAAACTCGTCGCGCGTAAATTTGTACTGGCTGATGCCATCGCTCTGCACGCGCTGTTCTTCCAGCAAAAGCGGGATGCGCGGGCTTTCGCTGTTGACTCCGACGTCAGTAATATAGCGTTTGCCGTCGATGGTTACACACATATTGCGGTGCTGGCGCATTTGGTACACGTTTATCTTATTAATGAAGCGCCCGGCGAAGCTGACGAAATTAAAGCCCAGCGATTCGAGCAGCCAGGCGTACAGCCCGTTCAGCTCAAAGCAAATGCCGCCGCGGTTGTGCAAAATGAGCTTGTTAAACATTTTCTCTCGATTAAGCGAGGTGATTTTGCTGTTAAGGCAGTCAAAATTATCATAGGGGATGTATTTTAAATGCGCGTCATGCAGTTTCTGCAGCGTTGCTAAATCAGCCCTGGGCGTAAAATTTTCCAGCTGGAGCTTATGCAGGTACTGCTTTATTTGTTCTTTGGTCATTGGTTTAGAGCGCAGTTTCATAGGCTTCATCTCCAATCGGCTTTCCTATATTTATTGTAGCATGGCAGAAGTTTAATTAAAATGTTTTTGTTATTATTATGGTAAAATATAAAGCGGCGGAGGTGTAAAATGGTAATTTTAATAGGAAAATGCAGTTAATTTACGCTTGTGCCGTGAATATGGCTGCAAGTATATTCTGATTGACGGAAATTATGACGCAGCGCAAATAGCCGCGCAGATTAAAATGCTTTAATTAGGCGGCGTGCTGTGATAAAATATAAAGATAACATGGGTTAATATGCCTTGGAGGTTGTTTTGCAGAACAGAATGCCGCTTGTTGAAGCGATGCTGAAATATAAAAACGAAAAGGTTTATCCCTTCCATACGCCCGGGCACAAGGGCGGGCGCGGAATGGAAGCGCTTTTAAAAAACGAACTCGGCGCAGGTGCCGTGGCGATGGATGTATCGCTGATGAGCGAACTGGATGATATTCATGCGCCTTCTTCATATATAATGGAAGCGCAGAGTTTAGCGGCGCAGCTGTATGGCAGCGACAGGTGCTTTTTTGCCGTTAACGGTACAACGGGCGCTATTCATGCCATGCTGATGGCGGCCTGCAAAGCAGGAGATAAAGTTTTAGTGCCGCGCAACGCTCACCGCAGTGTGACAGGCGCATTGCTTTTAGCAAATTTGGAGCCTGTTTTTGCAATGCCGGAATATGACGCTGTATTTGGCATTAACACACAAATTACGCCGCAGGCGGTGGAAGCAATGTTTGCGCGCTATGCGGATATTAAAGCCGTGCTGGTGACAAGCCCTAATTATTACGGGCAGGCTGCGGATTTAAAAGCCATTGCCGGAATTGCCCATGCCCATAATGCCGCCCTTTTGGTGGATGAGGCGCACGGGCCGCACCTTGGCTTCAGCAGTAAGCTGAAGCCTTCGGCTTTGCAGTGCGGGGCGGATGCCTGCGCGCAGAGCACGCATAAAATTCTGGGCGCTATGACGCAGTGCTCGCTGCTGCATGTTAAAGGCGGGCGCATTAATTTAACGCGTGCCGCGGAAGCGGTGAGCCTTTTAACAACCACAAGCCCCAATTATTTGCTGATGGCTTCAATAGACGCTGCGCGCTATACTTTGGCTGTACAGGGCGAAAAATTGATTGAGCGTGCGCTGGCAGCGGCGGAAAAGCTGCGTAAGTGCTTAAGTAAATTTGCCGGGCTGAAACTTTTGGATGCAGGCTGCACCGGCAAAAACGGCATAGCCGGGTTTGACTGCACCAAAGTAACGGTTAATACGGCAGCGTGGGGTTACAGCGGCACGGAAGCCGGAGATGCCCTGCGCAAGGCAGGAATTGCCGTGGAGCTTACCGACGCGCAGAACGTGCTTTTTTTGGTAACCTTTGCGGATGGCGGCGCAGAATATGATGCCGTGCTTGAAAAAATAAGCAGTGTTTTTGCAGGCTTGGAGCAGCATAAGCGCGCCCCTTTAAAGGAACAAAACTGCTGGAAGCTGCCGGAGTTTGTTACGGCAGTGCCGCTGCGCAGCGCGTTTGATGCGGAAACTGAAAGCCTGCCGCTGCAAGAGGCGGAAGGCAGAATCTGCGCGGAGCAGGTTAGCTTTTATCCGCCGGGCATACCGGTGCTGTGGCCGGGCGAACTTGTTACGGCAGCAGTAATTGACTACTGCCTGCGCATGAAAAAGCTGGGGCTGCCTGTAAGCGGGCCGGCCGATTATACATTAACAGAACTGCGGGTGATTAAATAAATGGCAAAAGGTTATTTTATCAGCCTGGAAGGCGCAGACGGCTGCGGCAAAACCACGCAGCTGGAGCATGTGGCTGAAGAATTGAGAAGGCTTGGGCGTGAAGTTGTATGCACGCGTGAACCGGGCGGTACGAGGCTTGCTGAAAGCCTGCGCGCAATGGTGCTTGACCCGGAACTGATAATGAATGCCCGTACGGAAACGCTTTTATATATTACGGCGCGTGCCGACCATGTTGCGCGGGTAATTAAACCGGCGCTGCTGGCGGGTAAAATTGTACTGTGCGACCGTTTCAGCGATTCTACCGAAGTATACCAGGGAATTGTGCGCGGGCTGCCCTTGCAGGCCATTCATGGTTTAAGCACTTTTGCTTCCGGCGGTTTGGAGCCGGATTTGACAATACTGCTTGACGGCGACCCGGATCTTTTAGCGGCAAGGCGTGCTTTGCGCGGCGTTGAAGACCGCTATGAAAATGCCGGGCTGGAATTTCAGAAGAAGGTGCGGGACGGTTTTATGCTGCTGGCAGAAAAATACCCGGAACGCATTTTTAAAATTAATGCCTTGCAGGATGAACAGAAGGTAACGGCTGAAATTATGCGTGTTATTAATACTACCATTAAAATATGAGGTTAATTATGTGGGATGAAGTGCTGGGACACCAACAGAATAAAGAGTTTTTGCAAAAACTGCTGAAACCCGGCAGCCGCCCGCATGCCCTTTTGTTTTATGGTATGGGCGGCATTGGCAAAAAAATGCTGGCCCTGCATTTTGCAAAAACGTTTTTATGCAAGTCTGCGGCAAAAAAAACCTGCGGTATTTGCGAGAGCTGCCGTTTGATGGATATTGAAAACAACAGTTTTGCCCATCCGGATTTTTACCTGCTGACGGCAGAAGAAGCCGGCAAAGACATAAAAATCGAGCAGGTTAAGGAAATGGCAAAGCAGGCGGCGTTTGCGCCGGTGCTTTCTGAGCATAAAGTATGTATTATAGATGATGCCGGGCAGATGACGGCAGAAGCGGCCAACAGTCTTTTAAAACTTCTGGAGGAACCTCCTCCGGGCTGGCTGTTTATTTTAATTACGCAGCAGGCAGAGCGTCTTTTGCCGACGGTGCTGTCGCGCGTGGTGCGCCTGCGTTTTGAGTCGCCGGACAGCAGTGCCGTCCAGCAGATACTGAAAGCGAAAGGCATTACTCAAAACACACAGGTACTGGCGGCTCTTGCAGGCGGTTCGCCTGGCAGGGCGTTAAGTTATAATCAGGCAGATATTTTTGCCATCCGCCGTGAGGCGCTGGATTTACTGAAAAAACTGCCGCTGCAAAACCCTTTTGGTTATATTGCGGCGCTGGGCTGGGGCGAAAAATACGACCGCGCGTCCGCGCTGCTTTTAACGGAACAGTTTATTTACCTTCTGCGCGATGTGCTGCTTGTGCAGAGCGGTGCAGGCGGGCAGGTTTACAATACGGATATTATGGCCGGGCTTGACGGCATTGCCGCAGATTGGCCTTTACATACAGCCAGGCAGGGCGTAAACGCTGCGCAGGAAGCCTGGCAGAACATAAATAAAAATGTAAGCGCCAAAAATGTTTTGGAGGCGCTGGTTTTGAAACTTGATTTACTGCGGAAGGAGTGAAAATTTTGCTGAAAGTAGTAGGCATTAGGTTTAAAAAAGCAGGTAAAATATATTATTTTGACCCGGTTGATACCGGCGTGGAAGTTGGTGACCACGTAATTGTGGAAACGGTGCGTGGTTTGGAATACGGCACGGTTGTTATCGGCGCGCGCGAAGTTGAGGAAAACAAACTTGTTTCGCAGTTGAAACCCGTTATGCGCAAGGCAACCGAGCAGGATGCGCTGAAGGTGCAGGAAAATAAAGTGCGCGAAAAAGAAGCCTTTAACATCTGCCTGCGCAAAATTGCCAAGCACGGGCTCCCCATGCGGCTGATTGACGTGGAATTTACTTTTGACGTTAACAAGATTATTTTTTATTTCACTGCGGACGGGCGTATTGATTTCCGTGAGCTTGTTAAGGATTTGGCGTCCGTATTCCGTACCCGTATTGAACTGCGACAGATTGGCGTGCGTGACGAAGCAAAAATGCTGGGCGGCATCGGCAGCTGCGGCAGGCCTTTGTGCTGCGCTACATTCCTTGGCGATTTTGAGCCGGTATCCATCCGTATGGCGAAAGACCAGAACCTGTCGCTGAACCCGGCCAAGATTTCCGGCGTGTGCGGCAGGCTGATGTGCTGCTTAAAATACGAAAACGATGTGTATTGCAGCGGCTGCTGCGGCAAACGTTCCGTACCGGAACGCGTGGAAGCACCGAAAGTTGGCGTTATGGTTGTTACGCCGCTCGGCGAAGGCCGCGTTATGGGCGTTAACCGCGCTATGCGTACTGCTTCCGTACAGCTTACGCCTGATAATACCATTCAGGTGGAATGGGACGAAATCGTGGATGCTTCCAAGGCGGATAAAATTTAATGGTGCACAGCGGAATCAGGCGCGATTCATTGCCGGGCTGCGGTTATGTAGTCTGGCAGGACGCAGGTGAATTTACTTTTACGACGGATTCTGTGTTCGTGGCGGCATTTGCGCATCTGGTAAAAAAGGCGCAGGTGCTGGAACTTGGCAGCGGCACAGGGGCAATAAGCCTGTTTTTGGCGGCGCGTGGCGCGGAAAAGGTAACCGGAATAGAGTTTAATCCCAAAGTTACCGCCCTTATGGAGCGCAGCATTAAAGATAACGGGCTTGAAGAAACGGTAAAGGTAATTGGCGGCGATTTGCGCGAAATTAATAAATATTTTAAAACCGAAAGCATGGATTTGGTAATTGCCAACCCGCCCTACCGCAACAGCGGCAATACCCGCAAAATTGGCACTGCTGCCTGCCACGAGGTAACGGCGGATTTGCGTGACTTTTTTAAAGCTGCAGCGTATGCCGTGCGTTACCGCGGGCGTTTTGCCATTGTGCAGCTGCCCGATCGTTTTGCCGAGTGCATGCAGCTGGCGGCGGAGTTTGGCTTGCAGCCCAAACGTTTGCAATGGGTACACAGCGCGGTTGACAAACCTGCATGGATATTTTTAATGGAAATGGTTAAGGGCGGCAGCTATGGGCTTGACGTTTTGCCGCCGCTTGTAATGTACAACGCCGACGGAACTTTAAGCGCGCAGGCACTGGTGTATTACGATAAATCGAAGGAGCAGGCAAAATGACGGAAGCTGGAACTTTATATCTTTGCGCAACGCCGATAGGCAATCTGGAAGATATTACGCCGCGCGTACTGCGCACTTTAAGCGAAGCCGATATTATTGCGGCGGAAGATACGCGCCATACTTTACAGCTTTTAAACCATTTTAATATTAAAGGGCATTTAGTGCGCTATGATGAGCACAGCAAGGATAAAAACGGACCGAAGCTGATAGCGGAACTTTTGGACGGCAAGAATGTAGCGCTTGTCAGCGATGCGGGCTTTCCCGGCATTGCCGACCCCGGCGAGCAGCTGGCACGCGAAGCGATTGACGCAGGCATAAAAGTTGTGCCGCTGCCGGGCGCAAATGCCGCACTGTGCGCGCTGATTGCTTCTGGGCTGCCGTCATCACCGTTCTTCTTTGGCGGTTTTCTGCCCAAAAGTAAAAAGAACAGGGCAGAGCAGCTGGCGGCGTGGAAGAACATTCCTTCGACAATAATATTGTATGAAGCGCCGCACCGCATTAAAGACGTGCTTAAAGAAATACTGGCGGCGTGGGGTGACAGGCAGCTTGCCGCTGCGCGCGAGCTTACCAAGCTGCACGAAGAATTCTTCCGCGGCAGCGTAACGGAGTGCCTGGCATGGCTGGAAGCACAGCCGCCGCGTGGTGAGTTCTGCCTTGTTATAGCGCAGGGTGAGGCTGATGTGCAGGAAGAAACGCAGGCAGCTGACCCGCTGGACGAAGTAAAGGCACTTATTGCGCAGGGCATGGATAAAAAAGCAGCACTGGCACAGGTTGCCAAAGCGCGCAAAGTGCCAAAGCGCGAACTTTATAACAGATTACTGGCTGAAGAATAAAAGGGTTTACTTTTATTTTTAATAAGGGTATAATAAAAGCACAAAAGGTCAGGGTTGTACTTAAACGCCATGGTACACCTAAAAAAACAAAAAACCGGGAGCGGCAACTCCCGGTTTTTTATTTTGGGCCGGCTGTGATTATAAGTACCTGTCCAGCCACTTGCAAATATAGTACGCCACTATGCTTGCCGCAACAGATACAGTAAAGGTCAGGATAATATCTGCCATGATACACCTCCTTTCCGCCGGAAAGGATCACAGCTTTTCCATTATGCCCAAAAAGTAAAGTTCTGTCAATGATTTGCCAAAAAGAAGTAAAACTTTTGCACAGCGGCGCAGAATGTGATAAAATTACAAAGGAATTGTCTGCAAAAATCAGCATTGCAGGCGCTTACACCGTTAAAACAATATTAACATAAAAGAAGGGAAAGCACATGAGCAAGAACAGTTTTTATATCACTACCCCAATTTATTATCCCAGCGATAATCTGCACATTGGCCACGCTTACTGCACAACCATTGCCGATACCGTTGCCCGTTATCACCGCGCCAAAGGCGAGGATGTATTCTTTTTAACCGGCAGCGATGAACACGGCTTGAAAATTCAGCGCAAAGCAGCCGAAAAAGGCATTACTCCGATTCAGTATGTTGATGCTATTGTTGCCAACTTTAAAAAACTGTGGAAAATGCTGAACATTTCCAACAACGATTTTATCCGCACCAGCGAAGAACGCCACCATAAAGTAGTGCAGGCTGTACTGCAGAAAATTTATGACCAGGGCGACATTTATAAAAAGAATTATGAAGGTTTGTACTGCGTTCCGTGCGAATCTTACTGGCTGGAACGCCAGCTTGTAGACGGCAAATGCCCGGATTGCGGCCGCCCGGTAGAAAAAATGGCGGAAGAAAGTTATTTCTTTAAGCTGTCCAAATACCAGGATAGAATTTTGGAATATATTGAAACCCATCCTGATTTTATTCAGCCGGTTTCCCGCCGCAACGAGATGATTAACTTCATCAAACAGGGCTTGGAGGATTTGTGCATTACCCGCACAACTTTCGACTGGGGCATTCCCGTTCCGTTCGACCCGAAACACGTTGTTTACGTTTGGTTTGACGCGCTCTTAAACTACTTTACCGCTATCGGCTATGGCACGGATGAAGAAAAGTTTAAAAAATTCTGGCCTGCCAATATTCACCTTGTCGGTAAGGAAATTGTACGTTTCCACAGCATTATCTGGCCGATTATGCTGATGGCAATGGGCGAAGAACTGCCGAAACAGGTTTACGGCCACGGCTGGCTTGTTGTTGACGGCGATAAGATGTCCAAATCCAAGGGCAATGTTATCGACCCGATTGCTTTAATTGAAGAATTTGGCCCGGATGCTATCCGCTACTTCCTGCTGCGCGAAATTACGCTCGGCAGCGACGGCAACTTCTCGCGCGACGCATTAATTAACCGCATTAATGCCGACCTTGCCAACGACCTTGGCAACCTGCTGCACCGCACCGTAAGCATGATTGAAAAATACCACGGCGGCGTTGTAACGCATAAGGAAGGCACGGAAGCTGTTGACAAGGAATTTATTGCCCTTGTTAACGGAACTGTTGCCGGTTACAGTGATGCCATGGACCATATGGAACTGAACCAGGCTATTAAGGATGTATGGAACCTTATCGGCCGCGCCAATAAATATATTGATGAAACCGCACCGTGGATTCTGGCAAAAGACCCGGCGCAGGCAGAACGCTTGCAGGCCGTTATGTACAACCTTGCCGAAGCGCTGCGCATTGTTGCCATTTTGATTGCGCCGTTTGTGCCTGTTACCGCGCCGAAAATTTACGAACAGCTCGGCCTTGGCAAACCGGAAAGCTTCTTTATGGCAGACGCTGTTTGGGGTAAAATGGCAACCGGCACCAAAGTGCAAAAGGGTGAACCGCTTTTCCCGCGCATTGAAATTACCGAAGCCGGTGAAACCGTAATTGCGGCTACCAAAAAAACTGCCGCCAAGGCAATTAAAGCCGAAGCTCCTAAGGCTGAAGCAAAAAAAGAAGCGGCAGCAGCCGGTGAAATTACCATTGATGATTTTGCGAAGATAGATTTACGTGTGGCAACCGTTATTGCCGCAGAACGCGTGCCCAAAACCGACAAGCTGATTAAATTGCAGGTTAAAATCGGCGACGAGGAACGCACCATTGTAAGCGGAATTGCCCAGCATTACGAACTGGAAAACCTGATTGGCAAAAACGTTATTGTTATTGCCAACCTCAAACCGGCCAAGCTGCGCGGTATTGAAAGCCGCGGCATGGTGCTGGCAGCCAGCGACGGCGAAGGCAATCTGGTACTGGCAGACGCACCGGGCATTGCCAGCGGCAGCAAGGTGAAATAAAATGTCGCGTACAGGTTTGTGGGATTCGCACGCCCATCTTGATTCCGATTATTTTACCGATGACCGTGACGAGCTGATTGCCAAAATCGGCGAAGAAATGGAAGGCTTTATCAACCCTGGCTGTGACGAAGCAAGCTCCGCTTTTGCCGTACAGCTTGCAGAAAAGTACGATTTTGTTTATGCCGCTGTGGGCTGGCACCCGGAGGAACTTGCCGGTATTAAAGACGAACATTATCTTGATAAACTGGCAGAGTGGGCTGTGCATCCAAAAGTTGCGGCAATCGGCGAAATAGGGCTTGATTATTACTGGAAAGAAAACGAGCCGAAAGAAGTACAGAAAAAACGCCTTTTGGAGCAGATTGACCTTGCCGTACAGTTTGATTTGCCGGTAATTATCCATGACCGTGAAGCGCACGGCGATATTTTTGAGATTTTCCGCAGCGAAGTGCCTGCGGGAACAAGGGCTGTGTTCCATTGTTATTCTGGCTCGCTGGAAATGGCAAAGGAACTTGCCAAACGCGGCTATTACTTTGGCTTTGGCGGTACAAGCACTTATAAAAACGCAGCCAAAGTGCGTGAGGTGCTTGCTTTTGTGCCTGATGAACTGCTGCTTTTTGAAACGGATTCGCCGTATTTAACGCCGGTGCCTTACCGCGGCAAGCGCAATAATCCGCTTTATACGGAACTTGTGGCGCAAAATGCGGCGCTGGTACGCGGAACAACTTTTGAAGCGCTGGCAGCGCAGACAACGAAGAACGTTAAAACGCTTTTTAATAAAATTAAATAATGCTGACGCGGCAGTCTGCTACTGCTGCGTCTTTTATTTACCATAAAGGTGCTTGTGCATAATACTTTTTGTAAAGAGTTGTTTGGTTTTAAACCAAAAGTACCTTCAAGGAAGATGACTTGACATTATAAAAAAGGCTGTGATAAAATACCCCCGAATTAAGGAGGTAATATTATGCCTAAAAATGTTACAGTTTTCAGAAGAACCATTTTGATAGCCATAATGTTTGTAATTTTATTCAGTGGGCATACGCATCTTGGTTTGGCGGAAGCACCTGTTACCATTTTAAAGTTTGACGGTACGGAAAGAACAGTTACAACGGAACTTTCCGACCCGCGCGCTGTTTTTAAAGAAGCAGGCATTGCCGTAGGTCAGGCAGACCGTATTGAAGAAAAAACGAGCGGCCGCGGCAAAGTGCTGGTTTTAAAACGCGCCGTGCCGGTTATTGTTGTGCGCGGAGATTCGCAGCAGAAGTTTTTTACCAATAAAGACACTGTTGGCGAAGCGTTAAAGGAGTTAAACATCCGCTTTAACAAAAAACGCGTTTACCCTGCCGCAGATACTCCGGTTACTGCCAATGTGGAAATCCATATCCTTAACAAAGGCGATACTTTAAGCTCCGTTGAGGCCGATTCGGAAATTCCCGTAAAATACATTGATGACGAGAATATTCCTTACGGGCAGGAGCAGCTTGTGGAACAGGGCAAAGCCGGCAAGGTAAAAGTTGTAAAAAAATCCGTGGTAAGCACGGGCAAAGCACCCAAAGAAGTGGAAATTGCCCGCGAAGTTCTGGCTGACCCCAAATATTCCGTTATCAGGCGCGGCATTGGCATGTCGGTAGAAACGCCGGAAGGCAGAAAAAAATACAGCCGCATCATTACTGCTGAAGCAAGTGCCTATACCGTACACTGCGGCACCGGCACGGGCCTTACATCTATCGGCCTTGTGGCTGCCCGCGGCATTGTTGCCGTTGACCCGCGTGTAATACCGTACTATACAAAAATGTATATCCCCGGTTACGGCATTGCCATTGCAGGCGATACCGGCGGCGCTATCCGCGGCAACCGCATGGATTTGTTTATGGACAGTTACGAGGAAGCAATTAACTGGGGCCGCCGTAATGTGGAAGTTTATATTTTAGAGGAATAATAAGTGCTGAAAGAAGTTATTGTAGTAGAAGGAAAAAGTGATACCGCGGCAATCAGGCGCGCGCTGGAAGCCGACACGATAGAAACGGGCGGCTTTACGCTGGCCGCGTCTACCCTGCGCAAAATTGAAGCAGCGTATAAAAAGCGCGGCATTATTATACTTACTGACCCTGACGGAGCAGGCAACCGCATACGCCGCTTTTTAACGGAGCGTTTTCCGGAGGCAGGGCAAGCTTTTATACCGCGCATTGATGCAACCGCCAACGGCGATGTTGGTGTGGAACAGGCAAGCCCTAAGGCTATTTTGGCGGCTTTAGGCAAAGTGCGCCATCATGAATTTACGCCGCAGAAAGAATTTACAGAGCGTGACTTAATGATAAACGGGCTCAGCGGCGGCAGCATGGCAAGCGCAAGGCGCGATAAGCTGGCTGCGCTTTTGGGCGTTGGTTACGGCAATGCCAAATGTTTTTTGCAAAGGCTTAACACCTACGGCGTAACGCGTGAAGAATTTAATTCCGCACTGGCGGAAATTGGAGAAGTTGAATGAAGAAACCTGTAATTGCTACACCGGAAGTTACTAATTATATATTGCGCAGGTTTAACCTGCATGCCGATAAAAAGCTCGGGCAAAACTTTTTAATTGATGGAGACATTGTGCGCCGTATTGCCGCTGCCGCAGAACTTGCACCCGGCGAACCGGTGCTTGAAGTGGGGCCCGGCATTGGCACGCTGACGCAGGCCCTGGCAGAAACCGGCGCGGACGTAACCGCTGTTGAACTGGACAAACGCCTTTTGCCGGTGCTTGAAAAAACGCTGGAAGGCTATGAGAACGTGCGCGTTATTAATGCCGATGTGCTTGAACTTGATGTTAACAACTCCATGGGCGGCAAAACCTTTAAGGTTGCAGCCAATTTGCCTTATTACATTACCACGCCGATAATTTTTGCGCTGCTTGAAAAAAAGCTGCCGCTTGAACGCATGGTAATTATGGTGCAGAAGGAAGTTGCCGAGCGCATAACGGCAGCGCCGGGCGGAAAAGATTACGGCGCGCTTTCGGTTGCCATGCAGTATTACACGGAGCCGGAAATTGCCTTTATCGTGCCGCCGTCAAGTTTTATTCCGCGACCAAGCGTGGACAGCGCCGTTGTGGTATGCAAAAACCGTACCGTGCCGCCGGTGGAAATTTGTGATGAAAAACTGTTTTTCCGGGTGGTAAAGGCAGCGTTTTCGCTGCGCCGCAAAATGTTAAGCAATGCGCTGAAGAACATGGGCATTACCTCGCAGCAGGCACAGGAATGGCTTAACCTTGCGGGCATTGACCCCAAACGCCGCGGCGAAACGCTTTCATTGCAGGATTTTGCAAACTTAACCAATACCTTTGAAAAGATAAAATAGCAATATAAGTTCAGCAGGCTTAAAAGGCCTGCTTATTTTTTTTGCAAATTTTTGGGTTAGTTATTGACAACCGCATAAAAAAAGAGTATAGTGTTCTTGAACAGGAACAATATACGAGGGGCTGAATGAGGGGAATGGAAATCGTAGAACGCTTAATGCACTTTAACCTTACACGCCAGGAGGCAACATTATACCTGCTGCTGGTAAAAGCCGGACGGCTTACAGGCTATGAAGCGGCCAAGCAGACAGGCATATCTCGCTCCAACACCTATACGGCACTGGCCGGGCTGGTGGAAAAGGGCGCTGCCTATATAATGGAAGAAGGCAAAGTGACGCGTTATACGCCGGTTGCACCGGAGGAGTTCTGCAATAATAAAATCCGCCGTCTGGCGGAAATGCGCGACGCGCTTATAAAAGAACTGCCCGGTGTAAAAAACGAAGCCGAAGGTTATATAACCATCAAAGGCAACGCAGAAATTATCAGCAAGCTGCAAAACACCGTACTTAATGCCAAAGCGCGCATTTATGTATCGGCAAATGCCGCCGTAATGGAACTTCTGCGTACTGAACTTGAAGACGCGCTTGGCCGCGGCTTAAAGGTAGTGGTTATTACCGGCAGCGATTTCCTGCTTCCGGGGGCGATTTGCTACAACACCGTTAAACAGACAGGGCAGATAAGGCTGATAGCCGATTCGCAGACGGTGCTGACCGGTGATTTGGATGAGGGGGCAAATTCAACCTGTTTATATTCCTGTAAGCGTAACCTGGTGGATTTGTTTAAGGACGCGCTTAAAAACGAAATTAAACTGATTGAATTGCAGAAAGGTTGAGATTAATGTCTGAAAAAATTCCGTTTGTTACCAAAGAACAACTTGAAGATATTGCATCACGTTATGCAACGCCGTTTTATTTATATGACGAAAAAGGCATCCGCGAAACTGCGCGCAGGGTAAATAAGGCTTTCAGCTGGAATAAAGGCTTTAAGGAATATTTTGCGGTAAAAGCAACGCCTACTCCGGGCATTTTAAAAATTTTGCACGAAGAAGGCTGCGGCGCGGATTGTTCTTCTTATACAGAGCTTTTAATGGCTGATGCGGTTGGCTTTAAGGGTGACGAAATTATGTTTTCGTCCAACGATACGCCTGCCGAAGATTTTCAGCTGGCACGCAAACTTAATGCCACTATAAATCTGGATGATATTACCCATATTGACTTTTTGGAGCGCGTGGCTGATATTCCCGATACCGTGTGCTGCCGCTACAACCCGGGCGGGCATTTTGCCATTGCCAACAATATTATGGATAACCCGGGCGACGCCAAATACGGCATGACGCGCGAGCAGCTTACCGAGGCTTACAAACGCCTTATGGCTAAGGGCGTAAAACACTTTGGGCTGCATGCGTTTTTGGCAAGCAACACCGTTACCAACGATTACTACCCGGAACTGGCACGTATTTTATTTAAAGTAGCCGTGGAATTAAAAGAAGAAACCGGTGCTTCCATTGAATTTATCAATCTTTCCGGTGGTGTGGGCATTGCCTACCGCCCCGGGCAGCCGCAAAATGACATTATGGAAATAGGCGAAGGCGTGCGCCGTGCTTATGAAGAAGTGCTTGTACCGGCAGGTATGGGCAACGTAAGGCTTTATACTGAAATGGGCCGCTATATGCTGGCACCTTACGGCGCGCTGGTAAGCCGTGTTATTCACCAAAAGCATATTTATAAAGAATATATCGGGCTGGATGCTTGCGCCGCCAACCTGATGCGCCCGGCTATTTACGGTGCTTACCACCATATAACCGTTATGGGCAAGGAAAACGCGCCCTGCGACCACAAATATGACGTTACGGGTGGTTTGTGCGAAAACAACGATAAATTTGCCATTGACCGTATGCTGCCGGAAATAAATATCGGCGATTTGGTGTTTATCCATGACGCCGGTGCGCACGGTTTTGCCATGGGCTACAACTATAACGGCAAGCTGCGCAGTGCGGAACTTTTGCTGAAAGAGGACGGCAGCGTTGAAATGATACGCCGCGCCGAAACTCCGGCAGATTATTTTGCCACTTTTGATTTTACGGGTTTGTTTAATAAGGATTAACGAGGATAACTCCGGTGCTTGTTTTTGCAGGCATCGGAGTTTTTTTGTATGCCTGTGCTAATTGAAGAATAGGGAAACGTATGGTATGATTGTAATATAGTTTTTAATATAAATAATGTACAAATCTGTTGATGTTATGAGAGCATAGACAAAAACTGCGGCGGCTAAAATCAAAGGCTAAAAAGTAAGTGAGTCCGGTGCTGTGCCCGGACGGAGTCGGAGGAGCCGCAGCATTTTTGTATGGTCGAATAGCATTAACAGATTTGTTAAAATGTAAAAAGTATAAGGAGCAATACTATGTCGATATTGGAACATGCCTCGCTGATGACTGACGAAATAAGGCGCGTACCGCTTGAAGAACTGCAGATACGCCTTGCGCGTTTCCGCGAGGAAATGGAAAAAGAACATCCCGGCTGGCAGATGGCGGTTATTAATAATAAAGTTAATATGTACTATTTTAGCGGTACAATGCAGGATGGCGCGCTGGTTATCCGTCCGCAGGACGAAATTTTGTGGGTGCGCCGCAGCTATGACCGTGCCCGCAATGAATCGCTGCTGCCGGATATCCGCCCAATGCAGAGCTTCCGCACTTTGGCGGAATTTTATGGCGCTTGCCCGGAAGTTATGTATGTGGAATGCAGAAAAGCCACTGTTGACTGGCTGAATATGCTGCGCAAATATATGCCGTTTAAAGAATATGCCGATATTGACGGCCTGCTGTGCAGCCTGCGCCTTGTAAAAAGCAGCTATGAACTGGAACTGATGAAGCGCAGCGGCGCTATTCATCAGACGGTGCTGGAGCAGCTGGCGCCGAAAATGATAAAGGAAGGCATCAGCGAAGCCGAACTTGCCGTAAGCCTGTATACAGAAATGTTAAAACGTGGTTCGCACGGCATTGCACGCATGAATCTGCCTTTGGGCGAAGATGTTATCGGCGTGGCGTCGTTTGGCAAAAGCGGGCTGGTGCGTACTGCTTTTGACGGCCCCGGCGGTACGGGCGGCACCTGCATTGCGGTGCAGAGCATCGGTTCGCCGTTCCGCAAATTAAAAGCGGGCAGGCTGGTTTATCTGGATATTCCCTGCGGCGTGGAAGGCTACCATACCGATAAAACGATAGTGTATTATTTTGGCGATATTAATAAAGACCCCAACCGCGATTTGATTTTGGCGGCACATGAACATTGCATAATGCTTGAGCGTTTTGCCGCTGCCATGTTAAAGCCCGGCACGGTGGTGGAAGATATTTATAACGAAACAATGAAGCAGTTTGACAGCCGCTTTGCTGCAGGCTTTATGAACGGCGGCAAGTTTTTGGGGCACAGCATAGGGCTTACCATGGATGAAAGCCCGGCCGTTGCCAACCGTTTTAAAGAAGTGCTTACGGAAGGCATGACCTTTGCGCTGGAGCCGAAGATTGCCCTGCCCGGCATTGGCATGGTTGGCAGCGAGAACACTTACCTTGTAACGGCAAACGGCGGCAAGGCACTGACCGGCTCGCCGCATAAGCTGTACTGCATTAATTAAAATTTAAAACAAGCATAAAAATAACGGCAATAACTTTTGCACAGTGCATGGTTATTGCCGTTTTAGTTTTCTTTTGTATCATTTGAAGCAGACGTTTTGTTTTCTGCGCTTTATAATAAAAGCACATAATCAGCCGGTGGTTTCCGAAGAACAGAGCCGTGCCAGTGCCGGTAAATCCGTAACGGTAATTTTGCCGCGCCCTGTGGCGATGATGCTTTGCCGGCGCAGCTGCGCAAGCCCGCGCGTTATCTGCACGCGGCTCAGACCGAGCATTCCGGCAAGGGCGTCCTGCGTAATGGCAATATCAAAACCATGGTTTTGCGGGTTATTTACTGTTAGCAGATACAGCAAGATTGCAGATTTTGACAAAGGATGAATTGTATTCCTGGTGTACGCTTTCAAACAGCAGGCGGTTGACATACATGGAATACCAGTTGACAACCTGCTCACTTAATTCCGTGTTTTCTTCAAACATTTGGCTGAACTGCTGCCGCGTAAATTCAAGTACGGAAATTTCCGTCAGGGCAACCGTTGTAAGCGAAAGCTCTATTTTAAAGCCGCAGGTATGGTAACCGGGAAAAATACTGCCTTCGCCGTGGAAGCTGATGATTTTGTGGTGTCCGTTTTCGTGGTCGGCGTAGTGCATCAGCGCGCCGCTTTTTATGTAATGAATTTTTTCGTGCGGCTGCCCCGGACGCCACAGGTATTCGCCTTTGGCAAAATGTTTTTCGGTATGCGGGTGCGACAGAAAATAATTGTAAAAACGGCAGAATTCGCCTGTGAAATAATAACGTGGTGTCAGCATGGCGGTTCCTCCGATATGTTATGTTCAGTTAAATTGTAGCATTGGCAGCGTGGTTAGGCAATGGGTGTATTTGGCTTTATAATGGGTTCGAAGAAACAAAAGCTATGTACTGATGCGGTTCATGCTAAAAACTGCGGCTTCTCCGATTCCGGTCAGGCTGCGCGGCTGACCTCTCGTTTGAATAGATAAAAAAATTTAGCCGCCGCAGTTTTTTATCATTTACCTTACAGCACACAGCTTTTGTTTAATTAAGGTCTTTTTTACTATGATATACAGATTTTTCTTTATTAAATAGTGATAAAGTACGAATTTGCAGCAAATGCGGCTGGAAATTTTTTTGACGCAACAATTTAGTATAAAAACTACAAAAACTGCGTAACTCGCTGCGCTTAAACAAACACAGTTTTTGCAGTTTTTCTTAGTGAATATTGCTAAAAATATATGCCTTATTTTTGCAAATCCGCACGTTGTTACGTGCAGTGTATTAAAGATTAAAGCATTGTTGATTAAAAAAGTAACATGAGTAATAAAGTAAGAATGAAAAATTAGCGTATGGTCAAAGGCGCTAAAATAAAATTTAAAAATATCAAACCAAAAAGGAGAAATCATTATGCAGCACAAATGCAAAGTGACGGTTATTGACAAAAAATGCTTTAACGATTATCAGGAAAAATATCTGGCGGACCCTAAAAGCGGTCCGTGCCCGTTTTACAATGTGGGCGACGAGTTTATTTTTGAACGTTACGGCGGCGACGATACCTTCTGGCGTACCGGCAACGGTACGCAATGCGGCGAAGCGTGGGACTGCATCAGCCGTTATATTTACACTGCGCTTCAGGGCGGCAGCATTATGCGCGGCTGGACTAACGACGAACGCATGATGATTGCCTGCTGCAACGACGGTACGCGCCCGGTAATTTTTAAAATTGAGCGTTTGGATTACCTGGTTGTTAAAATTGAAGGCATGGCGTGCGGAAAATGTGCGGAAAAAGTACAGGCTGCGCTGGCACAGGTGCCGGGCGTAAAAAGCGTGACTGTAAGGCTTGACAGAAACTGGGCAGAGGTTTTTGCAGACAAAGGGCAGGAGCCGGAAGTTTCTGCTTTAACGGCGGCGGTGGAGGCACTTGGCTACAAAGTAACAGGCATTGATTAAAAGCGGAAAAACATAAAAATAACGGCAGCGGCCTAAAAAGGTTACTGCCGTTTTATTATTTTGCTGTAAGTTTTTGCAGTTCCGCAATTTCCGTAGGGTAGCACAGCACATACAGCGTATCGCCGCTGTGCAGGCGAGTATTGCCTTCGGGGATTAGTTCTTCGTCGCCGCGTTTTACGTCTACTAAAAGCGAATGGCGCGGCCAGTTAATTTCGCGCACCAGGCGCCCGTCGGCAGTGCTGCCGGTATCTACCGTCAGCTCCATAATGCTGCGTTCCTGTTCGGCGTGGTTGCGCTCCAACGCTTTGGTATTTTTTAAAAGGCGCATAAACAGTTCGCCGTACAGCGGCTTGGCGCGCCAAACTTCCGTTGTGGCAAAAGCTGTAAGCGAAGCAAGCGCCAGCGGCAAAAGGTGCATAAACGAACCTGTCATTTCCATAACAAGCACCGTGGCGGTAATGGGCGTGCGTACGGAAGCCGTAAAAAATGCCGCCATGGAAAGTATAACGATATTTGTTTTATAGGCGCTGCTTAAAAGGCCCGCCTGAGAAAACAGCCCGGCCATAACAGCACCGGCAACACCGCCCGCAACAAGTGTCGGTATAAATGCGCCGCCCGGCAGCCCGCGCCCAAAGGCGAGCAGCGTAAGTAGTATTTTGGCGGCTAAAAACATAAGCAGTACCGTTACGGGGTAGGAGTTAAAAGCGGTATTGGTTAGTAAATCGTCGCCGCCGCCCAATGCTTCCGGCAGGTATAAGCCGGTAATGGCAGTAATGGCAAGCAGCAAAAAGTTTTGCAGGCAGCTGCTGTTTGGCAGCAGTTGGTAAAGGCGTGCGGCATTTAAAAGCCCGTAATTAAACAACGCGCCCAGTACGCCGCAGATGATGCCTGCCGCCAGAATTACCCAGTAATCGCTGTACTGTAAAACGGGCAGCCCGGAAAAATTAAAAACGGTATCGCGCCCCAGTATTAAGCGGCTTGTAAAGGTTGCTGCCACGGATGCCGAAAGAACGGGAAACAGCAAAAAGCCTGAAAAATTGTGGTTGATTTCTTCCAGAACGAAAATAACGCCTGCCAGCGGAGCGTTAAAAACTGCGGCCAAGCCTGCTGCCGCGCCGCCGCTGATAAGATAGCGTTCTTCTATGCGCGGGCGTGCCAGAAGGCGGCTTACGCCCTGCCCGGCCATAGCGCCCATTTGAATGGACGGGCCTGCCCTGCCGAGCGAAAGCCCGCTGCCTATGGCAAGGGCGCAGGCGGCGAATTTAACAAGTAAAATACGCAGCCAGCGCAGCTTAAAAACGCCCAGTACGGCGCCCTTTACCTGCGGAATGCCGCTGCCCGCCGCCTGCGGTTCCGCTTTGGCAAGCCACGCAAGCAAAGCGGCGGCAATAAGCAGTGCAGCGCAAAAAAGTGCAATGGCAGGCGGCGTATAACCGCCGGCAAAAACAAGGCTTTGCAAATTTGCGCGGAGTGAAGCGGCACCGGTTAAAGCAAGGCGGAAGCCGCTTATGATGACGCCTGCCAGCACGCCGGTAACAACGCCGCCGGCACATAAGCGCAGGCGGAAATAGCGCGTATTGTTAAGCAGTTTGTAAGTTGTAAGAACCCTCAGCCTTGCGTCCATGGCTCCTCCGTATAATCGCCGCGGGCAGAAACAATCCGGTAGCCTATGGAAGCTACTTCACGCTGCAGTTCGTTCAGCGCTTCGGCTGCTTCTGCACCGGTGTGCAGTTTATTGTCGTACAAAAGGTATTTGCCGCGTACGTTCTGCGGCGAAAGATTGGGCATAATAACGTTTGCACCGGCCTTAATGCCCAAAAGCCTGCCGCCCGGAGCCAGAGTGCCCAGAGCCGTTGTTGCCGGAAGAAGCACGTGCGGAAATAAAAGCCGCAGGACGGCAAGCAGCACCAAAGTAAGTTCCACGCTGCCTGCGGGTTCGTCTTTAAACGGCGTATCGTGATGGGGAATGAAAGGCCCTATGCCAATCATCTGCGGGCGCAGCTTTTGCAGAAACATTAAATCGTCTGCTAAATTTTCTGCCGTCTGGTAAGGTGAGCCAACCATAAAGCCAGCGCCTGCCTGATAGCCGAGTTCTTTTAAAATATACAGGCAGTTCTGGCGGTTTTGGGCACTCAGTTCTGCCGGGTGCAGTTTGGCGTAATGCGCACAATCTGCTGTTTCGTGGCGCAGAAGATAACGGTCGGCTCCTGCTTTTTTCCACAGAGCGTAGGTTTCACGGCTGCGCTCGCCGATGGAAAGCGTAACGGCGCAGTCAGGATGCTGCGCTTTAATGGCGCGCACAATGGCGGCGATATCCTCGTCACTGTAAAAATAATCCTCGCCGCCCTGTAAAACAAAAGTGCGGAAGCCAAGCCCATACCCTGCTCGGCAGCATTCCAGAATTTCTTCCTGCGTAAGGCGGTAGCGCGCGGCATTTTTGTTGCTGCGCCTTATGCCGCAGTAATAGCAGTCGTTTTTGCAGTAGTTGGTAAACTCTATCAGCCCGCGCACAAAAATCTGCCTGCCGAAGCTTTTTTGTGCTGTTTCCTGCGCCAGCGCAAAAAGCAGGTTTTTATGCTGCGCGCCCTGTTTGATAAGCTGCAAGGCTTCGTCTTTATTAAGGCTGTGCGTATTGTTTAATTTTTCTATCAGTAAGGCTGTATCCATACATAAAAACTCCTTTAAATACTTTTATTATATCATGTTCCGGCAGCGGCGGCTGCAAATTTGCGGCAGGATTTTTGGCGGCGGCGGAGAATTAAAATAATATTAAGTAACTTTTCGCTGATTTTAAGTTTTGGAGGAAAGAAACAAAAATGTTTGATAAGGTTTTGCTTGCAACAGATTTATCGGAGGAAGCGGATGGCCTGCTTCCGTGTTTTTACAGTTTGTGCCCCGATGACGATACCGAGGTTGCGGTAGCGCATATTTTTAAAGACAAAGAGGATGCGGAGCCCGGCAGCAGCAGCTTTAAAAAAGTGCAGAGCCGTGTGCGTGCGGTGGTTGCCGAACTGCGCCGCGCCGGATATGAAAACGCGCGTGAAATTTACCGCAGCGGCGAAGTTTTTGAGCAGTTAACGGAAATTGCCGATGATGAGGACGCAGGGCTTATTATGGTGGCGTCGCATGGAAAAGGCTTTTTTAAAAGCGCGCTTTTGGGAAGCACCACTTTTGATTTGGCGCGTGCTACCGACAGGCCGCTGTTTGTTTCAAAACCGGTGGAAGATGCAGGCGAAGAACTGCTGCAGAAAAATCTGCTGCACCGCATTCTGGTGCCGACCGATTTTTCGCTGAAGTCTTTGTCGGCGCTGGACGTTATCCGCATGCTGCGCGAGCATATCAGCGAAGTTGTGTTTGTGCATGTGGTGGAGCGCAGCCGCAGCCAGGATGATTTGGAAGATAAAATGAAAACGGCTTCAAACCGCCTGCAGGAACTGGTGGACGAAATGAAAATTTTCGGCATTAAAGCAGGGTTTCATGTACGCAAAGGTGCGGCATCCAAAGAGATTCTGCGCATTGCCGAAAAAGAGGACGTTTCGCTGATTGTAATGGCCAAAACAGGCGCGGGACTGGTTAAAGGGCTGGTAATGGGCAGCACGGCACAGAACGTAACTTTAAATTCCGAAAGGTCGCTTTTGCTTTTGCCGCCGGAAAATGCAGCGGATGATTAAATAATTTGCAGAAAAATTATGTAAAAACCTTGACAAGTAAGCAAAATATAGGTATACTGTTACTTGCGGCTGATGCCATAGCCGCAAGTTTTCTTTTGCGGCAAAAACCAAATATTTATCACATTTTCAACACGGAGAGATGACCGAGTGGTTGAAGGTGCACGCCTGGAAAGCGTGTGTGCGGGAAACCGTACCGAGGGTTCGAATCCCTCTCTCTCCGCCACTTAAAAACTGCCGCGTAAGCGGTTTTTTTATTACTTCTTTGTAGGACCGCAGATGGCGGGTCCTGCGCAATGAAAGCCTGTGAACCGTGTCAGGACCGGGAGGGAGCAGCACTAAGCAGTTACTTGCATGTGCCGCAGGGGTGCCTGCATTTGCGGCCCTACAAGGAAGTAGCTTAAGCAGCTCTGATGGGCTGCTTTTTTTGTTAATTTTGTTGTACTTATGGGCAGAAATTTTATATAATTATGTGGTAGGCATATTATAAGGAGGTGCGGCAGTTGGCATACGTTGCGTTATACAGAAAGTGGCGCCCGCAGGGGTTCGATTCCCTCGTTGGGCAGGAGGCGGTGCGTACTGCGCTTACTAATGCGCTGGAAACTGGTCGTATAGCCCATGCCTATCTGTTTGCCGGGCCGCGCGGAACAGGCAAAACCAGTACGGCAAAAATTCTGGCCAAGGCTGTTAACTGCGAACACGGGCCGACGCCTAACCCCTGCAATAAATGCCAGAACTGCGTGCGCATAAATGACGGCACATCCATGGATGTGTTTGAAATCGACGCAGCTTCCAACCGCGGCATTGATGAAATCCGCGATTTGCGCGAAAAAGTTGCTTTTGCGCCCGTAAACGGACGTTATAAAGTATATATTATCGACGAAGTGCATATGCTTACGACGGAGGCCTTCAACGCGCTTTTAAAAACGCTGGAAGAACCGCCGCCGCATGTAATTTTTATTCTGGCAACAACCGAGCCGCATAAAATACCGGCAACAATACATTCGCGCTGCCAGCGCTTTGATTTTAAGCGCGTAACCGACAGCGACATTGTTAAACGCCTGCGTGAAGTTGCCGACGGCAGCGGCATTGCAGCCGATGACGACGCCTTGCAGCTGATTGCCGTGCAGGCTGACGGTGGCATGCGCGACGCATTGAGCCTTTTGGACCAGTGCGGCGTTATGGCAGAGCGCGTAAGCGCTGAAACCGTGCGCAACGTGCTGGGCATTGTAGGGCGCGAAGCCCTGCGGGAACTTGTAAAAGCTGTTGGCGAAGGCAATGTGCCGAAATCGCTGGAGCTTTTGGAAGCCCTGCTTGCAGGCGGCAAGGATGTTAAGCAGATTATTACTGAACTTGCGGAATACATGCGGGCAGTGCTGCTTTACAAGGCTTCGCCCGAATACCGCGAGATTTACCTGACTGATACTAAAGAAGCAATAGCTGCTATGGAAGGCCTGTTCAGCACGGACAGGCTGATGGCGGCGCAGGAACGCCTGCACCAGTGCATGCTGGAACTGCGGCAGAGCGTGCGCGGCAGAATTGCCGCGGAAATGTGCCTGTTTGATTTGTGCCGTGTGGAAGGCAGCACGCTGGCAGCTTTAACCGCGCGCGTGGAAAAACTGGAAGCCATGCTTGCCGGAAGAATACCGGCAATACAGCAAACAGTTCCTGCTGCGCCTGTGCATCAGGATTATTCCCAGCAAGCAGCCACTGCGCCGGAAACCGGGCCTAAATTCGGCTATGTGCTTGACGAAGGGCATGGTATTCACACCGAAGCGCCGGAACCGCAGCCTCAGAAGGCTGCTGCGGAAGCAGAAAATTATCAGCCCGCGGCTGAACCTGTTAAAGCCGTGCCTGTAAAAAAAGCCACTCCGGTGCAGAATGCAGAGCCTGCTCCAATTATAGAAGCGGATGCCGCTGCCGGAGATTTGTGGCAGCAGGTGCTTGAAATTTTAAAAACGGAAAAGAAACGCTCCATGGTGGCCTGTGCTGCCGGTGGGCGTGCAGTAAGCTATGTCAACGGTATTTTAACGGTTGCTTTTAAAAACAAGTTTAACTGCAAGCGCATGAATGCCGATGATTATAAAAAGGCTTTTGAAGCCGTTTTGCTGCGCCTTGCACGCTGCGAGGTGCGCTTAAACTGCGTTGAAGAAGCCGGACTTGTGCAAAAACCGCCTGCACCGGCGCCTGCAAAAGAGCAGGAAGAAGAACTTGAGCCGGTGGTAAAAAAAGCCTTGGCGGCTTTTGGCGGAACATTGCAGAAACTGTAATCAGTAAAATTAAGGAGGAATTTATTTATGTTTAATCCCGGAATGGCAAATATGCAGGGTATGATGAAAAAAGTACAGAAAATGCAGCAGGATATGCTGAAAATGCAGGAAGAACTGAAAAACCGCACTGTTGAAGCAACTGCAGGCGGCGGTGCCGTTACGGTTGTTGTAACCGGCCGCAAAACCGTTGAAAAGGTTACCATTGCCCCCAGCGCAGTTGACCCCGAAGATGTGGAAATGCTGGAGGATTTGGTTACTACTGCCATTAATGAAGCAATGCGCAAAGTAGACGAAATGACCGAAAAAGAAATGGGCAAAATTACTGGCGGGATGAAACTGCCGGGCATGTTCTGATATGGCGCGCCTGATACGGCCGCTGGCAAACCTGCATGAACAGCTGCGGCGTTTGCCGGGCATTGGTTCCAAAACGGCGCTGCGCCTTGCCTATCATATTATTAATATGCCGGCAGAGGATGTGCAGCGGCTGGCTGCTGCTTTGGTTGATGCCAAACGCCAGGTATGCCTGTGCCGTACCTGCTATAATTTAAGCGACAAGCCGGAGTGCGGCATATGCAGCGACCCCGGGCGCGACAAAAGCACCATCTGCGTGGTGGAACAGCCGCAGGATGTAATGGCCATGGAACGCAGCCGCGGGTACAGAGGCCTGTACCATGTCCTGCACGGCGCATTGTCGCCGCTGGACGGCATCGGTCCGGATAACCTGCGGATTAAGGAACTTCTGCGCCGTTTGCAGCAGGGCGAAGTAAAAGAAGTAATTCTGGCGACCAATTCCAATGTGGAGGGTGAAGCAACGGCGGCCTATCTGGCGCAGCTGCTTAAACCTCTGGGCGTGGTAACCAGCCGTATTGCGCATGGTTTGCCTGTCGGCGGCGATTTGGAGTACGCCGACGAACTGACTTTGGCGCGCGCGCTAGAGAACAGGCTGCGTCTGTAAGAAAGGCAAGATTAAAAAATGGAAATACAGGATGCGGAAAACGCAGTCAGGGAAATCGGCACGGCAGCCATTGACGCTGTGCAGGGGCTCGATTCTGCAACGATAGAAGGCTCGCTGCCTTTTATTGCCGGCGTTTTAATTTTACTGATAGCAGTTAAATTTTTGTCGCTGCCGTTTAAGCTGGTGTGGAACGGCGTTATTGGTGCCGCTGCGCTGTGGCTGGTGAACCTTATCGGTGCAGCTGTGGGCTTCGGGCTAAAAATAACTGTTGCCAAAGCGCTTATTGCCGGTATTTTCGGCGTGCCGGGCCTGCTTGCGGTTTTGTGCTGGGAAATATTTATTAAATAAAGTAAAATGCTCTCTTTGTAAGCTGCGTGCTTAAAAGAGAGCATTTTTTATAACTGCCATACTTTTTTTAATTCCAGGAGCGCCGGTTCAATATCTTCTTCGGCAATGCCTGCAAACGAAAGCAAAATTTCCGGGCTGCTGCTTTCGGCCGCTTTAACTGGCAGAATGTGAATGCCTTTTGACATGGCCTTTTGTGCAAGCTCTTCTGCCGTGGCAGCGGCGTGTACCGCCAGGCGGATATGCAGGCCGGATTCGTAAGCCATAATGCTTGCCTTGCTGCCAAAAATATTTGCAAGGGCAGTGCGCAGCAAAGTATTTTTTACGGCATAACGGCGGCGCATTTTTTTTATGTGGCGGCGCAGCCCGCCGGAAGCAATAAATTCCGCCAGGGCAAACTGCTCAATGCTGGAGGAAGTTTGGTTATACAAATGCTTGATACGGTTATAAACGGGCAGCAGGTTTTGCGGCAGCACCAAATAGCTTATGCGCAGGCTTGGTAGCAGAATGCGCGAGAAAGAGCCGCAGTAAATTACATTCTGCCCGCCGCTCATGCCCTGTAATGACGAAATGGGGTGCGAAAAATAACGGAATTCGCCGTTGTAATCGTCTTCTAAAATGTAGGCGCTGTTTTGCTGTGCCCAGCGCAGTAAATCAAGCCTGCCCTGCGGCGAAAGCGAGCGCCCCTTGTACGGGTTGGAGGGGCTTACATAAAGCAGCTGCGGCAGTTTGTTATGCAGGTTTTCGGTGTTAAAATGCCGCACCTGCCAGCTGCTCATTGCAAAAATATGTTCCGCTTTGGTAAAGCCGGGTTCTTCAAAAGCAACTGTGTGCGGCAAAGCGTCAAGCACGTCAATAAGTATTTGCAGCAGGCTCTGCATACCGGCACCAATAACTATCTGTTCCGGCGTGCAGATAACGCTGCGCGCTTCGTGGCTGTAACGCGCAAGCGTGCTGCGCAGGTATGGTTCGCCCTGCGGGTTGCCGTAACCGGCGAGCAACGCCGAATTTTGCAGGGCATGGCCAAGGCAGCGCTTCCAAAGCGAGGCGGGAAAAAGGCTGCTGTCGATATAATTATTGCCGAAGTCGTATCGTACTGCGGCGGCAGAAGGTTTTTGCGGCGGCAGAACTTTCTGCGGCTTGCGGGAAACTATGCTGCCCGCAAAGTAACCGCGTTTGGGGATGGCAATAAGGTAGCCTTCGGCAACAAGCTGGCTGTATGCCGCTTCTGCCGTGGTGCGGCTCACTTCCAAATCGTGTGCCAGTTTACGCAGCGACGGCATTTTTTCTCCGGCTGCAATTTCACCGCTGTGTATTTTGCTTTTTATTTCATTTATCAGGAGCAGATAAAGCGGAAAATCTTTTTTATCTGCCTGCGGCAAGGTTATAAGCATAAACTGTCCCCTTTAAAATTGGAAATTCTGGATATTTTTTTAATAACAGTTTTAGTATATCATAATATCTGTGTTAAAAACATAAATTTTTTGTATTACAGGGGGCTTTAAAATGGCATTACATAAGGCTATGACCATTGCCGGCAGCGATACAAGCGGCGGCGCAGGCATGGAAGCAGATTTAAAAACATTTACCGCCATGGGCGTGTACGGCATGACGGCGCTGACGGTTATTGTGGCGCAGAACCCGCTCAACTGGGACCACGAGATGTACCCAATCGGCATGGATGTTATTGAAAAACAGATAAAAACCATTGTGGAAGGCATCGGCATTGACGCCATGAAAACAGGCATGCTCGGCAGTGCGGAACTGGTGCAGCTGGTGGCCGATACCATTGATAAATACAGTTTAAAGAACGTTGTTATTGACCCGGTAATGGTGTGCAAGGGCATTGATGCAATTATGGTGCCGGAAGCAGCCAAAGCCATTAAAGAAGTGCTGGTAAGCCGTGCCGACGTTATTACGCCGAATACTCTGGAAGCGGCGTATATTGCCGGTATGGATAAGGTGGAAACGCTTGACGAAATTAAAGAAGCTGCGGCGCGCATTCAGGAAATGGGCGCAGGCTATGTTGTTATTAAAAGCGGCTCGCGCAATAACAGCGATGAAGCGGTAGACGTACTGTATGACGGCAAAAACTATGTTGTTAATACCGAAAAGAAAATTCCCGGCTGTTTTAACCACGGCGCAGGTTGTACTTTTTCGGCAGCCATTACCGCAGGGCTTGCCAAAGGACTGAGCGTTAAGGACGCTTTGGCGGAAGCTAAGGAATTTATTACGGTGGCACTTAAAAATTCCTTCCGCCTGAACCAGTTCAGCGGCGCAACCGACCACTGCAAATGGAAGAAATAATTAAAAATAAATAATTTAAACGGGCTCTGTTTAGGCAGTAATGCTAAAATGCGGGCCCGTTTTTTGTTTAAAAATTTTACTAACCGGCGCAAATACCTTATACTGTAATCAGGAAAACTGATTGAGGTAAGTATGCTTAAAAAATTTTACCATCCTAAACTGTATATTGGTATTATTGTAGCTGCGCTTGTTGTAACCGGCGTATATTTCTGGCTGTGCCGCCTTGCGGGCGAACACGCGGCAGAAATTTTTAACGCCGAAATGGCGCGGCAGAAAACGCTTGAAGGCAGTGTTGCCGTTGAAAGCATTACGGCCGATATGTGGGGCAATGTTGGCTTCCGCGGGCTGAAATGGCTGGATGCTAAAGGCGAACCGGTTGTATTCGTGCCGGACGGGCGTTTTAAAGTTAAACCGTGGGATGTTGTTACCGGCAGCATAAATTTAAACAGCCTGGAAGAAGCGGAACTTAACCACCCTGTAATAGCCATCCGCTTCAATAAAGATATGCGCCCGGCTTTTTTGCCGGAAAAGAAGAAGGACACAGGGCAGGAAACAAAAAAGCGTCATAAAGGGCTGCATATCAATTTGCCCGAAAATCTGCCGCAAAGCAGCATAAAAATAAATGACTGCACTATTACTGCCAGTTACAGGCACCGTTATTTTGTTTTAAGCGGCGTTAACGCTGCTGTGCGCACGGTTAATCCGCAGGAGGCGGCGCTTAAAATTACCGCAGCCGGTTTTGGCGGCATGATGATTGGCGACGAACTGGGCATAAGCGGCAAAATACTGCTTGGCGGGGCAGAGCCGGAATGTGACTTGTATCTTTCCATGAAAAATGTTGTGCCGGAATCGCTGGGCCTTGGCAAGGTTAAAGATACCGCCAGTGTTTACGGGCATGCAACGGGGCCGCTTTCCGGGCCTTCTATCGACGGCAGAATTGAATTTTTGCAGCTTAATATACCGGCACTGCGTTTTTACAAAGTTAACGGCGATTTCTTTTATAAAGACGGCAAAATTGATTTCAGCAATGTAACAGGCGGTATTTACGGCGGTACGGTGGAAGCAACCGGAGCTTATGATGTAGATACGCGCGGTTACAGCATTGATGCGCTTGGGCATGATTTAATGGCTTCCATTGCGGCCAAAACCAGCAAAATTAACTGCCGCGTGGAGCTTGATTTAAAAATGCGCAGCGACGGCAACCCCAAAAACGTGCTTACTTACGGCAGCTTTACAAGCGGCGCGGGTACATACAGCCTGATACCGTTTGAACAGATTTCCGGCAAGTTTAATGACAGGCATGGAGTGCTGAAATTTACGGACGTAAAAATAAAAACGCCGCTTGGCGAAGTTACAAGCGACGCTTTTGAAATCGTTAAGGGGCGCGTGCATATTAATGATATCTGGCTGACAGCGCCGGACGGTGAAAAAATACAGGTAAAATAAAAAGAGCGTGTGCCTGAAGCATACGCTCTTTGTGTTTATGGTATTATACCCTGTGCTTGATATGGTCCAGCGCCTGGGCAAACAGGGTTAAAACGTGGTTGTCGTCAAGGCTGTAAATAACCTCCTTGCCGGTTTTGGTAAACTTAACCAGCCCTGCGTGGCGCAGAAGGCGCAGCTGGTGCGAGATTGCTGACTGCGTCATTTCCAGTGTTTCTGCAATATTCGTTACGCAGGATTCGTTTTCGGCAAGCAAAGCCAGAATACGGATACGCGTAGGGTCGCCCAGAACTTTAAAAGTATCGGCCATGGGCTGTACAAATTTTTCTGCAATGGGCACATCCAGTTTTAAATTATGCAGTTTACCTTCAGTATTTTCGTTCATAATTTCACCTCTTGTTGTAACCCTTGCTGAAAAAGAAAAGCAAAACAGCGTAATATACAAAGCTGCCCATTACCGTACGGGTAGAAAAAAGCAGCGGAAAAGCAATAAATGCGATGAGCAGAATACATACCTGCAAAAGCGACGCAAAAATGCCTCGTGCGCTGATGGTGCGCCAGGACAGCACGCTGTAGCGCGATGCGAAAATGCCGAATAAAAAGCCGCTTATAACATATAAAATTTGCGAAAGAAAATTATCAAGATTAAAATCCATTATTTACCTGCCCTGCCGGAAAATGAAGCCGGCATAAGATGAGTAAGAATACCGCTTTTAATGAGCAGCCCCGCAATTATGCTGCCGCCCATGGTGCTGATTAAAAACGGAGGCACAAAGAACCAGGCTGCCGCCTTGCTGTTTAATATTGCCCAGGCAATAACCCATGCTGCCAGCCCGCCTAAAATGCCGGTGCCGAAAATTTCGCCAAGCATGGCCGCGCCGGTATTATGCCAGCGGCGGTAGGCAAGCCCGGCTAAAAAGGCGCCAATCATGCTGCCGGGAAATGCCAGCAGCGAGCCAGTGCCTGCTATATTGCGCAGGCAGGAAATAACAAAAGCAACGGAAACGGCTTCTTTAGGCCCTAAAATAACTGCGCAGAGTACATTTATAGCATGCTGAACCGGAAAGCATTTGGAAGCGCCTGCCGGTATATAAACCAGATGCGCGCTTAAAGTGCCTATGGCAACAAGCAGTGCCGCCAGCGTTAATTTATGGATATTCATAAAAATCACTCCGGAACATGAAAATGACAAAAATATTTTTTATAATAATTCATACAATAATATTATACATGTTTGTAATATCTGCCGCAAGATAAAAAGGAAAACACAGTATGGCGTAGAAGTATATAGCATATTAATTGTTTGTTGTACAAAGGGGTAGTAATTATGCAGGCTTTGGAAGGAATAAAAATAATTGATTTCAGCAAATGGCTGCCGGGGCAATACTGCGGCATGGTTCTGGGCGATTTCGGCGCGGACGTAATTAAGGTTGAAGATGTAAAGGGCGACGTTACCCGCGGTTTTACGCCGGCTAAAGAACCCGGCATGAGTTACTGGCATTTAATGCTGAACCGCAATAAGCGCGGCATTACCGTAAATTTAAAAACGCCTGCCGGGCGTGAAGTTTTGCTGCGCCTTTTAAAAGAGGCAGACGTATTTCTGGAAGGTTTCCGCCCCGGGTATTTAAAAATGCTGGGTCTTGATTACGAAAGTGTAAGCAAAATTAACCCGCGGCTTATTTATTGTTCCATTACTGGTTTCGGGCCGGAAGGAAAATATAAACACATGCCTTCGCATGACCTTAATGTTATAGGGCTTGCAGGTGTGGCAGCGCCGGAAGACGGAACGGATATAAGCGTGCCTTCGGTGCAGGTGGCGGCACTTGGCGGCAGTTTAAACGCCATCAGCGGCATTTTAATGGCACTGTATGCCCGCGAGCGCACCGGCAAAGGGCAGATTGTAAACGTTGATTTGTACAGCTCGGCAATCAATGCGGAAATTACGGCCATCAGCAGCGTCATCGGCTGCCGCGAAACCGGCATGCCTTCTTTCGGGCGTACGGCATCGCATTATTACAGCGTATACAAAACAAAGGACGGCCGTTATTTAAGCATCGGCACTATTGAGCCGAAGTTCTGGCAGAAAATGTGCAGGTTGATTGACCTGCCGGAGCTTGAAAGCCGCCAGTTTGATTTTGCCCATTCGGCAGAAATAAAAGAGAAACTGGCAGTTGCTTTTGCAGGTAAAACTCAGGCTGAGTGGCTGGAACTTATCGGTAAAGACGAGTTTTGCGTAACGCCAATCCGCACCTTGCAGGAGGCTTTGGACAGCAGTTTGACGACGGAACAGTCGCAGATGCTTGTAACCAAAAAAGAAGATTTCGGAAATTATACTTATGTAAAATCTGCGGTGAAGCTGTCTGACACACCGGGCACTATCCGCAAACGCGCGCCTTATTTGGGCGAGCATACGCAGGAGGTGCTGGAAAGCGCTGGCTATACCAAAGAAGAAATTGCTGCCATGCACGAAAAAGGGGAGATATAAATGGCATTAAAAAACATTTTTAAGTTATTTGCCGGTTTGCTGTTTGCCTTTTATTTACTGCTTGGCACTGCTTTTCCGGCAGAAGCCGGCATTATAAGCAAGCAGCAGGAAATTGAAATGGGGCGCGAAACCGCCATGGCGCTGGAAGCTCAGTACGGCGTTGTGCAGGATTACGAACTGCAGGAACGTGTGAACCGCATTGGGCAAAGCCTTGTGGCTGTAAGCGACCGTCAGGATTTGGAATATACCTTTAAAGTGCTTAACTGCGACGAAGTTAACGCACTGGCCTGCCCCGGCGGGTTTGTGTATGTGTTTAAAGGGCTTATTGATTACATGCCGAGCGATTCTGAACTGGCAGGCGTTTTAGGGCACGAAGTAAGTCATATTGTTGAAAAACATACCGTACACCAGATTGAAAAACAGCTTTTAACAACGCTGTTGCTGGCTGTTGCCACCAAGGGCGATATGGGGCTTACCGGGCTCGCCTCGCAGGCACTGGCAGCAGGTTACAGCCGCACCGATGAACGCGGCGCCGATAAGGAAGGTTTTAACCTGTGCGTTAAGGCAGGCTACAATCCGTACAGCATGGTGCTTACCATTAATAAACTGGAAGATTTGTCCAAAGAAAAAGGCAATCCGGGCTATGGCCTGTTCAGCAGCCATCCGGAACCGGAAGAACGCCTGAAACGCGTAATGAAGCAGATTAAAAAGTTAGACCCTCATCCCGATATTACGGTGCATGAAGACGGCACGGCAACCGTACACGAAGGTGGCTGGACTTTTAACATTACTCAGACCGTGGGCAATGACAAGCCGGAATACCGCGCCTATATGCTGGCAGGTTCGCTGTATGTTGCGCGTCAGCGCGGCCCTGTTGACCCGTACCGTTTTATTGTGTACGACAACGGCAGCAGCGCAACGCTGTACTATGAAGACGTTCAGCTTTTAACAGTATATAACCAGGATGCCTATGCCGCAGGCTTTGGCGATGCAGGCAGCTACGCCAACGGCTGTGCCCAGCTTTTGCGCGAATGGGCGCCGGTAGCCAATGCCAACGACGCTGCTAAAGCCGATAAGGATAAAGATTAAACGTTAAAGGTGAATTTATGGACTTAGGAAAAATTATCGCGTTTAACTTAAATAAACTGCGTACGGAGCGCAGCCTGACTTTGGGGCAGCTGGCAAAACTTTCCGGTATCAGCAAAACGATTTTGTCGGATATTGAAAAAGGGGGCAGCAACCCTACCATTAACACTTCTGGAAAATTGCCAACGGGCTGAACGTGCCGTACACGCGCCTGATGGAAGTTAAAGAACCAGACGGCACCGTTGTGCGCAGAAGCGACACGGCTGAGCAAAGTGACGAAACGGGCGTATACCGCGTTCACTGCTATTTTTCAACTGCGCCGGAACGTAATTTTGAACTGTTTTACTGCGAATTGGACGCAGAAAGCGCCAATGCTTCAATCGCTCATTCGCCAAGGGCGCAGGAATATATTTATGTTATCGAAGGCTCACTTACTCTTAAAACAGATACCGCCGTTTATGAGCTCCATGCCGGTGATTCGCTTGTGTTCAGTTCTTCCGTTAACCATACTTATATTAACGATGGCAAGATTAAAGTAAAATTTATGGTCATCAACTATTATCCGTATTAAAACGGAAAAATAAAAACTCCTGCTATCCGTGGATAACAGGAGTTTCTTTTGCTTATTGCTTAAACAACTATTTAATTATTTGTTGAAGTAACGAGCGAGCAGGCCTGCAAATGCTCTGCCATGGCGGGCTTCGTCACGAGCCATTTCATGAACGGTGTCATGGATAGCGTCAAGTCCGAGTTCTTTAGCGCGTTTTGCAAGGTCGGTTTTGCCTGCGGTTGCGCCGTTTTCAGCTTCTACGCGCATTTCAAGGTTCTTTTTGGTGCTGTCGGTAACAACTTCGCCGAGCAGTTCAGCAAATTTAGCAGCATGTTCTGCTTCTTCAAAAGCAGCTTTTTCCCAGTACAGGCCGATTTCCGGATAGCCTTCACGGAAAGCAACACGGCTCATAGCAAGGTACATGCCTACTTCGCTGCATTCGCCGTTGAAGTTAGCGCGCAGGTCTTCTTTAATATCTTCGGGAACATCTTTAGCTACACCAACAAAATGTTCAGCAGCCCAGGTCATTTCGCCTTTCATTTCTACAAATTTGGAAGCCGGAGCTTTGCACTGCGGGCAGTATTCCGGAGCAGCTTCACCTTCATAAACATAGCCACAAACTTGGCAAACCCATTTTTTCATTATTCATTCCTCCATAAAGTACAAATTTTAAAATTATCATGTTATCATGGCGGTTCGTTCTAACCGCTTACTGTAATGATTTTAACACAGCACCGGTAAGTTGTCAATAATAATTATTAATTGTTAGAGATTGCTAACATTAAAATTTTTGTGAAATGCCGTAAAAATATCTGTTAAAGGCAGCTTACTGCAAAATTCGGCTGTAAACAGCCTTTAATTGAAGTGCCCTATTGTAGAATAAGCGATAAATTGCTATAATATACAGAACGGAGGTATATTATGGAAAAATTTACTGTTACGTTAAACCACCATGCTCATTATGGTTATGTAGAATATGACCCGGAAACCAAAACCGCTAATGTCGTGCTGGATGTTCCGGAAGCCAAAGCAAGGGTAGAAGAATTTTTAAGCAAACCCTTAACGCTTGATTTGCCTGAAGGCGAAACTATTCGTCAGTTTGTTACCAAAACTTTAATGCCGCTTGACAGTTTGGAAAACTTTAAAAACTGCCTTGGCAGATTATGGTTCAATACCGATGTAAGGGTAGAGTGGAGCATGCCTCCCGGAGCAATGGATAATTTATAATTGCCCGCTGCTTAAAACTGTTATACACTTAATAAGTTAATATTCGGTTCCGTAGCTCAGCAGGATAGAGCAACCGCCTCCTAAGCGGTAGGTCGGCAGTTCGAATCTGCCCGGGATCACCAGTAAATATGCGCACTTGCATTAGTATGCAGGTGCGTTTTTTATTGCTTTGGAAGCAATGCGACAAAATTTGCGACAAAATTTCAAAATAAATAAAAAATCCGTCAGAGCGTTTTTGATTCTGACGGATTTTATATTAGTAAAATAACCGATCTTAGGAATATGAGGAAATGTTGAATTTCAGAATTTTTCTATTGGAAAATTCATAGCATAAATTCATAAAAAAACAAAGTTTGTGCTATTGAAAGCATAAACTTTTAAAATACGAAACAAAACAAAATAAATATTGCTGTCTGATTTACAAACCTTTTTTCTGCCTTAACCATAAACATCGTTAAAACAACCGCTGCAATAACAAACCCCCGCCGAAAGTTTATGCTTCAAGCGGGGGTTATCGTTTAAGGCAAAGTATCAGTAAATTTTATTTCGCTGTTTTCAGTTCGGTCCAGTAACGGTCGTACATGGGCAGTGCATCGCCGATATCAATCAGCCATTCGCCTTTGTCGATGTTATCCATACCGATTTTCAGCATCGGGTCATTTTTAAATTCTTCGCTGTGGAATTCCTGAGCTTTTTCGTTCGGGTCATTGTAGCCGATGTATTCATAGTTTTTAGCACTGATTTTCGGGTCATAGATAAAGTTGATGAATTTTTCGGCCAGTTCTTTATGTTTTGCGCCTTTGGGGATAGCAAAGGTATCAGCCCAGATGGTAGCGCCTTCTTTAGGTACTACAAAGCCGATATTGGGGTTGTCTTTCAGGGTGTAGCTTGCGTCACCGGTCCACATAGTGCCAATCCATGCTTCTTCGGCAATGAATTTTTGTTTAATGGTATCGGTATCGAAAGCAAGTACGTTAGGTGCAAGCGCCTTCAAATCCTGGAAGGCTTTTTCAACCTGTGCCGGGTCTGTGCTGTTGTTGGAGAAGCCGTTTTTCTTTAATGCCATGCCGATGGTTTCGCGGCTGTCGTTTAAAAGAATCAGGCGGCCTGCATATTCAGGGTTCCACAAATCTTCCCAGCTGTCGGGAATGTCTTTAACATAGTTTTTGTTGTAGGCAATGCCGGTAATGCCCCAGGTGTAAACGAGGGAATGGTCGCCGGTGGGGTCATAAACCGGTGCTTTTAAAGTGCTTACAATGTTTTTGGCGTTGGGGATGTTGTCCATGTTCATTTTTTCCAGCAAATCAAGTTTGAGCATGGTTGCAACCATATAGTCAGAAGGCTGGATTACATCGTACTGTGCTCCGCCGGCCTGAATTTTAGCCAGAAGTTCTTCATTGTTGGCAAATACGTCGTAATTAACCTTACAATTGTATTGCTTTTCAAATTCGGCAATTACCTCCGGGTCAAAATTGTCGGCCCAGCTAAAGAGGTTGAGAACCTGCTGTTCTCCTCCTGCCGCTGCATCTTTCTTTTCTGCGTCACCTCCGCAGCCTGTCAGGAGAAGGGCCATGGTCAGTACGGAAACGAGAAAGACCAAAAGTTTTTTCATTTTGCAAATCATCCTTTCTTTATTTGGTTTTATTGAACCGTTTTACGGCGTCAATCTTTGTTTTTGCTGCTGTGCTGCGGCTGTAAAATCTGCGCAATTACAATCAGCGAAATGGTTGCGAACATTAAGAGGGTGGAAAGGGCGTTAATTTCCGGGGAAATGCCGCGTTTTACCATTGCGTAAATATAAAGCGGCAGCGTGGTGGAGTTAGGCCCGGCCACGAAGAAGCTGATGATAAAATCGTCAATGGAAAGGGTAAAGGCAATCAGCGCGCCGGCGATAATACCTGGCATGGCAAGCGGCAGGGTAACGTAACGGAAGGTTTGAAACGGCGTTGCGTACAAATCCATGGCTGCCTGCTCAAGTTCATGGCGCATGCCTTCAAGCCTTGCGTTAACGGTAATTACCACGAAGGAAAGGCAGAAGGTGATGTGCGCTAAAATAAGCGTAACTTTACCGAGCGGAACCTGCGTCTGTGCAAACAGCACCAGAAGGCTCAGGCCCATAACAATTTCCGGAATAAGTATCGGCAGATACAAAAGCCCGTTAATAACCGGTTTGCATTTATACTGATAGCGGTTGAGGGCAATGGCGGCAATTGTGCCGAGCACGGTAGAAACAACGGTGCTGATAACAGCGATAAACAGGCTGTTCATAAGGGCTTCCAGCACGCGGCGGTTTTGGAACAGTGAAGCGTACCAGTCGAGTGTAAAGCCTGTCCATACAGCGTTAATACGCGATTCGTTAAAGGAATACAGCGCAAGAATTAAAAGAGGCAGGTATAAAAAAGCCAGTATTACAAGCGAATAGGCCAGAAGAAGATGGCTACGCCACGTCTTTTGCATCTTTAGCCCCTCCTTCCTGCGACTGCAAAGCCTTGTAGTAAAGTATAATCAGTACAAGGCTCATTACTGCCAGCACAATGGAGAGCGCGGAGCCAAAGGGCCAGTCGCGCGCTGCCAGAAACTGGTTCTGGATGAGGTTGCCGATAAGGGCGGATTTGGCGCCGCCCATAACGTCCGGCACAACAAACATGCCGAGCGAGGAAATAAACACTAAAATTGTGCCTGCGGCAATGCCGGGCATTGTCAGCGGCAGTGTAACTTTGCGGAAAGCCGTCATCGGCGATGCGCCAAGGTCGGAGGCCGCTTCAAGCAGGCGCAGGTCAAGCTGTTCTATGGAAACGTAAATCGGCAGCACCATAAAAGGCAGCAGGGCGTAAATCATGCCCAGCATTACGGCCGCGTCATTGTACAGCATCTGAAGTGGCTGCTCAATAAGCCCAAGTTTCATTAAAAAGGTGTTTACAACACCCTGCGTACGCAGAATGATAACCCACGCATAAGAGCGGATTAAAAAGTTAATCCAGAAAGGTATCATCACGAGAATAAGCCCCGGCTGCTGCCATTTTTTAGGCAGGCGTGCAATGAAATATGCCAGCGGGTAGCCCATGATGATGGTAGCAACGGTAGTAATAACCGCTACTATCAGAGTGTCGGCAAAAATCTGCAAATATAAAGGTTCTAAAAAGCGCAGATAATTTTTCAGGGTAAATTCAAAAATTATTTGTCCGTAAGGCGTGCGCCCGGCAAAGGAAACGGCAACTACGATGAGAAGCGGGATAACGAAAAAGATGCTTAACCAGAGCATTGCCGGGGCAACCATCAGTTTTCCGTTTTTCATCGCGATACTTTCACCTCGTCTTTTTTGTACCACCAAATACCTACGCGCTCATCGGGCGACCAGCGTTTAACGTCGTCAAAATACTGGTAGGCCACAACGGTTTGGTTGGAGTTGTCCAGACGGATAAATACTTTATCAATGGTGCCGTAAAACACAACGTCTACAACGGTACCGTAATAACCCGGTTCCGGGTGCTGCTTTTCTGCCTGTTCGTCTTCGTATTCCGGGCAGAGGTTGAGTTTTTCCGGGCGGATAACAAGCGTTTCACTTTCCGTTTCAAAAAAGTTGCTTTCGCCGATAAATTTGGCGACAAAGCGGGTGTTGGGGTAATGGTAAATCGTGTCCGGGTTGTCGTCCTGTTCGATAACGCCCTTATTCATAACCACAATGCGGTCGCTCATAGTAAGCGCTTCTTCCTGGTCGTGCGTTACATAAATGAAGGTAAGGCCAAGGCCGCGCTGCAAATTCTTAAGTTCCAGCTGCAAATTTTTACGCAGCTGGTAATCGAGTGCGCCCAGCGGCTCGTCCAGTAAAAGCACTTTGGGGTTATTTACAAGGGCACGGGCGATGGCTACGCGCTGCTGCTGGCCGCCGCTCATCTGCTGCGGGCGGCGGTTGCGGAATTCTTCAAGCTGCGTAAGGTACAGTACCTGCGCTACACGTTCCTTTTGTTCTTCAGCGGGTACTTTTTTCATCATCAGCCCAAACTTTATGTTTTCCTCAACAGTCATGTGAGGGAATAATGCGTAGTGCTGAAAAACCATATTGACATCACGTTTATAGGGCGGTTTATTGGTAACGTCTTCGTCATCAAGGAAAACTTTGCCGGTAGTAGGCGTATCAAGCCCCGCAATCATACGCAGCAAAGTGGTTTTGCCGCAGCCGGAAGGTCCTAAAAGCGTTAAAAACTCACCGTCGTAAATGGTAAGGTCCAGCTTGGGGATGATGAGGTTATTGCCGTACTTTTTGGTAATTCCCTGCAAACGGATCATTTCTTCCATTTTTTAGTTGTCACAACCTTTCATAAAAAATTTTGTTTGCATGATACTAATATAATAATATCATATTATAAACAAATTTGTGTAAAAAAATCAATGCTTTTTTGAAAAAAATGCAGGAGAGGCAAAAAAAACAGAGAATATTAAACTTCATAAAGAATAATTTGGAAATTTTGCTGATTTTCATGAAAAATGCGTATTTTTTGCGGGGTGAAAAAATGCTGAGTAAAAAGTTTATAGAGTTTTTGTTTGAAGGTGCGCATATACAGCGCTGGAATGACCATATCCGCCCTAACGGCTTTACGGAACTGGACAAACAGGCGCATAAAATGATGATTTTGTATATTCTTGCCAAGTATGAGGAGCAGGACCACGGCGCGAAATTAAACTGGCGCGTGCTTATTGAAGGCGGTATTTTTGAATTTATGCACCGCATTATTTTAACGGACATCAAGCCGCCTATTTACCACGAGCTGATGCGTGTGCACGGGCGCAAGCTGAACGCCTGGATTTACAGCCAGCTTGAACGCCGTGTGCCGGAACTGGATGAAGTGTTTTTCGATAAACTTAAACGCTGGTTTGATTATCCGGAAGAAAACCGGCTGGAGAAAAAACTTTTGCGGGCAGCGCACTACCTTGCCACGCAGTGGGAATTTGGCATTATCTACCATTTTAACCAGGCAATTTACGGCATTGATGCCACTAAAGCTGCCATTGAAAGCAATATCGAGGACCATTACGATTTGGCCGGCGTTCAGAAAATATCGCTGAAAGGCAAAACCAGCAAATTTATTGACCTTGTAGGGCAGCTGCGCTTTCAAAAACGCTGGGCGCAGTCGCCGCGCGTGCCGGAAACTTCCGTTATGGGGCATGTGCTGATAGTTGCCATTTTGGGATATTTCTGTGCGGCAGAGCTTGGCGCCTGTGATGAACGCATTGTAAATGATTTTTTGTGCGGCCTGTTCCATGATTTGCCGGAGGTGCTGACACGCGATATTATTTCGCCGGTTAAAACTTCTGTGGAAGGGCTTGACGATTTAATTAAGGATATTGAAAAGCGCCAGGTTGCCGAAAAACTGCTGCCGCTGCTGCCTTGGGGCTGGCACGAGGAAATTATTTACTTTACGCAGAACGAATTTACCAACCGCGTAATGCTTGACGGTGTTCCCACCGAGGCGAGCGAAGAAGAATTAAACGGCAAATATAATGTAGACGGGCATGGCTATAAAGCGGTGGACGGCAGAATGTTAAAAGGCTGCGACCATCTGGCTGCTTTTGTTGAAGCCTATCTTTCGACAGAATACGGCATAACAAGCAAGCATCTGCTTAACGGCATGGCCGATTTGCGGGAGAGGTATAAAAATAAAACTATTGCCGGTATTAATTTTGGCGCAGTTTATGATGAATTTCCTGAGCTTAAAACCAATTTGTAAATTGAATGCAAGTTTATGAAAATTCAGTTTATTGCAAAAAGAAGTGGACACTTGTATTTGCAAGAGTTATAATGAAGCTGAAAGCAGCTCTTTAGATATGCAATTATCTTGGACTGTACAATATATTATATTTAAGATTTTTAAAGGAGGCATGGATTATGAATTTATTTGAAATGGCGCAGATTCCGCTGAACAAAGCTATTGAGGTTATGAAGCTTGACCCGAATGCGGCGGCAATTATTGCCTGCCCGGAAAGAACTCTGGAAGTTTCCATTCCTGTAAAAATGGATGACGGCACTACCAAAGTATTTACCGGTTACCGCAGCCAGCACAGCACAATTATGGGCCCGGCCAAAGGCGGCATCCGTTATCATCAGAGCGTTAACATGGACGAAGTAAAAACTCTGGCTTTCTGGATGACCTGCAAATGCGCAGTTGCCAATCTGCCTTACGGCGGCGGCAAAGGCGGCATTATTGTTGACCCGTCCAAACTTTCGCAGGCAGAACTTGAACGTTTGACCCGCGGCTACATTGACAGAATCGCTCCCATTATCGGCGAAAAAATGGATATTCCTGCCCCTGATATGAATACCAACGCTCAGATTATGGGCTGGATGATGGATGAATACAGCAAGCTGAAAGGCCAGTATGAACCGGGCTTTATTACCGGCAAACCGATTTGCATCGGCGGTTCTTTGGGCCGTACCGCAGCTACCGGCCGCGGCGTAATGGTTGCAGCAGGCGAAGCTATTAAAGCCATGGGCATCAAACCCGAAGAAGCAACCTGCGCAGTACAGGGCTTCGGCAATGTAGGCAGCTGGACTGCTAAACTCATTCACGACCTTGGCGTTAAAATTGTGGCATTAAGTGATGTTTACGGCGCTATTATGAATGAAGACGGACTTGACCCGTACGAAGTTGAAAAACACGTACAGGCAACCGGCAGCGTAGTAAACTTCCCGGGCAGCAAAGCCATCAGCAACGCCGACCTTCTGGCAATGGAAGTTACCGTGCTTGCTCCGTGCGCAATGGAACTTCAGATTACCAAAGACAATGCGGCTGACGTTAAGGCAAAAATTATCGTTGAAGGCGCTAACGGCCCGACAACTCCGGAAGCTGACGAAATCCTTGATAAAAAAGGCATTCTGGTTGTGCCGGATATTCTCGCCAACGGCGGCGGCGTAACCGTAAGCTACTTTGAATGGGTTCAGTGCCTGTACCGTTACTTCTGGACTGAAGAAGAAGTTATTGATAAACAGACTCAGTTGATGATTGGCGCGTTTAAACAGGTATATGACACCGCTAAAAAATACGAAGTTAACATGCGTACCGCAGCTTATATCGTAGCCCTTAACCGTCTGGACGAAGCTATGAAATTCCGCGGCGCATATTAATAAGCGTTTTAAACTTCATTAAAATTTAATTGATTAATGGCAGTATTAAACCCCGGCAGCCGTTACTGCCGGGGTTTTGTGTGAATGCAGAGGGAGGATTTATGAAAGATTTGCAAAAACATTGCAAGATTGCTGTGGTACAGGCTGCTCCTGTATTGTTTGATAAAAAAGCCTGTGTGGAAAAGGCTGTGGCACTCATTAAAGAATGTGCTGAAAACAAGGCTGAATTAATTGTATTTCCGGAATTGTTTATACCGGGATATCCTTACGGAATGACTTTTGGTTTTACTGTTGGCAGCAGAAATGAAGCGGGGCGTAAAGATTGGCTGCGGTATTATGAAAACAGCATTGTTGTACCTGGTCCTGAAACGGAGATTTTGGCGAAGGCAGCAAAAGACGCAGGCGCATGGCTCAGTATTGGCGTGTCTGAACGTGATGCCGTAACGGCAACGCTGTATAATACTAATTTATTCTTTTCGCCGGAAGGTGAAATTATTGTGCACCGCAAATTAAAACCTACCGGTTCGGAACGCGTGGTATGGGGTGATGCCGACAAAAACTATTTCCCGGTTGCCGAAACGCCGTGGGGGCCAATGGGCAGTATGATTTGCTGGGAAAGCTATATGCCGCTGGCAAGGGCTGCGCTTTATCAAAAAGGTATTACTCTGTATATTTCGCCAAATACCAATGATAATGATGAATGGCAAAGCACAATTAAGCATATAGCTATTGAAGGGCATTGCTATTTTATAAACTGCGATATGTACTTTACACGTGATACTTACCCGGCAGATTTGCAGGCGCAGGATGAAATTGCTAAATTGCCTGAAAAAGTGTGCCGCGGCGGCAGCTGCATTGTTGACCCTTATGGGCATTACCTGACAGAACCGGTATGGGACAAAGAAGCTGTTATTTATGCAGAGCTTGATATGAGTAAAGTGGCTGCAAGCCGTATGGAATTTGATGTATGCGGCCATTATGCAAGACCTGATGTTTTAAAACTGGTTATTGAAGATAAATAAAACAAAATACCTTCTGCCGCGTTTTGCAGAAGGTATTTTTGCTTTATACCGTATTATTAAATTATCAAGCAAAGAATAAATTCATGATAATCATAGCGCAGAGTGCGTTGAGAAGGCTGGCAAGCATTAAAAGCGGCCAATATTTTTTTGGTACATCGGCTACGCCTAAAAGCCTGCCCATATATTGCAGCTGTGCCCCAAGCAAAAAGAAGCAGGGCATCAAAATCGTAATGTGGCGTGCGTCAAGCATGCCGTTTGCTGCCATGTTGGCTGCAAGACCTACAGAAGCAGAACTGGAAAGCCAAGCAGTAAGCACTACCGTAACGGCTTCGCCTGGCAGTCCAAACAGTGTCATTGCCGGCCCGAAGACATTGCCTAAAAAACTCATAACACCAAGCAAATTGAGTATTTCTGCAACGGCATAAGCCATTAAGATGTTAGGTACAAGATTGTTGATTGCTATATTAAAACCCTTGCGGGCACCGATAACGAAAATATCAAACGGATTGCCGGATACGTTTTTTGCTTGAACGCCGTTACTCATTTTTAAAATCCTCCTTGTAAACAGTATTTAAAACAAAGCGCACAAACATGGCGCCGACAAATTTAAAAACAAACATCAGTAAAAAAGGTACAAGCAGCGGCACGGTTAAATAAGAAAACAGAGCAGAACCGATAGCAAAATAGTTGTTGATAAGTCCTGCACCGGAATATTGCCATGAGCCGATGATTGTAAGCTCTTTTTTTGTTATCAGGTCCTGGTCGTATAGTTCTTTGGTTAATGCCGCACCGGCATCTGTGCTTTGCAGGTCGGTAATCAGTGCCAGCCCGGTTAAGCCCGGTACGCCGAGCAATGGTCGCAGCAATGGTGTTAAAAGTTTGTGGGCCGCTTTAATAGCGCCGTAGTGCGATAAAACTTCAAGACAGCCGATTGCCAGCATTACGCTTGGCACAAGTGACAGTGCAAACATAAAACCGCCGCGTGCACCCAGCCCACCGGTGCCGACAAATGTATCCTTGCCAAGCGTTTTAACGGTGCCGAATTTGCCTATCAGTGTACTGAAGTCAAATGCGCTGAGCCATTTCATACCGTCAAAGCCGGTCATTATCCCGGAAAAGAATAAAATTGCAGCGGCTAAAGAAATAAAAGCCTTTGGCCCTACACGCCATTCTTCGGAATCAAAGTTAGTGAGTTTTTTCTCATTTTTCTCCATAATGCCCTCCTATCAAACAATAAAAACAAATAATGCAACAAATTTGTCTTTATTATATTGACGAAAATGCGCAATGTCAAGACGAAGTTGAAAATTTATTTTTAGAATTTTTAAAATACATTTTAGTGTTGCTATTTAAAAAACGATATGTTATAATTTTTTTAAATTTTGGCAAAATAATTGTTGTTGGTTGTTGTTTTTAGAGGAGGATAATATGGCTATTTTAAATGTAAAAGATATTTTTCATGATTTACACCAAATTCCGGAAATAGGCTTTCAAGAATTTAAAACTTCTGCTTATCTTGCGGATAAATTAAGAGAACTTGGTTACAAAGTTACAACGAATGTTGGCGGAACCGGCGTTGTAGGTGTAGTAAAGGGTGCGGAACCAGGACCAGTAATGCTTTTGCGTGCAGATATGGATGCGCTGCCGTTTGTTATTAACGGCGAGCATAAGGCAATACACGCCTGTGGGCATGATGCGCACTGCTCTATGGTTTTGGCAGCGGCTTCTAACTTAAAAGATAAAATAAAAAAAGGAACTTTAAAAATTTTGTTTCAACAGGGCGAGGAAACTTTAAAAGGCGCGCTGGCTGTAATTGACGCTGGTGTGCTGGAAGACGTCGATATTGCTGTCGGGCTGCATATCCGTCCAGTGCAGGATTTGCCTTTTGGCAAATTATCGCCTGCTGTAAGGCATGCTTCAAGCACCTTTGCCAAAGTAAAAATTACAGGGCAAAGCTGTCACGGTTCGCGCCCGCATTTGGGTGTTAACGCTGTTGAAGTAGCAGCGGCGGTTATCAATGCGGCGTCTGGGGTTAGAATTAATCCGGTAATTTCCTGGTCTTGCAAAGCTACAGCCGTTAATGGTGGCGGCAGTGCGTATAATATTATTCCAGACCATGCGGAGATAACTTTTGACGTGCGTTGCCAGGAAAATGAAGGTATGACAGAATTGCTTGGTAAACTGCAGAAAGCTGCAGAAAACGTTGCCGCTGCTTACGGGGCAACGGCAGAATTTAGCTTACCGGGCGGAGTTATTCCAGCAGCAGTGCTTGATAAAGAGCTTACTGCCGAAGTTGCAGAGTGCATTAAAGAAGTTGTGGGTGAAGAAAATCTCGGCGAAGAGCTTGTAAATCCCGGCGGTGAAGATTTCCATTACTTTGCTAAAACATATCCTAAATTAAAAGCGGCTTATTTTGGCGTCGGCGTTGCTGCCGAACCTGGGCTGCACGACCCTAATATGCATTTTAATATCGATGGTTTACAGGCTGGCGTGGAAGTTTTGGAAAAAATTACACTGAAAAAGCTTGGGTGATTGCAGGTTGCTAACGGTATATTTTAAATAAAATAATTGACTTAGATATAAAAAATCCACCTGTTATGGAAGGTTTAAAGATTGCTTAACCTTTGAGTCCTAACAGGTGGATTTTGTTTTTTATCTTACTCCAGCATAGAAAAATCCGAGCCGGTAAACAGGAAAACAATGCCGCAGAATGTTACAGCCCCGGCTAAAATAGCGTCTTCGCTGAAAAGCAGCTTTCCGTTATGCAGGGCAAGATGCGAGTTTGGGTCTGCCATGCCCGTGCCGATACGGAAAAATGCCCCCGGTTTTTTAGCAAGATAGAAGGAAAAATCTTCCGAACCCATAGACGCGGAGGGGAGAATACTTACTTTATCGTTGCCTAAAAGTTTTGCAGCGGAAGTTTCTATCATACCTACAAGATTATCTGCTCCTATAACAGGCCCGCAGCCGGGTATAATTTCCGTTTCGGCGTGTACGCGCAGTGCCAGCGCCGTGCCATCGGCAATGCGTTTAATGCTTTCGTGTATTTGCCTGCGTGTTTCCGGCAGCAGATAGCGCATAGAACCTTCAAGCACTACTTCTGAAGGAATGATATTGGCTGCAGTGCCTGCCGTCATTTTGCCTACGGTAATAACAGCGGAATCGAGCGGATTAAGTTCGCGCGAAACTATGGTTTGAAGCTGAGTAATCATATAAGCAGCCGCAGCAATCGGGTCCGGTGTTTTGTGTGGGTGCGCTGCATGGCCGCCGGGAGCGGTAATTGTAATTTTAAAACTGTCGGAACCGGCCATCATCGGGCCGTATTTAATGCCGATTGAACCGCCGGGAACATCCGGCCAGGTATGTACGCCGAAAACAGTGTCAACATCATCTAAAAATCCGTTGTTAATAATGGTTTCAGAACCGCCGAGTTTTTCTTCCGCAGGCTGGAAAAAGAATTTTACTGTACCATGCAGGTGCTGGCGGTATTTGCTCAAAAGCCGGGCTGCCGCAAGCAGTGAAGTCATATGCAAATCGTGTCCGCAGGCATGGCAGCAGCCTTCGTTTACGGATGCAAATTCCAACCCTGTATTTTCCTTAACCGGCAGCGCGTCGATATCGGCCCTCAAGGCGATTGTTTTGCCGGGCATTGCACCATGTAAAATGCCGACAGCACCGGTAAAACCTTTGTTGTCATAAACTTCGATACCGTATTTATTTAATTCGTCTTTTATGAATTTTGTGGTATTTTCTTCCTGAAAGCTTAATTCCGGATGCTGGTGCAGGTAGCGCCTGATTTTTATATATTCAGGTTCAAGTTCCTGCATCATTTTTTGAATGGCTGACATATTATTACCTCCCAACAAAAGATTATAATATTATGATATTTAATCTCACAAAAATACCGATTAATAAGATTGGCTTATAATTCTCCGGCACTGTACTGCACGCGGTAATCCCAAACATCTGAATTTACATAATATTCGCCGAAAATAATCGGTTCGTAGTTTTCGTTAAGCTCCTTGCGGACGATTTTTAAAAGCGGAAAGCCGAACGGAACGGAAAAGAGGTTGCCAAGTTCTTTATCAGCAGCCACTGCTTTAACGCGTTCCTGTACATAAGCAGTTTTTAAGCCGTGTTTTGATAAAAAGCTGCGTATGGATTTTATTTCACCGGCAGCAATTACTTCTTCCGGTTCCGGTTTTTCAAAATAATGGTTAAGGAAAAATAACGGTTTTCCGTCGACATAACGCACGCGGGCAACATATGTAAAAAGTTTTGCCGGGTCGGTTTTAAATACGCTGCACTGCTGTTCGTCCATGGCTTTTTTGCAGCATTTTAAAGTCTGGCAGTGTACGGAATCACTATCTACCTTTTTGTCTATAAAATGTACGCCAAAACCGCTCATTAAAAGCATGTTTTCCCATGGCAAAGAGCTGGAAACAAAAGTGCCTTTGCCCGGCATGCGTACAATAAGCTGCTCGCTTTCAAGTTTTCCGAGCGCCTGGCGTATGGGAGAAAGGCTGGTACTATAACGCTCTGCCAGCGCGCTTTCGGTAGGCAGCTGTTCGCCCGGTTTATAAAAATGGCTGCGTATTTTGTTGTATAAATCCTGATAAATTTTAAAATTAAGTGTTTGTCTCATTATCAAGTTCCCTTTATTATTGATACTTTAATAATACCACATTGCCTGCACAGTTGCCAAAAGGTTTTCTTGCTTTTTTCAGAAAATTATAATATTATAATATTATAATAAATTGATAAAAGGGAGTGGAGAATATGGAAAAACATGCTTTGTATCATATGACCTGGAAAGAAATCGAAGAAGTATTTAAAAATGACCCGGTTGTTATTATTCCTATGGGTTCTACCGAACAGCAGGGAATACATTCTTTAACCGGCGACTATCTGGCTGCTGAAGCTATTGCCAAACGTGTTGCGGAAAAAGCCGGTGCTTATTACGTCCCTGTTATTCCGTTTGGCTGCAGTGAATATTTCCGCTGTTTCCCGGGCACAATATCGCTCCGCCCTTCCACGGTAGAAGCCGTTATTACAGATGTTGTGGAAAGCCTTACCGAGCACGGTATTACAAAAATCTTTTTCATTAACGGCCATGCCGGAAATACACCTACTATTGAAGATGTGGCAAGAAAATTACGCCGCGAAAAGGGAATTGTATGTTTTTCGATAGATTTATGGCAGGGCTTAACGCCTGAAGCAAAAAAAGAAATTTATGGCGAAGGCCCTGATTCTTCCGGCCATGGCGGAGATCCTCTGACATCGGTAATGCTTTATTTATATCCGGAAGATATGCGTATGGATTTGCTTAATCCGGTTGAAAACATTAAAGAGTATAAAGGCGTTCCTGTAAACGGCCTTAAAAAGGGTATGGTTAAAGGTGTTCCGTTCAATCTTTATATGGATATGATTGACGTTACCAAGCAGGGCGTAATGGGCAATCCGTTTGCATCCAGCGCAGAACGCGGAGAAAAAATAGTTAACCATTTGGTTGAAGCGTGCTGTGAGATGGTAAAAATTATAAAAGAAAACGATACCCATATTTAATTGTTGATTTATTTGGTTTTATAACGGGGAGGTAGAATTATGATAGCTGTTTTAGGCTTTGCTACCATTATCATATTTTTGTATGTTACAATGACCAAAAAATTGTCAATTCAGTCGGCACTGATTGGCATACCTGTTATTGCAGCAATAATTGGCGGTTTTGGTTTTGATATAGGCAAAATGATGATTGCCGGTGTAATTAAGGTTACTCCTTCGGCAATGATACCTATTTTTGCAGTAATTTATTTCGGCATTATGATTGATGCAGGGTTATTTGATCCTATGGTTAACAGAATTTTAAAACTTGTAAAGGGTGACCCTGTAAAGATTACCATTGGTGCGGCGGTTCTGGCAATGCTTGTTTCGCTGGACGGCGACGGTACAACTACTTTTATTATTTCTGTTTCTGCCATGCTGCCGATTACCACTAAATTAAAAATGAATCCTCTTATTTTGCCGTTTGCAGTAGGTATGGCGGCAGGCGTTATGAATCCGCTTCCGTGGAGCGGACCGACAACGCGTGTTATGGCGGTTTTACATGCTGATTCTTCTGCAATTTTTACTCCGATTGTACCTGCCATGGCTGTTGGCATTGCTTGGGTATTATTTGCCTGCTACTATGTTGGCAAAAAGGAACGCAAAAGACTCGGAGTTATGCATATTGATGAGCACACTTTTGATGGACTTGGTGAAGACCAGAGTGCCAAAAGGCCGCAGCTTTTCTGGTTTAACTGCATTTTGACTGTTTTGATGATTGTGGTGCTGCTGATGGATATTATGCCGATGGCGACTATTTTTATGATAGGTTTTGCATTGGCAATTACGGTAAACTATCCTAATCTTGAAGAACAGACAAAACGTTTGAAAGCATATGCCGGTGAAGTTTTGATGATAGTAACTTTAATTTTCTCGGCAGGATGTTTTACCGGTATTCTTTCCGAAACAAAAATGATTACGGAAATGGCTAAGACTCTTGTTTCGTTAATTCCTGAACATATGGGTAGCCTGCTGCCGCTTTCCGTAGCAGTAACGAGTATGCCTTTAAGCCTTGTATTTCCTACGGATGCTTATTACTTCGGCGTGCTGCCGGTTATTTATGAAATGGCAGCTTCTCTTGGCATCGATCCGGTGCAAATCGGCCGTGCAGCTGTACTTGGGCAGATGACGGTAGGTTTTCCGGTAAGCCCGCTGGCAGCGGCAACATTGGTTTTAATCAGCGTATCGCGTGTTAATTTAATTGACCACCAGAAATTTATGTTCTTCTGGGCTTTTGGCACTACGCTGATTATGACAGTTGTATGCTACCTTACCGGTGCATTGACGTTTTAATTTATAACTGAAAACTTTATGAAGAAATAAAAAAGCTGGCGTTAACTTAACGTCAGCTTTTGTGTGTTTATGATATGTTTTATTTTCTTTCGGGCATCTGCGCGAGCAGGATTGCGGCAAAAACGAGCACGCAGCCGCCGATTTCGCGCATAGAAAGCGTTTCGCCGAGGAACATCCAACCGGCGAGTACGGAAAAGACTGATTCCAGGCTCAGCAGTATAGAGGCAAGGATTACGTTAACATATTTTTGCCCGGCGATTTGCAGTGTATAGGCAATGCCGCAGCTCATAATTCCGGCGTGTGCCAAAGGCAGCCAGGCCGCGGTGATGGCGGAAAGCTCCGGCTGTTCGGCCCAGATTATAACCGGCAGGCTTAACATGCCGCAGACAAAAAACTGAATGGCGGACATGCGCACCGGGTCGACAAGCTGGGTAAAACGCTCAATGGCCATGATATGCACGGCAAAAACTACGGCGCAGGCAAGTACGATTAAATCGCCTTTGTTGATGGAAAAGCCTTCGTTAATGCAGATGAAGTACATACCGGCAGCGGCAACGGCAACGGCCGCCCACTGCATAAAAGTTACATGTTTTTTTACAAGCAGCCCTAAAATGGGGATTATAACAATATAAAGCGCCGTTATAAACCCGGCCTTGCCGGCGGATGTGTAAGCGATGCCGGTTTGCTGCAAAGTGCTGGCAATGGTTAAAAGCGCGCCGCAGCACAGGCCGCCGGTAATAAGGTCGCCGCGCTTGTGGCTGTCATCAGTTCCCCAGAAGGAAAGCGGTTTGCCGGAAAGCCTGTCGATTACGGCAATGCAGGGAACAAGAAAAAATGCGCCTAAAAAAGAACGTATGCCGTTAAAACTAAACGGGCCGAGCAAATCGGCACCGACGCTTTGGGCAACAAAAGCCGTTCCCCAGATAAACGAACATAATAACAGCATAACAATGCCTTTAAAACTATTGGTTTGCTGCATGTAAAAACCCCTCGCTGCATAAAATTTTAAACAGATAATATAATTATAGCATTTCTGTGCCATAATGTTTTCTGAAAATAATATAAAAACTGCACCTGCAAAAGCCAGGTATCGCTTTTGAGGCGCAGTTAATAATGCTGTAGGGTTAAATATTTAGTTATTGTTTGTCAGCGGGTTTTGTTTCTTCGGCAGCTTCGGTTTCCGGTTTAGCTTCTTCCGGCTTTGTTTCTTCGGTAATAACTTCAACTTCAGCTTCCGCTTCGGTTTTATGTTCGGCACTTTCGGAAACTACTTCTGCTTCCACTGTTTTTGCAGTTTCAACTGGTTCCATTTTGCTGCCGCATTCGCTGCAGAATTTGGCGCTGATGCCTACGGCTGCACCGCAGTTGGGGCAGGTGGTTTTGGGTTCGTCGCCGTTAAAGGCAGTTGCCTTAATGTTGGCAATTTTAAATTTCAAATCATCTATTGCGGCAAGGCTTGCTTTAATTGCTTCACATTCTTCTTTAAATTCATCGGGCAGGCAATCGCAGTTTTGTGATTTTTCCCAAACCATTTTGCCCATTTTTTTGTAGGTGCTTTCAATTTTGCTTTCTTCTTTCCCTATGAGGGAGGTTAATTTTTGGATCTCCAGAGCGGCTTCTGCTTTTTCGCCGATGGTTTTGGTAATTTCTTCGGTTTTATTAGCCGCAATTTTAGCGAATTCGCCAATTTTATCAAGTAATGCCATAGTAAGATCCTCCTTTATGCTTTGTTAAGTTTATTATAACACAGAATTGTGAAATCGCCATTAATTTACGGCGCTTACGGTTACTTCGGTTCCTTCTTTTAAATCGAGCGAAGTGTTGTCGATATTTATTTCTGCAAGGCCGTTTTCTATTTTGGCAATATTGCCGTTAAAGGTTTTGTTTATGCCTTGGGCCTGGGCGGTTATTTTTTGTCCCGGTTTAAGGCTTTGCGCCGCCTGTGCGGATATTTTAATGTTTACGCTGCAATTTTCCAAATCGCGGATACTGAGGATTTTTTCTCCGGCAGCGGCGGTTTCGCCCGCATTATGGTATTTTTCTTCAACAATGCCGGTGCAGGGGCTTTCGGTTTCCAGTGCCAGCTGTTTTTGCATAAGGGCGTTATATTGCTTCTTTAAAGTTTTAAGTTCTTCCTGTTTTTGGGCAATGGCTTCGGGTGATGCTTTAACAAGGCTGCCGGCATTTTGTGCGGCGTTTAAAGCTGCCAGTGCCGCTGATTTTTCGGCGGAAGCCGCTTCGTACTGCCTGCGGGCAATGGCGCCTATTTTATAAAGCGATGCCATTTTTGCTTCTTGGGCGCTGGCCTGTTCGTATTGCTGCTGCGCTGCGGCAAGTGCTGCGCCGTTATTGGGGGTGCTTTGCCCATTCTGCATTATTTTCAGTTCTGCTTCGGCGCGGGCTGCATTGGCATCTGCCTGTTTTATTTCTTCCGCAAGCTGTTTGTCGTCTATGGCAAACAGGGGCTGCTCTTTGCCGATGCGGTCGCCTTTTTCTAAAATAAGCCCTAAAATCTGCCCTTCGGCAGGGGCCGTAATATCGTACACGGCAAAATAAACCGAGCCGCTGCCAAGTGCAGGGGCTTTGGTTTCGTTTTTGCAGGCAGCAGAAAACAGCATTATTAAAATTGTAAAAATAATAAATGTAAACTTTCTCATTTTAAACAAACCTCGTTTTTAGTGTAGCACAAACATAGTGGCGGTGCAATTTGCCAGAATGTAAATTTTTAAAGGCGCGGCTGTTTTACGGCTGTAAATTTTACAGATTATTATACGTATGCTGCTAAAAATATCAATTATTTTTAAAACGGCGGATAATTAATGAGCTGCGGATTATTTTTTTACACTGAGAAAGCACAAAGTTGTTAAAAAAGATTTTTCAAAAACTGTTAAATGCGTTATAATATACTCGAAAAGTGTATTATAAGTTGCTTATTTGCAAAGCGTTTTTGCCGTTGTGTAATATTTTGAAAAATTTATTTTATTAAAAAGCCATTTTAGGAATGAAGGGAGGACTGTTATGCGCAAAAAAAGTTGGCTGACAGTTATTTGCTGCCTTTTATTGGTGTGCCTGCTGCCGTCTCTGGCAATGGCCAAAAATAAAACCAAGGCGCCTGCCCGTGACTGGAAGCTGACGGTGGCGCAGCAAAAGCTGGAACTTTTGGGGTATGATGTTGACCGCAAGGACGGGCGTATCAGCAAGGATACAACCGAAGCCATTAAAAAATTCCAGAAGGAACATGGGCTGAAAAAAGCGGCAAGCTTGATACCAAAACTTATAATAAAATTTCGTGGGAAGCCTTTAAAATGGAAGGCATACCCGATGTACGCGGCAAAGACATTGTAAAAACTGCCGCCAAATACAAGGGCGTGCCTTATAAATTCGGCGGCACAACGCCGAAGGGTTTTGACTGCAGCGCTTATGTGCAGTATGTTTTCGGCAGGCATGATGCCAAGCTGCCGCGCACGGCCGATGCGCAGGTGCTGGACGGTATTTTTGTGCTGAAAAGCAAACTTAAACCGGGAGATTTGGTGTTCTTTTCCACATATGCCAGCGGCGTTTCGCATGTGGGGATTTACGCCGGCAGCGGCAAGTTCTGGAGCGCGTCCACTTCGCGCGGGGTGGTGCTTGATTCGCTTGACACCGGTTACTGGAAAGAACATTATTATGGGGCCCGCCGTGTTTTGATTGAAAACGGCGAAACAGCTTAAATATATTTAAGGGGGAGCTTTAATGATTCGCGAAAGGCGCAATAAGGAAAAACTGGCGTTATATTATAAAAAATTTATGGAAGAAGGCATTGTCGACCCCAACGTACATCCATGGGTGGCAGAATCGTGGCAGCGCTGCCGCAAAATGAAACTGCCTCATGAAACGATGCCGAAAATCAACAAGCTGAGCCGCGAGGAAATCGTCGAGCATCAGCGCACGCATGAATTTATTGTAAAATATGTTGACGGGCTTTATGAGCAGAGCAAGCAGCATTTTAACATTCATAATTTAAGCATGCTGCTGATAGACGAGGACGGCTATGTTATTAAAAACTATGCTTTGCCGTTCTTTCAGCGCGTAATTGAAGATATTCAGGGCATGCGCGTGCTTGAAGAAGATGTTGGTACTTCCAGCATCAGCATTGCGCGCGAGCATAATGTGCCGTTTTTAATGTTCGGCCCGGAAATGTGGATTAAGGACAGCCATTCCGGCGATGCCTGCAGCGCGCCGATTTGTGTTGACGGCAAAATCCGTTATATCATTTCGTTCTTCTCACTGGACCAGAATGACTTGCCGTACGACCTTCTGCTTTCATTGCTTTTAACGATGAAATATGCCATTGAGCAGCATTTGAAGATGCTTGAATACTGGAGCATCCAGAAAATGATGATGGAAGAACTGCCGGTTGCCGTTTACTGGATTGGTCAGGATGAGAAGCTGAAATACTGCAACAGCAATGCTAAAAAACGCCTCGAAGGCAGGGAAAACCTTGAGGATATTTTCCTTAATTATGAGCATATTCCCATTAAAAAGGCTTTGCAGGGTACGCCTACACACCGCCGCGAAATTACCTGGATTACGCAGGACCGCACTTATGAAGATATTACCACCGTTATGCCGGTAAAAGTTGGCAGCGAGGTTGAAAGCGCGCTGGTTATGAGCATGTCGATTGAAGACTTGAAAACGACCATTGCCCATGCAACGGGTTACAGTTCCCGCTACAGCCTGTACAGCATGGTTGGCGAAACGAGCGAGTTCCTTGCTTTGCAGCATAAGGCTTCGCGCATTGCCCGCAGCGATAACAATATTCTTTTGCAGGGCGAACCGGGTACCGGCAAGCAGCGCCTGGCACACGGCATTCATCAGGCCAGCCCGCGCGCAGCCGCACCGCTGATTGTTGTTAAATGTTCCAATGCGCCGCTCAGCACGCTGGAAGAAGAATTTTTCGGCAGCGAGGATGGCGACCATCAGCCGACGGCAGGCAAGCTGGAGCTTTCCATGGGCGGTACGCTGTTTTTGGACGAAGTGGAAAAACTGCCGGTTGAAATGGGCGACAAACTGGCAGACGCTTTGAAAAACGGCCTTTTAAATAAAGAAACAGGCATGCGCAAAAAACTTAATGTGCGCGTAATTGCTGCCTGCGATTCCAATCTTAAACGCCTGGCGGACAAGGGACTGTTCAGCCGTTCTTTGTATGAGCTGGTACTTGATACTACCATCCGCGTTCCGCCTTTGCGCGAGCGCAGCAAGGATATTGAAGTTATTGCGGCGCATATTCTGGCAGAAATGTCGGCGCAGCACAATCTTTCGCCGAAACGCCTTTCGCCGGAAGCGCTGGAGCTTTTAAAGAGCTGCAGCTGGCCGGGGAACATCAAGCAGTTGCAGGGCGTTATTGAGCAGGCTTTCTTCCATACACCGGGAAGCATTATCGAAGCGGAAAATATCAAACTGCCCGGCGATAAAACGCTGGAAAAATCGTGGAAGTACGACAAAGACGCCTTTATTGCGGCATGGAAATCCTCCGGCGGCAATATCAGCAAGCTGGCAGGCATGCTGGATGTCAGCCGCGTAACTTTGTACCGTTACCTTAAAAAATATGATTTGACTCCAAAAACAGGAAAAAATAATTAATAGCGGCGGCAGCCTGCGTTGAATTTTTATATCGGCGCAGCCTGCCGTTTGTTTTTAGGCACATCAGGCGGCAAATATAAAAGCGCCGTCAGCAAATGTTGCAATTATTTAAAAAGTGCGGCGGCCGTGCGTCTTTAACAGCATAGCACAATGTGTTATAATTATACTGTTATAGAATGTTTTAAATTAACTTTGTGAAAATATACCAGCAAGGAGCGGAGCAATGAATAAAAAACTTTTGGCAGCCGTATGCCTGGCGGCAGCAGCAACTTTAAACACTGCCTGGGCAGAAAACTATACCAGCGGCGACGGGCGTTATGCCGAGCCGGATTTTGACAGGCAGATGACGCAGGCGGAAGCCGAAAACGTAAAAGCCGACGGCAAAACAAGAAGCGGCGAAGAAATTGATGCCGCGCAGTCGGAGCCTTTGCCGATAACCATGACCGGCGATTATGCAAGTTATGATTCCGTAAGCGGCGATTTTGTTGCCGAAGGCAATGTTGTAATTACGCAGGGCAACGAAACTTTGAAAACCGTGCGTGCCGAAGGCAATATGAAAACCGGCGATGTGTGGCTGAAACAGGGCGGCACGCTGGTGGAACCCAAAAGTACAATGAACGGTGAATGGGCTTATTATAACTTTAATACCAAAACCGGCGAAATTAAGAAAATTGAAGGCAAAGGTAATGAAGATTATTTTAGGGCTCCACATGCAACTATTTATCCGGATAAAATGGTAGTTGACCAAGGTGGTGAAACTACCCGTTGTCCGGCTGTGGAACATGAACCGTGTCTTTTGGTAAAAGCTAAAACATTTGAAATTTACCCCAGAGAAAAAATGGTGGCACATGATGTAAAAGTTTATGTGAAAGGTAAACATGTTTATTCCCGTGATACCTGGGTAAATAATTTAAATGATGATGGAGCTGCGAGGATCATGCCATCTGTTGGTTATGATGGAGATGATAATAAAGGTACTTATATAAAATTAAAACTTGATTATGATATTGATGAAAATACTAATGTAAATTCTGAACTTGTATATTATAATCGTGGACATTTTAAACCTATTGTTAAAGCTAAACATGACCAGCGTAATTATTATCTGACTTATCAGAGCGGTTGGGAAGAAGAGGACGATGAATGGGTAGATAAAAAGAATGAAATCGGTTTTTATTATAAACCGCATTATTTTATTGACGGTATTCCTGTAACATATAGGCTGTATGCTCACAGAGGTCTGTGGAAAAATGATGAAACTGGCAGGCAAAGCTGGCATACAGAATATGGCGCATATCTGAGCCATGACCGTATTTATCTGTTCAATACTAAAAATACTTTTCTTGATTTAACGATTGGTAAAAAGTGGGTAAATGAAAGTCTTACCGATGAAACCCGTTCTACAATGATGTATTATGGTACGTTGGGACAAAAGTTGGGCAGCAAATGGTATACATGGGCCGGTTACTATCGTGAAAAAGTTACCAGTGATTTATATGATTTAGGACAGCCTGATATGGAGCGCGAACTGCGCAACGGCATCAGCTACAAACCTGATGACAGAAATACTTTCAGCATTGTTAACCGTTACGATATGGGCCAGCATGAAAATTATGAAACTATTTATACCTGGCGCCATCGTTTCTGTTGCTGGGCAATTACTTTTGAATATGAACATGCTCATACTGCAAAAGAAGATACTCAATGGAATATCCGATATGAATTCCTGAACTGGTAAGAGGTGAGTTATGGATATCATCAAAACACGTTTTGAAGAACATATTGCTTTGGCGCAGCTTGTTGCGCAAAGTGAAATTATGCAGCAGGTGGCTGATGCCGCTGCCATTATTAAAAAAGCACTGGCAGGCGGGCATAAGGTTCTGTTCTGCGGCAACGGCGGCAGCGCAGCCGACAGCCAGCACCTGGCAGCCGAATTTGTAGGGCGCTTTCAAAAAGAACGCAAAGGCATTGCCGGTATTGCACTTACCGTCGATACTTCCATCTTAACAGCAGTTGCCAACGACTACGGCTATGACCGCGTGTTTTCCCGTCAGGTAGAAGCTCTCGGGCAGCAGGGCGATGTGCTGGTGGGCATTTCTACCAGCGGCAACAGCAAAAACGTGCTGGCGGCTATTGCCGAAGCGAAAGCTAAAGGCATGCAGTGCATTGGCATGACGGCGCAGGGCGGCGGCAAAATGAAGGACGAATGTGACATCTGCATTGCCATTCCCTGCCCGGTAACGGCGCGCGCACAGGAAATGCACATTTTAATCGGCCATATAATCTGCGAACTGGTGGATGGTGAATAAATTGTCACAACTCAGCTGCACAAAATTTTTAGCAGAAAAAATACAACAATTAAAAATTGCCGTTATCGGCGATGTAATGCTGGACCGTTATTTTTACGGCGACGTAAAACGCATTTCGCCGGAAGCACCGGTGCCTGTAAATAAGGTAACGCGTATTACTTCCGTTTTGGGCGGTGCGGCAAATGTTGCTGCCAACCTGGCGCATCTGGAATGTAAGGTTTATGTAGGCGGCGTTACCGGTGATGATGAAAACCGCCGCCTGCTTGAAGGCATGATGGCAGAAGCCGGCATTGATTACAGCGGGCTGATAAAATCAGATAAACGATCTACCATTACCAAAATGCGTATATTGGGCGCAAAGCAGCAAATGCTGCGCCTTGATTTTGAAGAAGTAGGCGACCTGTTTGAAGATGAAACGGAGCGCCTTTCCGAGTGGCTGTTAAACCTGATTGACAGCGGGCTTGACGGTATTGCCGTTTCGGACTATGCAAAAGGCGTATGCTCGCATAACTTTTTGCAGTGGGTAATTAAAACGGCAGGAGAGCATAAAGTACCTGTGCTGGTTGACCCCAAGGGTGCAGACTGGACGAAATACAGCGGCTGCGATTTTATTACGCCGAACTTAAAGGAAATGTGCGAAGCAGCACATGAAACCGTGCCTAACGAGGATGAACCGGTATTGCGTCTGGCGCGTGCTGCTGCGGCGCAGTACGATATAAAAAATGTAGTTGTAACCCGCAGCGAAAAAGGCATGACGCTGGCAGGACGGGATGGGCTTATTATTAACGCCCCTGCAACGGCGCTTGATGTGTTCGATGTTTCCGGCGCAGGCGACACGGTTGCGGCAACGCTGCTGGCCGGTGCGGCAGGTGGGCTGGCACTGGAGGATGCCGTTTACATGGCAAACCGTGCGGCGGGCATTGTTGTTGGCAAAGTTGGCACCTACCCCGTACACCGCGACGAACTTTTAAAAGATTTGCTTGCCGAGCAGCGTAAGGACGGTTACGGCTACCGTACGCTCAGCTGGCAGGAAATCGAATCGTTGGCCAATACCTGGCGTGCCTGCGGCGAAAAAATTGTTTTTACCAACGGCTGCTTTGATATTCTGCATGTCGGGCATGTTTCGTATCTGGAGCAGGCGGCACGACTCGGCAGGCATTTAATTGTCGGGCTCAACACGGATGCTTCCGTAAAACGCTTGAAAGGCGCAACGCGCCCGCTGAACCACGAGCTTGACCGTGCGCGCGTGCTGGCGGCTTTGGCCTGCGTTGATGCGGTAGTACTGTTTGACGAAGACACGCCAACGGAACTTGTGAAAAAAATCCGCCCCGATATTTTGGTTAAGGGCGGAGATTATAAACCTGAAGAAGTAGCCGGACGCGAATACGCCGGTGAAGTACAGATTATAAAATTTGAGGACGGTTATTCTACAACCGGGTTATTAGAAAAAGTAGCGCAGCTTGTAAAGGAGGGCAAATTATGATTATTGTAACCGGCGGTGCCGGCTTTATCGGCAGCAACATTGTTAAAGGCCTTAACGAACGCGGACGTGACGATATCCTTATCGTTGATAACCTTACCAACATGGTAAAATTCAAAAACATTCAGGGCTTAAAGGCTTTGGATTATATGGATAAAATTGATTTTGCCGAAGCACTGAAAGCAGGCAAATTCAACCATGAAAAAATTGACGTTATTTTCCACGAGGGCGCATGCAGCGATACCATGGAATACAACGGCAAATACATGATGCAGAACAACTTTGAATATACCAAAAACCTGATGCACTTTGCAGCAGACAGGAAAATTCAGATGATTTACGCTTCTTCCGCTTCTACCTACGGCAGCGGCGCGCACGGCTTTACCGAAAAACCGGAGTGCGAGGAAGCGCTGAACGTATACGCGTTTTCCAAACTTTTCTTTGATAACTATGCCCGCCGTTATTTTGGCAAAACCGGCAGCCAGCTTGTTGGCCTGCGTTACTTTAACGTTTACGGCCCGCAGGAAAACCACAAAGGCAAAATGGCATCCATGGTGTTCCAGATGTACAACCAGTGGAAAGCCGAAGGCAAGGTTAAACTGTTTGAAGGAATCGACGGCTATGGCAACGGCGAACAAACCCGTGACTTCATTTATGTAAAAGACGTTGTAAAAGTAAACTTCTTCTTCTGGGACCATCCGGAATTGAGCGGCGTTTACAACTGCGGTACCGGCCATGCGCATACTTTCAATACGCTTGCCAAAGGCGTGCTTAAACATTTCGGCAGCGGAACGCTGGAATACATTCCGTTCCCGGATGTTCTGCGCGGTAAATACCAGAGCTATACACAGGCAGATACCACTAAACTTTTAGAAGCAGGCTATGACGGCGGCTTTACCGATATTGACGAAGCAGTAGCCGAATACTGCGCACTTTTGGACAAGACCGGCGGGTATTACAAATATGAAGCTTAAGGCTGCATTTTTTGACCGCGACGGCGTTTTAAACGTTGATAAATCTTACTTATATAAAATTGAAGACCTGGAATGGATTGACGGTGCCAAAGAAGCGCTGGCCTATCTTACCAAAAAGGGTTATACAATTTTTGTTGTTACAAACCAGAGCGGCATAGCTCGCGGCTATTATACCGTCGGCGATATGCAGAAGCTGCATAATTATATGGAGCAGCAGATTGCAGAGGCAGGCGGCAAAATAGAAAAATTTTATTACTGCCCGCATCTTCCCGGCGGCGCCGTGGCGGAGTTCGCCGTGGAGTGCGATTGCCGCAAACCGAAGCCTGGCTTGATTCTGCGTGCTTTTAAAGAATACGATATTGATAAGGATATTGCCTTTTTAATCGGCGACAAGCCGCGTGATGTGGAATCCGCGGAAGCGGCAGGCATTAAAGGATACCTGTTTGAAGGCGGCAGTTTACTTGATTTTGTTAAAGAGATAGCGTGAGATGGAATATAAAAATATTTTACTTATTAAAATGAGCTCGCTGGGCGACATACTGCACTCGCTGCCGTTTGCGGACGCGCTGCGCAGGCGTTACCCCAAAGCGAAAATAACGTGGCTGGTGCACCCTCAGTTTGCAGGCTTTTTGCCTGACCCGCCCGTTATTGACGAAGTTATTTATTTTGATAAGGTAAAATTTAATAAAATGGGCCTTTGCGATAAGCTGCATTATTTCAGGGAAATGCGCGCGCTGCTGCACTCCAAACACTTTGATTTGGTGATTGATTTGCAGGGGCTGTTTAAAAGCGCCGTGCTGGCGGCAATAAGCGGCTGCAAGAGCCGCATAGGCTACTGTGAAATGCGCGAAGGCAGTAAATTTGTCAGCCGACCAATCTGCGGCAGTCACAGCAAAGACCATGTTATCGAGCGTTATCTTGACGTCGCGCGTTATCTTGGCGCAGAAGTAAACGAAATACATTTTCCGCTGCCGGATTTGACCAAAGAAAGCAAAGCCGTGGCGGAAAAACTTAAAAATAAAGGCCTGCGCGGCGAATACGTTGTAATGGTGCCCGGTGCGCGCTGGGAAACCAAAGTGTGGCCGCCGGAAAATTACGCAAAGCTGGCGCAGATGATTATTAAAGGCGGTGCAAGCGTGGTGCTGGCAGGCGGGCCGGATGATGCACCGAAGGGCGAAGAAATCGTCAAAGGCTGCCAATCGGACAAGCTGATTAATTTAATCGGGCAAACCTCGCTGCGCGAACTGGCAGCGCTGATTAAAGGCAGCGTGTTTTATATCAGCGGCGATACAGGACCGCTCCACTTTGCGGCGGCGCTTAAAAAGCCGCTTATAGCCATGTACGGGCCTACCAAGGCAGACCGCACAGGTCCATACGGCAGCAAAAACAGTATAGTAATTATCAGCCCGGCCAAATGCGCAGGCTGCTTAAAAAAACATTGCAGCGACTGGCACTGCATGTACGATATTACGCCGGAAATGGTGTACGGGCATTATATAAAAAAGCGTGGTGAAACAAATGGTTGAACTTAACGGCAAAAAAATACTGGTTACCTTTTTAATGCATCTTGGCGATTTAACGCTGACGACGCCGTTTATTCATGCGCTGCGCAAGGCTGCGCCGGACAGCCATATTGCCATGCTGGTGGATGAAAAGTTAAAAGACGTAGTGCTTTTTAATCCCTATCTTGACGAAGTAATTACAATCGACAAAAAAGGGCGCGACAACAGTATTCTGGCATTAATTGCCTGCGCGCGCCATTTAAGCAAGCATAAATTTGATGTATTGATAAACCTGCATCCTAACGAAAGATGCTCTTTTATTGATGCGCTGACCAGTGTTAAACTGCGCACCGGCACAACTCATACCATTTTTAAATGGCGCTGGGATGTGTTTACGCCGCTTGACCGTACTATGCACGCGGCGGATATGTATCTGGACGTGCTGAAGCAGCTTGGCGTAAAAGACCTGACAAATAACGGGCTGGAAATTTTTCCGGGTGAACGCCATGTTAAAGAAGCGGCAGATTTCTGGCAGGCTCACGGCGTGACGGATAAAGATAAACTGATAGGCTTTAATATAGGCAGCGCAGTTGTTACCAAGCGCTGGGCACCGGAACGCTTTGCCGAAGTTGCAGACCATTTTGTAAATAATGGCTATAAAGTTGTGTATTTTGGCGGTGCCATGGATGAAGAAATGGTGCAGGAGGCAGTAAGCCATATGAAAACTGTGCCTGTTATTGCAACAGGTGCGTTCGGCATCGGTGGGCTGGCAGCAGCCATGCGCAGGTGCAGCCTTATTATTACTAACGACAGCGGGCCGATGCATGTTGCCATCAGCCAGAAGGTTCCCATTGTAGCCATGTACGGGCCGAGCAACCCCAAACTTTATGGCCCTTATACCAAGGACGCTGTTATCGTAACTGCTCAGCCGCCGTGCCTTGGCTGTGCTGGCGGCATGAAGCATAAATGCGATGATATGCAGTGCATGACGCGCCTTACGGTAACGCAGGTTATCGAAGCGGCAGAGAAAATGTTGAAAAATAAAAAATAAGAGGCGGAAAAATGCAGCGTTTTCAAATTTTTTGGCATAATTTACAGCAAGATTTAAAAATATTTTTGTATTTTACTATCCTGTTTAGTGTTTTCAGATTAATTTTTATAGGTATTTTTAATACTTATTTAAGTGACTGTACTATGCAGGATATTTTATTGTGTCAGTGGTACGGCTTCAGGCTGAGTATGAAAACAGCGGGAATGATAGCGCTTATTGGCGGCGTTTTGGCAACACTGCCGCAGATTGGTTTTATGAAATGGCCGTCTGAAATTATCCGCAAGATATGGTCTGCTTTAATGGTATTAATATTTACTATTGCCTTTTTTGCGCGCATACCTTACTTTGAAATATTTAATTCTGGCTTTAATATAATGCTTATAAACGGAGTCCATGATGACTGGGGTGCTATTTTAGATACGGCAATTAATGAATATGGTTTACTGTGGCGTTTGCCGCTGGCATTTTTGATGACCGGTATTTTAATATGGCTTTTGCTGAAATTTTTAAACATAAAAACACGCCCGGCAAAAATTACGAACAGCAGGCAGCTGTTTTTTGCCGTAGTGCGTGTAATAATTGTGCTGCCAATATTTTTTGTATTTGTACGTTATGGCGGAGCCTTTAATTACGCAAATTCAATTAATTTTGAAAGTGCGGAGCGTTTGAAATCGGCCTTTTTAAACGAAGCGATACTTGACGACGGGCAGGCTTTGTATCGCGTTTACAAGACATATAAACGACAGCATAAAATAACGAATGTTAATATAAATGCTGAAGAATTGCGCAAAGAAATCACGGTTCTCGGCGGCAAGCCGCAGGCAAATAGTATAGAAGAAGCATTTATCAGAACGGTTGATAAGCCTAAACTTGCAAATCAGCCGGAAAATGTAATTGTAATTTTAGGCGAGAGCTATGCCCTGTGGCCTATGCTGCCGAAATATCAGCCTATGGGGCTTACCGATGAAGCCCTGCGCATGATAAACAGTGATAAAAGCTGTACAACAGCACTTATGCTGGCACATGGAACAGGAACGATGTCAGCAGTTAACGGTTTTGTGACAGGTTTTGCTGAAGCTGGATTAGATGCAGAAACTATGCCTGAGAGTTATAAAACTAAATATGGTACTGGTATTGGAAATATTATGAAAGAGGCCGGGTACAGAACGGTATTTTGGTATGGCGGTATGCCTTCATGGCGTGATATAAAGAACTATGTTCTTGCACAAAATTTCGATGAGTGTTATTGCGCCAGTGATTTTAAATACAGCGGCGGCAACTCCTGGGGCTGCCCTGATAAAACATTGTTTGAGCATGTATATCAATATATTGAAGGGCATCCTGCTCAGAAAACATTTCATATTATTTTGACAACCACCAATCATCCACCTTATACTATTGATGTAAGTAAGGAGGGTTTTGATAAAAACAAAGTTTTGCAAAACCTGCCGGATGATATTGCTGCTGACAATGAAAAAATAATTGAACTTGGGCATATTTGGTATGCTGATATGGCAATGGAAAGTTTTGTTCGCAGTACAGAAAAATTAAAACCGGATACCTTGTTTGTAGTAACCGGTGACCATGCGGAACGCTTTACTTTCAGTAAAGACGTTGACGATAAAACCTATTCAGCTATACCTTGTATTATTTATGGGCAGGGCGTGCAAAAAGACTGGCTGCCTGATGATGCTACCGGCTGCGCCATGCAGATTTTGCCAACGCTGGCAGAAATAATAGGCAAACCGAACATGCAGTACAGCAGTATTTTACCAAGCTTGTTTAATAACGACAAGGCGGTATTCAATCATAAATTTTACGCATGGAAAGATAAAATGTATGATTTAAATGCCAAAGCACCTGATGATATAAAAAAACGTGCAGACGCTGCTAAAAAAATAACCGCTTGGCGTATAGTGAAAGGAAAGATATTGAGATAAAATTAATATGTAATATAATTTAAAACATATAATGCAGGAGAGTATTATGGAAACATTGAATAATGATAAAATAGTAATAAAGGGAAAATTGATAGTTAATCAAGAGATAGATGATACTGGATTTATGCACATTGCATTTAATGTTAATGATGCGTATTTCCGTCAAGCAGCAGTTGCTATAATTTCTGTTTTAGAAAATAATAAAAATAAAAATTTTACATTTTATATTTTTACTGATGCATATGAGCAAGAAAGTGCTGGAAAGTTAAAATTAATAGCAGAAAAATATAATATAAAATTATGTATCTATGCTATTGATATGAATATTCTTGCTGGTTTCCATATTAAAGTAAAGAGATTTTCAAGAGTAACATATTTACGGCTGATTATGCCTAAAATTTTAAAAGATATTAATTACTTTTTATATATGGATGCCGATATGGTTTGTTTAGGAGATTTATGGCAGCTGAATGATATTGATTTTAAAGGCAAGGCATTTGCTGCGGTATCAGATTTACCAGAGGCTGTTGAATATAGAACCAAGTTTTTAAAATTAAAAAACGACAAATATTTTAATGATGGCATGATGTTTGTTAACGTTCATAACTGGAATAGATTACAAATTACAGAAAAGGCTTTTACGTTTAAAGGTGCAGATCCTAAAAGATTTTTAGGCCAGAGCCAGGATATTTTAAATCTTGTTATGGATGGTGATATCATATTTTTAGATAAAAAATTTAATGTAATGCAAGAGAGTACGGATGTAAAAGATTGTGTAATTTATCATTTTTTTGGAAGATTTAAACCATGGGAAATGGAATTAAATAAATATGATGCTTTATGGCGTAAATATTTGGAACTTTCTCCATGGCCTGCTTTAACAGATAAATTTCCGCCTAAAAAGCCACAATATTATCATGATTATAAAAAGGTAGCTAAGTATTATAAAGAAAATAATAATTGGCTGAATATGATAGAATCATATTTCTGGTATTCTATCCTTAAAATACGCTTGAAACTTGGATTATGAGGAATGATTTTATGAAACAAACTATTCTTATAACAGGTGCTGCCGGATTTATCGGTTTTCATTTAGCTAAAAGTTTATTAGATGAGCAATATGAGATAATCGGTTTTGATAACATTAACAATTATTATGATGTTAGTTTAAAATATGCGCGTTTGAAAATTTTAAGCAATTATAAGAATTTTAAATTTATACAAGCTGATCTTGCTGATGAAAATTCTGTTAATAATGTTTTTAAAACTTATAAACCTGATATTGCAGTTAACCTTGCAGCTCAGGCCGGAGTGCGTTACAGCATAGAAAATCCTAAAGCCTATATTGATTCAAATATAATTGGCTTTTTTAATGTTTTAGAAGCATGCAGGCATTATCCTGTAAAGCATTTAATATATGCGTCAAGTTCATCTGTATATGGCAATCAGAAAAAAACGCCGTTTTCAGTAGATGATAATGTAGACAGACCGATAAGTCTTTATGCTGCTACAAAAAAATCTAATGAACTTATGGCTTTTACCTATTCTCATCTTTATAAAATACCGGCAACAGGTTTGAGATTTTTTACTGTTTATGGTCCGTTTGGACGTCCGGATATGGCATACTTTGGATTTACCAATAAAATATTTGCCGGAGAACCTATAAAAATATTCAATAATGGCGATATGTTAAGAGATTTTACTTATGTTGATGATATTGTAACAGGAATAAAAAATATTTTACCGTGTCCGCCGCAAAAAGATGAAAACGGAGACCAATATAAAGTTTATAATATTGGCAATAACAAACCGGAAAAACTATTAACTTTTATTGAAACATTAGAAGAAATCATTGGCATTGAGGCTAAAAAAGAATATCTGCCCATGCAGCCAGGTGATGTTTATCAAACATATGCTGATGTCAGCGAGCTCGAGAAAAATTTTAACTTTAAACCGCAAACGAGTATAAGGGAAGGCCTTACTGAATTTGTCAATTGGTATCGTGAATTTTACCATAAATAATGGGAGATGTTATTATGAAAATAGCAGTAGCAGGAACAGGATATGTAGGTTTATCAAATGCTGTATTGCTTGCACAGCATAATAATGTTGTGGCTGTTGATATTATTCAAAGCAAAGTTGATACTATAAATGCAAAAAAATCTCCTATTGTAGATAAAGAAATAGAAGATTTTTTGAAGAACAAAAAATTAGATTTACTTGCAACAACTAATGCAGAATCTGCTTATAAAGATGCGGACTTTATAATTATAGCAACACCAACTAATTATGATCCGCAAAAAAATTATTTTGATACTTCTTCAATTAATGCGGTTTTAGATATTATAAAAAAAGTAAACAGTAATGCAGTAATAGTTATTAAATCTACTGTTCCCGTTGGATTTACAGAAAGTATCCGCAAAGAGTATCCGCAGCTTAAAATAATGTTTGTACCGGAATTTTTACGCGAAGGCAAGGCTTTATACGATAATCTGTTCCCTTCACGTATTATTGTAGGGGTTGGAGAAAATTGTTATTTTAAAGATAAAGCGGAATTATTTGTTGTGATGCTGAAAGAAGCTGCGGTAAAAAAAGATATTCCTGTTTTATACACTAATCCAACCGAAGCGGAAGCTGTTAAACTTTTTGCCAATACGTATTTGGCTTTGCGTGTTGCATTTTTTAATGAACTGGATACATATGCTGAAGTTAGGGGATTGAGTACCAAACAGATTATTGAAGGTGTATGCCTTGATCCGCGTATCGGCGATTTTTATAATAATCCTTCCTTTGGTTATGGAGGGTATTGTCTGCCAAAAGATACTAAGCAGCTTTTAGCAAACTATCATGATGTACCTAATAATATTATAGGTGCTATTGTGCAGGCAAACCGCACCCGCAAAGATTTTATTGCGGATAGAATTATAGAAAAAAATCCTAAAGTTGTTGGGGTTTACCGTTTAACAATGAAGGCAAACAGCGATAATTTCAGGCAGTCTTCTATACAGGGTGTAATGAAACGTATTAAAGCCAAAGGAATAGAAGTAATTGTTTATGAGCCGACAATGGACGAGGATAATTTCTTTAATTCTAAAGTAGTTAAAGATTTAAATGAATTTAAGACAATTTCAGATGTTATTTTAGCTAACAGAATGAATGAAGAATTAACTGATGTAAAAACTAAAGTTTATACAAGAGATTTATTTGGCGATAATTAAATGTAAAAAGGAATTAGCTTATTTATAGCCAATTCCTTTTTTTATATGCTATAATTATTAGGGGAATAGTTATGAAAAATCTTTTAACTATAATAATTTTAACAAAAAATGAAGAAAAGAGTATAAAACAAGTTATACAAAATGCACAAAAATGTGCTGATAACATTTTGATTGTTGATTCCGGCAGCACAGATAAAACGGTTGAATTTGCCGAAAGCTGCGGAGCAAAAGTAGTTTACCGTGCGTGGGATAATGACTTTGCATCACAGCGTAATTTTGCTTTGCAGTATGTAACAACGCCGTGGATTTTATACCTGGATGCTGATGAATTTTTAGATACGGAGCTTATTTCTAATATAGAAAATGTGCTGTCTAAAAATGAAGATAAACAATATTCTATGCTTCGGCGTATACATGCTTTTGGTTTTGAATATAAGCATGGGATTTTTAAGCCAGATGAAGTTATAAGAATGTTTCGTACAGATAAAGTTCATTGGGAAGGTAAGGTGCATGAACGCCCAATATGTGAAATGCCTAAAGAACGTCTAAGAGGTTATATTGAACATTATACCTATGAAAATTGGCAGGACTGGTGGGATAAAGCAGGATATTATACATCTATCTGGGCGGAAGATGCTTATAAGCGAAATAAAAAAGCCAGTATAGGTAGTGCATTTTTTCACGCTTCATACGGATTTTTCAGGGCATATATTATAGAAGCTGGTTTTATTGATGGCTGGAGCGGGTTATATTCGAGTCTACAGCATTTTATTTATACTTTAATTAAATACTTAAAATTATATGAAAAATATAAATAAAAACAATGTATAAATACAAATGAGCAATTTATTGTTTTGCTTTATAAATATAAATTTAAATCAGAGCATAATACAAACTAAAAGTATTAATATAATATTATCAAGAAAATGAAGTTACTAATAACATAGAAGAAAACTACAGTAAAAATGCAAAACTCTTAATTAAATATTGAATAAATTTTTGATAAGTATTATTGAATTATTCTTGCTTAAATATAAATAATTCAAGACGGATAAAAATTATACAGATGTTGTACAATGATAGTTTATTGCACTAAATAATTTAAGCGAATATATGGTTCATTCTACGAAAAATACTGCTGTAGCTTTTGTAACTTTAGAATTTTTCTTTAGATCAGATGGAATGATAAATAGCAGTTTGACAGGTGGTGATAATTTAAATAAAATAATGTATGATTAGAAAGTGTTATGGGGCGAGCAAAATATGGTGAATTTTTTACTTTTTCTCAGGGATGCACTGTTGGAGAAAATAAAGGCATATATCCTCAAATTGGCAATTTTGTTAAGATGATGAGTAACAGTAAGATTATAGGCAGTTCTATTATTGGTAATAATTGTATAATTGCTGCTAATACTTATATTAAAGATGCTGTTATTCCGGATAATACTATCGTTTTTAATGATGGAAACAAGCTTATATTAAAAGAAAATAAGAATGACAATCAAAAAGATTGGATTTTATAAATACAAATTAAGGATAAGGTGATGAATTAAATGTTTAATAACAAAACAATATTAATTACAGGTGGCACTGGTTCTTTTGGTAAAAAGTTTATTAAAATACTTTTATCAAAGTATAATCCTAAAAAGGTAATTGTTTATTCGCGTGATGAACTTAAACAATTTGAGATGCAGTACGTATATAATGCGCCGTGCATGAGATATTTTATTGGCGATGTACGCGATGGAGAGCGTTTAAAACAAGCTATGCGCGGCGTAGATTATGTTGTACATGCTGCTGCACTAAAACAAGTGCCTGCCGCAGAATATAACCCTATGGAGTGTATTAAAACCAATATAAATGGTGCTTGGAATGTTATTAATGCTGCTATTTACTGTGGTGTAAAAAAAGTTATTGCACTCTCAACCGACAAAGCTGCAAACCCGATAAATTTATATGGCGCAACTAAACTGGCATCAGATAAGTTATTTGTAGCAGCTAATAATTTGGTAGGAGATAGGGATATTAAATTTTCGGTTGTACGTTACGGAAACGTAGTTGGTTCCCGCGGTTCAGTAGTGCCTTTCTTTAAAAAACTTGTAGAAAATGGCGCTGAATATTTGCCCATAACCGATGAAAGAATGACACGTTATTGGCTGCGGCTTGAAGACGGTATTGAATTTGTACTTAAAAACTTTGAAAGAATGCAGGGCGGAGAAATATTTGTGCCTAAAATTCCTTCAATGCGTGTAGTAGATTTGGCAAAATCAATTGCTCCTGATTTACCAATAAAAGTTATTGGTATTCGTCCAGGTGAAAAACTTCATGAAGTAATGTGCCCGGCAGATTTATATTACGATACTATTGAGTTTCCTGACCACTTTGTAATCAGACCGAGCATAAATTTTGCTAAAAATATAGATTATACTGCTAACGCCCTTGGAGAACATGGGCATTATGTAGATGACGGATTTGATTATAGTTCCGGAAATAATCCTCATTTTCTGACTGTTGAAGAATTGAAGGAGATGGATGACTTATTATGATTTACTATGGCAAGCAATTTATTGACGAGCAGGATATAAATGCAGTTGTAGAAGTTTTAAAATCAGACTTTTTAACACAGGGACCTGTTATTGAAAATTTTGAAAAAGCAGTTGCAGAATATTGTGGCGTAAAATATGCTGTTGCAGTTACTAATGCCACTTCCGCGCTGCATATTGCTTGTTTGGCAGCCGGATTAGATAAAGGCGATATTCTTTGGACAACACCAATAACATTTACTGCATCCGCTAATTGTGGCAGATATTGTGGAGCAGATGTAGATTTTGTAGATATTGATGATAGTACTTATAATATGTCAATTTCTGCATTAAAAGAAAAACTTGAAAAATCAAAAATAAAACCTAAAGTTGTTATTCCCGTACATCTTGCCGGTCAATCTTGTGAAATGCAAGAAATTTATGATCTTTCTAAACAATATGGTTTTACCGTAATAGAAGATGCTTCCCATGCTATTGGGGCAGATTATAAAGATACAAAAGTTGGCTGCTGCAAATATTCCGATATGACGGTATTTAGCTTCCACCCGGTAAAAATAATTACTACCGGTGAAGGCGGTATGGTATTAACAAACAATGAAGAGTTGTATAAAAAATTAACCTTATACCGCAGCCACTGCATTACGCGCGATGAAAATTTGATGACCAAAGAAGCTGATGGGCCTTGGTATTATCAGCAAATTGGTTTAGGGTTTAATTATCGCATGACAGAAGTACAAGCGGCATTAGGCTTAAGTCAATTAGCAAAAGTCGATAAATTTGTGGCAAGAAGAAGGCAGCTTGCTGAAAGGTATAATGAACTTTTAAAAGATTTGCCTTTAAAACTGCCTTATCAAAATCCTGATACTGATTCTTCATGGCATTTATATATTGTAAGAGTTGATTTTAATAAGATTAAGAAAACCAAAAAAGATATTTTTGCAGAAATGAAAGCAAAAGGAGTTTGCTTAAACTTGCATTATATTCCGGTGCATACACAGCCTTATTATCAAAATTTAGGCTTTAAAAATGCTGATTTTCCTGTAAGCGAAAAATATTATGAAGAAGCATTTACATTACCGCTGTATTATAGTTTAACTGATGAGCAGCAGGAGTATATTGTTAGTACTTTAAAAGAGGTTTTAAAATAGTTAAAGGAGATATTTTATGGAAATAAGAACTTGTAAAGAATGTGGCTTTATTTTGGATACACGTCCTAATATGAAATCGATAGATGGTGTATGTTTATCGTGTTTAAATAAAGATAGAAAAAATAAAATCAATTGGAAAGAACGCCAGGAATGGTTAACTAACTATATCAAAGAATCAAGAAGAAAAAATGTGGAATGGGATTGTATAGTTGGAGTTTCGGGGGGGAAGGACTCTTGCGCAATTGTTAGAAGACTGTTTGAAAATCATGGAGTGAGAAAAGCGTTATTAGTCCATGTGTGTGATGAATTTACGCCATCAGATGCTGGTATTTATAATTTAGATAATTTAGTAAAAACTTATGATGTGGATTTAATAAATTTTCGTTGTTCTCCACAGCGATTTATAGAAGAAACAAGAAAGAGTTTTTTTGAAGAATTACATCCGCTTAAATGGATAGAGAAGCAATTATATGCTAAACCATTGGAAATAGCAGAAGCATTTAATGTGCCTTTAGTATTTATGGGCGAAAATTCTGCTTTTGAATATGGTGAAAGCGAAGAATGTGAGATCTTTCATCCAGCAAGTAATGAGAAAACTAAGGTAATTTTTATGGGGGCTATTTATCCATATTCTAATTTAGATTCATTAGAAGTAGCAAAAAAAATGGGATTTAAAACCTTATCTGATTTTGATGATTGGCAAAGACAAGGAAGTGCTGATGATTTTACACAAATAGATAGCAAAGGCTATATGATTCAACATTGGACTAAATTTATTAAATTTGGTTTTCAAAGAGTTTCTGATATGGCTTGCCGTTTAGTTCGTGAAGGTTTATTTACTAAAGAACAAGCTATTCAAATGATCAAAGACTCTGACTATATTTGTGATCCTTTGGCCAAGAAAGACTTTTGTAGGACTATAGGAATAACGGAAAAAGAATTTGATGAAGTTGTTGATAAATTTGCCAATAAAGAACTTTTGGTTAAAGATGTTAATGGGAAATGGCGTAGAAAAGATTTACTATGAGGAATTTATATGAGTATTTTGGCAATTATAACTGCGCGTGGAGGCAGCAAAAGAATACCCAAGAAAAATATCAAAGACTTCTGTGGTAAGCCAATAATAGCTTATTCTATTGAAGCTGCTTTAGAAAGTAAAATTTTTGATGAAGTAATGGTTTCAACTGATTCAGAAGAAATTGCTAATGTCGCAATAAAATATGGGGCTAAAGTTCCTTTTATGCGCAGCAGCAAAAATGCTGATGATTTTGCAACAACATATGATGTTTTGCTTGAAGTGGTTAACAAATATAAAGAGCTTGGACAAGGTTTCGATTATATTTGTTGTATTTATCCAACAGCTCCGTTTATAACGGCAGAGAAATTAAAGGTTGCCTTCAATAAATTTATTGAGAGTGGCGCTGATAGTTTAATTCCGGTAGTGCAATTTTCATTTCCTCCGCAGCGCGGGTTTGTGATTAATAAGGACAACTATTTAGAATACAAATGGCCGGAAAACAAAAATAAACGTTCCCAGGATTTAGAGACGTTATATCATGATGTAGGACAGTTTTACTTTCATAAAGCTGCTATATTTGATGTTGAAAATAAGGGTAGAAACAATAAAATATTACCTTTTGAACTTAGTGAAACAGAAGTGCAGGATATTGACAATATAACGGATTGGCAAATAGCTGAATTGAAATATAAATTTTTGCATGGTGGGAATTTATGATAGCAGTATTTCGTGTTGATGCATCTACGCAAATAGGCAGTGGTCATGTAATGCGCTGTTTAACATTGGCACAAAAATTAAAAAAAGAAAAGCAGGCAGATGTTTATTTTGTTATGCGTTTATTAGAGGGTAATTTAATTGAATTAGTAAAATCTAAAGGATTTACTGTTTTTACTTTGCCTAAAGCACCATTAAATGACGGGTTAAAAGGCTATGCAAAATGGTTAACCGCAACGCAAATGCAGGATGCAGAGGAAACGAATGCTGTTATTAGCCAATTGCCAAAAATTGATTTACTTGTTGTTGATAGTTATGCCATAGATTATGAATGGGAAAGTATGCTGCGTCCATATATAAAAGAAATAATGGTAATTGATGATTTGGCAAACCGCAAGCACGATTGTGATATATTGCTTGATCAAAATTTATTTCTTAATAAAGAAGAACGATATAATGGATTAGTGCCAGAAGATTGTAAATTATATTTAGGACCTAAGTATGCTTTATTAAGGGAAGAATTCTATATAACCAAAGAACATTTACGTAAACGTAATGGAGGTATAAGTAATATATTAGTATTTTTTGGAGGCAGTGATTTAACTAACGAAACCGAAAAAGCAATTAAGGCAATAAAATTGCTAAATAAACCTGATATTAAAGTAAATGTAGTAGTTGGTTTCAGCAATAAGCATAAGGAAATAATTAAGAAGCAATGTAGATCACATCCGCAATTTTATTTTTATTGCCAAGTTAATAATATGGCAGAACTTATGAATGAAGCTGATTTGGCAATTGGTGCAGGCGGAACAACTATTTTGGAACGTTGGTTTATGGAATTGCCGAGCATAGTAATTTCTGTTGCAGATAATCAGACTAAGATTTGTGAGGACTGTGCAGAGGCTGGATTATTTAAGTATTTAGGAAAATATTCCGAGGTATCTGTACAGGATATAATTAATGCTCTTGAGGAGTTTATTAAATGAATCAGTTAAAATTGAGACCAGTTCAAAAAAGTGATATAGAATTAATTTTTAAGTGGAGTAATGATGAAGAAGTTAGGAAAAATTCATTTCATACAGAAGCTATAAAATGGGAAGAACATGTAAAATGGTTTAACAATATTATTGATAATAGAAATGTGTGTTTCTTTATATTAGAAAATAATGCTGATTCAATAGGGCAAATTAGAATAGCATTTAATGAAACGAATAAAGGCATTATTAGTTTTAGTATAAATAAAGAATTCAGAGGATTAGGATTTGGTAATGAAATATTGAGATTAGCAGAAAAAGAGTTAAATAAAATGAATATAAAATGTGAGCTTATAGGTTTAGTAAAAATAAATAATCTTGCTTCACAAAAAGCATTTCTTATAAATAGATACGAAGAAATAAAATATAACGACAAAAACATGAAATATATAAAGAAAATATAAAAGGAGAAAAATATGAAAAATTTAACTAAACCTTTTATAATTGCAGAAATGTCCGGTAATCATAACCATTCGTTAGAACGGGCGTTAGAAATTGTTGATGCTGCGGCTGATGCTGGTGTAGACGCATTAAAAATTCAAACATATACAGCTGATACAATTACAATTGATAAAAATGACGGAGAGTTTTTTATTACCGACAATAATAGTTTGTGGAAAGGCGAATCGTTGTATTCTTTGTATCGAAAAGCTTATACGCCATGGGAATGGCACAAGCCTATTTTTGATAGATGTAAAGAAAATGGGATCATCGGTTTTAGTACACCATTTGATTTTACGGCTGTAGACTTTTTAGAAGAATTAAATGTGCCGTTTTATAAAATAGCATCTTTTGAAAATGTTGATATTCCCTTGATTAGAAAAATTGCTAAAACTGGTAAACCTGTAATTGCCTCGACTGGCATGGCGAGTCTTGCGGAATTAAGCGAACTTGTAGAAACTGCAAGGTCCAATTGCTGTAATGATTTAACGTTATTAAAATGTACAAGCAGCTATCCGGCAAGTCCTGCAGGCAGTAATTTGGCAACTATACCGCATATGAAAGAATTGTTTGATTGTACTGTTGGTATATCTGACCATACATTGGGGATTGGCGTTGCGGTTGCAAGCATAACTTTTGGAGCAATGGTCATAGAAAAGCATTTCACCTTATCTCGTGCTGATGGCGGAGTTGATGCAGAATTTTCTCTTGAACCGCAGGAAATGAAACAATTGGTAAAAGAAGTGAATGCAGCTTATGAAGCAATAGGCACTGTGCATTATGGTTTAACATCGCAAGAATCAACAAAATTCAGACGTAGTTTATATATTGTTGAAGATATGAAAGCTGGAGATGTTATTACTGCAAGAAATATGCGTAGTATCCGTCCGGGATTAGGTTTGCCGCCTAAATATTATGATATTATGCTTGGCAAGAAAGTAAAATGTGACGTGAAAAGAGGTACTGCTTTAACATGGGATATGATTTAAAAATAATCGGTCAATCAATGTATAATTTGTGTGTAGAATTATTTCCTATTTGCAGAAGTATTACCGGTAATGGAGTAAGAGAAACTTTGTCTATTTTAAATTCTGTAATCGGGGGGAGATGGTTGTACGCGAAGTTCCGTCTGGTGCACAGGTTTTTGACTGGAGCGTACCGCAAGAATGGAATATAAGATGTTTTTGGATTAAATTTGTTTCTGTGTAAATAAAAAAGATATTTACACTCTGCATGAGCAGTCAGATACAATACCACACGTTATAAAGAACGTTATGGGTTTTGTATGATGGAAAATCAGAAAAATAATTTAGATGATGGTAATATCAAATTATATGGTTTTTACACATAAGTATAGATGAATAATGATCTATAATCAATATCAATAAGATTTGAGTAAAAAGGATGTAGGATTAATAGAAGGGCATATGGGCCAAACTACGTTCATATAGTGGTTGGTATTCTGGAAGTGTAAAGCTTTTGCTGACATAAAGTTAAGATAATTATGTGAATTTTATTCTTTAATTTGAATAGGAGAAATATAATCAAGAGGATAGTATGTTCGTTTAGCGTTATAGTATAATTCAATGCGAATAAGCTCTCTTTTTATGGTTCTATAAAAGGACTCCATTAAAACGTTTTTGTAAGATTTTCTTTTTCTACTTTCGCTATGAATTGCTTTTTGGATTTCAGAAGCATTTGAAAATTTCCAGTAGTAAATTAGCTGTCTTGATCTGTATGAACTGTTTTAATACAGCTTCGTGGTGTTCTTTTCCATTTTTTGATTAAATGCAGTAATAATAAGTTGGTTTTTCATATTAGTATCTATTGACCAGCTAATTACATGTCTGGAATAAATATTAAGGAAAGCAGCTAAATTAAGGTACGTTTTTTATAGGTATATAGGTTATATTGCGAACATATATTTGTTATTAGCGTTTGCTTAAAAAATATGGATTAGCAAATTATAATATTCTTTGTGTTTGTTTTGTTGATTATATTTATAGCGACCGCCTTTAAGACATAATATCATAAGCTTTATTAGATGTGAACTCTGTTTTCGGTTTAGCAATACGTTCAGATCCATATTTGCTTTTGTGCTCATCAAATATATTTTGTATTTCTTCGCTAATAATTTTATTTTCTATATTTTTGGCAGATGGTTTAGGAGGAGAATAATTATAATAACCTGACTTTAAAATCTTTTTTAGCTATATGTTTTCCTGTTTTATTTTTTTAATTTATATTTATGAGAGGAAAGTGCAGTTCCGTGACATGGAACTGCACTTTCTCCGTACTCACTTATCCAACAATATAATACATTGTAATGAATAGAAACAGTTCTTTTGAAACTTCTGAGGCGTTTTATATTATCCTCAATAAGCAATTTTACGGCAGTAAGCTTTTATAAAGTGCTTATCAAAAATTTTGCGCGTCATGAAGAAGACTTCTCTTTACTAAAGCTCTTAACTTCGTGTGTATTTTATTATACCATGTTTAGGCGCCGATGAATAACCTATGACTTGATGATATTTTTCTGTTTAGTTTAAATAAAAATTATATAATGTTCTTAAATTTATATCTATAAAAACATAACATCTCTATAATTCTATTGTTTAAATAGATATTTTTTAGGAAAAATTTTAACTATATCTGTAAGAGTATTAGGAATCAAAATGCAATCATGATATTTCTTTATAAAGTTATCGTAAAATTGTTCTAGTTCTTTATTTTTTTTACCAAAATATTTTGTACATTTATATAAAAATATAAATTTTACATTATTATTCTTTTCAAAACAGAGCATTTTATTCAGAACTGAACTTGAATTAATAGTAATCCATAAATTATTATCAAAAGATTGATTTAAACAATATATTTCCCAGGGTATGCTATGATAATTGTTTATATCTCCAATAATATATGGTAACATATTTGGAGTGATACCTTTTTTTGTTCGAGGATGTAGTTTGATGTAAAATGCATTGAGCAAATTATAGTTTTTTAAAAAAGAAATTAAGTTCGTAATAACAGTTATTTTATCTAAAAATAAATTATGTTCTTTTAAATGTTTCTTATGAGCATTAAATAAAATAAACTTAAAAATTTTATTGCTAAGATAATTTGGCATCGGTTCAGAAACTTGTTCAAAAAAAATTATTTTATCATTAAAATTTTGCTTACAATTATAATCAAAAATTTTATTTAATTTATTCCTAAAAATAGAATCGTTGTAAGAAAATTTTTTTATAGATGAAAAACTTACATTTTTAAGATTCATATTATATCCAACTAAATCAGGTTCATATAAATGTATTATTATTTTTTGATTACTGTACATAGTGCTATAATAATAAATTTCTTTATAATTATAATAAGTGTTTATTCCTTCTTCAATTAAGTTAATTTTAGATATATGATTGATATTTGTTAAATGTTTTAGACATATTTTAGAAACTCTAGTTTGACTACAAACATATATATCATCATATAAAGATAAATCTATTGTTCCGCCTCTTATAACTATATTATTTAAATAGGCTTCAGGATTTGTTTTAAAGAGATATCTAAGTTTTAAATTTTTATAACTTCCATAACAAGCTTTAATAAAAGAATTAGTTATATTAAAGTTTTGAAAAAATTTCTTTAATCCATTATAACCGTCAGGATTAGTAAAAAAAACGTTGTCGAAAATGTGGGATTTTCTTAAGTTTTCTGCAAGTTGATAGGAATCATTGCGTATAGTATCATCTAAAATTATATCAGCTTGTTTATCATGCAATTCATTTAGCTTAATATTGATAGCGTTAATTAATGGATATCTCAACGAGATAATGAATAGAGTTTTTTTCATAATGCTAATTTGTTCCTTTCTAAAATTTTGGTTACTTTATTATTGCATATAATCTTTTTATAAAAGCAGCCCATTTTAATCTTAACAATTGTCTATTTATTGAATGTTTCTTTTTAATATTTGGCTGAGGCATTTTTACATTTTTATATTCTGTTTTGGCTAAATATTCATAATACTTTTCGTTAAAACCTTTATATATTTTATACTCCCATGGTTTGTAACCTCCAGCATAATGAATTATGCAAATATTGTTTAAAGCATGCAATGCTTTTTGTCGCATTGTTTTATGTTTAATAATGCTTAAATTCATATTAAAGACTGGTGGAATTACATTCCAATATAATGGTAAAAGAGTCCAATTATTCATAAAAAGATAATTTAAGGCATCTTGGTCGTGATGACGAAATTTATGCGTTTGAACTAATTCTATTAATTTGTCAGCGTAGTTATTTTTGCGCCAAAGCATGACATCGATTAACAGAACTCCAGAATTGAAGTAAGAATATTCTTTTTTCCAATTTAAATTAACTTCTTTTTCATAACGTTTGCCGTTAGAAGATAAAATGCCAAAATCTGCAGTTGCTGCTATCGGCTTTTGACACATATCAATATTCCATAAATTTATAATATCACCTAAAACGATTAGGTCACAATCCAAATAGATTACTTTATTCACACTTTTGGGTAAAATATTTGGTATCGTTAAACGAAAGTAGGCTGCACGTGTTATACTGCCACTGACAAATACTTGATTCAAACTATTTTCAGAGATGTTTACAAAATTTATATTGCTGTTAAATTTACGTACAGTATATTGCAATTTATTTTTGTTATCATCATCTATATTATCATCAATAATATAAAAATGTATGTTTGATGGATGGGCGGTATTGCATAGGATTGAAGCAATTGCTACTGCTGCATGTTGAGCATAATTTTCATCTGTAGCAAAAATAATGTTTATTTTATCCATAAATATAATCCTTTCAAAGTATACTTTTGTTTTGAATAAATTATATTATAGAGACTATCTAATGAGCGAAAAATTACAATAAAGTTTAAGCTGTATTTATTATAACATAGTAGATGTTTACTGAAAACTTGTAATTAATATTTTGTTTAGTTAAAATATTTTTTGGTTGTTTGACCAATTTAAATATATTATAATTAAAGTTATAGTAAAAAGATTATACTTATGTATTGTTATTAAGAAAAATAAAAATTCCTATGGAGGATTTTAGATGTATAAAATAGAAAAAACATTAGCTGTTATTATATGTATGGCCGTTTGTATTCAAAGGCTTTCTATGGCAGCTGGAAGTATTTTATGGGGATTATCAATAGCTTTTTTTTTATATTTGCTATTAAAAGAATATAAACAACATAATTTATATTGTTTATCGGAAAATTACAGAGGATATTATAAAGCTTTTATTATATTTGCTGTTTGCGGAATTCCTGCCATTTTTAGCTCAGATTATTTGGGAGAAAGTTTGCATAAATTTCTGGAAATGTATGTTTATAGAATGATGCCATTTTTTATAGTGACATTATTTATTAAGAATATAAAATGGCTTAAAAATATTTTTTTAATATTTTTATTTATTACAGGCATTGATTCTATTGTTGCATTAGCGCAAGTGTTATTAAATATAACATCAAGAGGATGGGGATTTGGTGGACATCCTTTAAATTTAGCATCTTTATTATGTATCATAGTACCTATGATTTTAGTTATTTTATTCGATGATAGATTTAGTAGAAAAACAAAATTAATTTGTAAATTAGCAATATTATTTTGTGTAATAGGAGTTTTTGCAGGGAAAAGCCGCGGTGCGTGGCTAACATTAGCTATAGTTTTACCTTTGGTATCATATAGTTATGTTATAAAAAGTAAAAAAGCTATTTTTTGCGCTTTGATAGTTTGTTTAATGATAGGGTCTTTTTTTGCCATATCAGATACTTATAGAAATAGATTGACATCAACAACTAATATTACAACTGATTGGTCAAATGTTGATAGGCTACTTATATGGAGATCAACAATAAACATGGTTGAAGATTATCCTTTTTTTGGTGTTGGTCTTGATCAGTTTAAAAAAGTTTATGATGCAGAGTATAAGAATCCAAAACATAAACAAAATTTGCCACACACGCATAATAATATAGTACAAATTGCAGCAGAGTCCGGTTTGGTGGGATTGTTTGGTTTTTTGTACCTTGCTTGTTATATTTTCTTTAAAAACTTTAATGAATGGCGAAAAACTAAAAACCCATATTCTTTAATGCTTTGGGGAGCATGGCTTGGATTTATGATTTTTGGCATGTTTGATTTAACCATAGATCATTCTGCAATAACTAAAGCAATGTGGTTTTTGTTTGGTTGTATTTTAGTATTTAAAAATAAAGATTATTATATTTAATTTTAGATTAATTATGCATAATAATTTGACGTTATTATAAATTCCGGAGCTTCACCATGCCGATAAAAATAATTAAAATCCTTCTTGCCGGGTTGTTTGCCGGGCATTTGTTAAAAGCGAATAGAGTGCGTTCTGTGGCGCGGTTCAGCCGGGCAGGATGGGTTATGTTTTTTACGGCGGTTAAGTTTTTCTGGCTGGTGTTTAAATATGCGCGGCAGAGGGAGAAAGAGGTAAAGAAAAAAATATAAAATTTTTGTATTTGGGGTAATAATGATGAGAAAAGAGTACAATAAATTTTTGGTTAAAAGTATAACGAAAAATAAATTTGTGGGGCTTACTTTTTGTGTGATGGCTATTGCTATATACAGTAAATATTTAAACAGTGATACGGTAGTTATTATTGGTTTTTGGGCGAGTATGTTTGCTTGTTTTGGTGTTTCAAAAACAAACAATGTATATGGATATTATGCGGGAATGATTTCATTATTTTTATTTACGGTTGCTTTTTCGGCTTATATATTAAGTTGGAATAATTTTAACGGATTACAGTTTTTTTATATTTTTAGTTTTGTTATGTCAATATTTACAATTGTTGCAGATGCAGTAAAAGAATATAAATTAAATTATAATATTTAAAAGTGTCTATAAATCTAATAGATCAAAACGTGTAACTGATTAATTCATCTAAAGGAATACACCATGCAAATTATAATTTCGCCGGCGAAGAAGATGCGTATCGATAATGACGATATTGGCGCGGCACGTTTGCCGGTATTTTTAACTAAAACTGAAGAGCTTTTAACTGCCCTGCGCGCGCTGGATTACAAAGGCCTGCAAAAGTTGTGGCAGTGCAACGACGCCATTGCGGAGCTTAATTACAACCGCTTGCAGCGTATGGATTTGCGCTGCAATTTAACGCCTGCCGTTTTCAGTTACGACGGTTTGCAGTACCAGCATATTGCGCCGAATGTTTTGGATGAAGCAGCGTTAAAATATCTGGAAGGGCATCTAAAAATACTCAGTGGGTTTTACGGAATTTTAAGTGCGTTTGACGGTGTTGTGCCTTACCGGCTGGAAATGCAGGCAAGGCTTGCCTACGGCGGGGCAAAGAACCTGTATGCTTTTTGGGGCAACAGCCTGTATGATGAACTGGTTAAGGACGATAACGAAGTTTTAAACCTGGCTTCCAAAGAGTACAGCAAAGCGGTGGAGCCTTACGTTACGGATAAAATCCGTTTTGTAACCTGCGTGTTTGGCAGCCTGCAAAACGGCAAAATTAAGGTTAAGGCAACGGAGGCCAAAATGGCGCGCGGAGAGATGGTGCGCCGCTGTGCGGAAGAAAACGTGCAGCATATTGATGAAGTGAAAAATTTTACTGCTAACGGTTACAGTTTTGCCGGAGAATTATCCGGTGCAAACAAGTTTGTTTTCTTAAAATAAAAATATTTAATCTGCCTGCGGCAAATGCTGCGGGCTTTTTTATTTATGTGGGTTTAAAAGAAATTGCTGACGGTATAAAACAGATTTAAGACATTATCTGCTCTTTTACTAATAGCATAGTTTACAATAATAATAGCATAGCATAAATGCACAGAAACCGGCATAAAATAAATACTTTTGCAGAAAAACAACTCAAAGTACAATATGAATGAACAAAAATACACTAGATTTAAAATAATTATACAAAACTTCTTGGTAGAAATCTGAAATTTTGTTATTTTATTAATAAAGTAAAGCGAAAAAGTAAACTAATTTGCTTGAAAACGGTATTTGTCTGCGCAGACAGATGAATACTGTTTTATTTTAATTTTATGAGGAGGAAAAATGATGGGTATTAAGGAAAATGCGTTTGCGTATATTGATGCGCACCGCAGTGAGATGCTGAAAATGTGGGAAGAACTTGTCAGCATAGACAGCGGCTCTGACTATAAACCCGGCGTAGACAAAGTTGTTGCCAAAGTAGCAGGTATTTTAACGGATATGGGTGGCAAAACACGTATTGTGGAACACGAAAATGCCGGTAATGCCGTTGTAAGTGAATTTGGCGACTGCAAAACAAAGCCTTTTATTGTTTTAACAGGCCATCTGGATACTGTTTTCAGCGACCCGGAAACGACTAAGAAGCGTCCGTTTACCATTAAAGAGGGCAGGGCTTACGGCCCGGGCGCGCTGGATATGAAGGGCTGCGTTACGCTTGCCACTCACGGGCTGCAGGCCTTGCAGAATGCCGGATTTGACAAATATGCCTTTAAGGTTGTTTTTGCTGGTGACGAAGAAACGGGGCATAAAAACAGCGATTTGGCAGAAACCATGATGGCAGAATTTAAGGGTGCATTAGCGGCGTTTGATTTTGAAACCGGCTTTATGAACGATAACGTAGTTGTAGAGCGCAAAGGATTTTACCGTTTTATTATGGAAACCTTCGGGCGCAGCGTGCATGCAGGCAACGAGCCTGAAAACGGCCACAACGCTATTGTTGAGCTGGCGCGCAAGGCTGTTGATATCGACGCTTTAACCGATTGGAACACCGGCACAACAATTAATGTCGGTACTATCGAAGGCGGCACGGTTGCCAATGCTGTTCCGGCTTATGCCAGAATGGAAGTGGATGTGCGTTACCTTGACCCGGCAGATTTTGAAAAGAAGAAAGAGCAGTTTGAAGTTATCGCCGGTAAGGTTTACATTAAAGATGTAACTACCAAAATGACGCCGGTAGCAGGGCTTGAGCCGATGGTTCGCCTTGACGGCAATATGAAGCTGTTTGATGTGTATAAATCGGTTTACGAAGAAGAAGGCTTCGGCAGCCCGGAACCGATTTTAGTCGGCGGCGGCAGCGATGCTACTTACACCACCAAAGTTGGCGTACCTACCGTTTGCGCTGTTGGCGTAAAAGGCGGCTTAAACCATACGGTTGATGAATTTGCCGATGTAGAATCGCTGTTTATGCGTGCCAAAGTATTTATCGGCACTGTTTTAAAATTATAATCAGGGGGGATTACTGTGGCTGAAAAAGATGTAACTGCGGTAGAAGAAAAAGATTACGAGCATCATTTAACCTGGCGCGGCTGGCTGTCTTTTATAGTTGTTGCATTGTCGTTTTCGGGTGTTTTAAAAGATATGGGCCCGCTGAGCGCCTTTGATTTTACGGTGCTGACAGGCAAGTTTGGCAAAATTGCCGAAGGCGCGACTTTTATCGGCAAGGGCGGCATTGGCGCCAGCGAAGGTTTTATGTTTTCGCTTACATTATTCCCGACCGTTATTCTGGCGCTGGGCATTGTGCGTGTGGTTGAAAGCCGCGGCGGGCTTTTGGCGGCAGAACGCATTATCCGTCCGCTGCTGCGCCCCTTGATGGGTTTGCCAGGTTATGTCGGGCTGGCGTTTATCAGCAGCTTTACTACAACGGACGTTGGCGCGGTAATTACGCGCGATTTGTATGACGAAGGCAAATTAACCGATGATGAGCGCACAATTTTCGTGGCTTACCAATACGCTGCTTCCGGCACGCTTGCCAATACAATTAACTGCGGCGCGCCGCTGATGCCCATTTCTTTACTTTCTTTCGGTATCATCTTTATGGTGGAAATTATTGTTAAAATTATCGGTGCCAATATTATAAGGGTTTACCTGGCAATGAAACGCAAAAAGGCCGTAGGGGGTGCAAACTGATGGCAGCACAGGCTAAAAATAAAACAATTTTGGAAGAATTTATGGTGGGCTGCAAAAAAGGTTTTTACGTTGGCGTAGAAAACATTATGCCGGCAATGGTTCTGGCTTATTCACTGATTTTGTTTCTGAATATTACCGGTTTGATGGATATTATTGCCAACGCCGTTGCACCTGTTATGGCGCTGTTTGGTTTGCCCGGCGGGGCGATTGTGGCGCTGATTTCCGCGTTCTTTGCCAAGGCTGCGGGCGCTGCTACGGCTGCTTCGCTTTATGCAGAAGGCGTTATTAACGCGGCACAGGCAACTATTTTGTTCCCGGCGACGATTACCATGGGCACGCTGGTTGGCCATTTTGCACGCTGCGTATTAACTTCCGGCGCCAATCCGAAGCACCATGCGCTGCTTTTGGTAATTCCCGTTATCGACGCTTTGCTGTCGATGATTATTGTAAGAATTATACTTAATTTTATGGGCATTTCCTGCTAACTGGAGGAGAATAATATTGGATATGAAAGAAAAGGCTTTTGGCTATATTGATGAACATCGTGACGGCATGATGAAAATGTGGGAAGAACTTGTTATGATGGACAGCGGCTCCGGCAATAAGCCGGACGTTGATGCCATTGTGGCAAAAGTTGCCGGCATTTTGGAAGGCATGGGCGGCAAAACCCGCATTATTGAACACGAAAATGCAGGCAATATGCTGGTAAGCGAATTTGGCGACTGCAAAAATAAACCTTTTGTAATTTTTACAGGCCATCTGGATACTGTTTTTGACGACCCGGAAACCACCAAAAAACGCCCCTTTACCATTAAAGACGGCACTGCTTACGGTCCGGGCGCGCTGGATATGAAGGGTGGCGTAACGCTTGCCATTCATGCTTTGCAGGCCTTGCAGAGCGTTGGTTTTGACAAATACGGCGTTAAGGTTATTTTGGCAGGCGACGAGGAAGTTGGGCACAAGCACAGCGATTTTGCCGGTAAGATGATGGAAGAAGCCAAAGGCGCGGCTTATGCTTTTAACTTTGAAACCGGCTTTATGGATGACAGCCTGGTGCTGGCGCGCAAAGGCGTGTACTGCTTTGCCATGGAAGCCTTCGGCCGCGGCGCGCATGTAGGCAATGCTCCGGAAGAAGGGCGCAGCGCCATTAAAGAGCTGGCGTATAAAATTCTGGATATTGAAGCGTTAACCGACTGGAGCAAGGGGCTTAATTTAAACGTCGGTGTTATTGAAGGCGGCACTGTGCATAACTCCGCACCGGCGTATGCCAAAATGATTGTGGATATGCGCTTTACCGACCCGGCAATGCTGGAAGCAATGAAAGCCAAATTCCAGGAAATTAACGATAAAGTTTACGTTGACGGCGTAACCTGCAAAATGACGCCGGTATCTTTAATGCAGCCGATGGTAGAACTGGAAAGCAGCAAAGAATTGTTTGAGCTTGTTAAAAAAGTTTATGAACAAGAAGGTTTTGGCAGCCCGAAAGCAATTACCGTTGGCGGCGGCAGCGATTCTGCCTACACAACAATGGTTGGCGTGCCTACCGTGTGCGCCATGGGCGTTAAAGGCGGGCGCAACCATACGGTTGACGAGTTTGCCAATGTGGAATCGCTGTTTATGCGTGCAAAATTAATGTGTGCCGTAATGCTGGCGCTGTAATTTGCGGTTGACAACGGCGGCGCAAAACTTTATAATTAATTTAACTGAACAGGGGAGCTTACAGATAGGCTGAGAGGAAGCTGTGCGCTTCGACCCTAAACCTGATTTGGATAATGCCAACGTAGGGAATGTTTGCAGATGACGGCAAGTGCCTTGTTGGTGCTTGCCGTTTCTTTATATCAGGCAGTTGCAATTTAATATGCCGTTAGAGTGAGCAAAGCTCATGAAGGGGTGCACCACCGCGGGTGCAGGCTTCTTCATGGGCTTTTTTAGTTACGGCAGAAAGGAGCAGATATGCGCGTTAACGGAAAAGAAACTGAACTTAAAAGCAGCATAACTCTTGCAGGATTTTTGGCGGCACATAACTACCGCGCAGAACTGGTGGCGGTGGAGCGCAACGGGCAGATTGTACCGCGCACGGAATTTGGCGCAGTTGTTTTACAAGACGGCGACGAACTGGAAATTGTAAGTTTTGTTGGAGGAGGTTAAAGCTGTGGCAGATGATTTTAAAAAGCAGCTTGCGCAAGTGCGTGTGGGCATTGCCGGGCTTGGCGGTTTGGGCTCGCACATAGCGGTGTTTTTGGCGCGTGCGGAAGTGCAGCACCTGCACCTTGTTGATTTTGACCGCGTGGACGAAAGCAATTTAAACCGTCAGCATTACTTTTTGCGCGACGTTGGCAGGCTGAAAACAGAAGCGCTGGCGGAGCAGCTTTTGGCAATTAACCCCGCGCTTAAAATTAAGGCGGAAAATATAAAACTTACGGAAACAAACGCCGCCGCTGTTTTTAAAGCAGACGGCATTATTTGCGAAGCGGTGGACAAGCCTGAAACCAAAGCCATGCTTGTAAACACGCTGCTTGCCGCTTATGCGGATAAAACGCTTATTGCGTGCAGCGGGCTGGCGGGTGCAGGGCGCAGCAACGCCATTAAAACACGGCGCATAAGTAAAAACTTTTATTTGTGCGGCGACGGCGAAAGCGGCATAGAAACCTGCGGGCGGCTTTCGGCACCGCGGGCAGCCTTATGTGCGGCGCATGCGGCAAACCTTGCTCTGGCACTTATTTTAGGATTGGAGGAATAACAATGGAAGATGCACTTATTTTAGGCGGGCATAAATTTAACAGCCGCTTTATTTTAGGCAGCGGCAAATATTCTTTGGAGCTTATTAAAGCGGCGGTGGAAAACGCCGGTGCGGAAATTTTAACGCTGGCCCTGCGCCGCGTAAATGACGGCGGCATGGCTAATATTTTAGATTATATCCCCAAAGGCATTACGCTTTTGCCCAACACCAGCGGCGCACGCACCGCGCAGGAAGCTGTGCGCATTGCCCGCCTGGCGCGCGAGGTATGCGGCAGTGATTTTGTAAAGATAGAAGTAATCCGCGACAGCAAATACCTGCTGCCCGATAATTACGAAACAATTAAGGCAACGGAAATTTTGGCGGCTGAAGGCTTTGTGGTAATGCCCTATATGTACCCCGATTTAAACGCCGCGCGTGACCTGGCAAATGCCGGTGCTGCCTGCGTAATGCCGCTTGGTGCGCCTATCGGCAGCAACATGGGGCTGGTAACAAAAGAGTTTATACAGATTTTAATTGATGAAATTGATTTGCCCGTTATCGTCGATGCCGGTATCGGCTCTCCTTCGCAGGCGTGCGAAGCAATGGAAATGGGCGCGGCGGCAGTAATGGCCAATACAGCCCTTGCCACCAGCGGTAATATTCCCGCCATGGCGGAAGCGTTTAAGCTGGCCATTAACGCCGGGCGCAAAGCCTATCTTGCCGGGCTTGGCGCAGTAACGGGGCGCGCGTCGGCAAGCAGCCCGCTGACAGGCTTTATAGGGGAGTGACGCAGATGAAGGAAATACAAAATCTTGCGGCAGCTGCGCAGGACTGCATGGCCTACCTGCCGGGAATGGAAATAATAGAATCGGATATTTTGGATGAGGTGCAGTGCGCGGCAGACAGCGTGGATTTTAACGCTTTTACGGAACGGGACGTAAAGGCCGCGCTTATGCGCAAACACAAAACGGTACAGGATTTTGCGGCGCTTCTTTCGCCGGCCGCGCTGCCGTTTTTAGAAGAAATGGCGCAGCAGGCAAGGGAGCTTACCTTTAAATGGTTCGGCGCGGCACGCAGCATTTTTACGCCGCTGTACCTTGCCAACTACTGCGAAAATTACTGCGTGTACTGCGGTTTTAACTGCCATAACAAAATTAACCGCTTAAAGCTGGACGAAGACAGCATGGAACGCGAAATGCAGGCCATTGCCGCCACCGGCCTGCGTGAAATTTTACTTTTAACCGGCGAAAGCCGCAGCATGAGCGGCGTGGAATATATTGCTTCCGCCGTAAGGCTGGCGCGTAAGTATTTTGCCGTTGTGGGGCTTGAGGTATACCCGCTGAACAGTGATGAATACGCGTACCTGCACGAATGCGGGGCGGATTATGTAACGGTGTTTCAGGAAACTTACGATATTGACGCTTACGCTAAACTGCATCTGGCGGGGCATAAGCGTGTGTTCCCGTACCGTTTTTACACGCAGGAGCGCGCGTTAAAAGGCGGCATGCGCGGCGTGGCGTTTGCACCACTGATGGGGCTGAGCGGCTTTTGCCGCGATATTTTTGCCTGCGGTTTGCACGCATATTTGGTGCAGCGCAAATACCCGGCTGCGGAAATCAGCTTTTCGTGCCCGCGCCTGCGTCCGGCGGAAGGCAACGAACTGCCGCCCGAAGCCAACGGCACGGATTTGCGGCATTTAGTGCAGGCAGTGTGCGCTTACCGCCTGTTTATGCCGCAGGCGGGCATTACCGTTTCCAGCCGCGAAGGCGCCGGAGTGCGCGATAATCTTTTACAGATTGCGGCAACGAAAATTTCCGCAGGCGTAAGCACGGGCATCGGCACGCACAGTAAGCAGGAGCGCGAGGGCGACGAGCAGTTTGAAATTGACGATAACCGCAGCGTGGACGAGGTGTTTAACAGCATAAAAAAAGCCGGCTTACAGCCGGTGCTTACGGATGGCAGCTATGTATAAAAATTTTGTTTGCGTTACGGATAGAAAAATAAGCCGCGCGCCGTTTTTGCAGCAGATAGAAACAATCTGCACACTGCGCCCCAAAGCGCTTATTTTGCGCGAAAAGGATTTAACCGAAGCGGAATACACGCAGCTTGCGCAGAAGGTACAGGCAGTTTGCAAAAACTGTGGCGTTAAATTTATTGTGCATACCTTCTGGCGGGCGGGGCTGGCGCTCGGCGCGGACGGTGCACACCTGCCGCTGCCAGTATGCGCCGCAATGACAGCGGCGGAGCGTTTGCAGGCAGGGCGCTTTGGCGTTTCCGTACATAGTGCGGAAGAAGCAAGGGCGGCGCTTGCTTTGGGCGCGGCATATTTAACAGCCGGGCATATTTACGCAAGCAGCTGCAAACAGGGCTTGCCGCCGCGCGGCCCGGCGTTTTTAAAGGAAATCTGCACGCTGAGCCCGGTGCCTGTTTATGCCATTGGCGGCATCGGGCTTAATAAGGCGCAGCTTGAAGAAGTGCTGGCATGCGGCGCTGCCGGAGCGTGCGTGCGCAGCGCGTTTATGCGGCTTTAAAACTTAACGGCCTTAACGCAGAACATGGGCACGGGAATGTAAAAAATATCTTCGGCGGCGTAAATGCGGCTGCCTACCGTGGTATCCGTGCTGACGCTGCAAAGCCCGGTGCTTTGCAGAAATTCTTCGTCCCACTGCGGGCGGTTATAGGCACTGATGTCCAGCATGTGGTAAATGTTATGGCATTCGTCCAAAAGCTCCGGCGCAATATCCGCATGGGCGTTTTTGGCAGGCAGCTTCTGGCTGTGGTGGGCGCGGGCATATTCGGCATCGTAATTTAAAAGCAGGCCGCCAGGTTTAAGCACGCGCAGCAACTCGCGGTAGGCGGTTTCCGGGTGGGGCAGGTTCCACATTACGTTGCGGCTTATTATAGCGTCAAAACTTGCGTCCGCAAAGTCCAGCGCTTCGGCGTCCATAACCATAAATTCTGCATTGCTGCGTTCTGCGGCGGCAAGTGCTTTGGCGGCTTCAATCATTTCCTGGGTAAGGTCAATGCCGGTAACATGGTGCTTCTGCCCCAGCAAAATGCCAAAAAAGCCTGCGCCGCAGCCAATGTCCAAAATTTTTAAACTGCGGTTCTGCGGCAGGGGGCGCGTAATTTCCTGCTGCCATAAAAGCTGTTTTTCGCTGTGCAGCTCTGCCTTGCGCAGATTGGCAAAGCCTGTGCTGCGTTTTTGCCAGTAACCGGTTATATATTCTTTTTCGTTTGCGCGGTGGATGATGTTTGCTGCGGAAATTTCACTCATAATAATGCTCCTTTAATCTATGCTTAAATCTTTGGTTATTTCGTAATAATCGCAGGGGTGCGCGGCAAAGCCCTGAACCGTGTTTTTCATTACCAGCGTCATTTTTAAATGTGCAATGTAGGCAAAGGCGCTGCCGTCAACCAGCTGCTGGCTGATGGCTGCCGCAAGCTCCGTGCGCTTTTCGGGGCTGAACTCGCTGCCGAGCTGCCCTATGAGGCTTTCGGTATCGGGGTTATAGTAATTGCCGCTGTTGTAGGCGCTTTCCTTCAGCACGTGGGTGGTAAAATAATACTGCGCGTCACCGGTGGGCGCGGTAACAAAGGCTTTGGCGTAAATATCCCACCCGCCGCGGCGCAGAAAGTCGGCATAACCGTCCGTCGGGTTAATTTCAAGGCGGATGCCTGTTTCTTTAAGCCAGCTTTGCGCAGCTTCTGCCAAAAGCGGCAGCTCCTGGCGGAAACTGTAAGTAAGCCAGCGCAGGGTCAGCGGTTTGCCGTCTTTATCTACATAGCCGTCGCCGTCGGTATCCGTCCAGCCCGCTTCGGCAAGCAGCTGCCGTGCGCCTTGGGGGTTGTATTCCGGCGCATGCACTTTAGCGCCGCCAAAAGGCAGGTTTGGAGGAAACGGTCCGGCTGCGGCAATGCCGTTGCCCATCAGCTGCACTCTGGCAAAAGTTTCCTTGTCGAGGCTCATAACAACGGCGCGCCGTACGCGTTCATCCTGCAGGGCAGGCGTGTTAAAGTTAAAGGCTGCCAAAAACGTGCGCGAGGTATCGGTGCTGCTGGTTTTATAAGCCGCGCTGTCTTTAAAAAGCGGCAGCGAAGCATAGGGCAGGCCCTGCGCAGCGTCAATTTCGCCGTTTTGCAGCGCCAGTGCCAGCGTGTTGCCGTCGGTAATGCTGCTGACGATAATTCTGTCTGTTTTCGGCACGCCGCCGTAGTAAGCGGGGTTTTTAACCAGTACAACTTCTTTCGGCGTCAGGCTTTCTACCATAAAAGGGCCTGTGCCGCTTATTTTTGTATCGTCGCCGGTGCCGCGGCTCATGTCAATAATGCAGCCGTAGGGGTCGCACAGGTAGTTAATCAGCACCGGCACTTTAGCGGCCGATGTAATGGTTACGGTCTGCCCTTCGGCGGTAATGCCCGTTATTTTTAAATCAACCCTGGCGCGGTTGTGGCGGCTTATTAAATCCTCCAGGCAGGCTTTAACGGCTGCGCCTGTCATTTTGTTGCCGCTGGTAAAGTAAATATTGTCTTTTAAGGTAATTTTAACTGTGTTTTCATTAATAAATTCGTACTTTTCGGCCAGCCACGGCTGAGGCTGCATGGCGTCGTCAAATTTAAAAAGCGTTTCGCCTACGCCGTAGCGGATGGCGCTCCAGCCCTGATAGGCTTCGTGCGGGTCCATACCGGCGTTTTCGTTGGCAATGCCGTAGGCAGGCGTGCCGTAGCGGAATACCTTTTCGCCGCTGGGAGCGGCGTTGCTGCCGCAGGCAGAGGTTAAAAGCGCGGCGGAAAGTACAAGCAAAGCTAAAAATTTCATACAATCACCCAAATAAAAAAGCCATGAAGAAACTGCCGCTTATCGAAGCGGTTACAGCCTTCATGGCTTTGGTTTATGTTTTAAAAAAATAATTTTAACAGCTGCTCCGGCAGCCATGCGGTTGCTCCTGCAACCTGTAATTTATTATAAAACTTAAAGCGGACTCTATGTCAAGCCCTGCTGCTTAAAAAAGAAACAAATTTTACGTGCTTATCCATGTATTCGCCAATACTGCCTATAACTTTGCCCATGGTAAAGGCGGCAAGTATTGTGCCGAAGCCCAGCCCGTCCACACGGCCCAGAAAGAAAAAGGTCATGGCGGCGGTAATGGCAAGGCAGATAACGTCAAAGCCTATTTTAATGCGCGCATAGCTCCAGCCGGTAATGGCGGCAAGCTCGCGCGGAAAAAGGTCGGTTGGTATAATTGGCAGCTGGCAGCGGTTGGCAAGCGCCACGCCAAAGCAGATAACAATGTAGCTGATGGTAAAATAAATAATATCAAGCGTCAGGCTCTGCGGCAGCTGCTTAATCCACATCTCATGCACATCAATCATGGCGCTGAAGGCCGAGCCGACAACGAAGCTGAACAGGTATACCGGCACAAAGCGTTTGCTTAAAAGCATCAGGCTGAGCACCAGTGAAACCTGAAAAACCTCCGTCCACGCGCCGAGCGTTATAACAGGCAGTACATCGGCAAAGGCGTAAGGCACACTGGAAATTGCCGAAATGCCTGAACCGGAATGCAGCATTAAAACAACGCCCAGGCTGTTGATGATAATGACCAGAAGCAGCGACAGTTCGCCGCGGATGGTAAGTTTGTTTTCCTGCATAAAAAATCTCCCTCAAAACAAAAATACATTATATAATTATAAAACTCTGCCTTGCGCAGCGCAAGAAGTGAATTGCCGGTCAGCAAAATTTTGCGGGAATTTAACATGGGGTTTTATAAGTTACAACTGATAAACAATGTTAAAATAGCAATTTTATCAGTTATAACTTATAAAATGCGTAAAATTATCAATCTTATCAGTTATAACTGATGAAATTTCAAAAGAATGCCTGCGAAAATTACATTAAAGATTTACGGCAAAGCGGCAGGAAAATTTCAGGAAGGGGAGAATAATAATAAAGTTATGCTGGTATAGAATGAATGTATTTAGTTAGTGTTTTATGGAGGAAAGAATGACTGTTGATTGTACTTACGGACTGAATCCGCAGCAGGCGGAAGCTGTTATTAATACCGAAGGGCCGATGCTGATTATGGCAGGCGCAGGCAGCGGCAAAACCAAAGTGCTTACCTGCCGCGTGGCCAACCTTTTGCAAAAGGGCGTACGCCCGTACCGCATTTTGGCAATTACCTTTACCAACAAGGCTGCCGCCGAAATGCGCGAGCGCGTAAACAATATGAGCGGCCCGGCTGCCAAGGATGTGTGGCTGTTTACCTTCCACGCTTTCTGCGCGCGTTTTTTGCGTATGGAAATAGATAAGCTGCCCGGGTACGGCGGCAATTTTGCCATTTATGATACAGCCGACAGCCAGAACCTGATTAAGCAGATTTTAAAGGAAATGAACCTTGACGATAAACGCTTTCAGCCTTCGGGCATTTTGTCGCGCATCAGCAATGCCAAAAACGCTTTGCAGGACGCAGCGGCTTTTGCGCGCCAGGCAGGCGATTTTTACGAGCAGAAAGTGGCGGACATTTACAGCCGTTACGAACAGAAACTGCAATTAAACAACGCACTCGATTTTGATGACCTTTTAATGCTTTCCATTAAACTTTTGCAGGAAAACAAAGAAGTGCGCGAAAAATATCAGGACCGTTTTGATTATCTTTTGGTAGACGAGTATCAGGATACCAACCACGCGCAGTACCTTTTAACCAAGTTTCTGGCGGCCAAGCACCGCAACATCTGCGTTGTGGGCGATGCCGACCAGAGCATTTACGGCTGGCGCGGCGCCGATATTCAAAACATTCTGGACTTTGAAAAAGATTACCCCGACGCCAAAGTAATTAAGCTGGAACAGAACTACCGCAGCACGCAGATTATTCTGGACGCGGCCAACGCGGTTATAGAAAACAATACCGGCCGTAAGCCGAAAAATTTGTGGACGGAAAACAAGAGCGGCGCCGATATTATTTATTTTCAGGCGGTGGACGAGCGCGATGAGGCACGCTTTGTAATTGAACAGCTGCAGAATTTGCAGCGAACCGAAAACAAAAAGCTTGGCGATATGGCAATTTTGTACCGCACCAACACGCAGAGCCGTATTTTTGAAGAAATGCTGATAAAAAGCGGCATCAGCTACAATATGGTAGGCGGGCTTAAATTCTACGAGCGCAAGGAAATTAAAGACATCATTGCCTATCTGCGCGTAATTTTTAACCCGGCCGATTCGCTGAGCCTGCTGCGCATTATCAACGTTCCGAAACGCGGCATTGGCGACGCTTCGCTGGCAAAAATTCAGGCTTATGCCGCTGCCAACAATGTAAGCTTGTTTGAGGCTGTTTCCAACGCGGCGGCAATTGACGGTTTAAGCAGCCGCTTTGTAAGCAAGCTGGATGATTTGGCAGGCATTATTTTTGAACTGATGAACCTTGCCGGTGAAGCGCCGGTTGAAGATTTGATTGACCGCGTGCTGCGCGATACCGGCTACCTTGAAGAACTGGAAAACGAGCGCACGCCGCAAGCGCAGAGCCGCATTGACAACCTGCACGAATTGATCAGCGTGGCGCAGGAATTTGCGGCATCCGAAGAAGAAAATAATCTGGAAAACTTTTTGGCTCATGTTGCGCTGGTAAGCGATATTGACGATACGGAACTGGGCGAGGACGCCATTACCTTAATGACGCTGCATTCTTCCAAGGGGCTGGAGTTTCCGGTAGTGTTCCTTGTGGGCATGGAAGAAGGGCTGTTTCCGCATGCGCGCACGCTGATGGACGAAACAGAAATTGAAGAAGAACGCCGCCTGTGCTATGTAGGCATTACGCGCGCCAAAGAAAAACTGTTTTTAAGCAGTACCAAAATGCGCACCATTTACGGCAACACGGTAACTTATCCGCCTTCCCGCTTTTTGCAGGAAATTCCTGCGCGTTTGGTGAAAACCATTAAAAGGCAGGAACGTTTCAGTGCGCTGGAGAACTTTAAACAGGTAAGCGAAAAATACAGCGCAAGGCCGCAGAAGCCTGCAAGCACTTTTAACCCGCACAGCTTTATGCCGCAAAAACCGGCTGCCGCCGCAGGAGGCACGGGTACGCGCTTTAACACCGGCGACAGGGTAAGCCACAGCAAATGGGGCGAAGGCATGGTTGTAAGCGTTAAAGACAGCCCGGACGGGCAGGAAGTAAAGGTTGCCTTTGCCGGTGCGGGCGTGCGCAGCCTGCTTACCAAATATGCGGTGCTGAAAAAATTGTAAGTTTTAAGCGGAGGGCATTATGGATTTAGAACGTGCGCAAGCACTGGACGAAGCGCAGAAACTGCGCAGGGAAATACGCCATCACGAATTTTTATATTATGTACTGGATGCGCCGGAGATTACTGACGCCGAATATGACGCTTTAATGCGCCGTTTGCAGGAGCTTGAGCGCGCATATCCTGACGATGTACCGCCCGATTCCCCTACGCGCAGGGTTGGCGGCAAGGTAAGCCCGGAGTTTACCGAAGTGCGCCATATGACGCCGCTGCTTTCTCTGGGCAACGCCTTCAGCGATGAAGAGCTTGCTGCGTTTGACGCGCGCGTAAAAAGCGGCCTGCCCGAAGGCAGCGAGGTGGAGTATGTTTTTGAACCGAAAATTGACGGCCTTGCCTGCAGCCTCATTTACGAAAACGGGCGCCTGGTACGTGCTGCAACCCGCGGCGACGGAGAAGTTGGCGAAAACGTAACTGCCAATGTGCGCACTATCCGTTCCATTCCGCTGACGCTGAACGTTAAGGAAGGCGAAGAAGTGCCGGAGCTTTTAGATGTACGCGGCGAAGTTTACATGCCCCGCCACGCTTTTATGAAGCTGAACGAGCAGCGCAGCGAAGCGGGTGAAAACGAATTTGCAAATCCGCGCAACGCGGCGGCGGGCAGCCTGCGCCAGCTTGACCCAAAAGTAACGGCAAGCCGCCAGCTGAGCTTTTTTGCCTACGGCGTGGGCGCAGGGCATAAGGATAAACATTCCGCCAGCCTTGCCATGCTGCACGATTACGGCTTTAAGGTAAGCGAAGGCTATGCCGTTGTAAAAAATATCAATGAAGCGATTGCCAAAATAAAGGATTTTGCGGCCAAACGCCAAAGCCTTGCCTACGATACGGACGGCGCGGTAATTAAGGTTAACGCCGTGTACCAGCAAAATATTTTAGGCGCAACCGGCAAAGACCCGCGCTGGGCCATTGCCTTTAAATTTCCGCCGGAACAGGCAGAAACAAAACTGGAGGATATCATCATTCAGGTTGGGCGCACGGGCGTGCTGACGCCGACAGCGGTGCTGACCCCTGTAAAACTTTCCGGCAGCACCATCAGCCGCGCAACGCTGCATAATGAGGACTTCATCCGCAGCAAGGATATCCGCATCGGCGACACGGTTGTTATTAATAAAGCCGGCGAAATTATACCGGAAGTGCTGCATGTGGTGAAGGAAAAACGCACCGGCGCGGAACAGGAATTTTTTATGCCCGCCGAATGCCCGGAATGCGGGTGGAAAACGGAACGGCTGAACGGTGAGGCGGCAATACGCTGCACTAATCCGCACTGCCCGGCGCTGGGGCGCGAAGGGCTGATTCACTTTGCTTCCAAAGGGGCAATGGATATTGACGGCTGCGGCCCGGCGGTTATTAACCAGCTGTTGGATAACGGGCTTATCAGCGACCCTGCCGACCTGTACCTTTTGGTTAAGCCGCAGCTGACGGCGCTGGAGCGCATGGGCGACAAATCGGCAGACAATCTTTTAAACGCCATTGCCGAAAGTAAAAAGCAGAACCTTGACAGGCTGCTGTTCGCGCTCGGCATCCGCCATGTGGGCGCAAAGGTGGCAAGGCTGCTTGCCCTGCACTTTGGCAGCATGGAAAGACTGATGGCGGCGGAAACGGACGAAATTGCCGCCATTGAAGATATCGGCCCGAAGATTGCCGAAAGCGTGGTAACGTATTTTGCTTCGCCGGTGAATATTGATTTGATTGAACGGCTGAAAGAGCTTGGCCTTAACATGGAAATGGAAGCGGCGGAACTTGACACGTCGCACCCGTTTTACGGCAAAACCATGGTGTTTACCGGCACCATGCCAACTTTAGACCGCGCAACGGCGCAGACCATGGCGCAGCAGGTTGGCGCAAAGGTTACGGGCAGCGTAAGCAAAAAAACAGATTACGTTGTTGCCGGTGCGGAAGCAGGCAGCAAGCTGACGAAAGCGCAGCAGCTGGGCGTAACCGTTATCGATGAAGCAGAGTTCCTGCGCCTTTTGGGCGAGCACGGCGGCGAAACCGGAAATGACGCGCGCCCCGAAAATGAAGCAGCAAAACCGGGGCAGGGCGAAGAACAGAGTTTGTTTTAAGGCGGTGAAGTTATGAAAAAGCTGTACAAATTTTTGGCGGTAATGGCAGTGCTTTTGTGTTTTGCAGGTACGGCGCTGGCGGCAGAAAAAGAAGTAAGCAGCATTGACGCTATCGACATGGGCGTTGCCGATACCGGCGAAACGCATTTTACCAATACAGATGCCGAAATTACCGAATGTACGCAGCCCTATACCGTGGCGGTGCTGCCGTATGTGGATGTATCCGGCCTTGAAGGGCGCAGCCGCGAAATGGCGGTGAACGCCGTTAAAGAAGCGCTGGAAACCAAATACCCCGGCAAAAAGAAAAGCGTTACCAAAATCATAGGTAACAACGCCGTGCAGAAAGCGCTTTTGGCGCATCCGTTTGAAAACGCCGAAGTGCCCACGCTTGAAGAACTTGTTGCCGTTGGCAAAGCTTGCGGTGCGGACAGGGTGCTGTTTATCAGCCTGCTGCCGGTGCGCGAAAAGGAAACGGGCTTTATGGTTATTGTAGGCTCGCAAACTTACAGTGCTGTGGTAACGATGAAATTAAAATGCGTCGATGTTAACGAAGAACGCTTTTTATTTAACCAGAACGTGGAAAGCATCGGCTCGTCCAGCTCCATTAACTTCTGGAAAATCGGCGAACCGAGCCGTGCTAAAGCCGTTAAACGCGGCGTTGAGGACTGCATGCGCAACTTTTTAACGTCATTTGAATAAACAATCTGCCTCCGTAAAGGTTTTGCGGGGGCATTTTTGCTGTTTGGCGGCATTAGGCATTTATTTTACGCAATTTTATTTAGCTAAGGCTTACCAAAATACTGCACAAGACTGGTACTGTGTGGTATAATAAAACAGGTTATTGATAAAATTCATCATAAATTTTTTAGGAGGCGTACTAATGAAGGTAACAGTAAAAGATGTTGAACACATCGCCGGGCTTTCCCGTTTAACGATTCCGGAAAGCGAAATGGAAAAATTTACCGAACAGTTTAACCAAATCCTCAATTATGCCGATATTCTGGAAAAGATTGATACGGAAGGCATTGAGCCGACCCCGTACGTACTGCCGATAAGCAACGCATTCCGCGAGGATGTTGTAAAACCGGGCGTATCCCACGAGGACGCGCTGAAAAACGCGCCTGCCGTATACAACGACGGCTTTAAAGTACCGCGCGTAATCGAATAACAGAAGGAGGAACAACTGTGGATTTATATAAATTAACAGCCCACGAACTGCATGACAAGCTGGTTAAAAAAGAAATCAGCTCCGTGGAGCTTACCGAAAACGTATACAGCCGCATTGACGAAGTTGAAGATAAAGTACAGGCTTATGTAACTTTAGATAAAGAAAACGCACTGGCTCAGGCTGCCAAGGTTGATGCCAAAATTGCCGCAGGCGAAGAAATCGCTCCGTTGGCAGGCATTCCCGGTGCAATTAAAGACAATATCTGCACCAAAGGCCTTTTAACCACCTGCTCCAGCAAAATGCTGGCCAATGTTGTGCCTATTTATGACGCGCACGTTATCAGCAAGCTGCGTGCGGATGACGCCATTTTTACCGGCAAAACCAATATGGACGAATTTGCAATGGGCTCTACCACCGAAAGCTCTTACTTCCATAAAACCTACAATCCGTGGAACCTTGACCGCGTACCGGGTGGTTCTTCCGGCGGCAGCGCCGCTGCTATTGCCGCAGGCGAAGCAATCTGGAGCCTTGGCTCCGATACCGGCGGTTCCATCCGCCAGCCGGCTTCTTTTAACGGCTGCGTTGGCATTAAACCGACTTACGGCCGTGTAAGCCGTTACGGCTGCGTTGCGTTTGCGTCCTCTCTTGACCAGATTGGGCCTATTACCCGCGACGTTACCGACGCTGCAACTGTTTTGAACTGCATCTGCGGCAAGGACGAGCACGATTCCACTTCCCTGCCTGTTGATGTGCCCGACTTTACCAAAGCGCTGCGCGCCGACGTTAAAGGCCTGCGCATCGGCCTGCCGAAAGAATACTACGGCGAAGGCGTTGACGCTAAAGTTAAAGCCGAAATTGAAAAAGCCGTTAAAAAATACGAAGAACTCGGCGCTGAAATTGTTGATGTTTCGCTGCCGCATACCGAATATGCAGTAATTACTTACTATATCATTGCTCCGGCAGAAGCAAGCGCCAACCTTGCACGTTATGACGGCGTGCGCTACGGCTTCCGCGCTGCCAACGCTACCAGCGCTCCGGAAATGACAAGGCTGAGCCGTACCGAAGGTTTCGGCCCTGAAGTTCGCCGCCGTATTATGCTTGGCACCTACGTTTTAAGCAGCGGTTACTACGACGCTTACTACAAAAAAGCAATGCAGGTACGTACCCTTATCCGCCGCGACTTTAATGAAGCGTTTGAAAAATGCGACGTGCTGCTGACCCCGACTTCTCCGGTTGTTGCTTATCCGGTTGACGGCAAAATGGACCCGCTTTCCATTTACATGCTGGACGTAACCACCATTCCCGTAAACATGGCAGGCCTGCCGGGTATTTCCATTCCGTGCGGCTTTGCAGACGGTATGCCTGTCGGCATGCAGCTTATCGGCAAAGTTCTGGACGAAGAAACCGTGCTGCGCGCAGCCTACACCTTTGAACAGGCTACTGACTTCCATAAAGCAATGGCACCGCTGGGAGGTAACAAATAATGAAAAACTATATTACAGTTATCGGCCTTGAAGTACATGCCGAATTAAAAACCAAAACCAAAGCCTTCTGCTCCTGCTCCACTGAGTTCGGCAGCACGCCTAACACCCACGTTTGCCCCGTGTGCCTCGGTATGCCTGGCGCACTGCCGGTGCTGAACAAACAGGTTGTTGAATTTGCCATCCGTACGGGCCTTGCACTGGGCTGCGAAATTCAGAAATTCAATAAATTTGACCGTAAAAACTACTTTTACCCCGACCTTGCCAAAAACTACCAGATTTCTCAGTTTGACCAGCCGGTTTGCCTCGGCGGCCATATTGACATTGAAGTTGACGGCGTGCCCAAACGCCTTGGCATTACCCGCATTCACATGGAAGAAGACGCAGGCAAGCTGAACCACAGCGGCGCTACCATCAGCACTTCCGATTTCTCTTCTGTAGACTACAACCGTGCCGGCGTACCGCTTCTGGAAATCGTTTCCGAACCGGATATGCGCAGCGCCGAAGAAGCACGCGCTTATATGGAACAGCTGAAAGCAGTTTTGGAATACATTGACGTTTGCGACTGCAAAATGCAGGAAGGCAGCCTGCGCTGCGATGCCAACATTTCCATCATGCCGGAAGGCGCCAAAGAATTCGGTACCCGCGCCGAAATTAAAAACCTTAACTCTTTCCGCGCACTGGTACGCGCCATTGAATACGAAGTTGAACGCCAGAAAGCAATTCTTGAAGACGGCGGCCATGTAGTGCAGGAAACCCGTACCTGGGACGAAGCCAACGGCGTAACTCTTTCCATGCGCAGCAAGGAAGAAGCACACGACTACCGTTACTTCCCTGAACCTGACCTTGTACCGGTTGAAATTGACGACGCCTGGATTGAACGCGTACGCGGAGAATTGCCGGAACTGCCGGCACAGCGTTTGCAGCGTCTTGTTGAAAAACACGGCCTGCCGAAGTACGACGCTTCCTTAATCGTTGCTACCAAAGCCATGGCAGATTACTTTGACGCTGCCTGCGCCAACAGCAAGGATGACAAAGGTGTATCCAACTGGCTGCTGGGCGATGTTTCCGCATATCTTAATGCTGAAAACATTACCATTGAACAGTTCCCGGTTAAACCGGAAAACCTTGGCGAACTGGTAACTTTAACCAAAGACGGCGTACTGAGCAGCAAGCTTGCTAAAAAAGTATTTGCCGAAATGCTGAAAAACAGCGACAAAACCCCGAAACAGCTTGTTAAGGAGCTTGGCCTTGAACAGGTTAGCGATGAGGGCGCCATTGCCGCTATCGTTGACGAAGTGCTGGCAGAAAACCCGCAGTCCGTTGCCGACTACAAAGCAGGCAAAGATAAAGCCATCGGCTTCCTCGTTGGCCAGGTAATGAAAAAATCCCGCGGCAAAGCCAACCCGGGCATGGTTAACAAACTGCTGAAAGAAAAAATGCAGTAAGGAGCGCACATGAAACGCGATTTTGAATTTGACGGCAGCGGCTTCGGTTATCTGTGGCTTTGCATATGGACAACCTTGCTGACCGTTATTACCTGCGGTTTGTTCTTTCCGTGGGCATACAGTGCGCAGCAGCGCTGGATTTGCAGCAATACCTACGTTAACGGCAGGCAGCTGCGCTTTGATGGAACAGGCTTTGGCTTCTTCTTTCAGTGGCTGCTGATTATGGTGCTGACAACCATTACCTTCGGCATTTACATTCCGTGGGGCTATTGCCAGTTTAAACGCTGGGAAACCCGCAACACCGTATTTGCGGACTGAAAATTAAAAAAGTTATAACAAACATTAAAACGGCAGGCGTAAAAGCCTGCCGTTTTTGCGTGCGGGTGTTATTTTATTGTAAGTCCATGGCGTATTCCAGTTCCTTAATTTTTGCGCGTCCGGATTCGTCAGTATAAGGCTGTATGCTATGCGTCAGTGGTTTTGTTAACTACCTTGCGTGTAGGCCTTTTAAAAGGTGCTGGTCGAGCAGGGTTAAAATAAATACAGATTTTACCGGCAAAAAATGTTTAAAATATAAAAGAATAAAATTGTAAATTTTGCCGGTAATATGTTATACTTTAAATATAGTTAATTGAGTTGGGAGGCGGGCAAATGCAGTATCTTTCGGCAGCAGAAGCGGCAAAAAAATGGAAAATTTCCGAGCGCAGCGTTCGCAATTACTGTGCTAAAGGGCGAGTAGAAGGCGCAGTTTTGCAAGGTAAAACGTGGAAGATTCCCGCAGATGCGGAAAAACCTCAGCGCAGCAACACTAAAGCTGCAAAGCCGCAAACCTTGCTTGAAATTTTGCAGCGCGAAAAAGCCAATAAATACAGCGGCGGCATTTACCATAAAACGCAGATTGAAATGACATATAATTCCAACCATATTGAAGGAAGCCGTTTAACGCATGACCAGACCCGCTATATTTTTGAAACCAATACTATAGGTGTAACGGGCGAAGCGGTTAATGTAGATGATGTTATTGAAACAGCCAATCATTTCCGCTGTATTGATTTAATTATTGATAAAGCCAAAGCAGTGCTTACAGAAAAATTTATAAAAGAACTGCACCTTATTTTAAAAAACGGCACCAGCGATTCGCGGCAGGAATGGTTTGCCGTGGGAGAATACAAAAAAATGCCTAACGAAGTAGGCGGTATGGCTACAACATTGCCGGAAGATGTTGCCGCTGAAATGCGTGCGCTTTTGACGCCGTACAATACTAAAAAGTTAAAAACGCTGAACGATATTTTGGATTTTCATGTGCGCTTTGAAAGAATACATCCGTTTCAGGACGGCAACGGCCGCGTCGGCAGGCTGATTATGTTTAAGGAATGTTTAAAATACAATATTGTTCCGTTTATTATTGAAGATAATTTAAAAATGTTTTATTACCGCGGCTTGAAAGAATGGGGCAGGGAGAACGGTTATTTTACCGATACCTGCCTTGCGGCGCAGGATAGGTATAAAGCCTATCTTGATTATTTCAGAATTAAATATTGATTTTATCGGCAAATACAAAACGGCAGCAAGGTTTGAGCCTTACTGCCGTTTTTGCGTGTTTGAGTTTATTAAGCTGTCAGTTTTCAAATATGGAAACTACGTGTTTTGGTTACTGCGGTTTAAGCACCGGTAAAAAATTCTGCCCGGCAGGATTAACGCCTGCGGCGGCGAATTTAATTAGTATAGCAAATTAAAGGAGGATAGCCATGCGTAAATTTATTAAAGACTATCTGGCAAAAGAGTACGATAACTATGTGAAGGATTTGGAAGCGCTGACCAATATCGACAGCGGCAACGGCGATTTGGAGGGCACGGAAGCCGCCAATAAATTTGTAGCCGCTAAAATGCAGGCACTTGGTGCGGAAACCGAGTTCCGCTACAATGACCGCGGCTGCCATTTAATTTCGCGCCTTAAGGGCAAGGGCACGCAGACTGTGCTTTTGGTTGCGCATGTTGATACCGTGTTTAAACGCGGCGAAGCTGCCAAACGCCCCTTCCGCGTAGATGAAAACGGCTTTGCCTGGGGCCCGGGCGTAGGCGACGACAAAGCAACGGTTATGGAAGTTATTTACGGACTTGCGGCTTTAAAAGAAGCAGGCTTTGACGATTATAAAGAAATTATTTATTACACCAACGCCGAAGAAGAAGGCGGCAGCCCGACTGCCGAAGGCATTGTGGCAGAGCTTTCGCAGCAGGCAGATTTTGCCGTTATTATGGACGTTGCGCGCCCGAACTGGGGCATTGTAACCCAGCGTAAAGGCAACGCTAAATATAAAATTACCGTTACCGGCAAAGGCGGGCACCACGGCAACGCTTCGCAGTGCTGCGCCAACGCCATTCATCAGCTGGCTTATACCATTACCGAGCTGCACAAGCTGGCAAGCCCCATGCCCGGCAAACCGGAAGATTTTACCGCCAAAGCACTGGAAGCACGCGGCATTGTGGACAGCGGCCAGTTCATTCCGCCCAACACCGTTAACGTGGGCGTTATCGGCAGCACCAACGATAAAATCAGCGTTATCCCCGGCGACGCTTACTGCGAAGTAAACGTGCGCTGCTTTGAAGTGGCTGAGCAAAAACGTTTGGACGCCGCCATTAAAGCACTGGCAGATAAAATCGTTATCGACGGCACTAAAGTAGAAGTTACCGGCGGCATTGTAACCGGCCCGATGGAAAAAACTCCTGCCGTGCAGAAAATGATTGATGTGTACAGCAGCGTTGTTGCCGAAGAATTCGGCGGCAAGGTGAATGAATGGGTGGCAGGCGGCTTAACGGATGGCAACCGCACCGCTAAATTCATTCCGACTCTGGACGCTTTGGGCGTAGAAAACTACGACGAGCATACCGACCACGAATCGGTAGACTTAAAAACCGCCGTACCGCGCACTGCGGCGTTTGCCATTACCCTGGCGGAACTTTTAAAAACCGGCGTTAAATAAGCCTGTATAATTTTAAAACAGCAATAAAAAAACGAGGTTAAGCGTCAGGCTTAGCCTCGTTTTAACATATAACTGTTTTGTGCGGCATATTAAGTTTTAATTTTTGTTTGACGCTATTTCCACAATTTTTTCGGCGGCTTCTTTTACAAGTACGCCGATGGATTTATTTTCCACGCCGATAAATTCAAAATGGCTTTGTGATACCGGCAAAAGCAGTTTGCGCGCGCGGCTTGAAGCAACTGCCTCCGCCATACGCGGAGTTACTTCGCCAAGCATGGCGTTTGGCAGTACAATGCCGATGGGGCCAACGATAATATCCGCCGTCTGCGCCGTTACGCACACAGCGTTTTCGCCGGTGGCCACACGTTTAAGCCCTGCTTTAAGCATTGCCGCAGTGGCCAGCGCGTTAGTGCCAAGCCCGATAAGTTCCGTATCCGCCGGAAGGCGCCCCGCTGCCTGGCTTATAACCTGCGCAACAAGCCCGCCGCCCATGCCGTCTATAAAAACAATGCGCATAAAAACCTCCTGTAAACACCTTAAAACAAAATAAAACCCTGTTTATTATACCATAAATCCGTTTTGCCAAAAAGAACAGTATTTTTTACATTCGTTTTAAAGCGGCGTAAATTTTTTGTTAACTTTGCAATTTATCTGCCCGTGCAGTTGAATTTATGATGATTTTACTGCATAATAAAAATAGAGTTTGGCACTGAAAGGAGTGTTTACAATAGAAAATTTAGATGAAATCAGAAACAAAAAAGGCTTTATATGCGATATGGATGGTGTTATTTACCACGGCAACAGGCTGCTGCCCGGAGTTAAGGAGTTTGTGGAATGGCTGTACAAAGAAGATAAAAAGTTTTTGTTTTTAACCAATTCCAGCGACCGTTCGCCACGCGATTTGCAGCAGAAACTGCAGCGCATGGGGCTTGATATTGACGAAACCCATTTTTACACCAGCGCACAGGCTACGGCGCGTTTTTTAAACAGCCAGTCGCCCGGATGCAGCGCTTACGTTATGGGCGAAGCCGGTTTGATGAACGCTTTGTATGAAGTTGGCATTACCATGAATGATTCTACGCCGGATTACGTCGTTATCGGCGAGCCGAAATCTTATAACTACGAGATGATTATTAAAGCCGTTAAGCTGATTCAAAACGGAGCAAAACTTGTTGCCACCAATTCCGATTTGACCGGCCCGACGGAAAACGGCATTATTCCTGCCTGCCGCGCCTTTGTTGCGCCGATTGAACTGGCAACGGGCAAAAGCGCCTACTTTGTGGGCAAGCCGAACCCGCTGATGATGCGCACCGGACTGCGCCTTTTGGGCGTGCACAGCGACGAAGCGGCAATGATTGGCGACCGCATGGACACCGATATTGTTGCCGGTATGGAAAGCGGCCTGGAAACGGTGCTGGTGCTCAGCGGCGTAACCACGCGCGAAAACATGCAGGTATTTGCTTACCGCCCGCGCCATATTTTAAACGGCGTCGGCGATATTGTGCCGAAAGAATAACATACGCAGCTTTTTTAGCAGGAGCCTTTTACGGCTTCTGCTTTTTTAATGCCAGGAATATTTATTGCATTAAAAGCCGAAACTTCGGTTGAATAGCGTATACTAATAGTATATAATGGAACTATATACCGGATAACTACCGGATTATTAGTTATAAAGGAGCATTGTTTTGATGGAACTGAAAACACCTCTTTATGATTGCCATGTTGCGGCCGGTGGTAAAATTGTGCCTTTTGCAGGGTATCTCCTGCCGGTGCAGTATACGGGCGTTATTAAGGAACACGTGGCAGTACGCACTGCCTGCGGGCTTTTTGACGTATCGCACATGGGCGAATTTTTAATTAAAGGCGCTGATGCGCTTAACAACGTGCAGAATTTGTTCTGCAACGATTTTGAAAACATGTATGACGGGCAGGTACGTTACAGCCCGATGTGCAACGAGCGCGGCGGCATTGTTGACGACGTTCTGATTTATAAAGTAAACGGCGAAGAATATCTTTTGGTTGTTAACGCCGCTAACCGCCATAAGGATGCGGAGTGGGTTAAGGCGCATCTTTTTGGCAGCGCTTCTTTTGAAGATATTTCCGATTCCGTGGCACAGCTGGCATTGCAGGGCCCGAAATCCAAAGAAATTGCCGCTAAAATTGTGCCGGAAGAAGGCATCCCCAAAAAATATTACAGCTTTGTAAAAGACGTGGATGTGCAGGGCATTAAGTGCATTGTTTCGCGTACCGGCTATACCGGCGAATTTGGCTATGAGTTTTACTGCGCTGCCGCAGACGGCCCGAAGCTGTGGGATATTTTGCTGGAAGCAGGCAAAGAGTTTGGCCTTATTCCCTGCGGCCTTGGCGCGCGCGATACTCTGCGCCTGGAAGCAGCCATGCCGCTTTATGGGCATGAACTGACCGACGATATTACCCCGCTGGAAGCAGGGCTGGACTTTTTCGTAAAACTCGGCAAAGACCGCTTTATCGGCATGGACGCCATTTTAGCCAAGGGTGACCCGAAGGTAATCCGCGTGGGCTTAAAAATTACCGGCCGCGGCATTGCACGCGAGCACTGCGATGTTTACAGCGGCGAAGAAAAAATCGGCGTTGTAACAAGCGGCACGCACTGCCCGTACCTTAACGCGCCGGTTGCCATGGCAATGGTTCCCGTAGATTATTCGGAAGTTGGCACCAAAGTGCAGGTGGATGTGCGCGGACGCAGAATTGACGCCGAAGTAGTACCCCTGCCGTTTTATAAACGCGCTTAAAATAAAATCAATTTAAGGAGGCTATTTATTATGAACATTCCTAACGACGTTTGCTACACCAAATCCCACGAGTGGGTGAAATTTGCCGAGGACGGCAGCGCAACGGTAGGTCTTACCGATTATGCCCAGAACGAACTGGGCGACCTGGTTTTTGTTAACCTGCCAATGCCGAGCGACACTTTTGCCGCAGGCGATACCTTTGCCGATGTGGAATCCGTAAAAGCTGTTTCTGACGTTTACAGCCCCGTTACCGGCACCGTTGCTGAAGTGAACGAAGAACTGGCCGATGCTCCGCAGACCATTAATGAAGCACCGTATGACGCATGGCTGGTACGTTTTGACGAAATTACCGACCAGGAAGATTTGCTGACTGCCGAAGAATACGAAGCATTTGTAAAAGAAGAACAGGCATAAAGGAGGGCGCCTATGGGAAGCTATATCCCCTCTACCAAAGAAGAACGGCAGGAAATGCTTGCCGCAGCAGGCTACGACAGTATCCGCAGCCTGTTTAAAGACGTGCCTGCCGAAGTTTACCTTGATAAGCCGCTGAACCTGCCCAAAGGCATGAGCGAACTGGAAGTGCGTGCCAAAATGCAGGAGCTGGCCGGAAAAAATACCGTGTTCGGCACAATTTTGCGCGGCGCAGGCGCTTATGACCACTATATTCCTTCCATTGTTAAATACATTACCTCCAAAGAGGAGTTTGTAACCAGCTACACGCCGTACCAGGCAGAAATGAGCCAGGGCATTTTGCAGTCCATCTTTGAATATCAGACGATGATTTGCGATTTAACCGGCATGGACACTGCCAATGCTTCCGTGTATGACGGCGCTTCTGCCGCTGCCGAAGCCGCTGCCATGTGCCGCGACCGCAAACGCAGCGTGGCGCTTGTAAGCGCTGCCGCTAACCCGGACGTTATTGCCACCATGCAGACTTACTGCTTCGGTGCCAGTACTGAACTGCGCCTTGTGCCTGCCAAAGACGGCAGAACCGACCTTGACGCGTTAAAAGCAATGCTTACGCCTGACGTTTGCTGCGTTTATGTGCAGCAGCCCAATTTTTACGGGCAGTTTGAAGAAGCAGAACAAATTGCTGAACTTACCCACGCAGGCGGCGCCAAATACATTATGGGCGTAAACCCCATTGCTCTTGCCATTATGAAAACCCCGGTCGAATGCGGTGCAGACATTGCCGTTGGCGAAGGGCAGCGGTAATGAGCGCCTTCACTACCTTTGAATCCTTTGCCAGACGATAGAG